>Ga0209698_10000025_pt1 | contig 123948 bp, 111 predicted proteins | sample LitLauG_LLR_2012_FD_187203 | JGI IMG/M metagenome (GOLD analysis project Ga0209698, IMG submission 187203) | Freshwater sediment microbial communities from Pennsylvania, USA - Little Laurel Run_MetaG_LLR_2012 (SPAdes) (version 2) | ecosystem: Environmental > Aquatic > Freshwater > Creek >... | reverse complement strand
CGTTCTGCCCGAGGCCGAAACGCCGTTCGGCATGACGCTCGGCAACTTCAAGACCTTCGCTTCGTGCACGCCCAAGGGCGGCGTGCGCGGGCTTTGGGATGCCGACAGCGACCGCATCATCTTCGGGACGCACCAGATCGCCTACCGGCTGCGCGGTCGCGGCCGGACGATCGTGCCCCATCAAATCGAACGGAACTTCACCTTCCTGCCCTACGCGCAGATCTCGGAGTTCGCGCTCGACGAGCGGTTGCTGGCGCGCGAGTGCTTCTACGTGCCCCACGGCGCGCGTTTCGAACGTTCGGTCGCGTTCGTCGTCGACGTGACGCTGCACAACGCGAGCGCGGAGCCCGTCGACGCGGCGGTCTTCCCTTGGGCGCTATTGGTCGGCCAGCGCTTCTACGGCGAACCCGAAAAGGAAGTGCACGCCGCCTTCGACGGCCGCGACATCGCCGCGTGGAACGAGGAAACGGGTGCCGCGCGCGTGTGGGGCGCCTCGCGCGAGCCGTTCGCCGCCGTTTGTTCGGTGCGCGAACAGGTGCTGGCCCACGCCATGCAGCGCGGTTCCTTGCGTGAGGAAGGGCTCGCCGAGGTGACGCCGGCACTGGCCGAGTACGCCCGCGGCCGCATCTTCGGCGCGTTCGAGTATCGCGTCGCGCTCGCACCGGGCGCGCGCGAAACGCTGCGTCTCGCAGTCGTCTACGACGGCGCCGGCCGCGACGCCGCGCACGCGACCTTCGAGGCGCTGTTGGCGGACCCGCACGCGCTCGAGGACACGCAGCGCTACTACGCCGCGGCGCTCGCCGACGCGCGCTTCTTGACGCCCTCGCCCGTCGTCAGCCGCGGCGTCGTGTGGGCGAAGTGCAACATGCTGCGCATCGTTAAGGAGTATCCGCACGGCTGGGGCTCGACGAACTCGCCGCCGTCCGACATTCTCGTCTCGCGCGACACGTCGTGGTTCGTCCACGGCTTCGATTACTTCATGCCCGAGTTCAGCCGCGCGGCGCTCGACGTTTTCAACCGCTTCCTGGAACCGTCCGGTCAAGTGGTCGAGTACGTGCGGGGTGCGAGCGGTTTCAGCACGTCCTACGAGTTGAACGTCAACGACGACACGCCGCTGCATCTGATCGCGATCCTGCACCACTACAACGCGACGCTCGACGACGCGTGGGTGAAGAGTCTGGTGCCGACGATCGTGAAGATCGCCGACTACCTGCTCTCGCAGCGCGACGCGAACGGGCTCGTGTGGTGCAACGGCAAAGGCGTCGACATGTACGGGATCGCCTCGTGGCGCAACATCATCCCGTACTACACGCTCGACGGCGCGGTCACCGAAATCAACGCGGAAGCGGTGTTCGCACTCGAAGCGGCCGCGATGCTCTGCGCCGTTGCGGGCGAGAGCGAGGCTTGGGAACGCTATACGCGCGAAGCGACCGCGCTGCGCGAGAAGATGATGGCGTACCTCTTCAACGCCGACACCGGCGCCTTCGTGCTCAACTACGACAAGAACGGCGATTATCAGGACAACCTGACCGCCGACGAAGTCTTTCCCGTGCTCTTCGGCGTGGCCGACCCGGAACAGCGCCGGGCGCTCCTGGCGCGGCTGTCGGAATCGGATTTCGTCACGCCCGTCGGCTTGCGCACGATCTCGACGGCCGATTCCTGGTACTTTCCCTCGCACGGTTTCGGACTGCTCGGCGGCGTGTGGCCGGATCTCACGCTGTGGTTCGCCGTCGCGCTCGCACGCAACGGCGGCATCGACGCCTGCGCGCGCTGGCTCGAAGCGATCTACGCGACGATGGAAGCGGGCGCGCCCCGCAATACCGTGCCCGGTCAGTTCGCCGAGTGGTTCGACGGCGGTTCGCTGACGAACCGCGGCATGTACCTCTCGCCTTGGACCGGCGCGAAATACCTGTGGGCGGTGGCCGAGACCGTGTGCGGCCTCGACGGCTATCGCACGAGCGGCCGGCCCCACCTCTCGCCGCAATTGCCGCAGGGCTGGAAGTGGACGGCGGGCGTGCGCGTGCGCTGGGGAGCGGGGCGCTGCACCTACGTCATCGACGGCGAGCGCCGAACGGTTTACGGCGACATGCGGGAAGCCTCGGCCGACGAACCGTACCGCTGCGTGTACGCGGGAGCCGACGTGAGCGGCGAAGTCGTCACCTCGCCGATCGAGGTGGCGGCGGTGGCGTTCGAAGACGAAGGAGGCGCAGTGCGCGCGTTTATCTGCAATCTGCTCGACGCGCCGCGCGACGTCACGCTCGCGTTTCGCGGGCGCTCGTTCCGCCGCCAGGTCGAAGCGGGCGGACTGGTGGAGATCGTACTTGCCGGCTCGCCGAGCGATCGCGAAGCGTATCCCGCGCGCGTCGACGCGGCGACCGCCGGCGCGGTGGCGGTTTCGGGAGCGTAAGATGGGTCCGCGTTCGGAACTCTCGACGATTCTGATCGTCGGCGCCGCGGTGCTGCTGGTGGCGATCGCCGTCGGCAACAACATGGGCAATCACGTGCTGGGACAAATCCCCGCGCGCGTGCCCGCCATCGCCACGACGCCGCTGCCGACGGCGGCGCCGACCGCTCTCGACGACGGCGCGCAACTGCTGTGGAAGCGCCGTCAGATTCTCAGCGTCGCGACCGATCCCGGCTTCCCCGATCCGCGCGTGACGCCGCAACCGCCGCAGTCGCCCTCGCCGAAGCCGACCCCGAAGCGCTCGCCTTCGCCGAGCCCGACCCCGACCGATATGCAGTTGAACCCGGGCGATACGCCGACTCCGGAGGTTTCGCCGGTCGGCACGGGCGGCGACCAGCCTACGCGGTCTCCGGAGCCGGCGGACGCAGCGACGACCACGCCGATACCGCGTATTACGCCGTCGCCCGGACAGCGCAACGGCGACGCCGCGGATGCGGGCGCGAATCCATAGGTTTCGAACGCTTGGCCGCCCACCGAGCCGTTGCCGACATTTCAATCTGACGTACGTTAACGCTCGGCCCGTCACCGGGAAAAAAATAAGCAATGCTTATTGCCTAACGACCGCTTCGAGAGTATCATTTGCGGACCTCGCATCTCTCGTGCGTCGGGAGTGTCGCCATATGCACTTTGCTGAGCGAAGCGCGGGGATTTGGCCGTGAGTAACGCGCTCGAGATCCCCAGCATTCCGCGCTTTCGCTTTCTCCGTACGGCGGCCGTGGCGGTTGCCGCATCCCGGTTCGGTGCCGGTGCGAGCCCCACCGAAGCGAGCGCCGCACCCGCGACGCATTCGTCGTTTGACTCGATACGGCAGATCGAAGCCGGCGTTCTGAATAACGGATACGCGGAAGTGGGTCCTAAGGATGGCAACGTCGTCATCCTCCTGCACGGCTGGCCGTACGACATTCACAGCTTCGTCGATGTCGCTCCGCTTTTGGCCGCGCACGGTTACCGGGTGATCGTCCCCTACGTGCGCGGCTGCGGGACCACGACGTTTCTTTCGAGCGCGACGCTCCGCAACGGTGAGCCGGGCGCGGTCGCAGTCGATTTGATCGACTTGATGGACGCCCTCAAGATCGAGAAAGCGGTCCTTGGGGGCTTCGATTGGGGCGGACGGACCGCCGATATCGTCGCCGCGATCTGGCCGCAACGCTGCAAGGCCCTGGTTTCCGTCAGCGGCTACCTGCTAAGCAGTCCCGTTTCAAACGAGCTGCCCTTGCCGCCGGCAGCCGAGTACCAATGGTGGTACCAGTTTTATTTCGCGACGGCTCGCGGCGCACGCGGTTACGACATGTATCGCCGCGATTTCGGCAAGCTCATCTGGCAGATCGCCTCGCCGAAGTGGGCTTTCGACGATGCGACCTTCGATCGTACGGCAGCGTCGTTCGACAACCCCGACTACGCGAAGGTCGTCATTCACAACTATCGCTATCGGCTCGGTCTCTTGCCTCCTGAAAAGATGTACGAAGAACTCGAGGCGCGATGCAACGCGGCACCGGTCATTGCCGTACCGACGATCACCATCGAAGGCGACGCCAACGGCGCGCCGCACGCTCCACCCGGCGCTTACCGCGATAAGTTCACGGGCAAGTACGAGCACCGCCTAATCTCGGGAGGGGTCGGACACAATCTGCCTCAGGAAGCCCCGCAGGCGTTCGCGCAAGCCATCATCGACGTCGACGCTTTTTGATGACGCTCAGTCGCCGTCGTTTTTGCGGATCCGCGGCCGGCACGTTGGCCGGCATTCCGCTTAGCATTTCCGCCGTGCAGGAAGGGGCCCATGCCATGGGTACGCTTGAAGAGCAGACCGTAAGCACTAACGCCGTACGACCTTTCCCGCCGCTCCGTTATTCCGAAGCGGAGTTAGCAGACTTACGTCGACGCATCGCGGCGACTCGCTGGCCGCTGCGCGAGTTGGTTTCGGACCAGTCGCAGGGCGTGCAGCTCGCAACAGCGCAGGCGCTGGCGCAATACTGGGGCACGGACTACGATTGGCGCAAGTGCGAGGCGAAACTCAACGCCATTCCGCAGTTCTTAACCGAGATCGACGGTCAGCAGATCCACTTCATTCACGTGCGTTCGAAGCATTCCGACGCATTGCCGCTCATCGTCACGCATGGTTGGCCGGGGTCGATCCTCGAGCAACTCAAGATCGTCGAACCGCTAACGGATCCTACGGCGCACGGCGCGAGCGCACGTGACGCTTTTCACCTCGTGATCCCGTCGATGCCCGGACACGGCTTCTCGGCGGCGCCGGCAACTTTGGGCTGGGATCCCGTGCGAATTGCCAAGGCCTGGCTCGTACTGATGGAGCGGCTAGGTTACGATCGGTTCGTCGCGCAGGGCGGCGATTGGGGCGCCAACGTCACGCAAGAGCTCACATTGCTCGCGCCGGACAGGGCGATCGCGATTCACACGAACATGCCCGGCACGGTTCCGGCGGACATTTTGGCAGCGGCGAAGTCGGGCGCGAAGTCGCCCGTGGAGCTTTCGGGTGACGAACTCCAAGCGTTCCAACAATTGAGCGACTTCTATGCGAAGCACCTCGGTTACGCCGTCGAAATGTCGAACCGGCCGCAGACTCTTTACGGTTTGAGCGACTCGCCCGTCGCCTTGGCCACCTGGATGCTCGACCACGATAAGGACAGCTACGAGTTGATTGCGCGGGCGTTCTCGGGCCGGCCGGGCGGCCTATCGCGTGACGACGTCCTCGACAACGTCACGCTCTACTGGTTTACGAACACCGGGATCCCGTCGGCCCGCCTCTACTGGGAAAATAAGCTCGATTTTTTCGACGTCAAGGGCGTTGCCACGCCGGTCGGCGTGAGCGCGTTTCGCTACGAGCTCTACCAAGCGCCGCGCAGCTGGTCCCAACAAGCGTATCCGAAGCTCGTCTACTACAAGAGGCACGACGTGGGCGGCCATTTCGCGGCCTGGGAGCAGCCGCAACTGTTTTGCGAGGATGTTCGCGAGACGTTCCAATCGGTGCGCTAGCACCGCGCCGAAGGTTTTAAGGAGTGGACGATGGACGAAGTACGGGTCGAGCAGAACAACTATGAGATGCCGCCGCGCGAGGGGTTTACCGTCGCGCACTTTCTCACCGTGACGGATCTCAAGAGATCTGCCGACTTCTACAAGACGATCTTCGGCGGAGAAATCGTGAGCATGGGCGACGGAGACGCGCCGCCGTACATCAGGATCGCCAACACGTGGCTCATCATTAATGTCGGAGGCGGCCCCACCCCCGACAAGCCCACGGTGACGCTAAGCCCTCCGGACCCCAATAACATCAGCAGCTTCATGAATATCCGCGTCGCAGACATTCAAGCATGCTACGAGCTTTGGAAGAGCCGAGGTGCGACGTTTCTCACCGAACCCAAAGAAAAGTACGGCGAAACGCGTTGCTACATTCGCGATCCCGACGGTTACATCATCGAAGTCGGGCAAAGTAAGCCGGGCTTCCAATACGGTTAGAGAGGCGCGACGCCGGCGCAGGGACGAGCCCCTAGCCCGCGCGGGTCAGCGCGGCGCGAGAACGCTCCGCGGCCGGGAACGCGGGCGCCGCGTTTTCCGCTTCGGGCGCGGGCGGCGCGAACTTCGCGAAGCGTCGCAAGGCGGCCGGCCAATCCGCGAGCAGCCGCGCGGCGCGCGCCGAGCCGGTCGCCGCCGCGTGGCGCTCCAGGAGCAGGCGCAGCCGCGCCACGTCCGGATCGTCCGGCGCCGCGTGGCCCGCCGCGCACGCGCTCGGTCCGAGCCGCAAGCCGTGGCCGTCCTCGCGGAACGGCTCGTCGAGCGCGACGAACGCGACGCCGCCGGACATGCCGCTCGCGAAGTTTTCGCCGACCCGTCCGAGGATTGCGACGAAGCCCGCCGTCATGTACTCGCAGGCGTGGTCGCCCGCGCCCTCGACGACGAGCTGCGCGCCGCTGTTGCGCACGGCGAACCGTTCGCCGGCCGCGCCGCGCACGAAACCTTCGCCGCCGCGCGCACCGTAAAAACACGCGTTTCCGGCCACCGCCTCGTCCTCGGCATCGCCGCCCTCCGCCGCTGGGAAACCGCGCACGACGATCCGCCCGCCCTCCATGCTCTTGCCGACGTAGTCGTTGGCGTCGCCGGCCAAATCGAGCGTGATACCGTCCGTCAGAAAGGCGCCGAAACTCTGACCGGCCGTGCCGCGATAACGCACGCCGAGTTCGCCCGCCGTTTCCGCGCGAGCGCGCCGCACGGCGAAATCGTGCGCTAGCCGCGCGCCGACGGCGCGGTCGCGCGGCGAGATCGCGAGTTCGGGCCCGGCGCTGTGCGGTTCGCGCGGCGCGAGCCACGGCCGCGAGACCAGATCGTCGAGGTGCGTCGGTTCGAGGAGCGGCGGGCGCGGCGTTTGCGGCCGTTCCGGCAAGCGCAGCACCTCGGCGAGATCGATCTCGCGCTCGCGTGCGTTGCCGGTCGCGCGGCGGCGCAGCAGATCGCTGCGGCCGCGCAGTTCGTCGAGCGATCGCGCGCCGAGCGCGGCGAGGCGGCGCCGCACGTCGCGGGCCACGAATTCGAGGAAGGCGATCGCTTCGTCTTCGTTACCGGCGAACTTTTCGCGCAGGCTCGGATCCTGCGTGGCGATGCCGACGGGGCAGGTGTTCTTGTGACATTGGCGCGCGTAGATGCAGCCCAGCGCCACGAGCAGCGCGCTGCCGAAACCGTACTCGTCGGCGCCCAGCAGCGTTGCGATCACGACGTCGCGGCCGTTCTTGAAGCCACCGTCGACGCGCAGGCGCACGCGCGAGCGCAAGCCGTTCGCGAGCAGCGCGTGATGGGTTTCGACCAAGCCGAACTCCCACGGCAAGCCCGCGTGCTTGATCGACGAAAGCGGTGAGGCGCCGGTGCCGCCGTCGTGGCCGCTGATGTGAATCGTGTCGGCGCCCGCTTTGGCGACGCCGCTCGCGACGTAGCCGATGCCCGATTGCGCCACGAGTTTGACCGCGATGCGCGCGTGCGGCGCCGCGCGGCGCAGATCGTAGATCAGCTGCGCCAAATCTTCGATCGAATAGATGTCGTGATGCGGCGGCGGCGAGATCAGCGACTGGCCGGCCCGGGCGCCGCGCAACTGGGCGATCTCCGCGGTCACCTTGTGCGCGGGGATCTGCCCGCCTTCGCCCGGCTTCGAGCCCTGCGCCATCTTGATCTCGATCTCGTCGGCCGACGCGAGATAGGTGACGCCCAAGCCGAAGCGGCCCGAGGCCACCTGCTTGATCTTGCTGCGCCCGCGCTCGACCGTCCGGTCGTAGCGCGCGGCGTCCTCGCCGCCTTCGCCGGAATTGCTCTTCGCGCCGATGCGGTTTGCCGCGCGCGCGATCACGGCGTGGACTTCGGGCGCGAGCGCGCCGAGCGACATGGCGGCCGTCGCGAACCTCGCGACGATGCCGGCGATGGGTTCGACCTCTTCGAGCGGAAGCGGTTCGCGCAAAGGCAGGGGCGTCAGCAAATCGCGCAGCGTCACCGGCGGCCGCGCTTCCATGTCGTCGGATAGTTTCTCGAAGGCCGCGTAATCGCCGTGCAGCGCGCTCCCCCGCAGATGCTTGATGACGCTCGGATCGAAGGCGCGCCGCACGCCGTCGCGGCGGAAGCGGAACGACCCGCGATCCGGCAACGGTCGCGCGCCCTCGTCGCCCTGGGAGGCCGCGAACCAGACGCGCACGTCGTCTTCGACGTCCGCGAAGCGGACGGCGGATGCGTGCGCGGCCATGCCGGGAAAGCACGCATCGACGATCTCGCGATGGAGGCCGAGCGTCTCGAAGGTCTGCGCGCCGATGTAGGAGCGCAGCGTGCAAATTCCGAGCTTCGCCACGATTTTGAGCAGCCCGGCGCGCAAACCCGTCAGGTACGCGGCATGCCCCGCGCCCGCGGCGCGCAATCCGAGCCACGGCGTCACGACGTTTGCGCCGGCGCCGATCAGGCAGGCGACGGCGTGCGCGTCGCGCGCGTAGCCGTCGGCGACGGCGAGCGACGCCTGCATGCGCAGCCCCCGCTCGACGAGTCGCCGGTGGACGGCGCCTGCCGCGAGCAGCGCCGGTACGCTCGGCTCGGGCGCGCGATCGTCGAGCACGAGCAGCGTCATGCCGCGCCGCACCGCGCGCTCCGCCTCCGCGCAGACGGCCTCGAGCCGTTCGCGCAGCGACGTCCCCGCGAAGCCCAGCGCGATCGCGTGCGGCGCGAGCCGCGGATCGTGCCGGAGCGCTTCGAAATCGTCTTCGGCGAGCACGGCGTGTTCGAGCGCCACGATGGAGTGCGCCGCGGGAATGTCGCCGTTGATATCGCCCGCGCCGACCCACGCCCGCAAATCGAAGACGGCCCGTTCGCGCAGCGCGTCGATCGGCGGATTCGTCACCTGCGCGAAGCGCTCGCGCAAGTATTCGGCGACCGGCACGCGGCGCTCGAAAAACGGCAACGCCGCGTCGTCGCCCATCGAGAGGGTCGGCTCGTTCGCGCTCGCGAGCACGCCGATCACGTCCTTGAGTTCCTCGCGCGTGCAGCCGAAGCGGTGCAGCTGCGCGAGCAGATCGTCGCTCGCTTGGAGCGTCGCCGCGCGATCGTGCAGCGGAAAACTCCAACTGCGGACGACGTCGCGAAAGTCCGCGCGTTCGCGCCGTTCGGAGCGGAACTGCTCGGTTTCGACGACTTCGCCCGAGGCGAAGCGCACGACCAGACGGCCGCCGGGGCCGAGGCGTCCGCGTCGCACGATCGGATCGCCGCCGGCGCCCGCGGCCGCGAAATCGACGATGCCCGCTTCCGAGGCGCAGAGCAGTTTGTTCGCCGCCGTGCGGCACCAGCGCAGCGGCCGCAGCCCCGTGCGATCGAGGGCCGCGCCGATCGTGTCGCCGTCCGCGAAGACGATCGCCGCGGGGCCGTCCCACGGCTCGACCGTCGGCACGTGCGCGTCGTAGTAGGCCTTCAGGCGCGAGTCGCGCGCGTCGATCGCGGGCGCGAGCAGCAGATCGACGGCTTCGTCCACGCGATAGCCGGCGCCGAGCATCGCGTCGACGTTCGTGTCGAAATCGTACGAGTCGCTCGCGCCGCCGAGCGTGCGGATGCCGCGCGCTTCGAGCCACGCGCGGTTGCCGGTGATCGTGTTGATCTCGCCGTTGTGCGCGACGTGCCGGAACGGCTGCACGAGCCGCCACGACGGCGAGGAGTTCGTCGAAAAGCGCTGGTGGAAGAGCGCGAAGCGCGACACGAACGACTCGTCGCGCAAATCGTCGAAATACGACGCAAGCTCGTCCGACGACAAGAGCGCCTTGTACACGACCGACGTCGCCGAACACGAGAGCAGCGCGCCGCTCGATCCGAAATCCGGCACCGTCCGCTCGATGGCGCGCGCGGCGGCGCGCATGCGTTCGCGGACGTTGCCCGGGCCCATGTCGACGATCAGTTGCTCGAAGAGAGGGCGCGACGAGCGGGCGTGCGCGCCGAGGACCTCGTCGTGCGTGGCCGGCGTCCGCCAGCGCAGCGGCGTCATGTCGAGCGCGCGCACGCGTTCCTCGACGCGCGCGCGGGCCGCGCCCGCCGCTTCGGGTTCGCGCGGGAGGAAGAGACAGATCGCGGCGAGGTGGTTGGGCGAGGCGTGCAGGTCGGCGGCCGCGAGTTCTCGCGCGAGGAGCCGGCGGGGCGTTTCGAGCAGCAAGCCCGCGCCGTCGCCCGTTCGGCCGTCGGCCGCGCGCGCCCCGCGGTGCGTCATCGCGGCCGCGGCTTCGAGCGCGAAGCGCACGAGGCGGTGCGTCGGGGCGCCGCCTAGATCCGCGATGAAGCCGACGCCGCAGGCGTCGTGCTCGACGAGTCCTGGGTCGATCGTGGCCGGGCCGGCGGCGAGCGGTGGGCGGGAGATGGCGGTGGCCTCGGGTCGCGGCGGAAAAGCAAAAGAGCCGCGCGCGGGCGCGGTCGTCCTACGGTAAGGCCCGGCGAGCGCCGCCGTCACTCGCCTTTTGTCGAACGGTGGCCCGGTGTCTCTAGTGTTTTGGTTGTTCGGGCTGATAAAATGGAGACACTAGTGTCACCTCTCCCCCGCTCTCGAATGGAGTCTGCCATCGTGTCCGACGCCGCCGCCAATGGTTCGCCTGCCGCTTCCCGCACGGGAACGGTCACCGTCAAGCGCGGGCTCGCGCAGATGCTCAAGGGCGGCGTCATCATGGACGTCGTGACGCCGGAGCAGGCGGCCGTCGCTCAGGAGGCCGGGGCGGTCGCCGTCATGGCGCTCGAGCGCATTCCGGCCGACATCCGGGCTTCGGGCGGGGTCGCGCGCATGAGCGACCTCTCGCTCGTGCGCCGCATCATGGATACGGTGACGATTCCGGTCATGGCCAAAGCGCGCATCGGCCACTTCGCGGAAGCGCAGTGCTTGGAAGCGCTCGGCGTCGATTACATCGACGAATCCGAAGTGCTGACCCCGGCCGACGACAAGTATCAGATCGACAAGCACAAGTTCTCGGTACCGTTCGTCTGCGGCGCGAAGGATCTCGGCGAGGCGTTGCGCCGCATCGCGGAAGGCGCCGCGATGATTCGCAGCAAGGGCGAGGCGGGCAGCGGCAACATCGTCGAAGCCGTGCGCCACATGCGTGCCATCCGCGATCAGATCGCCGAACTCTCGGCCGTGCCGGAAGAAGAACTCGTCTCGCGTTCGCGCGACCTGGGCGCGCCGCTCGAACTCGTGCGCGAAGTGGCGCGCGAGAAGAAACTGCCCGTGGTACTCTTCTGCGCGGGCGGCGTGTCGACGCCGGCCGACGCGGCGCTCATGATGCAGCTCGGCGCCGAAGGCATCTTCGTCGGCAGCGGCATCTTCAAGGCCGCCGCGATCTATAAGAACGGCGTGCCGCAGTACGACGAGAACGGATTCCCAAAAGTCGATCCCGAGATCGCGCTCAAGTACGCGCGCTCGATCGTCGCGGCCACGACGCACTTCGAAGATCCGAAGGCCGTCGTCGAAGCGTCGCTGGCGCTCGCCGGCGCGCGGCCGATGGACGGCGTCGATTTGCGCCAACTCGATCCGAAGCAGCTGTTGAGCGTTCGCGGCAACTAACGTGGCCGCGCCGCTGATCGGCGTACTCGCGTTACAGGGGGACGTCGACGAACACGTCCGCGCCTTCGAGGCTTGCGGCGCGCGAACGCTGCGCGTGAAGGACCGCGCCGCGCTCGACGCGGTCGAGGGGCTCGTCGTCCCCGGCGGCGAGTCGACGACGGTGATTCGGCTGCTCGAGCGTTTCGGGCTGACCGAACCGCTCGTCGCGCGCGTGCGTGGCGGCCTGCCGTTTTGGGGCACGTGCATGGGCATGATCGTGGCCGCGCACGACGTCGCGGGCCTCGCGCAGCCGACGCTCGATTTGCTCGACGTCACCGTGCGGCGCAACGCCTTCGGGCGTCAGCTCGCTTCCGAAGAGGTGCCCCTGAATATTCCGGAGCTCGGCACCGAGCCGTTCCCCGCCGTGTTCATTCGCGCGCCGTGGGTCGAGCGCGCGGGGCCGGGCGTGCGCGTGCTCGCGACGCACCGCGGCCACGGCGTATTCGTGCGGCAAGGAAATCGCATCGGCACGTCGTTTCATCCCGAACTGACTTCCGACAGTCGGCTGCACGCGTATTTCATCGGGATCGTCGAGCGGGCGCGCGAACTTCAAACGGCGGTTTGAGTAACGCCCTCATGAGGGCGGTACGGCTGCGGTCGGCCTCAACGATAAAAAGCGGCCATGACGTTCGACGTCGCTGCAACCGTTTCCGCATAGGTGCCTTGCTCGTCGCAGCACTGGCTGCCGCAATAGACGCGTTCCGAAAACTTGCGAGCGTAATTCATGCGTATGAGGAGTCGCCTCAGCGCAGAGCCCCTTCGAAGAGTTCGGCGATTTCGGCGTCCTGAGCGTCGATATCGAGCGGGAGTTCGAAGAGGCCCTCCTCGAGCCCGAGCGGGCGGCTTCCGCCGGCTGCGATGACGACCTCCGTCTCGGTGCCTTGCTGCACTTCGCGCACGTAACGCGATAAATAAGTCTTTGCATCGTGGATGTTGACGCGCTTGGCCATAGACCAAGTTTCTCAGGCTAGGTTCGTCAGGTCAAGCGACGGCGGCTTCTCCCGGGAAAAATGCGATGGGCGCGCGTTACCTGGCGCGGGCCGCGTAGGTGAAGCGGCCCGGGACCCAAGCGCAGACGCTGCCGTCGCGCATTACGAACGACTCGCAGCCGTCGACGTCGGGGTTGAACTCCGCGTTGAGCGCCTTCGTCGCCGCCCAGTCGACGCGATCGTCGGCGCGCGCGGCGTTACGCGCTTTCTTGTAATCGAACTGGGCGGATTTCGCGGCGACGTTGAGCGCCGCGGAGAGCTTTTGGGCGTCGTTCATGGCACCTATGCGAACGGAATCGCGGGCGAGGCGCGCGGCTTCGCCCGCGAGGGGCTCGTTACGGCGGCGAGGAGGGTCCCGTGGCTGGGGGATTGTCGCCGTCATCGGGGGGATTGGTACCGGCGTCGGGCGGCGGCGGCGGATTTCCGCTCGGCCCGTTCGGTCCGCCGGGTCCCGTCATCGGCCGTTGCTTGGGTCCGCCGAACGGCGGACGGACCGTCTCACCGTCGCCGAACGTCGCGCTCAAGACGCGGCAGACTTGCGGGTCGGGCCCGGCCCACGGCGTGCCGGTCAGCGCGTTGAACTTGTGGTCGATGATCGCGTCGTAGGAAAACTTGCCCGTATCGGTCACGTTCGCGATGCGCCCCGCGTACCGCACGCGGAAGGTTACCGCGACGAGGTGCCGCCCCGGGACGTTCTGGAAATACTTAATTTCCAAACTGTTTTCCGCGATCGTGTTACCCGCGGCGCCGAACGAACACGAGGTGATCGTCACGGGGCCCGACTTGAAGGGGTACTGCTCGGCCGGAAGCGGTTGTGCCGCGGTCGCGACCGCGAGGCCGATCGCGCCGGCGGCGGCCGCTGCCGCCAAGGTCGTTCGTAACATGGATTCCTCCGGGATGGTGAGCGATGGCTTGGGAAGGCGGGGAAGCCGCCCGGTAACGGCGTACCTTTACCCGCGCGATGGCCAGTGAGAACGCGACTGCAATCCCGCCGGTGGAAGTCGTCTTGAGCGAGACGATCGCCTCGCTCGCGTTCGCGGCCCACGCTTACTTGAGCCCGCAGGAGGCCGATCCTTCCGCGACCCCCGACCTGGAGGCGGCGAGCGCCGCGCTCGACGTCGCCGGCGTCGCCTTCGAGCGAATAGAGCCGAGGTTGCCGGCCGGCGAGCGGTCCGCGATGGCGAGGCTGCTCACCGATTTGCGCCTGACGTACGTCAAGAAGCGGGGTTTATGAGCCTCGCTTCTTGCGTTTTTCCCCCTTGCGTTTCGCGTCCAGAGAGGTCGCCGTGACGGACGTTTTAGTCCTGAACTTTACCTACGAAGCGCTGAACATCACGAGCTTTCAGCGCGCGGTGAAATTGCTCTTTTCCGGCAAGGCCGAGGTGGTGCACGGCCGCGCGCAGATGCTCAGCTCGCCGAGCTACGAGATGCGTCTGCCCTCGATCATCCGGATGCTCTACTACATCCGCCGGCCGATGCAAAAAGTCGCGCTGACCAAGAAGAACATCTTGCTGCGCGACGACTACACGTGCCAGTACTGCAATCTCAAGGGCGAGCGGCTGATGACGGTCGATCACGTGCTGCCCAAGAGCAAGGGCGGCCCCTCGACCTGGGAAAACTTGGTCTGCGCCTGCATGCGCTGCAACAACCGCAAGAACAACCGCACCCCCGAGCACGCCAACATGCAGCTCAAGCGCAAGCCCAAAGCGCCGAAGTATATTCCCTGGATCCGCGTCAAACGCAACACGCTGCCCGGCGAGTGGCACAAGTTTCTATTCTTGTACAACGTCTCGATCGACGAACGCGTCGAGTAGATCGCTAGCCCGCGAAAGGTGCGCGGCGTAGGCGGAGGAATCGTCGAGCACGTGGACCAGCACCGGACGCCGTATTTCGACGTGCTCCTCGACTACGTGGACTCCGGCGTGATCCCGTTCCATACGCCGGGGCACATGCAAGGCCGCGGCATGGATCGCGCGCTCCGCGATTTCCTCGGCGACAACGTGCTGGCGATCGACCTCACGCAGATTCGCGGCCTCGACGATCTGCTGCAGCCCGAGGAAGCGATCGCCCAGGCGCAGGAACTCGCTGCCGAAGCGTACGGCAGCGATCATTCGTTTTTCCTCATCAACGGCTCGACGAGCGGCAATCAGATCATGATGATGACCGCGCTCGATCCGGGCGACCAGATCGCGATCCCGCGCAACGCGCACAAGTCGGCGATGGGCGGCCTGATCATGAGCGGCGCGTCGCCCGTATGGATGAAGCCCGAAGTCGACGTCGCCTTGCACATGGACCATACGGTCACGCCCGAAACCGTGCGCGCGACGCTCGCGGAGCATCCCGGAATCAAAGCCGTGTACGTGGTGACGCCGACGTACTACGGCGTCGCGGCGGACCTCGAGGGCATCGCCGCGGTGACGCACGAGCACGGCATCCCGCTGCTCGTCGACGAAGCGTGGGGCCCGCACTTTCACTTCCATCCCGCGCTGCCGATCGACGCGCTCGAAGCGGGCGCGGACCTCTGCATCAATTCGACGCACAAGATGCTCGGCAGCCTCTCGCAGACGGCCATGCTGCACGCCAAAGGCGAGCGCATCCGCATCGACCGCCTCAAGGCCGTCGTCAAACTGTTCCTCTCGACGTCGCCGAATCTCGTGCTGGTCGCGTCGCTCGACGTCGCGCGCAAGCAGATGGCGACCGAAGGCCGGGCGCTGCTCTCGCGCACGATCGAACTGGCGGGCGACGCCCGCCGCCGCCTCAACGCCATCCCGGGCGTGTACTGCTTTGGCGAGGAACAGGTCGGCAAACCGGGCGTGTTCGATCTCGATCCCACGAAGATCACGATCACGGTGAAGGCGCTCGGCTACACGGGCTACGAAGCGGAAGAGATCCTGCGGCGCCGGTACAACGTGCAGTGCGAACTGGCCGACCTGTTCAACTGCCTGGCCTTGTTCACGATCGGGACGACGGAAGAAGCCGCCGAGCGCCTGGTTTACGGCGTGAAGGAACTGTCCCGCGAGGATCGCCCGATCGACGTGTTTTCGCCCTCGGGCGTGTTGGAACGCCGCCTCAAAACGGGTACGTACAACTTGCCGGCGATTCCGCCGATCCGGATGAATCCGCGCGACGCCTTTCTTGCCGATACGGAAATCGTGAGGTTCAAAACCAGTGCCGGGCGCATCTGCGCGGAGGTGATCACACCTTACCCGCCGGGCATTCCCGTGATCTCGCCCGGGGAGGAGATCACACCCGAGATCGTGGCGTATCTCGACCTGGAAAAGAAGGCGGGGGTGCGGATGCAGGGACCGTACGATTCGGAACTTCGCTCGATCCGGGTGGTAGTAGAAAGGTAGCCGTGCCAGTCCGACTCAAGGGGCCGAGGGCTCGCCCTGCGTCACCGCGAAAGCCCAAGCTAACGGTAACGGCCGGAGATGTACAACCGGCGCCGCCCGAAATTTCGACGAGGATGTGTATTGGCCGTTAACGCCGAGTCCGTCTCATCGCACTGGGAACTCACCCAACTCCTCGATATCTTTCCCCTCCCGATCCGGCAAGGATTGGTTCGCCTCCCGAACCTCGACGCGCTGGTCGAAGTCGTGCTGGACTTGGGGCGCCCGCCGGAAGCTCGCTTCCCGGGCGACTTCGCGTTCCTGAGCGACACGAACGTCACGTTCGAGGACATCGCGCACGTCAGTTCGCGACTGTCGGCGTTCGGGAGCGATAATCGCGCGGGCATCGAGCAGACGCTTCACCGCGTCTCGGCGATTCGCAACCGCGCGGGAAAGATCGTGGGACTTACCTGCCGCGTCGGCCGCGCCGTCTACGGCACGATCGACATCGTGCTCGACGTCGTCCGCAGCGGCAAGTCGATCTGCCTGCTCGGCCCGCCGGGCGTCGGCAAGACGACGATCCTGCGCGAGTGCGCGCGCGTGTTGTCGGAAGACCGCAAACGCGTCGTCGTGGTCGATACGTCCAACGAAATCGGCGGCGACGGCGACATACCCCACCACGGCATCGGACACGCGCGGCGCATGCAAGTCGCCGACGCGTCGCTGCAGCATAACGTGATGGTGGAAGCGGTCGAAAACCACATGCCCGAGGTCGTGGTGATCGACGAGATCGGCACCGAAGCCGAAGCGATGGCCGCGCGCACGATCGCCGAACGCGGCGTGCAACTGATCGGCACCGCCCACGGCAAGACGCTCGAGAACCTGCTGATGAATCCGACGCTCTCGGATCTCGTCGGCGGCATCAGCACCGTCACGCTCTCCGATGAGGAAGCGCGCCGCCGCGGCACGCGCAAGACGGTGCTCGAGCGCAAGGCTCCGCCCACGTTCGACGTGCTGATCGAAATCAACGACCGCAACCGGCTCTCGATCTACCAGAACGTGGCCGAAACGGTGGACTCGCTCTTGCGCGGCTACCAGCCGCAGCCCGAAGTGCGCCAGCGCATGCCCGGCGGCAACGTGCAAATCGTCCAGGAAGCCTCGCCGCTCGCCTCGCCGAAACGGCCGGTCGCCGCGGCGTCCGCCGAGTCGGAGTTCGCGCTCGCGCTGCGCGAGTCCGATTTCGACGAGCGCGAGGAACGCGAGGCGCAGGTGCTGCTCTTCCCCTACGGCGTTTCGCGCAACAAGATCGAACGCGCGATCCACAATCTCGGCGTCAACGCTTCGATCGCTCGCAAGTGGGACGACGCGACGGTCGTCATGACGCTCAAATCGCTCGAACGCAAGGAGCCGGAAAAGCTCAAGTCGATCGCGGCCGAGAACGTCCCGATCTACTCGATCAAAACCAACACGACGGCGCAGGTGATGAACGCGCTCAAAGACATCTTCGCCCTGCCCTCGATCGACGCCGAGGAGATCGCGCTGCGCGAAGCGAGCGAAGCGATCTACAAGGTGCTGCTCGACAGCAAGCCCGTCGAATTGACGCCGCAGACGTCGTACGTGCGGCGGATGCAGCATCAGCTCGCCGAGCAGCACCGCGTGATGTCGCGCAGCACGGGCATGGAGCCCAACCGCCGGGTGCTGTTCTTCCGCAACAACGACTTGCCGTACGGCACGGGAGCGTCGGCGTAGCGGCACCGGGCCGCTTCATCACGGTCGAAGGCATCGAGGGGAGCGGCAAGAGCACGCTCCTCTCGCGCCTCACCGGCTATGCGAGCGCGCGCGGTTACGCCGTCGTCGCCACGCGCGAGCCCGGCGGGACGACGCTCGGCAACCGGTTGCGCGCGGCCTTCGTCGATCCCGGCGTGGCGATCGATCCGATCGCCGAAGCGTTCGTCGTGAACGCCTCGCGCGCGCAGCACGTCGCCGAAGTGATCGAGCCGGCGCTGGCGAGCGGGGCGTGGGTGTTTTGCGATCGTTTCGCCGACGCGACGCTCGCCTATCAGGGCTACGGCCGCGGCGTCGACCTCGGCGTGCTGCGCACGCTCGCCGCAATCGCGACGCGCGGCCGCGCGCCCGACCTCACGTTCCTGGTCGACGTGCCCGTCGCGCTCTCGCGGCGGCGCGTGGCCGCGCGTTCGGCCGAGCGCGGCGTCGCCATCGACCGCCTCGAGCGCGAGGACGCGGCCTTTCACGCGCGCGTGCGCGACGGCTACCTCGAACTCGCCCGCGGCGACGCGCGCTTCGCCGTGCTGGACGGTTCTCTCGCGCCGCAAGCCGTCGCCGACGCGGCGCTGGCGGCGTTGACGGCGAAGTTCGGGTGATGCGGGGAATCGAGGGGAGCTTCGACGTGGTGGGCGCGGCGCCGGCGCTGCGTTACTTTTCGACGCTCGATGCGGGCCGGCTCGCGCACGGCTACCTCTTCACGGGGCCTGCGGGCGTCGGTAAGAAGACGTTCGCGCGGCGGCTCGCACAATCGCTCCTGTGCGAAACGCCGAAGGCCACGCTGCTAGGATATTGCGAGAAATGCGCGGCCTGCACGCTGTTCGCGGCGGGCACGCATCCCGATTTCGTCGCCGCCGAAGGCCAGATCAAGATCGGCGATCCCGACGAAGCGCTGCAAGCGGACGACGTCTCGACCTCGCGGCACCTGATCCGGGCGCTGTCGCTGCACGGCTACCGCAGCCGCTTCCGCGTGGTGCTGCTCGGCGACGTCTCGTTCACGCGCGAATCGCCGCACGCGCTCCTGAAGTTCTTCGAAGAACCGCCCGAAGGCGTCATCGCGATCTTGACGACCGCTGCGCCGGGCTCGCTGCTCGACACGATTCGCTCGCGCATGATCGAGTTGCGTTTCGATCCTCTCCCTGCGGCCGACGTCGAACGCGTGCTCGTGCGCGAGGGTGTGCCGGCCGAACGCGCGCGCGTCGCGGCCGAGGTCGCCCTCGGCAGCATCACGCGCGCGCGCGAGGTGCTCGATGCGGACGGGCTCGGCCTGCGTGAAGCATCCTTCGCCTGGTTCGAGAGCGCGGTGCGCGGCGAACGGGCCGACGCGAGTTTTCTGCGGCTCGACGATAAGAGTTTGAGCGGTACCGAAAAACGCGCCGTCGTCGGCGAATTGATCGAACTCGTGCGCGTCGGCGCGCGCGACTGGGCCGCGCTCGCGCTCGGCGGGCGAGAGGTGCCGCTGCTCGCCGCGGATCAGCGCCGGCGCTATGCCGCTCTGCCGAAGCGCGAGCCCGCGGCGATCGTGGCGGCCCTCGCCGCGGCCGGCGACGCCGAACGCTTGGCGGCGACCAACGTGTCGGCGGGGCTCGTCGTCGACTTCTTGCGCATGCAACTCGCCCCGCGTGAGACGCCGCAGAATAAACGATGAGGCGGCAGCGCGGCAACGCTCTTCGGCGGCTGGCGAGCGCCGCGCTCGCCTGCGCCGTACTGCCCGGCCTCGGCTTCATGCCGGCTAGCGACGACGTCGCGCCGTACGTCGCGCCGATGCCCGGCGTCGGGATCGTGGTCGCGACGATCGACGGCGAACGAAGCGAGGTTCGTTCTTTCGGCACCGATCTGGGCGGCGAATCTTCCTTCGAAATCGGCTCGATTACCAAGACGTTCACCGCGACGCTCTTCGCCGACATGGTCGTGCACCATGAGGTCTCGCCCGACGATCCGATCGAGCGCTACCTGCCCGCCGGCGCGCGCGCGCCCACGTTCGGCGAGCAACACATTACCCTGCTCGACCTCGCCACGCAGACCTCGGGGCTGCCGCGGCTGCCCACGAACCTCGCGCCGGCGAACGCGAACGATCCGTACGCCGATTACGACGAGACGAAGCTGCTCGCGTTCCTCGGCTCGTATGCGCTGCCGCGCGCGCCGGGCGCTACGTTCGAATATTCAAATCTCGGCGTGGGTTTGCTCGGATATTTACTCGCACGCCGGCTCGGCGTCGACTATGCCACGGCCGTTCGCACGCGCGTCCTCGAGCCGCTCGGCATGACGCATACCGTCATCGCCGAAGCGGGCCGGCCGCCTGGCGGGATGGCGGGCCACGACGCCGACGGGGAGCCCGTATCGAATTGGACGTTCGGTGCGCTGGCCGGCGCGGGCGCCGTCGTCTCGACGCCCGACGACATGCTGCGTTTCGCGCGTGCGAACCTCGACGAGACCGGCGGCCCGCTCGCGGCCGCGATGGCCCTCGCGCACCGTCCGCTGCGCGACGCCGGAAATGGCACGCGCGTCGGCTACGCTTGGCTCACGCAGCCGGACGGCGTCGTGTGGCACAACGGCGGCACGGCGGGCTTTCGCAGTTTCATCGGCCTCGCTCCGGCGCAGCAACGAGCGGTCGTCGTGCTCGCCGACGGTTTCGTCGACGCGGTCGACGGGATCGGCATGCACGTGCTCGATCCGAATCTTCCGCTCCCGGCGCCGCCCCAACCAGACGCCCCGGTCACGGCCGAGGTGTTGGCGCGCTACGTCGGGCGCTACCGTTTCTCGGACGGTTCGACGGGCACCGTCACGCAAGACGCGCGCGGATTGATCGTCGCCTTCGATATTCCGAAGTTTCGCGCGCGCCTCCACGCTCGCGCGGACGACCGCTTCGCGATTCGAACGCCCGCGATCGACGTCACCTTTTCGGCCGATGGTGAGACGATGAGCGTCGCGCAACCGGGCTCTCCGGCCGATACGGGGACGCGTCTGAAGTGAACTCTGCGTAACGCTATGATCGGCGAAGAAACTTGGAAAAATGCCACGGGCAGTCTGCTAGAAGTTGTAGAAGACCTCGCGTCCCCGGAAATCGCGCGATCGTTAGCCGAGGGTCCGATTAATGGCTTTATCGATTCAAGTGAATACTACCTTATGTTTGACGACTTCCGCAGCATCATCGAGGCCGGCATAAATCAAGGCTCGTATGACGAGCGCCTAGCGCATATTCGGGAAGCGCTTTGCAGTTTCGATAAGACCTTAGAGAGAGTCACCGATCCCGGTGAAATGGGCCCGGAGCGAATTTCGGATCGAGAACGAACTTCGAGCGACGATTGGGCTCGAATGCAGGCCCAAGCGCGCCACCTCGTACCGTTTTTGAAGGGGCTCGTAGGGACGGCGCTGCCTTCGCGTAGCGAAGTCTAAACGCCGGCCCTACAACTCGACGTCAATCTCAAGGCCGCGCGCCCGCGTCCGAGAGCGAGGGCCGCAGCGCCGGCGGTTCTTGGGGCGGGCCCGCCGGTCTGCCGGCGCGCGCGGCGCTCGGCGCGAGGGCAACGTATACGACCGGCACGAGCGCGAGCGTCAGCAAGAGCGAGCTCGCGAGGCCGCCGATGACGACGGTTCCGAGCGACGCTTCGGCTTGCGCGCCGGGATCGAGCGCGAAGGCGAGCGGAATCATGCCCGCGATCATGGCCGACGTGGTCATCACGATCGGCCTAAAGCGTTCGCGCGCCGCCTCGGCCATCGCTTCGACGCGGCCGTAGCCCTCGCGTTGCCGCATGTCGGCGAAATCGACGAGCAGAATGCCGTTCTTCGTCACGAGGCCGATCAGGAGCACCGAGCCGATCAGCGAGAACAGGTTCAGCGTTTGATGCGTGAGCGCGAGCGAACCGAGCGCGCCGACCACGGCGACCGGCACGGCGAACATGATGATGAACGGCGTGCGGTAGCTGTTATAGAGCGCGACCATCAGCAGGTACACGAGCACGGCGGAGAGCGCGAGCGCGATCGTCATGCCGTTCACGGTCGAACTGACTTCCTGTTCGTTGCCGCCCGCCGCGGGCGCGACCGTGACGTTCGCCGGAAGGTGCAGCGCGGCGAGACGCTTCGCGAAGTCGCGTTGCACGTTTGAAAGCAGCGCGCCGGGAGCGAGGTCGGCGCCGACGTAGACGACGTTCGCGCGGTTGATGCGGGTGATGATGGGCGGCGCGGGCGACCGCACCAGTTGCGCGAAGTCGCCGACGTGAACGATCGACCCGTCGCCGGCGCGAACGGGAATCTGGCCGATCGCCGCAAGCGAGTTCTGATCCGCCAGCGGATACGTGACGATCACGTCTTTGAGGCCGTCCTCGCCCGTGAACTGGGTCGCGAGGTCGCCGCCGAAGGACGCTTCGATCGCGGTCGAAGCCGTGCCGATGCTCGCCGAGAGCGCGCGCGCGCGATCGCGGTTGAACTGGATATCGAACTGCGGCGCGTCGGCGACGGCCGAACTCGTGACGTCGATCGCGCCGGGCGTGGCGGCGAGCGCCGCCGCGACTTTCGCGGCGTAGGTCTCCGGCGCGGACCCGACGCTCGAGATCACCTCGTCGATCGGCTGCGAGTTGCCGCCGGAAATGTCGGTGGCGGGCACGGCGGTGATCGCGACGCCGGGCAGCGCCTTTTGCGTGTCCGCTTGGAGGCGGCTCGCCCAATACGCGGTGTTGTGGCCGCGCTTGTCGTTCAGGTACACGTCGATCTGCGCGACGGCGGCGTTCTGAATATATCCCGAGAGCTGGCCGAGATAGGCGCCCGCCGTCGACGATTCCGTGCGCAGATCGGGGATCGCGTCGACGATGCGCTCGGCCGTCAGGAGATTCTTGCGCGTCGTTTCGAGCGGCGTGCCGCTCGGGTGCGTCAGCGTGACGTAGACTTCGCCGCGGTCGACCGGCGGGATGTACTCGAAGCCGATCAAGCCGAGCGGAATGAGCGCGACCGCCAGCAGCAGCGAGATGACCGAAATCGCCCCGACGACGCGGCCGTTGCGCAGCGCCCAAGCGAGCACGTGCGTGGCGTACCACTCGCGCAGGCGGTCGAAGCCGCTCGTGAAGCGGTCGATGATCGGCCACGGCTTCCACGGCGAGAGCAGCGCCCAGCGGCCGGCCAGCGTCGGCGTGATCGTGAACGAGACGAAGAGCGAGGTCAGCGTCGCCACGGTGACGACCAAGCCGAACTCGCGCAAAAAGAGGCCGACCGAACCCGGCAAGAACGAGATGGGCAGGAACACGACCACGTCGACCAGCGTGATGACGATCGCCGCCACGCCGATCTCGCTGCGGCCCGTGATTGCGGCTTCCGTGGGCTCTTCGCCCATGTTGAAGTGGCGCTCGACGTTTTCCAGCACGACGATCGAATCGTCGACCAGGATGCCGATGATCAACGTCATCGCCAAGAGCGAGACGGTATCGAGCGTGAAGTGGGCGAGCTGCATCGCCGCCAGCGTCACGAGCAGCGACGACGGGATCGCGATCATCACGACCACGGCGTTGCGCCACGAGCGCAGGAAGAAGAGCATTACGATGCCGGTGAAAACGATCGCCTCGACGAGCGTGCGCATGACGCCGGAGAGCTGCTGCTGCGTGTAGGTCGACTGCACGTTGAGCACGTCGAAGGTGACGTCGGGGTAGGTGCGCCGCAACTCCGGCAGCACGGCGAGCACGCGGTTGGACGTGTCCACCTCGCTCACGTCGGCGGCTTTCTGGATGTCGAGCGTAACGCACGGGATGCCGTTCGAATACGAGAAGACGCGCTGCGTTTCGTACGTGTCCTGGACGTTGGCGACGTCGCCGATGCGGAAGAGGCGCGTCGAGGTCGACCACGGATCGGTGGAGCCGCTCGACGCGTTGCTCGTCGAAGCGGAGACCAAGAGGTTGGAAACGGTCGCCGCGTTCTGGATGTCGCCGCGCACGTCGAGGTTCGTTTCGCGATTGGGGGCGTAGAGGATGCCGCCCGGAGCGCGAACGTTATTGTTGGTGACGGTGCTGACGATGTCGGTCAGGGTGAGCCCCGATGAGTTGAGGGCCTTCGGGCTCACGTTGATCTGAATAGACGGCGTGACCACGCCGTTGGCCTGAACGAACGATACCCCCGGCACCTGTTCGATGGCCGGAACGATCTTGTTGATCGTAAGCGACGAGAGATCGCCCGGCGTCAGCGACGTCGAGCGCACGACGAGCGACGTCACGACGGCTTCGCTCGGATTGTAGAGCGAAATCTGCGGCGTCTGGACGTCGTTGGGGATCGAGCGCTGCGCGTTCTGCACGCGGCCCTGCACTTGCACGAGGTCGTTGTTCTGGTCCGACGTCAAGTTGAAAACCGCGACGATCGAGGCCTGGCCCGGCTGAATCGAGGTTTCCAGATAGTTGAGATCCGGCGTTCCCGCGATCTGATCTTCGAGCGGCCGGACGATCGCATCGCGCATTTCGGTCGTGGACGCGCCGGGGTAGCTCACGAGCACTTGGATCGACGGCGTATCCGTGCTCGGGAACTGTTGTTTGACGAGCGTTGAGCCCGCGACTAAGCCCGCCAGCAGCACGAGCGCGAGAAAGACCGTCACGAGCGTCGGCCGCGAGACGAAGATCCTCGTCAGCCACATGCTAGCGCACCTCCGAGGCGAGGACGGGCCGCTGCGGCGGCTTCGCCGGGCTCTGTTCCGGGCTCGTCCGCTTCGCCGGGCCGGGTGCGAGCCACACGAACACGATCGGCACGATGACGAGCGTCAAGAGGAGCGAACTGCACAGCCCGCCGATGACGACCGTGCCGAGCGAACGCTTCGCCGCGGAAGCCGGGTCGAGCGCGAGCGCGAGCGGCAGCATGCCCGAGATCATCGAGACGGTCGTCATGACGATCGGCCGGAATCGTTCGCGCGCGGCGAGCTTCATCGCTTCGAACTTTTGCATGCCGGCGTCGACTTTGAGTTCGGCGAAGTCGACGAGCAAAATGCCGTTCTTGCTGACGAGCCCGATCAGCATCACCACGCCGATCAGCGAGAAGAGGTTGAGCGTCTGGCCCGTCAGCGCGAGCGAGCCGAGCGCGCCGATCGCCGCGACCGGCACCGAAAACATGATGACCAGCGGCGCGCGGTACGCGTTGTAGAGCGCGATCATCAGCAGGTACACGAGCATCGACGACAGCACGAGCGAGAGGCCGAGTCCGTTGACCGTCTGGACGAGATTGGCTTGCGTTCCCCCCGCGCCCGTGCCGATCAGCACCGTGTTGGGCAAGTGCAGGGCCTTGACGCGCTTCATGAACGCGGCCTGGACGTTGGAGATCGCCGCGCCCGGCTCGACGTTGGCTCCGATGTGGATGACCGTCTGGCGATTGTTGCGCGTGATCAGCACCTGCTGGGGCGAATAGACGAGCGTGGCGATGTCGGCGAGGTGCAGCACCTTGCCGCTGCTGTTGCGAATCGTGATGTTGCGCAGGTTCGCTTCGTTCGAGGCGAAGCTCTGCGGATAGAGCACCTGGACGTACTTCGTGCCGTTGACCGTATCGAATTGCGTGGCGAGCGTGCCGCCGAAAGCCGCTCGCACCGCCTGGGCCGCGAGCCCGATGTTGACGTTCAGAACGCGGGCGCGGTCGCGATTGAAGACGATGTCGAACTGCGGCGAGAGCGTCTGCGCGGAGCTGTTGACGTTTGCGGCGCCCGGCGTGTCGGAGAGCGCTTGGAAGATCTCGGCGGCGTAGGCGTCGGGCTCGCCGCGCGTCGTCGCGACCGTAACGTCGATCGGCTGCGAATTGCCGCCGCGCGTCCCGGTCGCCGGCACGGCGACGACCTTCGCGTCGGGCACGAGATTGTGCGCGATCGCCGTCATGCGGCGCGCGACCTGATCGGTCGACTGCTTGCGGTTCGCCTTGAGAATGATGCGCAATTGCCCCGTCGAGCCGATGTTGATGCTGCCGCCGAAGCCGGATTGCGACGTGCCCGTGGTCGAGATGACCTGCGCCACGTCGTCGATCGCCAAGAAGGCGTCGGTGACCCGGCGGATCGCGGCGTCGGTGGTCGCGAGCGGCGTACCCGTGGGAAACTGCACGTTCGCGAAGATCTGACCGCGATCGACGGCGGGGATGAAGTCGAAGCCGACGGCGCCGAGGGGAATCAGCGCGACCGCGCCGGCCGTGAGCAGCGCCGCGACGGCGACGATCGGAATCGCGTAGCGGAGCGCGGCCGGCAAGATGCGTTCGCTGTAGAAATCGCGCAGCCGCGCGAAGCCCACAGCGAACGCTTCGATCGGCCGCGGCGCGCGCCACGTCGAGAGCAGCGACCAGTTGCCGGCTAACGCCGGCGTGATGGTGAACGACACCGCGAGCGAGGTGAGCGTCGCGATCGTCACCACCAGCCCGAATTCGGCGAGGAAACGCCCGGTCTGTCCCGGCAAGAACGCGATCGGCAAGAATACGACGACGTCGACCAGCGTGATGACGATGGCCGCCGCCCCGATTTCGGCGCGGCCCAGAATCGCCGCCGTGCGCGGCGCTTCGCCGTCCTCGTAGTGCCGTTCGACGTTTTCGAGGACGACGATCGAGTCGTCGACGAGGATGCCGATGATCAGCGTCATCGCCAAGAGCGATACCGTATCGATCGTGAATCCGCCGACGCGCATCACGAACAGCGTCACGAAGAGCGACGTGGGAATCGCGATCATCACGACGATCGCGTTGCGCCACGACTTCAGAAACACGAGCATCACGATGCCCGTGAAGGCGACGCCCTCGATCAGCGTTTGCAGGACGCCCCAGAGTTGCGCCTTGGTGTCGTCGGCCTGCACGTTGAGGATTTTGAAGGCGATGTCCGGATACTTCGCTTCGATGGCGGGCAGCGCGGCCAGCACGTTTTGCGACGCCCGCACTTCGCTCGCGCCCACCGCCTTTTGCACGTTGAGCGAGATCGCCGGCAGCCCGTTCACGTACGAGGTCACGCGCTTGGGCTCGTACGAGTCGGTGACGGTCGCGACGTCGCCGATGCGCGGCAAGTACGGCGAGGTGGAAAACGGCTCCGTCGCCGACGACCCCGCGCCCGACGACGCGGCCCCCGAACCGGACGACAAGGCGGCGATGGCCGCGGGAGCGCCGCCCGCGCCGCCCGACGACGCCGCCACGGCCGCGGCGGCGAGCGGCGAATTCGCGCCGAGCAGCGACGGCGCTGAGGCGACGGAAGCGGTCGGCGCGGCCGCGGGGGTCGCCGCCGCGTAGGCCGGCGCCGCGGTCGTGATGGGCAGCGGCGCGATCGTCGTGGCGTTCGCGCCTTGCGACGAGGTCGCCGGCAGCGCGGGGGCCGCGGACGCTCCGGCCGCGGGGTTGCCGGCGGCCGCGCCGGCCGTCGAGGCGTTCGCTTGCGACGCCGTCGCCGTGAGGGTCGCGGCGGTGGAAGCGCCGCCGGAAGCGGAGCCCGTCGAGACGCCGTTCGTCGCGCCGGACGAGGTGCCGCCCGTCGCGCTCGCACTCGAAGCGCCGCCGCCGCCTGAAATCGTCCCGGACGAAGCCGACGTGCCGCCGCCTACCGCGCTCGCCGCGGTCGCGCTCGCGCCGGCCGTCCCGGCGCCGGCGAGCGCCAGCGCCTGGTTCGTGGAGCCGGCCGTATTACCGTACTTGACCGTCAACGCGCCGGAAGGCGACGTGGCTCCCTGCAGCACCGCGGTGTTGGCGCTCAGAATCGTGTTCGCGATCGACTGCGGCGTTTGCACGTCGCCGCGCACGTCGAGCGACGTTTCGCGGTTGCCGAGGTAGGCGATGCCGCCCGGCGCGCGCGCGTTGTTCGCCTGAATCGCGCTGACGACGTCGGTCGGAACGAAGCCGCGGCTCGATAGTCGGTTCGGGTCGAGCAGCACCTCGAGCGCGGGCGTCACCGAACCGTTCGCGCCGACGTTCGAGACGCCGTCGACCTGTTCGAGATCGGGGATCACGTTGTTGGTGACGATCGCCGAAAGCGCCGCGACGCCGAGCGATGCCGACGTGAGCGACAGCGTCACGATGGTCGCTTGCGCCGGATCGAACGAACGCGTCGCGGGGGCCGGCAAGTCTTGCGGCAGCGCGGCTTTGACCGCTTGCAGACGATCCTGCACCTCGGTGAGGTCGGTCGTCTGATTCGAGTCGAGCGTAAAGGTCGCCGAGATCGACGCTTGGTTCTGTTGGATGGATGTCGTGATGTGGTCGAGGTCCGGTGCGCCCGCGATCGCGTCTTCGATCGGCCGCACGACGGAGTCGCGCAATTCCGAGGGCGACGCGCCCGGATACGATACGCTCGTGTTGATCGTCGGGAAGTCGATGTTCGGAAACTGCTGCTGTACGATCGTCGCGAGCGCAAAGCAGCCCGCCAGCGTGACGAGCGCGATCATCACGAAAACCAGCGGCGGCCGGTTGACGAAGAGCTGCGTGATGCGCTGCATCAGTTACGCGCGATCGACTGCCCGTCGGCTAGGCCGAGCTGACCGTTGGCGATCACGCTTTGACCGGCCTTGAGGCCGCTGACGACGGAGGTGGTGCCGTCGCTGCCGAGTTCGCGGACCTTCACCGTCTTCGCGACGACGTCGACGAGCTGGTCGTCGGCGACCATCACCGACGTGTGCGTGTCGTCGAGAAAGGCGGTCGTGGGAATGCCGATGCCGCGTACCGGGGGCAGGGCGATCGTAGCCGAAACCGGCAGGCCGGCTTGCAGCTTGCGGCCGGGATTTTGCAGCAATACCTGTACCGTAAAGTTCGTCGAGCCCGGCGTTACTTGACCGAGCACGGCCACGACTTTGCCCTCGAACGTTTGCGCGCCGGCGCCGCTGACCGAGAGCGCGACCTGCGCGCCCACCGGAATGGCGAAGACGCTCTCGCTCGACGCGTTGAGATCCGCGTAGACCTTATCGAGTTCTTGAATCGTGAAGATCGTGCGGGATCCCGGATATTCGCCGGGATTGAGGTTGCGGTTGGTCACGACGCCGTCGACGGGCGACACGATCGTACCGCGACCGATCTGCGTTTCGTATTGCGCGATCTGTCCGCGCGCCTGCTCGATCGCGGCGTGCGAGGCCGCGGCGTCGGCCACGGCCGAAGCGACCGTCGCCTCCTGCAAACCGTTGGCCGGCGTGCCGTTGACCGACTGATTCGTGCGCGCGGTTTGCAAGTTGGCTTCCGCCGTGCGGATCGCGGCCTGATCGCTCACGACCGTCGTCGCCTGCTGGTCGAGCGCTTGCTGCGCGATGTAGCCGTTGGCTACGAGCTGCCGGTCCCGCTGGAGGTTGAGCGAATCGTTCGCCAGATTTTGCTTGGCCTGCGCGAGCGCGGCTTGTGCCGACTGCACCTGGTCGTTGCCGGTACCGATGTTCAGCGTGGCCGTGAAACGGGCTTGCCGCACTTTGGCGTCGGCGGAGGCGGCGTTACGAACGTCGCTGTCGAGCACCGCTTTCGCTTGCGCGAGTTGCGCTTGCAGATCGGACGTGTCCAGCACCGCCAGCACCTCGCCCGCGTGCACGATGTCGCCCTGCAACACGTTGACGGCGGCGGTCGGTTCGCTGAGCGAACTCGTGATCGCGACGTTCTCGAAGGGCGCGATGATGCCCGAGATTTGCGACGTGCCGCGCACGGTCGTCGGGCGCGCGGCCGCGGTCGGGACGGGGTTCGGCGAGGCGACGGGGCGCGCGCCGCGGCCGCCGTTCCTCGCGCAGCCTGCGACCGACAGCGCCGCGGCAAGGAGCATCGCGATGGTCTGCGCCGTACGCACGGCTCGGCGGCTTAGGATTGGGCGGCCGCGCCGGCGGCCCGAGCCTTGCGCCACTTATCGAGTTTGGCGTGCAAGGCCGTGCGCTGCGCCGGCGTCAAGACGGCGTCGACCTTGGCCATCGCCGCCATGTAGTTGGCGCGGCGCGTGGCCGGATCGGCGTTCGCGTTCTGCGCGCGCACGGCGCTCATGATGCCGCGGATTTGGCTCTTTTGCGCGTCGCTGAGCCCGAGGCTCATGAGCGCCTGCGCCATGCGGCGCCGCCCCTGCGTGGGCGAACCGCTTCCGAACGCGGACGCGCCGTTGCCGCCTTGCGCCCCGCCCGATCCGGAATTCGAACTCGAGCAGCCGCCGAGCGCGACCGTTAATGCCAGGAGGACGGCGGCCGGCGCCGCCGGCCGGAGGAAGAAGATAGTAGGACGATTCACTTCGGGCTCCACATCATTGCTGGGTGTACTATCCTGGCAAAGCCTTGGAAGAACCATAGAGCACGCTGGGGAGGCTCCCAGGGAGCCGCTTTCTCACCCGGCTCTCAGTAGCGGCCGTACGAGGCGTCGGTAAACGTCTTCGCCAGAACGAGTGCGACGTACCCGGTGACGATTGCCTTGATCCCCGCTACCAGCAGCGATGAGACGACGTCCGAAGAAAAAATGGACGTTCCGAGCAGCAGCGGCTGCATCGCTTGGATGACGAGCGTCGGCAAGAGCGCGAACGACACGATGTACAGCGCGGTCACGAGCAAGGTTGCGCCCGGCGCCCGGCGCGCGACGTCGAGCGACGCCTGCAACGCCGCCGCCCCGGGCGTGCCGCCGATGGCCGCCGCCGGGATCGTGTAGATGAAGAAGAACTCGGCGACGAGCGGCAGCACGAGCGGCCCGACGAAGGGAACGATCGACCCGGCGATCGCGGCCACGTAGACGATGAAGCTGAAGCCGAGCGTCGCGAGGAGAATGCCGCCGGCTTTGCGCCGCGCGTCCTCCCACGCGTCGTCGAACGGCGCGCGGCCCCGGCGCCACGCGCCGTCGGCGACGATCAGCGCTACGCCGAGTCCGAGGCCCTCGATCAGCTGCGCGAGCAGGCCCGCGATGCTCGAGTTCACGCCCCCGAGCAGCCCCGAGCCGGCGTCGCCCGGCATCACCTTGAACAGCAGAACCCGGGCGACGGCGGCGAGCAACGGCGCGAGCACGATCTGAGGATTGCGCGCGAACAACGGAAAAGCGCGCCAATACGTCGAGAGATCGACTCGGCCGAAGGAACGCACGGCGGTCTTAGCGTCCCGCCACTAGCGCGCGCCCGTGAGCGCGGAGCCGCAACCGCACGTGCGCTCGCGCGGCATCGTCTCGACGATCTTGAAGATCGCCGCTTTGACGCGTTCGTTGTTGCTCGCGAACACTTTGAGCACTTCCTCGTGCGTCACGGGATTCGCGCCGGGCAGCCCGACGTCGTAATCGGTGATGAGCGAGATGTTGACGTAGCAAATTTCCAGTTCGCGCGCCAGGTAGCACTCGGGGTACTGCGTCATGTTGATCACTTCCCAGCCCGCGTCCTGAAACCACTTCGATTCGGCGCGCGTCGAGAAGCGCGGCCCTTGAATCACGACGACCGTGCCCGTTTCGTGCGTCGTGACGCCGATGCCGCGCAGCGCCGCCACCGCGATGGGCCGCAGTTGCGGACAATAGGGATCCGCGAAGCTGACGTGCGTCGTGACCGGTCCGTCGTAGAACGTGTCGCGACGCCCCGTCGTGCGGTCGACGACTTGATCCGCCACCACCATGTGGCCGGGTTCGACCGACGTCTTGAGCGAGCCGCAGGCGGTCGGGGCGATGATGCGGGTGACGCCGAGTTCCTTCATGGCCCACAGGTTGGCGCGGTAGTTGATCGACTGCGGCGGAAAACGGTGGTCCTTGCCGTGCCGCGGCAGAAAGGCGACCCTCTTGCCCGCGATCTCGCCGACGGCGACCTTATCGCTCGGCGCGCCGTACGGCGTTTCGATCCAGACTTCGCGCGCGTTCTCGAGCAGCGAGTAGAAACCGGACCCCCCGAAGACGCCGATTTCGGCCCGTTCGTTTGCCAAATGAACCTCCTGACGTAATGAACTCCGCCAGGTTCGCGCGGCCCGCGCGGGCTCCCCTCACTCCCGGAAATCGCCCGGTTTGAGTTCCTCGATGAACTTCTTGAAGCGCTGCGTCTCTTCGGCTTCGGCCTTCTTGTCGGGCGCGGATTCTTCCAGAACGATCTTGTCGGCTACGAAGATCGGCGCTTGCATGCGCAGCGCGAGCGCGATGCCGTCGGAGGGGCGCGCGTCGATCTCTTGCGTCTCGCCGTTTTGCCGGACGATCAGCTTCGCGAAGAAAGTCGAGTCCTTAATATCGTGAATCACGATCTGCTCGAGCGAAGCGTGAAGCGATTCGAGCATCGTCCGCATCAGGTCGTGCGAGAGCGGTCGCGGAACCGCGGTGCCTTCCAGCGCCAGGGCGATGGCGGTCGCTTCGAAGGGGCCGATGAGGATCGGCAAGATCCGCCTGCCTTCAAGGTCCTTCAGGATCACGACGGGGTCGTGGGTCAACAGGTCGATGCCGAGCTTGTCGACCTTCATTTGGCGCATGCTTGAAAGTCCTACGCGTCCAGGACGAATCCTTGCCCGACACGAACCGGCAGGGTCGTTCTCGATGGCTCTATCATGCGGTATCGTCGGTTTGCCGAACGTCGGCAAGTCGACAATCTTCAACGCCCTGACCCGCTCCGCGCAAGCGTTGGCCGCCAATTATCCATTCGCCACCATCGAACCGAACGTCGGCGAAGTGCCCGTTCCCGACGAGCGCTTGCAGGTGCTGGCGGATATCGTGCACGCCAGGCGGATCGTCAACGCGACGATGCGGTTCGTCGACATCGCGGGCCTGGTGCGCGGGGCGAGTTCGGGCGCGGGCCTCGGCAACGCCTTTTTGAGCCATATCCGCGAAACCGACGCCGTGGCCATGGTCGTTCGCTGCTTCGAGGACGGCGACGTGACGCACGTCGAGGGCGGCCCCGATCCGCTGCGCGACGTCGAGATCATCGCCATCGAGATGGCGCTGGCCGACCTCGCGACCCTCGCCAAGCGCGTCGACAAACTCGAGCGCGAAGCGCGTGTCAACCCGAAGCTCGCAAGCCGGCTGGAGGCCGCGAGGCGCCTGCGGGCGGCGCTCGAGGAAGGCCGGCCGGCCCGTTCCTTCCCCGGCGGCTCGGAGGAGGCGGAACTGGCGCGCGAGTCGTTCCTGCTGACCGCCAAACCGCTGCTCTATGTCGCCAACGTCGACGAGGCGCAGATCGGGGCGCCCGGCCCCCTGGCGCGCTCGCTCTTCGAGCTGGCGGCCCGCGAGGGCTCGGGGGCGATCGCCTTCTGCGGCAAGATCGAGGCGGAGCTGGCCGGCCTGAGCGAAGACGAGGCGCGCACCTTCCGGCAGGAACTGGGCATCGAGCCGAGCGGCCTCGACCGGCTGATCGTGAGCGCCTACGACCTGCTCGGGCTGATGACGTTCCTGACGGCGGGCGAAATCGAGGCCCGCGCCTGGACCATCGAAAAGGGGACGCGGGCCCCGCAGGCGGCCGGGAAAATCCATTCCGATATCGAGCGCGGCTTCATCCGTGCCGAAATCGTGTCGTATGACGATTACGCGCGGCTGCGGACGATGGACGCGATCAAGGCCGCGGGCTTGTTGCGCAGCGAGGGTAAGGATTACGTGATGCGCGAGGGCGACGTCGTCAATTTCCGCTTCAACGTCTAGCAGTCTGCCATGTGGTTAACGGCGGCCGCAGCCGATTCTACAGATGTAGGAAGTTCGGCTCTCGGCCCGTAAGCCGACGCACCGAAGCTTTTCCAGGGAGAATATTGCGCCTATGATGACGGCCGTTCGCGAAGTCTCGGTGTTTGGGGACGCGATCGCGTACTTCAACGAAGCAGCCGCGCTGCTCGACCTCGATCCCGGGATTCGGCGGCTGCTCACCAAGCCGACGCGGCAGATCATCTTCGCGATTCCGTTCCAGCGCGACAACGGCGAACTCGACGTCTTCACGGGTTACCGCGTGCAATACAACTTCGCCCGCGGTCCGGCCAAGGGCGGCATTCGCTACCATCCCGGCGTGACGCTCGACGAAGTGACGGCGCTGGCGTTCTGGATGACGTGGAAGTGCGCGGTCGTCGACCTGCCCTTCGGCGGCGGTAAAGGCGGAGTTACCTGCGACCCGACGACCCTCTCCCCGGGCGAGCTCGAGCGCATCACGCGGCGCTACGCTTCGGAACTGGTCGAGGTGGTCGGGCCCGATAAGGACGTTCCGGCGCCCGACGTCGGCACGACGCCGCAAATCATGGCCTGGTTCATGGACACCTACTCGATGCACGTGCGCCAGCACGTGCCGGGCGTCGTGACCGGCAAGCCGCTCAGCATCGGCGGTTCGCGCGGCCGCGTCGAAGCGACGGGCCGCGGCGCGTCGCTCGTGGCGCTCGCGCAGATGCGCCGCATGGGCATCGCCCCCAAAGGCGCGCGCGTGGTCGTACAGGGTTTCGGCAACGTCGGTTCGATCGCGGCGCAGATGTTCTGCGACGCCGGCTGCACGGTGATCGCGATCTCCGACGTATCGGGCGCCTACCATAACGATAACGGGATCGACGTTCGCGGCGCGACGGCGTACGCGCAGGAGCACCATTCGCTCGACGGCTACCGCGGCGGCGAGCGCATCACCAACGAAGCGCTGCTCGAACTGCCGTGCGACGTGCTCGTGCCGGCCGCGCTCGAAAAGCAGCTGACGATTGCGAACGCGAGCCGCGTCCAGGCCAAGCTGATCGTCGAAGGCGCGAACGGGCCGACGACTCCCGAGGCCGACCACATCTTCAATCAGCGCGGCATCGCGGTCATCCCCGACATCGTCGCCAACGCCGGCGGCGTAACCGTCTCGTATTTCGAATGGGCGCAAGACCGCGCCGGATACTTCTGGAAGGAATCGGAAGTCAACGAGCGGTTAGCGGACGTGATGCACGAGAATTTCGAGCGGGTGTGCGAGATCGCGCAGTTGCGCGGCGTGCCGTTGCGGACGGCGGCGTACATGCTCGCGATCGATCGCGTCGTGCAGTCGATGAACGCCCGCGGCGTTTACGCGTAGTTTTCGGTGCGGCGCGCCGCCCACTCCGACACGATGCGCAGCGCCGGCGCGAGTTCGAGGCCGAGCGGCGTAAGCTCGTAGACGACGCGCAGCGGCGGGCCCGGTTCGACGCGGCGCGCGACGAAGCCGCCGGCGTCGAGTTCGCGCAATGCCGCCCCGATCTCGTCGGCGTCGATGCCGTCGAACGCGGCCGTGATTTCGTTGAAACGCATGGGGCCCGCGCAGAGCGAGCGGAGGATGGCCGTATCGGCATGACGTCCGATGCGCGCGAGTGCAGTGATGAACTGCCGCGGGTCGGCTTCGGAACGGGCGGCGTACATGTAAAGGGGCAATACCTTTCGGCGGGGATTCGGGCGGGGATGAATGCGCCGTTCGACCCGCACCCTGGCGAATTCCGGCTCGAAATCCGCTCGAAACGCACGAAGTAACCCGCCGCACTGACCTGCATCACGATGGACGCGGATCACGTGTCGCGCGCCACGCGCGCGCCCGCAAGGGGTGTGAGCCGCATCGCGCTGACGACGGTCGCGAGCGCCGCGACCGCCGCGGCGAGCCATAACGCACCGGCCGCTCCCGCCGCTGAGGTTCCGAGCACGATGGCGACGGCGGCCGCGCCGAGCGATTGTCCCGTCAAACGCGCGGTTGCGAGCACGCCGCCCGCGCTCGCGCTGCGCGCGCGCGGGGCGGAACCGAGAATTTCGCGATTGTTCGGTGCTTGAAAGAGTCCGAAGCCCACGCCGCAGACGAGCGCGCGCCACACGACGTCGAACGGCGACGGATGCGCCGGCAACGCGGCGACGAACGCTAAACCGAGCGCGAGCACCGCGAGCCCGGCGGAAGATACGCGCGGCGCCGGAACGTGGTCCGACAATTTTCCGGCCAGCGGCGCGACGACGGCGATCGCGAGCGGCCACGCCGTAAACAGCAAACCAGAAGCGAACGCCGAATATCCCGCCGCGCCTTGCAAGAGAAACGGAAAGGCGACGACGGCGATGCCTTGCGCGCCGAAACTGCACAGCGACGTGCCCACCGCAAACGAAAAGCGCCGCACGCCGAACAGGTCGAGCGGCAACATCGGCACGGGCAGCGCGCGTTGCCGGAGCACGAAGTAAACCGCGAGCGCCGCGCTCGCGCCCAGCATCGCCGCGATCGCCGCGGGCGCCACGTGCCGGGCGAAGCCGTCGAGCCCGACGACCAAGAGCGCCAGCGCCGGTCCGCTCGAAAGCGCGCTCGCCGCGTCGATGCCGCCGCCGCGGCCGGGGTGCGCGGGCAGCAGGCGTCCCGCGACGGCGCTCGCGGCGATGCCGAGCGGCACGTTGACGGCAAAGAGCCACGGCCACGGCGCGACGGCGAGGATCGCGCCGCCGAGCGTCGGGCCGGCCGCCGACGCCGAAGCGACGGTGAGCGCGCTGATGCCGACGGCGACGCCGAGCATGCGCGCGGGGAAGATCGTGCGGTTGAGCGCCGGCGCGATGCTCATCAGCGCAGCCGCGCCTACGCCCTGTACCAAGCGGCACAGCACGAGCGGCAAGAGCGACGTCGAAAGCGCGCAGCCGAGCGAGCCCAACGTGAAAACGACGAGCCCGGCGCGGTAAACGCGGCGATAGCCGAGCGCGTCCCCGAGCGACGAGAGCGGTAAGAGGCACATCGTCACGGCGACTTGATACGCGTTGACGATCCAGATCGTGCCGGCCGCGTCCGCGTGCAGCTCGCGCGACATCGTGGGCAGCGCGACGTTGGCGATGGAGCTGTCGAGCACGGCCATGACCGTGCCCACGACGACGACGGCGACGGCGAAGCGCCGCCGCTCCGGCGGCAAGCCGTCTTCGAACGTGCCGGCGGCGCTAGTGGAAGGCTTGCTCGGCGTGATACGAACTGCGCGAGAGCGGGCTGCTGACGACTTGCCGGAAGCCCTTGCCGACGCCGAGCCGCCGCAGGCGTTCGAATTTTTCCGGCGTCACGAACTCGACGACCTCGAGGTGACGTTTCGTCGGCTGCAGGTACTGGCCCATCGTAAAAATATCGACGCCGGCCGCGCGCGCCGCGTCCATGGTTTCGCCGATTTCTTCTTCGGTTTCGCCGAGCCCGAGCATCAGCGAGGTCTTCGTGTAGCGGACCTTGCCGCTGCGCTTCGCGTGCGCGAGCACGGCGAGCGACTGCTCGAAGCCGGCGCGCCGGTCGCGCACGGTCGTCTGCAAGCGGCGCACCGTTTCGAGGTTGTGGGCGAGCACTTCGGGCCGCGCGTCGAGCACGACGTCGAGGGCTTCGGAATCGCCCGCGAAGTCGCCGGTGAGGCACTCGACTTTCGCCCCGGGCGAAAGCTTGTGAATCATGCGCACGGTGCTCGCGAAAATCGCGGCGCCGCCGTCGGCCAGGTCGTCGCGGTCGACCGCCGTCAGCACGAGGTAGTTCCAGCCGAGGTCGCGCACGGCTTCGGCGACGCGCTTGGGCTCGAGCCAATCGACTTCGCCGCGCGGGCTGCCCGTCTTCACGTTGCAGAAGCGGCAGGCGCGCGTGCAGGTATCGCCGAGGATCATGATCGTCGCCGTGCCCGCACCCCAGCACTCGCCGATGTTGGGGCACATCGCTTCTTGGCAGACGGTGTGCAGGTCGAGCGCCTTGACGTCGCGTTTGAGACGCTCGTAGGTTTCGCCGTGGGCCAGCTTGACTTTGAGCCAATCCGGTTTGCGCGCCGGTTGCGGCCTCGTCAGATCGATCACGCCGTCTGTTTCGCTTCGGGGCCCGGAATGTCCAGGTCGACTTTTGACGGGAGCGGCACGGCGGGTCCGAACTCGGCGCGCAACGCCGCGAACAGCGCGTCGCGCGCGTCCGCGAGGGCGACCGCGCGCCCGAGTTCGCGTTCGAGCGAGGTGATGCCGAACTCGGGCGTCCCGCACGGCGTGATTAGGCGATCGTAGTCGAGCGCGGTCGTCACGTTGAGCGCCAGGCCGTGCAGCGACGTCATCGCTTTGACGGCCAGACCGATCGCGCAGATCGCGTCGTCGCGGACGTAGACGCCGCGGTGTTCGGAGCGCGCGCGCGCCGCGACGCCGAACGTACCGAGCGCCGCGACGACGGCGCGCTCGAGCGCGCCGACCAGCGGTGCCACTTCGCGAAAGCGCGCCAGTTTCAGAATCGGGTAGACGACGAGCTGACCCGGACCGTGGTAGGTCGCGTCGCCGCCGCGCTCGATCTCGACGACGTCGACGCCGCGCGCCGCGAGCGTTTCGCGCGAGAGCAGCAGGCTGCCGGGCTTCGCGTTGCGGCCGAGGGTGACGACGGGATCGTGTTCGACCACGATCCAAGTGTCCGGCGCCTCGCCGCGCGCGACGCGCGCGTGCACGTCGCGCTGCAGCGCCAGCGCTTCACGGTAGGGGCGCCGCCCGAGGTCGAGCAGCGCGGCGTTCGCGGCGGCCGGCGTCGCTACGCGCCCGCGCCGACCGGCGTCTTCGGCTTCTGGTTCACGATGTGGATCGCTTTGAAGTGCGACGCCTCGGCGGCGTCCATGATCGCTTCGGTGAGCGTCGGGTGCGGATGGATCGAGAGCCCGATGTCCTCGAGCGTCGCGCCCATCTCGAGCGCGATCACGCCTTCGCCGATCAACGATTCGGCTTGCGGCGCGACGATGTGCATGCCGAGCAGCACGTCGGTCTTGGCGTCGCCGACGAGTTTGATGAGCCCGTCGGACTCGTTCATCGTCCGCGCGCGGCCGCTGGCGAGCAGCGGAAACTTGCCGATGCGCAACTCGTAACCGGCCGCTTTGGCCTCCTCCTCGGAAAGTCCGACCGTCGCGACCTCGGGATCGGTGTAGACGCAGTTCGGCACGGCGACCGGATCGTAGGCCGCCGAGCGGTCGCCGCCGATCGCTTCGGCTGCGACCACGCCTTCCTTCATCGCCTTGTGCGCGAGCAGCGGCGCGCCCGTGACGTCGCCGATGGCGTAAACGCCGTCGACTTTCGTGCGGCGCTGCGCGTCGACCGCGATGAAGCCGCGCTCGTCCGCGGCGAGGCCCGCCGCGGCGAGGTTGAGACCGTCCGTGACGGGACGCCGGCCGACCGCGACGAGCGCCATCTCGAACTCGCGCGTTTCGTCTTTGCCGTTCGTGAACTCGCCGTTGATCACGGCTTTGACGCCGGCGCCGCTCTTGGCCAGCGACACGACTTTCGTGCCGAGCGCGATCTCGACGCCCTGCTTCTTGAGGATGCGCGCCATCGTCTTGGCGATCTCCAGATCGGTCCCGGTGAGCACCTGCGGCATCATCTCGACGACGAGCACCTTCGCGCCGAGGCGCGTGTAGACGGTCGCGAACTCGAGACCGATCACGCCGCCGCCGATGACGAGCATCGTTTTGGGCAGCTTCTTGAGCCCCACCGCGTCGTCGGAGTTGAGAATCGTCTCGCCGTCGCGCGGCCACGCCTTGACGTCGACGGGCGCCGAGCCGGTGGCGATGACGACGGCATCCTTGGCTTCGTACGTCTCCGTCGAGCCGTCACGTTTCTTGAGCGCGACGACCTTCGGCGCGACGAACGACGCTTCGCCGTAGGCGAAGGTCACGTTGTTGGCTTTGAAGAGCTGATTCACGCCGCCGACGTTCGATTTCACGACGTCCGCTTTGAATTTCGCCACGCCCTCGCGGTCGATTTCGGGGGCGCCCACGACCAAACCGATCTTGCCGGCCTCGCGAATCTGGCGCGTCACCTCGCCCACGTGCAGGAGTGCCTTGGTCGGAATGCAGCCCCAGTTGAGGCAGACCCCGCCGACCTCGTCCCGATCGAAGCAGACGACCTTCTTGCCGAGCTGCCCGAGGCGGATGGCCGCGTGATAGCCGCCGGGTCCCGCGCCGATGACGATCGCGTCGACCTGCGTGTTTGCCAAGATGAATCTCCGTTTCGTGTGTCGTTTGCCGAGGGTGGAGGCGTGCTTCCCGCGCGGCGCGGCTTTCTCCGGTTCGTCCCGCGGCCGAGCGGGACCACCCAAAGTGGATGCGAACGGCTCATCCAATGCGCGAAACCGGGTGGCCCTCGGCGATGCCCACGATCGATCGCGACAGCATCGTTCCGATTTACCAGCAGATCTACGAGGAGCTGCGGGAAGCGATCCTGACCGGGACGCTGCCGGAAATGACCCGCCTGCCGCCCGAGCGGGCGCTTGCCGAGCGGCTGGCGGTCAACCGCAGCACCGTCGTGCACGCCTATCGCGAGCTGGTGGCCGACGGGCTGATCGAGCAGCGGGTCGGTTCCGGCTCGCGGGTGGCCCGGTCCGGCGGGCATCCGCCCCGATCGGCCGAGGTGCCCTGGTGGATCACGCTGCCGCCTTGGCGGGTCGGCTCGTTCCCGCAGGTGCTGGGCGAGCTCGCGGCCACCACGCAAGGCGAGCGCATCTCGTTCGTGCAGGGCGTGCCGCCCGTCGACCCCTCGCCGCTCGACGAACTCGCGAAATCGTTCCAGCGCGTCGCGGGCGATCCCGACTACGTGCTGTCGTACGGCAATTCCGAGGGACACGGGCCGCTGCGCGACGCGATCGCGGCCCGCATGCGCGCGCGAGGGTGTTCGACCGACCCGCGCGACGTGCTGATCTTGACCGGCTCGACGCAGGGCATTTCGCTCGTCGCCCAGTCGCTGGCCGAACCCGGCGACGAAATCATCGTCGAAGCGCCGACCTATCCGGGCGCGCTGCAGATCTTTCAGATCGCGGGCTTGCGCGCGATTCCCGTCGCCGTCGACGACGACGGCCTGCGCGTGGACCACGTCGAGGCGATCTTGCGCACGCGCAAGCCGCGCTTCATCTACGCGCAGCCGGCGCTGCACAACCCGACGGGCGTCACGCTCAACGCCGACCGCCGCGAACGTTTGGTGACGCTCGCCGAGCGGGCGCGCGTGCCGATCGTCGAGGACGATCCGTACGGCGAACTGGCGCTGGCGCCGGCGCCGCCGCTGGTCGCGCGGTCGCCGAACTACGTGATCTACTTGAGCACGTTTTCGAAAACGATCGCACCGTCGCTGCGCCTGGGCTGGATCACCGCACCGCGCACGATCTACGAACGGCTGCTGCTGCGCAAGCAGTCCTACGACATGGCGTCGAGCCTGTACGTCCAGGCGGGCGTTCACGATTATCTCATCCGCGGCTACGACGCGCACGTCGCCGGGTTGCGCGAAGAACTCGCGCGACGCCGCACGATCGCGCGAGACGCGATCGCGGCGCACTGGCCCAAGTCGATCCGGCTGGGGTCCGGCGGCGGCGGCTTCTACCTGTGGGCGACCGCGCCGCGCGAAATGCGCGCCCGGGCGCTGCTCGACGCGGCCGAACGCAACGGCGCGTCGTTTCTTTTCGGCGAAGCGTTTTTCGCCGCGTCCGGCGGCGACCACAACTTTCGCTTGGCGATCACGCCCGTCTCGCGCGGCGCGCTCGTCGAAGGCATCCGCCGCATCGGCGAATCGATCGCGGCGCTCTCGACGCGCTAGCGTGACGATCGCCGCGCCGCTGCTCGCCTGGTTCGAGCGCCACGGCCGCGCCGCGCTGCCTTGGCGCGTCGATCGCGATCCGTACCGCGTCGTCGTGGCGGAATTCATGCTGCAGCAGACGCAGGTCGAGCGCGTCGTGCCGATCTTCGAGCGCTTTACCGCCGCGTGGCCCTCGTTCGCCGCGCTGGCCGGCGCGTCGCAGGCCGACGTCGTGCGCGCCTGGCGCGGGCTCGGCTACAACTCGCGCGCGATGCGGCTGCACCGGCTCGCTCGCGCCGTGCGCGACGACTACGGCGGCGCGTTGCCGCGCGACGAGGCGTCGCTGCGGGCGCTGCCCGGCGTCGGCGCGTATACGGCGCGCGCGATCGCGGCGTTCGCCTTCGACGCGGACGTCGTGGCGCTGGATACCAACGTGCGGCGCATCGTGCACCGCACCCGGCTCGGACTGGAATGGCCGCCGCGCGCGAGCGAGCGCGAGTTGGATGCGCTGGCGCGGGAACTCGTGCCGCGGGGCGCGGGGTTCGCGTTCAACTCCGCGCTGATGGATCTCGGCGCGACCGTCTGCACGGCTCGCGCGCCGAAATGTTTGATCTGCCCGCTGCAGCGCGTATGCGCGGCGGCGCCGGTCGACGCGGCCGAGCTCGCCGCTCGCGCCGCGGAACGGCCCCGCGTTCGCTCGCCGCAGCAGCGCCTGCGATTCGAGGAAACGACGCGCTTCGCGCGCGGGCGCGTGGTCGATCGTTTGCGCGCGTTGCCGGCGGGCGAGGCGATCTCGCTGCTCGACTTGCAACGGGAACTGGCGCCCGCCTTGCCGCATCACGATGCCGCCGCAGTTGCGGCCGTCGTGATCCGGCTCGAACGCGACGGCGTGCTCGAGATGCGCGAAGGGAGCGTGCGGCTGGCGCTTTGAGCGCCGCGCCGAACGCACCGGAAAAGTGCGACGGTTCGGCGACAGGATGGATTGCGTCGGCCGCCAAGCCTCACTGTCCCTGCGTCGGACTAATGGGTTTTAACCAAGTGGGAAAGGCTTTCGTCATGCCTGCCGCGGCGGCGCTGCGATTTGCGCTCGCGACGCTGGCGCTCGCCGCGTGTTCGGGCGGCACGAGCGGGCAAACGCCGGCGTTACCCGGCGTCGAGCTCGCGAGCGTCGCTTCGCGCGCGCCGTCGGGCGGCCCGCTGAGTCGAAAGTCCCATGACGCTAGCGCGTCCGGATTTTCGGCCCTGCGTGCCGTCTTTTCGTTTTCGTACGTCTGCGACAACGGCGTCCTGATCGCGAAGTATCTCAAGGCGTACGGCATCGCGACGGTGTTCGTGCCCGTCGCCGGCGACGATCTGGCGACGCTGCTCGCGGGCAATCCGACGACGGTCAAGAATCTGAGCGCGATGCTCGACGTCGCCAACGTGTACGTCGTCAGCGGCCAAGACGCGTGGGTGCAGTCGCCGTCGAGCGTCCCGAGCGACGTCACCTCGCTCGTCGCGGTCGCGGCGAAGTTTCCGCGCTTGAGCGGCATTCTGTACGCGATCGACCCTGAAACGCTGCCGGCGTGGAAAACGCAGCGGCAAGCGACCGTCGCGGACTACTTTACGCTCGTCGGCACGCTCGAGAACGCGCCGGGCGCCTCGAATTTCAAGAAGACGCTGTTCACGACGGACCTGAACTTCGCGACGATCGCGAGCGGCAAAGCCGGGTCCTCGATGCTGCAGCGCCTGCAGAGCTTTCCCGGCACGACGGGCGTCACGACCATCGTGCCCGGGAACTCGGCGAGCGAGCAGTTTTCCGAAATCCAAAGCTCGCTCGCGCAGTACGTGAAGCCGTTCCGCATCGAAGCGAGCGCGACGCAATCCCGATCCGGCCAAAGCTACTACGGCGTCACGCCGTCGTATCTCGCGACCAACCTGACGCAACTGCAGCAACGGGTGGCCGCCAAGAATCCGTTGCTGGCGAGCATCGAGGTTAACGGCTGGAGCGATCTCTTTAACAGCCTGAGCAGCGTCTTGCCGCAACCGCCCACCTTCAACGGGACGTTGGCCTCAGGTCCCCTCGTGCCGCCGGCGGGCTCCGCCTATCTCGGGGCGTACGTGGACCCGAGCGGCCAGGGACAGAGCCCTTCGCAGACGGCGCAGTTCGAAGGGCAAATCGGCCGCAAGCTGGCCTTCAACATGCATTTCTATTTCGATTGGACCGCGCCGTTTCCGGGCAGCCAGGAGGCGGACGACATCAATAACGGCCGCATTCCGGTCGAGGCCTGGAACTGCGGCGATACCGACGCGAACGTGGCGAGCGGCAAAGACGACGCGCTGCTGCGCACGCGCGCTCAGGCGCTCAAGGCGTTCGGCTATCCGATTTTCGTGCGCTGGTTCTGGGAAATGAACCTCACCGACAACGCCAACCCGCCGCGGACGCAGTGCTGGGATCCGAACACGGACCTGCCCGGCGGCTTTTTCTCGCCGGCGGAGTTCATCGCGGCGTGGACGCACGTGCGCGCGATCTTCGCGCAAGTCGGCGCGAACAACGTCATTTGGGAGTGGAACGTCGCTGCCGCGCGCGGCGGAACGGGCCAGTACTATCCCGGCGATTCGCAAGTCGATTGGATCGCCATGGACGATTACGATCGCCAGAACGTGTCCTTTCAATCCACGATGTATTACCTGGCGGCCTCGCTCTCGCAGTTCCAGGAAAAGCCGTTGATGATCAACGAGACGGGCGCCTACAGCGCGAACCAGCCGGCGTTCTTGAACGGAGCCGCGCAGACGCTGCAGAGCGATTTCCCCGCGGTGCGCGCCATCGGCTACTTCGATTCCATCGGCACCTTCCACGACTGGGTGCTCTCGCCGCAGGGCCTCACCGCGTTCGCGGGCTTCGCCAACCAGTCGTACATGAACGCGATCCCGCAAAATCCTTAGCCGAACCAGCTCGGGATGTCGCTGTAGCGCTCTTCCTTCCAGGGATCGGCGTCGTTATGGTAGCCGCGCTGTTCCCAAAAGCCCTTTTGGTCGCGGTCGAGGAATTCGATGCCGCGGATCCACTTCGCGGATTTCCAGAAATAGAGTTTCGGTACGAGCATGCGCACGGGCCCGCCGTGAATCGGCTCGAGCGCGCTGCCGTCGAACTCGTAGGCCACCAGCACGTCGTCGCCCAGCATCGCCGCGAGCGGAAGGTTCGTCGTGTAGTCGTTGTCGGCGTGCTGCACCACGAACGCCGCCTCGGGCTTGGGCCGGGCACGCTCGACGAGCCGTTTGAAGGGCACCCCGCGCCAGATCGTGTCCTTCTTGCTCCAGCGCGTGACGCAGTGGATGTCGCCCCGCCACTCGGCGCTCGGCTCGGCGCGCAGTTCGTCCCAGGTCAACTCGTACGGGTTCTCGACGAGCCCGAAGAAACGCAGCCGCCAGGTAAGCGGGTCGAAGCGCGGCACGTCGCCGACGTGAAGGACGGGAAATCCGGTCGTTACGGTTTGTCCCGGCGGGACGGTCGGGTCTTTCTGCTTGAAGAACGGCATGGTGAAGGTTAGCGTTCGTCCCCGGGCCGCCGCGTCCGTGCCGAAGATCCCGTTTCCCGCGAGGAAAGTCTCCCGCGCGACGGCGCTGCGCGAACTCGCGATTCTCGAGGCAACGTATCCGGCGGCCGAAACCGCCTTGCATTACTCGTCGCCCTTCACGCTGCTGATCGCCGTGATTCTCTCGGCGCAGTGCACCGACGCGCGGGTGAACCTCACGACCCCCGCCCTCTTCGCCGCCTACCCCACGCCCGCCGCGCTCGCCGAGGCGAAGCTCCCCGACGTAGAGCGCCTGGTGAAATCGTGCGGCTTCTACCGCATGAAGGCGAAGAACGTCGTCGCCGCCGCGCGGGCGCTCGTGGAACGGCACGGCGGCGAAGTGCCGCGCGAACGGGAGGCGCTCGAAGCGCTGCCGGGCGTCGGCCGGAAAACCGCCAACGTCGTGATGTCGGTGGCCTTCGCCGAAGCGGCGTTCGCCGTCGACACGCACGTCTTCCGGGTCGCCCATCGGCTGGGGCTGACGCTCGGGAAGACGCCGCGCGCCGTCGAGGACGACGTCGTCAAGCTCGTGCCGCAAGACAAGTTGCGCCACGCGCACCATTGGCTGATCCTGCACGGACGGGAGATCTGCAAAGCGCCGACGCCGCACTGCGAGGTCTGTCCCCTGGCGGGCATCTGTCCGAGCGCGCCGATCGTCAAACGCTCGCTCCGCGCGCGCGCCCAAGCGCGGGCGAAGTGAGAGAGGCGCGGATCACTGTGGGAGGCCCGGCGACAGGACCGGCCGCCGGAGCGCGCCAAGCCCTTGAGGCCTCGAGACTTCATCAATTCTTGCCGTTCGTGAAGGATCCGCCATGCCCAACCTGACTGCGATGCGATTCGTACTCGCAGCGATTTTGCTGACCGCGTGTTCCGGCGGCGGTCAAGCGCCGGTGCCGTCGAACGCACCCGCGCCGGCCGGCGGCGGCGCTGCCGCCGCGAATGCGGGGGTACGCGCCGCGGCCTCGCAGGCGCCCCCGCCGACGGGACCGTCGGGATTCTCGGCCATGCGCGCTTTCTTCGAACACTCGCTCGTGTGCGACAACGGCATCCTGATCGCGCAGTACGTGAAGAAGTACGGCATCGCGACGATCTTCGTCCCGGTCGCGGGCGACGACCTCGATAGTTTGCAGAAGAACAACCCGACGACCGTCAAGAACCTCAATGCGATGCTCGACGTCGCCAACGTCTATATCGTCAGCGGCCAAGACTCGTGGGTCAATTCGCCGACGAGCGTCCCGAGCGACGTCACCGCGCTGACCGCGATCGCGGCGCAGTTTCCGCGGCTGAGCGGCATCCTGTACGCGATCGATCCCGAAAATCTGCCGTCGTGGAAATCGCAGCAGCGGTCGACGATTCAAAATTACTTCACGCTCGTGGGAACGCTCGAGAACGCACCGGGCGCGTCGAACTTCAAGAAGACGCTGTTCACGACGGCCCTGAACTACGCCACGATTTCGAGCGGCGACCCCTCGGGCTCGACGATGCTCCAGAAGCTGCAGAGCTTTCCGGGGACGAGCGGCGTGACGACGATCGTGCCGGGAAACTCCGCGAGCGAGCAGTTTTCCGCGATCCAAAGCTCGCTGACGCAGTACACCAAGCCGTTCCGCATCGAGGCGAGCACTTCGAAATATTCGCCGAAGAGCTACTACGGCGTCACGCCGCAGTACCTGAAGACCAACTTGGCGCAGTTGCAGCAAGAAGTTACCGCGCAGAACGCGCAGCTCGTGGGCATCGAAGTCAACGGCTGGAACGACCTCTTCAACAGCCTCGATAGCGTGCTGCCGCAGCCGCCGTGGTTCAACGGCAAGCTGGCGACGGGTCCGCTCGTGCCGCCTTCGGGGACGACGTATCTAGGCGCTTTCGTGAATCCGAGCGGTCAGGGCCCGACGCCCGCGCAGACCCTGCAGTTCGAACAACAGATCGGCCGTCCGCTGGCCTTCAACCTCCACTTCTATAGTTGGAACCAAACGTTCCCGAGCAGCGGCGGCGCCGAGTACGACGACGTCGCCCACGGCCGCATTCCCATCGAAGCGTGGAACTGCGGCGCTCCCGACGCCGCCGTCGCCCGCGGCGCGCAGGACGCGACGATCCGCGCCGAAGCCAAGGCGTTCAAGGCGTTCGGGCACCCGATGTTCCTGCGCTGGTTCTGGGAGATGAATCTCGACGACCTGAACGATCCGCCCCGCACCCAATGCTACGACGCGAACACGGACCTGCCGGGCGGCTACTTCTCGCCCGAAGAGTACATCGCGGCGTGGAATCACGTGCGCGCCATCTTCGCGCAAGAGGGCGCGACCAACGTGATTTGGGAATGGTGCGTCGCCTTCGCGCACGGCGGCGCCGCCCAGTACTACCCCGGCGATAGCGAAGTCGATTGGGTCGCGATGGACGACTACGATACGCCCGACGCCTCGTTTCAGCAGACGTTCCGCTACCTCGCCGCGTCGCTCTCGCAGTTTCAGGAAAAGCCCTTCATGATCAACGAAACGGGCGCGCACGCGGCGAACCAGCCGGCGTTCTTCAACGGCGCCGCCGGCATCTTGCAAAACGATTATCCGACGGTGCGCGCGCTCGGCTACTACGATTCGGTCGGTACGTTCCAAAACTGGGTGCTGACCGGTCCGGGCCTGAGCGCCTTCACGACGTTCGCAAACGATCCGTACATGTCGGCGCTGCCGCAGAACCCGTAACCATCCGCGCGTCGTTTGCGGCGGGCTTAATATGCCCGCTTCTCGCGGGGTGCAGCCTCATCGACAGCCCGACCGCGTTCGTTCAAGCAAGCCCGGTGCGCGTGGCAGCCGACGGCTGGGCAATGATATTCAAGAGCCCTAAGGAGAGCAATAAGTGCCCCTTCTACGGAGGCGTCGTGTCGTTCGCTTCCGAGGGAAGGGGCGGCCTCGACGTTCGCCTTTCTTACGAAAAATCCGACGCACGGCCGCGTAACGATATCGTCGAGCTTTCGACCGGCGCCGGAACGTTATCCGTCAGTGGAAGAGGCGAATTTCGCCTCGTGCCGCGGGAAGCGAACGGGGGGTGGCGCGCGCTCGACGATTTGCGCGGCGAACGCCTGCGCGCTCGCGACGGTGAGGAGCTGTCCGCCGCGTTGGAGCGTCCGGGACACGTCGTCGTACGCGCGACCGACGGCCGTCACCGTCTCGTATTCGCTGGCACGCTATTGCCGAAGGACGGCCTCGTGTACGTCAGGGACGCCGCCTTCACGTCCGTCGTGCCGGCCTACGCCGGCCGGTCGCTCCACGATTGCGGGAATTGGGGCGACGCCGAGGATGCGGCCGCGGCGCTGCGGCGGGTCGAAGCGGCGATTCCGCCGTGACGGCGACCCGCTAGAGGACGATCGGTCCGAGGCCGTCGAGGTGCGGCGGGCGCGGGAGTTCGGCATCCTGGGCCAGCGCCTTCAGGACGGCCGCCGGCGTCAGCGCGTCGCGGTAGCCGGCTTCGGTCGAGAGTTTGGAGAGGTTGAGCAGCGCCGGGGCGGCGGCGCTCGGGTCGAACTGGTACTCGCCGTCGAGCCCGAGACCGCGCACGAGCACGAGTTCGCGGGCCGGATCGAGATCGAGGCTCACGCGCTTGTCCATGAAGCGCACGCGGACGCGCAGCGGCTTTTCCAAGCGCACGAAGGTCATCGCGTTCTTGCCCAGGATGCCGTTGAGCCGGCGGGCGCCCGTGGCGAGCGCTTGGCCGAACGCCTCGAGGCCGGCCGCCGTGCCGCCCGCGGCGGCCGCTACGGCCGGCACGGCCGAATCGATCGCGGCACCGACGTCCTTGCGCGCGCGAATGCGCATCGCCATGGCGACGATCGGGTTGGGGTTGGGCTCGTCCTGCGGGGTCACCCGCCTACCTTCGGACCGGCGACTTGCCGTTCCTAAGCGGACGCGGAGGAAGGCCTCCCGCGGCTCGGCGCGCGAACGGCGTCGGGGATGCGTACCGGCCGGAACTCGTTCTCGATCGAAACGGACAATCGCGTCGTAGCGGTCGGGAACCGCGGCAGCCACGCGGCCCGCATTCCGGACACGCCGGAACGTCAGCGGCTCGAACGGCAGCGGAGCATCCGTGAGGTCGTCTTCGGGGCGCAAGACGGCGTGCTGACGACGCTCGGCATCGTCACCGGCATCAGTTCGGCTTCGGCCGAGCGCGGCACGATCCTGATCACCGGCTTCCTCTCGCTACTGGTCGGGGCGATCTCGATGGGCGTGGGCGAGTACTTGGGCGGCAAAGCGGAGCGCGAGGTGGTGCAAAACGCGATCGACCTCGAACGCCGCGAGATGCTCGAGATGCCCGAGGAAGAGTTTGCCGAGCAGGTCGCTTACTACGGGCTCAAAGGGTTCACCGACGACGAGGCGCTCACGATCGTGCGGCGGCTCGAGAAGAACCCGGACATCTGGCTGCACGAGATGGTGCGCGACGAATTCGGAATCGATCTGCGCGAAGCCGAAGGCGGCGGACTGCGCGGCACCTTCGCCATGGCGGGGTCGTTCGCGCTCGGAGCCGCGCTGCCGGTCGTGCCGTACGCGTTCGCCATCTCGCTCGCGGCCGCGATGTGGACGGGGCTGGCGCTCGCGGTCGCGGCGCTGTTCGGGATCGGTTACTTCGCCGGAACGCTGAGCGGGCGCCATCCGTGGCGCAAAGGGTTCGAGATCGTCGCGTACGGCGCCGTCGTCTTCGGCATCGGTTGGGCGGCGGGCCATTTCGTCCCGCCGCTTTTCGGCCGCGGAGCGATCAGCGTCGGGGGTTGACGACCATGCTCCGCGCCACGACGAGGCGCTGGATCTGCTGCGTGCCTTCGTAGATCTGCGTGATCTTCGCGTCGCGCATCATCCGTTCGACCGGATATTCGGTCGAATAGCCGAAGCCGCCGAGAATCTGCACGGCATCCGTCGTCACGCTCATGGCGACGTCGCCGGCTTTGAGTTTCGCCAGCGCCGCCCACAGCGTGATGTCGGGCGCGCCTGCGTCGCACTTGCGCGCGGCTTCGTAGAGCAGGAGGCGCGCGGCTTCCAGTTCGACGCGCATGTCGGCTAGCATGAATTGAATGCCCTGCTGCTGCGAGATCGGCTTGCCGAAAGCGATGCGTTCGTTGGCGTAGTTGGCGGCGTACTCGAGCGCGCCCGCCGCGATGCCGACCGCCTGCGCGGCGATGCCGGGGCGCGACTTATCGAGCACGCGCATCGCCGTCTTGAAACCCGTGCCTTCTTCGCCGAGCAAGTTCTCGGCCGGCACGATGCAGTTCTCGAAGATCAGCTCGCACGTCGGCGAGCCGCGGATGCCCATCTTTTTCTCGAGCTTGCCGACTTTGAATCCCGGGAAGGTCTTCTCGACGACGAAGGCGCTGATGCCGGCGGGGCCTTTTTCGGGATCGGTCACCGCGAAAACCGTGATCAAGTCGGCCACGCTGCCGTTGGTGATCCAGACCTTGTTGCCGTTTAGCACGTAGTGGTCGCCGCGCTTCTCGGCGCGCGTGCGCATCGAGCCCGCCGCGTCCGAGCCGCTGCCGGCTTCGGTCAGCGCGTAGGCGCCGATTTTCGCTCCGGTCGAGAGCGGCGTCAGGTATTTCTTTTTCTGGGCGTCCGTGCCGGCGATCGCGAGCGCGAGCGCGCCCAGCTCCTGTACGGCGATCATCAGGCCGCTCGACGCGCACGCTTTGGAGACTTCCTCGACGACCTTGACGTAGGTCAGAAACGACAGCCCGAGACCGCCGTACTCTTCCGGGAAGGGGATGCCCAGCAGGTCGTTCTCGGCGAAGAGCTGGTAGATGTCGCGGGCGAACTCGCCGCGTTCGTCGACCTCGGCCGCGCGCGGTGCGACTTTTTCGCGAACGAGGTCGCGAACGACTTCGAGGATCATGGCCTCTTCGTCGGTTTGGACGTTCGGCGGCGCGGCGATTGCCATGGTACGGTGCTCCTGAGGCGTGCGAGACGATGGTTTTCGTGCGAAGCGCCCCCGAGTCCCCGCGGCCGGAACGGCGGCGGAAGAAGAAAGAGCGCGACCGCAAGGGCCGCGCTTGAATTCTTGAACAATGATTGCAAGATCGCGGAAGTCGAACTATTTCTTCTTCTTCTTCGAAACTTTCTTCATCGAGGACTTCTTCGGCTTAGCCATGCTTCGTTCACCCCCTCTCCCGTACGATACGGATCCGGCTCCGTGAACCGGCTCGTTCCGTCAACGATTGACGGAATCGGCGAGTTCCGTTCGCTCGGAAACGCCACCTTCACCCGCCGCGCCAAGGGTCGTCACTCCCGGCCGGGTGAAGAGCCGCCCCGATGGCCATGATCGAGACGGCGGCGCTGCGCAAGGTCTTCCGTTCCGTCAAGCGGGAGCCGGGCTTCGGGGGCGCGCTGCGAGCCCTGGTCTCGCGCGAATTCGAGGAGAAGGTCGCCGTCGACGACGTGAGCTTCGCGCTCGACGCGGGCGAACTCGTCGGCTACCTGGGGCCCAACGGCGCGGGGAAGTCGACGACGATCAAGATGCTGACGGGCATTCTGGTGCCGACGGCGGGCACCGTTCGCGTTGCCGGCATCGTGCCGCACGAACGCCGGCAGGCGAACGCCGCGAACATCGGCGTCGTCTTCGGTCAGCGCAGCCAGTTGTACTGGGATCTGCCCTTGCGGGAATCTTTCGAACTGCTGCGGGCGATTTACGACGTGCCGCGCGAGCGCTTCGCACGGAACTTGGCCCATTTCTCGGACATCCTCGATCTCGGCCGGTTCATCGAGACGCCGGTACGGCAGCTCTCGCTCGGCGAACGGATGCGGGGCGATTTCGCCGCGGCGATGCTGCACGATCCGAAGGTCGTGTTCCTCGACGAACCGACCATCGGGCTCGACGTCGTGGCGAAGGAAGCGATCCGCGAATTCGTCGCCGGCATCAACCGCGAACGCGGCACGACCGTCATCTTGACGACGCACGACCTCGCCGACGTCGAGCGCCTGGCGCGGCGCATCGTGCTCATCGACGAAGGGCGCGTGATCTACGACGGCTCGCTCGCGCGCCTGCGCGACGAGTACGGCAACGAACGGACGATCGTCGTGACGCTGGCGGAATCCGCCGAGGTCGAGGTCGAGGGCGAGGGCGCGCGCGTCGTGGCGCGGGAGAACGCGCTCGTGCGGCTCCAATTCGATCGGCGCCGAACGACCGCCGAAGCCGTCATCCGCCGGCTGCTCGACGGCTACGCCGTCTCGGACATCGCGATCGAGGAGCCGGACATCGACTCGATCGTGCGCCGCATTTACCTCGAAGGCTACCGCGGGCCGCAGCCGCTGGCGCGCCCGTGAGCGCGGCGGCCGCGGGCCAGGCGCGCCGGCCGCGATTCCGGCTCGAGCCGTACCTCGAATTCACCAAGACGGCGCTGGCTCGCGAAGCGACGTACCGCTTCGACGTCTTCACGAGCGTCGGCTCGCTCGCGATACGCTTGTATCTGCTCGTGATGGTCTGGCGGGCGCTCTACGCGCACAACGCGGCGCCGCCGAACCTGCCGCTGCACGCCGTCATCACGTACTCCGCCGTGGCCTTGCTGATGGGACTCGTCCTCGACATCGATTCGACCCACTTGCTGCACGACAAATTGCACGACGGCAGCATCGCGACCGACTTCCTGAAACCGATCTTCGTGCCGCTCTACTTTTTCTGCGACGGCATGGGCGACGTGCTCTTTCGCCTCGCGCTCGTCGGGCCGTCGCTGGCGCTCGCGCTGCTGCTCGTGCGCTTCGATCTGCCGCCCTCGCCGCTCGCGGCGGCGACGTTCGCGCTGTCGTTCGTGCTCGGTTTCGCCGTCGGGTTTCTGCTCGACCTCATCTTGAGCTGCACGGCCTTCTGGACGCTCGAAATCGGCGCCGTGCAGTCGATCGTGACGTGGCTGACGGATCTGCTCGGCGGCGCGATCGTGCCGCTGTTACTCTTTCCGGGCGCCTTGCGCCACGCGGCGGGTTACTTGCCGTTCGCGGCGATGTATGCGACGCCGCTCGAGATTTACGTCGGCGCGATCGGGCCCGCGGGATATGCCGGCGCGATTGCGGTGCAGCTCGGCTGGATCGCGCTGCTCGGCGCGGTCGCGACGGCCCTCTGGCGCGCGGGGGCCAAGCGGCTCGTGGTGCAGGGCGGATGACGCGCTCCAGCGGCGCGAGGATGCTCGGCGTGTACCGCCGGTATTGGCGCATCAACGTGCTCACGACGCTCGAGTATCGCGAGAATTTCTTGCTGTGGTCGGTATTCACGGTCGTGTACCACGGGTCGGCGATCGCGGTGCTTTGGATCGTGCTGCGCGCCTTTCCCGAGATGAACGGCTGGAATTTTCGCGAGATGGCTTTCCTCTACGCGCTGTGGATGCTGGCGCACGCGCTGCACAACACGTTCTTTCACGCGGTCGAGGACGTGCCGGAGCGCATTCGCGAGGGCGATTTCGATCGCGTCATGGTGCGGCCGCTCGACGCGCTGTTCCAAGTGATCGCGACGCCGGGCCAGGTCTTCCCCGACGAGCTGATCTTGGCGATCGTGTATTTCGCGGCCGCGACGTGGTACGCGCGCATCCACGTCGATCTCGCGTTCGTCGCGTTCGTGCCGCCGATCGTCGCGGGCGGGGCGCTCATCGATCTCGCGCTCAATCTGATCGTGGCCACGGTCGCCTTCTGGTTCGTCAAGGTCGACGCGCTGCGCTGGATCGTGCTGCAGCTGGAACAGGAGTTTACGCGCTACCCGCTCGGCATCTACTCGCGCGGCGTGCGTGTGCTCCTGACTTTCGTGCTCCCCTTCGCCTTCATGAACTACTTTCCGGCGACGTATTTTCTGCACAAGAGCGACGGTGCGCTGCACCTGCCCGCATACGCCGGCCTGCTCGCGCCGCTCGTCGGCTGCGCCTTCGCCGGCGCGGCGTATGCCTTTTGGCGCGTGGGCTTGAAGCGCTATCGTGGCGCGGGCAGCTGAGGCGCCGGCGAATCTAGAGGGGCGCCGCGGGCGACGTGCTCACGCCGTAGGCCGAGCTCAAGCCGCCGGAAATCGACTGAGTGGAATTCACTCCGGGACTTACCGGCGAGAAAATCGGGACGTCGACGATATCGGCGACGTACAACGTGTCCTCTTTACCGTTGAGCGCGAACTTGAAGACGTCGCCGCCGACGGCGATCGATCCGAACGGCGTGCTCGCGCCCGGCCGATAGAAGTCGACGACCTGCCTGATTTGGTCGCCCAGCAGAAGGTCCCCCGCCGCGTCGAACTTCACGTCGCCGGCATACTGGACGCTCATGCCGAGCGGTTGCCCTTTCACTTGCCGTGGAGCGAATTTTTCCACGGTGCCGCCGATCGTCGTGTTGTTGTAGCTCACGTAGAGGTTGTTGTTGGCGTCCAGCGCCACGCCTTCGGGCTGGTTGATGTGTTCGATGATGCGCGAGGGGCGCCTCGTCGCGCCGGCGTCGAACTCGAGCACCGCGTTCATCTCGAATTCCGCCACGTAGAGCGTGCCGTTCGCGCCGATCGCGAGGCCGATCGGTCCCTTTAAGTAGCGATCGTTCCGGTACACCTTGGACGGCGTCGTCTTCCCCCTCGGATAGACGGTGACGGTGTTGCCGGCCTCGTTGGCCACGTACAAGGTGCCGTTGCCGTCGACGCACGTTCCGCTCGGTCCGTCGATACCGTTCGTGATCGTGCCGATCGGGTTGTACGGACTCTGCGCGTCGTACACCAAAACCGCGTTGGCGTTGTAGTCGGAGACGTAGACGAGGGGAAAATGCCTCGCGTCGCGCGACATCCAGCCGGGCGAAGGATTGAGCCGCAGCGGGGGCAGGACGACTCCCGGCGGCAGGCCGACGTGCCCTGCGGGCACCCTGGCGAACGCTTGCGAAAACGCGCTCTCGGCCGTCGGCGCCGGGGCCGAGCCGCCGGCGGCACAGCCTGCCGGTACGAGCGCGGCAACGCTCGCAAGGAGTGCGGCCCGTACCTGGTTGGTTATCACGCGAACTCCCGCCGTCGGCATGTCGCCCGAGAACTGCGAAGGGGCGAGCGACCTTCGTCGCCCGCCCCCAGGGAACCCTGTCCCGCCGCTGCGAGTGTGTTTAGTTGGGCGGAGCGGGGGTCAGGCTGACGCCGGACGATTCCGAGAGACCGCTCGTGACGGTTCCGACGAGCGCGCCGCTGGGCTTCGCCTGGTAGTAGGGCACTTCGGCTGCGACGACCGCGAGGAAAGCATCGCTTTCGGTCGCGTTGAGCGCGAGCTTGTAGGTGTCGAAGCCGGAAACCGAGATCGAGCCGGACGACGTCTTGTACGGCGGCTTGAAGAACTCGACCGCCTGAGCGATCTGATCTTCAAGAAGCATGACGTTGGCCTTGTTGAACTTCAAGTCGCCCGCGAACTGAACGGAGAGACCGAGAACGGTTCCGGTCGTCTTCTTGGGCGCGAACTTTTCGACTTGGCCCGTGCCGGTGCTGTTGCTGTTGTAGCTGACGTAGAGATTGTTCTTGCTGTCGAGGGCCACGCCTTCGGCACCGCCGGCGACCGTGATCGTGCGCGACGGCGAGGTCTTGCCCTTGTCGTACTCGACGACGGTGTCGGCCGAGTACTCGGAAACGTACAGCGTGCCGTCCTTACCGACCGCGCAGCCGATCGGGCCCGAGAGACCCGACGAGAGCGTCTTGCTCGGCGAGGTCTTGCCCTTGGCGTACACCGTCACGGTGTTGTTGCCGATGTTCGTGACGTAGAGATTCGAGGCGGCGTCGGTGCAGTTGCCGAGCGGCGAGCTGATACCGGTCGTGATCATCCCGGTCGGCGAGCCGGGCTTCGAGCCGTTGTAAATTTCGACGGCGTTGAGGCCGAGATCGGAGACGTACAGTTTGGAACCGCTGGTCGCGCCTTCCACCGTCATGAAGCCGGGCGACGAGTTGCGGCCGCCGACCATCGGCTCGCGCGAGCCGGGCACGAGGCCCATGCGGGACGCGAACGATCCCGGGAAGCCGCGCGTGATGGAGCTTTGGTGCGATTGGAACGATTGCGCGAACGAACTGCCGCCGACGTTCGGCGTCGAACCGCCGCCGCCCGAGCAGGCCGATAAGAGCAGAGCCGACGCGCTCGAAACGAGCGCGATCCGCAGGTGCTTGTCAAGCATAGAAACTCCCCGGCACAAATGCCGTGATGCAGAGAACGTTGTAATCACTAGTGGACAACGAACGATGATCGTGAGTTGAGGGGATGGCCTCATTCGTCGTTAATTTTTGCCGCTCCCTCTCGCGCGCGAGCGCGCGAATGCACTTTTTTCGCCGCGTTCTCTCAGAGAAAGTCACGCATTCGCCGGGCCGGGACTTTCGATTCAGCGCCGGACGCAATCGCCGCAACCGCGAAGGTCACGGTCGCGCCTCGAAGGGACTTTAGGGCCGGAGGGTTTTGCGCTCGGCCGCGCACACATAGCGCGTGGATGAACAAAGTGGTCGAAAGCGCCGCGCGAGCCGTCGCCGACATTCCGGACGGCGCCTCGATCGCGGTCGGCGGGTTCGGGCTGAGCGGCATTCCGCACAACCTGATCGGGGCGCTGCTCGCCCAGGGTGCGACCGATCTCGTCACCGTCTCGAACAACTGCGGCGTCGACGGCTGGGGGCTCGGCGTGCTCTTGGATGCCAAACGCATCCGCCGCACCACCGGCTCCTACGTCGGCGAGAACAAAGAGTTCGAGCGGCAGTACCTCAGCGGCGAGCTGGAAGTGGAACTGGTTCCGCAGGGTACGCTCGCCGAGCGGCTCCGTGCCGGCGGCGCCGGCATCCCGGCATTTTATACGCCCGCCGGCGTCGGCACGCAGGTCGCCGACGGCGGCCTGCCCTGGCGGTACGCGGCGGACGGCGGCGTGGCGGTGGCCTCGCCCAAAAAGGAAACGCGCACCTTCGCCGGGCTGGAATACGTGCTCGAAGAAGGCATCGTCTGCGACTTCGCGCTGGTGCGCGCCAGCGTCGGCGACCGCCACGGAAACCTGCTCTTCCACAAAGCGACGCGCAACTTCAACCCGCTCTGCGCGACGGCCGGCCGCATCACGATCGCCGAAGTGGAGCGCTTGGTCGAACCGGGCGAGATCGACCCCGAAGCCGTGCACACGCCCGGCATTTTCGTACAGCGCGTCGTCGTCGTCGGCACGGCCGGAAAACGCATCGAACGCACGACGACCAGAAAGCACGAGGCCTAACCCATGGCTTTGAGCCGGGACGATCTCGCACGACGCGTCGCGCGCGAACTTTTCGACGGCGAGTACATCAACCTCGGCATCGGTTTGCCGACCCTCGTGCCCAATTTCGTGCCGCCGGGCATCAGCGTCGTGCTGCAGAGCGAAAACGGCATCCTCGGCATGGGGCCGTATCCGTTTCCGGAAGACGTCGATCCCGATCTGATCAACGCGGGCAAGGAAACGGTCACCGTCCTGCCCGGCGCTTCGTTTTTCGATAGCGCGCAGTCGTTCGGAATGATTCGCGGCGGCCATATCGACCTCGCGGTGCTCGGCGCGATGCAGGTCGCGAGCAACGGCGATTTAGCGAACTGGATGATTCCGGGCAAAATGGTCAAGGGCATGGGCGGCGCCATGGACCTCGTCCACGGCGCGAAGCGCGTGATCGTGATGATGGAACACGTCGCCAAGGACGGTTCGCACAAAATCGTCGAGCGCTGCACGCTGCCGCTCACCGGCAAGAAGGTCGTGCAGCGCATCATCACCGATTTGGCGGTGCTCGACGTGACGGCGGGCGGGCTCGTGCTGCGCGAGTGCGCGCCCGGCGTGACCGTGGACGAAGTCCGGTCGGCGACGGGCGCGCCGTTGCAGGTCGATGCCGCAGTTACTGCGACAAAACCTTGACCGTGTTATCGTTGTCGTCGTTGAAGTAGAGCTTTTGCGTCTGCGCCGACGTGCCGCTCGCGGCCATGCCGAAGATGGCGCCCGTCGTTCCCGCATCGACCTTGCGCATCGCGACGACCTTGCTGCCCGCGAGCTCGACGATCACGTTGTTGCCGGTGTTGCCGACGGCTAGATCGCCGTTGTAGAGCAGCGCCGCGCTGATGGGCGCGTTGAGCGGCGCGCCCATGTAGACGAGGCGCGCCGCCTTGGCGCTCGGCCCCTCAAAGCCGTGCTTGGTCACGACGATGCCGCCCGCCGGCACGTTTTCCGGCGCGTGGATCGAGACGACTTGGTCGCCTTCGCCGTCGACGACGTACAGCAAGTCGCGTTTGGGATCGTAGGTGAGGCCGGACGGCGCGAGGATTTGCCCCGGCACGCCGTGGTTGACCGGAAATCCGGTGACGATCTTATCGAACGTGAACGGGTTGCCGAGATTGATGCGCACGATGCTGCCGTCGTTCGCGTTGCTCTCGTAGAAGGCCGGAGCGCCCTTGGGCGGCGCGACGAACGCTTGACCCCACGGGCCGGTCCACGGATAGTTATTGATCGGCGTGATGATCTGGCCGCTATCGGAAACGACGGGATTGTCGTTGGCGTCGTAGGCTGCGACCCACGGGTTCGGGTCGCCCATGGCGATCGCGGCGCAGCCCGTCAGCGTGGGATCGGCGGCGAGCCGCACCGGCTGCGAGCCGGGGGTCGGATGCAAAACTTCGAGCGTCGTTCCGAGGCCCTGAATGTTGGCGGAATCGTTGAAGTTGCAGACGACGAGATCGCCCTTGGAGATCGAGCCGCCGCCGGCGGGCGCGATCGCTAGGCCGTAGGGGTTGACGTCGCCGTTGAGCGGATCGACGGTGGAACCGATCGTGATTTCCTTGCCGAGTTTGGGCAGCACGGCGTTGCGATCGGCTGAAAAATACGCGCCGGGCGGCGGCGGAACGGCGACGCGCCGCGCGGCAAGGGCGGGCGACGCGACGGCGAGCGAGGCGATCGCGGCGAACGCGAAAGCGCGGTGAACGATCATAAGACGGTAACTCCTTGGGAGGGTGGGACCGTCTTAGGGTGCCCGGCAATTCTGAAAAAATACTGAAAGCGCGCTTACGTCGCGCGCGCGATCGTCGCAAGCGAAGCGCCGCGTTCGGCGAATCGCGCCGCCGCGAACTCCACGACGCCCCACCCTTGCGCCGCAAAAACGAACGCGGCGGCGATCGTTCCCGCGAGCGGCGATCCGCCCGCGACGAGCACGGAAATCGCGGCGAGCGCCGGCAAGAAGGCGAACGCGAGCGTGGCGCCCGTCCGCACGAGCGCCATCGGTCCGCGTGCGTCCGCCGGATTCGGGAGCAGCGCGAACAGCCCGACGCCGAGCGACTGCAGCGACCAGTACACGGCGAACGCGACCGGCACGGCCGCAAACGCTAGCGCAACGTCGCCGAGCACGAGTTCGGCGCAGAGCGGCGCGCAGGCGATCGCGAGCGCGGCGCGCCAGGAGCGGCCGAACGTCCAAGCCGCGATGCGCGCGCGCAGCGGCGCGGGCGAAAGCCAGAACATCGGCTTTCCCAAATCGCTTGCGATGCGGTACGAAGCTCCGAGCGGGGCGAGCATGACCAGCGCGAGCGCGGACGTCACGGCGAGCGACGCGGGCAGGGAATCGTCGTGCGAGATCGCGGATGCGATCGCCACGCCCGCGCCGCAGGCCGCCGAGAACGCGACGGCGGCGAAGTAGCCGCGCACGTTGCCGCGCCCGCGGGAAAACTCGACCCAATCTTTCCAAACGAGCGCGAGCGCGCCTTGCGGAATGCGGCGCGCGGGGCTCGAAGCGGCGCGCAGGGCGACGTTCGCCGCTTCGGGCCGGCGCGAAGCGGGCGTTCGCAACGACGCCGCATACAATTCCGGCAACGCGTCGCCGCCGAGCAACGCGACGACCGCGACGAGCGCGCCGAGCAGCAAGCCCCCCGCGAGCAGGGCGACCGGATTGCCGGCCACCAGCGCCGCCGGCACGCTGCCCGGATCGACGTGCGCCTGCGCGGCGAGGCGATTCGCCGTCGCGGGTGCGGCCGCGGCGAGCGCACCGAAGCCGAAGCCCGCGGCCGCCAGCAGCCAACCGAAGATCGCCACCGGCCGCCGCAACCCGCCGCGGGCGATCAGGAACGCCGGCAACGCCACGCTCATCTGCAACACGACGGCTACGACCGCGGCGGCGAGGCCGCGCGCGGTGGCCGCCGGGCCCGCGCTCGCCGGCACGAACGCGAAGAAGAAATAAGCGATGCCGGCAATCCAGCGCGTCGCGCCGTTCGCAAGCTTGCGCAACTGCAGCCAGAGCGCGATTTGCAGCGGCGGGACGCCCGCGTTCGAGAAGAAGATCGCTTCGGCCGGATTTCGGAACGCATAGATCGTGCCGCGCGCGGCGAACGCGATCGCGAGCCCGAACGTGCCGGCGAACAGCCCCGCCGCGGCGTCGGCATAGCGGTGGCCGACGGCGAGCGCGCCGTGCCCGTGCGTCCCGCCGAGCGTGCGCGCCCACACGAAGAGCCCCAACGTCAGCAGGTACGGCGCCCAGAGCAGGGTGCGTCCCGGCGAGCGCAGGATCGCTTTGCATTGGTTGACGGCGTGCCGCCACTCCAAGTACGCGAGGCCGCTCATCAGGCGGTGATGTCGAGGAAAAGTTCCTCGAGCGTGCGGCCGCCGGCATCGTTCGAGCGCAAGTCCCGCGCGGCGCCGGAAGCCACGGCGACGCCGCCTTTCATGATGATCAGGCGGTCGCACAGCGCCTCGGCCGATTCGATCAGGTGCGTGCTCATCACGATCGACGTACCGGACGCGCTGACGCGCGCGATCGTTTCGCGCAACTCGCGCTGGCCGCGCGGATCGAGTCCGATCATCGGTTCGTCCAGCAACAGCACGGGCGCGTCGGCCAATACGGTCGCGGCGATCAGCGTCTTCTGACGCATGCCTTTGGAGAGTGCTTGGCCGAGCGCGTCGCGATGCGGCGTCAGCCCGAAGCGTTCCAGCAACGCCTCCGCGCGCGTCTCCCAGCCGTCGTCGAGACGCAGGCTGCGCGCGACGAACGCCAGGTGTTCCCAGACGGTGAGCAGCGGATAGACTTCGGGCGTTTCCGGAATGAGCGAGATCGTGCGGCCGCGGTCGGGGCCGAGGCGCTTTCCTTCAAACGCGATCGTGCCGCCGTCGGGGCGCAGCAGCCCGCACAGGCAGAGGAACGTCGTGGTCTTACCGGCGCCGTTGGGGCCGAGCAAACCGAGCACTTCGCCGCGATACACGTCGAACGTGAGTCCGTCGAGGACCGTCTTGCCGTCGAATTTTTTGGTCAGACCGGCCACGGTGAGCCGCGGCGCCGGCCCCGTCGCGTTCACGCGCTTACGGCGCCGCCGGTTCGAGAGCGGGCCGCGCGCCTTTCTCAAACTGCGTGCGGTACAGGCGCGCGTAGGTGCCGTCGCGCGCCAAGAGTTCGGCGTGCGTACCGCGTTCGACGACGAGGCCGCCTTCGACCACGAAGATCACGTCGGCGCTCAAAATCGTCGAGAGGCGATGGGCGATGACCAGGCTCGTGCGGCCGTGCATCGCCTCGTCGAAAGCCGCCTGAATCTGCGCTTCGTTTTCCGAGTCGAGGGCGCTGGTGGCTTCGTCGAGGACCAGAATGCGCGGATCTTTCAACAGGACGCGCGCGATGGCCAGCCGCTGCCGTTCGCCGCCGGAGAGCTTGTGGCCGCGTTCGCCGACGACCGTATCGTAGCCGTCGGGCAGCGAGGCGATGAAGTCGTGGATGTTGGCGGCGCGCGCGGCGGCCTCGATTTGCGGCTGCGTCGCGCCCTCGCGGCCGTAGCGCAGATTGTTGCCGATCGTGTCGTGGAAGAGGTACGTCTCTTGCGTGACGATGCCGATGTGCGAGCGCAGCGAGTCGATTTCGATCTCGCGCACGTCGACATCGTCGATGAGGATGCGGCCGCTCTGCGGCTCGTAAAAGCGCGAGACCAGCTGCGTGATCGTCGTCTTGCCGGCGCCCGAAGGGCCGACGAAGGCCGCGACTTGACCGGGGCGCACGTGCAGATCGATGCCGTTCAGCGCTTGGCGGTCCGGGCTGTAGGCGAAGCGCACGTCTTCGAAGCGGATGTCGCCCGCGATGTGCTCCAAGCGCCGCGTTCCCGACGGTTCCGGCTCCATGTCGAGGTATTCGAAGATGCGTTCGAAGACGGCCAGGGCGCTGACGATCTGCACTTGGATGCCCGCGAGCGCCGACGCCGGGCCGTAGAGCCGGCCGAGCAGCGTGACGAAAGCGACGATCGTGCCGACCGTGAGGCCGTAGTAGACGGTCAGGTAGCCGCCGCCGAGCCACACGATGGCGGGCCCGACGATCACCATCGCGCTGATGGCGGCGATGAACCAGCGGCCGACCATCGCCAGACGGATTTCGAGCGCCATCAAGTCGGTCGAGACGTCGTAGAAGCGCTTGGCTTCGAACCGTTCGCGCACGAACGACTTGATCAGCGTGATGCCCGAAATCGAAAGCGTCTCCTGGGTGAGGCTTTCGATTTGATCGCGCTTCTCGCGCGTCTGCTTGCGCACGAGGTACATCCGCCGGCCGACAGGGCCGAGCGGCACGATCATGAGCGGCACGACGGCGAGCGCCAAAAGCGAGAGACGCCAGTCGAGCACGAACATCGTGACGACCGTGGTCAGGATCGTCGCCACGTTCGTGACGATCGAGACGAGCGTTCCGGTGATCACGTTGTCGACGTTATCGACGTCGCTCGAGACGCGGTTCATGATCTCGCCCGTCTTCGTATTGGTGAAGAACGAGATCGGCATGCGGTGCAGATGGCTGACGAGGCTCGTGCGAATATCGCGCATGATGCCTTCGCCGACGAGCGAGTTGAGGTACCCCTGATAGACGCCGACCAGCGCCGCGGCCGCGGCCGCGCCGATCATGCCCCCGACGTCGAGCCAGAGGCCGTGGACGTCGTGCGCGGCGAGCGAAACGTCGATCAGGTGTTTCGTCAAGACCGCGGGCGCCAGCCCCAACACGGACGAGACGACGATGCAGACGAGCACGGTCGCTTCTTGGCGCCAATAGGGCAAGAAGAGCTTGCCCAGCCGGCGCCAGTTGACCGCGCGCTTCACGGTCGGCTTGTCCGGACTGAACATGCTCGACCACATCAAGTGAACCGGTGGGCCGCCTAGCATCGCTCGGTTCGACCCTCGGGGAAGGTCCAAAGTTGCTTCCGCGGCCGGGTGCTCTCTCGCACTTTTAACCCGCCCGCCGCAGGCGGGGCCGGTCCGGCGGTCGCACCTGTAGCGGCCATGCCCCTCTCACCGTCGCGGCTCCTAATCGGAGCCGCCCTCGTGTTCGCCACGGCCGCGCCCGTCGCCGCCGGCGACGCGTTCGACCAGTTGCAGGCGACGTGGAACGGCCTGCACGACTATCGCGTCACGATCGACGCGCACGAAGTGCTGGGCGATCGAAGCGACGACCACGTCCTGCGCTACGCCTTTCGCAAGCCCTCCAACGCCCGGCTCGACGTCGTCGAGGGCAGCAAGAGCGGCTCGACGATCGTGTGGGACGGCGGCGACCGCGTGACCGCCTACCGCCGCGGCATGTCGTTCTTCAAGATGCACGGCAGCGCGTGGCAGAAAGATCTCACGTCGCTGCGCGGCAACGGCATCTTGACCCCGAACATGGGCGACCTCGTGACCTGCTTCGCGCAGCATCGCGACGATTTACGCGAAAGTCCGGGGCCCGCGATCGGCGGCGAACCCACCGCCGAGGTCGCGCTGAGCCGCGCGAACGTGACCTGCGCCGACGATCCGCCGGCCGACCGCGCCGTGACGCTCGACGTGATCGACGTCTCGCGCAAGACGGGGCTCGTCATGGAGCGACGCCGCTACGAAGGCGAGCGGGTCGTCGAGCGCTGGGAACTCAAGGACTATCAAGTCGACGCCGGGCTCGGAGATTCCGACCTGCGCTAGCCGACCGGCTCTTTGCGCAGGTTCGCGAGTTCGACGAAGAGCTCGCGTTCGCGCGGCGTCAGATCGGTCGGCAGCATCGCGACGAGCCGCACGTATTGGTCGCCGAAGCCGGCCGCTTTGACCTTCGGCATCCCGCGCCCCGCGAGCCGCAGCATCTTGTTGTTCTGCGTTCCGGGCGGGACGGTCACGTTGACGTCGCCCGTCATGGTCGGCACGCGCACTTCGGCGCCGAGCAGCAAATCGTACATGCTGACCGGCAAATCGACGTACAGGTCGTTGCCCTTGCGCTCGAAGCGCGAGTCTTTCTCGACGTTCACGACGAGGTAGAGATCGCCCGCGGCGCCGCCGCCCGAGCCGCGCCCGCCTTGGCCGGCGAGCCGGATGCGCTGCCCTTCGCGGACGCCCTTGGGCACGTTGACGTCGAACTTCTTGGTCTGCAGTTGACGGCCGGTGCCGTGACACTGCGGGCAGATCGCGCCGTTTTGGACGCCCGAGCCGCCGCAGCGCGGGCAGGCTTCGGAAATCTGCAGCGTCAGCGATTTCGGGCCGCCGTGGTACGCCTCGGCGAGCGTGATGTCGATCGTCGTCTCGAGGTCGCCGCCGCGCTCCGCGAACGGCGCGCGCGCGGCGCCCGGCGCGCCGCGCCGGCCGATGCCCGAAAAGAACGCTTCGAAAAAATCGGAGAAGCCGCTGGGCTCGCCGCTCGCGAAGCCGGCGCCGCCGAAAGGATCGTTCGACGCGCCCTGCTCGGCGCGGTAGCGCCGCTGGGCCTCGGCCTGTTGCGAAGCGCGCGCCCAATCGCTGCCGAGCGCGTCGTACTTCTTGCGCTTTTCGGCGTCGCCGAGCACCTCGTAGGCTTCGGAAATCTCTTTGAATTTCTCCTCGGCCGCCTTTTGATTGGTCGGGTTGGCGTCGGGATGCCACTTGCGCGCGAGCTTGCGATAGGCCGACTTGATATCCTTGCTCGCGGCGTTCTTCGGGACGCCGAGAACCTCGTAATAGTCTTTGTAGTTCAAGCGCTCGTTACGAGTCGACGCGTTTGGCGACGATGACCATCGCCGGGCGCAGCAGCTCGTCCCCAAGCCGGTAACCGCGCTGGACTTCCTCGACCACGACGTCGTCGTCGTAATCGCTCGTTTCGCGCGTCGCGATCGCTTCGGCGACGCGCGGATCGAAGGGCTTGCCGACCGTCTCGACCGGCACGATCGCTTCGCTCGTCAACAGCCCTTCGAAGTTCTTGATCGTCGCGTTCAAGCCGCCGCGCAAACCCTCGCCGTCTTCGAAGGCGAGCGCGCGCTGCAAGTTGTCCAGCACGGGCAAGAATTTCGCGAGCAGTCCCTTGCGCGCGTGGCCGAGCCGGTCGTCCGCGATGCGGACCGCGCGCTTGCGAACGTTTTCGATTTCGGCGCGCGCGTACTGCAGTTCCGCGTAGCGTTCGTCGGCGAGCGCCTTGGCGGCGGCGAGTTCCGCCTCGAGCGCGCTGGTGCGCTCGCCCGCGGCTGCGGCTTCGTTGTCCGGCGCGTCGCTCGGCGCCGGAACTTGTGCTTCGGTTTCCATCGTAACCCCTAAAAAGTCGCGACTCGGCCCCGGAGCATCGCCGCAGCGAAACCCCGAGACCGAATCCGGCACGCTCTACTTGGCTTCTTTGAACTCGGCGTCGATGACGTCGTCGCCGGCGGGAGCCGCGGCTTCCTCGTGCGGCGCGCCGTTGCTCGAGGCGCCGCCCGGAGCACCCGCGGCACCGTTCGTGCCGTTGGGGCCGGCCGCCGCGCCCGTCTTCTGGTAGAGCGCTTCCGCGAGCTTGTACGAGGCGGCCTCCAGCGCGTCGGTCGCCGCTTTGACTTCGGCGGCCGTGCCGTTTTCGCTCACGCGCCGCAGTTCGGCCAAGCCGTTCTCCACGTCGGCCTTGGCGCTCGCGTCGAGCTTGTCGCCGATCTCTTTGAGCGACTTTTCGGTCGAGTAGATGAGGCTGGAGGCGCGGTTGCGCACTTCTGCCTCTTCGCGCTTGCGATGGTCCTCGGCGGCGCTGGCTTCGGCGTCGCGCACCATGCGGTCCACTTCGTCCTTCGAGAGGTTCGTGGACGCGGTGATCGTGATGGCCTGCTCTTTGCCGGTGCCGAGATCCTTGGCCGAGACGTTCACGATGCCGTTGGCATCGATATTGAACGCCACCTCGATTTGCGGCACGCCGCGCGGAGCGGCGGGGATGCCTTCGAGGCGGAACTGACCGAGGCTCTTGTTGTCGCGCGCCATCTCGCGTTCGCCCTGGAAGATCGAGATGTCGACCGACGTCTGACCGTCTTCGGCGGTCGTGAAGACCTGCGACTTCTTGGTCGGAATCGTCGTGTTGCGCTCGATCAGCTTCGTGAACACGCCGCCGAGCGTCTCGAGCCCGAGCGAGAGCGGGGTCACGTCGAGCAGGACGACGTCGCGAACTTCGCCCGCGAGCACGCCGGCCTGAATGGCCGCGCCGATCGCGACGACTTCGTCCGGATTGACCGACTGGTTGAGCGTCTCTTTACCGGTCAGTTTCTTGACGAGGTCCTGGCAGAGCGGCATGCGCGTCGAGCCGCCGACCATGACGACTTCGTCGATCTGCCCGACGTCGATCTTGGCGTCGGCGAGCGCGGCTTTGAACGGCCCCACCATGCGATCGGTGAGGTCGGACGTGATGCGCTCGAACTCCGCACGCGTGATCGTGACGTCGAGGTGCTTGGGCCCGCTCGCGTCGGCCGTGATGAACGGCAGGTTGATGTTGGTGGAGGTCAGCGTCGAGAGCTCGATCTTCGCCTTTTCGGCGGCTTCGGTCAAACGCTGCAGCGCTTGCTTATCGGCGCTGAGGTCGATGCCCTGATCCTTGCGGAATTCGCCGACGATCCATTGCACGACGCGCTCGTCGTAGTCGTCGCCGCCGAGGTGCGTGTCGCCGTTGGTCGATTTCACTTCGAAGACGCCGTCGCCGACTTCCAGAATCGAGACGTCGAACGTGCCGCCGCCCAGGTCCCAGACGAGGATCGTCTCGGAACCTTTCTTATCGAGGCCGTACGCCAGCGCCGCCGCGGTGGGCTCGTTGATGATGCGCAGCACGTCGAGGCCGGCGATGCGGCCCGCGTCCTTCGTCGCTTGGCGCTGCGCGTCGTTGAAGTACGCGGGCACCGTGATGACGGCTTTGGTCACGCGCTCGCCGAGGTACGTCGACGCGTCGTTGACGAGCTTCTGGAGCACCATCGCCGAGATCTCTTGGGGCGTGTAATCCTTGCCGTCGATCTTGACTTTGTAATCCGTGCCCATGTGCCGCTTGATCGATTTGATCGTGCGGTCCGGATTGGTGACCGCCTGGCGCTTCGCGAGCTGCCCCACGAGGCGTTCGCCGGTTTTGGTGAAGGCGACGACCGACGGCGTCGTGCGGCTGCCTTCCGAATTCCCGATGACGGTGGGCGTCTGCCCTTCCATCACGGCCACGACGGAATTGGTCGTGCCGAGGTCGATTCCGACCACTTTAGCCATGTACTGAAATTGCCTTTCTCCGAACGTCGTGGACCATCTGCACGCGAACTCGTCGCTCGCGACCCCGAGTCGCCCCGGGCTTTGCCTTGCCGCTTACCGTCGTTCCAGGATGCGCCGCTTTGCAAGCAACGCAAGATTTTGTCTCGCCTACTATGATACGCAAAAGGGACCGGGAGGTTTCGCCCCCGGTCCCTCTATCGGCTCGCGCGCAGCCCGGTTACGGCTGCTGGTCGTTCGGGTCTTGGCCTTGCTGCTGCTGTTGCTGCGGCTGGGGCAGCAGGGCGGTCGGGTCGGCCGGGCGCTCCTCGACCTTGATGGTCACGAGCTTCTTGACCCCGCCGCTCCAGATCTGCATCGAGATCGTGCTGCCGGGCTTGGTGGCCTTGATCGCCTTGACGACTTCGTCGTTGGTGGTCACGGTCTGCCCGTTGACCTTCTGGATCACGTCGCCCGGCTGGATGCCGGCCTGGTCGGCCGGGCCGCCTTGGATGACGGTGTTGACCGCCACGCCCTTACCTTGGTAGTTCAGCTGGACGCCGATGTCCGGGGTGACCGTGGCGAGCGAGGCGCCGATGAAGCCGGTGTTCGTGCCCTGGTGGACGCCCGGGTTCTTTTCCAGCGCGGCGACCTGCTCTTTGACGGTGCTGGCCGGGATCGCGAAGCCGATGCCCTGGGCGCCCGCCTGCGGGTTGGCCGTCGACTGGTTCACGCCGATCAGCCGGCCCTCCACGTCGATGAGCGGTCCGCCCGAATTGCCCGGGTTGATCGGCGCCGAGGTCTGCAGCAGGCCCTTGAAGTCGATTTCGCCGCCGTTCTCGCTGCCGATCGTCTCGTCGCGGTTGAAGCCCGAGACGACGCCGAGCGAGACGGACTGCTTGAGCTCGAAGGGCTCGCCGATGGCGATGGCCCACTGGCCCGCTTGGACTTTGCTCGAGTCGGCGATCTCGACCGGCGGGGGCAGTTCCTTGACGCCCTCGACCTTCACGAGCGCCAGGTCGGCGCCGATGTTCTCGGCGTACACCTTGCCCGCGACGTGCGAGCCGTTCTGGAAGACGACTTGAATGCCCGTGACGGTCGCCCCGTTCGGCGGCCGGACGACGTGGGCGTTGGTCACGATGAGCGCGCTATCGCCCGAACGTGAATAGACGAAGCCCGAGCCGGAAGCGCGCGCCTTGAAGCGCTCGACGCGCGAGGGACCCTGCTGGCCGAAGAATTGCGCGAACGGGTCGAGCGGGACCATCTGCTGGCCGTTGACGCTGACGTTGAGCGCGACGACCGACGGCGCCACCCGCTTGACGGCGGAGATGATGCGGTCCTGATCGCTCGTGCCGGAGGACAGCGGCGCCGCGGAAACCGCCGGCGGCGTGTTGCCCGGCCCGGAAACGCCGGTAAAATGCGTGCTCGCGAACAGCATCATCGAAAAGCTGCCGACGATCGCACCGATGAGGCCGACGATCAGCGTCGGCAAAATGCGCGTGTTCTTCATAATGATTGCTAGGAACTCTCCTGGTCGTCGTTCGGATGCCGTTTGAGTATCGGCCGGGCCGGAAAAAGTCTCGCGCCGCCGTTCGTCTTTCCCGGAATTCTAATGCGCTACGCGCCGGCGGCTTCGATTATGCCGAAGGGAGGCGCGCCGGGCAAGGGGGCCGGCCCCGGGCGCCCGCGCGGCGCTACCGCGCGGAACGGTCGAATTGCGACGCTTCGTCTGCGACCACGAGGCCGTCCTTGACGCGGATCACCCGCTTGGCGTGCCGCGCGACCTCGGCGTCGTGCGTGACCATGATGATGGTGCGGCCGCTCTCGTTGAGATGGCGGAAAAGCTGCATGATCTCCTCGCTCGTGGTGGAGTCGAGGTTCCCGGTCGGCTCGTCGGCCAAGAGCACGGCCGGGTCGTTGACGAGGGCGCGGGCGATCGCCACGCGCTGCTGCTGTCCGCCCGAGAGTTCGTTCGGCTTGTGGGTGCCGCGGTCGGCGAGGCCGACTTCCGCGAGCATGCGGGCCGCGGCGTCCTCGCGCGCGCGCACGCCCACGCCCGCGTAGAACAGCGGCAGCGCGACGTTCTTGATGGCGCTCGTGCGCGCGAGCAGATTGAAGCCTTGAAAGACGAAGCCGAGTTTCTTGAGGCGGATGGCGGCGAGCGCGTCGTCGTCGAGCGTTCCCACGTCGATGCCGTCGAGCCGGTAGGTTCCGGTCGTCGGCCGGTCGAGCGCGCCGATCAAGTTCATCAGCGTCGATTTGCCCGAGCCCGACGGTCCCATGATCGCGACGTACTCGCCGCGCTCGATCGCGAACGTCACGCCGCGCAGCGCCTGCACCTCGAGCGTGCCGGTCTTGTACGTTTTCGTGACGTCGCGCAGATCGATCGCGGGCGTGCGGCGCTCATTCATAGCGCAACGCCTCGATCGGGTCGAGCCGCGCGGCGCGGTAGGCGGGATAGGTGCCGAAGACCAGCGTCACGATCGTGGCGAAGCCCACGGCGATGGCAATCGACTGCAGCCACGGCAGGGAGGGCACGATGCCGGAGATCGCCACCAGCGCGTACCGGTCGACGAGCCAGCCGATGGCGACGCCGAGCACGAGCCCGGCGCCGCAGCCCACGAGCGAGAGCAGCAGCGCCTCGATGAAAAATTGCGCGAGCACTTGCGTCCGCGTCGCCCCGATCGCCTTGCGGACGCCGATCTCTCGCGTGCGCTCGGTGACGGAGACCAGCATGATGTTCATGATGCCGATGCCGGCCACGAGCAGCGACACGGCGCCGATCAGCGCGATGACGAGCGTGAGCGCGTTGAAGATGCCGTCGACGCCGTTAGCGAACGATTTGCGGTCGAACGTTTGGTATTCCGCCCGTCCGGCCTTGATCGCTTTGAAGTAGCGCACGACGCCGATCTCGGTTTCGGAAATCTTCGTCGGATCGCGCACGATGAAGCGCGCGGCGAACAGCGGCCGCGTGCGCAAGTACTCGCGGACGTAGGTGGTGTACGGGATCTTGACGTCGCCGCCGAAATTGACGGGCACGATGCCCTGGGTGGGGCGCCCCTCCACGCCGACGATCACGAATCGCCGCTCGGCCACGCGCAGGCTCGTGCCGATCGGGAAGCCGCCGTTCGGGAAGAGACGTTTGTACGCGTTGTCGGTCAGCACGCAGACGTGCGCCGCGGCGACCACGTCGTCGTGCGAGAGGGCGCGGCCGTAGGCGAGCGGCGCGTTCGCGAAGGCGATATCGGAATCGCTCGAGAGCGCGAGCCGCGCGCGATCGTGGCCGACCGACATCAGGCGGTCGACCGTCCCCGCCGGCACGGCCACGATGATGTTCGGGAAGACGTCCTTCGTGCGCTCGATGTCGCGGTACTTGATCGCGGCCTTGGCGACGTCGCCCTGGCGCACGTTGGGAAAGACGTAGAAACTGCGATCGTTCAGTTGCGAGAGCACGCCCGTGACGGCGCCCGCCATGCCTTTGCCGAGAATCTGAATGGCGATCACGGCCGCCACGCCGATGATCAGCCCCGTCACCGTGAGGATCGAGCGCGTGCGGTTTCCCGCGAGCACGCCGAACGCTTCGTTGAAGAACGGAACGATCTGGCGGATCACGAGCGGAGCGCTTCGATCGGATCGAGCCGGCCCGCGCGGATCGCCGGATACGTTCCGAACACCACGCCCACGAAGGTCGCGAAGCCGACGGCCAGCGCCACGATCAAGAGCCACGGAATCGGCGCCGGGCCGAGCAGGCTCGAGACGACGCCGTAGGCCAGCAGCACGGCGAGCACGCCGAGCACCATGCCGACGCCGCCGCCGATCAGCGACAGAATCACGGCTTCCATCAAGAACTGCAGCGTGATGTCGCGGCTCGAGCCGCCGATCGCCTTGCGGATGCCGATCTCGCGCGTCCGTTCGGTCACGGAGACCAGCATGATGTTCATGATCCCGATGCCGGCGACGAGCAAGGCGACCCCGCCGATCGCCGTCAGCCCGTACCCGACGACGTTAATCGTCTTCACGAAGGCGCCGAGAAAGGCGGTCGCATCCTGGAGTTCGTAGCGCGCGTGCGGGCCGTGGAGGTGGCGCAGCGTCGCGAAGACCGCGTCGCGCACCACGTCGAGCGGCACCCCGGGTTTGGCGTAGATCTGCAACGAGTCGACGGGCCCCGGCGCGAGCTCGTGAAACGTGCTGTACGGAATCTCGATGTAATCGGATTGACCGGCGTTGCTGAAGATGCCCGCCTTCAGTTCGTCGTAGACGCCGATCACGCGGAAGCGCACGCCGTCGATGCGCACGATCTGGCCGAGCGCCGAACCCGTGCCGAAGAAACGCCCCTCGAGCGACTGGCTCATCAGCGTTACGCGTGCGGCGCTCGCGACGTCGGGCACGCCGATGCGCCGCCCCTCGTGCAACGTCAGGCTGTCGAAGACGATCTCTTGCTGGCTGAACACGCTGCCGACGTAGTTCACGCCGTTGGCTTTCATCGCGTAGGTGCGCTGGAAGTTGGGGAAGACGTAGCGCAAGACCGCGTCGTCTTCGGTGAGCAGGGTCTTCGCGTCGCGGTACTGGATGGCGGCGGAAGCGGGATCGTCTTGCTTGGAATCGACGTCGACGACGAAACCGGGATCGCCGAACGAATCGAGCGTGCCGACGATGCCGCCCGAAGCCGCCTTGCCGACGCCGAGCACGGCGATGACCGAACTCGTGCCGATGATCATGCCGAGCATCGTCAAAATCGAGCGCGCGCGATTGCGCCAGATGGCGGCCATCGCCTCGACCGCGTACGCGAGCAAGCGTTCCATCGGCGCCGGCGTTTAGGGCTCGGCCGAGGGTGAAGGTCCCGGCGACGGGGTCGGCGCGGGTTTCACGGGCGAATTCGCCGCGAGGTCGGGGTTCTTGTCGGCGACGACCGTGTCGCCGTCGGCCAGGCCCGCGACCACGATCGCCGCGGTATCGTTTTGCGCGCCGAGGCGCACGTCGGCGCGGCGCGCGCGCCCGTTCTCCACGACGAAGACGTACGAGCCGCCCTTCTCGCCTTTGCGGATCGCGTCGGTCGGCACGGTCAGGACGTGACGCGCTTCGTGGGTGACGATGTCGACGTCGACCGTCATGCCGTCGCGCAGGAACGGCAGCCGTCGCTCGAGCGCGATCGTGGTTACGACCTGCCGCGAAGTGTTCGAGGGGTCGTCGGACTTCTGCGCGACGGGCGAAATTGCGACGACCCGGCCGTCGAGCTTGGCGTTGCCGAAATCTTCGCCGCTGACGATCGCCCGCTGGCCCAGGCGGACGCCGGCGACGTCCTGCTCGTCGACCTTCGTGCGCACGACGTAGTCGTCGTCGGCGGCCAGCGTGAAGAGCGCCTGACCCGCGGTGACGGAGTCGCCCGGCTGCAAGGGGCGCAGCGAGTCGTTCGGCTGGGCGGCGACGCTTTCGACGAGGCCCGAGAGCGGCGCGCGAACTTCGAGCTTGGCGGCTTGCGCGCGCGCGTAGGCCAGGTCCGCCTCGGCGCGTTGCGCGTCGGCGCGCGCCGCTTCGAGGTCGCCCGCTTTCGATTCCGAGGCGTTGGCTTTGGCCGCGGCCAGGGCCGCTTCGGCCTGGCGCAACTGATCTTGCGCGGAGCGCACGCGGTCGCGCAGCACCTGCGTTTCGCGCGTCAGCGTGCCGCCCAGGATCGCGCGCTCGCTCTTGGCTTGCGCGTAGGTGACCTGCGCTTGCTCGTAGCGCGCTTCGGATTGTTGCAAGGCGTCGCGCGAGAGGCCTTTTTGTTCGTAGAGGTACTGATTCGCTTCGTAGGTGCGCTTGGCTTCGCGCAGGTCGGTCGCGGCCTTGGAAAGCGTCGCGTCCGCGCTCAAGCGCTGTTCTTCGGCCGTCGAGCCGCCGTAACCGAGGCCGGACTGCGCGCCGGCCACGAGATCTTGCTTCGCTTGGGTCAGTTGCGTGCGCGCGGCGACAACCGCCGCTTCGGCCTGCACGACGGCGGACCGATTCTGCTCCGGCAGCACCGCGTTCTCCTCGGCTACGCTGCGCGCTTTGCCTTCGGCCGACGCCGCGTTCGCTTCCGCGTCGCTGACGTTCGAGGCGATTTGATCGTTGACGAGCGTTGCCAGCAGTTGGCCCGCGCGCACGCGGTCGCCGGCCTTCACGTTGATCTGGCCGAGGTTGCCGGTCACGCCGGCCGGCAGCGTGATCGTACGCGGCAACTGAACGACGCCCGTCTCCGGCAGCTTGGTCACGAACGGGCCGTAGCGCACGACCGTCTCGCGAACCGCGATCGCGTTCTTGCCGGGCCGCGCGGCAAAGTAGCCGAGGGCGACGATGACGACGATGGCTGCGACGGCGATCAGGCTGTTGCGGCGGCGATTCATAGGCCTCGGAGGTCCGCGACGGCGGCGGCATCCGGCGGCGCGAGCGCGGCCCGCAACTTGATGAACGCCGTCACGTAGGTGACGCGTGCCGCCACGAGGTCGTTCTGAGCGGAGAGCGCGGTTTGTTCGGTCTGGGCCGCGTCGGTGAACGAAATCAGGCCGTTTTTGTACTGCAGTTGCGCGATGCGCGCCGACTCGCCGGCTTGTTGGGCGGCGAGCTTGGCCAGGCCGAGTTTCTCGTTCGCGGAGGTGAGGTTGCGCTCGGCCGCGTCGACGTCGGCGGCCACGGTGTCGTAAGCGTTATACAGGGACGCCAGCGACGACTCGATTTGCGCCCGCGCCGCGTGATGGGCGGCGGCCCGCTGACCGTAATCGTAGAGCGGAAGCAGGAACGTCGAGGTGATGTTGAACTGCCAGAAGCCTTTGCTCGTGCGCTCGACGGGCGGCTGCAACGCGGGCGGCGGAAAGTTGACGCCCGGGAACAGCGCTTTCTCCTGCTGGTAACTTGCGATGGCCGCAGCGTTGGAGGCGTCGATCTGCTGCTGCTGCAGCACGAAGTTCGTCGGCGCGACTTGGCTGCCGAACGACGCGTTCGCCGCGACGGTCGGCCGCAGGTCGCTGTCGACGGCGGCGTCGCTCAGTTTCGAGACGTCGAGCGCCGCGCGCGCCTCGGCGATCTCGGGCCGGTTTAACTTGGCGATCCGGATGAGATCGGCGGGCGGCGTCTTCGGCAGCGCGGGCTCCGGCAAGACTTCGGGCACGGCGAAGGCCGTGTCGTTGGGCGCGCCGATTTGCACGGCGAGCGACTCCGCGGCATTGGCGGCGTCGGCGCGCGCCTGCACGAGCGACGACGTGCTGCGCGCGACGGCGACCTGGGCGCGCAGCACGTCGACGCCGGCGACGCGGCCGACCTTTTCGCTCGCACGCGCGCTGTCGAGCAGCGCTTGCTGGTAGCCGACGTCGTTTTCGGCGAGCGCCACCGCGGCGCGCAACGCCGCGAGATTGTAGAACGCGTTCGAAACCGTGACGGCCAACTGCTGCTCCTGGCGCGTCAGCTCGTACTTCGCGTTGTCGACGTTGCGCTTCGCCTGCTCGGCCGTGATCTGCTGCGTGCCGTTATACAGGTTGTACGTCGTCTCGAGATCGGCCGTGTTTTGCGAAAAATTGCTGACCGGGGCGATGCCGAACTGCGCGAATTGACCGCTCTGATTGGCCGATTTGGCGATCTGGTTTTCCAAACGCCCTTCCGGAATGGGATATTCGCCCGCGCGCGCTTTGGCCAGCGTCGAATCGAGCGCCAGCACCTGGGCGCGCTGCGCGAGCAGCGACGGCGCGTGAGCGAGCGCGTACGCGACCGTGGCCGCGCCGTCGAGCGCTTCGGGCCGGCGCGCGCCGGGCACGCCCGCGAACGTGCCGGGCACGAAGACCCGCGCGGGTGCGGGCGTCGTTGCCGCAGCGGGCGCGACCGCGGGCGACGCGGACGGCGCGGGCGAGGCGAGCGCGGCGGCGACGGTCGCGAGCAGCGCAACGCCGAGGCTCATTTGGCGAACGGGACGGCAAAGAGAATGCCGCCGAACGAGACGATCGCGGCCAGCGCGTACGCCGGAACGCGCGGAATCCTTGCGATGATGCCGAGGCCCATCGCGAGCAGCACGAACGACCAAATCTGAAACGGGTTGAACGTGGCGAGCAGCGTGACGACCTTGGGGTTCCCGCCGGGCGCCACCCACGCCAGACTCGGCAGCACCGTTAAGATGTCGCGTTGCGTCGAGAACGCGTCGGGCCCGTGCAGCGCCGTCAGCACGCCGATGAGCAGATAGCCGATGCCGAAATTGATCAGCGCGACGTTGGCGGCGAGGGCGAACAGTTGGGCGAAGCGGCCCTGCCCTTTGAAGATCGCGTTTCCGACGAGGAAGATCAGCGCCGCGATCGCGATCGAGATGATGGCGATGACGGGGAAGAACGTCCAGGAAAAGCTTTGAATCTGCTGCGCCTGCCTGACGATCTGCTGCTGCTTCTCGGGCGACATGGCGGCGAAGTTCGGATCGGTCGCGGCGCTTTGGTGGAGGGTCGCTTCGACCACGTGCAAGCCCGCCGGAATCTGCAAGAACGCGCCGCCGATTCCCAGCACGCAGAGCGCGACGAACGCCCAGCCCCATTGCGGCCGGTCGCGCAGATACTCGAACGCCGTCCGAGGCGCGACGATGACGTCCCACAAGACGGCGAGGCCGTGACGTTTCGGAGACGCGACGTCTGCGGTCATGCAAAACACCTCCAGGAGAGTACGCGGCTAGGTACGCGGGCGGGCGAGGGAAGTTTCGCGGGAGGCTTCCCGCGCGGCATCGGGGGCATCAATTGATGAGCGAGAGGGCGAGTTCCAGTGAAAATGCGAGGATCACGGCCGTGGTGAAGCGGACCGGCACGAGCGCCGCGATCCCGAAGGCCAAGAGCGCGTACGACCAGAGGTCGAAGAGGCCGAAGCGCGAGAGGAAGAAGAGTTCGTTCTCGTTTCCTTTGGCCGCGAACACGCCGAGGCTATCGGGCAGGGCCAGCAGCAGGCTGCGATAGTCGTGGTACGTCGACGGGTCGTGCGCGCGCACCACGATCGCGCTCAGGAAGTCGCCGAGGGCCGACGGGATGAGGCACGCCGCCGCCAGCGCCGCGAAGGCGCCGTAGCGGGTCGCATTCGATTTGACGCGCGCCACGACGGTGAGCACCATCGCCGTGATGCCGATGAAGATGAGCGGCGTCAGGGTCTCGCCGACGAGGACGTTGGCGAGCACGGAGCGGCTCGAGGCCTCGAGCGCCGCGGCGCCGCGCGGCACGTTCCCGCTGGCGTCGGGAACCGTGGCGACGACGTGCGCCAGCGCGGGCCACTCGCAGAACCCCGCGGCGACGCCGAGCAGCACGATCGCGGCGTATGGCGGCAGCCAGGCGCCCGTCGCGGTGACGGCGGCGAAAGCGCGGTCGGGGGCGATCAGAATGTCGCGCGGCAATGCCAGGGCTGCGCGGAACGGCGCTTGCGCGCCCGCATCGGGAACGGGGGATCGGTTCACTGCATCGGGCGTTCGCCCTCGGCGCGCGAATGCTTCCGCGGCGCGCGGCCGGCGTCAGCGCGGGTTGAGGATCGCGTCGACCGGCAAGCGGCGTTCGATGACGCCCGCCGCGCGCTCGAGGCCCGCCTCGCGCATTTCGAGCAGCCGAATGCGGAGATAGGCGGCGAAGCGGCGGCGCGCCCGCAGCGAGTACAGTTGCCCCGGCTCGGCGGCGAGCGCCCGGCGGGGGGTGCGTTCGCGGCGGTGAACCGGGGTGGGTGCGGGTGACGCCGCGGGCGGACGAGCCGAAAAAGTCAGGACCGCAAGCGTCACGAAAGCGCCATACATCACGTCGAAGCCTCCTGTAAGGCTCATTTCACGCCGGGCGACCCGCGCGGCAAGACATAGGACACCGTTTGGATCACCGTAACGGCCGCGCCGCGGCCACCGCGCTCGTCGTCGCCCAACCGCCGGCCGAACCCTACGTTCGCATCGTCCCGCTGGGCGGCTGCGGCGAGATCGGCCGCAACATGACCGTCATCGAAACGCGCGACGACATCGTCGCGGTCGACTGCGGCCTCATGTTCCCCGACGACGAAATGTTCGGCGTCGACATCGTCATCAACGACTTTTCCTACCTGCGCGAGCGCAAGGACAAGTTCCGGGCGCTGCTCGTCACCCACGGTCACGAAGACCATATCGGCGGCATCCCCTACCTGTTGCGCGAGTTTCCGGACCTGCCCGTGGTGGGGACGCCGCTCTCGCTCGCGCTCGTGCGCGCCAAGATGCGCGACCAGAAGTTCTCCGACAAGAATTTCGTCGCGGTCGAGCCCGGCGACGTGGTCAACTACGGGCGCATCGAGACCGAATTCGTCCACATCAACCATAGCCTCGCCGGCTGCTGCGCGCTCGCGATCACGACCGAGCTCGGCACGATCTTCCACACGGGCGATTTCAAATTCGATCAGACGCCGCTCGACGGCCGCCCGGCCGATTTCGCGGCCATCGCGGGGATCGGCGAGGACGGCGTGCTCTGCATGCTCTCCGACTCGACGAACTCCGAACGCCCCGGGCACACGCCCTCCGAGCGCGTCGTCGGCGAGGCGTTTGCCAACATCTTCGCGCGCGCGCCCGGACGGATCATCGTGACGTCGTTCGCCTCGAACGTGCCGCGCATCCAGCAAGTCGTCGACCAGGCGATACGCTTCGGGCGGCGGATCGCGCTGCTCGGGCGGTCGCTGCAGAACGTCGTGCACTACGCGACGCAGCTCGGACACCTGCACCTGCCGCAAGAACGGATGATTCGCATCGAGCAGGTCGACGAGTATCCGCCGAGCGAGGTGGTGGTGATCACGACGGGTTCGCAGGGCGAGCCGATGTCGGCGCTCTCGCGCCTGGCGGTGCGGGACCATCCGCGCATGAAGATCGTCGCGGGCGACACGGTCGTAATCAGCGCGACGCCGATTCCCGGTAACGAGAAGAGCGTCGGCAAGACGATCAACAACCTCTACCGGTTGGGCGCGACGGTCGTTCACGGGAGCGGCAGCATCGCGGCCCACGTGTCGGGACACGCCTCGCAAGAAGAGCTGCTGCTGATGCTCAACCTCGTGCGGCCGAAGTACTTCATCCCGGTGCACGGCGAATACCGCATGCTCGTCACCCACGCCGGGCTCGCGCAGAAAACGGGCGTCGAAGCGCAAAACTGTTTCGTGATCGAAAACGGAGACGTCGTGCAGTTCACGGCGGGCGGCGCCGAAAAAGTCGGCAAGACCTACGGCGGCAACGTGCTCGTGGACGGCAGCGGCGTCGGCGACATCGGCGAAGCCGTCTTGCGCGACCGCAAGCACCTCTCGGTCGACGGCATCATGATGGTCGTGGTGACGGTCGATGCGGAGGAAGCGCGCGTGGTCGCCGGACCCGATCTCGTCTCGCGCGGCGTGTTCTACTTGCCCGAATCCGAAGGCGTCGTGACCGATCTCGAACGCAAGGTCGGCGACATCCTGAGCGGCTGCTCGGCGGAAGGCATCCGCGACGTCGCGACCGTCAAGGAGCACATCCGCCAAGGGCTTTCGAAAGCGGTCTACGAGAAGACGCGCCGCAAACCGATCGTCATTCCGGTCGTGATGGAAGTATAAGGAGGCCATGAAGACGCGAAAGACGTTTCTCGCGGCGCTCGGCGCCGCGGGAGCTTCGCTTGCGGTCGCCGCGCGGGCCGACGCCGAGGCGACGCCGAGCCCCGCGCCGTCGGCAACCGCGAGCGCCCCGCCTTCCGCCTCCGCACTCGCGCTTGCCGAAACGATGCGGCGCTTCGACCGCAAGCTCACGTCTGCGGATATCGCCGCGATCGCGCGCGGAATCGACGACAACGCCAAGGCCGCCGCCGCACCGGCAGCGCGCAAACCCGCGCTGAAGAATTCGGACGAACCGGTCGCCACGTTCGCGGTTCCTTTTCCGTGACGCCCGACGACTTGGCCTTCGCCGACGTCGTCACGCAGCGGCGGCTGCTCGCGAGCCGCAGCGTCTCGTCGCTCGAGTTGACGAACCTGTATCTCGCGCGGCTCGAACGGTTCGGTCCGTCGTACGGCGCCGTCGTGACGATCCTGCACGAGCGCGCGCGGGCCGACGCGCGGCGGGCCGATCGCGAACGCGCGTCCGGTCGCGTGCGCGGGCCGCTCCACGGCATCCCCTACGGCGTCAAGGATCTGCTCGCGGTCGCGGGCGCGCCGACGACGTGGGGCGCGGCGCCGTATCGCGACCAGCGTTTCGATTTCGACGCGACCGCCGTGCGCCGTTTGCACGACGCGGGCGCGGTGCTGCTTGCGAAACTGTCGATGGTCGAACTCGCCGGGGGCTTTGGGTACAACGAAGCGGACGCCTCGTTCACCGGTCCGGGCCGCACGCCGTGGAATCGCGCGTTCTGGAGCGGCGGTTCGTCGAGCGGATCCGCGGCCGCCGTCGCGGCGGGGCTCGCGAGCTTCGCGCTCGGTTCGGAAACGTCGGGCTCGATCTTGTTTCCGGCAACGAGTTGCGGCGTGACGGGCCTGCGCCCGACATACGGCCGCGTGAGCCGGCACGGGGCGATGGCGCTCTCGTGGACGCTCGATAAGATCGGTCCGCTGGCGCGCAGCGCGCGCGACGCGGAAGCGGTATTGCGCGCGATCGCGGGCGCCGACCCGAACGACGAAACGGCGTTCGAGCGGCCCTTTCCAGCGCTGCGCGGCCGGCCGCGCATCGGCATCCTCAAAGACGCGACGAAGAAAACGATGCCCGCCGTCGTGCGCAATTTCAAAGCGACGCTCGCGGTGCTGGCGGAGTTCTGCGATCTCGTGCCGGACGTGGCGATGCCCGATCTGCCGTACGGCGCGGCGGTCGGGACGATCGTCAACGCGGAAGGTGCGGCCGCGTTTCGCGACCTCATCGAGAGCGGGCGGTCGCGCGAACTGCGTTCGCCGAGCGACCGCACGGGCGGCTACGTCGCCTACGCCACGCCCGCCGTCGACTACATCGATGCGCAGCGCCGGCGGCGTTTCATGATCGCGGCGTTCGAGCGCGCGTTCGCGGGCTTCGACGCGGTCGTGGTGCCGACGCTGCCGACCGTCGCGCTCCCGGTCGATGCGCCGTTCGACAAGTCGTACCCGAAGTATCCGGGCGCGCTCGATCCCATCTCCGCCGGCAACGCGACGGGCGTTCCGGCCATCGGCATTCCGAACGGTTTCGGCGAGAACGGGTTACCGACGGGCGTGAGCTTCATCGGGCGGCCCTTCTGCGAAGCCAAACTGAGCGGCATCGCGCGCGCGTATCAAGCGCGCACGGATTTTCATAAGAAACGGCCCACGCTGCAGGTTGCCGGCTGAGCCGCTGACGTGGCGGTCACGCTCGCGCTGCTCGCCGCGGTCGTCTACGGCGCCGCCGACTTTTTCGGCGGCCTCGCGAGCCGCAAGACGCCGGCGGTCGCCGTGGTCGTGCTCTCGCAACTCGTCGGTCTCGCGTTTCTCATCGTTGCCGCGTTCTTCGTGCCGGGACACTTTTACGCAGGCGACGTCGCCTGGGGCGTCGCCGCGGGCATCGGCGGCGCGGTCGGGATCGGCGCGCTCTATGCGGCGCTCGCGATCGGGCGGATGGGCGTCGTCTCGCCCGTCACGGCGGTCGTCGGCGCGAGCGTCCCGGTCGTCGTCGGCTTCGCGCTGGGCGACCGGCCGCCGCTGCACGCCGCCATCGGCCTCGCGCTCGCGTTCGTCGCGGTGGCGCTCGTAGCGGCGAATGCGGAGTCTTGGCACTTCACGTTCGACGAGCCGGGGATCGGCCTCGCGCTCGTTTCGGGCCTGGCGATCGGCGCGCTCTACGTGTTTCTCTCGCGCGGCCACCACGATGCGGGCCTGACGCTGCTCGGAACGACGCGCGTCACCTCGATCGTACTTTTGGGAGCGTATGCGTTGCTCCGCCGCGTGCCGCTCGTGCCGGCGCGCGGAGCGTTTGCGACGATCGCCTTCGCGGGCGGGCTCGACATGCTCGCCAACGTGTTCTACGTGCTCGCCTCGCACGCCGGGCTGCTCGAGATCGTCGCCGTGCTGACGTCGCTCTATCCGGCGAGCACCGTTATCCTGGCGCGCTTCGTGCTCGACGAACGGCTCGCGCGTTCGCAGTGGGCGGGCGTCGCGTTCGCGACGGCGGGTGTGGTGCTGCTCGCGCGCTAAAGCGTCGCCCAGACGTCGAGCTTCGATTTCACCTTCGCGATCACGGCCGAGGTGAACTCGCTCGTCGAAGCGTGGCCGCCGAGGTCGCTCGTCGCGACGCCGCCGTAGACGGTCTCCAACACCGATTCGTAGATCGCGCGTGAAGCATTCGCGGCGCGCTGGTCCGTGACGTGTGAGAGCAGCGCCGCGCCGGCGAGGATCATCGCCATCGGGTTGGCGACGTTCTTTCCGAACAGGCGCGGCGCGGTGCCGTGCGGGGCTTCGGCCATCACGCACGACGGTCTCAGCGATTCGTCGAAGGCGAGCAACACGCTCTCGGCCCCGGCGATCGAACCGAAGAGCTGCATCACGAGATCGGAGAGGCAATCGCCGTCGCGGTTGAGCGACGGGATCACGAGCGGATCGCCGGCGCTCGAAATCAGCAGCGCGTAGGTCGCGTCGATCAGTTGCGGTTCGTACGGCACGTCGGGGTAGCGCTCGGCGGCGTCGTCCATCTCTTCCTTGAGCATCCCCTCGTAGACGGGGCTGACCGTGTACTTTGGGCCGCCGAAGACTTTCGAGCGTGTCTTGCGCGCGTGGAAGAACGCATACTCCGAAACGACGCGGCAGACGTTGCGCGAGATGCGTTCGGTGCGGAAGGCGATCTCGTCGTCGTCCGTGCGTTCGCGCCATTCGGTCGCGCCGTAGGCGTCGCCGACGGCCATGCGCACGATCGAGATCGGCGAGTGAATCCCGGCCACCGGCCGGATGCCCGGCAAACGCCGGCCCGTGCGCACGATGACCTTGCCGTCGATTTCGCGACGCAGGATGGCGTTGGGGCTGCCGACGTCGCCGCGCTTCTCGGGCGTGATCGTGGCCGCTTTGAGGCCGAGCCCCGACGCTTTCATCGCGGCGGCGGCTTCGTGCACGATCGCGTTCTCCGTCTCGCGCCGCTTGGCGAGCGAGAGGTCGAAATGCTGGAAACCCAATTGCATGCCGATGACGTCGGGCTCGAGCACGCGTAGCGCTTCGACCAAAAGTTCTTGTCCGGTTTCGTCGCCTTCGAGCACGACGATCGTTGGTAATGACATGGCTTGCAGACTGTCCGCGCTTGCGCTAAACGAAGCCTGCCGTCGACTCCCTGGCCCGCTGCGGAACAGGTCTTAGCCTCGCCCGCACGAATCGACTGCGGCAATGGCACGTGTCCGCCGCAAGGCTCGTGCGTCGAAGGGCATGCGGGTCAATCTCGAGATCGTCGGGATCGCGGCATTCGGTCTCGCGGCCCTGTCCGGCTTTGCCCTTGCCGCTCCCCACCATTCCGGCGTGCTCGGCACGACGCTCGGCCCCGCGCTCGCGAGAGCCTTCGGCAGCGCGGCGTGGCTCGTGCCGATCGTCGTCGCCATCTTCGGCGGCATCGTCTTTCTCGAAATCAACGTGCCGCGCACGATCGCGACGCTCGGTTTCGCGTCGCTCTGCTACTTCCTGATTTTCGACGCGGCCTACGGCCGCGCGGGCGGCGCGCTCGGCGCGATCTTGCAGTCCGGCTTGCGCGCGCTCGTCGGCAGCGCGGGCGCGACGCTCGTCCTCGTGCTGTCCGCGATCGTGCTCGCCGTCTGGGTAGGCGACCTGTCGCTCAAGCGCGCGATCGGCTTCGTCATCGTGACGGCCGCGCGTTTGCGCGCGCTGCTTCCCGCGCGCCGCCCGAAGTCGGAACGCGCGCCCGAACCCGAGCGCGCGCCCGGCCCGGCTTCGCTGCGCGAAGCGTTCCATTTGCCCGAGTCGCTCGGCGCGCTCGTCCCGCGCGCCGCGCCGGCCGCCGCGCTTGCGACCGTCGAAGCGCCGGCGCGCGCCGCCGTAGCGGTCGCGACGCCCGCGAGACCGCGGCCGGTCGAGCCGGCCGAGCCGGTCGACGAAGACGAATTCGAAGCGGAAGACGAGGACGACGAGTTCGAGGACGACGAGTTCGACGAAGAGGACGAACTCGAAGACGAGGACGACGACGAGTACGAAGACGAGGAAGAAGCGATCGGCGAAGCCGCGCCCGCGGCGATCTCCGGCGAGTACGAGCCCGCCGCGTCCGTGGAGCCCGCGGAACGCGCCAGGCGCGCCTACCGGCTGCCCGATCTCTCGCTCTTCGATCCGCCGCAAAAGCAGATCGTGGACGATTCGCACCGCTCGGCGCTCCTGGAGGACACGCTCGCGTCGTTCGGCGTCGGCGCGAAGGTCACGCACATCGAGCGCGGCCCGTCGATCACGCGTTACGAACTCAAACCCGAACGCGGCGTCAAGATCTCGCGCATCTCGGCGCTGGCCGACGATATCGCCCTCGCGCTCGCCGCGACGTCGGTGCGCATCGAAGCGCCGATTCCCGGCAAGTCCGCCGTCGGCATCGAGGTACCGAACGCCCAGACCTCGATCGTCGCGATCTCGGAGATCCTGAGCGCGATTCCGCAGCGCGGCACGGTCCCGCCGCTGCACATGGCGCTCGGCAAGGACATCACGGGCCGCCCCGTATTCGGCGACCTCGGCAAGATGCCGCACCTGCTCGTCGCAGGCGCCACCGGCAGCGGCAAGAGCGTCTGCCTCAACGGCATCATCGCCTCGCTCCTGGTCTCGGCCACGCCCGACCAAGTGCAGATGCTCTTCATCGATCCCAAGCGCGTCGAGCTCACCGTCTACAACGGCATCCCGCACCTCATCAAGGACGTGATCACCGACGCGCGCCTCGCGGCGGGCGCGCTCTACGAAATGACGCGCGAGATGGACTCGCGCTACGAACGCTTCGCCAAAGCGGGCGTGAGGAAAATCGAAGAGTACAACGCCAAATACCCGGACGAGACGCTGCCCTTCATCGTGATCGTGATCGACGAGCTGGCCGACCTCATGCTGATCGCGCCGGCCAAGGTCGAAACGACGATCTGCCGGCTCGCGCAACTGGCGCGCGCCACGGGCATTCACCTCGTGGTCGCGACCCAGCGGCCGTCGGTCGACGTGATCACCGGCATCATCAAAGCGAACGTGCCGTCGCGCATCGCCTTCGCCGTCAGCTCGCAGGTCGATTCGCGCACGATCCTCGACATGGTGGGCGCGGAGCGGCTGCTCGGCCGCGGGGACATGCTGTATCTGCCGATCGACGCGCCGAAGCCGATTCGCGCGCAAGGCGCCCTGATCACGGGCGCCGAGGTGACGCGCTTGGTGTCGTTCTGGGCACAGCAAGCGCGGCCCGACAACATGCTCGACGTCGAGATCGCTCCCATCGAAGACGACGACAAGAAGCGGGAAGTCGATCCGCTCTGCTACGAAGCCGCGGCCTTCATCATCCAGAGCGATTACGCCTCGACCGCGCAGTTGCAGAGCCGCTTCTCGATCGGCCATCCGCGCGCGGTGCGGGTGATGAAACACCTCGAAGAGTTCGGCATCGTCGGCCCGCACGAGGGCACGAAACCGCGGCGCATCAACATCGGGCTCGCCGAGTTGGAAACGATCGCGGACCGGCTGGGGCGCCCCGAACAAACGGACCTTTTCGCGCAGGGCGCATGAGGGCGTCGGTGGCAGCGATCGCGCTCTTCGCGGCCTTCATCGGTCTCGGCGCGTACGTGTCGCCGCGGCCGCCCGGCCCGCTCGACGCAAACGAACTCGGCTTCTTCGGCATGGCCGTCGGCTTCGCGACGTTCTGCCGCGCGGCGGGCCAGTTTCCCGAGTACGCCTCGCTCTGCGGCGTGTGGCTCGTCTTCGGCCTGCTGCGGCGCGCCTATCTGGCCTCGGCGTTGTGGGCGATCGGCCTGATGCTCGTCATCTGGAAGGTCAGCGACGCCTTCAAGGGCGCGTTCGGCCGCGCGCGCCCGGAACGCTGGCTCGACGTGCACGAGACGTCCGCGAGTTACCCGAGCGGTCATGCGGTGCTGTCCCTGGCGTTTTACGGCTTTCTCGCCTTCGTCGTGTGGCGCTCGCCGCTGCCGGCGGGCGCGCGCGCCGCGGCCGTCGCGCTGTGCGCGCTGTGGATCGCCGTTATCGGCTGGTCGCGGCTGGCGCTCGGCGCCCATTTTCCGACCGACGTGCTGGGGGGCTACCTGCTCGGCGGCGCCGGCCTCTGCGCTGTCGCGGGAGCCTACGGCCGCACCGCGCGCCGCGACGAAAGTCGAACCCGCGCGTGAGAGCGAAGTCCTTGGTAACCCCGCACTCCTTGGCCTAGTCTAAGGTTTGAATCCGCACTCCAGAGGTCGATCCCACCGTGTCCATCATCAGCGACCCCCTGCTCCGCCCGATCGAGCGCAAGATCGACGACGGCGTTCCCCTCTCGAAGGAGGACGGGGTCGCGCTGCTGCGCACGACGGATCTGCACACCCTCGGGCGTCTGGCCAAGGCAGCGAAAGAGCGCAAGAGCGGGAAGAAAGTCTTCTACGTCCTCAACCGCTACATCAACTCGACCAACGTGTGCTACGCGGGCTGCAAGTTCTGCGCGTTCGCGGTCGACGAGTTCAAGGAGCGCGAGCGCGCCGTGCGCATGCCGGCGGACGAAGTGTTCGCCAAGGCGCTCGAGACGGGGAGCAACTTCAACCAGATTCACATCGTGGGCGGCCACGATCCCAAGCAGCTTTCGCTCGACTACTGGCTGCCGCTGATGCGCCGCTTCAAGGAAGCGCTGCCGCACGTGCAGCTGTCGCTGTTCACCGCCGCCGAGATCGACTACATGGCCCGCCGCCATCGCCTCTCGTACGACGAACTGCTCGGCACGCTTGCCGAGGCGGGGCTCGACAACATCAACGGCGGCGGCGCCGAAGTGTTCAGCGAGCGCTTCCGCAAGCTCGTGTGCCCGAATAAAGTCGACGCGGCGCACTGGCTCGAAGTGCACGAGATCGCGCACCGGCACGGGATCGCGTCCAACGCGACGATGCTCTACGGCACCCTCGAAACGCTCGAGGAGCGCGCCGAGCATTTCGTCATGCTGCGCGAATCGCAGCAGCGTTCGCCCGGCTTCAACGCCTTCATCCCGCTCGCGTTCCACCCCGACGGCAACGAGCTCAGCTCGCACGGCTGGACGAGCGGCCTGGACGACATCCGCATGTTCGCGACGGCGCGGCTGATGCTCGACAACTTCGACCACATCAAAGCGTACTGGATGATCCAAGGCCTCAAAGTCTGTCAGGTGGCGCTCCAATTCGGGGCCGACGACATGGACGGCACGCACGGCTCGACCGACGAGGAGCGCATCTACCATAGCGCGGGCACCTCGTCGGGTCAGTACGTCGACGATCGCGAGTTCCGGCGGTTGATCGAGGAGGCCGGGTACGAACCCGTGCGCCGCAATTCGACGTACGACGAATTCCCGCACGACTGGAAGCCCGAAGACGGCATGCCGGCGCGCGAGGCGGTTCTCGTCTAGGTGCTTCGCTCGGGGCGGATCATCTACACGAACGATCTGCCGATCTACACGGCGTTCGACGAGGGCGCCGTCCGCTATCCGGGCGCGCTCGTGGCCGACGTCCCGGCGAATTTGAACGCGATGCTGCTCGACGGCCGGCTCGACTTGAGCCCGGTCAGCGCCTTCGCCTGGGCCGAACACGCCGCCGAGTTCGCGCTCTTGCCCGCGCCGTGCATCGGGTCGCGCGACGAAGTGTGGTCGGTCGTGTGCGTGAGCCGCGAACCGCTCGCGGCACTCGACGGCGCGACGATCGCGGTCACGCGCGAGTCGGCCAGCGGCCGCAACCTGCTGCGCGTGCTGCTCGAGCGGCGCTACGGCGTGAAGGCCGAGTTCGTCGAACATCCCGATCCCTTCGCGGTTGCCGCCGGCGGAAAACCCGCGCTCCTGATCGGCGATCGCGCGATCGACGCGCGGCTGACCTTCGCCGCGACGAGCGTGCACGATCTCGGCGCCGCCTGGCACGCGTGGACCGGCCTCGACATGGTCTTCGCCGTGTGGGCGGTGCGTCGCGACGCGCTGCGCCGCCACCAGCCCGACGTGCAGGCGGCGCTCGACGCACTGGTCGCCGCGCAACGCTGGGGCGCGGCGCACGTCGAGCGCGTGATCGCGACGGCGCAGCGCACCTCGCCGCGCCCGGCCGGATTTTACGAGGCGTACTACCGCACGCTGAACTTCGAATTCGACGACGCGGCGCGGGCGGGTCTCGCGCGCTACGTCGAGGAGCTCTTCGCGCTCGGTGCGATCCCCGCGCTGCCGGCGGTCGAGCCCGCCGCCTTGCGCGTCGCCGAACTCGCCGCGGCCGCGCCGGTCGCCGGGAAGGGCGCGCGATGACGATCGCGAGCCTGCTCGAGAAGGCCGCCGGCGGCGGGCGCTTGTCGTTCGCCGAGGGCCTGCGCGTGTACAAGGAAGCGCCGCTGCACGACCTCGGCGCCGCGGCGCACGCGCGGCGCATGGCGCTCTATCCGACGAACGACGTCACCTACGTGATCGACACGACGATCAACTACACGAACGTCTGCAACGTGCACTGCTCCTTCTGTGCCTTCTTCCGGCCCGAGAAACACGGCGAGGGCTACACGATGTCGCACGACGACGTGCTGGCGCGCGTCGCCTGGGCCGCGGAGCAAGGCGCCACGCAGATCATGATTCAAGGCGGCGTCAATCCCGAACTGCGCATCGAGTGGTTCGAGCGTCTGTTCCGGCGCGTGCGTGCCGAGCATCCGGCGGTCGACATCCACTCGCTGTCGGTCTCGGAGATCAACGGCCTCGCCAAAGTCGAGGGGATCTCGCCGCGCGAGGTGCTGCTGCGCTTGCGCGAAGCCGGCCTCAAATCGCTCCCGGGTGCGGGCGCGGAGATCCTCGTCGAGCGCGTCCGTAAACGCATCAGCGCCCGCAAGATCAAACCCGACGAGTGGCTCGGCATCATGCGCGAAGCGCAACTGCTGGGCATGCCGACCACGGCCACGATGATGTTCGGTTCGATCGAGACCGAAGAAGAGCGCATCGAACACTTGGACGTGATGCGCAGTCTGCAGGACGAGACGAACGGCTTCACCGCCTTCATTCCCTGGTATTACGTGCCGTACAAGACGCCGCTGCGCGGCAAGGAGTCGACGGGGCTCGAATACTTGCGCGTGCTCGCCGTCTCGCGGCTCTACCTCGACAACTTCCCGCACCTGCAGGCGTCGTGGCTGACGCCCGGGCTCAAACTCGGTCAGCTCGCGCTCTTCTACGGCTGCGACGACATGGGCGGCACGATCTTGGAGGAGCGGGTCGTCACGCTCGCCGGTTCGACCAACGAAGCCACGCGCGCGCAGCTCGAAAACACCGTCATCGGCGCGGGCTTCCGCCCCGTCGTGCGCGACACGTATTGGAATTTGCGCCCGGAAATGGCGCTGGCGACGGCCTAAGGGGGAAGACGCGAGGCCGTCGCTCGAATGCACCGCCAATCCGAACGGTCGCATTTGTTGTAGGAAGGTACGTGTCATGTCCGTTACTCGAATTGGTTTTATCGGCGCAGGCGCCGGCGCGGCGCTGGCCCTCGGGGCGGCAGCCGCGGGAGCCGCGGACGGAGGCGCGACCATCCTCGCGCTCTACAAGAAACCGGCCGACACGAAGGCGTTCGATGCCTATTACAGCACGCATCACGCGCCGCTGGCCAAGAAATTGCCCGGCCTCAAGTCCTATACGCTGAGCAAGGGCCTCGACGAGAAAGCACCTTACTACCTGGTCGCCACGCTGACGTTCGCGTCGACCGACGCGCTGCAGGCCGCTCTGGACTCATCGCAAGGCAAAGCCGTCGTCGACGATTTGAAAAACTTCGCGCAGGCCGGCGTCGACATCTTGACGTTCGCGAACGTGCCCGCCTAGCGGCGTGGACCGCTGGCCAAAGCTCGTCTACGACGAGTGGAAGGATACCCTGGCGACGCTGCACCGCTGGACGCAAATCGTCGGTAAGATCCGTCTGAAGCAAGAACCGCTCGTCAACCACTGGTGGAACGTCGCGCTCTACGTCACGCCGCGCGGTCTTTCCACGTCGGCGATGCCGTATCGCGACGGCCGTTCGTTCGCCGTCGACTTCGATTTCGTCGAACACGCGCTGCGGGTGGACGATTGCGAGGGCAAGCGGGTCGCGTTCCGTTTGGAGCCGATGACCGTGGCGGCGTTCTACGGCCGAACGATGCGGGCGCTCGCGGAGATCGGCGTCGACGTGCGCATCGACAAACGGCCGAACGAACTGGCCGACGCCCTGCCGTTCGACCGCGACGAGGTGCATCGTTCGTACGATCGCGCGCACGTCGAGCGCTTTTTTGCCGCGCTGCGACAGATCGACCGCCTGTGCAAGCAGTTCCGTTCCGGCTTTCTCGGCAAGGCGAGCCCGGTGCACTTCTTTTGGGGCAGTTTCGATTTGGCGACGACGCGCTTCTCCGGGCGCCCGGCGCCGCGCCATCCCGGCGGATTCCCGAATCTGCCCGACTGGGCTACGCGCGAGGCGTACTCGCACGAAGAGCACAGCGTCGGTTTCTGGCCGGGCGGACCGGGCATGGAAGCTGCGCTGTACGCGTACGCTTACCCCGAGCCGCCCGGCTTCGCGACGGCGGCGGTGCTGCCCGCCGCCGCCGCGTGGAATCCTCAACTCAAAGAGTTCTTGCTGCCGTACGAGGCGGTGCGCTCGGCGGACGATCCCGACGCGGCGGCGTTGGCCTTCTTCGAATCGACCTACGCCGCCGCCGCGGATCTCGCGCATTGGGACCGCGCCGCGCTCGAGCGCGCGCCGGCTACGCCCCCGGCGGCCCCGTTTGGGTCTGCGCCGCCGTCCCCGCGAAGCAGTTGAGCGAGGACTGCCCGCTCGTCACGCCGATCGGCAGCACGTAATGGTAGGCGCCGTTGGGAAACTCGGGCGTCGGGCTCGTGATGCCGTTGCACGCATCGAGTTGCGAGACGGGGATCGCCTTGCCATCCAGGTCGCGGCCGCCGTAAATCGGGAAGCCGTCGAGCGCGATGCCGATGATGTGCGACGGACCGGAGGTGCCGTCGATCTGCGCCGCAAGACAGGTCGGCACGCCGTGGTAGTGCCACATGTATCCGCCGCCGAGCGGCGTCGCGTGCGAGTTGCACGAGTCGATGAACGAAGCCGTTTCGCTCGGCCCGGAGCCGGGTTTGAACGAGTAGGACACGTTGTCGCTGAGCGCGGGCGTCTTTGCCCCGTTTGCTTCGTAGGCGTTGAAGAGCGCTTCGCCCGACAACATGTAGCCGATCGGTCCGCCCGACGTCGCCGTCGTGCTCGCCGCTTTCGCGGGGCAGATGTTGATCGAGACGGATTGGCCCGCGATCGCCGCGGGCATATACGGCACCACGGACATTTCGGTTTTGCTGACCGGCGACTGCACGACGCCGTTCGGATACTGCGCGCTCACGGGCGCCAGATAGTAGTCGGTGTGAAACGGCGGCACGCCGGAGGTGGCGATCGTCATCGAGCACGCGCCGGAGAACGTTACCGCGGCTGCGGATTGCCACTTCAGGTTCTTGTACGTCGAGGCGTAGGCGAGCGAACTCGCGGAGGGCGAGCCCGAACCGGAACTCGAGGCGTTCGTGGCGGGAGTCGCGGAACTGCCGCCGCTGCAGCCGCCGCAAGCGAGGAGCGCTGCGCCCGCAACCGTGAGGGGAAGGCTCGTTTGTGAAGTCGTCATGCCGCAAGCATCGCGCCGCCGTCCCAGCCCGTGCTGTGCGCGTCCACAGGAGCCGTTAAGACTCGGCGCATAGGCTCGAGGCGAGCAACATGAAGCGCATCCTGGTTTCCGCCACGGTCGCGGTCGCCGTCCTGACCTGCGCGGCCGCCGGAACTTGGATCGCGCTCGTGCGCGGCGTCGCATCGACGATGGCCGGCCAGGCGCGGCTCGCCGGCGAGTTGCTCGACGCACGCACGCCGCCGGGCGACGCGATGGCGCGCACGCTCGTGCGGCCGGGCATCCACGTGTCGATCGTCGATCGCGAAGCGGGCACGCGCATCGACGCCGGCAGCGAAGGCGTCACCGCTCGCCCGCTGCCGCCCGGGCCGCCGGACTTCGGCGGACCGCCGGGCATCGCGGGGCCGCCCGGGTTTGCACCGTCCGGACCGTTGCCGCAAGTGGTGTTGGGGCTCGCGCGCTTGGCGCCGGTCGTCGTCGACCGGGGCTCCCAAACGGTGGAGATCACGCCCGACCCGGCGGACCTCGCCCGCTGGTTTGCCGGCGACGCCGCGGCGCTGGTATGCGGTACGCTCGTCATCGCCGGGCTCGCCGTCGCGCGCATCGGCGGCCGAGCGCGCGACGAACGCCGGGCGCTCGAGGCGCGCGTAGCCGAACGGCGCGAGCAGGCCGAACGCTACCAGCGCTTTCTGGCGGAATCCGGCCACGAATTGCGCACTCCGCTGACGGTGATGAACGGCTACGTCGACATCCTGCGGTCGCTCGGCAAAGACGAACCGCTCGACGAGCGCATCGTCGAAGGGATGCACGCCGAAGTGTCGCGGATGCGCGTGCTCGTCGAGAAACTCATGATGCTCGCGCGCTTGGAATCCGACGTCGCCGTGCCGCGGCTGCTGGACGTCGCGAGCGCGGCACGGCAAGCGGCCCAGACGCTGCAACGCCGCTATCCCGAGCGCGACGTGCGCGTCGACGCGTCGCAAACCGCAAGCATCGTGATCGACGCCGACGACTACGCCGCCGCGCTCGGCAACCTGCTGGAGAACGCCGTCAAATACGCTCCGAGTTCGCCGATCGTGATCGAGACGGGCGTACGCGACGGAAGCGCGATTACGACGATCGTGGATCGCGGACCGGGCATTCCGGAGGACGACCGGCGCGCGATCTTCGAACGCTTCTACCGCGGCCGCGGCCGGACGCTCGGCGAAGGGCTGGGGCTCGGGCTCGCGATCGTCAAACGGATCGCCGAGCGCTGGAACGGAACGGTCGAGTGCGAGAGCGGCAGCGGACGGACCAGTTTCCGCCTCTCGTTCCCGCTTGCCGATGAGGAAGTGTATGGCGTCGCTCGGTAACCCGACGATCTTGGTCGTCGACGACGAACCCAACGTGCGCGAGATGCTCGAGATCGGTCTCGCGCAGCACGGCTTCGACGTCATCTGCGCGGTGGACGGGGCGCAGGCGCTGAACGTCTTGCGCACGAGCAGCCCCGACGCGATCTTGCTCGACGTCATGCTGCCGAAGGTCGACGGGCTTTCGCTCGTTCCGCTCATCCGCCGCATCACCGAGGCGCCGATCGTGATGCTCTCGGCGCTTAGCGACGCGCAGGACAAGATTTCCGGGCTGACCGCCGGCGCCGACGACTACGTCGCCAAACCGTTCGGCCTCGGCGAAGTGGCGGCGCGGCTGCGCGCCCAGTTGCGCCGGCCGCAGCTCGCCAAGCGCGACGTGATTTGCTACGCAGACGTCGTCCTCGACGTGTCCACGCGCCAAGCCGCGGCGGCTTGCGGGCCGCTCGATTTGACGGCGCGCGAGTTCGATTTGCTCGCGACCTTTCTGCGCGAACCGGGGCGCGTCTTCACGCGCGAACAGCTGCTCGACCGCGTTTGGGGACGCGACGCGGCCGTCGAACCGAACGTCGTGGAAACCTACGTATCGTACCTGCGCGGCAAACTCGGCGACCAGGGACCGCGTCCGCTGATTCGCACGATTCGGCGCGTGGGATATACGGCGCGCATCGATTAGGCTCGGTTCGGCGGTCACGATCCGGAACCGGCTCGCGTTCGGCGAACGTGGACTTGATGAAGCGAACGATTATAGGTTTACTGCTCCTCCTCGCCGCCGGGCGCGGCGCGGAAGCGCAAGTCTCGCCTGCCGCAGCGCCGCCGTCTCGTGGCGTGACGGTCGTCGGCCACGGCAGCGTGTCCGTGCCCCCCGATCGCGCGCGGTTGGTCGTGCGGCTCTTTGCGAACCAGCGGCCGGGCACGCCGGCCGGTTCGCTCGACGAGGCGGGGAAGACGATCGCGAACGCGTTGCGAACGGCGGGCGTCCGCGACGCCGCCTACGTGTTGCCGCTCGCGGGCACGATCGGTCCTGGCTCGTCGCCGGCGGTCGTCGGTACCGTTTCCAAGCCGACGCGCGAATCCGCCGAACGCATGACGCGCGACGTCTTTGCGAACTTGCCGGAGTCGCTGCCCGGCGTCGTGTCGTTTCAAATCACGTCCGCACTGATCGTCGACGATTGCTCCGCGGCCGAGGCGCGCGCGCAGACGGCGGCGATCGCCGACGCGCGAGCCCGTGCCGAACGTGCCGCCTCGGCAGCGGGGCTGCGGCTCGGGGCGATCGAGTCCGTGAACGAAAGCATGACCTTTCCTTCGCCGGGATGCGGCGCGCCGAACGGGGCGCCGCTCGGCTTCAACGGCGGCCAGGACGAGTACGGTCCGCTAGCGGTCGTCGTGTCGGTGACGGCAACGGTTACCTTCGGGTTACGGTAGCGCTTGCGCCGGCCTCCGCGTCGAGGTCAAATCGACCATTCGTTCGCGTTCCACGAACTCGTCGTGGGGTTGGGCCGGAAGCCGCGTAAGTCGGAATTGTAGGCATCGACGTTTTTCGGATATCCCACGAAGACGAGCGGCACGTCGCGCACGAGCGCGCGCTGCACCGCGGCATAAGCGCGTTTGCGGGTCGCGCGGTCGAAGTTCGCGAGTCCCACGGCTTCGGCCGCATCGACCTCGCGGTTGCAGTAACGCGAGTAGTTCTGCCCGTTCGGTGGAATTGCGGCGCACGTGAAGCGGCTGGCGCTATCGGGATCGGGGCCGAGCGTCATCGTGTACCACGCAAGATCGAAGTGCCCCGTTTGGTAGATGCCCCCGGCGCCGTAGCCCGCGAACATCTGCTGCGCGGAATAGCCTTTGAGGTCGAGCGCGATTCCGACGTCGCGTAGATAGGCTTGGACCTGCACTGCCGCCGTGCGCGCGGTCGCGCTGTTTTCGGCGTAGGCGAAGACGAGCTCGAGCGGCACGCCTTCGCGGCGCACGATGCCGTCCGCACCCGGCGCGTAGCCGGCGGCGCGCAACAGCCGGGCGGCATCGGCCGGATCGTAGGGAATCGCGCGGACGCGCGGATCGAACGCCCACATGAAGGGCGGCAGATCCGCCACGGCCGGCGTCGCGGCGCCGAAATCGACGTGGCGCACGAGCGCCGGCCGGTCGAGCGCCTCGGCGATCGCGCGCCGCACGCGCGCGTCGCGCAGCGCGGGCACGGAGTCGTTCATCAGCACGGTCGCCGCGCCGTGGACGTTGCTGAGCGCGATCGAGATGCCGGGGATGCCGCGGATCGCGCCGTACGCGTGCGTCGAAGCCACCGCGAAGAGGTCGGCTTCGTGCGTGCGTAACTGGGCGATCGCGCCGTTCTCGTCGGGGACGAAGCGGACGACGATCTTGCGAATCTTCGGCGCGCCCAAGTAGAAGCCGTCGAACGCTTCGAGGTCGATCTCTTGGCCGTGCTGCCAACGCACGACGCGAAACGGCCCCGTGCCGACGGGCAGCGCGTTAAAGGGAACTTGGTTGATGTCGCGCTCGCGCGCCAAGATATGCGCCGGAACGATCGCGTAGTTGCTGCCGTCGCCGAAAAACCAGGTGAGCGCGGGTGCGAACGGCCGGCGCAAGCGCACGCGCACGGTGAAATCATCGGGCGTATCGATGCGGCGGATCAAATCGAAGCCGCGCCGCAGCGGCACGTTATTGGCGGGATTGAGGATCGCTTCGCAGGTGAACTTGACGTCGCGGCTCGTGAACGGCGCGCCGTCCTGCCATCGGACGCCGCGACGCAGATGCCAGGTCAGCGTCAAACCGTCGCGCGAGATGCCGCCGTTGGCTTGCGTCGGGACGTCGCGCGCGAGCCGCGGCAAGAGCGTGCGGCCGTCCGAATCGGTCGTGAGCAGCTGGTCGAAGGCCAGTCGCGTCACGAAGTTTTCGTAATCGTTGAGTTGCAGCAGCGGGTCGAGCGACCCGGGCTCCGCGCCCAGTTCGACGCGCAGCTCGCCCGGCCGCGTCCACGGATTGCGCGCCGCGTCGCCGGTTCGGGCGGAAGCGGCGAGCGCGCACGAAAGCGCGGCGGCGAAAACTACAGCGCTTCGCAAATCGTGGCGCCGCCGAGCACTTCGCTCGTTTCGGCGTCGTAAAGCGCGACGAGCTGGCCCGGCGCGATCGCCCGTTCGGGCGCTTCGAAGCGCAACGTCAAGTCGCCCTCGTCCGAAAGCGTCGCGCTCGCGGCGCCGAGCGGCGCGCGGTAACGCGTCATCGCGCGCACGCGCGCGGGTCCGGCCGCGAAGCGTTCCGGACGGATCAGGTTCACCTCGTTCGCCCGCAAGCCGAACGCGGCGAGTTCGTCCTCGCGACCGATCACGATCGTGTTCGAAACGGGATCGATGCGCGTAACGTAGCGCGGTCCGTCGTTGAAGTGCGTCGCGGGCAAGCCGCGGCGCTGGCCGACCGTGAAGTGCGAGAGCCCGGCGTGATCGCCGATCCGTTCGCCCGCCGTTGTGAGGATCGGCCCCGGCGGCTCGGCCTCGGCGGCGACGGTCGCGAGCGCGGCCCGGTAGTCCTCGCCTTCGACGAAGCAGATGTCTTGCGAATCGGGTTTGTCGCGGACGTCGAGCCCGAGCCGCGCCGCTTCGTTCCGCGTCTGCGACTTCGGCAAGTCGCCGAGCGGCAGCAGCATGCCCGCGAGTTGCGCGGGCGCGAGTTGCGCGAGCGCGTAGGATTGGTCCTTGGCGGCATCGCCCATGAACAGCCGCGGACCGTCCGCGCCGTGCTCCAAGCGCGCGTAGTGTCCGGTCGCCACGAACGCCGCGCCGACCCGTTCGGCGAAGCGCCGCAGCGTGCCCATCTTCACGAAGTTGTTGCAGGCCACGCACGGATTCGGCGTTCGGCCCGTGCGATATTCGCGCGCGAAGCGCTCCACCACGTTCGTGCGGAACGTCTCCTCGAAATCGAGGACGTAGTGCGGGATGCCGAGGGTCGCTGCGCTGCGCCGGGCGTCGTCGAAATCTTCGGCGCCGCAACACGATTTGGCGTGAGCGGGCTTGCGCGGAGCGTACATTTTCATCGTGACGCCGACGACGTCGAAGCCGCGCTCCTTGAGCAGTCCCGCCGCCACGGCGGAATCGACGCCGCCGCTCATCGCGGCGACGACCCGAACCTTCCGTCCCGCTTCGGCGTGCATGCGAAACACAGGATAACAGAGGGGCGGCGCAAACTCAAAGTTCCATGCCAGGACTCGGAGATGAGTTCCGCGCTGCTCGGGAAGCGCGCCATCTCTCGCTGTCGGACGTATCCGAGCAGATCCATATCCGGTCGATTTACCTGGAAAGCATCGAAGACGAAGATTGGTCGGCGATCGCTGCCCCGGTGTACGTCCGCGGCTTCCTCCGGACGTACGCGCGATTTCTCGGCCTCGACGCCGAGCGCGCCGTTGAGGCCTACAACGCGACGCTCGGCGAGGCCGTCAAAACGCGGGACCCGAGCCCGGCGGCGCCCGTCCGGCGGCGCGGACCTTCGGTGTGGGCCTGGCTCGGAACGACGGTCGCCGTCCTGCTCGTCGCCTTCGTGGCGTACCAGTACCTCCAGTTCCAGCAGAGCGACCGGGCCGGAACGGTCACCGTCGGCGAGGCCGGTCCGGGCGCCGGACCTTCCGCCGCGGCGCCCAGCGCCGCAGTGCCGAGCGCCGCGGCCGCGACGGCCGCCCCCCGGCCGAGCGCGGCATCGTCGCCCGCTCCCAAGCCGTCCGGGACGGCCCTGACGCGCACCCTCGAGGTGCGGCTGACGCAGCCTTCCTGGCTCCTCGTGACCATCGACGGCGCGCAGGCGGTCGAGGGCCTTTTTCCCGCCGGCACGCGCAAGTCGTTCCACGGGAAGCGCGTCGACGTGCGCGCCGGCAACGCGGGCGGCGTCGAGCTGACCGTCAACGGCAAAGACTTGGGTTCGATGGGGCACGCGGGCGACGTCGTCGAGCGCACTTTCCAACTCGCCTCCGAGGAGTAAATGGCCGACTTTTCCTTCGACGTCGTTTCGCGGGTCGACGCGCAAGAACTGGATAACGCCCTCAACCAAACGCGTAAGGAGATCGAGGGCCGCTTCGATTTCAAGCATTCCAAGACGTCGGTCGAGTACGACGGTAAAGTGATCACGATCGTCACCGAGGACGAGCTCAAGCTCAAGAACGTCGTCGACATCCTGCAAGGCCGCGCGGTCAAACGAGGCATCTCCCTCAAATCGTTCGAGTACGGCAAGGTGGAGCCCGCCGCGGGCAACGCGGTGCGCCAAGTGGTGACGGTCAAGAGCGGCATCGCCAAGGACAAAACCAAGCCCCTGATCGAGGCGATCAAAGCGGCCAAGCTCAAGGTCGCGACGCAGGTCCAGGACGAGCAGATCCGCGTCTCCAGCAAGAGCAAGGACGACCTGCAGAAAGTGCAGGCCCTGCTCAAGGGGCTCGACACCGACATCCCCCTGCAGTTCGTGAACTATCGCTAGATAAAGAATTGGGGAGAGGTCAGGGAAGCCCGGTCGGCGCGGAGAACCAAGCGTGGTCTTGAGCCCGCAACCCAACCGCGTCGCCTTCGTCTCCCTCGGCTGCGCGAAGAACCTCGTCGATTCCGAGGTGATGATCGGAAAGCTCGGGCAGGCAGGCTGGGAACTCGTTCCCGAGCCCGCCGATGCCGATGCGGTCGTGATCAACACCTGTGCCTTCATCGACCCGGCGAAAGCCGAATCGACGGACACGATCCTGTTGCACGCGGCGCAGAAGCGGCCCGGTCAGCAGCTGATCGTGGCCGGCTGCCTCTCGCAGCGCTTCGGCGAAGAACTCCGCTCGCTCGTGCCGCAGATCGACGGCGTCGTCGGGACGGGCGCGTACGCCTCGATCGTCGAGGTCCTCGACGAAGCGCGCGCCGGCCGCGCGCCGCTGCGGCTCGATTTCGTCGACGAGCCCGAACACGATTTCTTACCGCGCTTGGTCACCACGCCGCGCGCCACCGCGTACTTGAAGGTGGCCGAGGGCTGCGATCATCCGTGCACGTTCTGCATCATTCCGCAACTGCGCGGGCCCTTTCGCAGCCGCAGCCGCGAATCGATCGTCAAGGAAGCGCGCGCGCTCGCGGGCGGCGGCACCAAAGAGCTCATTCTCATCGCGCAGGACACCTCGATGTACGGCCGCGACCGAGGTTCGCGCCGCGGCGGCCTCGCCGAACTGCTGCACGAGCTGCACGCGATCGACGGGCTCGAGTGGATCCGGCTGCTCTACCTGTATCCCGCGACCGTTGACGACGAACTGGTCGACGCGATGGCGACGCTGCCCAAGGTGTGCAAGTACATGGACATGCCGCTGCAGCACGCGCATCCCGAGGTGCTGCGCGCGATGCGGCGCCCGTCGAACGGCGAGCGATACCTGGAGATCCTCGACGAATTTCGGACGCGCGTTCCGGGCATCACGATGCGCTCGACCTTCATCGTCGGCTTCCCGGGCGAGACGGAAGCGCACGTCGAGTACTTGGAGGAGTGGATCGGCCGCGCCGAACTCGACCGGGTCGGCTTCTTCACGTACAGCCGTGAGGACGGGACGCCGGGCGCCGGCTTGCCCGATCAAGTCCCGGCCAAGGTCAAGCGGCAGCGCCTCCTGCGCCTGCGCGACGCGCAGCGCCGGGCCTCCGAAGTCGCGCGCGCCAAGCGCCTGGGACGCGTGGAGCGCGTGCTCGTGGAAGAACGGCGAACGTTGCGCAAGAGCGACCCGCTGCGCGGCGCGCTCGGCGCTTCCCAGGCATGGGTGGGTCGCTCGATGGGCGAAGCGCCCGGGGTTGACGGCGGAATCTATTTTAACGGCGAGGCCGTCCCGGGCGAGTTCGTGCACGTCGCGCTCGCCGGCGCCACCGCATTCGATTTTCACGGGACGCTGCTCGCGGCGCCGCACCTGGTAGGAGCGTGACGATTGGCTAAGCATATGGCGGAGCCCGGATCGACGCCGCCTTCGCGCCGGCGGTCCGTGATGCGCGCGCTCGCGGCACTCGGTCTGCTGCTCGGCGTGGCGGTGGGGGCGATGGCCACGCAGGCGTTGCTGCAGCGGCGAAACTTGTCGGACGTGATGGCGGGCTACGGCTTCGTGCCTTCGCCTCAGTCGCTCTTCCACAAGGATCGCATCGCGCTGCTGCTGCTGGGCATCGACTACGACTACGACGCGAAAGACCAGGAAATGTCCGCCAACGCGCGCGCCGACACGATCAAGGCGGTCGCGCTGAACTTGCCGTCCCCGGCCTTGCCCGCGGGCTCGGTCTCCCTGCTCTCGGTGCCGCGCGATACCGACGTCGTCATGCCGAACGGCCACGAAGACAAGATCAATGCGGCGTACAGCGGCTTCAACGGCAACTCGCGGATGGCCGCGCACAATCAGGAGAAGGTCGTCGCGTCGTTCTTGGGGATCGGCGGATTCGATCGCTACGTCACGCTGCGCATCAACGCCACCAAAGAGCTCATCGACGCGATCGGCGGCATCGACGTGGTCCCCGACGAGACGATGAACTACGACGACAACTGGGGCCACCTGCACATCCACTTCATCGGCGGCAAGAAGTACCACATGAACGGCGAGCAGGCCGTGTCGTACAGCCGCTTCCGTCACGACGCGTGCAGCGATCCGTGCCGCATCAAACGGCAGGATCAGGTGATCAAAATCGCGCTCGCCAAACTGAAGAACGACAAGTTCAACGACGTCCTGCACATCAATTCGCTCATCGACGTGGTGCGCCGGAACGTTTACACGGACTTGTCGCCGCAAGAGATGCTGAGTTTGGCCTGGGCCTTCCGGGGGATCGACCCGTCGAAAGTCGTCGCGCAGCAGGTTCCTTACGTCGCCGATAAAGAGCTGGTGTGCTGCGGCGACGTCATCATCGCCGACGACGCCGCCAAGAACGCGCTCGTGAAGAAGATGTTCCTCGACCCCGTGCTGCCCGCCGCGGCGCCCGACGCGCGTGCCGTCGCTGCGATCGATCCGTCGACGATCGCCGTCGACGTGCAGAACGGTTCGGGCATCAGCGGTCAGGGCGCGCGGCTCGCGCTCGTGCTGCGCAAACTCGGCTTCAAAGTCGCGGCCGTCGGCAACGCCTCGACCTTCGGTTACGATGCCACCGAAATTCACGTCCATTCGGCTAGCGCCCCGCTCGCCGGCGAGCGCGTGCGCAGCGCTCTTGCGCTCAAGACGGCGACCGTCCAACCGGACGCCGCGCCGACCTCCGCGTCGACCGACGTGACGGTCATCGTGGGCCGCGATTTCGCCGCACCCGCCCAGAAGGAAGCCTCGGCCGCACGATGAGCGGCCCCGTCCGCGCCGCCGCGCTGGTCGCGGGGGTGCTGATCGTGGCTTGGGTCGGGTACCGCATCGTCCACCACGTGACCGCGCCCGTCATCCCGGCGATCGTCACGCGCGACGCCGACGCACACCGCGCGCTCTCGACGAGCCTTGCCGCCCGGATCGACCGGTTGATGCACGACCGGCCGCCGTCGGCGGCGGAGCGGGCCGGCAACGCGCGCCTCGTCGCGCTGACCTTCGACGACGGACCGTATCCGGTCGAGACGCCGCTGCTGCTGGACGTGCTCGCCGACTTGCACGTTCCCGCGACGTTCTTTCTCATCGGCCAAGATGCCGAGCACTACCCGGCCTTGGCGCGGCGCATCGCGCGCGAGGGCCACGAGATCGCCAACCACACGCAGACCCACCCGCCCGATTTCAACGACTTGCCGCCGGCCGCGGTGACGGACGAACTGCAGCGCGGCGCCGCGACCCTCGAGCGGATCGTGCGCGATCCGGCGATCCGCACGATGATGCGGCCCCCGCACGGGCGGTTCACCGAGTCCACCGTCGTTGCGGCCCAGCGAGCCGGATACGACGTCGTGTTTTGGAACGACGATCCCGGCGACTGGCGGTCGGTGCCGCCCGAGGCGCTCGAGTCGCACGTCGAGAGCAACGCGACCGCTCCCGAAATCATCTTGCTGCACAGCGGGCATCTCAATACGATCGAGGCGCTGCCGCAAATCGTGGCCCGCTTTCGGGCGGCCGGCTACCGTTTCGTTACCGTCGGGCAAATGCTCGCGCGCGTGCCGGTAGGGCAGATCGTCCATCCCGATAAGTTGCGGGTATAGCACCGCCGGAAGCGTAAAACCAAGAGAAATCGCATGACGGAGGATTTCCTTGAGTAGACAAATCGTGAACACGCGCGGCCAAGGTTTGGCGATGAGCGAGGGCTTGCGTTTCGCGCTCGTGTGCATCGTCACCGCGATCGCCGTGCTGCTCGTTTTTTACTTCCTCAACACCGGCATGAAAAATCACCCGCGGGCGGCGGGGGTATCGGCTTCAGCAGCGAGGTAACGCGACTCCGCTCGGAGTCGCTCGAGCGCACGATGCTGTCGCTGCGCGACGCGCGCGAAGCGCGCGACGTGCTGGCGCTCGTGGTGCGCAGTCTGGCGCGAGATTTCGAGCGGCCCTGCGTGGCGTACGGCGTGCGCGATCGCAACGTGACGCCGATCGTCGCGAGCGATCCCGCGCGGCGGCCGCCGCCGCTCGCACGGTGCGATTTCGAGTTCGAACCCTTACGCGCGGAGACCGTGGTGCGTCACGGCGCCGCCTACCACGTCGGGATCGTGGCCGAGGGAACGTTGCGCGCGGTGATCGTTATCGAGCCCGGGGGAGGGCCGCTCGACGCGAAAGATCTCAAAGCCGTCAGAGCCCTAGCCATGCAAGCCTCGCTCGCTTTCGCCAACGCGCTCGCCTTCGAACAGCTGCGCCGTTACGCGGCCGAAGGCGCGGCCCTGACCGACGCGGCCCGGACGATTCTCGGCTTCACGGAGATCGGTCCGCTGGCAGCCGCGCTCAGCCGTCTGGCCATTCGCTTGACCCTCGCCGAGCGCGCGGGCATCTACGCCGTCGACGGCGACGCGCTGGAACGCCTCGCCTATACGTCGTTGCGCGACGATCTGCCGCTGCCGGCGGAACGCGTGCCGCTCGCCGCGGGCGATGCGGCGGCGGCATTGACCGCGTCCTTCGCGCCCCAGCCCGCGATCGTGGCGCGGCTGCCGCTCCCGGGCGGCGCGAGCGTCGAGCCGCGCGGCCTCTTGGTGGTCTCGCGCGACGAACCGTTCGAACGCGGCGAGTGGCGCATCATCGAAACGCTCGTGTCGCTCGGGGCGCTCGCGATCCGCAACGTCGACCTCTACGAGCAGACGGCGCGCGCCAACCGCGCGCTCGCCGAGAGCAACGCTTTCAAGGACGACTTGATGGCGATGTTCGCCCACGATTTCAAAGGGCCGCTGACGGTGATTTCCGGGTTCTCGGAGCTGCTCGCCGACTCGGAGCACGAAAACGTCCGCGAGGGCGCGCGAACCATTGGGGAGCAAGCCCGGCGGCTCGCGAAATTGAGCGAGGACGCCTTGGCCCTCTCGGCGTCGCAAAGCGCGGGCTTTTCGCTGCGGCGCGAACACGAGGACCTCGCCGAATTCGTCCGTGCGACCGCCGGCGCGCTCGACCGCGAGGGCGCCCGCATCGTGGTCGCGGCGCCGGAAGCCGCGATCCCCGTCGCCTTCGACCGGCTTCGCTTGCGCCACGCGATCGACAACGTGCTGGCCAACGCCTTGAAATACTCGAGCGGGCCGGTCTCCGTTACCGTCGTGCCCGGCGAGCGCGAGGTCGAAATCCGCGTGAGCGACCGCGGCATCGGCATTCCCGCCGCCGACCTCGAGCGGATCTTCACGCGCTTCGGGCGCGCAACGAACGCCCGCTCGCAGGGGGTTACAGGGTCCGGCGTCGGCTTGTACATCGCCAAGAAGATCGTGGAAGTGCACGGCGGCCGCCTGGAGGTTCGCTCGGTCGAAGCAGAAGGTAGCACCTTCACGATCGTTTTACCGTTAGCGTAGGGCGGCCGCGCCGGGCCTGCGCCCGTCCCAGGCCCCCTCCACACACCCCCGCGAAGCAGTGAGAACTCTATGGCCTTCCTGAAGACGATTTTCGACGCAAACGAACGCGAGATCGCGCGCCTGCGCCGGACCGTAATCGCCACGAACGCGCTCGAACCCGAGATCTCCGCGCTCTCCGACGCCGACCTGCAAGCCAAGACGGCCGAATTCCGCGCGCGCTTGGCGCAAGCGGAGGACGAGGCGGCGCGCAAGACGCTGCTCGACGAGATGCTCCCCGAGGTGTTCGCCGTCGCGCGCGAGGCCGGCAAGCGCGTGCTCAACATGCGTCACTTCGACGTCCAGATCATGGGCGGCCAAGTGCTGCACGAAGGCAAGGTCGCCGAAATGAAGACGGGCGAAGGCAAGACGCTCGTCGCCACGCTCGCGGTCTACGCGAACGCGCTCCTCGGCCACGGCGTGCACGTGGTCACGGTCAACGACTACCTGGCGCGGCGCGACGCCGAGTGGATGTCGCCGCTCTATAATTTTCTCGGGCTCACGGTGGGCGTGATCCAGCACGACCTGCAGCCGCCGCAGCGTCGCGAAGCGTACAATTCCGACATCACCTACGTCACCAACAACGAAGTCGGTTTCGACTACCTGCGCGACAACATGGCCTGGTCGCTCGCCGACATGGTGCAGCGGAAACTCTACTACGCGATCGTCGACGAAGTCGACTCGATCCTCATCGACGAAGCGCGCACGCCGCTCATCATCAGCGGTCAAGGCCAAGACGCGACCGAATTGTACGGCAAGTTCGCGCAGATCGTGCCGCGCCTGATCAAAGACGAAGATTTCACGGTCGACGAAAAAGCGCACGCCGTGCCGATCACGGAGAAGGGCGTCGCCAAAGTCGAGCGGATGCTCGGCGTGACCAACCTCTACGATCAGCGCAACCTCGAACTGACGCACCAGCTCAACGCGGCGCTCAAGGCCTGGCATCTCTTCCACAACGAGCAGCAGTACATCGTCAAGGATGGCGAGGTCGTCATCGTGGATGAGTTCACGGGCCGCCTCATGTATGGCCGGCGTTACTCCGACGGTATCCACCAGGCGATCGAGGCCAAAGAAAAGCTCAACGTTCGCAGCGAGGACCAGACGCTCGCCACGATCACGTTCCAGAATTACTTCCGTCTCTACGACAAGCTCGCCGGCATGACGGGCACCGCCAAGACCGAGGAGCGCGAGTTCCGCGACATCTACGGTCTCGACGTGGTCGTCATCCCGACCAACCGCTCGATCGCGCGCGAAGACATGGGCGACATCGTCTACAAGAGCGAGAACGCCAAATTCGAAGCCGTGGTCGACGAGATCGTGCGCGAGCACGAGAAGGGCCGGCCGGTGCTCGTCGGTACGCGTTCGATCGACAAGAGCGAGCGGCTCGCGACGATCCTGCGCCGGCGCGGCGTCGAGTGCGAGGTCCTCAACGCGAAATACCACGAGCGCGAAGCCGAGATCATCAAGGACGCCGGACAGCGCGGCGCCGTCGTCATCGCGACCAACATGGCGGGGCGCGGCGTCGACATCAAGCTCGGCGAGGGCGTGGCCGACATGGGCGGCCTGCACATTATCGGCACCGAGCGCCATGAGTCGCGGCGCATCGATAACCAGTTACGCGGCCGCGCCGGCCGTCAGGGCGACCCCGGCTCGACGCGCTTCTACGTCTCGCTCGAAGACGAAGTGATGCGCCTTTTCGGCGCCGAGCGGATCCAGAGCATCATGAACGCCGTCGGCTTCTCCGACGAGACGCCCATCGAAGCGAAGCTGATCACGAAGTCGTTCGAACGCGCGCAGTCGAAGGTCGAGAACCACAACTACGAGATCCGCAAGCAGGTTCTCGAGTACGACGACGTCATGAACAAGCAGCGCGAAGTGATCTACGCGGAGCGTCGCAAGGTGCTCAACGGCGAGTCGCTGCGCGACTTCATGCTGCAGACGCTCCGCGACAAAGCGGAGATGGCCGTCGATCAGAACGCGCCGGAGAACGTGCACCCCTCCGAATGGGATCTGAACGAGATCGTCGCCGAGATGGGGCTGATTTTCCCGATCGAAGGCAAGATCGACGTATCGGAACTCGAGAAGCTCGATCGCGAAGGTATGAAAGCGCGGCTGTACGAGGTCGCGGTCGCGGCGTACGAGCAAAAGGAAGCGGAGCTGACGCCCGAAATCGCGCGCGTGGTCGAATCGCAGTACATCATGCTGCCGATCATCGACCGGCTGTGGGTCGATCACCTCTACGTGATGGACGCGCTCAAAACGGGCATCGGTCTGCGCGGCTACGGCCAGAAAGACCCGCGCGTCGAGTACGAAAAAGAAGCGTACGAGATCTTCGAAGACCTCAAGAACAACATCGCCGACGAAGCGATCAAGGCGTTCTTCCGCGTCGTCATCGAGCCGGCCGATCCGAACGCGATGCCGCCCGGCGCGTTCGATCCGAACGCGTTCGGCGCGCCGCCGATCGGCGTATCGGGCAACGGCCACGGCCCCGAGGGCGCGCAGTTCGAACCGCTGCCGGACGGTGCGCTCGCGCCGCCCGTCGCCGAGCCGCTGCAAGCGCCGCGCCTCGATCCCGCCTACGCGCAAAAGCTGCTCGGCCCGGTGCCGGGCGCCGAACAGAAGCGGCAACTCCACACGAATCTCGGCGACGAAGAGCCGAAAAAGCCGGTCAAGAGCGATAGCAAGGTCGGGCGCAACGAACTATGCCCGTGCGGCTCGGGGAAGAAGTTCAAGCGCTGTCATGGGGTGACGGCCTAGGTTATGTTCCGTCACATCGCCGGACGGGACGGCGAGACGGGTGCTGCGACGAATCGAATCGGCGTCACCGGTGCCCGCTAGCGATTCGATCGCGGCGGCCGCGTTTTACGTCGGACTGACCTCCGGCGTCGCCGGTGCGTTCGTCGTCGCGCGGAGCGTCGTCGAGAAGAGGCCCGGGCGGAGCGCGGGCCTCGCGTTGCTCGTGCTCGGCGCGGCCGTCGCTACCGTCGCTCTCGTGATTTACGTGCGCGGGCCGCGTACGCTACTGCCGTTTTAAGCGAACGCTGACGAGAGGAGCCCTCATGTCGACCGTAATCGAACGCTGGCACGAGATCGCGCGAACCGGTGACGCGGCCGCGCTCGATCGGTTGCTCGACGACGCCGTCGTGTTCGAGTCGCCGATCGTCTTTACGCCGCAAGCGGGTAAGGCGGTGACCGCCGTCTACCTTCGGGCGGCGCTGTCGGTGCTCAAGAACGACACGTTTCGCTACGTGAACGAATGGAACGGCTCGTCGTCGGCGGTCCTGGAATTCGTGGCGGAGATCGACGGCGTGACGATCAACGGCGTCGACATCATCGCTTGGAACGAGGCGGACCGGATCGTGCACTTCAAGGTGATGGTGCGGCCGCTCAAAGCCCTCGACGTCCTCGGTCCGAAGATGGCCGCTGCCATCGCCGCTGCCCGAGAGCAGGCCTCGTAGGAGCTCTCGCCGCTACACTTCGGCCTCGCACTCGGCGGCACGCTTGCGCAAAAAATCCTTATCGCGAGTGTTGTGCGCCAGTGTGAGAGCGCGTTCGAATTCCGCGCGCGCCTCCGGAAAGCGGCCCAACTTGAAGAGCAGATCGCCGCGCACGCTGGGGAGCAGATGGTAACGCGCGAGTGCGGGCTCGGCGGTGAGCGTATCGACGACGGCAAGACCCGCCGCCGGCCCATCGGCCATGCCGACCGCCACGGCGCGGTTGAGTTCGACGACCGGCGAGGGAACGATGCGCGCGAGCGCGCCGTACAGTTCCGCGATGGCTCGCCAATCGGTTTCCTCCGCCTTGCGCGCACGCGCGTGACAAGCCGCGATCGCCGCCTGCACGCCGTACGGGCCCAAGTCTCCGAGGCGTTGCGCCCGGTCGAGCGCGTCGAGGCCGCGGCGAATCAAGAGATGGTTCCACTTGCCGCGGTCCTGATCGAGCAGTAGGATCGGCGCGCCGTCCGGGCCGAGCCGTGCCGGCATCCGCGACGCTTGAATTTCCATCAGCGCGACGAGTCCGTGCACTTCGCGTTCGTTCGTCAGGAGCGCGGCCAGCATGCGGCCCAGGCGCAGCGCGTCTTCAACGAGTTCCGGGCGCAGCACCGCGTCGCCCGACGACGCGGCGTATCCCTCGTTGAAGATCAAGTACACGGCTTCCAGGATCGAGGCGACGCGTCGCGCGCGCTCGGCACCGGATGGAACCTCGAGAGTGACGTTGGCGTCGGTCAGCGCGCGCTTTGCACGCACGATGCGCTGGGCGATCGTCGCCTCCGAGGTCAGGTACGCGCGCGCGATCTCCGCGGTCGTCAAGCCTCCGAGGAGTTTGAGCGTCAACGCGACCCGCGCGTCGGGCGACAGCACAGGATGACAGGCAACGAACATCAGCCGCAGGACGTCGTCGTCGATCTCTTCGAACGATTGCGCGAAATCGGCTTCGGTGCCGCCTGCCGGAAGATCGCGGCCGAGCAGCTCCGTCTTCAGAGCCATCGTCTTGTCGCGCCGTAACTGGTCGATCGCCCGGCGTTTGGCGGACGTCGCCAGCCACGCTCCCGGACTGCGCGGGATGCCTTCGTCCGGCCACTGCGCGAGCGCGGCGACGAAGGCATCCTGCGCGAGATCTTCGGCGCGGCCGACGTCGCGCGTCACGCGCAGCAGTTGCGCGATCAGTCGCGGCGATTCGATGCGCCAAATGGCCGCGATCGTACCGTGGAGGCCGGGCTCGCTCACACGGGCGGCGAGAACGCTTCGCTTACGTTCCACCTCCCTGCAAGTGCTCTAACGTGATGGTGTCGGCTCGCCGCCGTTGCTCGGGCGTCATGAGGTCGGCGAAATCCTCGGGCTCGATCACTTTGCGGATTTCGACGACGGTCGCATCGTCGAAGGGCCCGCGGGAAAATCGCTCGACGACTTCTTCGTGCGACTTTCCCTGGACGATCCAGAAGCCGGCGACGAGCTCCTTCGTCTCGGCGAACGGGCCGTCGGTTATCGTGGTCCGGCCGCCGTCGAAGCGCAGCCGAGTCCCCTTCGACGAAGGCCACAGGCCCTCGGCGGCGATTAAGACGCCGTCCTTGGCCAGCTCCTCGTGAAATCTTCCCATCTTTTCGATCGCTTCGGACGAGGGCATCGTGCCCGCCTCGCTCTCCTTGGTGGCTTTGAGCAGGATCATAAATTTCATGGCGTCGTTCTCCTACGAGCGTGGGTTCTACGCTGAACGTCGAACGGAGCGCGCGTTTTTCGACAAGAAGGCCGGAACCGAGTTCTTTTTCGGCTATAGCGCCCGTCCCCGGCGAGGCGTTGCGGCAGCTCGCAGGCGGTCGCGGCGCCGCGCGGGAAGTCGGGGGGCCATGTCCGACTCGCAGCTGACGTCGATCGCGCGCCTCGAGGATCGCCTCGCCTCGCTCAAGGAGCGTCTTTGACTACGACCGCAAGCTCCGCGCCGTAGCCGAACTCGACCTGCGCACGCGCGACGAGGGGTTCTGGAACGACCCCGACGCCGCGCAGAAGGTCATGAAGCAGCTCGCCGACCTCCGCGAGGAGACGAACGACCTGGCCGACACGGCGCGCACTCTGGCCGACGCGCGCGAAACGCTCGACGTCCTCGGCGACGAAGCGGGCGCGGCGGGCGAAGTGGACGCCCTGATCGCAGCGGCCCAAGAGCGCGTCGACCGGCTCGAAATGGCGGCGAACTTCGATCGCGAGTACGATTCGCACGGCGCGATCGTCTCGATTCATGCGGGCGCAGGCGGCGTCGACGCGGCCGATTGGACGCAGATGCTGGCGCGGATGTACCTGCGCTGGGCCGAGCGCAAAGGCTTCTCGACGCTCGTGGCCGAGGAGTCGCCGGGCGAAGAAGCGGGCCTCAAGTCGATCGCCTTTTTCGTGCGCGGGCGCAACGCCTACGGCATGCTCGAAAGCGAACGCGGCGTGCACCGGCTCGTGCGCATGTCGCCCTTCGATTCGCAGCATCGCCGGCATACGTCGTTCGCGTCGGTCGACGTCGTGCCGGAGATCGCGACCGACGAGAAGATCGATATCGAGATCAAACCCGAAGACTTGCGCATCGAGACGTTCAAGTCGGGCGGCGCGGGCGGTCAGTACGTCAACAAGACCGAATCCGCCATTCGCATCATCCACCTGCCGACGAACATCATCGTGGCTTCGCAGCAGGAACGCTCGCAAATGCAGAATCGCGAGGTCGCGATGACGATGCTGCGTTCGCAGCTCGTGCAGCGCGAGCTCGAAGCGCGCGAAGCGAAGCTCGCCGAACTGCGCGGCGAGCGCCGCGCCAACGAGTGGGGCTCGCAGATTCGCTCGTACGTCTTGCAGCCGTACACGCTCGTCAAAGACCATCGCACGAGCGTCGAAAACGGGAACGCCTCGGCCGTGCTCGACGGCGACATCGACGGCTTCGTCTGGCCGTACTTGCAGCAGCGCCGCCGGCTCGAAGGCGCGGCGCCGTAGCGATGGCCGTCGTCGACGTGGTCGTCGTCTGCTGGAACGATCGCGACAAGATCGCGGTCGCGCTCGATTCGGTGTTCGCGCTGCCGGAAGTCGAGGCGGACCCGCAGTTCGCGCGCGTCGTCGTCTCGGACAACGGTTCGACCGACGGCAGCCGCGAGTACCTGCGCGAACGCTACGGCGAACGCGTGACGATTCTCGAGAACGGGGCCAACCTCGGCTTCGCCGCCGCGTGCAACCGCGCGTTCGCGGCGACGGATTCGCCGTACGTCTACCTGCTCAACCCCGACGCGGAATTGCGCCCCGGCGCGCTCGCCGCGATCGTCGCGTTCATGGAAGCGCACCCGCAGGCCGGCATCGCGGGCTCGCGCATCTACAATCGCGACGGTTCGATCCAGGAGTCGTGCGGCGAGTTCGATACGTGGCTCGGCGCGTATCTGCGCTCGAGCGCCTGGGGCGAGTGGCCGGTTCTGCGCCGTTTCGCGAACGGCGCCGAGCTGCGCCGCTGGGGTCACAAGACCGAACGGCGCGTCGACCTCGCCGTCGGCGCGGCGCTGTGCATTCGCCGCACGCTGCTCGAGCGGATCGGCGGATTCGACGAGCGCTACTTCCTCTACCACGAAGAAGTCGACTTCGCGAAGCGGGCGGCCGCCGCCGGTGCCGAGTCGTGGTACGTTCCCTCGAGCGAGGCCGTGCACGAAGGGATGGGCAGCGCGCGCGGGCAGTACAGCGTCGAAGCGCGCAAGCAGGCGTCGCGGCGCAAGTACTGGATCGCGCACCACGGCCGGCCGTGGTACTATGCGCTGGTGGCCGCGCTCGTCGGACGCTACGTTCTCTACGCGCTCGCGCTCGTCGCGCTCGTCGTCTCGGTTCGCCGTGCTTTCGCCCGTTCGTAGCGGCCCGGCGATCGCGCCCGAGGCGGTCGTCACCTTCGACCGGCTCGACGGCTTCCGCGTCGTCGAAGCGCTCGGCACCGTGCGCGGCGAGGGCGCGGTGGCGCGCAACGTGTTTCGCGCGACGTTTCGCACGATCGGTTCGCTGATCGGTCTCACGCCGATCAATTACCTCACCGATGCCGAACGCGCGCGTTCCGACGCGCTCGCGGCGCTCGTGCGCGACGCGGAGGCGCTCGGCGCGAACGGCGTCATCAACGTGCGCTTCGATGCGAACGAAGTCGACGGCGGCACGCGCGTGCGCGCCGAAGGGGACGCGGTGCTGCTCGATCCGGCGCCGGGTTTCGTGCCGTGAGCGTCGCCGAGCGCGCCGCGCGCGAGCAGCGGCTCGCCAACGCCGCGGCGGCCGTCGCGCGCTGCGTGCGCTGCCCGGAACTCGTGGCGACCCGGCGCACGACGGTGTTCGGTGAAGGCGATTCGTGCGCGGAACTGGTGGTGATCGGCGAGGGTCCCGGCGAAACCGAAGACGAGCTCGGCCGGCCGTTCGTCGGCCGGGCGGGGCAGTTGCTCGACAAGATGCTGCTCGCGATCGGCTTGCGCCGCGAGGACGTGTTCATCTGCAACACCGTGAAGTGCCGGCCCACGTTCGACGACGGCGTGCGGCTGCGCAACCGGCCGCCGACGCCGCTCGAGATGAGCAACTGCCGGCCCTACCTCGACCTCCAGCTCGAAATCATCGCGCCGCGCGCGATCCTATGCCTCGGGGCGCCGGCGGCCAAATCGTTTCTCGGACCGAAGTTTTCGATCTCGCGGCAGCGCGGCCAGTGGTTCGACGGGCCGAACGCCGTGCCGCTGATCGCCACGTTCCATCCCGCCTACATCTTGCGCACGACCGGCGGCGAGCTCGAAGCCACCAAGCGCCTCGTCTGGAACGACCTCAAGCGCGTGCGCGCCAAGCTCGACGAGCCGCCGGCCGCGCCCGCGCCCGAGCCCGTCGAGCAGCCGTCGCTCTTCGAGTGACGGCGTGGTATACTCTAGGGTTGTGACTCGCCCTCCCCAAGAGATCTGGCTCGATGAGAAGGCGCGCCGCGCCGGCTACGACGGCGTCGCGGCCTTCGCGGCCGCGCACGCCCTCAAACCATATCGGCTCGGCCAATTGTATCGCGCCGCGACGCGCGAGCTGCTGCCGGACGTCGAAGCGATCACCGTGCTGCCGTTGCCGTTGCGCTCGGCGCTCGCGGCGGAGCGCTTCGACCTCGAGTCGGTCGAGCCGGTCGTGGTGCAGCGTTCGAACGACGGTCAAACGTCCAAGGGACTGTTCCGGCTGCACGACGGCAATGAAGTCGAAGCGGTGCTGATGGAGCACTTCAACGATCGCACGACCGTCTGCATTTCGAGCCAGGCCGGCTGCGCCTACGCCTGCGCGTTCTGTTCGACGGGTCAAGCCGGGTACACGCGCAACTTGAGCGCGGTCGAAATCTTCGACCAGGCGCGCTTCTTCGCACGCGAACTCAAGAGCCGCGGCAAGAAGATCACCAACGTCGTCTTCATGGGCCAGGGCGAGCCGTTCGCCAACTACGACGCCGTGATGGGCGCCGTCGCGCTGCTCAACGATCCGAACGGTTTCGGCCTCGGGCACCGTCACATCACGATCTCGACGGTCGGCCTCGTTCCGCAAATCGAGCGCTTCGCGGACGAGGGCATCCAGGTCAATCTCGCGATCTCGCTCCACGCGCCGACCGACGCGTTACGCGGAAGCATCATGCCCGTGAACCGCAAGTTCGACGTGGCGGAACTGATGCGCGCCTGCGATCGCTACGTCGCCAAGACGAACCGCAAGGTGTTCTTCGAGTACGTGATGCTCGAGGGCCTCAACGACGACGACGCCGCGGCCCGGGCGCTTGCGAATCTGATGCGTGGGAAACTGTACCACGTGAACCTGATCCCGTACAACGCGACGCCCGATGCGCCGCTGCGCGGCACGGCCGACGTGCGCATTCGTGCATTCCAGCGGATTCTCGACGACGCCGGGGTTCCGACGACGGTCCGCACGCCGATGGGCCGCGATATTGCGGCCGCTTGCGGGCAACTGCGCGCCGAAACGCAACCGAAAGCGCGTAAGACGGCGACGATCGGAAAATGACGAGGCGCCGCATTGCTGCGGCGCCTCGCGCGCTGCGATGTGTCTGCAGGCTTGATACGAAGCCAGGATACCACATCGACAGCAGCTTCGCAACGGGCGTGCCGTGGCGGCTGGAGCGCCCGGGAATCGAACCCGGTGCTGCACGGTGTATCAAGCCTGCAGTCGACACCATCGAGGCGCCCCAGCGCATTTCAATCCCTCTTCCAATTGCAAATGGCAAGGGGTGCAATAACCTTCGTGCCTTTCAATAGTTAGTCGCGATGGCCGAAAAAATGGCGGGCGACCAACATTGCAGGCTAGGACTCGTCGGATTTCTACGAAAGAAGATTAGTCTCGCACTTATCTGTAAAGGGGTTTAACGCCATGAAGCCTTCTATCGCGCTTCTGATCGGGCTGTTCTTGGGTGCCAATTCGGGGGCCGCGCTGGCTGCCGACACGGGCTCCGCCACGATCGTCACCCCCGACAACATGCACTGGGTGGCTGCGACCGGCGCCGCCAAGGGCAGTTTCAACGCGGTTCTGACCGGCAATCCGCTCAAATCCGGAACGTCGGTGATTCGCGTTAAGATGCCGGACGGCTATACGAATAAGCCGCACTATCACGCACATCCCGAATATATTACCGTTATTTCGGGATCGCTCATGTTCGGAACCGGCGACACGATCGACAAATCCAAGGCCACCATGATTCCCGCGGGTTCGTTCATTTACGTCCCGGCCGGCTTGCACCACTGGTCGGTTACGCAAGGGGCGACGATCGAGCAAGTGGGCGGCGAAGGCCCCCTCAACAACATTCCCGTTAAGGCCGCAGCGATGTAATCGCGACGGACGCAGCTCCGGGATAATAGGCGAGGCGCCGCATTACTGCGGCGCCTCGCGCGCTTTGGTGTGTCTGCCGGCCTGATACGAAACCAACAATAGCACACCACCTGCGTCTTCGCAACAGTAACCTGCGCGGCTGGAGCGCCCGGGGATCGAACCCGGAACTGCACGGGGTATCAGACCGGCAGTCGACACCATCGAAGCGCCCCAGCGTGCTTCAATCCCTCGGTAGGCGGGTTACCGCAAGAGGGTGTATTGAAGCGGTTCGCCGCCGCGCCGCACGCGTGGTCGGCTTGCGGTCGTCGTAACGGAAAGGAGCCGCCCTCCAATGGTACCGATGCTTCTCTCGACGATCGTGTGGGCGAACTCGACACCGCAGGCTGCGGCGCTGCGGGTCGTCGCTTTCGGCATGACAAAGCCGCCGATCGTGCGCCGCGTCAATATCGTCGGACGCTACGCGACCGTCTTGACGAGCGGAGTGCGAATCGGAAGCGACACTTTGAGGGCTCCCGTGCTCGTCGAGCATTTCTCGTTTGGCTGGCAGGCGCTCGATTTGCTCAATTTCAAGTGCAACTTGGAGTCGCATAAACTGCCGCGATCCGTGGAAGCCGCGCTGATGCGGGGCATGCCGAAGCCGCAGGACGACTCGCCGTGCAACGGCTTGCGGGATGCCGGTCGGGCCGCGGACGTGGCAGCAGTTCGGGCCCTGATGGGGACCAAAGCATTCATCCCCTGGGTCGTCGTGGCGGGTGATTGGGCAATGGGGCAGTGGTATTCAGCGCCCGGTGGAGAGACGCTGTTCCGCCGACGCGGCGGTGTTTGGAAGCGTGTCGACGGCGGCGGTGGTGCGTTCGGCGTTCCGGAGATGCGCCGCGACGGCGTACCCCAAGCGGACTGGTGCAAATTCAACGTCTATAATGCGAAGTGCCCGTCCTAAAACCCCTCATCCATCTCTGCGCCGCAACTTCGCTAGCCTACGCCCTGCGCGCCGCGAAATTCGCCGCGTCGTGGGTCGACTTGCCGCTGCTGGCCGCGCCGCCTGACAAGCCGCTGCCGGCGCTCTCGATCGTCGTGCCGGCGCGCGATGAAGAACGCTCGATCGAGGCGTGCGTCCGTTCGCTGCTCGCACAGGAGTGGCTCGACTTCGAAGTGATCGTCGTCGATGACCGTTCGACCGACGCGACGCCGGAAATTTTGACGCGTCTGGCGAGCGAACACGCGCGCTTGCGCGTCGTGCGCGGCGAACCGCTGCCGCCCGGCTGGATCGGCAAGCCGTGGGCGCTCGTGCAGGGTGCGCGCCACGCGCGCGGCGAGTGGCTGCTCTTCACCGACGCGGATTCGACGCACGCGCCGCGCGGCGCGGCCTCGGCGTTGTGGTTCGCCACGCGCGGGGGCTTCCACGCGCTCTCGATCGCGACGCACCAAGAACTCGGCACGTTTTGGGAGCGCGCCGCGTTGCCGAGCATCTTGGGCACGATCCTGTTCGTCGCGGGGCCGCTCGCGGAGATCAACGATCCCGCGACGCCGAACAAGGCGGTCGCGAACGGCCAGTACATTCTCGTCGAGCGCGAAGCGTATCGCGCGCTCGGCGGCCACGAAGCGCTGCGCGCCGAGATCGTCGAGGACGTGATGTTCGCGCGCCGCCTCAAGGCCGACGGCCGTTTCCGCTTCGTGCTCGCGGGCGGCGCGCAGCTGGCGAGCGTGCGCATGTACCGCTCGGCGCGCGAAATCTGGGCGGGCTTCACGAAGAACGTCTTCGTCGGCGCCGAGGGCGACGTGCGAGCGCTCGGCGGCGGCGCGATCTTTCTGGCCCTGATCTCGTTCGTGCCGCCGCTTCTGGCGCTACGGGCGCTCGCCACGGGGCGTTACCTGCTGGCGGCCGAAGCCGCCGCGTGCGCGCTTGCGAACGTCGCGACGTCCGGCTGGGGGATGCGGCGCGCGCACTTTCCGCGCCGCCTCGCCCTGTTGCAGCCGCTCGGCATGGCGTTTTTTGTGGCCGTCATCGGCAACTCGACGTGGCGCATGTTGAGCGGCCGGGGTGTCGAGTGGCGCGGCCGCACCTACGGGGGAGGCGGGGACGCCGCCGAGACCTAACTCGGCCGCATGACGACGAACGAAGCGGCGCCGCGGGTGACGATGGAAGAAATTACCGCGCTCGCCAAGCGGCGCGGATTTATTTTCCAATCGAGCGAGATTTACGGCGGCATCGGCGGATTTTTCGATTACGGGCCGCTCGGCGCGATCCTCAAGCGCAACGTGAAGGACGCCTGGTGGCGCGAGATCGTCGAGTTGCGCGACGACGTCGTCGGTTTCGATTCGTCGATCATCATGCACCCGAATACCTGGGTCGCCTCCGGCCACGTCGCGCAGTTTCACGACAAGATGGTCGATTGCAAGAACTGCAAGCACCGCTTTCGCGCCGACCACCTGCCCTCGCTCGCGAAGTGCCCCGATTGCGGCATGAGCGACACGCTGACCGAGCCGCGCAACTTCAGCCTGATGATGCAGACGGCGATCGGGCCGATGGAAGATTCCGCCTCGCGCGCCTACCTGCGGCCCGAGACGGCTCAGGGCATCTTCGTCAACTTCAAGAACATCTACCAGAGCGCGCGCAAGCGGCCGCCCTTCGGCATCGCGCAGATCGGCAAGTCGTTCCGCAACGAGATCACGCCCGGCAACTTCACCTTCCGCGTACGCGAGTTCGAGCAAGCCGAACTCGAATACTTCGTTCCCGACGACGGCAACGACCTCAAGTGCTACGAAGAATGGGTGCAGGCGCGCAAGCAGTGGTACGCCGATTACGGCGTCAGCCCGGAGCGCCTGCGCTTCTACGAACTCAGCGAAAGCGAGCGGCCGCACTACGCGCGCGCCGGAACCGACGTCGAATACCTTTTCCCGTGGGGCTGGGGCGAACTGGAATCGATCGCGCATCGCGGCACCTACGACCTCGACGCGCACATGAAGCTCTCGGGCAAGGATCTCACCTATTTCGACGAAGCGACCAAGTCGAAGTACACGCCGATCCTCATCGAGAGTTCGGCCGGCATGGACCGCACGACGCTGACGATGCTGATCGACGCCTACGTGACGGAGACGGTCGTCGATGCCGAGAGCGGTAAGGAATCGACGCGCGTCGTGCTGCGCTTCCATCCGAAAATCGCGCCGGTGCAGGCCGGCATCTTTCCGCTGGCGCGCAACAAGCCCGATCTGGTCGAGCGGGCGCAGCACATCGAACGCGGCCTGCGGCCGCACTTGCGGACGCAGTACGACGAAGGCAACGTCGGCCAGTTGTACCGCCGGCAGGACGAGATCGGCACGCCGTTCTGCGTGATGGTCGATTACCAAACGCTCGAGGACGGCACGGTGACCGTGCGCGATCGCGACTCGATGCGTCAGGATCGCGTCGACGCCGCGCAACTGCGCGCGTATTTCACGGAGCGCCTGTAGGCCGCCGTGCAGATTCGCACGCTCGACGAAACCTTCGCGATCGCGCGCTTGCCGGCCGCGGCGACCGTGCCCGATTGGGTGCGCGGGCGCGACCTGATCGCCGTCGTGCGCACGCGCGACGAGCTTTCGATCGTGTGCCGCGAAGACGCGATCCCGGCCGACGTTGCCGAAGTCGAACGCGATTTCCGCGGCCTCGTCGTGGTCGGTACGCTCGATTTCAGCGCCACGAACGTCCTGGCCGGCTTGACGGTGCCGCTCGGCGCGGCGGGCATTCCGATCTTCAACATCTCGACCTTCGACACCGACTACATCCTGATGCGCGCGGCCGATCTCGATCGCGCGAAGGCCGCGCTCGTCGCCGCAGGATACGACGTCCGCTGAGGCCTTAAGGCGCGAGCGTCCCCGATTCGTCGATCAGCGTGAGGTTGGGGTTGTAGTAGGGGTCGCGGAAGCGATCGCTGTGCCAGCGTTCGGTGAAGAGCGTCCGTTCTTCCAAGCGCCGCCGGCGTTTGGCCGGGCTGTCGGCGCCGCCTCGCGATTTCGATTCGTAGTGGACGAGTTCGGCATGCGGCACGTAGACGTTCCGATAACCGGCCGCGCCGAGCCGCAAACAGAAATCGACGTCGTTGAATTCGATCGCGAAGGCTTCGTCGAAGCCGCCGACCGCCTCGAACGCGTCGCGGCGCACCATGAGGCACGCGGCCGTCACCGCGGAGTAGTTGCGGATCGAAAAGAGCGCGCCGCCCGGGCCGGGATCGTCGGGCGCGGCGAAGCGATAGACGTGGCCGGCGAGTGCCCCGAGGCCCACGACCACGCCCGCGTGCTGCACCGTGCCGTCGCCGTAAAGCAGCCGGCAACTGACCGCGCCGACCGGCGGCCGTTGCGCTTGTTCGAGCAGCGCCTCGAGCCAGTCCGGGGTGAGCACTTCGGTATCGTTGTTGAGGAAGAGCAGATAGGGGCCGTCGCTCGCCCGCGCGCCGGCGTTGACCAGTCGCGAGAAGTTGAACGGCTCGTCGACGCGCAGCGTCTTGAACCGCAGCGGTTCCCGCTTCGTCCAAGCGGCGAGCAGCGCGGCGGTGTCGCTTTCGACGCTGCCGTTATCGACGAGCGTAACCGCGAAATCGCCGTACGTGCTGCGCGCGAAGACGCTCTCGAGGCAACGCCGCAAGTCGTCCGCGAGGTCGCGCGTCGGCAGAACGATCTCGACGCGCCCGGGTTTGGTCAGCGCGTACCGCACGACGGCGCAGGTTCCGCGGAAGGGCCGGACGCGACCGCCCTCGCCGCGCCGTTCGAGCGCGGCTTGCACGGCGCGCGCGTCGTCGTCGCGATAATCGGCGAGCGGCAGCCGTTCGCTGTAGAGCATGCGCGGCCGGTGGGCGACGGGCGTTCCGCGTTCGCTCACGCGTAGCGCGAGGTCGTAGCGCGGATCGGCGAAACCCGTACCGACGCCGCCCGCAGCAACGACCGCGGCGCGTTTGAAAAACACGAGCCGCCCCGTGTACATCGCGGCGGCGAACGCGTCGGGCGACCAGTCGGGGCAGCAGACGGGCCCGCTGCGCGCTCCGGACGCATCGATCGCGTCGCGGTCGCCGTAGAGCAGCTCGGCATCGGGTTGCAGGTTGGCGCCGAGCGCGACTTCGAAGGCGGCGTCGGGCGCGAGCAATTCGCGCGGGCCGACGAAGGCGATCCAATCGTCGTCGCTTGCGGCGAGCCCGGCCGCGAAGCGCGCGGCGGCGTCGGGCGCGTTCGCGGCGAGCGACGACGTGGCGAGCGTGCGCGCCCAGGGGTAGAGCTGCGCGCGCGCCCGCGCGAGCGCAGCGTCCGCGTCGCCCGCGGCGTCGTCGACAACGAGCGCGATCGTCGGACGGTGCGGCAGCGCGCGCGCCATCTCGCGCAACCGCTCGAACTCCGCGGGCCGCGTGTCGTGTTCGAGCAGCCAGCGGGCGTACGGGTCGTCGGCCGCCATCGCCTCGACGAATTCGCGCTCGGGAATCGGCGGCGGCGCCGGATCGTGGACCGCCCCGAAGCGTCGCTTGAAGGCGAAGTATGCCGCGCGCAGCTTCCAAAAAAAGCTGCCTTCCACGAAATCCACCCGCTCGCGCATCGCCGCGAGCAAGCGTTGCAGCGCCGCGACGTGACGGGCTTCGGGCGGCACCGGCGGATCAGCCGGCGAGGACGGGCTGTTCGGCCGAGGCGTGTAGTTCGCGATGGTAGGCGGCCACGACGTCGGCGGCGTCGCCGTGCATCCGCAGCGCCCCGCGATCCATCCAGATCGCGCTATCGCACCACGTCTTGAGCGTGCCCGGTTCGTGCGTCACCAGCACGATCGTCTTGCCCTGCTCCTTGAATTTGCGCATGCGCGTCAGGCACTTTTCGGCAAACGATTCGTCGCCGACCGAGAGCACTTCGTCGAGCAGCAGGACGTCGGGATCGACGCTGACCGCGATCGAGAACGCCAGCCGCATGTACATACCCGAGGAGTACGTGCGAATCGGGACGTCGATGAAATCTTGCAGTTCGGCAAAATCCACGATCTCGTCGAAGCGCGCCTCGATTTCTTTGGGGCTCAGGCCCAGGACGAGTCCGTTGATCTTGACGTTCTCGCGGCCGGTCATGTCGGGGTGGAAACCGACGCCCAGACTCAAGAGCGGCGCGATGTCGCCTTGAATGGCGATCGATCCCGCGTCGGGTTTGTAGACGCCCGCGAGCAAGCGCATCAGCGTGGTCTTCCCCGAACCGTTGCGGCCGATCAGGCCCAGCGTCGAACCGCGGGGCACGCGGAAGCTGACGTGCCGGACGGCGTCGACGTAGCGCTCCTCGCGGCGCTTGCGCTTGAGGAACTCGAACCGAACGATCGCCTTCTTGAAACTCGCTTGCTTGGGGATCGTCATCAGCCGAAAACGTTTCGAGATGTTGTCGACGACGATCGCGTCGTTGCTACCGTTCATACGTAATCCGGGAGCGCGTCTTTGTAGCGCTCGAAGACGTAGCGGCCGGCGAAGAAGACGGCGATCGACACGATCAGCGCGTACGTCGTCAGTTTCCAGCTCGGCAGCATGTCGTAATAAAAAATGCGCTGGTATCCCAGGATGATGGGCGCCATCGGGTTGAGGAACAAGAACGGCCGCAATTTTTCAGGCACCGCCGAGATCGGATAGAAGATCGGGGTCAAGTAAAACAGCAGCTGCAGAACGATCGCGACGAGCTGCTGCAGGTCGCGGAAGAACACGTTGAACGTGGCCAGCAGCAGCAACGTGCCGATCGTCAGCAAGAACTGGATGCCGATGAGGACCGGCAGAACGAGGATCGGCCAGCCCACGTGCATGCCGAAGATAGCCGCGATCGCCAGCAGAATCGGCAGCGAAAGCAAGAAGTTCACGAAGTTCGAGAGGACCGGCACGACGACCAGAATCGCGGGTGCGAACACCGCTTTGCCGACGTACATCCCGCCGTCGACGATCGAGCTCGTCCCGAGCGATACGGCGGTCATGAACCATTGCCACGGAATGAGACCCGTTATCAAAAACACCGGGAACGCGGCGATGCCGCTCTTGAAGTAGACGCTGAAAACCAGCGTGTACACCGCCATAAAGAGCAGCGGGTTGAGCAGCGTCCACACGAAGCCGAGAACGGACCCGCGATAGCGAAGCACGAGGTCCTGCACGACGAGTTCGTACAGCAACCAGCGGGACCGGTAGAGGGAATGGACCAACGTCGGTAAGCCTTTGCGTTTTCGGTATCAAGACGACGGAACGTGCGCTCGCAGAACAGTCTTGTGTGGCCGATTCAAGCGGCCCTGCCCTCGCCCGTCGTGAAAGCCGGGCGCAACGGAAATCTTCATTTCGCCTTTATTTTGCGGCGAAATCGAGAGCCGCACGATCGTCGGAAACAAGAAGATCCCCTCGCCGTCGCGCGCCACGACCGCAATTTGCAGGCCGTGCGCGCCCGCGCCGATGCGGTCCGCCCCGATGCGAACGTCGAATCCGACGTTTGTAAGCGACGGCGTCCGGTAAAAGCGCGCGACGTCGGCGCGCGCGGCCCCGTATGCGTCGCTGACGTCGATCCGGCGCGTGCCGTCGACGACGAGCAAGAGCCCGGCGCCCGGAGCGCGGGCGTCGGGATCGCCGCACCAACCCGTCATTTCCAGCACCTCTCGTTCCCCCAAACGGCCGCCCGAAACCAGGAGCCGCGGCGGCCCGCCGCCGCGGGCGCGGACGCCGTCGATGTTGCCCACCGCCAGGCGGTCGATCGGCGGCAAATCCTCGAGTTGCTCTTGGGTCAGCGGCAGCAGCCCGGCCCCGCGGACCAGGCTCGGGTGGCTGAGGCGTTTGGGCGGAATCGTCGTCGGCCGGACCGCCTCGGCGGCGGTCAGCGCCAGGGCTACGGCCAGCGCATAGGCGCGCGCGGCGTTCATGGCCCGGGAGCGGGCAGCAGCGCCAGGAGCCGCTCGCGCACGGCCGGCCACGAGTACTCGCGCGCCACGTACGCCGCCCCGTTGCGGCCGAGTTCCGCGCCGCGGCCGTACAAGCGCGATTGCACCAGCTCGGCGAATTCGCCGGCGGTAGCGTACCAGAGGCCCGCGTTGGCGCGGCGGCAGTGCCCGATCAGCACCGCCGACGCGCCGTTGGCGAGGACGGGCGTGCCGACCGCCCACGCTTCGAGCGCCGCGAGCGAGAGGCTCTCGTAGGCGGAGGGGACGATCGCGATCGTGGCCGCGGCGAGCGCGTCCCACTTGTCGCGCTCCGAGACTTGACCGAGCGCGACGACGTCGCTGCGCTGCGGAACCGCCATCCCGAGCGGACCGGCCAGCACGAGCGTGCGCGCTTCGGGACGCGCCGCTTGCAGCGCGCAGAACGCGTCGAGCAAGTCGCCCGTGCCCTTCGCCTCTTCGACGCGGCCCACGCACACGAGCAATTCGCCGTGCAGGCCGTAGGCGTCGCGAAAGCGCTGCGGATCGACCTGCGGCGGCTCGATGCCGACGCCCACGACCTCGCCCGCGCGCTCCGCACCCGCGAAGCGGCGGGCCACGAGCGCGCGCTCTTCGGCGGAGACGAAGCCGAGCTCGCGCGCGCCCGCGAAAATCTTCGCGAACAGCGGCAGCCGCAGCGTCCACTCGTCGTGCGCCAGCGGAAAGAGCGTCGCGCGCTCGGCGACCGGCGGCAAACCGAAGTACGTCGTCGCGTACAAGTACGAGTAGAATGCAACGTGGTCGTACGCCGCGCCGTCGGCCGCGAGGTACGCGAACAGACCTGGCGCGAACGGCCCTTGCGCGCGCATCCACGCTTCCTGGTCGGCGTCGCTCGGACGCTCGCTTGCGGCGAGCCGGCGCGAAAGCGCGTCGAAGGCGCGAACGTCGCGCGGCGCGGCGACCGCGAAGCGGCGCGTGGCCACGCCCGCGATGTCGCCGAGTCCGGCCGGATAGAAGTTCGCCCAGGTGCGCGCGTCGCGCGCGCACGTCGTGAGGATCTCGACGTCCCAGTCGGCGGCCATGCGTCGCGCGGTCTCCAAACACAAGCGTTCCGCGCCCCCGGCGACGTCCTCGCCGCAGCGCTGCACCACGAACGCGACGCGCGGCCGTCTCACGTTCGCGGCCGCGCGCGCGACGGCTCCGCGGCGACGAGCGCCGCGGCGATGCCGAGCAACAGCCACCACGTGGCGCCGACTTTCGGGAAGAAGGTCAGTACGTCGAAGATTTGGTGGACGGCGAAGCCCGCCGTGCCCGCGCCGATGCCGGCGACGAGCGCCGAACGGCGGGCGTTGCGCAAGCACAGGCCGAGCGCGGCGGCGAGCGTCCAGACGGTCGCCGCGAAGAGCGCGATGCCGCCTTCCGCGAGGCTTTGCAGGTACAGACTGTTCGCGTGCGTGCGCACGCCGATGAGTCCCGCGCTCGGCAAGCGCAACTCGAAGTTGCCCGCGCCGACCCCGAGCGCGGGATCGGTGCCGAACAGCCGTAACGCCGCGGGCCATAACTGCGCGCGCGTGCCCAAGCCGTTCTCGTGCACCACTTCCGAATCGGAGAGAAAGCGCGCGGCGAAGCCCAGTTTCACGGCGAGCGCGACGAGCGCCGCGCCGAGCGCCGCGGCCGGCAGCGCGAAGCGCCGCGAGACGGCCGTGCCGCGCGTCGCGACGAACGCGACGGCGACGCCGGTCAGCGCGCCGAGCAACCCCGCCCGCGAGAGCGTCAGCACGTCCGTGGCCGCGGCCAACACGAAGACGCCGATTGCGAACGGGCGCAGCCGGCCACCGCGCAGCGCGAGAACGAGCGCGAGCGGCAAGATGAAATCGAGATAGCCCGCCAGTTGGTTCGGGCCTTCGAGCGGCCCCGCGATGCGCGGTACGACCGTGCCGTTGACGAGCGCGGCCGAAGGGGCGCCCGTCACGTACTGCGCGAGCGCTAGCGCGCACGCCGCGGCACCCGTGGCCAAGATGACGATTTCCAGCGGCGCGGCGGCGGCGCCGTCGTTCGCGACGGCGACCGCCGTCGCGGCGAAGGTTGCGATGTACTCGACGGCTTTGAGCGTCTCGCGCGCGACGGCATCGGCGTAGACGGCGGGCAGGATGCTCAGCGCCGTCACGGCCACGATCGCGCACGCGCCGATCTCGAGCGGCCGCAAGGTCGGGCTTCGCAGCACGGCGAGCGACGAGCGGCGCAGCGCCAGCCCCGCGATCAAGCCCGCGAGCGCCACCTTGGGCAGCGAGAGTTGCGTGGGGCCCAAGGCGTGCGGCCATGCGAACGGTTCGAGCGCGAAGAGCGCCGCCACGCCGTAGACGGGGCGGCGCGCGGTCGCGAAAGCGACCGCCAGCGCGACGAGCGCGAAGAGCGCGGCGGCCGCGGGATCGAGCGGCACCCCGCCGCTAGCGCCAATCCCAGGCCGGAATGACCGCGTCCGCGAGCAACGGCTGCTTCTGATCCTTGAGCGACACGCGCGGTTCGCCGACGAGCGGCCACGCGATGCCGAGCGCGGGATCGTTCCAGCGCAGGCCGCCTTCCGTCGCCGGATCGTAGAGCGCGCCGTGCTTGTAATTGAAGACGACGTCATCCGAGAGCGCGATGAAGCCGTGTGCGAACCCGGGCGGAATGTAGAGCTGGCGATGGTTGTGTTCGGAAAGAATGAAGCCCTGCCACTTCAAATGCGTCGGCGAGCCGGAGCGGATGTCCACGATCACGTCCCAGATCTTTCCGCGCAGCACTTGCACGAATTTCGACATCTTCAGATCGTAGTGCAGCCCGCGCACGACGTTGCGCGTCGAGTACGATACGCTGTCCTGAACGAAATCGTCGATCAGCCCGAGGGCGCGGTAGCGCTGCGTCGAGTACGTTTCTTTGAAGAAACCGCGATCGTCTTCGTACACGTCGGGCACGAAAATTTTCGCCGCGTCGAAGATCGTATCTACCTTAGCGATGGCCATGGGTCATCCG
>Ga0209698_10000024_pt1 | contig 127164 bp, 103 predicted proteins | sample LitLauG_LLR_2012_FD_187203 | JGI IMG/M metagenome (GOLD analysis project Ga0209698, IMG submission 187203) | Freshwater sediment microbial communities from Pennsylvania, USA - Little Laurel Run_MetaG_LLR_2012 (SPAdes) (version 2) | ecosystem: Environmental > Aquatic > Freshwater > Creek >... | reverse complement strand
GTTTATCACATTCGGCGGACCAGACGGAGGGAAGGGGGAAGGCTCGGCGATGAACCTGAAGGTCATGACCCCCCTGGGAAAATCTTCTGTCTGGACTGTCCAAAAAGGGAGCTGCAAGATTACCTTGAAGCAATGCGACGAGAAGGGAGTCCAGGGATCCGCATCGTTTACAGGCGATATGGACGACGGGTCAGGGGGAAAAGGAAAACCCGTCTCCGACATGACGTTCACCGCCACGCCCTGATGTCGCAGAGTGCGAACCTGTACGCATCGGCGAATTGAGTTGTTCTCTTCGTGAGATTCAGCCGCGCCGTTTTCTTCCTGTCCCGCGCTTCCGCGTGCGGGAAATCCGGCCGTTTCTCTTACGCAGGACGGAAGACCGGGGGGTCTTCTTCACGCGCATCCTGCGTGGGACCGCCGGGGCCGGGTTCCGGGATCCGGCTGACGGGCGTTCACCTCCCTTTTCGATCACCACCTGTCCGTGCGAGATCGTCAGTGATTTGAAATTCGAGGGCCTTGCGGGCGGAGTCCCCCATTCAGGGTTCGTGATATCGTCCATCCCCGCCTCATCCACAAGCTGCTTCACGAACCCGACGATCCCCCGCATATGACTCTTGATCTTCACCGTCACGAGCCGGTTCATCAACGCCTGTACGACCTTCTTCACAAGAGGCCGGCCGGCAACGGAAGGAAGAAGCACCACCTTTTCCACGTACGGACGGAGCCGGGATCGCACCGACGTTACCGAACGGGACGGGGCGTAGGCCTTCCCGTCCGGCCACCCTCGCATATACCCGGCCCCCCAGTCTTCAATGACAAAGAGCCCTCCCGGCTTGAGGTGTTTGTCGAAGAGATGCCAGAAGCTCACCGATGTGAATTCCCCGATATGTGAGCAGTCGTCGATGATGATGTCAAACCCCTCAGGAGCCGTCTCGGCGCGGGCGCGGTCGAGAAGCGCGGTATCCTGCTGCAGTCCCCGGTAGACGTGTATGCGCCCGGTCGGATCATCAATATGAATCTCGGAAATATCGATCCCCGCAATCGTCCCCTTGCGAAAATAATCACGCCACAGCTCGAGCGACCCTCCGTAGCTTATCCCGAGCTCGAGGAGATGAATCTCCCGGTCGGCAAGCGGGGCGAAGAGGCGCTCATAATTGCGGAAGTAGTCGTCGTATGATGCCTTGTCGGTTTTGTACTTATGCGGGTTGATCGTCTTTTGCATTGTAAGCCTGTATTGTTGGCGTGTGGTGCCGGACAGGGAGAGTATAAGCAGGTTCCGTGAGGGATTCGTTCCCAGGAAGAGCAATTCGGATTTGTTTTCCGGCCGGATCGCGACTGCCGTTCCGTAGTACGTTGTGGACCAGTCCCTCCGCGAGTCAGATCGTACCGCACGTTCCCGCCGCTGCAATATACATCGCTATCCCGCAGAGTACAACTATGGCCGGGCAGGGCACAACCATCGTCGGGTCGGGTACAACCATCGACGGGCAGGGCACAACCATCGTCGGGCTGGATACAACCATCGTCGGTCCGGGTACAACCTCGTCGGGCTGGATACAACCCCCGTCGGGCAGGGCGCAACCATCGTCGGGCTGGGCACAACCATCGTCGGTCCGGGTACAACCTCGTCGGGCCGGGCACAACCTCGTGGTGTCCATGGAAAAATGCGGTTGATCGGAGAATTCCACTCACGGCCACAATCCGACACGGGATATTTGCGGTTAAGGGCGAAAGTCCTATTTTTGTCACTCAGTCGGAAAGCGCATTTCGTCCGAATCGTCTCCACATTCAGGGAAAAGAGGACTGTGGCTGCTCCTGCAATGAAAGAGAGGTCCAGAAAAGGGAAAACACCCGCCAAACCCGCCGGATTGGCGTGGATCGTGGCGGCCGATATGGGATTCGGCCACAAGAGAGCCGTATCTCCTCTCCGGCAGATCGCGGAAGGAGGCATCATTTCCGTCGGCGAAAACGACGCCGCCTCCGCGACAGAGAAGTTACTCTGGAGAAGGCTCCTGTACATTTACGAGTCATTCTCGCGCGCGTGGAGCATACCGGTCATCGGGAGGTACATATTCCGGATACTCGACTCATTCCTCAGGATCCCGACGGTCTATCCGCTGCGGAACCTCTCCCAGAGCACGTTCCAGGTGGATCTGCTGGATTCGTTTATCGACAAGGGACTCTGCCAGGGGATGCTCGAGCGGATCAAGGAGAAGCGGCTGCCGCTCGTCACCTCGTTTTACGCTCCGGCAATCGCCGCGGACAGGACGGGGAGCGAGAAGATCTACTGCATTATCTGCGACGCGGATCTGAACAGAGTGTGGGTGGCCCGCGAACCCTCGGAAAGCCGGATAGAGTATTTTGCCCCCTGCGGCCGGGTGGTTCAGCGGCTGAAGGCGTACGGCGTCCCCGACGACAGAATATTCCTGACGGGGTTCCCGCTCCCCGTGGAGCTGGTGGGGGGGACGGAGATGAGCACGCTCAAAGCCGATCTCGGCCAGAGACTCCTCTATCTCGACCCGAACAGGAGATTCTGGCCCCGGTACGGGGTCCACGTGGAACATTTCCTCGGCGCGGAGAACTGCGCGCCGAGGGAAACGCGCAAGCTGACGATTACATACTCCGTCGGCGGCGCGGGCGCGCTCAAGGAGATCGGCGGCAGGATCGCGCGAAGCCTCAGGGAGCTCCTCCTTGCCGGCGATGTACGCCTCAACCTCGTGGCCGGGACGAAGGAGCAGGTGCGGCGGTACTTCGAGCAGGTGAAGAGAGAAATCTCCGATTCGTGCGAGGACATCCGCGTGATTTCCGGAACCACGTTCGAGGAGTATATCGCCGCATTCAACGCCGCACTCAGGACAACGGATCTCCTCTGGACAAAGCCGAGCGAGCTTTCATTCTACGCGGCGCTTGGCATGCCGATTATCATGACCCCTGCACTGGGATCCCAGGAGACGTTCAACCGGAACTGGCTCCTTGACATACACGCCGGGATCCGCCAGGAGAATCCGGATTACACGCACCAGTGGCTCCTGGACCTGCTCAATAAAGGCCGTCTTGCGGAGGCCGCCTGGTCCGGATTTCTGAAAGCCCGAAAACTCGGGACGTACAGGATCATCGAACTCCTCGAAACCGGCACGATGAAACGCGAACAATCACCCATCGAGCGCTGAGCCCGGGCTGATGAAAGAGCCCATACTCCTGTTCTACCTGAAGACCGGCGGCGGGCACCTTGCCCCGGTCCGCGCACTCGCCGAATACCTGCGCGCAACGCACCCCGACAGCGTCGAACCGGTCCTGATCGACGGGATGGCCGGGGCCGGCGGGTTCGAGCGCTTCATGATCGAGGACGGTTACCGGATCACGCAGGCCAGGGCGAAGTGGATTTACGAGACGCTGTATGCAATTACAAAATTTCCTCCTGCAACACGGGCCAACAGCGTCCTCGTCGCGAGTCTGCTCCGCGGGGAGATCGAGAAGACCATACTGAGCCATCGGCCGAAAGCGATCGTCATCTCGCATTTTTTCCTGATCGCTCCGATACTCGATATACTCGCCCGGAGAAACCTGGCGATACCGGTGATCACGATCGTTACGGACCCGTACACGGCGCATCCCCTCTGGTTCCTTCGCAAGAATCAGACGATGGTCGTCTTCAGCGAACGGATCAGGGAGTCCGCCGTGCGACAGGGGATCCCCGCTGAAAGCGTCCATGTGTTCCCCTTCATACTGGACCCGAAGTTCTTCAGGAGCGCATCGGGCCCAGGCGCCGGCGCGCCCAGGAGCGCGCTCGGGTTCCGAAGCGACCAACGCGTGGCGCTCCTCCTGGGGGGCGGGGACGGGATGCCAAGCGGTCTGCGGATCGTGAGGAGGATACTGAGCGAACTTCCCGGCGTGGGGGTGATACTCGTCTGCGGAAGGAACGAGTCTCTCTTCAAGAGGGCAGGGAGACTGGCGGCAACAGAACGGGGGAAGAACCTGAGGGTGTTCGGATACGTGGAGAATGTGCCCGATCTGATCCGGGCCTCGGATGCCGTGCTGACGAAGGGAGGCGCTTCGACGGTCATGGAGATCACCGCACTCGGGAAAACCCCCGTCGTCACGACCTACATCTGGGAGCAGGAGAAGGGGAACGTGGAATTCCTTGTCAACGACAACCGCGGCGTGTACGAGAAGAGGATCCGGATGCTCCCGAAAATACTCTCCGGGATATTCGACGATACACCTCCGTTCCGGACAATCCGGGAGCGCAACCTCACTTCGCGGATCGAAAGCGGAACCCCGGCTGTCGGGGAGTTTATTATGAAGTTCACCGGTCTTGCCCGCCCCTCGACCGACCGGGGCTGAAGCGCGAAGCTCGTGACGTTACCTACCTGTCACAGCGTCGCATGCATCTCAGAGGCCGTTCCAGCGCGCCCGCCCGCTGAGGGAGACACGGGCGATCCGCTCTTATTGAGACAGACTTGCGGCGGGCTCGAGTACGGGGCGGGAGGCGGGAGAATTGGTGTGTATGATCTTCGCCCCCTCGAACCCGTTGAACGTCGTTGAGGATGCCGTGCTGTACGCCCCTATGTTTTCCGTGTAGAGATAGTCGCCCACCTCGAGGTTCCAGGGAAGCTCGACGGAAAGCGAGATCTTGTCGAAGCTGTCGCATGTGGGACCAACCACCGCGCAGATCTCCGATTCACCCTCCTTGAACGCGTGAAAATTCGGAATCCAATGGTCGTAGACCACGCCGGAGAAGGTCTGATAGACGCCGTCATTGATGTGATAGAAGACCTTCCCGTCCCTGCGGGCCTTCCCGATAATCTCCGCCACCAGCGTCGCGGCCGACGCCACGATAAACCGGCCGGGCTCCGCGAGTATCTCGACGTCATCGGGGAAGAGCCGGGTGATCTCGGAGCTCAGGAGCCTGGCCAGCGATTCGAAATGGGGCACCCCGGCGTCATACGGCGCCGGGAAACCGCCCCCGAGATCGACGAGGTTCAGCGGAAATCCCTTCTTCCTCGCATCGTTCAGTATCGTCGACGCGATGTCGAGAGCCACGGTGTAGTTGTCGAAATTCGTGCACTGGCTCCCCACGTGGAAACTGATCCCCTCGACCTTCAAGCCCATATCGAACGCTTGCTGGATGAGCTGCTGCGCGTCCCCGGGTTCCGCTCCGAATTTGGTCGCCATCTCGACCTGCGAGCCGGTGTCAGGCACCTTTAACCTGAGGACGAGACCCGCTGTGTCGCAGTGGTGCTTGAGCTTGATCAGCTCGGCGTTATTGTCGTACGTCACGAGAGGTTTGTACTGCTTTATCTTCGCGAGCGTCGCGCGGTCCTTGATCGTGTTGGAGAATATGATCTTGTCCCAGACGAACCGCTTCTTTTCCTTCCGGTCAAAGTGCCTGATGTACTGGTATACCTGCATGAACTCGTTGTACGATGCGACGTCGAAACTCGACCCCTCCTCGAACAGCGTTTCGATGATCTCCTGCCGGGAATTGGCCTTCACGGCGTAATAGCACTGCACGCGCGGCAGGTGCTTCTTGAAGGTCCGGTAATTCTGCCGGAGGATGTCGTGATCAACAATAAAGAGGGGGGAGCCGTGCTCCCCCACCAGCTTCAGGAGTTCCTCGCGTCTGTCCACTCGTCTCTCCACGTAGAATGTCACATGCCCGCAGATGCGGTCCCGTCTCAGAGCTTCTTCATGAGGGATTTCAGCTCGTCGACTTCCTTGTTGTTCTCCAGATACGATTCGATGAGTTTCCTGCGAAGCTCTTCGCCCCTATCGTACAGCCGCTTCACCTTCTTCGGCTTCGTGGTCTGCAGCACGTACGCGGTGAGAAGCGGGAACGCGACCGTCACGTCAACGTACGCGGTGACGCTCTGCTGGAGTTTTGTCGGATCGATCTTCCCCCACGTCACCGCCTCTCCGGGAGGAGCACCGGAGAGCCCGCCCGTGTCGGGGCGCGCGTCGGTGATGTTGATGTCATAGTCCTGTCCCGCCTCGGGGATCATCAGCACTTCCTGTATCTGGGGCTCGGTCTGGAGAAGGAAGTTCTTCGGGCTCCCCCCGCCGATGAGGAGGACGCCGGTCTTCCCCTTCTCGTATCTCTTGGCGTTGAGTATGATGGCGGTCGAATCGTTGACGTCAATGCTCGGATTGATCTTCAACTTGAACTGACCCTTCAGCCCGGCGGATTCGGCAAGAAGCTCCAATCCGGCCACGTTCATGCCGATCGTCGAGTCTCCCGGCGAGGAGGTAAACACCGGTATCCCGTTCCGGTACGCCGCGGCCAGGACGCTGACTTCCCCGATCCTGTTCTTCTTCTCATAGTCGTTGAGAATCTTCCCCAGGTGATGGTAGTATTCCCGCGTCCCCATCTCTTTCTGGAATTCCGGGCGGAGCATGATCTTCCGCAGTATGCGGTCGGTCGCCATCAGGACATCCTGGTAGTCGAACAGAATGTCGTAGATCCGCGTCACGCCCTTCTCGTGCAGGTCGACGTCGTCGACCTCGTGCGTGCCGCGGAAGAGAGGCATATTGAGCGCAAAGTGCATGTCGTGGTACATGTTGGCACCCGTCGAGACCAGCCAGTCCACGAACCCGTGGTTCATGAGGGGGATGATCGTGGAGGGGCCGAGACCGGCCGGGGTCAGGGCGCCCGCGATGCTCAAACCGATTGTGACATCCTTCTGCGAGTATTTCTCGGTCAGCAACTGGCACGCCGCACGGAGCCTCCCCCCGTTATATGCATCCATGTTGTCGATGACGCTGGAAACGCTGCTCTTCTTCGTGATCGGTTTGGGAAGGACTCTTTTTCCCGAGAGATACGAGTGCTTGTCATGATGGTGCTTCATGGAGTGGTCCATGTCAAATCCTTCGTTGAGTGCGACGTGGTGTACGGGTTCTGAAGAGCCTCAAATCCGGCCCTTGTCATCATTCGAGACGCAGGGAAAGCAGCCACAACAGGAGTGCGGGTCAAATTTAGCATAGAACGACTTCATTCGCAAGTCGTCGATCGGACGTACGCCGGTGTTTTTTCGTCTGACTCCCGTCGTGACGCGGACTCTGCCGCCGGCGGGTGAGGGGCACTCAGTAAACGCGGATCAACACACGAGGAAGGGAAACCCGGGCACGAAGTTTCACGAGCGTTCGTTGGCCCGGGATCGCGAAGAGAATGCCGCAATGAGGAGGAGAACAGCCGCACAGGAAACAAGAATCGTTGCGACCAGGAACGGAATCGCTCCAAAATACTGGCTGCCCATAATAAGAAAGAGAATCACGGGGAGCGCCGCGACGGTTACGGCTGTCGATCGGGTGACGATCCGGGCCCACTTCTCGCCGTTCGCGGCGAACGGGGCCGCGTAGAATGTCACTACGCCAAGCGGGAGGAGGAGAATTCCGACAACGACATGATTGAGCATCATCGGCGCCTTGATCCACATGCCGCCGGGGGCGACGTTGTCCGAAACAAGCTGTGCGATGATCGGCGTGACGGCCAGATGGAGTATTCCCAGAAGAACGAGCATGACGCCGCCGGATCTCATCAGGATTCTACTGGCCCGAGTTGACATCGCGCCCTCCGATTTATTCCCGTAAAGGTATCAGTCTCCGCCCCCCTGACCCGGGGAAAACCAGACCCCTGACTCGTTTTGGAAGACCGCTTCGCAGCCGCAGGGCTCTTTTTCCGGCGGCCATTACTTGTTCAGCCCGGATTCCCAGTTCACAACAAGCGAAAGGGGCGATTTGTTCTGTGATTCATTCATCACGTTCACCAGGAACGTGTTTCCATCCGGACCGCTGTCGTAGCCCGGAAAGATCTGGTTCTCCATGGACGGGGTCTCAAACAGCCTGTGCACGTTCGAGATCACCGCGACCGAGCCGGAGAGAGCCATCCCCGCCGCCATGACCGTGTTGTCGGCACTCAGGTAATAGAGCTCCTTTCCATCCCGGCGCCACCGCGGGCCGGTTCCCCCGGCGATCGATACCTGCCAGCGGCCGGAGGCCGAGGAGCCCGAGAGCTGCCGGACATAAATTTCATTGCGGCCGGATTCGTTTGAGGTGTACGCTACCCACCGCCCGTCCGGGGAGAAACGGGCGTCGAATTCATTGAATTCGGTCTGCAGGAACGGAAATGGCTTCCGGTCCCTGTCCGGGCCTCCCCCGGAAAGGGGCATCAGCCAGAGATCCATCTGGGTCTTCGCCCCGGCATCCACCTGGTACAGCAGGAATTTCCCGTCATGAGACCAATCCAGGGGAGTCTTGTTCTGCGCCGTCTGGAGTATCAATTCCTCGGCCCCCGCGCCGCTCGATGATTTCCGGTATAGATCATACACCCCCGCCGGACCGGCGGCATAAACGATCATGTCGCCCCCCGGCGACCAGACGGGATAATTCTCGTACGAGGGACCAAACGTAAAGCGGGACCTGGAACCGGTTCGCGAGTCGATGAGCCAGATGTCGTTGTTATGAGAGAGAAAATCGTAGATGTCCGTGGCGATCTTCGTGCCGTCGTCGGAGAGACGAGGAAAGAGGTATTCCGCCTTGTCGGCAACTGAAATGACCCGTGACCCGTTGCGATCCCATAACTCGAGCCGGGAACCGAGATGCACGGCGCCGGTCTGGTAGACCAGCACCCCGTTCTGCGAGACGGTAAAGAGGCTCTGGAGGATTGACTCGTCATATGATATTCCCGCAGCGATCGTCACCGCTTCTCCTCTCAACTCCAGCGAACCCTCGTCAAAGAGCTGAGCGACCAGATTCGTCCCGCGCGCATAGAGGAGATATCCGGAGGCAAACGCGGCATTGGAGGAGGTGTGCAGGAGGAGCTTGTTCACTTTCAGATCCATCGAAGCAACAAACACGGCGTCCCCCTCGGTCTGCGCGCCCGACGCCGTCGTGCGTGCAAAGTAGAGAAAGTGCTTCCCGTCGGGGAGCATCGAAGGCCACCTGTGAGAGTTTTCCTTGCGGGCAACGTCGAGTTTCGTCAGCTGCACAGGTATCCCCCCCGATGCCTGGACAGAGTACAGGGGAACGGAGGCGCCGCCGGAAAATATGATCGTACCGTCCGGCGCCCACGTTCCGCCGCGTGGATTCATCACGTCGCATATGGTTGCGACCGCCCCGCTGGAGAGATCGATGCGCTTCAGCTTGTTCTCGTTGAAGAAGGCCAGCGTCCGGTTGTCGGGAGACCAGAAGGGATGCATCGTACCGGTGGTGCCGTCGATCCGCCTCGGAAGGTCTTCGTCAAGAGAACGGACATACAGCGATCGCCGGCCGGCCGAGTCCGAGGCCACGAACGCCAACCGGCTTCCGTCGGGAGAAATTGCGGCCGGTCCCGCCTGGTTGCCATACATGAAGAAATTCGTCTTCTCGGGAGCCAGGATGGTCGCACGGATTAATCTCTTCCCGACCTGCGGGGAGAAAAAGTGCACAGCGCCAATCAAGAGCATTCCGAGGAAGCAGAGCCCGGCGATACTCCACGGGATGCGCACACCCGCAGGAGGGGTCGGCAGGGTCAAGCGCCCGGGAACAACACCGCCGGTCGGGGCACTTCCCGCAGCCGGGCGTATAACGCTTGCTGAATTCCGGCCGGACGAACGCTGAAGGCTCTTTAACTCGCGGGAAACTTCCTTCGCGGAGTGATACCGCTCCTCCGGGTCTTTCTTCATGCACTCGAAAATGACGCGTTCGATCCCCGGATCGATATCCGGGCGGAAGGTCGACATCGGGGCCGGATCAACGTTGACGATCTGGTACGCAAGCGCCGCGTCGTGGTCTCCCGTGAACGCGGGCTGACCGGTGAAGAGCTCGTAGAGAACCACGCCGAGGGAGAAGATGTCTGACCGGTTGTCGACATCATAGCCCTGCGCCTGTTCCGGCGACATGTATCCTGCGGTCCCGGCCGTCCCGGGGTCCTTCGTGAGCCGCGTGGCGCCCCGCAGCCGGGCAAGCCCGAAGTCCATGATCTGCACGATGCCGTCTTTCCGGACCATGATGTTGTCCGGCTTGATGTCCCGGTGGATTATCCCCTTCTCATGCGCGGCGGCCAGCCCCTCCGCGATTTGCACCGCGATCTCGAGGCACTGCCTGATCGTCCGTTCCGGCTTCCTTTCCTGGAGTGTCTCCCCCTCCACAAACTCCATGATGATGAACTGCCGGCCCTCATGTTCCTCGATGCCGAATATGGTGCAGATGTTGGGGTGGTTCAGCGAAGCGGCGGACCGGGCTTCCCGGAGGAAACGCATGCGCGTCTCCTCCCTGACGCCGGCATGGGACGGGAGAAATTTCAGGGCGACGATCCGGTCGAGGTTCAGGTCGCGGGCTTTATAGACAACGCCCATCCCCCCTTCGCCCACTTTTTCGAGGACCTGGTAGTGCGAGATTGAATGGCCGAGGATGTCCACAGGGGGGGCCGGGTAGTGTGAGAAAATCCTATAAATCTACGCAACTCATGGGGGAGAGTCAATTATAGAAAAGTATGTCAAGGGAATACACTTCAACGACTCTCAATGCCGCAGAATCCCTACGGAGCGAAGACGTCTTTGATGAAATATTCCGACGTAATCCCGAACCTGATCGCATTGTAAGGTTGAGTCCCTGACTGTTTCAGGCCGTACAGGGCCTCGATTGTGCGCAGGATATTGACGTGCGTGACGCCGGTCCCTTCCTCGTAGTCGCCGTGCCTGACGTGCGCGCCCGCGATTATGGTCGGGATCCTGTTCTGTATGTCGACATATTTGCTTGAAGGATCGGTGGGACCCATAAAACTCGTCGGGTCATCGGATTCATCGAAGGTCACGATCAGCAGGCTGTTATGCGTCTTTGCCCACCGGTAGAAGGGATCGATATTCCGCTTCAGCCAGGCGTCCCCGTTCTTCACGGCGATCTCAGGGTGGTTTCCCGGGTCGTGCATATCGTCGATCAGGTTCGGGACCACGATGGACACCGTGGGAAGCTTTGTGAAGTCCGACGGGAATTGGGCGAATGTGAGATTTGTCGAGGAGTCAGGATTCCCTCCCTGCGGGATGTTGCCGAAGCTGATCCAGGGTACATGTTTTCGCGCGTAGTAACCGGCTTTCGCCACGGTGCTTCCCGTCTTCGGGAGATCTTCGGCGAATCCCCTGAACGTGAAGCCCTTCTCCCTCAACTGCTGCCCGAGGTTGCTCGTCCGAAACGGGTATACCCTGTGTGTTTTCTTGCTTGGAATCACGTCAGCGAACCCGACCGACTGATTGCTCCCCGAAAAGAGCCAGAAGTAGTTCCCCTCGCTGTTGTGTTCCTCCGCGTAGATACGCGTGAGATTGGCCCCCTCTTCCCGCAGTACCGTATTGATGTACGGCGCGGCGGCGTTCCCGATCACTTCGTCATAGTACTTGTTCTCCTCCATGACGATGACAATATGATCGTACCGGGGGAGGGTTACCGCGTGTGGCGTGTCTGCGGGCGTTTGACTCCGCACAGGTGAGGGGAGCATGAGGGCAGCCGAAAAGGCGATCACGAACCTACGCATATTCCCCCTTCAGAAGATGAACACACCAGTGAGATGACGGTGACCCCGGCAGACTAGAACATCGGGGTGGGAACGGCTCCCCAGCCGGTCCCGGAAGGCGTGTCCTGGACCTGCAGTATATCCGCCGTGTGCAGGTGGACGTCGACAAAGAAGAGGGGCTCCCGTGAATCGTTGATTCGAAAGTCATCCTCCTTCGAGGCAAGGGGTCGCCCGTCCCCCTGGATTTCGACAAAAATCACGCGACGCTTCATGGCGTTCATCGCGTACATCTCGCGGGGACGCATTGTCCCGCCCTGATGTTCGGCGTGCCCCCGTGTCAAATGAGAAAACGGATGCATGATGTAATCGACGATCATTTTGATCGTCGCGTGCTGCTCGTACAGTTTCCACTCGTCGCCGGTGTTCGCAATCATTCCCTGCATCACAAAATCGACCGGGAGGAAGTACGCGAGCACCCGCCGATTCGGATCATCTCCCGGCTTCGGCATCCGCGTGCGGACGGCACTATCCGCCAGGATCGCCGGGAGGAGCGTTGCGGCGATCGAGGCGTCCACCGGCGAGATGCAAACGACGTCGACGCTGTCCACACGGACCATCGGGAGACTCCGGATCGTGTATCCCCTGAGCGTAAATCCGATGGAGACGAACACGACGCAGAGAAAGGCGAACCCGGCGACGATTCTGAAGTACGGCGTGTTCCCTTTGTAGCCGCCGACCTGCACGAAGATGGACTCAACCGGCCGCGGGAGAAACATCCCGGTCCGATTCCTGTAGGCGACGTAGGCTTCACCATACTGCGCCGCCATGCGTCGTTCCTCGTCCCGCGACAGGACGTAATAGAGAAAGAGCATGACTCCGAAGAGGACGAGCGTCAGAAACCTCGGCCACATGATGGCGAGCCCCATCGCCGCAAGGGCCAGCGAGGTGTATTGCGGATGCCGGAGTATTCCATAGAGCCCCAGCGTCGCAATTCCCGGTGAGAAGATCCTTCCCAGATAAATCTGCGCGGCGCAGACGATGAACCCCGTTGTCCCCCCTATCAGGAGGACGGAACCGAGTATGCGGAGGATGATGAGGAACCTGTCATGCGGGACAGTCATATGCGGGAGGAAGAACGCCGTCAACCAGCGCGTAAGCGGAGACGAATTCAGCGCGAGAAGCACCGGGTTAAAGAAGGAGTAGAAGAGGAGGGCAAACGGGCTGATCATGATCAGGATCTCGAAGGCCACGACAAACGAGAGCACAATGGCACCGCCTGATCCGAACCGACGGAGGAAGCTTCTGAACGGGTTGACATGGCTCGGCATGTTTACTCTGTCCTCTGTTGTGAGAAAGAACGCTGATAATGTAAGCCAACGCCGTGCTGACGCCGGCACGGGGAACGGGGGTGTGCGCCCGCGCTCCCTACGTCCGGAGAATCCGACCGGGGGCGTTTGCCGCCCGGGCCACCGATTCGATCGCGATCGCGGCGACGGCGGCACCGTAGTCCAGGTCGATATTCGTCATGTTGTCCTTCGTGTCGTGGTAGCCGGTTCGATTGATATCGTAATTCTCCATGAACAGGACAACCGGTATACCCACGTCGGAGAATATCTGGCCGTCAGTATTAAAGAGCGAACTCCGCGGGTCGCGCGGTATCCTCACTTCCCCGTTCAGCTCCCTGTGAAGGGCGATCTCCGGGATCTTCTTCCCATCCTTGCTGCGTCTCCCCCTGTGTAAACGACGCCGGGAGGGGCGGCGGTTCCACTCCCTTGTCCCGGCGTTCCAGATCATGTTGGCCATGTGCGCCTGGTGAGCAAGGTCGTAGGACTTCCTGCTCAAACCTGGAGAAATCTGGAATATATCCCGATGGGGATGCCTGTTGTGCGCGACCATGTCAAGGACATAGACCCCCTCGATCCTCACGCGCGACAGATCGATCTCCCTCCCCGCCCCGACGCGCAATTTGAGCGACTGTTCCACGAGACGCTGCGCGAGGTGCCGCGCGCCCATGCAGTCCGCGGGAAATTCCTCGCCCGTCAGGTGGACGAGCCAGACGTCGCAGTCCAGCCGCCCCGAGCGGCTGAGATCGAGGAATACCGGGGCTCCAAGCATGAGCGCCGCCGTCGCCGAATGGTTGTCGTCCGAGCCGCTCGCGGCAACGCGCGCGAGCCTGCCGCCGCTCTCCTTATAATAGAGATCTTCCATGTAGGCCGTGTCATAGTGATCGGCCATGATCACCGCGCGGCTCCTGTCTCTGCCCGGTATGACAAAGACAATATCGCGCTCGCGCTCCTCCCCTTCCTGATTCGAACGCCAGCCACCCATCCAGTTGAATTCGAAATCGGTCTCCCACCGGAACGGGAGGTCCCCGACAACCGCCTTCCCTTCCATCCCTTCCTGAGAAGCCAGGTTGCCGTAGTATCCGATCAGGTAATCACCGAGGGCTTCGAGGTCGCGATGACCGCTCTTCCGGAGTGAACGCGTAGGTGGATCGTTCACGCAATCGGCATTCTCTTTATTACGGAATCTGCCGGTGGAGAGCCTCGCAATTGTATTCCAGTAATTCACCTCGAAGGGACGGTTGGCCGTATACTCGTAGGTCAGGGATGCCGGGAGGGGATCGGGCACCTCGGATTCATGTAAAACGATCCGGCGGAGTTTCTGAGCGAGGAGCCGGGCTTCGGGGGTATTTCTTCTCGCAATGCTCTTTATCCATTCATCCGGTGTCTCGTCCGCGGGGACGGCCAGGATACTTCGCGCGAACGCGGGCGAGAGCCGGGCATCTCCCAGAAAATCCGACACCTCGATCAGTTTGTGAGCGTTCAGCGCGTCCTGGTGGTCCCGGTGTTCATATTTCTTCAGGTACCCGTTCATGCCGTAAAGGAGCTCCGGTCGATGCGCGCGTTCGGGCCAAAGCTCAACGGGATTCTCCAGATCGAGCGCATCGCTTTCGTACGCGGTGATATAGCCTGAGAGGCCGTTGTCGAGGACCCTCGGCCTTTGCGTCTTTGCGTCGATGAAGGCAACAAGAGGGAGATGCCAGAAAACTTCATACATGCCCACCGTCATCGGCGGGAAGTAAAACCTGTATCCGAATTCTCCCCCTTCCCTGAGAGCTTCGGCAGCGCGCACCAGCTCCTTTCGCGCAGCCCGGGGTCCGTCAAGGAGCAGCCCGTACCGATGAGTCCATATCTGCGCGTTGCGCGCCATCGGTTTGTTGTACAGGTCGATGTCGATCGGTTCGCAGCTGAAGAGTACGTGGGCAAGACGGTCTTCCTCGGCCCGGATCGCAAGCTCGTCCGCGTGCCGTTCAACGTGTTCCCAGCGGTGGGTGCGCCGGTACGTGTTCCTCCACTTGTGTGCTCTTTTTTCGGGAGCAGGAGCGCCTTTGCGTGGCTCATGCATCCAGCCCGACTGGGGTATGCGTATCCCGCTTGTTCCCTCGCTCCGCTCGCACACGTTGAGAAGGGGAATCTGCATCGCAAGGGGGAGTTCTTTCTGAAGTTCAAGATACGGCGGGGCGCCCCAGAAGATCAGGCTGCCGGGAAAGGGGATGAGATGAACGCGGCCTTTGAGATAGGCGTTCTGCATCGCATGCGGGAGCGTGCCGAACGGGCGAAACGTCAGAACGTATCTGACATCGTCGAGAGGGTCACGTTCACCGAGAAGGTACGGCCCGGTCCAGCCGGGAAGCGGATCCTGCCGCCATCGACCGCAAACGTCTTCCCCCGAGCCGGGAAGGATTCTGAAACCCGCTCCCCGGAGATCGGCAACACGGTCGCGTCTTACGCCGTACGCGCCGGTGAGAAGCCGCCGGATGAAGTCCTCAGCGTATTCACGGGGGCGCTCATTTCCCGGGGAGGTATAGAAGCTCTTCCAGAATGCGCGGTCGGGGCCCTGCTCGCTTCCGCCGAAAAGCGTCCACCGCACGCGCCCCTTGTCATCCTGCGTCTTCGAGAGCGCGAGCGGCAAAAGAGTGACGAAATGTTCATGGGGAAGGGGACGGTGAATATCAAAAAGCTCCGGCGGGAAGTACCTGTTCCCTCTGAGCATGCTCAGGCTGATTCCCTTCGCGGAGAGATCCCTGTGCAGGCGTTGAAGCCGGTGCATGACTTCGCGTGCAATGTGGTCAAGACCGGGTCGGATCTCCTGCGCCTGCTCACGCTCGCTAATAAGCCATCCGAACGGGTTGTCAGGATCGCGCGGGCCGGGCTGAACACCGTCATACGGGCGCCAGCCGATGCGCGGTGGAGGCATGAACTCCGAGTAGGCGAGAATGGGGCCGGTACGTTTGGGAAAATCCGTCAGTAATCGGTCCCACCCATGATTGGACATTAACGGGTCACCGGTCGTTTATTCATAGTGAACGGAAGATAATGCAGGATAGCTGATATCTCAATTTGTGAAGGTTTGGAATGATATTCCAATGTTTAAGCGGAGCATGGTTTTGACTTAATTCAGCTCGCCTAAGGGAATCCATGACCTACTCTAAGTGTTTAATATTTCAACAGTTCCGGACTTTGGGCCTCGGGAAACAGCGAAATTTGACAATACTCTGCGAAAAATGTATGATTCTTAGGGGAAGAAAGCACCAAATATCTGACATTTGGTGGGAGCAGTAAACCAACCCATTGCCGTCTTGGAACCCGACCGGGGCATACGATGAGCCGTTCTGAAAACGAGGAACTCTTCAGAGTAATTACCGAGCATGCCTCCGATCTCATCGCAGTTCTTGATTTGAACGGCGTGCGATTGTACAACAGCCCTTCTTACTCCGCTATCTTCGGTGACCCGGCGGCCCTTCCAGGAACGGATTCCTTCGCGTCAATCCATCCGGGGGACCGCGAGCGGATCAAAGATCTCTTCCGCAGGACTGTGCAGGACGGGATCGGCCGGCGCGCAGACTACCGGTTGATCACGAGCGACGGGAGAGTCCGGTACATCGAATCCCAGGGGGACCTCGTCCGGGACAGCAAAGGGAGACCCCAGAAAGTCGTCGTCGTCTCGCGCGACGTCACCGAGCGCACCGAGTCCGAACGCCAGATGCGGCTCCTCGGGCAATCACTGACTTCGACCAAGGATTGTTTTGTCCTCACCGACCTGGAGAACCAGATCCTCTTCGTCAACCCGGCGTTCCTAGAGACGTACGGATATACCGACGAGGAGATTCTTGGAGCCAACGTGTCGGTCCTCCGCTCCCCCGAAAACGACCAGGAGACCGTCAACCAGATATTGCCCCGGACGATGACCGGCGGTTGGAACGGAGAACTCTTTAACCGGCGAAAGAACGGGAGCGACTTCCCGGTGGAACTGTGGACTTCGGTCGTGACCGACGAAACGAACGAACCCGTGGCCCTTATTTCTGTCGCCCGCGATATCACGGAGCGCAAGATCGCGGAGAAAGCACGGGAAGCCCTCGAAACGCAGCTGCGACAGGCACAGAAGCTGGAGAGCATCGGCACGCTCGCAGGCGGGATCGCCCATGATTTCAATAATATTCTCGCGATCGTCTCCGGCTACGCCTCCCTCCTCGCGCGCGGCCGCATCGGCCCGGAAAGCTTCTCCGGTTCCATCGAGGGGATCAACAGAGCCACACAGCGGGGGGCTGAACTCGTGCGTCAACTGCTGACGTTTGCACGAAAGAACGAAAGCCATCCGCAATCCCTCGACATCAACGTGACGGTGGAAGAACTGCTGGGCATGGTGCGGGCGACGTTCCCCAGCACGATCGCCATCACCGTGCAACTCGAACAGAACCTCCCCCTGATTCACGGCGACCCGAGCCAGATCTACCAGGCGCTGTTGAACCTCTGCGTCAACGCGAGGGATGCAATGCCCTCGGGGGGGACGCTCACGGTCGCGACCGGATGCATCGACGGCAGGACGTTACAGAACCGCCTCGTCGAGGCCGCGCGTGAAACGTATGTCCGAGTTTCCGTGTCGGACACCGGCGTCGGGATGGAGGAATCGTTACGGGAGCGGATTTTCGAGCCGTTCTTCTCCACGAAGACGAGGGACAAGGGGACGGGGTTGGGCCTTGCCGTCGTCTTCGGCGTGGTCAAGAACCATCACGCCCTCATCGACGTCGAAAGCGTCCCGGACAAGGGATCGACGTTTCATCTCTTTTTCCCGCTCTCGAAACCCGGGGTCGGGGCGGCGATCGCGAAAACCGAGACATCGGGAGACGAGGCGGGGGGAAATGAGACTATTCTTATCGTGGAGGACGAGGAAACCCTGAGCAACCTCGTCGGCATGTTTCTCGCGGGGAAAGGCTATCACGTCCTCTACGCCGCCGACGGCGAATCCGCGGTGGCGATCCTCCAGGCACACCGGGAGCAGGTGGCACTTGTATTCCTGGATATCGACCTGCCGCGCCTGAACGGATGGAGCGCGTATTTGAAAATGAAGGAAGTCAGTCCTTCCCTGAAGGCCGTCCTGACGAGCGGATTCGGGCAATCGGTGCCACAGGAGGAACTGACGAGAGAGGGAGTCAGGGTGTTTCTCCCGAAACCGTATTCTCCCGCGGAGGTATTCAGGAGAATCAGGGAAGAGCTGGACCATGCGCGCGTAACGACAACGGTGTAGCACCCGTTCGTACCGTTTGCGCGGCATCGCACACTTCGAACGAGCGTCACCCCTGCCGTGATCCCCAGGAATCCGGCGCTATTAATGGATGCAGGGATCGCAGCGCGTGATCGCAGCGTATCGATGTGAAGAAGCAGTCAAAAGAAGAAGGGGGAGGCCGGGTTCATCACGACGCCGTCCGGCCGCCGGTGTTCAGTGGGGGAGCGTCATATATGATGCGATGATGTTGTCCGTCTCATAGTCGTATGCGTTCAGATCAGCGTGTGCCGCCTTGAAATACTCCCGCCAGAAATGCTCCGTATTTTCGACCTCAAGATCGGATTTTCCCGTCCGTCCGTAGACAAAGACCTTACACCCGGAAAGATCGGGGAGCACCGCCCGCTTACGAAGTCCCGAAAGGATGGGTTGTATCTTTTCCGGCGGACAGCCATGCGGCGTCGCGAACGTGAGATCCGGCGTCTCGTGAATCATATCGGAGAAGATAAATATCACGTTGTCGCTCACGTATTTCTCGCCCGAGAGAAACCCCCGGGTAGATGACGGGGAGGGCCGACTCGAGTCGGTTACGACAAATGACCCGGCCTGAAATATCGACCCGAAGATATCGGAATAGTTGGAATATTTCCTGCGCGCGGTGCGCTGCCGGGTGATTTCACGAACGATGGTCGCGGAGACAGTGTGCATGAACGCCTGGATGCGGGTCGTGATGCTGTCCCGGGCGTGCGCGAATCCGTCGGTCGCGCGCGAAAAAGTCTTGTCCTCCATGTCGAGGTAGCAGATTTTCGAAGCGCGGGTTTTTGACGCGGCATCAATGGGAAGGACGACAAGACGGTCGTGCTCGCCGATGTTCTCAAGAACGTCGTTCTCGATCACACGCATGTAGCCCTGCACGGTCTCATCGTTCATACTCCCGGAATAGTCGATGAGGCAGATGACGTTCCGTTTGTGCCGTACCGTGGTGCCGCAGCCTGATTCGAGAATTAAAAGAACCCCGAGGAGGAGGCAGATCCTTCGGGGGAGCACGTCCGATCTCACTTTTCTTTCCTTCTTCGCTTCGGAAAACGCTTCGGGCGGTGATTCGCGGCCTGCCGCGGGCTCTGGAATCCGGCCATGACGAATGACGATGATACGGGCGGTTCTTCCGGCATTTCCGCCGTTTCCGTCGACCTCTCGGGTATCACCTCCTCGGCATGCTGCGCGGTGACCGCATTTCCCGCCGCGTGGGAAGCGTCCGCGATGCTCTGCGTCAGATAGAGGAGCTTCTTTTGCGGGGCACCCGTATGGACGACCGGGCTCCGGTCCTGCCTCACGGCACCGTAGCGAATTTCCGCGACCCGTTTGAATTCCTCAAAATCGTACGACAGGGCTTCCCCGTTGGACCCGTTCGTGCGGTGCCGCAGATCGTAGTTTTCCTTGAACGACCGGAAGTCGTTGTAATGATTCCAGTAGATCGTGAGCATGGTATCGAAGGATTCCTTCTCCACCTGGACGTTTTGTCCCACCTTCGACGTCAGCCGGTCGAGCCGGCGCAGGACAGTCCGATACCGTCGCGTCTGTTTGTACGAATCGTAATAGCGTGCGATCTCCCAGGCGATCGTCCCGGCGATGAGGGGGAGCACCGTGGAAAGCGCGATGAACCCGAAATAGACGATGGTCCCCGTCCGGTTCCCCTCGATATCCCTGACGCGCGCCTCCGCAACCGCGACGACGCCGAGTAACACAAGACCGAGCAGCAACGACCAGAGAAAGATCACCGGGACCGACCTGCCCACCGCCGAATCTTCGTTGTGAAGACGCTGGGGCAGACACGACTCAAGAAGTTTCTCCGACGTGGTGATCGCTCCCAGCGTCAGCGCCGTCGCCAGCAACCAGCGCAGGAGCGTGATGTCGAGATCGGTGCCGTTGATGAGGACCAGGGTGGAATAGTAGGAGAGCAGGCACTCGGTGAGGAAGATGCCGGCGACAAAGAGCGTCCCCGTCTGAACCTTCTTGCGGATTCCGAAATATTCGTTGTCTTCCAGCAGACGATTCCGCTGGACATTTTTCAGGTACTCTTCGATCGTCTCCTTCTCAACTTCAATCCGGAGAGTACTTTTTCTTGCGGAGGCCGACCTGCGCTTCGCCCTTCCGAGCAGAGAATTGATGCAACGCTCACCGAATCGCATGAGGCCGTTGGCATTTCTCACGTCGGGAAAATAGAGAAGCCTGTAGTATAATTCGCGAAGCATCCCCCGGGTTCCTTCGATCTTGTTATGTTGAAGCTCCGGACCTCTTTCGTTTCTAGTGTTGTGCCGGCACGATCAGGAATGAGACCCCGCCGGCGTTCGTTCTCCAGGATACAGGACAGCGTGCATGCGCAGAGATATGCACGCCCCTTGCGACACGGGATGTACCCGTGACGCGGCGCCACGTGTTTCGATAGGGTTGTACTTCGGGGGGAGGAATGCTGACAAATAGAATGTTCCGGAAACCGGCTCCTTCGACATCGCGAACCACCACCTTCTCCCGTTCACCTTGCCCGGTGAGGGACCTGAATTGTATACCCGTCTGACCGATGAGGCAGGTCATCGTCATTCCTCTGGATAAGAGTAGGTGTGCAGCCTGAGACCCGGGGGAATGGATGCCGAGGCGCCTTCTCAAAGAGCACTGCTAAAATATAAACCTTAACAGGGGTTGAGTCAATACCGCCGGCGGGGCTATTTCCGTTGAATCAGCCCGGAAATCGAGAAAGTTATGTGAAATTATCATGAAGAGAGCGCGTTCCGGTCGAGCGGGTCAATCCGGGGCCATACCGCTCCCTGAGGGAGGAAACAAAAATGAAAACCCCGCCTCGAGGAAATGCGCCTCAGGCGGGGCGGTGTGATAGAACGTCAGGAGCTGAACTCTATGTCCATCGACCCCGCCGGATGGAGGGCGGGACCCACGGACCTACTTCTGTGCCTTCTCGACGCTCTTCGGTGACTTTTCGGCGGCCATCTGTGCAGCCGTCCAGGGGGGCACGACGCCGACCATGCGCGCATAGGCGATGGACTGGCCGAGGTGCTCGTGCATGTGAGACAGGAGCGTCATCAAAAGACTCCGGACCGTCATCTTCATGCCGAAAAACTCCACCGTGTTATCGAGGCTCGCATCCGTCATGTTCCCGACCGAACTCTTCACGAAGTCAAACGATTTCGTGAGCTGGTCGGCGATGACCTTCTTGTCCGTCGAGGCCTTCTCCCATTTCGCCGCATCCTCCGGGGAGGACATGGTGATACCCTCCGGCAACGTGGCGCCGGCAAACTTCGTGAGCATATAATTCGCAAAGGCGATATGCGAATAGACTTCGCTGACCGAGCGGACCTCTTTGCCCGGACGCCACGTCATCTTCGCGTCAGGGATGGCGTTCTCAAGATCCAGGATCTGTTTCTGCACGTATGAGATCTGACCGATCAAATCCGCACGAAATCCTTTTCCCTCTTCCGCATGGACTGCCATGCCGACCGCGACGAGCAACATACAAACAGCAATCGAACGATGAAGAAGCTTCATGGAGTACTCCCTTGGTGTAAGTGGTTGAGTGGTTTGTTGGTAATGCGAAAACAGAAAAGTACAATGGAGGGGACGGGCCCATTTTCGAGCGGAAATGCAAAGCTGGTGATGACGTTCAACAGGAAGCCCGCCGGGTAAGAGGATTGTCGAAGAACAGTGAGAGAGATCCGGAGCTGTGTGGCGCGTCACAAGGTAGGACAATCAGGCGCCAGTGTCAACAAGAACCTTCCGCGATTAATAAACTGAATTCTGCGTGTCTAAACGCGATAATTGGCTCTTAATGAACGAAAGTGCGATAGAATTTCGGGACGGCGGAGTCGAGAAACCGCAGCACGCTGCATTCGCCGAGAATTGTTAACTTTCGCTATTTGTGAGGATGCAATTTTCCACACTGATGAATTCTTAAACATGTTTCCGGGGCACTTCCTTTCCCCCCCCCCTCTATATTTATCGTGCATCGTATTGATTCAAGGTGATACTCGGGTTACTTTTACCAGGATAAGCCGACGTGCCCGCCACCGCAGGTGGACGTTCATCAAGCGGGGATGACGTAATTCAACTTTCCAATCCCGTCACGCATCTAACGGTGATTCAAAGGCACGGTCATGGCGAAAAACGAAGAGCAACCAAGAAATATCGAAAAGCCCTCGAGTGTAGCGCAATACAGATTCAGCGCATTCCGGGACGGGCTGATAATAATTGTCTTCGCCATCCTATCATACATCGTGCTTGTACAGGTCGATCTCGGTGACTACATCATCTCATGGATCGAACACCTGCGCAGGTGGGTGTTTGATGTCATCGCCTCAATCCTCGTTGTCCTTGTGGTCGGATCGTTCGTCTTCATATTCCGACGACGCAGAGAATTACTCGGCGAACTCAGGGAGAGAACGAGGCTCCAGGAGGCACAGGGGAGATTGATCGACGAGCTTGAAGAGATCATCGCCCAGGTCAAAACTCTCAGCGGCCTGCTTCCCATGTGCAGCTGGTGCAAGAAGGTCCGGGATGACCAGGGATACTGGGCGCAGGTCGAGGACTATCTTCAACGGCACTCGAATGCGAAGTTCACGCACGGGGTCTGCCCGGAGTGCGCCGAAAAGTTCCGCAAAGAAGCGAAAGCGCAATCGTCCGGGTAATTCCAACGGGCTCCTCATCAACGCCGCCGTTTCCTGCACTCCTCCTCTTTGACCCGCTCCCCGGATTCCTCATACCGACCTCCCCGGATTGTTGACTTGTATCTTTCAGGAGTCTGGTCTACCTTTAGTACTACCCGCCGTGAAGTCACGCCCAGTCGACAAGGAGAATCTTATGAAAACCTTCCTTCGCAAACGAGTCCTGCCGGTTTTACTCCTCCCGCTCCTGGCCTTTTCATGCAGAGACGTGGGAATGCACACGGGGGGCAATGACCGCGTCGTGCTCCCGGCCGGCGATGTCCACCAGGGATGGTATTTCGCCGGGGGGAACAACGTATTCATCGACGGAACGATAAACGGGGATGCGTTCGTGGCCGGCGGCATCGTCGAGATCAACGGGACGGTCAACGGAGAACTTTTTGTCGCAGGCGGCCAGGTGAACGTCAACGGCAAAGTGACGGACCGGGTTATCGCCGCAGGTGGTAACGTCCGATTGGGGGGCAGAACGGACAAGAGCATAATCGCGGCCGGCGGGACGATCGTCATGGCACGAAGCGCATCGGCCGGGGAGAACTTTCTGGGCGCCGGGGGTAACCTCGTCATCGACGGGACCGTCGGGGGAAATGCCCGGGTCGCCGGCGGGCAGGTCGATCTTGCCGGCGAGGTGAAGGGGAATCTTGACGATGCGTCGGAACATTTCCGGACAGAACACGGGGCAGTCATCGGAGGGAACCTGACGGTCGTCACCAAGGACAGCGCGAATGTCGAAATCGCGGAAGGGACCACCAGAGGAACATACACGCTGAGACTGCAGAAAGAGGAAGTCAGGCCGCGGATTCTCGGCTTCAGTGCGTGGCGCATTCTCTTCAAGCTGCTCTGCATGCTGAGTCTCTTCGCCTGCGCCCTCGTCCTTTCGTTCCTGTGTCCAAAACAGATCACCGCAATCGGAGCGACGCTCATGGACCGCCCCGGTGAGAGCGCCCTGGCGGGTCTCGCGACGCTGATATTCACACCGGTCGTTGCGATCGTCCTGTGCATTACCGTGATCGGGGTGCCGCTGGGGATGTTGTTGATGGGGTACTATTTCTGGCTTATGTATCTCTCACAGATGTGCCTGGGTGTGGCCCTGGGGTTCCGGCTCATGGGTTCTGAAGGGAAACACGGGTGGGGACTGTTCGGAACGGCGGCAATCGGCATGCTGATCGTGGATGTCGTTGCATTTATCCCGATCGTCAACGTGCTGGTCATACTCGCCGGACTTGTCTTCGGTGCAGGCGCGCTGGCCATTATTACGCGGGAACAATACCTCATATTCCGGAAGGCCTGAGACACCCGCCTGCGGCAGACGGAAAGAGGATGATACAAGACCGCCCCGGAGAGTCTGGTCCGGGGCTCCTGCGTGAGACAGCCGGTTCCCGGCGTTGGAGCACGGTACACCTGCAGCCGGATCCACGAGGCGGGCGGGTTGTCAACGGGAAAGTTGATCCGAAGTCAGCACTTCCCCGGTCGCACAATCATACAGCGTGAGCCGGCGGACCCGGAAATAGGTCGACCAGTAATCCCACAGCGTCTGGACGTTCGCGCGCCGCGCGTTGTCTTTTTCGCTCTGCGCGATGAAGAGGATGGGAATATCGATCTTGCCGATCACATACCTGTCCTTCGCCACGTCGAAGCGGCGCTGCGCGATCGTGTCGGATTTCGCGGCGACGGCGACCTGCACGCGGAGGAGGTTCAGGTGCGCCGCCTGGTAGAGCACTTCCTGTTCGAAATCGTGGCGCTGCTGTCCCACCGACGCCTCCGTACGTCTCTGGTCGGCAATCGCCGCGTCGACGGCCTCGCTTCCCACACCCCACCGGAACAGCGGGAATATGAAGCTGATGCTGAACTGCTCCTGATTGAGGAGCGCGCGGTACGCGTCAGGGAGGCCCGGAGCGGTCTGGTTGTAGCCGATGCTCGCGGTCATCGTGGCATTGAACGCGTTGTTGGACTTCGACTGCGTTACGCTCCGCTCTGCACTCAGGAGCTGGAGATCGAAGTTCACCATGTCGCTCCGGTTGCGCCGCGCCTGGGAAAGGGCGGTGTCCGGGTCGATCCCGGCTTCCGGTATCTCCGTCGGCGGGACGAGTGTGATGGACGTTTCCGGATCAAGGCCGAGCGCTGCCTTGAGGTCCTGCCGCGACCGGTGGAGCCCGACGTTGGCGTTCTCAAGCTGGGTCTGCGCGTTGAGATAGGCGAGCTCGCTCTGCAGCAGGTCGTTCTCCGCAATCTTCCCCACGTTGTACCTCCCCCGCGAGATTCTGTACAGGGTATCGTTGATCGCCAGATTGACCGATGCGTTGCTTGAATTCATCTCCGCCAGGTAGAGATCGAAGAATTTGTTCGTCACGTCGATGGCGCAATCCTCCATCGCCTCCGCAAGCTGGCGGGTGGAAGCCTTGTAATTGAGCTCCTGTGCCTCCTCGTCCCACCTCATGGTGTTGATCTGGAAGAACGGCTGGCTCAACGTCAGCGAAAGCGGGTTGGAGCGGTAGTACTGGGACCGGGAATCAAGCAGGTCAATCCGGCTCACCCCGGATTGCAGAGACATGAGTCCACCTGTGAGAGGGATCTTCTGGGTCAGCCCGAGGCTCACCGTCGAACTCGCCTGGCTCTGAGGCGTAAACACCGTGGATCCGTCCGGCAGGACGACGGGGGTAATGGAGCGGTAATATCCCGGGACGTCTCCCTGGAGAGAAAGCTGGGGGAGGTATCCCGCGGTAAACGACCTGTAGGATGACCGGCTGCTCTCGAACGCGCTTTGCGCCATCACACCGAGAGGCCCTTTCTCCCGGGCCATCCGGATGCACTCCCGCAGTGTCAAAGCGACCGGCTGCGCCTGCGACAATACGGGGACGGCGCGCGTAGCGAGGAGGAGAGCCAGCGCAAGCGGCACCCTGATCTTCATGGGGCCACCCACCTTGCCGTGACACATGTGTCGAGTGCCGTTCTCATCAAGATGTCCCCTATTCATAGCGGAGGCAGACGACCGGGTCCTGCCCCGCGGCCCGGCGGGCGGGGAATATGCCGAAGGCGATCCCGACGGAGATCGAAATGAAAAACGAGATGATGACGGACGCCGCGGAGACTATCGTCAATACGCCCGCGAACTGCTGGATCGCGTAACTGAGACCGACACCGAGCAAAATGCCGATCACTCCCCCGGTAACGCTTATCATCGTCGCTTCGCTCAGGAACTGGAGAGTGATGGCCCTGCGGGTCGCCCCCGCGGCACGGCGGATCCCGATCTCCTTCATCCGTTCCATCACGGAGGCGAGCATGATGTTCATGATGCCGATCCCCCCGACGACGAGCGAGATCGACGCGATCGCGCCAAGGACGATATTGAAGATCTCCCTCGTCCGCTGTGCCTGCCGCAAGAGCTGTTCGGGGACCGTCACCTGGAAGTCGACAACCTGATTGTGCCGGCGCTGAAGCATGCGGCTGATGACCTCGGCAAGCGCCACCATCTGATCGGCGTCCGCAACGCGCACCACCAGCCGGTCGAGCTGGTTGTAGTTCACGGGCTTCTTCGAGTCCTGATCCCCGGAGTCGTCCGACCCGGTCTCCCGGGAGGCCTTCTGCACGTCCAGCTTCGTCACCAGCGAGCGGTTCTTATAGCGGAGAAGGAGCGTGCTCACCGGCGCGTAGACGTCGAAGTTGAAATCCCGTATGCCGAGGTGCTGCATGCTCTCCTTGCTGACCCTCCGTTCCTTCAGCACGCCGATGACCGTAAGCCAGAGGCTGCCGCATTTGATTCTGCCGCCTATCGGGTCCTCCGTGGAAAAGAACCTTGCCTTGATCGACTGCCCGATGACGGCGACAGGGGAGGCGAGATCCATATTGATTCTCGAGAACATCTGTCCCCTCTCGAGCTCGAAATCGGTCGTGGCGAAGTAAATCGAATCGACTCCGACGAGCTTGCTCGTACGTTTGAGCCCTTCGCGGGAGACCATCGTTTCGACGACGACCTCCGGGCTGACGAATTCCACGCCGGGTACCGTGCTCAGGATTCCTTCCCCGTCCGCCAGCGTGAGCCCCGGGCTGAATCTCTTTTTCTCCGTTTTCTTCGCGAGATCGTCGTCGGTGACTTTCCCCTCTTCCTGCTCGACGAGCGGCGTGATGATGATATTGTTCGTCCCCAGGAGCTTCATCTGCTCGAGGATCTCCTGCTTGGCCCCCGTCCCGACCGCAAGCATGGAGATGACCGATCCCACCCCGAACACGATCCCCAGGGAGGTAAGGACGGCGCGGAGCTTATTGTGGGTGATTGCCTCGAGGGCAATCCTGGCGCTCTGCACGATGTGCTGCACCAGCGCGACGGGAATCCCAGGGCGGAAGCTTTTCCCCGTGCCCATGCCGCTCACCGTTGAGCCACGAGCGGAATGATAGGGAGCTTGCCCGGTTCGGGCGGGGTCGACATAAACAGCTCGTCCTTTTCACCTATACCGGCCTGGACCACAGCCGAGTTTTCGTTGATCAGACCCAGTCGTACTTCCTGCCTGACGGCACTCCCCCCCTTCTTCCTGTACACGAACGTGATCTGACCTTCGGTGTGGACGCATTCAAGCGGAACGGAGATCACGCTGTCAAGCTTCGCCACCAGGATCTCATTGGCCGTCGTCATCGCCGGCCGGAGCGTCGTGTCCGATTCGGTTACCTTGATGCGGACTTCGAAGACCTTTGAGTCGGAATTCGGCCTCTGCTCGCCGATGTTGGCGACGGCGGTGACGACACCCGAGAGAGGCTTTTTCGGGTTCGCGTCGAGCTTCAGTTTTACCGGCTGCCCGACCGCGATTTTCTCTATGTCCAGTTCGCTGATGTAGGTAATCGACTCCATCTCCCGGAGGTCGGGGAGCGTCGCCACGGTCGGGTCCCAGGCGTTGATTGTGCTCCCCACGACTTTCTTCTTGCCGTTCCATTCCCGCGCGTACACCACCATCCCGTCCGCGGGAGCCTTGATTGTGAACTCCTCCATCGTCTTCCGGAAGAGATCCATCTGCTGTCGCTCTTTCAAGAGATCGACTTCGGCGGCCTGTGCCTTGGCGATGGATTGCTTCGTCTTCGTGACGTAGTTCTTCAGAGCCTGCTCGTACGCCCTCTGCGCCCGCTCATAATCAATCTCCGCCTGCCGGCGCATCGCCGGCGCCTCATAGACCGATTGGTCCATCGCGAGCTTCTTCTCCTCCCGGGCGTAGGAGAGATTCACGAGCTCATCACGGGCCTGTGACAGCACCAGCGTGCTATCGAGTTTTGTCTGCAGATACTGCGCATCGAGTTTTTGAACGGAAAGCTGGGCGTCCTTGAACTTCCCCATGATCTCCGATTTATCCAGGTCCGCGACGAATTCCCCTTTCTTCACGACGGTCCCTTCCGGGATAATGTTCGTGATCTTCATCTGCCAGATATTCGCCGCGCGAGCGTTCTCCGACCCCATGATATTGATCGAGCTCTTCGCCTGAAGCTCGCCGGTCGTCGTGACAGTGACAAGGAAAGCCCCTTTGAGGGGGAGCACAATCACCTCCGTTTTCGCGGTCGCGCCCGGGGTAAGGAACATCCAGTAGATGCAGAGTAAGAGGAGTGCGGACACCACGACGGCCACGAGGGGGCGTCGCATTACCAGAGAGCGGAATTCAGGAAGGATTAAGGTACGCAACTTCGATAATTCGGGGATGCGGATCATTGTCATCACCCACGCTGGATGGAAATTCTCGGCAACGCGATTGTTTTCCTGCCGGGCTTCGGGGGAACTTCCGGGATTATCAGGAACCGGGAGGAAGGACGCGCATGATAAAACATAATGGCCCCTCCGGCTGAAACAGATCTCGAAGAGGCCTGACCTGGAAAGAACGCGGGACTCGCAACACGACGGAGTGCTTATTAAGGTAGAACCGAAATTTTACAGAGTCAAGGCGACGATGCGATTCACCCGGATAAACTCGTCAACTGCGGGTTGAAGCCGGCGCTCAAAAACGCGGGCCGCGATGAACCGTGCATCGAATGGCAGGTTTTCAGTGTTGTTACATGAAGGACCGTGGCGACTGCTGCAGGTGGACTGTCTGACTGCAATCCCGCTCAAGCGTGCAATCGATGAAGTACCTTTCCAACCCGAACTGCTTGATATTCTTTAAACCTCCCGTTAGATTATTCTACGTTCTTTCAAATGCCCGGATTGCCGGAGTTCTCATAGAAGACTCTGCCGCCGGATGAATGTCCACCTCAAGGGAGAGCTTTTATGCGCGCACGATATTTTATACTCGCCTTCCTCCTCACGCTTCTCCCTTCACTTCTCCCTGCTCAATGGACTCAGTCGCGCGGGCCGTACGGCGCAAGAGTCGTTTCCCTTCTTGTCGAACCCAACGATCTATTTGCAGGTACAGTCGCCGGAGTATATCACTCCACCGATCACGGCAATACATGGCTCCTGTCGAGTTCCGGCATCCCACTGGATTATATACCCGCGTTCGGCTCGATCGCAAGCACCATTTTGGCCGGCGGATCGACAGGAATCTACCGATCAGTGAACGACGGGGCATCCTGGTCAATTGACACGGCAGGATTGCCCTATACCGATATCCTGGCATTTACTTCGTCAACCAATACGGTGTTTGCCGCGACCGATGGATACGGCGTGTACCGATCAACAGATTTGGGACTGCACTGGCTCAGCTCAAATTCAGGTCTGACAGATTCGTACCCATACGCGCTAACGGTGGCGAAAGGTGATATATTCGTCGGCACAGGCTCGGGCGTTTTCCGGTCACTCGATGACGGGCTTACATGGTCTCCCGTGGACACGGGACTCACCAATCTGTATGTCTCCGCGCTTACACAATCCTCAGGAATATTGTACGCCGGATCATATCAGCAGGTCTATTCATCGAGTGACCTTGGAGCGACCTGGCACCCATTTAATGCAAGCCTGACGAATGTTAACATCAATGCCCTGTCGGCGACAGATAGCGTTGTCTTTATGGGGACCTACCAGAGCGGAGTCTACAGGTCGCCTTCCGGCGGCGGCGGATGGACGCAGATCAGCACCGGGCTCCCGCTGCCGAACATACACGCGCTTGGCACTAACGGTACCGATCTCGTAGCGGGATCCGATAACGGGATTTCCCGGCTGTTTCTCAACGGCGGGAGCTCCTGGGTGAGCGGAAACACCGGGCTCCAGAACATGTTAGTAGCCGCACTCGGCAGCCAGGGAAACTATATTTATGCGGGCGTTTCGTTTTACAGCACGTACCGATCGAGCGATCAGGGAAATAGCTGGACGACGATCGCGATCCCCGGTTCGGATTCGACAGGCCGGCATTTTGTCCCGGTTGGAAGCGACCTATTCTGCGGGACCTCCAGCGGTTTTTACCGGACCACAAACTCAGGGAACGTGTGGACCCCCATCGATTCAGGACTCACCCCGACGGATCTCTCCGCGTTCGGGCTTATAAATTACGGGCAGTCGCTGTACTGTGCAACGGTCGACGCTATCTATCGATCGACCGATCGGGGGGATCACTGGACGAATTTCAGCGCGGGCGCTCCGACATCCGTGAACTTCCTGAGCTTTGCCCTAATGGACACGACCCTCTTCTGCTCCCTCACCTCCGGTCAGGTCATCCGCTCGGGAGTCTCCGCGCCCGGTTGGACTCTCACCGGCCCGAAACTCAGCAACCAGCAACTGAGGAAGATCGTCGCACTTGGCACGACGCTCTTTGTCATGTCGGATTCAATCCACAAGTCCACGGACGCCGGCGCGACCTGGAGTCCCGTGACGGGCATTTTTGGGAACGCTTCGCCGACGGACCTGCTTGTCTATGGCAATTCGCTCTTTTTCGGCTCAAGGAGCGGGCTGTTCCTCACGACGAACAGCGGTGCAAGCTGGACAAACATTTCATCGGGGCTCGCCGACACCGCGGTATGGACCATGATGATCAGCGGGCAGACGCTTTATGCTGCCACGCTGAATGACGGCCTCTGGGAGCGTCCCCTGTCAGACGTTCTCGCATCCGTAGAAGGGATAAAACCCGGTCTCCCGGCGACGTATACTCTCGAGCAGAATTATCCGAACCCATTTAACCCGGCCACGACGATTCGATACAGCCTTCCGACAATGTCGCACGTCCTGATGACGGTTTATAACATGCTCGGGCAGCGGGTCGCCGTTCTCGTGAATGACAATATGGCCGCCGGCAATCACGAGGTGCGGTTCGAAGGGGCGGCCCTGGCAAGCGGCGTGTATTTCTACCGGATGCAGGCGGGACCGTACGATAAGACCAAGAGACTTCTATTTCTCAAATAGTATCCGTGAAGGCACTCCGGAATTCACTGTTCCCGTGTTCGCCGGGCCGTTGCTTTTTGCCGGTCTTTGACCCGCTCGAAATGACGGATATGAAAATGATGTTGAGTCACCATGTCGATTTGCGGTAGTCTCAAACGACTACATACTGGAGCGAGAGAGTAACATTGCAAGTGGAAAGATCATGAGGGGAGAACTATGAAGTCAGGACGATCGGGCAGAAGCTCCCGCATGGGGAGCCGCGCGAAGGACGTGGATGCCTATATCGCTGCAGCGCCCCCATGGTCACAGAAGACACTCAGGTCCATGCGCAAGACCATCAGTGCCGCCGCGCCTGATGCCGAGGAAATCATCAGTTACGGGATGCCTGCGTACAGGCATTCCGGGATGCTCGTGTACTTTGCGGCGTTCGAAGACCACTGCAGCTTCTTCCCCGGGAGCAAGGCTATACTCAAGGCATTCAGCAGGGAGCTGAAGCCTTTTGACGCGAAGGTCGGAACAATCCGGTTTACCCCCGAAAAGCCTCTACCGGCCACACTTATCCGGCGGATCGTGAAAAAGAGGATCGCAGAGAACGAAGAGAGAACGAGGAAGAAGGCCCGATAGAGACGGGTCTTCGCAGAGGTCGGAATCGAGTCTCCCTCTTTACCCGGTAACCAGCCGGCGAATTTGTGCGTCCAGGTCCTGAGGAGAACAATCCACACTCGGTACACCCCCCCCGGTCGATACGCAAGAGCCCCGGGATCCCTGAAATGCGTGATACAGTCACAAAATTGCTGATGCAGTCACAAATTGATTGCAACTCCGGGGTCATTTGATTACCAGGACTTTCCGCACGGCAGAATATTTTCCTGCCGTCATGCGTACATAGTACACTCCGCTTGGAACCGATTCCGCCGACCACCGAACGCTGTAGCTCCCCGGTTGTTTTGATTCATTCACGAGCGTCGCGATCTCATGCCCGAGCACGTCGTAGACTTCGAGCGTGACCGGACCCGCGACCGGAACGGAATACCCGATCTCCGTTGAAGGATTGAACGGATTGGGGTAGTTTTGCGATAGCGCATACACGAATGGGCGCGCGGACTGTCCAACAGATGTGACGCCATTGGTGCTTACTTCAATGGAGGGGACGCTCGGATTCCCGTGAATATCAACTGTGACAACCCGGTAGTAATACGTTAACGCGAGGTTGAGGCCCGCATCGACCGAAAACGTATCGATCGTGCTGGCGGCAAGCGTTGCCGCGGTCAGCGGGAGCCCGGGACTGGTTGCACGGTAAACGTTATAGTATCCGACGTCAGGATCAGTCCTGTCCCTGCTCCAATTCACGCGCACGGTATTAGCGCCCGGCAGGGCAACCTGGACAGCGATGGGAGCCGACGGGGGAAGGTTATCAACGGAATACCCGCTGTCGATCTGAGAGCTCCAGAATACATTGGGATCCGCGGTCCTTGCCGTTACAAAGAAGTACCTCCAGGGAATTCCCTGCGGCGTGGAATCCGCCAGCGTCGGACACGCAAATGAGTAGTCGGCGAGATCCATCACGGGGAGGCTCGTCATATATTGCCAGTATGTGGGTCCGCCCAGAGGAACTTTGCCGGATGGAGCGTCACTCAACATGAATGTCCGGGAATTCAGCTCATGTCTCGCAATCATGCTCTCGTACTGATTCCTGTTCAGGATTGTCGCGGGACCCGCAACGGCTCCGGCGTTGATTCCGCGCCATACCCAGTATTCGCTCACGAGCGGTGAAGGAAGATCATCGCCAAGAGATTTGTTCCAGTTCACGGCGACATATCCCCCCTGGTCGTGCGCAATATCGTTTACTGATGCGATGACGGGTTGCGCATCGATCAACATCCACGACGCACCGATCAATCCGCTGTCGGAAGACCCGCCGGCGATCCCCCTTTTGCCGTCAAACGAAAGAGAAACCGACAGGCCGAATTTTGCGTTACCGCTGGCTCCCGCCCCGACAAGTTTCGTCCCTTGCTGGGTCCAGATCCCGTTCGAGCGCGTGAAAACCCATACCGCGCCGGCGGATGAGTTGTCACCGGGCCCTCCCACGAGTAACGTATTCCCGTCAAGTGAGAGCGCAACCGAATTACCCTGGTACGCGGGACCCGAAGCACCGGTCCCGACAAGTTTGCTCCCCTGCTGGGTCCATACCCCCGCGGTCCTCGTGAACACCCACGCAGCGCCGGTGCCGCTGCTGTCATTGTACCCTCCCAGAACCGCGGTGTTTCCGTCGGAGGAAAGCGCCACGGACAGCCCTTCAGCTGCATACCCCACCGCACCCGTTCCTACGAGCTTATTTCCCTGTTGAAGCCACAACGGCCCGACACGAACAAAGATCCATGCGGCACCTGCGGGAGCGTCGCCCGGCCCACCCACGATCGCCGTATTTCCGTCGCCGGAGAGGCACACCGAATTTCCCTGGTTTGCCGCGCTCGAGGCGCCTGTTCCAACGAGCTTTCCTCCTTGCTGACTCCAGACAATTCCGCTTCGCGTGAATACCCAAGCCGCGCCGGCAAGGCTATTGTCAAACGCCCCACCCACCAACGCCGTGTTTCCGTCCGAGGAGAGCGAAACCGAGTATCCTTCCTCAGCTCCCCCCACGAATCCCGTGCCGACAAGCTTGGCCTGCGTGTTCCATAGCTGTCCACTGCGCGTGAGTACCCAGGCCGCTCCTCTCCTGCTGCTATCAGCCATCCCTCCTTCGATGAGTGTGCTTCCGTCGGAGGAGAGAGCAACCGACTCTCCCTGATATGCGTAGACGCCGTTATTGTAATCATTAAATTTGGTCCCCATCTGCGTCCATGCGCCGCCGTTTCGTGCGTACGCCCAGACGGCTCCGAAACCGGCATTATCCTGGTATCCTCCAACGGCGGCAGTATTTCCATCGCCAGAGATGCAGACAGCCCATCCCTGGTAGGAAGCTCCAACGTTGCCCTTACCAACAAGTTTGCTCCCCTGCTGCAGCAACTGGGCATTCGCGTCCATCACCATTCCAACGGCACCTACTGCCAGAACCACCAGCACAAGTTTCATCTCTTCGCCCCTCCAATATTGAGCGAAAATACGATTATGGGCAACCTAAGGCAATAGAACGAATTAGCTATCTTCGAAATTCTTCATCCATAAGGTCCGCCAGGGAAGGAGATGAACCCTGGGGGGGTGATGTCCTTCTACCACCGATCGAGAGGAGTCGGAGAAGAATGCAAGCGGGGAGAATCATCAAACGCAGAGAGGTACCTAACGCGGAGAAGTATCCTGTAATCCGGTTGATGACAAATGGTCCTGGATGAGAAAGGCCAATGACGTTTCGATAATGCCGACCATGAAATAGCTGTATTGGAGAAAATTCCTTCCGCCGATCATATTGACCTGAACGAAGATCCATATCATCAATCCCATGCCGAGCGCCGCCCCTACATAACCTGAAAAACGGTGCTTCCGCAATGTTAGTATACCGCCCACAAGCTGTCCGATTCCGTTTACGAGAAACAGAATGACCCCCGGAATAAGGAAATCGCGCAATGGCGTCCCCTTCAGCAGGTCCGGAGACATCTGCATGAGTGTTCCCGCGGGATTGACGATCAAGATCGCACCGCAGATCACTGCTCCCACACCTACCAGAATCTGTATGACGCCCTGAGAAATGACAAGAATGCTTTTCATACAGGACGTACTCCACTGAAAGCCGACCGCGCAAAGAGGATCATGTCTTCGGCTCCGCGCCAAGGGTCGCTAGGCGTTCTCCCAAAGCCAAGAAGAGATCCTCCTGCACAGTCAGAGAAGTTCCACGAATTTGTGCTGTAGTCGAACCAAGGAGCCACACCTCGGACCCCGCCATCCGGACCGGCTGGGGCCCGGGGGTGTCCGTCAAGCCGGGAAATCGGTTCTGAAATGCATTGACGAATATTTCCGCGCTCGTAACAAAAGCCAGGATATTGGGACGGAGCTTCTCAGCCCTAAAAAGAAACTCTTCAATATCCTTGTCCTCCGGGATGGCGGCCCGGTCTTTTTCGCTGGCGACAGCCACTCTCCGATTGAGCTCAGTGAGGCCGATCCCGGTTCGCAGCAACAGCGAGGTCTTCTTCTCAATGAACATCAATCGCACCGGTTCGCTGAGACTTCCCTGGGCCATCCCTTCCGCGAGGGCCTTGCGTTCTTTGGAGTCGATGACGCGCGTTGGAGTAATCCCCCCTAAATCAAGCAATTCCCAGAACCGGTCTTTTTGATGCACATGGGGAAAACCGAGCTTCTCCGATACCTCCAGCACGGCAGGAGCGACGAAGACCACCGTCATGCCTGGTTCCCAGATTTCTTTGGCCACGTGAGAGGGCCCTTAGATTATGATGGGATCAGATGCATTGCACCTACCGAACCAGGAGCAGGCACTTTGCAGCAACGAACGAATGCGTCTTATCAGAGGAGCCATCCCCCGCCTGAAGCCGGTAGATGTACATGCCGCTCGCCTGACCCGAAGCCTTCCAGGTTACAGAGTGATGTCCAGGGGGAAAGTGTCCCCCGGCGAGTGATGTGACCTTCTGGCCGAGTATATCGTAGACGATCAGCGACACATTCCCCGCGAACGGAAGGTCGAACTTGATTTCCGTTGACGGGTTGAACGGATTAGGAAAATTCTGCATAAGCGCATATGTCAACGGAATAGAGACATCTGCAACGCTCGCCGGAGGGACGACCGTAATCGCCCCGGATGGAATGGGGGTCAGGTTTCCATACGTTGCTTTGATGACGGCGCTCCCCAACCCGTTCCCCCTTAGTGAAGCCCCGTTCCAGGTGATACCGAGGTCTCCCGGCGCAACGGCCCCCGTAATATCCTGTAGTGACCACGCATCCGCAAGGACATTTCTCATGAACCTGCCGCCGGTTGCCCTGGCGACCGCGTAGACCGGAAGAATCTCCCCAACGCCGAGCGTTCGAGCAGGCACAACAACTCCCAACCCGTCGGGAGAGGTTTCGACCCCTACGGAGACTTCCCCTCCCCCCCTCACCGTGAAGATCATCACGCCGGAGAGTCCGCCGCCGCCGGCATTAAATACCGTAACGGGATAACCCCCCGGAACCAGGAGATCGGTTGCCGGTATCGAAGCGTGCAGGATCCCCATGTCGGCGAATGTGGTAGGCCTGTCGCTTCCGTTGAAGCGGACCGTTGATTTCCCGGCGAGATAATCACGCCCCATGATAACGTCCAATGTAAATCCCGGCCCGCCGGAGTCACTGGCGGAAGGTACCAGCGAACCCGCAAGTGGCGTGGGCGTGTTCCCGAGACGATTGTTCGTATCCGAAACTGTAAAGCGCCAGAGGTCCCAGAGTCCGGGGACGAAAACCGTCCGGTTGCCAGTATTGGCGACCCCGCCTTCGTTTTGCCATGTTGCCCCGGTATCCCGGGACTCGTAGAGTTCGAGCGCTGCAGGATTCTGCCCGGAAAGCTCATTCTGGTCGAAATGGAACATGACGCCAGCGTCCACGGCAATAGGGGCGGCGGAAGTGATATCAAAGTAGCGACGCAGAGAACTGTGTCCGGTTCCTGTTGATGCCGTCCCGGTCGTCCGCCGGACTATCGTAACGCCAACATAGGCGTTGCCGGGAAAAACGAAATCCAACCCTATGTTTCCGCATGTGTACGTTCCCGCCGAGCCGGTGACATCCTGGGTCGTTGCCGCGTGCCCGACGATCGTATGCCCCGGTGATTCGGAAAGGTAGCCTCCGGGCGCAATGTTGACAGTGTCCGCGCCCGTAACGAGAGAGCCGGCATTCACCGTCAGGAGGCTGTCGATCATCAGATTTCCGGCCAGCGTCAAACCGGCGGGACGATTCCACGTGAGCTTGCCGAGCGTGATACCCGGGAGCGTCGCAGCACCGCCGGAGCCCCCATAAATGAGACTTGAGGCCCCCATGCCGATGAGAGATCCCGCTCCCATCGAGAGAGAGCCATTCAGTGTGAGAGTATGAGGACCGATGGAAAAGATGCCCGCCGTGAGTTGAAGCGAATCCAGCACAGATACGTCAGCCGACAGCGAAACGCCGGCGGGATTGTTGATTACGAGCGTGTTCAGCTGGACACCGCCGATTGATTGAGGGGCTGCGCCGTTCATCGTAAAGGTACTTGTCCCGGGGGTGAGTGTCCCCGAGTTACTGAAGTTTCCCCGCACAATGTGCGAATAGGTTCCGGCGACAAACGAACCTGCCTGAATCGCAAAATCTCCACCGATGGTCAGGCCCGTTACAGCTGTTATTACCCCTCCCATAAGCGTAAGATTGCCATTGATGACGCTTATTCCTGCAATAGTCGGCGCCCCGAAATTCCCGATCATGAGATTGTGATACAGGGCGGGTCTGACAGCCTGGCTCGTACCCGAGTAGGCGACGGTATTGCCGGGTGTGGTGACATTGAAGGTGGCGATGTCGACCGTTCCTCCGATATAGAGTAACCCGGAAATGCCCTGCGTGATGGTTCCCGGACCGGTCAGGGAGGAAACAGCACTGACAGTCCCATTGTTCGTGAGAGTGCCGCCAGATCCCACGATTAGCGTCGAGGCGTTCAGGGTCCCACCCACGGTGTCCGTTGCCCCGTTGAGCGTGAGTGAAGTGACTCCCATGAAAATGACGCCAGGACGTACCAGGAGAGTACCGGTTATAGTGAGCGCAGGCGGTCCTGTCTTTATTCCGTTGACGCTTACGGACAGATTGTTGTAAGGGAACGCGGGCACTGTCTGCGGCCCGCCGTTGAAATCGACAGTGCTTCCGGCAACCGAGTGTCCTGTAGCAATTCCAGGACTGAATGATCCCGCGATCCCTACGATCCCGGTTGAGGGGAGCGTCTTCGCGTAATCGCTAAACGAGAGATTGCCGTATGCCGCCGCGAAGACAGATTGACCGGGACTCCCCTGATTGTAAACGACGGTCCCCGTGGAGCCGCTTGTCAGGCTGCCGACCCCCGTTACCTGACCATCCAGCGTCAGCGCACTCACGCCGCAACTCAACTGCGCTCCAGGACCGATGACCAGGTTCCCGGTGACCTCGAGATTGCCATCAAGACTTGTTGTCCCGGCACTGATCATCAGGTTGTTGAATGTTATTATCCCTCCGCCCGGGAGCATGTCTGATGCCGTAATTTCCACGCTTCCCGTCCCTGGCGTCCATGTTCCAAGGTTATTGAATATGAAACCGGCGCAGACCAGCGTCCCACCCCCGCTCATGACCAAGCTCCCCGGGTTGTTGCCGGATCCGACAGTGATCACGCTTTCAACCGTGAGGCGGGCGCCGGCATTGAATGAGAGCGTGCCGGCACCGGCCCCCGATGCGGTTCCTCCGAGCTGTACGAGGGCACACGCCGCACCCGAGGCATCTACCGTGACGGTGAAGGCTCCATTGATAACCACCGTGTCGCCGGCCGCCGGTGCGGGATTGCCGCCCCACGTGGCCGAAGACGTCCAGTTACCCGATTGTGACGATGTCCTGATTGCCGCAATTAGATCCCGTTTAGTAAGCGATAGGAGAAGCAGAGATATGATCAGAAGCCGGTTTCTCGTTTTCATAGATGGCCTGTGTGAAGAGTGTGGATGCACCACAATTTAATGAATGCCCGCTGAGAATTCTCAGTCCGGTGACGTGAATCACCAGGGAACGGACATGACATTATGAGAAAAATCTGTACTTCAGGCCAGGTACCCTCCACATGTTCGCATGTTCACCGAAGCTTGATTGAATATCCTCGAAATCTGACTTACCTTTTCTCCAGTTCCCAGTTCTTTAGATGGCGTCCGCTTCCAATGTCGGGAACGCCTTCACTTTTTCACAAGCAGGACACATTAACGCCATCGCGATGAAAACAGCTGCACTCCTGATGACAGTCATACTCACCAGCACGGGTTCGGGCCACGCACAGCAGCTGCCCGGCGAGAACTTCCCGGATGCGAACACTGTCGGCCTGTGGCATATGAATGACTCGAGCGGAAGTACAGTCGTTGATTCGGGAGATTCCAGCCATACCGCGACTGCGACGGGCACAACCATCGTTGCCGGCCGGTTCGGGAATGCGAGGTCGTTTACGAACCAGCCAAGCTATATTGATCTCGGGCCGCAGCTTTTCGGCGGTGCGCCGATGTACTTCACCTTTGAAGGCTGGATTAAGATCAATGCCTGGGCCACCGATCAGGGGACGATATTCTATGACGGCGCAGATGCCGAGTTAGAGATCGGGACTGCGCCTGATTCTTCGCTCTACTATTCCGTCCACACAAGCACGGGATGGTTCGAGATCAAGAAGCGCGGTCTTTTGACCGGCCGCTGGTACCACGTTTGCGCGACGCTTGACAATTTCGTCCAGGTCCAAACGCTCTATGTAAACGGCGTACTTGAGGCCCAAACTGTCATAACAGGCCAGCTCGTCCGCGTGGGGGCGTCGTATCGCCCTACGATAGGGTCATACACTGCCGGTTCATACTTCTACGGGTTCCTGGGGGTGATCGACGAGGTTCGCATATCCAATAAGGTACGCGTGCCCCAGGAATTCGATCTGCAACTTCCGCCGATAAATTTCACCGGGCACCAATCGGGATTCTCACTCAATCTGAGCTGGAGTAACGGTGGCGGGAGGGCGAGACTCCTCAGGTACAGGGTATATCGGGGGATGGACTCTACGGATATGGCCTTGCACGACTCCACGGGATCGACTTCGTATGCAGATTCGAGCCTGACAGACGGGCTTACGTACTTCTACAGAATCTCCGCCCTTGATTCGACAGGGTTTGAAGGAGAGACGAGTGCGGCCCGGGCGATCACGTTCAATGCACCTCCCTCACAGGTGCACTTAGTCTACCCGGTGAACGGGTCGACGGTTGGAGCGCAGGTCGCCCCGTTTGTCTGGCATAGGGCCGTCGGCCAGGTGGACAGATACTGGTTTGAGCTCGCGACAGATTCAATGTTTACATCCAGGGCAATCGACTCTACCCTCACCGATACCTCTACCGTGGTTCAAAATCTCTCCAACGGACAGTTCTGGTGGAGGGTCAAAGCCCGCTCACTGGCAGGATGGGGGGAGTTCAGCCAGACGGCGAGGTTCAAGACCGTGATCGTGAGCGTAAACACTCCGGCAGATCTTCCATCCCATTACGGCCTCTCTCAAAATTATCCCAACCCGTTCAATCCGTTCACGACAATTCGATATGAGCTGCCGAAGCGGACACATGCGAACCTGACGGTATTCAATGCGCTGGGTCAATGCATTGCCGTCCTTGTGAATGAAGACCGGGAGCCGGGTTTTTACGAAGTGAGATTCGATGGATCGAACCTGGCAAGCGGAGTGTACTTCTACCGGCTCAGGGCCGGCGACTTCGAATTCACGAAAAGTCTCGACCTGGTGAGGTAAGAGGAAACTGCGCCGGTCTGCCTGGGCGGAGACCGGTGCGGAGAGCATCTCCGTTTATATGAGTGACTTCACAAGCAGCGCGACAAAGACCGCAAGGAGAAGGGAGAGCAACGTCCCTACAAGAACGTACTCCGCAAATGGACGGTGGTCCATCTCTTTAAACCTTGCGAATCCCTTTACCGCAAGGACCAACCCGATTGCCGCGATTTCGCCGGTCAGGACCGCGACGTAGATAATGATGCGCTCCAGTATCCCGATCACCCTGCCGGTGTTGTATTCGCGCCGGTCAGCCGCCGTCATACTCGAGGTATCACCCGCCCCGGCCTGGGGCCCGACACGCAACCCGGCAAGCAGCATTCTTAGCAAGTGGTTGGCTTCATTCGAGACCAACAAACCACCCATAAGGACGACGCTTCCCCCGGGGCGGCTTATTCTCTCGAGGAGAGACACGAGGACAGAGAATCTCCCGAGTGTTGCCAGGAATGAGAGCAACTCACCGTTGAAAGGTATACCAACCCAGGGGGAGAAAAACACGCTAAGGAGAACGATCTGCACACCAAGAGACAAAAGCCGGATCCCGGTGTTCGGATTGCGACCCCTTTCAAGCCGATGGAATGCAAGGTCGCTCAGCAAAAGGAGTCCCAATAGTACAGCCCAGCCGATACCGGGCTGGAAAGCAATGAGCCCGACCGTCTGAACAACGCACAGGAACAACAGTCCGCCGGTGGTCAACGGGCCATCCCGGAAAAGAAAAACAAGCCGGGAAGCAAGGACCGCGTTCAGCATGAAGAAGAATTCCGGGCTCATTGTGGCTCCATGACTTGTCTGAGACTGGCGGTGATCTCCCCGAAGAGGGGCACGATCGTCCTGATCGCCCCGGCGTCAATCGATTTGTACACGGCCTTGTCAGTGACCCGGAGATCCCGGGCCATCTGCTTGACGGTGACGTTACCGATAAGCCCCTGCAAAATTTCCAGCCGGCTCACCGGCCATTTTACGATCGAGTGCGAAACGAGAGCCAGACTTTCATTTATCAGCGTGAGCCCGGCCTTGTCAGGACCCGCGATGGCAAAGAGGCTTTTCGTTTTCTTCAGACGCTCGATCATGGCCCGGGCTTCATGGAAGGCCGGTCCGTCCATCCCGATGGCCTGTTTCGTGTTAATGGGCGTGCTGATTTCCCCGATCGCGAGTGCGAATCGAACCTCGACCGGATAGAGGGCTATCAGGATGGCCAGCGCATCCCGGTAGAACCTGTCGGGTGCAGTGAACACTGCCTGAAATTCATCGCCGAGCGTGATAGTGTACGGAGAGACAAGCCCTCCTCTCTTTTTCGCGTTAAGCTGCCTCAGGCACGCCCGGAGCTTCTCCTGCACCGCAGATCTCTCAACGATTCTCCTGGAAGCAACGAGGTCGCCCACCAGCACAATGTTCCTGGTTCGATTCGCCTTGCCCACATTCAAATCCTTCCGCGGCGATGGTTGACATTTCAACCATAACAGTTTAAGATGACAAAGTCAACTGAAACGGTATAATAATGTATATTCAACCATATTAGGAGACTTCTGGCGATGAGTATTTGTTCCAGGATCTTATAGTGAGAAACGGTCCGACCAATGAGGGATAGCAACGCGTTCCTTTTTCGAGTGAAGGAGACTAACGGTTCAAAAACTGTGTCCGTGCACGTGCGGCAGGAGATCTTTCTTCACCGAAGTTCGTTGTTCGTGAATAGTCAATCAGTCGAATGATATCGGGAATCGGGGGCGAGTGCAGAAATGAGCGGGGGAGAATATCGCGTTCATAAGATGGTAAACAGGTTCGACATTAGTTGCGAATTGAGACATGTCACTGATTCTCACACACCCGATTCATTATATTTACAGCACCCCCCCTCGTTCTCAATCAACTTAATTCCAAACGAAATTCACGTCAAGGGCATTTCTATGATCGGTCATCTGACCAAGATCCAACCATGGTTCTCCGGCAAAACCGAATTGAATACTCTCCGTCGACTTGGCGATGTCCTCACATTTGAACTTGAAGAACCCCGCTCACTGCATGTTCAATATCTGCACCCCCGGGACGCGCCGCCACAGGATTTCCTGTTGAATTCCAGGTATGTAATCCGGGATATCGAATCGCCACCCGTGCAACTGCATTCCGGATATTGGTTCGATGCGGAGACCAGCCGCGTTTTGACTATCCGCGAGTTGAAGTGAAGGATGAAAAAAGGCATGATTGTCAGGCGCTCAGCAGTTGACAGCTGAGTACTACGCGTCATCCGCCATTGGGAGAATAATTCGAATCGCGGGCAGATGCCAGAACCTGCCAGAACGAGGATGAGCGCCCGGAGACCGGTAGGAGCCAGCATCCGTGAACTCAGGAGGGCATTTTCACGGTTCTTAGTTCCCGCAGGTCAATCTTCATGTCGCATCCCGGGCACATGAAGATTTTTGTGATTCTCTCCTGTTCATCCAGAAGCATGTTTGCAGAACAGTGCGGGCAGTCTATCGATCTCGGGAGAATCGAGAAGGGAAGATCGATGTTGTTTTTTACAAACATATGCGGCATTCGTATCAGAATGAGAATGGAAACGAACGGATAGAAAACCGCGATACAGAGACCCTTCAGTCCGGCAACCCACCACACATCGACAGCTGAATAGATCGCGAGAAGTACCGTAGCAATCGAGAGGGTCAGCGTTGAGAAGATAAGGGCCCTCGTCAGGATCTGAGATTCAATCTCCGACGCACCCCCGGCCGGGTCAATATATTCCTGAACGCGTTCTCTACCTGCACCCGACTTCACAGTACTCTGCCACTTCAGCGATCGTTCGACCACATAAAGGAGAAACGCCACCGCGAGCAAAACGGCCGCTTCGAACCAATGGCGTTTGTACGCATTAAGTCCGCTTCCGAAAACGAACGCTGACAATAATGGAAAGAGAATCCACCGCCTGAATCTGTTTACATTCCTCATCACACCCCCCACTTCGCAATTCAACCTGTACAAAATAACACATTTTCTTCGGGTTTACACTATGGCCGCCGTCACATTGCCATGGTAAGATGGGCTAAATAGTATGATCAAAATCACAGAACCTCCGGTAATCCCCTCATCCCAGCGGGGTACCGCCTGCGGTGGTTTTCTCCCTCTTTGGGGAGACGGGAAGGGGGAATGTCTCTGGAGACGCCGCTGTTAAGACGGATCAACGCTTTGGCCGGTGTGTGCGGCCGATTTCACGACGCCATAACCGGGGTCTTGCAGTCGGGATACGCACCGAAGAAGAGGCTTCCTATTTGAACATACCGTCTATTTCCAGAACTTTAACTTCCGGAACTTCAACCAACGATGTGATTCGATGTCCAATCTGGTTTATAGAGAGGCCGATAAATCCGACGTCCCCGCAATGGCGCAAATCAAAGCCGGAGAGTCAGGATCGGAAGAGTTCCTGAGAGGCCGTATTTCCGGCTATCTCAACCTCAAACATCATCCACAGCAAGCGCTTTTGCCACGTGTCATGTATGTCGCCCTGGAAGGTGATACTCTTGTGGGCTTCATTGCAGGACATCTCACGCGCAGGTACGCATGCGATGGAGAGTTGCAGTGGATCAATGTTGTTCCGGCGCACCGGGGGAGCGATGTGGCGCCGGTGCTGATTCGTCTGCTGGCAACCTGGTTCGCAACGCAGAAGGCATCACGGATCTGCGTGAATGTTGATCCGGCCAATACAACCGCGCGGCGATTCTACACCCGACAGGGCGCTGATATACTCAACGAGCACTGGATGGTCTGGAACGACTTCAATGTGGTCCTCGGAGAGCACACAGGGCGCTGACTCCGGGCACACAATCCAAAGAGACTCAATGTTTACAATAGCAGAGGCCCTGAGGCCCGACCTGGTCCTCATCGCCAGATCCCTATTCCGGGAGTATGAACTCTCAATCGGAGTAGATCTCTCGTTTCAAGGATTCATACAGGAAATTGAGAATCTGCCGGGAAAGTATGCTCCTCCCGAAGGCGCGCTCTTTATCGCGCTCGAAGACGAGAACCCGATGGGCTGCGTGGCTCTACGCCCCTTTGACGCAGGTTCGACGGCGGAGCTCAAACGGCTGTATGTGAGGCCGGAAGCCCGGGGGAAAGGGCTGGGACTTTTGTTAACAAACACAGCGATACAACGTGCGAGGAAGGCAGGCTATCGTGCAATCCGACTGGATACACTCTCAACAATGAAAGACGCACAGCAACTCTACCGGAGGCTTGGGTTTAAAGAGATTGTACCATATACGTTTAACCCGTTCCCGGGAGCGAGTTTCCTGGAACTGGATCTGGATGAAGATCTGACCTGATGTCCTCTGCCGGCCCCATGGAAGCGATCGAGTGACGACCTACCGATTTCGCACCCGAAAAAAAGTACTTGACTTTGTCAAAACATATTGATACATTTCTATCCATCAATATGAAGATTCCCGAGGATCACATTGTCAAGGTTGCAAAAGCCCTTTCGGACAAGACGCGGGTGAGGATTCTCCAGGATATCGCCAGGCGGGGAAGCGTGACATGCGGCGATGCGATCAACGTTGCGCGGCTGTCCCAGCCAACCATTTCTCATCATATTAAGGTGCTTGTCGATGCCGGGCTACTGGTGACGGAGAAAAACGGCCGGCATGTAATCATCAAGGTCAACCATGAAGCAGTCAACGATTTTACAGAGCTGGTGGCAACGGCCGCAAAACGATAAGACGATTTTTTTTGTTCAACCCATCGATATATTTCAATATATCGATTTAATTTTCAATCACATTCTTCAGTCAGAGAGGAGTTTTCGGCCATGAAATACATGGTGCTGTTGGGAAGGATCTTTTTTTCGATGATTTTCATTCTGGCGAGCGTGGGGCACTTCTCCGCGCAGACGATCGGCTTCGCGGCGGCACAGGGTGTTCCGTTTGCATCGATCGCGGTTCCTCTCTCGGGGATCATCTCCCTCCTGGGAGGACTAAGCGTGGCATTCGGATATAAAGCCAAATATGGTGCATGGTTACTCGTGCTATTCCTTCTGCCGATCACCGTTATGCTGCACAATTTCTGGGCAGTGAAGGATCCGATGATGGCACAAATGCAGCAAGCGATGTTCATGAAGAACGTCGCCATGCTGGGCAGCGCACTCTTGGTTGGATACTTCGGCTCCGGGCCCCTAAGCCTGGATGGCTGGCGGAAAGCTCCTCAGACTCAAAAGGGACAAACGGCGATTGCTTAAGAGGAGAAATTAATGTCAACGGCCGGCTCGACTAAGAGCCGGTCCGTCGACTGCGTGGTTTCTGGAGGGACTTTTTCAGTTTCTTCTTGCGGGACGGTTTAGCTTTCTTGTTGAATTCCAGAGCGAGCGCAATCCATGACTCGAGGTTCCGCTTTGTAGATGTCCCCTCGGGTCCGACAAATACAAATCCCTTCATGGGGCGTCCGGTGAAATCCATCTCCCGGCACCCCTTTTTCTTAAGAGCCTCGTCATGTTCCTCGGGATCGATCCGGGCCATCAGTTCGGCTTTAACGATGCCGACGCACATTTTGTCATTCACCATGAACGTGAGTCCACCCATCATCGATTTTTCCACCACGTTCCGATGATTCCCGAACAACTCCCTGACGCGCTCGGCCAACCGTTCGTCAAATGCCATGACTTTGTCCCTGTTCAGGCGGTGAAACGTATTGAGTAGTCTCTTCTGTTAGACGTTGATCACGGCTCGATGATATCTCAAAGCCCCGGGTTCATGCCGGGAATTTTGTTTAGCAGGAGTCGCTTCACAGATTCGAGTCACAATCATGTCCAGTGGCCTCCAGATTTCCCCCCCGTGACTCAGATTACTTCTGCATCGCGGCGAGTTTCCTGAAGAGCTCAATTTCCGGTTCGCTCAAGTGCTGCGGGATCTGAATCATCACTTTCACAAACAGATTCCCGTGCTCATCTTTCTTTCCGTAGACGGGCATCCCGAGGCCTTTGAGCCTGAGCGTAGTACCGTTCTGTGTGCCCTTCGCTATATCGACCTTGATGGCGCCCTTGAGCGTCTTGACCTGAGTCTTTCCTCCGAGCACAGCGGTGTACACATCCACGGGAAGATCGCAGTATAGATCGTTGCCGTTGCGTTCAAATTCGGGATCCGGAGAGATCCTTATGGTAAGGTAGAGGTCACCGGGCGCACCGCCGTTCATCCCCGCCCCCCCTTTCCCCGGAATTCTCAGGTCCTGCCCATCTGCAATACCCGGCTTTATTGTTACTCTTATCGTCTGACCGTGGAGATTGATCAGCCGAATCGAGCCTTTATACGCTTCTTCGAGCGAAAGCGTCGTTTCCGCTGTGAGGTCCTCTCCCGGGATTGTCACGCTCCGTCTCCCCCGGCGCGACCCGCCACGCTGCCCGAAGAGCAGCTCGAAGATGTCACCCGCGCCTTCTTCCCCGAACATCGCATTGAACTCTTCGGGGTTCATCCGGCGTGATTGCCCGCCCTGGCCGGCTGCGTACTTGGACCAGTCAAATCCTCCCGTCTGTGGACCGGCTTCCTGGAAATGCTTCCAGTCCTGGCCGAACTTGTCGTACTTCTTCCGTTTTTCCGGATCACTGAGAACTTCGTTCGCCTCGTTGATCTCCTTGAACCTGTCCTCAGCGCCTTTGGCGCCTTTTGTCTTGTCCGGATGGTATTTCATAGCCAGGGCCCGGTACGCCTTCTTGATTTCCTCCTGTGTCGCCGTGTTCGGGACTCCAAGGACTTTGTAATAGTCTTTGTAGGTCATATCACTATTGTAAGAGTCTGTAAACGCAACCGTTCCTGCCCCGGATCGAATTCTCCCACGAGGTGAGAAGGCGGGAGAAGGTTCTTCCCTGTTTACGCCCCTTCAGGTCTCAGCTCATCACAGCCGAGAGGGAATACGTGATCTCTCAGATCTAGCCTGTGAGGACCCCTTTTTTCGCGGGTGCACTCTACAATGACAATTCCACAAGAGAAACGCAAGACAATCCCCACAATCGCTTCTACGTCATAGCTCTCATGTATTACACATAAAGCAGTGAATGATCGTGCGTTTAGAGATTGTCCCTGCCGACAGTCGCCCCAAGACTTGACACAGGTTTGGAGATCATGTATGTTTCCTCGGTTCCATCAAACCTCACATACGAAAAGCCTATCCAACCATCCAGTAGAAAGTACGCTTGTCTTGAACCTGGCTGAAAGGAAATGAACGTGGAATCTGACAATACCATAGGTGTCGGGCTGGCGGCATTCGGGATGTCGGGACGGATATTCCATGCCCCCCTCTTGAAGTACAATCCGCATTTCCAGATACGGAGAGTCATGGAACGAAACAAGAACGAAGCAAACAAGTTCCTCCCCGGAATTGCCGTGTCCCGATCATTTGAGGAATTGTTGAGTGACCAGAGTGTCCAAGTCATTGTCGTCAACACTCCCGACAGCTCACATTACGCCCTGGCAAAGGCAAGCCTCGAGGCGGGCAAACATGTTGTCGTCGAAAAGCCGTTCACGCAGACTTCCGCACAGGCGGAAGAATTGATTGAGCTGGCCGGGCATGTCCAGAGAGTGCTCACCGTGTTCCAAAACAGGAGGTGGGACGGAGATTTCCTCACGGTACAGAAGCTTCTGCAGGAAGGGGTGCTGGGCCGTCTGGTCGACTACAAAGCTCACTGGGACAGATACCGGAGCTTTATACAGCCCGGGACGTGGAAGGAAAGGACTGACTCCGGCACGGGGCTCCTGCAGAACCTCGGTTCCCACTTGATCGATCAGGCTCTTGTCCTCTTTGGACTGCCCGAAGCCGTGACCGCGCATCTCCGTGTCGTACGGACGGGAGGCTCGGTGTCCGACTGGTATCAACTCCGGCTTCATTATCCGACCGTGGGTGTGGAGCTTTCTTCAAGTTACCTGGCCAGGGAGGCCTCCCCCCGGTTCGTCCTCCACGGAACGCTCGGGTCGTTCGTCAAACACCGGATTGATCCCCAGGAACAGGCTCTCGTCGCGGGAGGCGTACCAGGCTCAGAGGGATGGGGGGAGGAATCGGAAGCGGCATGGGGGACGCTGACCGCGGAAGGAATGCCGGAGAAGAGAAAGGTCGAGACACTACCCGGCAACTACTCCGCCTTTTATGACAATCTGTATCATTGCATTGCTCGCTCCGGGGATATCGCGGTCAAACCCGGGGAAGCCGCAAACGTCATCAGGATCATTGAGGCGGCGCAGAAAAGCGATGCGGAAGGTAAGACTGTGCGTCTTTCCCGCTCATGACTTCCGGAGTAGTCCCCGGACCGACGGACATTCTTGAGCCGGGACTAAGCGCGTCGGGCATTGAACTCCTTGATTGCAGCAGCCAGGAGCCCCGCTTTCAGCGTCACCGTTCCATCCTTCTTTACGGGTGCGTGCTTTCTCCCGCCCTGACTCCGTTGAGGGTTTTCAACAGGTCGTCACTCGGGATGGATGGTGCCCAGTACCGTTCGATATGCGCGACCATGAGACTGTCGGCCTGCTCAAGGCTGACATGCGGGGGCATCCTGTGGTTGTACAGCGCCTGTGTCAGATCGCGAGCAAGAACCGCATTCATCCCCATGAGTTTCTGCGCCCGTAATCCAAATGAGCGACCGAGAACACAGAAATTCAGGTGCACACCCATCAGGACAACGTTTGTGACGCCGCGCTGACGAAGGAAACTGTAGATCTCCTGCCCGTTATCCGAGATGCCGTCCCCATCCACAATTTTCAGCGTGGAAACCTGGCGAGTCCACGGCCGGCCCATTGTGCAACGGGGCGTATCATTGCACCCTCCGTCGGAGTCATCAATAGGATAGCGACCTTCCCGCGCGGAGTCGGGATCGATCCAGCTGGGAATTGGAACCGGCGTCCGTACCAGCGGCGCTGACTGCACGAGCTTCCGCCCGGGGGCGTCGCGATAAAACGCCATCGTTTCGCTGGGGGCGTGAATGATCGTGACGCCCGATTTCCTGGCGGCGTCAAGAACCCGGTTCATCCTCGGGACCATCATCAGGGCACGCGCGGTGGCGCCCTTGCACCAGTTCTGATCCCACATGTCACAAACGATGATCGCCGTCTGGCGAGGGTCCCAGCGCACAACTCGCTCCTCTTTGCCCGCGCCGTCCCTGCTACGGAGGTGAAGTTCAAGGACTTTTCCATCCGAGGAATATCCTGAGGAGCTCATAGCCGCCAGGGCAAGCACGCCACAAAAAATGCGTACGTAACGGCTTCTCATGTGAGATTGAATTTAACGAAACGGGGATGTTTGCCGGACTCTTCGTACCCCGAAGGGTTGAAGGACCGCGTTAATGCCGAAAGTCTGAACTACCTCCGGCCAAAAGTAGCGACGGAATCCAACAATGTCAAATTGCCGGACAGGCGGAAAGGGGAAATGTCGGAAAGGGGAAATCAGTCGGCATATCGCTATTGGCGCACCCGCATTTACTCGGATCAGAGGGGTCACCAGCGAGATAAACCAGATATGGACGAATCTTATCGACAATGCCATCGATGGAGCCCCGCCAGAAGGTTACGCGCGATCCACGGCTTATGGCAGATCGTCCCGTTGATGCGTCATCCTAACCGTTTGTTGTCTATTTTCTATACACTTTTCTAAATGGCGGCAAATTTGATGGTATGTTCCTTGACCCAATCAAGCGGAAAGATTACATTTCCCACAGTGGACAAAGATCGAAAAGCGGCGGCCGCAGCAGCTTGCTGTTGTCGGCTATCCCCGTATCAGATCTGAGAGCGCAAATTCTCGTGTACACCTAATTTGTACGCCCACCTCACCCAGATGCAGACTCATCGTTGAAGCCAATTAAGATTTCAGACCTTCGCACGAAAGGGAGTCGGCGGACTACCGAGCGTGACGCTGCTCCCTAACGACCCGCTGAGTCCTGCTTTAGATCGAGAATCCAGTACATCATGCCGGCACTGGGTGACGAATACAATGAAAAATCATCCAGAATTTGTTACCCAATCGATCCAACATCCGTTCCTTCTTCGTTGCGTGTTCACACATTTAAAGATCCGTTACATTACATAGCGAGGGAGCCATTTGACCAACACGATCCTTATGTTGCTTGTACTCCAGCTCGTTTCCTGCGCGTCCAGCCAGCAAGCGAGTTACCCTGCGACTGCGCCTGATCCCCTTCCAGGGGATCTCAGGATTGTGATCGGTGAAGGAGGAGGGATTGCGGGGTTGATGACAGGATACACGGTTGTTGCTGCGGGGGACATCTTTGAATGGAGGGGAAGAACCGCTGATCAGGACCTAAAGCGCGTTGGCGCGCTGGACCCTGACACCGTAAAGGCTCTCTGGGGAACGATCAATTCAGGGAAATTTCTAGACAGAGAATCTACGACTGGGAGCGCTAACTTTATTCAGATGATGTCAATAACTGCGAACAAATCGATGAGGACTTTTGAATGGCCCGTTGCTGTTAAGGAGGATTCGACGATCGCACCGATCGTCAAATTTCGGGCCCGCTGTCTTGAAGCAGTGCGAGTGTCGGTCAAGGGGTGACCTCCCTGCGGGTTTCAATCCTGCAACCTCAGGTCATAATTGCAGAGAAGTGTTACGACGATCATTCAAATCGGAGGAAGGCCATGTCTACGCGTACCATCTTGGTCGTGATTGTGATTGCATGCGTGCTGGGATCTCCTGTTACATTTGCGGGATCCCCTAAGGGGAACCGAAAGGAGAAATCCAGCCCGTCCGCGACGGTGAATCACGCGATGATTCTGAACAACCTGAAGGCCTCGCTTGGAAAACACCAGCTTGCCGCGGCCTCCGGAACCGGAAGAGGAACAAGCACTCTTCCCTCTTCCGGGTTGCAGGCGCAGAGCCTGCTCCCGCAGAACCCACTCTCGATTTCTGCGCCGCAAGGACATTTGAAGGGATCGCTTGTGATGAACGAGGCAAGCGGGATTCCAAGAAAGATCGAGATCGCTTCCCGATCCAATTCCGCCTCGCAGCCGACGGCGTCTGCAGGAGATCCTCTCCTGACCGCCCGGTCATTCCTTTCGGATAACAACCTCGTGCTGAAGATCAAGAACCCTGATTCCGAATTCGCTCTTATGACCAGGGAGCAGGACGAACAAGGATTGACACATGTGCGTCTCAAGCAACTGTATGCGGGGCTCGAGGTGTGGGCGAGTGACGTCTACGTGCATGTGGGCCGGGACGGAGCGGTCACAATGTTCAACGGCACGTACCATCCGACACCGGAACTGGGGGAAATTGGCCCGGGGATCGGAAGCGCGGCGGCGATTGTTTCGGTCCGAAACGACCTCTCCTCTCATGGAGAACCTGAGTCTCCTTCTCCATCGGTGAAGAAGCTCCTGAAAGACGAAGGGCCGGCGGCCAGGGAAGTTGTGTGGTATGACAGGGGGAACGTGGCCCATCTCGCCTGGTTTGTGGAGATTCGTACCGCACTCGATCGCGACTGGTATTATTTCGTGGATCCCCGCGGGGGGAAGATCCTCCACTCCTATAACAACGTCATGGATGACGGGCCGGCAACCGGCAGCGGGACGGACCTCAACGGCGTCTCGCGATCCTTCGGGACGTATGCCGTCGGGTCGACGGATTACATGGTTGATGCGTCACAGCCGATGTATAATGCCGGGACCTCGCAGATCCCCCAAAACCCCGTGGGCGCGATTGCCGCGCTGGACCTCAGGGGGAACGATTACACAGCGCAGAGTACGATCTATTTTGTCACCTCCCCAAACAATACATGGTCCGATCCTTCCAGCGTGTCGGCGCTGTACAATGCCGGACGCACCTACAATTTCTACAGAACTGTTTTCGGAAGGAATTCGATCGACGACCAGGGGATGACGATCTATTCGATCGTTCACGTGACAAGCAGCGGCCAGCCGATGGATAATGCATACTGGTCGGGAGGAGTAATGTGCTACGGCGACGGGAACACCCTGTTCAAGCCGCTGGCAGGTGGATTCGACGTTGCCGCACATGAGATGACGCACGGTGTGACCCAGCATACCGCGAATCTCACCTACCAGGACCAGTCGGGCGCCCTGAACGAGTCAATGTCGGACGTGATGGCCGCGTACGTGGATTCCGCCAACTGGACCATCGGGGAGCAGGTGATAAAGGACCTGGTGACGTTCCCCTCCGGAGCATTGCGTGATCTGAGTAATCCCCACAACGGTGGTAACACGGGCGATGCCTGCTGGCAGCCCGCCACGATGGCCGAGTTCGTCAATACGACGCAAGATCATGGCGGTGTCCATGTCAACAGCGGGATCCCGAACAACGTCTTCTATCGTGTGGCGATCGCGGTCGGCCGACCCTCCGCCGGGGCGATCTGGTACAGAGCGCTCACACACTATCTGACGAGCTCGGCACAGTTCATTGATGCCAGGATCGCGACTGAGGCCGCGGCAAAAGAGCTCTATGGAGACCCATCCCCGCAGTTGACGGCTGTGATGAACGCCTGGGACGCCGTGCAGGTGTATGAAGGAACGGGGACGCACATGCCCCCACCGACGCAGCTGACGGGCCAGAACTGGGTACTTGCGGTGAACACCGCATCGTCCGATCCGAATTCGATCTATATGATCCGCCCGGATATCCAGTCCAACGGCGATTTCTTCCCCCTGAGCACGACGTCCGTGGCGAACCGGCCGGCCGTCTCCGATACCTCCGGATTGGTTCTGTTTGTTGACGGGAACCACCGACTCCGTGCGCTGCAAGCCAAGGCTCAGAACCAGGGCGAAGGCTACGTTGATACGAACAGCGTCTGGGGTAGCGTGGCCATAGGCCCCGGCCTGAGCAGCCTGGCGCTGACCTCGCGATTCGTGGATACCACGATCTATTACTTCGACCTCCAGGCGAACCAGTCGAAGCAGTTCAAGATTCAGACAACCGCGTATGACGGCACCTATGTGAGGACCGCACTCTATGCCGATGCGCTTTCGTTTGACCCAACCGGCCGTTATCTTCTATTTGATTCCTTCAACGAGACGAAGACCGCGCAGGGGGCCACGGTAAGCTTCTGGGAGATCGACATGCTGGAGATCTCCTCGGGGATCATGCGAAGCGTGTTCTCCCCGCAGCCGGCAGGAATCGACGTGGGCAATCCTGCCTTTGCCAAAACATCCCCGTATCGCTTCACATTCGATTACTGGGATGCAAACGCAAGCCTAGGAAAAGTCCTCGCAACAAACCTTTTCACGGGAGCAACCGGGTTGGTTGTCGCGGGCTTACCCACGGTCGGCTTCCCCACCTATTCCGGGAACGACGACACGATCGCCTTCCATTCGTATTCAAACGTGGGAGGGGTGAATCATGACGCGATTTATAAGATCGGCCTGGATACGTCACTCATCGTGGGGACAGGGTCTCCACAGAATTACGTGATCGACGCGACGTATCCCGTCTGGTTCGTCATCGGTTCGCGGACCACCGGGATCGAGGAGAATCCCTCCGCAGGCGTTCCTCGCACGGCGGAGTTGGAGCAGAATTACCCCAACCCCTTCAACCCTTCGACCACGATCCGCTACGCCCTGCCCCACAAGGCACAGGTTCTCCTGACAGTCTTTAACACACTCGGGCAGCAGGTTGCTACACTGGTTCACAGACAGGAGGAGGCAGGGATCTACGAAGTGAAGTTTGACGGATCGGGGCTGGCAAGCGGAGTATACTTCTACAGATTGCAGACAGGGAGCTTCGTGGAGACGAAGAAGCTATTGCTTTTGAAGTAAGGACAGTCCGGCATCCCTCATAAATGAATTCGGAGGTTCCCGGATTTAGAGGGTCATTCCGATCCTCGTTGGAAAACGTGCAAGGGTTCGGTCCGTCTTAGAAAGAATGTGGTGAGAACCGCACCCCCACCGGGTGGAGTACGCGCCTGATTCGCCCGCAGATTTCATTGCCCGGGCAGGTTCATATGTCGCAGCAATGCCTGAAAGCGGGGATCGGAGCGAATGGGGTCCCATTGGGGGTTCACAGGGTTTATTTCTTCGCGTTCCTCATAGCTCTTCTGGATCCAGACGAAAGCACTATCCCGGTCACCAAGATAGGCGTACTGCTCTGCGATAAAATATGGAGGGACATATTCATTCTTCATTTGGGCGAACAATAAACCCAAGTTCATCCGGCAAAAACCACGCCAGCCTGCTTTGGCATAGGCATCCTTCAATGCCGAGATCCTTTCAATCTTGTCTCCGCCTGCCGTCATTCCTTCGAGATACTCCTCAACCGCTTTCTCGTACAACCCCTCCTGGCGAAGGACATCGTAGAGATTGAAATGCACGGGGTAAAAATTCTTGTCCATCTCAAGCGTCTTGTGCAATTGCTCTATGCTCTGATCATAGCGACGAGCGTAGTAAAGTATCTGTCCAACACTCCTGTTCACCGGAAGCGATAGCGGATCTTTCTGTTGAGCCAGGGTGATTTCTGCTATGGCATCCGCCGTCCGATTTACTTGCATCAGGTAGTACGCGTACATGTGGTGAGCCAAATCATAGCTCGGGTTGAGCTCTATGGCCCGTTTGAATTCTTTTTCAGCGGCGCTCCAATCCCAATCAAACTCCTCAGTGATGAATGCCAACGAGGTGTGAGCTTCCGGCAGGGATTCATCCAGAGACAGCGCTCGTAATGCCGCCTCCTTGGCCTTTGGATATGCTTCCTTCGCGGAGAGATAACCCCAGTCACCAAGAAGACTGTATGAATCAGCCAGTCCCGAATATGCAAGCGCGTAGTTGGGATCCCGTTGGATTGCCTCGTTGAAATACTCAATCGCCTTTCTGTAGCCTTCTTGACCCCTCTTGTTCCAGTGGAACCGACCTTTGAGGTATAGCTCATATGCCTCAGAGCTCAGCGTACCCCTTTGGCTAAGCCCGGCCTTTTCACCGCTTGTCAATCGAACTCTCAGAGCACCAGTAACCGCCTTCGCAATTTCCTCCTGGATCGCCTCGACGTCTGCCAGCCCCCGCGTGTACTGATCGCCCCAGAGTTGTGATCCCTTCTGAACATCAATGAGTTCGGCCTGGACGTTCAGGCTCTTCTCACGGATGAGCAGCCTCCCCGAGAGAACGGATCGCAGGCCGAGTTCACGACCGAGAGCTATCGGGTCCCTGTTCTTGCCTTTATAGTAGAACACAGAGCTCCTGGGCAGTACGCGCAGATCTGTCACCCGCGACAGGCTATTGATAATTTGCTCGGTTATACCGTCGCTAAGATACTCAGAATTAGGATCGCCAGAGGAATTCACGAATGGAAGAACAGCGATGGAACTGAGTGCCTCCTCGCGCCTGAAGAACAAGAGATAAACTCCCACAGCGACGAGCGCCAGGACAACGCCGATCGCCGGCCACAACAGTGATTTCAAATCTCTTCCGGGGACATTCGGCACATCCCTGGGTGCCGGCGTGGGTTGCTCACGGGACCCGGGGACAGAAGTCGGACGCGGTAATGGCCGAGAGACCCTCGACGTGATCTTCTTCAACCTCCGAAGATCGATCACCATGTCCTGCACTGTCTGGTATCGGTCTTCAGGATCCTTCTCGAGCGCTTTGTCAAGAATGTGGCTCAGCTCAGAGGATACTTCCGGCAGATATTGCTGGATCGGCGCCGGTTCTTCGTTCACGATCGCATAGAGCATCGCTGCTTCGTGCTCTCCGCGGAAAGGGAGAGAGCCGCTCAGCATCTCGTACAGCAGCACTCCGAACGAAAATATGTCGCTCCGGGAATCGGCCTCGCGACCTTGAATCTGTTCCGGAGCCATGTAGCCGAGCGTCCCGATGGTACTGGAGGTCTTTGTGAGCTTGAGGGACCCTTTCAGTTTCGCCAGTCCAAAATCCATCACTTTCACCTGACCTTTGGAGGTCAGCATCACATTATCCGATTTGACGTCTCTGTGCACGATGCCCTTCGCGTGAGCTTCCTGAAGCGCCTCGCCGATCTGGATCGCCACAGTCAGTGCATCGTCGACTTTTGCGAAGGGAATCTTCTCACGGAGCGTGCCGCCTTCGATAAACTCCATTGCGATGAACATCGTCCCGTCGGACTCATCGACGCCGTAAATCGTGCAGATGTTGTTATGGTTCAGCGCAGCAGCGGCTTTCGCTTCCTGGAGGAACCGGGCTCTGTCAGATTCATCAGGCGTGAGTTGGTGGGGGAGGAATTTGAGCGCAACAATACGATCGAGCCGGGTATCCCGGGCCTTGAACACAACGCCCATGCCGCCCTCGCCGAGCTTTTCGAGTATTTCGTAGTGGGAGATGACAGAAGGAACCAAAGGAGCCTTCCTCTAAGATGTGAGGAGCGTTCAGGCATCAGGCAGAACACCCCTTAAGAAGACCTCCGTGGTGGGGCTGCGGAAAAGAGATGTTTGCAAAGGACGTGGCTGGAAGATGTTACAGTGAATACTGTAAAATAGCAAGGCAGTCGGAGCTCGCGGATGGCATGGAGTTGTCGAGATATTCGGTTGGCATATTCGGCGCAAGACACTTGCATTGTTCAAAGAAGGTGTCCAGTAGATGCGTTTTGAAGAATTGCTCCCTGATAAGCTTTTTTTTGCGGTGCGCCGGTTACGAATTACAAGGGTTCTGCCGCCTTTGTGTTTCTCGACCGAGTGTTCTATGGCACTTTCACTGTGAAGGATGACAAGATCGTTCTGAATAAGCAGGTCAAGCAGCGGGGGTTACCAAGCCCGTGAGTGTGGCGAAACCAGGACATTGTTCGACCACGTGTCATCAGAAGATCGGTACAGGCATTCCCGCCGGCGTCCGCGATTGCATTTTGGCGCCCCGGTTCGTATGCTGAAATGCGATGAAAGACACCGACCGCGACGTAGAACCCTCCATCCAGAGCAGGTTTACGTTCGCACCGATTGAGGAGTTTGCGAAGATCCTCGATTCGACACCCGACCCCCCGGGCTACTATCACGCCAGGCTGGATCTCGCCCACCTCTCATTGATGAGCGGCTTCGACGAGTTGATATGCCTCGATCAACTCCGGATCGACCGGTACTGGTACCAGATCGAGACCGTCCGGAAAGTCCTGAAGTATTTCAGGGGCCGGGTCCTGCTTGCCGACGAAGTGGGACTCGGGAAGACGATCGAAGCGGGGATGCTGCTGAAGGAGTACATGCTCCGGGGACTTGTGCGCAGGACGCTCGTGCTCGTCCCTCCCGCACTCGTCTCGCAGTGGCGCGAGGAGCTTCTCACAAAATTCGACATCGTATCGCGGACAACCGACGATGTCAACCAGAAACCGACACCGGCGTTCTGGCGCAGGCAGGGGGTCGTCGTCGCATCCATCAACCTGGCCAAGTCGAAAACCCACACGGAGAGCGTGACGCGGTCGGAATGGGACCTGGTCATCGTCGACGAAGCGCACCATTTGAAGAACCGCTCCACGCTCAACTGGAAGCTGGTCAACAGCCTCAAGAAGCGGTTCATATTCCTGCTCACCGCCACGCCAGTGCAGAACAACCTGATCGAACTGTACAATCTCCTCACCCTTCTTATGCCCGGCGTTCTCAAAACGGAGGCGCAGTTCAAGAAGGAGTATGTCCTACCCGGCAACCCGCGCATGCCGAAGAATCCGGAAAGCCTCCGGAGCCTCCTCCAGGAGGTTATGGTTCGAAACATTCGAAGCGTCGTGGACGTGAAACTGCCCAGACGCTATGCGACGACGGTGATCGTGGAGCCATCCCCGCGTGAAAAGGAGCTCTATGAGGCCATCAGCGCCTTCCTCAGGAGCCACTTTCACGAGGAGAAGGGGCTTGACCGGCTGACGCTGAACACACTCCTGAGGATGGCCGGCAGCAGCCCGCAGGCGGTCGTCGAATCGATCGTCTCGCTCCGCGAGCGGTTTTCGTATCCTGAGCTCGGCGCACTCGCCGAACTGGCGCGAAGCGTCGATGAAAACAGAAAAGCGCAACGTCTCCTCGAGATCGTACGGGCCGCACCGGGAAAAGTTCTCGTGTTCGCCCATTTTGTGAAGACGCTCGACTTTCTGTGCACGGTGTTGACGGAGGGAGGCATTCCTTTTTCGGAATTCCGGGGTGATATGAGCAATGTTAAAAAGGATGAGTCAATCCGTAAGTTCCGCGACGACGTGAATGTACTCCTCGCTTCGGAGACCGGTGGCGAAGGTCGAAATCTCCAGTTTTGCCAAACGCTGATCAATTTCGATCTTCCCTGGAACCCGATGCGGATCGAACAGCGCATCGGGCGCATTCACCGAATCGGCCAGACCAAGGACGTCTTTGTCTTTAATTTCTGCATTAAGGGAAGTATTGAGGAAGGCATCCTGCGGGTGCTTCACGACAAGATCAACATGTTTGAGCTCGTGGTTGGCGAAATTGACAGCATCGTCGGCAATCTCGACAGCGACCAGGACTTCAGCCAGGTTGTGCTGGATCTTTGGCTGAAAGCAACATCGGAGAGCCATCTCCGGGAGGAGTTCGACACACTGGGCGACCAGCTGCTGCAGGCGAAGTCCGCATACGAAGAATCGAAAAGGCTTGATGAAACCCTGTTTTCGGAAGAGTTTGAGGTCTGAACGAACGATCCCCGCGATTCTGTACGATGGATGATCCTCTTCTTCACTTAACAGCGCAAATCATCGCCCTCTCAGGCGGGGTTGCAGAGCACTCGGGAGAGAATTCTCTCGACGTTCTGCTGCCTCCCGCGATTGCACGGAATCTTGGGGTGCCGGAAGAGACGACACTTCGCGTCACTTCGCCGGCCGACATTGACGGGAATGCCAGTAAGGAGGAATCGAATGAGGATCACTCCGGCAGGATCGACAGGGTCAGGGCAGTCCGCCAGCTCTCTTACACGCCGGAAACGCTGGAAAAGCTCAATACACTGATCGGAACCCGCGGCATTTTTCTTGAGCGATGCGCACAACGTCTCTATCTAAAGCAGGAAGGGATGGAACCCGCCGTCAATGGATACTTCACCGCGCTGAACGGACCGTCACGTGTTATCACCTCGCGGGTACAGACCGTTTCCTATCTCCTCTGTAATGCGCATTTTACCGCTTTTTCCGACGAGCGGAAGGAAGGGGTAGTCCAAACCGCGGTCAACGAGTTCACGGGGCTCTCCGTAGACGACGTTTATTCCCTCCTCAGACAGGCCGAGACCACAGGCTCTTCGCTGCCGGCCGTCATCCGGAAACCGACCGATCAAATCTACCGTGCATCGATCAGGACGACACAACGATCAATCGAGCGGGAGCTGTTGGGCTTCCATCAAAGCCTCCACCGAAGGCTCGAGAGGGACTTCAGGAGGGTGCAGGAATACTACGGGTCGCTCGTGCGTGAGATCGAGGGGAAGATCCGGCGGAAGGATCTGCAGGGAAATGAACGCACGGCAGAGCTGCAGCGTGTAGAGGCAATCAAGATCGAACTCAGGAAGAAGCTCATCGATCAGCGTGAGCGGTACGCAGTAAAGACCGCGGTGCGGTGGCTCAACGCAATGCGCGTGTACCTCGAAGTGATCGTGGTGGTGTATGAAGTCCAGCGAAAGAGGAAAACGCGCGAGCTTCTGCTCGTCTGGAATCCGCTCAAGAAGGGATTCGAAGACCTGGCGTGCGAGCACTGCGGTGTTGATCTCCGGAGTTTCTGGATGTGCGATGAGGTCCAACATATCCTCTGTCCACAATGCAATGCCTGCCCCAGATGCGGCAAGAATGTCTGCAGGTCGTGCCACCAGCAGAATTGTCCGCGGTGCCAGCAATCCTACTTTTGAGGAGCATTTCCATGTTTGGTACATTTTCTTCCGATGCGAGACATTTCTTGAACGAAGAAGGCGAAATCACGGACGTCACCCGTTCCGCTTCAATGACAGCCGCATTTCTCCGTTCGATAGTCGGTTGGGTGACGCTGACCCAGACTCTGGTTGCCCAGAGAACAAATGTCACCTGCAGAAAACTTGCCGGCCGTATGCGGTGCCGCGGCGAGATTGAGGCATATCTTCTTCCGGAGGAAGGAGAAATTTGGTACATCTGCTCTGAATGCGGTGATAATGGCGTTATCAGGGGATGGGAAAAGACTTCCTGGGACAGATCGTCCCAGGGGGTGCCTTCAAAACCGGTGGCAGGACCGAAGCCTGTCGTTATGCCAGCAGCCATTCGGCCGGATCCCCCTGACAAACAGAATCCACTGGGCCCGCTTGAAAAGGAAATCCTTGAATACTTCCGCCGAAACCCACGCGCTTCCGATACTGTTGAGGGAATCGCGCAATTCTGGCTGAAAGGTGATCTGGAATCCCGGAGTGAAGAGGCAGTGCAACAGGCACTGGACAACCTCGAAAGAAATGGATTGGTTGCCGTTCGCGTCTTCCAGGGAAGAAAACGTTACAGAATGTCCGTGAGTTGGAAGAACTGATACAGGGGGTCAATTAAGGAGGTCCTTATGCCGCAAGAAATGACTGCAGTCCGGTTCCATGAGTACGGCGGATCGGACAAACTCATCGTCGAAAAAATACCGAGACCCCAGCCCAAAGCCGGAGAAGTGTTGATCAAGGTCCACTATGCGGGAGTCAATCCTATAGACTGGAAGTACCGTGCCGGATACCTGAAGGACTTTATGCCCATCCAGCTCCCTTATACACCCGGCATCGACGTGTCGGGAACGATTGAAGAAATCGGACCCGGGGTGACCGGCCTGAAAAAGGGAGAGGCGGTTTTTGGATCGGGCCAGGGAGGCTACGCCGAATACGCGATCGCCAAGTCTGCTGCCGTGGCGGCCAAGCCGGATGGTCTGAGTTTTGAAATTGCCGCCACGCTGCCTGTGGGAGGCCTCACGGCATGGCAAGCGGTCGAAGACGCCGGAGTTAAAGCCGGGCAAACCGTCGTCATCCAGGGAGCCTCCGGCGGGGTAGGGATGTTCGCCGTCCAACTGGCGCATCAAAAGGGCGCCAGGGTAATAGGGACAACTTCGACGCCAAACGTCGATTTCGTGAAATCCCTCGGAGCCGATCTGGTTGTCGACTATAAAAAGGGACCTGTCGAGGCGGCGATTAAAGACGCAGATGTGGTAATCGATACCGTCGGCGGCGAAGTCCTGAAGAACTCCTATCAACTTCTCAGGAAGGGTGGAGTCCTGGTCACCATCGCCGGCATGCCTTCAGAGGAGAGGGCGAAGGCACTAGGTGTGAAGGCCCATTCGTCGAGGCAGGGTTCCCCGGTCCATTTGAAAGCGATTGCGGACGCTGTCGTACGCAAGACGATCAGGGCAGAACCAGGCGAAGTGTTCCCCTTGAAAGAGGCCCGGGCAGCACACGACCTGAGCCAAACCGGCCACGGGCGCGGACGCATCGTTCTGAAAGCGTGAACCCAACCTTACGCGCCGAACCGCCGTCAGCCGTGAAACAGCCGGTCCCCATCGTGCGGGCCGGCTGTTTGCGTGAATGCACCGACAAGCTCATCCCGAGGTTTTAGCATTCAGGGAGTGCGGGTTCCCTGCGAAATGAGTTCTCAGCAACATCGAATCATGTCCTCATTAGTGAACGGTGACCCTCGGGAAGAGACACTCGCTGCTGCAGAATTCACTCAGACCTTCGCCTTCGCCCCGCTTTCGTGCAATCTCCTCAAAGGACCATGTGGCACAGCGTTTGACACTCGAAGACTCACGTCGTGTTTGCTGAATTCCCGCGGGCGGAGCAGGAGAAGCCGCGCCGTCACCTCCCTCAGTGCAGGGCACGGAATGGCAAACGATGATACGATGGGGTCACCGCTACACCAACCATTTCTCACAACATAACGGGGGGGATCAGCTATGAAATCCGCCATTGCAGTCTTCGTCTGTGTCCTGGCAACAACAGCCGCAGCGGTCTCGCAGGATTTGAGCAGCTTCTACGTTATCACCGGGTTCAGGCTGCCGGCCCTGCACGACGGACAGTACGCGTTCGTTCTCACGCCCCACTACACGCTCAGACCGAGCGACTACGCGTCCTTCTCCACGAGCAGCTCGACTGCCAGCACACCGACCACCACGACGACAACGACGGGAGACAATCTCACGTCGTACTATACGCCCTATAAGGCGTTTTATGCCAGTACAAACTTCACGTACGGTCTCTCCGACAAGACCACGGCTTCAATAGGCGTAACGTATCAGCCTTACAGTACTTACGGAACGCGATCCACCCTCTCTTCGAGCTACAGTCTTGTCGACCCGACTCTTTCTTCCACGGACTCCTACAGCGACGGACCGAACGCGTTCAAGACCGAGAGCCTGGCGGGGTCATTTGTTCTCGCTCACCGCCTCCTACCGAACATCGAACTCTCGCTGGCAGCAAGCTGGTCGTATGCGAGGTCGCCGTATTCCGGCAGCACGACGGGGTCATCGATCCACAACAGCGGCGGCGTCACACCCACGATTACATCGACACTCTCGTCTTCGGATCTCCTGGTCAGCAACAATTCTCACTCGTTCGACATATCCGCATCACTTGTCATACTGGGCTATTGAGGCAGGTATGTTGGTTTCCCGGGCCGCTGGCGTCCGCGGGGTATCTCAAGGTCTCTGGTACAGGGGGTTGTCTCGGGGGGACCAGAAGAGATGCCGCAATGGCGAACGGCGGCCCGGAGTTAATCAATGAGGAACGTCAACCGATCGACAATGAGGGGCCTCCAGAAGGAGCGGCATGCCCGATAGTACGCATTGTTTTGGAAGTCGCAATTTCATGAGGATCAGAAGCAATCTGTTTACAAGATCTTAGAACAGGATTTGGTTTCCAACATATAAAATCTGCCAGAGGTAATTTGGAAACTGGATTACCAGTTGCCGTCAGTTATTACGCCCTTCTTGACCCGAATCTTCTTTACATGTCCTTCAGGGACGTTTATCCCCGTATCACCATCCTGCAAATGGATCCCGAGCTTCTTGTGGATTTCACCCGTACTCTGAACTCCCGTTAGAATGGAAGATTCCGCCAGTGTTCCTTTATCCTGATCGTACAGGTCAAACCACGGAAGTCCAGCGCCGGCGTATTGTTTTGCGGTGACGGGGGTTGGCGGTGGTTCCGAGCCGGTTATTTCGCGATACATCATGCTGTTCACGATATGGATATAAACTCGGCCGAATTCGTTCTGGTCCCAGGTTTCAACTCCATATTCATCGGGATAGATCTGTTGCCGCATCTTGCCGCCGGCGGCCAGTCCCATTGCGCAGTCGAACGTGGCCGGCTCCGCGATGCAGAAACGCGGTCCCTGGACCGGAGCCAGATGTGGCGCCTCATCCGGGAATTTGCCGGATTTCGGGTCATAGACGATTATCTGTAACCCTCCATGCTCTTCATTTCCTGTAACCTGCCCTTCCACTGTAAAGCCCATGCCGAGTGGCATAGCGACGAACTGCCGGATCAATCCTTTGCCTGCATTGATCCCGTCAAGCCAGGGTTGATTGGGGACAACCACATAGTCCTGATCGTCCCCCGAAAGCGATTGTACCCACGGCCGGCCGTTGAGCGCATTGATCATCCCCACGCCGACTTTGACAGCGTTTGGTCTCCAATGCACCCCCTTAAAGGCCAACCAGAGCGCTTCTCTCTGGTACATCGAAATGAAGACACCCCCCTTCGATGCCCAGGACGCGGGGACGCGATCCTTATAGTCCTCTACCATTCTGATCGGAAATTTGCCGAGCCCCGGAGGGAGCGCGTATGTTTTTTCGTCCTCAGGAAGCCGGAGTGTTCGCTGAAATGAGACGGAGAAATGCCCGCCTATACGAATCTCATTATGCGCAGTAAGAACCGGTAGCATTTATCCTCCATTGGATGTGTCTGAGAGCGAACTTTTCATTCGTATACCTGTTCACACGCCTTGCCCCAGCATTAGGTTAAGATTCCATGAGGAGTAATTCGAGCTTGTATAGCTGCTGGCGCGAGAACCTTTCGAGCAAATCACGGCTGCCGAGTGAGAATCGTGGGCCGATCTGTTCGCCATAGAGATTAGTCACATTATCGCTGATGGTATGTGATACAGACTGGGCCCGCGCCATTGAGCTCTTCCTGACCTTCCGTTGGACCTTTCTAAAGAGGTCCCATCCCTTTGCCGGAGTAATACCTGCCCGCCTTGCGGCTTCGGAGATCGCGCCAGATACCCGTTCGTCCAGCACATGCTGGAGATGCTCAAGAAATGTCTTCTCTTCAGGCAAGAGCAATTTCTTAATCTCGGAAACCGCGATACTGTATTCGCGAATAGTTTCCTGAAGTTCCAGGCCGTCTATCGCGGAAGCCGGATCGACCGGTCCCTCCGGGTCAGTATATTCCTCCGTCTTCTTCTTCCGCTGCCAGTAATTCTTCATGAGATTCGCGAGAACAACATTGCAGTAGGGCTGAAAGCTCCCCTTCGCGGGGTCGAAGCTGCCGAGGGCCCGCTCGATCGCTTCCGCTGAGAGGTCCTCAGAATCTGCATCGGGTATGCCCCTGGAGCTTGCTGCTCGAGCAAGCTTATTAAAGAATGCCCGAAAATTGGGGAAATCCTGATTATCCATATTGTGGTGTTGTTCTAGTATTCAATACACATGGCAATCCGAGATTTGGCATTTGCTGGGTGGAATATCCCAGAATGAGTGCTTGTGGCTACCATAGAAACCAGCGATCGCGGGCCGAATGAAGTGGTAACGTTTGCGATTGGGGAATCAATCAGCTTCGCCACGTTGGGAAGAAATTGTTCCTGACATCTGGGGAATAAATTGTTCCCGTCACCTGGGGAATAAACTGGCGTTGCCACCTGGGGAATAATCAGGTCCCGTCACCAGGGGAATAAACTGATCCTAAATTTGACTTACTCGGGAATTGGAATAGTCCCTGACAGACAGGAGTTCCTGCGAGATTGCTTCAATCCTGGTTGAACGGGTGTTCTTACCAAAAATTCGGTTGGTTCTCAGAGGCGAAAGCTCAGTTCCCCGAAGTTGATGGCGAATTCCGCACCTGTTCTATCTCCGCGGGTGAAATGACTTTTCCACCCTGCCTGAGGCCGGGGAAGAGGACTTTTGACTCATTCAGCGCTTGGTCATACCTATTGGCATACCGATAACGCCTATCGTCTGGTCTCGGGGACTTGACGATCACATCGACTTCCTGAACGATCTGCAGGCCGAATATCTCTTTGAGCTCTTCGAAGAGGCTATTGACGATTGCGGTCCCTTCGTTAAGGCACGCACTTAATCCATCGTCTTGATGGACTTTCAATTCTGCCTCACGCCTCCAGCAATACAGCTCCTCAAGGAGCCGTCGACGAGTCTGCAGTTCCGCGACAAACATTCCCGCATTGACGTTTGTCCTTGCACGAGCCTCCAGATTGTAAGCGCGCGTTAAATCGCCCGCCAGAGGATCGATCTGCCGGGCCCAGGTTAGCAATTTTGTGACTGCTCGTTTGACAGTTGGATTTGCTTTCCGCTTTTCGGCACGATCACGCCCGGGCTTCAGCGGCTTTCGCCTCACCGTGTGTTTAATCCGCCGGCTTGATTTATTCCGGTTGAGTCTCATGTTTCCTCTGGCCGGGGGTAAGTTTAATGATGTCACCATGATCTATCAAGCTTGGAGAAATATTGTCGGTGTCCGTATCCCCTGTTCGCAAGAGCGCCTTCAGGAGGGGATCCGGGTAAGGGTGCCCGAGTCCGTCACAGACTCTCCGAAACATGTCTGTCGTCCACTTATCCGCAGATTCCGTGAATGATTGCTGAAAGAGGTCCATCGCGGTCACATCGCATTGGTGCCCCTGTGCCAAATCACCTGTTTGCGAAAGTAGTTGGCCATACCAATACCATGCCGCGGGAAGACCTTTGCCGATCTGCGTCGCGATGCGAAGGGCGGCGGTTGCTTTCTCGCGATCGTTGAAGCTCCACCAGTACGTAAGCCCGACATTGTAGTGATATACAGCTTCCTCCGGGCGGATGGCCGCAGCTTTCAGGTATGCATTCAACGCAACGCCGGAATCGCCCTGTCTGTCGGCAGCCAATCCGCGAAGATTCCACAGGGTTGCCTGCTGGCTCACGGAGAATTGTCCAGGCGTTTCGGTTAAGAGATACTCGACCCTGCGCCTCACGAGATCGAACATTTCCGCTTTAAGCTCTTCCCATACCAGATTAACCATATCTCCCGGAGCTACAGGATGCTGTTTTATCGCCGAATTCCTGAGACTCGAGCGCAGTCTGGCAATTCTTTCTTCGCGAGGCGTGGGATCCTTCCCATTCATCCAGCTTGTTGTACGTGTTTCGAAGCAGACCGTGGGGTTACTCAGTGAATGACAGCGAAGGGTCAGCACCTTGTCAAGGCTCATGCTGCATGTAAACTCAAGCCGGGCATACGGCTCCACGGACGCCGGGAGCGGGATGTTCCAGGATTCCACGGGCTTCCATTCACCGAACCGCTGCACCACGATCGGGATTCGTAAGACTGAGGGAACGGGGTCGGGTACATACAGTGACCTTTGAATCACGGCATCTTCCTGATTCGGATACGGGAGAGGGATGCCCGCCTGAAGCAGCTCTGTATAGTCCCCTTCCGCCGTACGGATTCCGATATTGCTCGGACAGATCGGTCGAATCAGCGCCTTCCCCTTACTGAACCGATTGTAGCATTCAATCGCCGCGCCGCGAGAAATCAGGAGGTCGGGGTCGTCGACCGTCAATATCCGGTCATCGGGAAGCCGGGGAAACATCCGGTCAATGAAACCGCGGAAATACCCGCCCTGAAAAAGTTTCGAGGAGCCTCCCGCAAGAACAATCGCCCCCACCTGCTCTGAAGTAATCCCCGCCTTCTTAAGGACGTTAGTAACGAGTGAGTTGAACGACACCCTTCGCCCCTCGGACCTTCCAAGAACGGAATCGACGACAGATCGCAATTGCTCCGGGTAGAAATGAAGAGTTTTTGCCGGGACGGATATACCACCGAGTTTTAGCTTCGGGACGTTCAGTCTATCATCTCTCTGATGCGTGCGGCTATCCGCCCTGCCGTGGCTTATGAGCCGCTCCTTCTCATTCCGGGCATGCGCAGTGAGGAATGAAGTGACTCTCTGGCCGGTGCCGTCGTCCAGAGTGTCCAGACCGGAACTGTCACCGGATGCACCGGAGAACATGATATCCGCCAGAAGCCGGTCAATGTCGTTTCCGCCGAGCTGACCGTAGTCATTAATGGCACGGTTGACGATCTGGAGTCCATAGGGCTCATTTGTCGGGTCATCCATAACACTGAGGAGCGAGATATCGCACGTACCGGCGCCGAAATCCACAAGCATGACGTATGACCCCTTCGACCCGCGAAGGAGGTGATACAGCTGGGGATGATCCAGCAGACCAAGAAATGCCGCGTTGGGTTCGTCGATGAGCAGGTCCTGATTTAACTCGATTCCGAGAGATCCGGAAGCACTCAAGAGCTCTTCTCTCTGAACGGAAGAGAACGATGATGGAACCGTAATTAGGAATCGGCACTCTGATCGCTTTACCCTGAGCGTCCCTTCGAACTCGCCAACCATACCGCAAAGCGTCAGGGCAACAAGATCGGCGGGCTCGGAGTACTCCAGGGGTAGAAAAGGATAAAGGTACCCTTCACCAAGATCCATTTTCGGAGACACCACGGCCCACACGTTTCCGCTGTTTACCTGCCGGACGTCTTCCGACAACGCTTCCGCCGCGAAGCCCGCGTAGGCCTTTTGCCCGTTGCCCTTCCGGCTGCGCTCAAAGGCTACTACCGAGGGGTACCTGGTGGAAGAATCAGTCCCCTTTCGCGTAAAAGGGAAATTCCTAACTGATGGATCTTTCCTGCCGGCCAACGGAGGCGAAGCGTAGGCCAGCTTGGACGTAGAAGTGCCATAATCAATGCCGACGTAGAAACGGCATTCGCTCTGCTTTGGGTTTTTGCTCATGTGATTTTCTCGATTGGAAAGCAGATGATAGCTCTGCTTGATTGGCAAGATGAGAGTTCAGGCGGCTTAGTCATCCCGCTCGTCTTGATCGTGCTCCTCAACGTGTTCAGCAAAGAAATGGATATAGGCCAGGATCCCGTACATTTGGACAGATTGAAAATCAAAACAGAGCACATTCCAGAGCAATCGACCTATCAGCGTGCAGCCGACCTTAAAATTCATCATTGCAGTGTGTACCTCCTGAAAGTGACCCATGGTCCAATGCCACGCAAGAATATACTTATCCGGATGATCCAAATCGGATCAATTGTCGATACAAATTGATGAGGGGTAATGGAGATGAGAAATGGGAGGGATTAGAGGGAATCGAAGAAAAAAAATGAGATTGAATCCGAATTGAACGACCGTTTAGATCAATTGAATTCATGCAAAAAACCCCTAACCGGTTCAAATTCTCTCGGCAGGTGCAATTCACTGCCCCCTGGGGCGCTCCGGGGCAAGGGATTTGGTCGACGTGGTAATCCTGGCCCGGACGTCAGAACCCTTCGATATCGGCGAAATTCGAAAACCCGATGTTTTCCACGAAATCACGAGCCGGAAGGATTAGCGAGGCGTGGACCTGAGCACGATTAATGCGATCGATGATGAAATGATCAGACACGAATTGACCCCCGTCGTGCGGCGGGACGAAGCTTTTGATCTTCTGTCAATGAAACGAAACCAGGCGCCACAGCCGACCGGGCCCAGTGCAGTGAGCTGATGAGCATTGCCGGGAGGACTAAGAACTGCATCGGCAGATTCTACATCGGCGATGTCCGGCACCGCGAGGCGAGTAGCCCGGTGGCCGTGCTGAGATCCAGGTCGGCCACGAGTAAGCCCTCCTGACCGTAAGGCTGATAGCACTGGAGGGTGCCATCCGGACGTGCGACTGCCGACGTGGTGCCGGACCCTTCGCTCGCGCAGTTCACCGACGCAAAGTAGCAGGTGTTCTCCGCCGCACGGCACAACATCGCTTTCTCGTGGAATGTGTTGGCCGGATCCGCGAACGTGACCGGGCGATAGCTCCCCGGCTCAGCAATGTGCGCGTGCGGGTGAAATACGACCTGAGCTCCATGACGCACTGCCCACCGCACCGTTTCCGGGTACCTCCACCCCTCGTGACAAATCACCACACCAAACGTGAGTGGGCCGGGCGAGAATACCCGACGTTCGGACGCGAGTGCCGGGTATGTGGCCTCTTCCGACGGGTCGATCTGCCCTTTGTCCTGCCATCCAGCTATCGTCCCGTCCGGATTGAATATGCAGGCGGTAATCTGCAGGCCGCGGTCGGTTATGCGCTCGGTGCCCAGGATGACTGTGAGACAAGCCCCCCTGGCGGCTCTCGCCACCTCCGCCCACGCTCTTTCGAGAAAGCCGGAATCCGGAGGCGGGATCTTCGTGCCTGGCCAGCGGTATCCGGGAACGAAGCATTCCGGGAAACAGACGATGAGTGCGCCTTTCCGGCCTGCCTCGGCTATCGCCGATGTTGCCAGGTGCACGGACTCATTCGGGGTTGCCGGAATGCGGAGATTTGCAAGGGCTATGCGAACAGTACTCATGCCTTCCCTTCGATTGGGCGAACGTAACTCTCTGGCGCAATAAAGGGGGATCTCAGAATGTGTACAGAGCATGAACACGTTAAAGATACGTGTCCACAAAATCAATAAACTTGGACACGTTGGAGAGATACGCCCAATCCTTCCCCGCGACGCGAGGGAGGCATATGAAGTGCTTTGTATCCAGCAAACACGAAAAGGCGGCATGGGAATGATACCGCTACGAGTTCACCCTTGTTGCATATCGACTCCCCCGTTGTTATCCTATTGCGACATGAGGGAAAGACGTAATGCTGACTCACCGGGAAACAGATCCCGACGAAACACTGAAACCTGTTCATTTCTCAACTTCGTACCCCGGCGGGAGCCAGGGAACTGCCGTTCAAACGCAGCGATTCGCTTATGAGCATGCCAGGTAGAAACGACCCTTGCCCCTGCGGGAGCGGGAAAAAATTCAAGAAATGCCATGGAGCCCTCGCATCCCCCACGGGTGATACCGTCTACGACCGGTTGCGCCGGCTCGAGGGCGAGGCAACCTACCGTGTTCTGAAGTTCGCCAGGGAACGGTACGGAGAATCATGCATGGAGGCCGCGTGGGATCAGTTTTATGACGGCAGGGGAGGACCGTATTCCGAGGATGACCCCGAGTATCTGTACTTTTGCCGCTGGTTCGAATACGACTGGATGCCGGAAGGCGTGAGACCCCTCGCGGAATGCTTCCTGGCGGACCACAAATCAAAGAACATCGACTCAGAAATCCGCCGCATGATGGAAGCGACGCTTGCGGCTCCCTACAGTTTTTACCAGGCCGTGGAGATAGAACCCGGCGCAGGCTTCAGGGCGCGGGACGTCCTGCGGGAGATGGAAGTCCGGATCACCGAACGAAGCGCTTCCACGCTGATCGAAAAGGGGAATGTCATGTTTGCCCGCGTGGTGTCGCTCGACGGGGTGTCATTCATGATGGGGAACGGCACACAGCCGCTACGCGCGGTATTCCTCAGTGATCTGGTGGATGTGCGAAACGAGCTGTTTCCAGCCGGGGGGCCCGGGGGGAATCCTGAAGGCTCGAAGACTCTCAGGGAGTCGGAAGAATATCTCCGTGGGGTCTATTTCGGACTCACGAAAGCCCAGGATAAATCGAACACCGACATCCGGAACGCCGACGGCGACCCCCTGGTACTGCACACGCTGCGATATTCGATACGGGCATTCGAACCGGCGTTCGATGCCTTGAAGGATCTGGAGCCGGGAGGGGCACACCGGAACGATGCAGACTTGATGGCCGAGAATGAAGTCACGGAAGTCGGAGAAAACGTACGGGCTCGTATTCACTGGCTGAAAGGAAAAGGGAAGGGCTCGCAGGGACAATCGGTCATCGCAACGATTACGCTCACGGACAGCACGATGATAGTCGAGGTAAATTCCGAACGACGATCAAAGGCCTTACAGAAAGAGATGAAGAAACGCCTCGGGGATTCTGCCACGCTCATGCATATTGATGCTACACCCGCCGCCGGCATATTGAAGGAAAAGCTGAATTCCCCGGCTCAACGAACGCCCGCACCCCTGTCGGAGGACCAACGGCGACTGAGAGAGTTACCTGAAGTCCAGGGTCTCCTCAAAGAAGCAACGGAAAAGCATTGGAAATCCTGGCCCGACACTGCCATTCCCGCCCTCAGGGGTATGACGCCGAAGCAGGCCGCCAAAGACAAGCTTGGTCGCGAGCTTCTTGAATCGCTTCTACTGGAGTATGAGTCGCGCTCTGCGAGTCAACCCGACGAGTTCCTGAAGGTCGATGTCGACGAGCTTCGCCGGAGCCTCGGACTCGCAAAATCGCCTCCCCCGCAACGGGAGGATCCCGCTCCCGCCGACCGTCGAGGAGGGCATCGATCACCCGACCCCGAGCGACCATCCATAACCGCAAGCCCGAGTACCAATTCGTCAAGAGGGCCCAAGCCCCCCGCAGTCCAGCACTCCACGTGGCAGGAGCTTTATGCGGCCGCCCGGCGGGTCCATGAGATGAAACCCTGGGAGTTTCTTGACGATCTTGATGTTGTCGTTGTACGGGACCCCGCCAGCGGCCAGACCGGTCATGGAGTGTTCATGGGGAGCGGGGGTACCCTTTTTGGCTTTTGCGTGTATCGCGGGGCGGGCGGGTTCTACACGTACAAGGACCTGATCGACGGGAAGAATAAAGGGATGAGTGATGAGTATTTGGACGCGCTCGATTGTCTGAAGCTGGAATTCGGCTCACGAGAGGAATTGGAGCCAGAAGACCTCAGTGTGATCAGAAGCCTGGGGCTTTCATTCAGGGGACAGCATTCCTGGCCGCAGTTTCGGAGGTTCACTCCCGGCTACGCCCCCTGGTTCATCACGGAATCCGAGGCGAAGTTCCTGACACTGTGCCTCGAGGCGGGATGTCATCACCATGACCGGGTCGATCGGATGGAGATCGACGAGTCCTTACGTAAAGGTGAGTACCTTGTGTATTCTCCGGTCGGTGTCGCGCCCGGGTTTGAATCACGCTGGGAGCAATTGCCGGAGAGGCCGACCGGTGGAGCCCCCAGGCCGGTGCTGGATATCAAGCGGTTAAATGCCCTGCGGTCTTTGACTCCGGCTGCCGGTGTTGCATGGGAAGCGGATGTCTTCCATATACCCGTCGGGATACTCGACAGGGACCGACCGTACATGCCGCGCATGGCTGCGGCGTGCGAGGAGGCAAGCGGCTTTGTGCTCGACACCGAGATGTCTCCTCCCGAACCGTCCACGCCCCAGCTTCTCGTCAATATCGTCTGCTCGGCCGCCGAGAAAAGTAGAATGCTCCCCGAAACGGTGTTCGTGAAGGGGGCGAATGAGGAAGCAGCGCTGGCGCCGCTCGCAAAGACGCTGGGATTCAATGTCGGCAGGCGCAAGCGGCTCAAGACAATCCAGCAATTCAAGACCGCGGCAATCAAGCAATTGACAATGTGACCGGAATTCCATCAGGATCAGAATCTGGAATGATTTGGACAGCGTCCAATTGCAGGGCGCCGGACAGTGTTCCGGTCGCAATCGACCGACGCGGCTATCGTGCCAATGGATTGTTTATCGCTTCAACGAATAAGTATCGACCAGATTTTCACTGTGAGCACCCTTTTGAATGCTATAACTCGTGATTTCCGCTAAGACTGTTGAAAAGCGCTTGATACGTTAACCGATACAAGCTTTGGTTCGGATTGAATGGAAGCCAACCGTGGGTAGGGAATCATCTGGCCTTGAAACTGGGGAATCATCTGGCCCTGAAACTGGGGAATCATCTGGCCCCCGAACTGGGGAATCATCTGGCCCCCGAACTGGGGAATCATCTGGCCCTGAAACTGGGGAATCATCTGGCCCTGAAACTGGGGAATCATCTGGCCCTGAAACTGGGGAATCATCTGGCCCTAAAGTCTTACATAGTGGGGATATACTTGGTCATCGACAGCAGGTATACCGCTCTGCGGAATAATGTTGGGAACTCACACGAGTACTTCTATCGGCGCCCCATCGAGGTTGGCCTGAAATTTATGGATTTCTTGTCGATTCTTGCAATTTTCGCTTGCTTGATATACCTTAGGTCACGCGGGAGTAATTCAGTGGTAGAATGCCAGCTTCCCAAGCTGGACGTCGCGGGTTCGAGTCCCGTCTCCCGCTCAAAAGTTCGATTTTACGAGGGTCTCACCTATATCTGACAGCTTTGGCTTAATGGAATCGGCCTCGCGTGCCTCCCAATCTGGGGGGCACGATTGTTTTGGGAGCGAGTAAAAAGTTAAGCATTTGAAGGAAGGACGCAACATGCGTGTAATCGTTGGATCGATTGAATCCGAGTATCGGCGGTACAGGGCTCTTGGCGACAGGGCGATCGAGCAATTGATGGACGATCAGCTATGTGCGGTTCCCCCCTCGGAGAGCAATTCCATCGCAGCACTCGTCTGGCATGTTTCGGGCAACTTCAAATCGCGCTTCACGGATTTTCTCACGTCAGACGGTGAAAAGCCGTGGCGTGATCGCGAATCAGAGTTCACGCGTAGAAAAGTGGCACGGGTTGAGCTGCTCCAGAAATGGAACGAGAGATGGGAAACGCTCTTAGGAGCACTCGCTTTGCTTGATGACGGGCAGTTGCAGATTGAAGTGAAGATCCGGGGCTGCTCGCTTTCGGTTATGGAGGCGCTCCTTCGCTCACTTGCTCACGCGAGCTATCACGTCGGACAGATTGTCTTTTGGGCCAGAGAACTCAGGGGATCAACCTGGCAATATCTGACGATCCCGCCCGGCCAGTCGGAAAGCTACAATCAAGATCCATTCGCCGAGAGGGGGCCAGGACAGACTTAATTTCATGTTGGACGCGCGTTTGGGCGCGGTTTTTGCTTCTTTTATTCTTCCTCTCCTTAAGCCAAACCCAACTCAGCCGAAGCACGTTTCTTCAGTGTCGCTCTTCCCGTTCAGAGTGCTTTGTGTCCGCAGGCGTAAAGAACGGATTGTTAATTTATACATACATTCTGTATTGTCAACTGGAACAATGCACATGAAAGAAGGGTATCCCCTCCACGCGCGCCGACTTTGAGTCCAGCTGGCAGGGGGCATTTCGGTTTTAAGGAGAAGACTCTGAACCCTGGCTGTCGATTCTGCCGAGCCCGGTACGACTATAGAGTGTAGAGACATAATGACACAATCGTTAGAGGAGGGCCACACAATGAGCGGCAATACCGTGAAGCTGCATCGAGTTCTAAAGACCACACCCGAGCGACTATATCGGGCTTTTCTTGACGAGGAAGCGATGTGTAAGTGGCTCCCCCCCCACGGCTTCACTGGTCGGGTCCATCAGATTGATGCCAGGGTTGGGGGAACATTCAAAATGAGCTTTACGAATTTCGGCACGGGTCAAACCCACTCGTTTGGTGGCAAGTTCATCGAGCTTGTGCCCAACGAGCGCATTGTGCACACAGACCAGTTTGACGATCCCAATATGACGGGGACGATGAAGACCACCATTGTTCTGAAAAAGGTCCTGGTGGGGACAGAAGTGAATATTACACAGGAAGGGATACCCGAAGTAATCCCGCTGGAGGGGTGTTACCTCGGCTGGCAGGAATCACTGGCGCTCCTGGCACAACTTACAGAGGCCAATATCCCGTAGGGAACGAAGGTCGGAATCTCCCACAGGATTGAATTTACGAGGAAAGGATCGAAGGTGAACCGTCCGCTGCACACCGGCGATTCACCCACTACACCTTGATAATCCAGCCTTTCTTCCACATCAACATGCCAAGAGCGAAGTGAAGCGCGACATACACGAGGCCAAACGCAAGTGACGCGTTCGCCGGAGAAAAGTACGGCACGAAAGCCCCCGCGTATATCCAGTCGTGGAGCGACTGGGCCTTTCCGTCGGCCTGAGCGACCGTGATCACCCCGAGGAGCGTCGCAAGGAGCTCAGACACAACATAGAGAGTGATCGCATTAAGCCCGAATGCCTTAAAGGGCTCAAGCCAGCGGGCCTTTTTTTGTACATCCATGAGCCAGTAGACTGTCGCAAAGCAGACGAGCGCCCACCCGCCCATAAACACCGAGAACGAAGAAGTCCAGCAGTTCTTGTTGATCGGCAGCCAGATATCCGCAACGACACCGGCCAGTACCATCACCCAGCCGGCGACAAACATCTCCGCGGTTTTGACCTCCTTGCTGCGCTCAGAACGGAGGAAACGGCCGGTCATGACACCGAAGAGGGCGGTGGCAATGGAGGGAAGCGTACTGACGATGCCTTCGGGATCGAATCCGGGAGCGGGGGCCCACACCCAGGTATGACCGGGGAGAAGATGCGAATCGACATACCAGCAGAGACACCCCACGGGATCCATGACACCGGGGCCGTAGCCGGGCACCGGGATGAGCTTGACGGCGGCCCAGTATACGACAAGCAGCCCGAGCGCCGTGATGAATTGCGTCCGCGGCTTCGTTTTCAGGTACAGGACCGATGCGACGAAGTAGCATATCGCGATTCTCTGGAGAACGCCCGGGATCCTGAGCGTCGCAAACGAGAACGGGGCGCCGAGGCCGAAGGGAAAGCCGTTCACCACGATGCCAAGCGCAAATATGATCGCTGCTCTCTTGAGGGCATGGAGAATGAGAGCCCCCGTCGACGCCCCCTGCTGCACCCTCCTGCCAAGAGATAACGTCATCGCCAAGCCCATGATCCAGAGGAAGAACGGGAAGACCATGTCGGTCATGGTCCACCCGCTCCATGCCGCGTGTTTGAGCTGCGGGTAGGCAACCGTCCAATCGCCGGGGTCGTTCACCAGGATCATCAATGCGATGGTGACACCGCGAAACACATCCAGCGACGCAAGTCGGGTACTGGTCTCTGTGGTTTTCATCTGTCGCCAGTCAATGTGAGGTGGAAGTAGTTGGCTTCACAAGAATTCGCCCTCGCAACGTCCCTGCTATTGATCATTCAGTCCCTTTCCTTTAAGAATCTGCCGCGTACATTTTTCAATCCTTGCTTCCCGGGTTTTGGATTGCTTGGGGGCAGAGAAAAATAAGAGGTATGCCCTCTGCCGGCCTGGTGTCAATGCACGAAACGCAGTCTTCAGGGCAGGGGATTCATTTAGTCTACGTCTGAACTCTGCCGGCATCTCGAATTCCCTGGTCTTTTTGAGCTTCACTCTCAAGCCGGCCTTTTCCACTTCAATGGCCTCAAAGATGTAGGCCTTAATGATCGCCTTTTTCTCAATTATCTCTTGAACGTTGGTGAACCGGAGCTGGCGGGCCACCTGTACGTTCTTCGTTTGCTGGATTAATATACGTTCGGTGTCCTTCAGCAGGGCACCTTTGAAAAACAACAGGGCGCAGTAATCCTTAAAAGTATGAATTAGCACTATGTTGCTATCCTGAAATGCATAGCACGGACAACCCCACTTCAACTCTTCGGTAAGCGGGCAATCGAGAGCGATCTGTCTCAATTTTTCCACTTCTTTCTGCCACTTCCCGGCTTTGTTAAAAAAGAAGTCAACCCTGGGGTTCATGGTTTTCCCCTATTGTTTGACCGAAGTGAGTGTTCTTGCCGCGGGCCTGAAGTACCACGACACGAGCGTCAGGAAGAGAAGTAACAATGACGGAAGTAACGAAGCAAGAGGATCTCCGACTGCGAGATGCGAGACAATCGCTCCCGACATTGTAAAGAAGAAGCCCGCATATGCCCATTCTTTCAGGGTTGGGGTTTTCGGAATGAGGACTGCGACAACACCCAACATTTTCCAAACACCCAGGATTGTCAGGAGATAGACCGGGTAGCCCAGGTGTATTATACCGTACACGCCGGGGGGCGCCAGCGCCCCTTCCGACTGCTGTCTTAGCAATTGTACCGCCCCGGTTGAGACCATCCCCAATGCGAGCCAGAGTGTGGCGATCCAGTAGATAATCTTGTTCCGTTTCGTCATTGCTGTTCACCTTAGTTTGTTTACAATGTCCTGCAGCCGGTTATGTGCCATATTTATCCCCTGCACCATCCCTAATTTCAACATCTGGTTTCTGTGATCCAGCGATTCATACAGCACGTGCATGTTAAGTTTGCTGGTATCATCGGTAAGCTTTTCAAACTCCAGGAACTCGAGCTGGACGCCGAAAGGCGTATTCTCCATTTCAAAGGTCCGGGTGATCATCCGGTTCGGGTTGAATTCATGGATTGCCCCATTGAACCTGTATTTGTTCCCCTTCGGATCGGTTGTCTCAAACTGGTAACTGCCGTGCTTCTTATTCTCGAGCTTCAGCACCTTCGTTCCCATCCATTGCTCGACAATTTCGGGTTCTACATACGCTTTAAAGAGCAATTCCAGAGGCAAATCAAACTCCCGTGTTATCATCAGATCCTGTTTGCCGTCTTCGGCGTGAATCTTTGTCCTGTGTTCCATAGTGTTTTATTTTTTTGATTTGTAAGTTCTCATTATAGATTCCAGTTTATCGAACCTGGAATCCCACAATTGCCGGAATGGTTCAATGAAGTCCGCTATTTCTTTCATCTTCCCAGGGTTCAGGTGATAGTAGACTTCCCTCCCCTTTTGCTCGTGTTCAAGCAATTCGCATTCGGTGAGTATTTGCAGGTGTTTTGACACCGTCGGTCTTGCGGTGTCAAAGTTCGAGGCTATTGCGCCCGCGGTCATGGTTTGTGAAGCTACCAGCAGAAGGATAGCCCTTCTTGTCGGGTCTGCTACCGCCTGAAAAACATCTCTTCTTAAGAGCATTTTGGAGCACCATTCCGTAGTTATGTGACTACAAATATATATAAAGCCATTTGACTACGCAAGTGTTTTTTTATTTTTTTCCCAGAGCAACTTGGGCCCGGCATGCCATAGCCCGCGCCGGATGGCCGGGGAACTGTGGGGATATAGGCAGTGGTTGAATCTACATTCAAGCGGGGGATAGCAGGCCTAATTTACATTTACCGGGGTACATTCAAACCAAAGGAGTTAGTCTGCGAAGGAGAGAGGCCTGATGCCTGCAACCACAATGAAGGCTCGTGTAACCTCTTTTGCGCCTCAGTTCCTGGTCGATAACCTGGATAGGTCTATCGCGTATTACCAGAAGCTAGGCTTCCGATTCGGCAAACCGTGGGAAGGCTTCTACGCCATCGGTTCTCTTGACGGACTCGAAATTCACTTGAAGGAAGCCCCAAAGAATCCTGCGGAGCGCCGGTGGCGTCGCGACAACGAGCATCTCGACGCCTCGGCCGGTGTTGAAGGGATCGAAGCCTTCTACGAGCAGTGTGTCGCCAACGGCGTAACGATCATCAAACCCCTTGCGACCACGGAGTGGGGCACGAAAGACTTCTATATCGACGACCCCGACGGCTACATCATCTGCTTCGGTGGAAGGGGCACTGATGCCAAGGGATAAGTCCGCTCTGTTGGAATTCGTTCGACTCGTCGCACACGGGGCGGATTGCCGCGCGGGCTAACGAATAATATCTGCGGCTCAATGCAGAGCGACTTCAAGGAGGGGCTTTATGACATTGCAGACACGACGCCTTGGCAATCAGGGATTAGCGGTTGGAGCGATTGGTCTCGGTTGTATGGGTATGAGCCAGTCTTACGGTCCGGCGGACGAGTCAGAATCGATTGCAACGCTACATCGCGCCATCGAGCTAGGATGCAATTTCTTCGACACAGCCGAGAATTACGGCCCCTTCACCAATGAAGCGCTTCTCGGCCGTGCCTTCAAGGACCGGCGCGAGAAGGTGGTGATCGCCACCAAATTTGGCTCGCGTTTTGACGGCGACAAGATCGTCGGCATGGACAGCAGGCCGGAGAATATCGTCAGAGTCGTCGAGGGTTGCTTGCGGCGACTCCAGACAGACCATATCGACTTGCCTATCAACACCGGTTTGACCGTACCGTGCCGATTGAAGACGTGGCAGGTACGGTCGGCGATCTCATCAAACTGGGCAAGGTGCGGTATTTCGGCCTATCCGAGGTCGGGGTCGCCAAACTTCGGAGCGCGCATGCTGTTCATCCCGTCTCCGCTCTGCAAAGCGAATACTCGATGTGGGAGCGCAACCTGGAACCGGAGATCATCCCTGTCCTGCGCGAGCTGGGCATCGGACTGGTGCCATTTTGCCCGCTCGGGCGCGGATTTCTGGCCGGAGGGGTGAAGCACGCGGAAGAATACCCGGAAGGGGACACAAGGCGGATCGATCCACGCTACCAAGGTCAAAACTATGATGCGAACGTGAAGGCAACGCGGATTCTATTCGATATAGCCGCCAGCAAGGGGGTGAAGCCGGGACAGATCGCACTCGCCTGGCTACTTCACAAGGGCGACTTTATTGTGCCGATACCAGGAACCAAGCGTCGAACTTTTTTGGAGGAAAACGTGGCCGCTGCGGCGATCCGCCTGGACCCCGCCGAGCTGCAGAACCTCGACGCTTCGCTGGTGGCGGGAACGATCTCTGGAAACCGCTATGCCGACTGGATCATGGCGACGATTGACCGCTGATCGGATCCCTTTCGAGATTCGTCTTTGACGGACGAGGTGGCGTGTAGACTCAACCCAAAGCGATGCCCACAAGGCGTTCCAGCGCAAACGCAATCCGCTTACCGTCATTCGATCATTCGGGGATACCTATCCGGGAATCGGGAAGCAGTGCCAGGCGAACGTCAGTGTTGGATTCGAGGTTCTTCACCGTGATTCCCGTGAACTGCGTGATACGCTGACGTCCGGAGATCAGCGGCGAAATCCGAATCCCCGCAATCCGCAAAAGAGGGCGGGCGAGGTACTCAATTGACGGGTTGGGGAGGTAGTCCACGAGCATCATCGCATTGCGGGCCGGGCTCACGATGACCAGGGGAGTCGGCGGGGCATCCACGATCCGCACAACCTCATCGGGAGGGAGTTTGTAGGGAGTTTGCGGGAGGCCGACGGAGAACGTGAGTATGAGCAATACCGCAATATGTGCCGATCTCATTGAAGTCTCCGGAGAAAGTTGGGGGGAGGATAACGAGGAGGAGCTGCCTTGTCACCATGCCCCTAATTTACCCAATTCATTGAATAAAACTACTCAACGTAGAGATTCGGGGTGTTCGGGCAGACGGGACGGGTTTCGGCAATTGCAGGGCTGTGCATCCGGGAACCGTTGACTCCCGTGCCGTGGTTCCACAGTAGGATTAGCCGGGCCCGGAGCGCTTAAGTACAGTCCTTCGAGAAACGACCTAGCCGTAGACTCGAAGAATGCCCGGAAGTATTTCCGAATGACCGCGTCGTTCCCCTCAATAATTGATAAGGAGACTTGATGTCTAAGCTGCGCGTGGCGAGTTTTAGCGTTTCGCTCGACGGGTTTGGCGCCGGCCCGAATCAGACACTCGAGAACCCGCTCGGCGTGGGGGGCATGGCCCTCCACAACTGGGTATTCCCCACGAAGACGTTTCAAGCGATGCACGGCGATGGAGGCGGCACCACCGGGATCGATGAGGACTTCGCATCGCGCGGGTTCAGGAACGTAGGCGCATGGATCCTTGGACGGAACATGTTCGGGCCGATCCGCGGAGAATGGCCCGACTCCAAATGGGAGGGCTGGTGGGGCGATACACCACCCTACCATGTCCCCGTTTTTGTGTTAACTCACCACCCCCGCGAGTCGATCACAATGAAAGGGGGAACGACGTTCCACTTCGTCACCGACGGCATCCACAACGCTCTGGAGCTTGCCGTTAAAGCTGCGAACGGGATGGATGTTCGATTGGGCGGCGGGGTAGATACGGTAAGACAGTACCTGACTGCAGGACTTGTCGACGAGGTGCATATCGCCGTCTCGCCTGTTCTGCTCGGGTCAGGAGAAAATTTGTTCCACGACATTGACCTGCTCTCGCTTGGATTCAAGGTCCATGAACACGTGCCGTCGGAAAACGCCATGCACGTGTTATTCAAGAAAGGATGATGGACCTGCCGATTCGGATTCTTCAGTTCTCCTGAACATATGTTTAATGAAGGGATACGGGGATTTTCCCGGCCCTCTGGGGGCCGGATATTGAATCGGCATTATTGCCATGCCGGAGGGGAATGCATATCAAGCTCAAGAAAGAAGTAGCGAAGTACGTTCTTATAGCGTTCCTGTTTTCTTGGGGCACGTGGATCGCAATGGCGCTCTTGCTCCCCCCGGAGAAGGCACACCTTCCGCGCCCGTGGCATCTCGTCGGTGTGGCGGGTCCGATGGTCGCGGCGCTCTTCTTGACATTCCGCAAGCTCGGGAGGAAGGGTGTGGCAAAGGCGCTCTCCCCTTTGATCCCGCACAAGGATGATCTGTTCTGGTCGTCAGTTGGATTTCTCACACCCTTCGTCCTTGGCGCAATTTCTCTGGAAGTATTTGTCCGGCTCACCGGCGGCAGGCTCTCCATTCCGACGGCAAATGCTTTTTTGGCGTTATTCCTCACAAACATCATCTTATCTCCGCTGGAGGAACTCGGCTGGCGGGGATATGTTTTGCCGCGAATTCAATCGGGATACTCCGCTCTCCGGGCAAGCCTGGTGCTGGGAGTGATTTGGGGGCTCTGGCACGCCCCGTTCCTGGCCATTCGGTTTTACGATCAGATACACGCGGTGGGTTTCCTGGAGCTGCAGGGAGCGGTCCTCATCGAGACCGTGCTACTTTCGATTTTCATGACATGGCTGTATAACGGGAGCCGCGGGAGCCTTTTCCCGGTGTGTCTGTTTCATGCAAACTTCGATACGGTCCTGAGCAGCGTTACAGGGATGCATCCGAATCCCAATTCCATTGCGCTCTTTGCAGGACCAGTCCTTGGGATCATCGCGATTGTGGTGATCATTGTCCGATTCGGTCCTGCAAACCTCGCCACCGGACCGAAGGTGACTACCCCTCCTGAGGTGAATACCCCTTAGCACGGAATTTCTGGCTAAGTTCGACAATGCGGAACGGCCGTTTGAATGTCGCTTTGTCCGGAATTCACGAGCTGAGTCCGGCGAAGCCGGAACGGCCGTTAGGATCCCGCTTTGCACAGGATTCACGAGCTGAGTCCGGCAAAGCCGAAACGGCTGTTAGGATGCCGCATTGCACAAGATTCACGAGCTGAGTCCGGCAAAGCCGAAACGGCTGTTGGGACGCCGCTTTGCCTTGACATCGTGAGCCGATTCCGGCAAGACTGGAACGGCCATCCAGAAAGTCCGTTTCTTCCCGAATTTTTGCGCCGGGATACCGTATATACGGAGGAGAAGGGGGGTGCATACGCCGAGCACGTCTATGCCGCCGGCCAAAACCCCGCGCAGGGTTAATTACACATGAAGGGAGGATTCCGTGCGCAAAGACATCACGCAACGCTCCGAGGCAGGGTACATATCCTTTGCTCTGCTCGCACTTGTCCTGATCGCGGGCCTGTACCCGGCGCGTGCAGTCGCGCAGGTGAAGCGATACGTCTGCGTACCATGCGGTCTGCCGTGCGACGCCAAGTTCTTCGACAAGCCCGGGAGTTGCCCGGACTGCGGAATGGCGCTCGTGACCGAGGAAGAGGCAAAAGCGGCGATCGCGGCGACCCCGCCGGCAAGAAAAGTGGCGATACTCATATTCGACGGCGCGGAGATTATTGATTTCGCCGGACCGTACGAAGTATTCGGCGCGGCCGGATTTGACGTGTACACGGTATCCGTCACCAGGAAACCGATCACTACGGCAATGGGGATGACCGTTGTGCCTCAATACTCGTTTGAAGACGCTCCTTTGCCTGACGTGCTCGTCGTCCCCGGAGGGGGCGTGAAGGGGGCGCAGTCAAATACCGCAATACTTGAATGGATAAAGGACGAAACGGCGAAAATCAAGCATACGATGTCCGTGTGCAACGGGTCGTTCATACTGGCGAGCGCAGGGCTGCTCGACGGACTTTCGGCGACGACGACGGACGGGAACATCCCAAAGTTGAGAGCCCAGTTCCCGAAAATTAATGTCGTGGATGATCAACGGTATGTGGATAACGGCAAGATCATAACGACGGCAGGCCTCTCCGCCGGAATTGACGGGGCGTTGCACGTGGTCGAGCTTCTCGAGGGGAAAGGGGCGGCCGAGCAAACGGCCCTCATTGAAGAATACGACTGGGGAGCAAATTCAAAATTCGCACGAGCGGCTCTGGCAGATCACCTCATTCCCGATCTATCGGCAACCGCCGACTACGGGAGATGGGAAGTCGCAAGCACTGAAGGAGGAAGGGTGGGGTGGGAGCTCGTCGTTCGCGGCTCGTCCCCGAAGACCCCCGCGGAGCTCATGGCGCTTTGTGAACGGAAACTTGGCACCGCAGGAAAGTGGACGAAAGTCGACGGGTGGACGGACGGAATTAGCACATGGACGTTCCGGACGAAGGACGGCGGCGTCTGGACGGGAACGGTGACGCTCACGGAGGCGAAGACGCCGAAGAACGGATATACGGTGAAGGTAATTATCGCGAAGACCGGGTAGGACATAGAAGCAGGATTCCATCACCAGAAAAAGGAGGCGCACATGAAAGACGAACCGATTATTGTCGAGCGGCTGCTCAATGCATCACCGGAGAAAGTCTGGAAGGCCATCACGGAGACAGAGGGGATGAAGCAATGGGGGTTCGAAATCGCGGAGTTCAAGCCGGTGGTGGGATTCGAGTTCCGGTTCCTGGGGGGAAAAGATGAGAAGAAGTACCTGCATATCTGCAAAGTCACCGATGTTGTTCCCATGAAGAAGCTCGCGTACAGCTGGCGGTACGACGGATATGCCGGCATGTCACACGTAACATTCGATATTGAGAAGGTGGGAGAGCAAACCAAGCTCACCGTGACCCACAGGGGCGTCGAGACATTCCCGGCGAACGTCCCCGATCTTGCAAAAGAGAACTTCGTGTTCGGATGGACGGCGATCGTGAATGAAATTATCAAAGGAAAAGTCGAGGGAAGTGCCGCATAGGTCAGTTCGCTTTTGAGATTACTGCTATGGCGGCAGATCACTGCTATGGCGGCAGATTATTCCTGTCGGCGCGCAAGATTACTGGTTTAGCGGTATTTTACTTGACAATTTACTGCTTTAACAGTAATGAGTTTGCAGCGACAAAGAAAGGGTTATTGAGCCATAGAACATTACGGACGGATGGCAGAAACCACACCTGAACAGATTCGCCAGACGCTGGACGGATTGTACAGGACGGAGTCCCGAAGGATTCTCGCCACGCTCATCCGGCTCCTCGGGGACCTCGATGTCGCCGAAGACGCACTCCATGACGCATTCAACGCCGCGCTGGAGCAGTGGCCGGCGGAGGGGGTGCCGGAGAACCCCCGCGCATGGCTGGTCTCCGCGGGACGGTTCAAGGCGATCGACCGGTTGCGGAAAGCGGCCCGGATCGACACGCCGCTGGAGTCGGTGGGAGAACTTGCGGACCCGGGCGCGAAAGACCCGTCGGAGGATATTGACAAGACGGTCGTCGACGATCAGCTCAGGCTGATATTCACATGCTGCCATCCTGCGCTCGCCCAGGAAGCCCGCGCGGCCCTGACACTCCGGGAGGTGTGCGGGCTCACGACGGAGGAGATTGCCAGCGCGTTCCTCACCACTCCCCCAACGCTCGCGCAGAGAATCGTGCGCGCCAAAGCGAAGATACGGGACGCCCGGATTCCCTACGAAGTCCCCTCCCCCGCCGATCTGCCGGAGCGGCTCGACACGGTGCTCCAGGTGATCTATCTTGTGTTCAACGAAGGGTACTCCGCGTCTTCCGGGGACTCGCTGACCCGGTCCGATCTCTCCGGAGAGGCGATACGGCTGGGGCGGCTCCTCCTCGAATTGCTCCCAGAACCCGAAGCGATGGGTCTCCTTGCTCTCATGTTGATACAGGAATCGCGGCGCGCGGCGCGAACTTCTCCTGAGGGGGACCTGGTCCTGCTGGAGGATCAGGATCGCTCGCTCTGGAACCGGGAGGCAATCGCTGAGGGGTCAGCGCTCGTCGAACGGGCGCTCATGTCGCGAAAGTTCGGGCCATACACGTTACAGGCCGCGATCGCCGCGGTGCACGCCGAGGCTCCCGATTCGGCCTCGACGGACTGGCAGGAGATCGTCGGGTTGTACGATGTGCTGCTCCGCGCAGAGCCCTCCCCGGTGGTTGAGTTGAACCGCGCGGTGGCAGTGGCAATGCGTGACGGGCCGCAAGCCGGGCTTACGCTCATCGACCGATTACTGGCCCGCGGCGATTTGGCCGATTACCACTTTGCTCATTCAGCCAGGGGAGAACTGTGCAGGCGCCTCGGGAAGATAGAGGAAGCCCGGGCAGCCTACCAACATGCGCTGAGCCACGTCCGTCAGGAGCCGGAGCGGCGGTTCCTTGAACGGCGTCTGCGCGAACTCTGAAGCAAAACCCTGCGAATTCCCTCCTTTTGGAACGATTTCTGCCTCTTCCTCTGTTTTAGACACTGCCCACTGTTGACGTCAGTCCGATAAGAAAAATCGGGAACGATTGTCGATTTCTGAGCCGGCCGTACGACTACTTAATGAGCGAAAAACACAATCAACCTAAACGAGGAGATACCGCAATGCGATTCATGTTGATGATGATACCGGAAGTCTACCAGGCGTCAAACGCCAAGAACATCAGGCCGGATTTTGCCCCCCCGGCCGAGGATGTCGAGAAGATGACAAAATACAACGAGGCCCTCGCGAAGGCCGGAGCACTCATTTCACTTGACGGGCTCCATCCGCCGACAACCGCCGCGCGCGTGTCGTTCGCCGACGGGAAGCCGAAGGTGACGGATGGCCCGTTCACCGAATCGAAGGAGGTGCTCGGGGGATACTGGCTCATTAATGCCAAGTCCAGGGAAGAGGCCGTTGATTGGGCCAAGCGCGTACCCGCCCGGAGCGGCGACGTGATCGAAGTCAGGCAGATTTTTGACTGGCAGGAATTTCCGGAGGACGTGCAGAAGGCGGGAGAGAGCGCGGCGATCCGCGCACAGATCGCCAAAGCGAACCGCTGACGGGGACCGGCCCATGAAATATCTGTGCCTCGCTTACGAGGAGGAAGCAAAGCTCAACGGGATGACAAGGAGCGAGTGGGACGGTTTGAGGGGAGAGACGCTCTCCTATCTCTCGGAGCTTCAGCATCGCGGGCACGTCATCGCCGCCGAAGCTCTCCAGAGCACACGGACTGCGAGCACGGTCCGGGTGCGGGGCGGGAGGGTCTCGGTAACCGACGGCCCGTTCGCGGAGACGAAGGAGCAGCTCGGCGGGTTCCTCCTGATCACCGCGAGGGACCTGAACGAGGCGATACATGTCGCCTCGAAGTGGCCTTCGGCCCGGTTCGGGAGCATCGAGGTGAGACCGATCGAAGAGGAGCTGCAGGGAGAAAGTCGGTACGAGAGGACGAAGTGAGCGGATAACTCTCCGTGAGCGCTTGTCCCGGAAACCGTCCGCGCGAAACCACTCACATCATCCGACGCCTCCACACTTCTGAAACCGATACAAGTAGAACCGGTTGACAGAACTATCCAACGAGGAGAAGACGCACCATGGCGACGCTCAATCCATATCTCAACATTGATAGTGGAGAACCCAGTGCAAAAGATAGTCCCGTTCCTCTGGTTTGACTCGCAGGCGGAAGAAGCCGCGAAGTTCTATGTCTCACTATTCAAGAATTCGAAGATGGGGGCTGTTACCCGGTACGGGGACGCCGGTCCGGGTCCGAAGGGAACGGCGATGTCCGTGGCATTCCAGCTCAACGGACAGGATTTCTACGCTTTGAACGGCGGCCCGATTTTCAAGTTCACCGAGGCCATCTCCCTCTACATAAACTGTGAAACCCAGGAGGAGGTGGACGAGCTCTGGGAGAAACTCTCCGCGGGGGGCTCAAAATCACAGTGCGGCTGGCTCAAGGACAGGTACGGCCTTTCGTGGCAGGTGATCCCGACGGTGCTGGGGAAGCTTCTCGGGGACAAGGATCCCGCGAAGGCGAAAAGGGTGATGGAGGCGATGCTGAAGATGACGAAACTGGAGATCAAGAAGCTCGAGGACGCGCACGCCGGACGGGGCACCAGGTAGCGCCAACTGAGCCCGCGCCGTGTGCAACGGCGTTGCAGAAGAGGTCAGAGCGTTCCCCGCAGGAAGCCGAAGGGGAATAACCGGCGGGAGGGATTCCGCAAGGGAACCGCGCCCCTCCCGCCGCTGTGGACATCACATACCGCGGGAGAGAGCCATACGTTCCATCATGTCATCCCATCCCCAGTGTTCCACCGCTTTCCCGTCAACGAGCCGGATGATGTCCGTTACGGTCCATGACATTTTCCTGTTCGATGCGGGTTTCCCCATGAACTTCCCCTTGTTCGTTCCTTCCCACGTCGCGCTCACGGAGACATTGTCACCGTCCGCAAGAATAAGGAAGGGCTTAGCGTGAAGGTCGGGGAACGCCTCCCGGATCATCTTGAAGTACCCCTTCACCCCATCAAGTCCTTTCGGGGCACCGGGGGGGACAGGCGCATGTTCAACCATATCCGGAGCAACGTACTTGTCGATCGCCTCCGTGTTTCCCCCGTTGATGACCTCGGCATAGAATTGGACGAACCGCATCTTTTCAGCGGTTTCTTTGTCGAGGACGGCCTGGAAGTACCGGATTTTGTCGCCCGAGAATACCGCCATCGTGTTCGATCTGATCGGGTTCACGCCCATGGCGGCAAAGGCATCCGAACGAACGCTCGATATCCAGGTGAGCGTGTCGCCCGAGGTCTGCCATCCCCAGGACTCGACGTGGAACCCCGGGATGAGCCCGGCGATCCATGCTTTCACAGAGTCCTTCCCCGTATGCAGGGTTCCGTCCGGCCCCTTTGACACGGCGTCATCGGCGATGCCGGAAGCAAACCCGTTCAGGTCATGCGCGTTCATGTACGCATCCATCTGTTTCCCCAGCGTCGAGAGATCGCGGTTCTGTCCGGCGCAGCCGGCCAACAGCAATCCTGCAACGAGAAACGCGAGAGTATTCTTCATCATTCAGCCCCTTCAATAATATCATCGTCAGCAGAAGTTTGCACAAGCGTTACTTAGGCATTGCCTTCAGGACCTTCACGTCCGGCGGCCCGACGACGCCTGCCTTGTCCATCGCTTCCTTCAGCTTCGGACTCGTCATGAACGCATCCACTGCACTTGCGCTGGGAAACGTCCCGACGATTGTGACCATGTTCGGGTCCTTGGCATCGGCGTAGACGCCAGACACCTTGAATCCCATCTTCTTCCGGTTTGCTTCATCCGCGTCGTACACCTTACGCCACGAAGCATACTCTTTCACGGCATGTGTCACGATGACCGTGACAGGCGCGTCGTGCGACATTCCCTTCATCTTGTCGTGCGAGGCCGACTCCATCTTCATCCCCTGCGCAAACGAGCCGGCGGAGAGGGAAAGGAGAAGGGACAACAGGGCAAACAGCGGAAACAAGCGCTTGTGCATGATGAATCTCCTGAAATGTTATTGGATTGTTGGGAGGAAACGGAGCAGCCGGTCAGAAACCATATTGACGCAGTTAACCATCTAACAGGGGTCGGCCCGAAAACGTTCCATAAATCCGGGGAGATCGGTGGTTAATTTGCTCCGTCAAATTCAGGATTTCATTGAACGATACCCCCCGGCGGACTGTTTGCTATTGGCAGTGGATATCGCCTTCTTTGTTTGAAGTATTTATGCACCCCCATCTCTGAGTACCCGCCACACGGCCCTTTTTGTTGCCTCAGGGCCGACTGATTCCTCCTTTTGCCGCCAGCTCATTTGTCCAGACAGGTCTCCATTGGAGCCGCAATCCGGCCGTACGTTCCCTCCGGTCGAAGGGGTGGCACTCACGCACCGTTTTGTCAGAATCGACGGGCTGAAAGTGCACGTTGCCGAGGCGGGCGAGGGGGAACCGCTTGTGATGCTCCACGGCTGGCCCCAGAACTGGTGGATGTGGCGGGATCAGATCCGCCATTTTTCCAAGTCGTTCCGGGTCATCGTCCCTGATCTGAGGGGATTCGGCTGGACGGAAGCCCCGCGATCCGGGTATCTGAAGGAGAACCTCGCGCGGGATCTCGTGTCGCTTGCAGGAATGCTCGGGCTGAACCACTTCCGTCTCCTCAGCCACGACTGGGGGGGATGGATCGGGTATATCGTCTGTGTGAAACACCCGGGGCTCATCACACAGCACTACGCCGCCAATATCCCCCCGCTCTGGCCCAAGATCAGCATGCGGTCAATCCAGGCAATGTTGAGGCTGGGGTTTATGGCCCGCGTGGCGCTCCCCTGGTTCGGCCCACGGATGCTCATGAGGAACGCGGAATTCGTTCACGGACTCCTCACACGCGGGGAAACGCGCAAGGGCGGGTGGACCGACTTCGAGATGAACGTCTTCAGCGATCAGTTCCTCGAAAAAGAACGCGCGCGAGCGTCCGCAAAACTCTTCAGGTCATTCCTTCTGGTGGAATCGATTTCGGTGGGGCTGCTGCGGAAGTACGGTGGGACGTGGATCAAGACGCCTACGAGACTGCTTTTCGGAGCGAGCGATCAGGCGCTTTCCCCGGCCTGGCTGAGGGGGTATGAGTCCCATTTCAACGACGTCCTCATCGAGGTCGTGCCGAGGGCCGGTCACTTTATCGTCGACGAACGGCCGGAGCTGGTGAACGAGCGGGCGATGAAGTTCTTCATGGATCCGAAATTCAGGACCGGAGCGGCGCCAGAGGACGAACGGCGTCAATCGGGGCGGCGCAAAGCATTCTGAACTGACGCATCCCCGGGAGTGACCGGCCTTCCGCTCCTTGCGACATCGATATGGAGAGGCGTGAAACGCATGTTGACATCCTTGTGCTTCAGCGAAATCCTGATCTCCTGATACCTGGTTATCCCACCTTCCGTGAACGCCTGCACTTCGCCGCTTATGTACTCCTCCCCCGAGTCCCTGTTCCACGTCTCGACGCGGGAAAAGGTAGTCACACCGGAGCCGGAATCCGCCGACGAATACCGCTGGAAGGCGCGCGCGCCGAGCGTATCCCCGGCGTATTCGAACACGCCCCGCACCGTGTCCCTTCTCGGGGACTGGAAAAGCAGAATCAGCTCCTTGACGAATCTGAGCGCGCCCGGACCGATGGCGGTCCGGTCTTCACGCGGGAGCGTGACGAACGAGGGGTAGGCGGAGTCGCTCGAGAGCTCGAGCCACCGGTTATCGCCTTCGCGCAGAGTGTACATGAACGATCCGGCCGGGAGGGCGGCGGAATCCCTTTCCTCGAGCGTGAGGCGCTCGAAATGCGCGCCTGTCAGATGAGCGAGTATCGAAACGACAAAATTCGGATACTCGATCTCCACGGCAAATTCACTCGTAATGCAGACCTTTTCCCCCGACCCGGCAGAGTCCAGTGTCCCATTCGCCCCGGAATATTGCGTGATTGATACGAGAAGGAGGGGGAGGAACGAAAGGCGCTTCATAGGCTTAGGGTCGAGGGTGAATTGACTGGATTGAGCCCCGCGGCCCCCCCGGAACGCATCCCGGCGTGCCGATGGCCGTATAAGCCAAGAACACCAAAACGGGGGAAAAAGTCCCGTTCCGCACTGGCAATTCTCAAAATTAGGGCTGAAATTAAGCCCATAACCGCAACAACAAAAGGAGGACGCAATGCACCGCAGAGCTCTTGCCGCTCTTGCCGCCGCTTTTCTTCTCTTCGGGGGAGGGAGCGCATACGCGCAGAAGTACCAGATATATCAGAAAACTCTGAGCAACGGGCTCGACGTCATCGTCGTTCACAATCCGTCCGTCCCGCTCGTCACCGTCGAGATCGACGTCCACAACGGCGCATACACGGAGCCGCCGGAGTACAACGGACTCTCCCACCTGTACGAACACATGTTTTTCAAGGCGAACAAGGCGATCCCGTCGCAGGAGAAATACATGGAGCGGCTCCAGGACCTGGGCGCCTCCTGGAACGGCACCACGGGGGACGAGCGGGTGAACTACTTCTACACGGTTTCACGGGACAGCCTCCTCCCCGCACTCACGTTCATGTATGACGCAATCACCAGTCCCCTCTTCCTCCAGGACGAGCTCGTCAAGGAGCGCCCCGTGGTCACCGGAGAGTACGATCGCGCGGAGTCGAATCCGTTTTTCCTCCTCAACCGCGCGGTCGACAAACAGGTCTGGTGGAAGTACTACACACGGAAGAACGCCCTTGGCGAACGGGACGTGATATTGACCGCCACGACAGCAAAGATGCAGACGATACAGAACCGCTATTACGTGCCGAACAACGCCGCGCTCATTCTCTCGGGTGACATCACGCCTGAAGACGGCTTCCGACTCGCGGAACAATACTTCTCCTCGTGGAAGCGCGGTCCCGATCCGTTCGCCGCCTACCCGGTCCCGGATCACCCGCCGATTCAGAAAACCGAGACCACCGTCGTTGAGGCCCCCGTTAACGCGGTGACGGTGATGATGAAGTGGCAGGGACCGAGCGTGAGGAAGGATCCGAAATCCACGTATGCCGCCGACGTGCTCTCGTTCATCCTCAGCCAGCATACGTCGCGATTCTACAAGGACCTCGTCGAGAGCGGGCTCACATTCGGCGTGAACCTGGGCTACCAGACCGAGGATCAGAAAGGGCCGATACAACTCTTTGCGCAGACCTCCTCCGAAAAGTTCGAGAGCGCAAAAAGCGCCATCATGGAAGAACTGAAGAAGATGGAGGACCCGGGGTACTTCACGGACGATCAGCTTGACAACGCGAAGACGATCCTGGCGGTGGATGAACAATACGAGCGAGAACGACCATCCCAGTACGCGCACACGGTGGGCTACTGGTGGGCGACCTCCGGGCTCGATTACTACCTGAACTACTTCGACAACCTGAAGAAGGTGACACGCCAGGACATCGCGCAGTACCTGAACACCTACGTCAACGGAAAGACGTACGTCATGGGCGTCCTGGTTTCCCCGCAGGACCGGAAAAAACTCGGGCTCTAATACCACCTCCATATTGAGGACACGATCATGAAAACGCGCATACTGACGGTGCTGGCAACGCTTGTTCTCTGCCGGGCGGCGGCCCTGACTGCAACCCCGGCCGAGTCATTCACCGTGAACGGACTCAAAGTGATACTCGTTCAGAACAAGGCCAACGATATCATCGCCGCAAACATGTATTTCCGGGGAGGGTCATCGACACTGGATACACGGCAGGCGGGAATCGAGGGACTCGCCCTGCGGGTCGCGATCCTTGCGACGAAGAACTATCCGAAGGATAAGCTGAGCGAAGAGATCGAATCCATGGACACGCGGATCTTCCCTTCGGCGGGAAGAGATTATTCCAGCATCTCGCTGCAATGCGTCAGGCAGAATTTCGGACGCTCATGGAAGGTGTTTGCGGACGTGATACTGAACCCCTCCTTCGACTCCGCGGACGTCGCCCTGGAAAAGGGACAGGCGATTGCTGCACTCCGCCAGTCGAAGGACAACCCGGACCAGTATCTCTCGAGCCTCGCCATGGAGGCGTTCTTCATCGATCATCCCTATGCGACCGATCCGTCGGGGACCGAAAGGACCATGCAGTCATTCACGGGGAGGGACCTGCAGGCGTTCATGCGCGGGAAGGTCATGACGTCAGGGATGCTTCTCGTCGTCGTCGGGAACGCCGACCGCGCGGAACTGGAGAGTATGGTGAAGGAGTCGTTCGGGAGCGTCCCCCGTGGTGAGTACGATGCGGCACTTCCCTCCGAGGTCAGATTTCAGACCCCGTCGGTGAAAGTCGTCCGGCGCGAGCTTCCGACAAACTATATCACCGGGTTGTTTCCCGCCCCGAAGTTCGGCTCCGACGAGAGCTATGCCATGAGCCTTGCGATATCCATACTGCGCGACAGGCTCTTCAAAGAGGTTCGAACCAAGCGGAGCCTCTCGTACGCCCCGGCGGCGGGACTCGGACAGGTGTTTACGAACTGGGGGAGAATCTACGTTACCGCCGTGAAGCCCGAGACGACGATGACCGTCATGATTGACGAAGTGAAGAAACTCCAGAACGAACCCGTGTCGGCGGAAGTCCTGAACGGACAGCGAAACACGTTCCTGACAGGATACTACATGAATACGGAGACCAACTCTTCGCAGGCGGAGTTGCTTGCGCGGTACGAGATTTCGGGCGTCGGGTACGCCGAGGGGGAGAAGTTCATGCAAAACGTGCGGAAGGTGACACCCGGCGACATCCAGAAGGTCTGCCAGAAGTATATGCACAATCTGCAATTCGTGCTGCTGGGGAACCCTCCGGGCCTGCAGCTCGGCCCGTTCATGTACTAAGAGGTAGCTCGACCGCTATCTGTGGGCTCACCGGGGCGGCAATGCCGCCCCGGGCCGTTATTGAGTACCCCGGGGGATGTTGCCGCCCATCCAGAACTCGGTCATATTTGAGCCTTTCTGGCCTGATTGCCGGCGGAGGCGACATGCAGCGTCGCTGGACCCCGACAGGCGCGATGCAACCGGATCGGCCCTCCTGCATTATTGAAGAGAAACGAGGCCGCCACACCACGTGTCTGACGCTCAACTCCTTGAGAGAATAAAGGCCGATCCATCCGTATTCTCGGAGCTGTTCACGCTGTACTACAGGCCGATATTCGGTTATATACTGAGGCGCACGGGGGAATTTGACGACACTGCGGACATCGCCGCGGAAACGTTTACCAGGGCGTTCACACATATCGGGAGCTACTCGTACCGGGGGATCCCGATCAAGGTCTGGCTCTACCGGATCGCGACAAACGAAGTCAACTTTTATTTCAGAAACAAGCGGAGAGAGAGATCGCTCGTCGAGAGAATCGACCCGGGTAACAGGTCACAGTTTGAGGCCTGCCTCCGGGACGACAGGATGGAACTGGAAGAAGAGCTCTTAAGGCACGAGCAGTACCTTACGGTGCTCAAACAGCTGAAGACGCTCCCGCTCAGGTACCAGGAGGTCATTGCACTCAGGTATTTCGAAGGGAAAGAGAACGGGGAGATAGCAGAGATACTCAACATGAAGGAGGGGACGCTCAAGTCGCTCCTCTCCCGCGGGGTGAAGAAGCTCCAGGAGAAATGCACAACACCCGGGCCGGCACAAACAACGAAATGAAAAAGCGATGACAACATTTGAAGAGACTCTCTCGGGGATGACGACACCGGAAGTCCCCGAGTTGAAACACCAGGCACTTCTCGCGGACGCCATCGCCAGGGGAAAGAGCACATCCGTACTCAGCCTCTGGTGGATCAGCATTCCGATTTACGTCACAGCGTTGTTCCTGATGAAGAGCGCGTACATGCGAAACACGACGCTCCTCTCCAACCTGCATGAATTCTTCGCACGGAGCCGGTACCTTGCCGCGGGATTCTTCGTCGTGGCGCCGGCCGTTCTCATCGTCATGAATGCGGCGAGCATCCGCAGAATCTATTTCCTCTCAGGGAGCCCCCGATCTGCGGCGTTCATCCGGGAAACGTGGTTTCAAGCGGCCGTCATCGTCGCTTCTCTCATCGTCCTCTTCATTTACTTCGTATAATCCATGAAACTCCACTGGTTCAGACGCGCCGGCATCGTCTTCGTTCCCGCCTCACTGCAGGGCTGGCTAATCCTCGCCGCCGGCGCCGCCTACTGCGTTTTCGCGTTCATCGACATCGACCGCAAATCCCATTCTGTGAGCGACACGATGATGAATTTCGTATTCATATTCCTCATCACCGGCGCCGCGTATTCGCTTGTGGCATACCTGACCGGAGGGGACGGGAGCCCAAAGGAGAACGACGGACCAGGATCTGCGGAGAAATCGTAAGGACACACAATCGGAGAGACCAAACGTGAGCACACTTCTATTCATGGCGACGTTTGCCGCGCTTCTCGTAATTCTCATACGCGCGCTCGTGCGGGGCGTACGAGGAAAGCCGGTGATACCGACGCTCAGGCTCGCAGGCCTCATCATAGCGGCATACGCACTTCTCTGGGGGGCACTGTACGCAAAATCCGCGGAGAACCCGGTTCCGCTCGGAACCGAGATTTGCTTTGACGATTGGTGCGCGACAGTAACGGGGGTGGAAAACCATGGCCTCCCCGGGGACACTTCCGGGATCCGGGCTCACGGGCACTTTATCGTCCTGCACGTCAAGATGTCAAACCATGCGCGGGGGATCGCACAGAAGCCCTCGGAACCGCGGATACATATTATCGACAGCCAGCGCCACACCTGGCCCCCTTCGGCCGACGGACAACGCCTGCTTGAATTGACGAGGGGAGTTCAGCCGCCGCTGGACGTGAGGCTGGAGCTGCATCAGGAAATTGACACGCAGATCGTCTTTGACGTCCCTGAAGGGGCCACGGGGCTTAAGGCCCTGATAGAAGAGGGACCCGCCGTAACGCTTCTCCTCCTGCCGGAGGACAGGGAGGTGTTTCAGATCTAGCGCCCCCCGGGGGAATCAGTTCCCGGGTCGTCCGGACAGACACCGGGTGTCCACATCGGAGAAACTCCGGGTGTCCCCACCGGAGAGCAACGGATTGACGCGCCGGTAGAATAAAGGGAAATGACCCCGGGAGAGTTGCCGAACTACTTTTTGAACAGTTTCTTCAGCGCATCCAACCCTTTGGTTTTGACCTGATCCTGGAGCTTCTGCTTCGCAGTGACAGATGGAAGGCCCACCATGATACGCAGGATGTTTACACTTATCGCTTGTGTCATCGCGCCGCTCTGCGCGGCCTCTTCACCGGGAAAGGGAGAAGATCACTGGATTGCGCCCCGCGAAGGTGCACAGAAGATCGGAAGCACGCCGTGCCCGATTTTCAGGGGAACGTTCACGCTCGACGCCGAACCGGTAAGCGGTTCGGTCAGGATCGTCGGCCTCGGACACTACGAGCTTCTCCTGAACGGGAAGCGCCCGGGGGAGGCCCTGATCGGCGAGCCCTGGTCGGAGTACAGCAAGACGATTTATTACCAGGAGTACGACCTCACCGGACTCCTCCGGAAAGGGGAAAACGTCTTGGGGGTGATGCTCGGGAATTCGTTCTGGCGCGTCGAGATGCCTACCGACACGATGCGATACGCAAAGACCGATGCGATGCCCGACTTCTCCGCCGGACACCCGTACCTCATATGGCTCGAGGCGCGGATCAGGACCACCGACGGGAAAGAGAAGGTCATCCGGAGCGACGGATCGTGGAAATGGCACGACGGTCCACTGACATCGTCGAACCTGTATGGCGGCGAAGATTATGACGCGCGGCTTGATCCCGCGGGCTGGACGGGCCCCGGATTCGACGACAGGTCATGGCATGATGCGAAGAGCGTCGCGGCACCGGCGGGAATACTCAGGCCTTACACGGCCCCCCCGATAACCGCGCACGAAATATTCACACCGGTGAAAATCGTATCTCCGGGACCCGGCGAGTACACGTATGTCTTCGCACAGAACTGCTCAGCGCTCCTGCGCTACACGGTGAACGGCAAACCCGGAAAGACGATCAGATTCAAACCCTCAGAGTACGTCGACACCACGGGGCACGTGAAGTTCACCTACACCTGGGGGACCAGGAAGGAGATCTGGCACGACTACACGATCGGGGGCTCCGCGGGGAATCCGGGAGACGAGTCGCACCAGACGCTCTTCTGTTACGTAGGATGTCAGTACGTCGGAGTCACGGGGGCCGTTCCCGAAGGCTACCCGAACCCGGAAGGCCTCCCGGTCGTAAAATCGCTCGAGCTCGTCCACACGAGGGCGGACTGCCCTATTGCCGGTTCGTTCTCATGTTCAAGCGACCTCCAGAACCGGGCGCACCGGCTGATCGACTGGTCGATCCGGTCAAACATGAGCTACGTCGCCACCGATTGTCCGCACCGGGAGAAGAACGGTTGGCAGGAACAGAACTGGCACATGGCGCGCGCCATCAGCTACGGGTACGACGTCAGGAGCTTCTACAACAAGATCGAGAGGGATATACGGGATACGCAGCTTCCCGACGGCCATGTTCCCACCAACTGCCCGAACTTCCTCGTCCGCATTCCACCGCACGGGTACTGGAACGAAGCTCCCGAATGGGGAATCTCGAGCGTATTCGTCCCGTGGCACCTGTATGAGTGGTACGGCGACAGGAATGCGCTCGATTCAAGCTTCGAGAGCATGAAACACTACGTGGATTACCTGTCGACCTCCGCTAAAGACGGGGTCATCAACAGTAACCTCGGGGACTGGTACGACTACGGACACGGGAAGGGGGACGGCCCGTCACAGTGGACGCCGACAACGCTCACGGCAACGGCGATATGGGCAATGGGGGCCGCGACCGTGCGGGACGCCGCCGTTGTCCTCGGCCGGTCCGGGGACGCACCCGTGTACGACGGGCTCTACGCACGAATCAGCGGGGATTTCCAGCGCCGGTTCTACGACCCGGTCAGGAAGTCGGTGCTGAACCACGGGTCGTGCCAGGCCGCAAACAGCGTGGCGCTATGCGCCGGGCTCATACCGGAAGAGGACAGGAAAGCGGTGCTCCAGGCGATCGTCGAAGACATCGAACGACACAACTACCAGCAGACCGTGGGAGAGGTGATGCAGGTGTTCCTGATACGGGCGCTCTCCGAGGGGGGGCGGAGCGACGTGCTTCACAGGATATACGCCAGGGAAAACCAGGGGAGCTACGGATACATGGTGCGCCAGGGATTGACGACCCTGCCGGAGAGCTGGGACGCAAAGCCGGGGACAGGGAACAGCATGAACCATTTCATGCTCGGCCACCTCAATGAATGGCACTACGCGTACGTCGCGGGAATCAGACAGCAGCCCGGGAGCGTCGCTTGGAAGAAAGTGCTCATCGCTCCGGAGCCGGGACCGATGGACAGCGCATCCGCCTCGTTCAACAGTCCCTCCGGGAGAATCGCGGTGAGGTGGGAACAGCATAGCGGGAGGTTTGACATGAGCGTCACAATCCCGGACGGAGTGGAGGCGGTCGCGGTGATGCCGAACGGCGAGAAGCACGAACTCAAACCGGGCACCACAGAGCTGATTGCAGTCCTCCGGTAAGAGAGACCGGGCGTCGGGGTCTTCTTCCCCGGGCTTCTCATGAGGCACTTTATGGCTTCAGAAGACAGGGCGTCACTTCAGCAAGGCCATGGCAAGGAACACGAAGATAACGGCATCGCTCGGGAGTGGACGCAGGCGACGAAACATGTTCGTTCCTTCCCGGTAACAGTGTTAGCCGTTCTTGACTGCCACAAGCTTCTGCTTGAGGTCCTCTTCCATTTTCTTCAACTCTTCCTCGGCCGCGCGGCGCCTGGTCCTGCCCTCCTCCTGGATGTGTATGGTCTCTTCCAGGGTCGATATCAGATCTGCGTTCACCTTCTGGAGCGTTTCGATATCCACGATCCCGCGTTCTGACTGACGGGCAACCTCGAGCGAGCTGTCTTTCAGCATCTCGCTGTTTTTTACAAGCAGGTCGTTCGTCGCGTCGGTGACCTCTTTCTGTATCGTCAGGGCCTTCTTCTGCCGGAACAGCGTGATCGCGATGATAATCTGGTTCTTCCAGAGAGGGATGGTGTTGAGGATCGATGTCTGGATCTTCTCGACGAGGAGCTGGTCGTTGTTCTGTATGAGCCTGATCTGCGGTGCAGTCTGGATCGAGACCATCCGCGAGAGAATGAGGTCGTGAAGCTTTTTGTCGAAGCGGTCGGCGAACTGCATCGCATCCTGCAGCTTCTGCGCGTCCTGAGGGTCGCCCGAGGCCTTCGCCTTTTCCTGGAGCCCGGGGATCACGTCCTTCTGAAGGTCTTCGAGCGCCATCTTGCCTGCGAGGACAAACAGGTCGAGCTCGTGCAGGTAGGCCCAGTTCTTTTCGAATAGTTTGTCCAGCAGCGCGATGTCCTTCAGCATCTGGATACGCGATTTGTCGAGGTCGTTCGTGATCCGCTCAATCTGGACGGAGAGCTTCTCATAGCGCTGGACGAACTTGCGGGCGGCATCGACGAGGTTGCCGATGATCGGTATCGAGGCGAGCGGGCTCCGTGATCCCAGCTTGTCCACGTTAATGTCTTTGATCGTCACGAGGAGGTCTGACAATGAGGTCCCGACCGAGCCCGCGTCTTTATTCCTGATCTCCGAGAGGATCGAGTCGGCAAAGTCAGCGATCTTTCCCTGTGCGCCCACGCCGTACTGGACGACCGCCTGGGAGTCGGTAAAGCTGATCCCCTGCTTGATCGCGAGGACACGCGACTTTTCCTGCTCGGGAAGACTGTCGACCTTCACCAGCTCGGTCGACGGGGAGAGAGCTATCTCATTTGCCATGGGGAAATACCTTATCGATTGTTGAGAATGCCGTTAATCTCTATTCTCCGGCGATCGTCGTGAGGATGCGGTCCATCACGGCGGGACCCGGCAGGGGAATCACTTTGTTGACGACAGCCGGTATCCCGACGACGGCAAGAAGTTTTGGATCGTTCTGCGCGCCCATCATCCCGGTGCGGAATCCGTGTTGCTCCCAGGCGATCTTCTGCACGTCGGGGTCAAGGAGAGCCGCCCGGAGCGCGTCGGACCCCGGAGACTGGAGGATAAGCGGATGCGCGCTCCACACGGTGGGTTCCGGGTACAGAATGCGGACTTTGTGTTTAATGGACGGCCACTGGGCAGCGTTCTGGATCGAGAATTCGATAATCTGGCTTTCGTACCCCACAATGATGGGCTTTGCCCCGATCCCGGTGCTGAGGTATTGCTGGAAGAGGTCGCCGGAGGAGTGTTCCATATAGCCGAGGGTCGAGAAGTACGACCTGATGGTCGGAAGCACGCGCCCGATGGTGGACGAGTCGGCGACGTCTCCGCACAGGACGTTTGCGAGGAGGCCCGCAAACATCGCGCCGGAGTTTGACTTGTTGGGGTCCGTGGAAATGATGGAAACCCTCCCGTAGAGCTGCGAGAGACCGATGTCCGCCCACTTTTTTCCGCCGACGGCAAGTCCGATGAGGCGGGGGAGATCGGTGATGAAGTAGATGCTGTCCCTCACCGTCACAATGTTCTCCCGGATGAGGGCGTCGGTTACGATGTCCCAGGAGTACAGCACGATGGGCGAGTTAAAAATGTTCTCGCTCTTGACAAGGTTGCCGTGCTGCATCTTGTAGTAGGCGAGCGCGACTTCGCTCGAGGGCCAGAGGAAATCGGACTTCTGGACGCTGTCCCTCACCATCTCCATCGAGCCGGCCTTCGACCAGTTGAGGGTGACGCCGTACCTACGGGAGAGAATGCTGAGGACCTTATCGTTTTGCAGGAATCCGGCCTTTTCCCCTCCCACGTATCCCTTGAGGGTCACCTGCGTCGAGGGTCCGGACGAGAGGAACCTGTAGAGGATGATCCCGGCAATCACAATGACGAGTCCTGCCAGGCCGATGATGTTCTTCTTCATTATTTCAACCCCTCCATGTCGAGCGTTTTCTCAAGGACCGACATCTCGGAGTCCAGGTCGAGGACGTCGTCCTGCGCGAGCGACGCACGCTGCCGTTCAAATGCACCCTCCAGTGTAAGCAGAAGCGACTCCACTTTTCCGAGTGCGGCATGGGCCTCCGGTGAATCGATCCCCCGCTCGGTCAGATCGGTATAACGGGTCAATATCCGGGTTACGGCATCCAGGTAGTAATTCAGGAACTGGCGGGCCCGCCTGACGTCCTTGGGATCCTTGCGGATGTCATCAAGTATGCCCCGGGCGGTTGTGATGAGCGTCCCGATTTTCTCCTTGACCTCGGGTTTCGCAATGCGGCCATTGAGCTTTTCAATCACGTCCACTTTTGCCGATGCGTCATTAATCGCCTGCTGGACCGTCTCAGGATCTACCTCCCCGAGCTGAACTTCGAGACCAGCATTCTTCCGGCTGAAGAAAAGGAAGAGTCCGGAGCCGTACCCCCCGAGGGCGGCGACGGCGCTTACGGTCAACGGAAGACCGAGCAACAGATACGAAACGGCAAAAACACCCCCGCCGAGGACGGCCGCGGCTGCCTGTTTCATCAATTGTAGCCCTTGAGTTTCCTGAATGCGGAAATGAGATCCTTCCGCCCGTCAAATACGAGGCCGAGTGAAGCATCGGACATCTCTTTGAGCTGATCGTCCGAAGCCTCGCCGAACGTTATTGAAAATACGGGAATTTCCCGTCCGATGCGCTGCCGTTCCGCCATCAGGTCGGCCAGGGATGCACCCCGGTTTGACTTTCCGTCGGTCATCACGATGATGGCGGGCATATACGCATCGAGGTCGAGTTTTGACATCGCCTCCATTCCACGAATCGCCGGCGTGTAAATGTCCGTGCCTCCGCCGGCTTCGCATGCAAGAATCTTCTCCAGCAGACCCCGGAGTGAGTCCGGGTCGTCTCCCTCTACGCTCCATTCGGCTCTCGGCGCGTCGTCGAAAGGAATAACAATCGTCATGTCCTTGCCGCCGGGCTGGATCATATACTGTCGCGCGCGCGCCGGGGTCAGGAGCAGACTCATGGCCTCCTTGACCTGATGCTCCCCCGGGCCCCTCATGCTGCCGGAAAAGTCGAGGCAGAACACGGAGAGCGAAGGCTTCCGGAAGCGGGTCTGGTACAATCCCAGCGCCTCATAGATCACATCGGCCGGAGGGAGCGTGATAGGGGAGAGGATGCGTGCCGTCTGAATACCCCAATCAGGCCTGAAGACGGTTGAGTCGTATGCGGCCCCTGAGCCCCCGATGCCAACGCGGCGGCCAAGGGCGGCGATCTCCTGCTGCACGGGAGGCGAGAGTAGATACTGCTGCAATTTGAGGAATACGTCCTCCTTCGATGCGCCCCCCGTGTTGCAGTAGCCCAACGGCGAGTCGCTCAGTACCAGCCCATCAACCGGGTACACGACGTAAAGCGGCTCCCGCCCCCGGCGGACCAGCTCCTGGTTCGTTTCGATGATGATCGACTCGTAATTCACCATTGCATCAAAGTTGCCGCGGAGGAAAAGATCCTTCAGCCATCCGGAGGAGCCGGAAGACCGGTTAATTCCCGACAGGAGCTTTGTCACCCTCTTCTGAAGGTTTTCGTCCTCGAGGTCAGCTTTGGTGAGTGTCTCTTTCCCCCCGGTGAGCGCGTAGAGGAACCCCAGGTAGGCGCTGGCGCCGGAGTTAGACTGGCTCGCCGATGTCATGGCAAACGAGAGCTTCTTCTTCTCGATGGCGTCGAGGATGTCGCCGACTCTCACGTCCCGTCCAACGAAGCCGAGTTTTTCGGCCACGGTCTTCCTGATGCCAAACACAACGGGCGACACCATGATCGATTTCTGGTCTTTAATCCAGTACTTCTTGTCCCCCATGCCGATCCACATGGAGCTCGCGGGCCACACCGCGTCAAAGCTGACCGAGTCCGACGCGAGGTCCAGCATGATATCAATTGACCCCTTGTATTTCATTTCAACGGTAACATTGTTCTCCGACCCGAACTTCTGGAGTATAGGTTCCAGCGATTCGTTTTCAGACCCGGAAAGAACGACGAAATGGCTCCGCTTCTGGCACCCGCCGAAAAGGAACAAGGATGCCAGCAGAAGGAGCACGCATGACGATCGCACGTTACCGCTCATATCCGCCTCTGGGGATGATGGGAGCTGGACTAACGGAAAGGCAATTAAGAGATCCGGGGAAGCATAAGAAGGTAATCAATCTACGCGGACAAATCCACCGCAACGCGGAAAGAGTCACACATGTTGTCCACAAGGAAGTGCTATTCATCGGAATTCCCATTTAAACTCTATCGGTGCCGGAGCGCCGTTTTGTTCATTTCGATCGCATGATAAACAGGAATTAACGATTCGGCAATCGGCGCGTAACATTCAGGTAACATTGCATCCGTAGATTGCGTAAACTGGAGTTGTGTACCATTTCATTACCCCGGGGACCGAAATAACCCATCTCCTCGCGGCGGTTCAGTGCCGCGTGACGTTGAGGTCGAGATGCTGCGCCGGCGTATTCCAGCCCGAGATTTCAAACCGGAGAACCGAAGGAAGCGTCGCTTGGAAGAGAGTGCTCATCGCGCCGGGACCGATGGACAGCGCATCCGCTTCGTTCAACAGTCCCTCCGGGAAAATCGCGGTGAGGTGGGAACAGCATACCGGGAAGTTGGACATGAGCGTCACAATCCCGGACGGAGGGAGGCGGTCGCAGTGATGCCGAGCGGGGAAAGGCACGAACTCAAACCCGGAACTTCGACTATTAACGCGGTGACCGGTAGATTGATCAGCTGGAGGGCACGTGCAGGACTTTAGCGGTCTACAAATTCTGAAACCTGTTCGGATTATTGCTCCAGCGGCTGTCATTGTCGGCCTCTCTCTTTTTCTTGGAGCAACTCACTCCTCCGAGACTTACGATACCCTCCTCCGGGGTGGCATAATATACAACGGGTCTGGCGGGTCGCCGTTCGTCGCCGATGTGGCCATCGCGGGAGATTCAATCGTCGCGATTGGGCCCTCCCTTCCCGGTCGTGCGCGGCACGAGATCGACGTGGAGGGCCTGGCCGTCGCACCTGGTTTTATCAACATGCTCAGTTGGGCCAATGAATCGCTTATCGAGGACGGCAGAAGTCAGAGTGACATCCGACAGGGTGTTACACTCGAAGTCATGGGAGAAGGCGAATCAATGGGTCCGCTCACCGACACGATGAAAACTGTAATGCGATCATTGCAAGGGGACATTGTTTATCCTATTACCTGGACTACCCTCGGCGGGTATCTAGATTTCTTGGCAGCCAAAGGCATCAGCACGAATGTCGCATCGTTCGTAGGGGCTGCCACGGTGCGCGAATGCGTACTCGGTTGGGATAATCGTCCGCCCACGCCGGGCGAACTGGGTCGCATGGAATCACTCGTGCGCCAAGCGATGGAAGAAGGCGCACTCGGTGTGGCCTCCGCCCTCATGTACTCCCCCGGGGTCTACGCCAGAACGGACGAGCTCGCGACGCTTGCCAGGGCTGCCGCGCCCTATGGCGGCATGTATATCTCGCACATCAGGAACGAGAGCACTCAGCTGCTTGAATCGGTCGATGAGCTCCTACGTATTGCGCGCGGGGCTGGCGTGCGTGCTGAGATTTACCATCTCAAAGCTGCGGGTGTGTCAAACTTCGCGAAGATGGACCGGGTAATAGCCAAGATCGACAGTGCGCGGGCTGCCGGGCAAGAGATCACGGGAAATGTCTATCCCTACATTGCTTCTGCAACTGGACTTGACGCCACAATGCCTCCTTGGGTGCAAGAAGGCGGCTATGCGGCATGGGCCGCACGTCTGCGAAACCCCGGCATCCGTGCACGAGTAAAACGCGAGATGGATACTCCCACGGACGATTGGGACAACGCCTACCTGAGTCCAGGATCGCCAAAGGGCATCCTCCTGGTTGCATTCAAGGCCGACTCTCTTAAGCAATATACCGGAAAGACGCTAGCCGAAGTGGCGGCGCTGAGGCACACATCGCCTGAAGAAGCCGCTATGGATCTTGTAATCCTTGATGGCACGCGGGTGGGGGCAATTTTCTTTGAGATGTCTGAAGACAACCTCGTAAAGGAGCTAGCCCAGCCGTGGGTCAGCATTGGGTCTGATGAGGGGTCCTATGCACCCGAGGGAGTCTTCCTGAAATCGCAACCGCATCCGCGGGCATACGGCGCTTTCGCACGCGTTCTTGGTAAGTATTCACGTGTAAGAAAAGTGCTACCGCTCGAGGAAGCGATCCGTCGTATGACACTGCTACCGGCAACGAATTTGCGCATCGCACGTCGCGGGAAACTCTCCCCCGGCAACTATGCTGACATCGTGGTTTTCGATCCAAGTACAATAGCCGACCACGCGACGTTCGACAAACCGCATAAATACGCAACAGGGGTATTGCACGTCTTCGTCAACGGGACGCAAGTGCTCGCCGACGGCCAGCACACGGGAGCCACGCCCGGCCGAGTCATTCGGGGTCCGGGTTGGAGATTCGGCCGCTGAACGTGGTCGACACGAAAACTCGCTTGAGTGCTGTGCTGCCTTCTCATGCCAGCTTCAACTACGACGGTATTCCAGGCGAGACAGATGATGATTGCTTTCGAGGTCTTTGAAAGCACCGATCCCACCGGAGCCCATTTGCTCGGAAACATGGTGACTAAGATTATGGATGATTCCATTCGGGATTCGATGTTGGCTCTTTCGAGAATCTTAAACCTAGTGTCCGAGCGCCGGCGACGACATGCTAGTTAGTCTTGACCTTGACATACCAAACTGATTCGTTGACAGTGCTTGTTCCTATCACTTCAACAGTAACAACTTGCGACTCTGGACGAAAACCCCCGCCCTCAACCGGTAGAAATATACGCCACTCGCCAACCCGGTGCCATCGAACATCACCTCGTGTGAGCCCGCCTCCACTTCCTCATGCACAAGAGTCGCGACAACTTGACCGAGCATGTTGAAGACGGTCAAGGTCACGTGTGATCGCTGGGGTAGCGCATAGCGGATTGTCGTAGTGGGGTTAAACGGATTGGGATAGTTCTGCTCCAAGCCATAATCCTTCGGAAGCAAGCCGTTTTCCTTCGGAACCGACGTTACCTCTGAAAGGGGCCTTTTCCAAACCCCGCTGGACGTTGAGCTGAAGAGCATCGCATCTTTAATCTCCAGAGATCCGACACTCATATCAGTTAGCCCGTCACTTATGGACCGCCACGTCGTCCCGTCGTCCGATGATGCGAAGACGCCACCGGTATATGTTCCCACAAAGAAATTGTGACCCGAAGATATGACAGACGTTGTGTAGCTTCCTGAAAGAGCGGAATCAGTCTTATTCCATTTCTGACCGTCGAACGTCAGTTGATACACACCTCCCAGGGGCGTCCAAGTCTGGTTGTAGTCAGGATTGCTCTTCGCACCACCTATACCCACGATGAGAATAGAACCGTCGGCCGACAATGAGGATATCTGTGGTAACCCTCCTCCCTGTAGTATTGCTTGTTCCGCATCAATAATCACCCAACTAATTCCGTTGTTAGTACTGAGATATACCCCGTTCCAATATACGGGCTGAAATGGGGTGCCCGTCCTGAAGACTTTTCCTGCGAACAAGTTCGATCCGCTGGTGGCAAGAGCGAGAATGGGACCTCCCAGCCCGGAATCGGCCGATGACCAATTTGAACCCATGTTCGTCGAGATTTCGACGCCCCCAGAACCGCCTACATTACTATTGGTTATTCCAGCAAAGATATCTGCCCCACTTGAGGCAAGGGCATACACGTTTGTATTCGTCATCCCGGAAACTGAGTTTGTCCAGTTGGCCCCACCGTTTGTTGTCAGAAAGACACCCGTAGGATAGGCTCCTATATTGTTATAATAATAGCTGGGATACGTTCCCGCATACGTGACGGAATTACCTGAGAGAAGAGAGGTCAGTTCTGCGTGCATACCCGAGAGACCAGAGTCCTCCTCAGCCCATGTTGCGCCATCGTCCGCGGAGACGAAAACATTCGTCGAGGGGTCGGGCCAAAGATATGGGCCCCAATGGTGAAAGCCGGGAGTCACATCGTTCTTAACATATCCCGCTCCCGCGAAAAGACGCGTACCATCTGACGCAAGAGACATCGATGGGAGAAATTGATGACCGGGTAGTCCAGAGACTTTCCAGGTCGCCCCGTTGTCTATCGAGCGGAATATGCCTCCCCCAGTTCCGACAAAAACGTACGAGCTGTCTGCACTTCCGGCAGGATACACTGCAAGCGAATAAACGGGCATTGATGTGAGGCCCAGGTTCGTTGCCGCCCACGTTAGCCCAAGGTCTGTCGAGCGAAACACTCCATTATCTGCTCCAGCATATATGAACGAGCCAGAAGAGCCAAACGCAAGCGCGTTAACCTGGCTCTGTGTTGAAAATGCCACGTTCCAGGTAACTCCATTATCCGTGGATCGATAAATAGATGAGTCTGAGCCGGCAAGCACTATGCTTCCCTTCACGGCGATAGAATATGTGTAAGCATTCAATAGACTTGTTGCTTTCCAAGTAGCGCCAGTATCGCTCGAAAAGTATACGCCGGGAGTATCAATGCCCGGATTCGAGACGGCGGCAAATACGTTGGATCCTTGAACGGCATAACAGGCGACCCCGCTAGGTCGGACTCTTGTCCAGTGTTTTCCATTATCGACAGAACGATACATGCCGACTGATCCTAATCCGAATTCAGAGGAAGCGAGTACGACAGAATCGATAGTAGTCAATGCACATATTAAGATTGGACGGGATATGTCTGTGGTATCAGGAGCCCAACTCACACCCTTATCTGAGGTCATAAGGACTCCAGGACCGGCAACATAGCCGGATCCGTAGAAACCATAGGTGCCTGAATAAACATTCGAACCGTCGATTGACAGAGAGGAAATGTACACGACAGTCGAAGTTGAAGAATACACCATGGACCAGCTACTCCCCTTGTCGGTGGAACGAAATACATCTCCTTTCGATGCGGCATAAACATTTGAATTATCGACCGCCATGGCGAAAACCATGCCGCCGCCCCCACTGGGTCCGCTCGTTCTCACCCATTGTGCCCGGGATTCTGAGGGATTGGAGACAAAAACGATCGATGCAACAAGAGAAGCGAGCGCAAGGTTCTTCAATTGAAACCCCCTCTTTCCGTTATATATTTAGCAACGGGGATTGATAATCTTGAGTCGAGCCCAACTGAACCTTGGTTGCCTCCACAGGAATTATCGGATCAATGGAGGAAGTCGATTCCGCCCGAAAGCAACTGCCTACCGAGCAGAGGGTCTTCTCGGAATCCAACCATGTTGTTTCGTTTCTCTCCAGACTGTTAAGTCAATAGTCAATGAAGTCGACAGCGTTATTGAAAGAAGGAATGTAGGTATCTCAAATTTCTCTCGTCGAATTCCCCCTCGACCTGGCCTGGGCCGCTCCCGCCAGGCGGGACGGATCAGTGCCGCGTGACGTTGAGGTCGAGATGCTGCGCCGGCGTATTCCAGCCCGAGATTTCAAACCGGAGAACCGAAGGGAGCGTCTCGGGCGTCGTCGTCTGAACGGTCACCCGGACTTTCTTCGATTCCCCCGGAAGAAGCGAAATATAGTTATCACTATATGTCGTCCTGAGGGTTTCTGATTCCTCCACGAGACGCAGGCGGACGAAGAATGCAAGCCGACCGGTGGGATTCGAAATGTCGAAGTCGCACGTGCCGCGTTTTGAATCCGCTATGGTCATGCCAGTCCCGTGGGTGACGACGAGATCCGCCTTCGGCATCGAGTCCATACCTGTAAATATCCCGGCATAGTCCTCCCCTTTCGGGGAGGCAGTGACTGCGATGGGATAGAGAGCATCCGAGACAGGCTTCCCGTCTCCCCCGGTAAGAGCGACGGACACAAAGAACGACTTCCCGTTCATTTCTTCCGGAATCTTCATCTCGATCCGGCCGATTGTCGATGAGCTGTTTGCGGCCTCAGAAGCTGGACCCGACACCACGGCGAGCGTCTTCCCGTCCACCCCGATAAGTTTCGCTTCGTAGCGGGCGCCGGTCACGGGATCTTCGGTGTCGTTCAAGAGGTGGACGTCGGCGGCAAACGTCTCCCCCGCCTTCCAGCGATAGCGTTCGTAGTCGGCCGCAATGTGGACGGGGCGGCTCGCCCGCTTTTCATAGTAATAGGAGGGTTTCGGCGTGCCGTACCAGTCGACCATCGACCAGGAGACGCAGGGCCAAATGTCATTGTACTGCCAGACCAGCAGTCCGCTGTTCTGGAATTTGTGCGCCCGGCAGTATTCCATATTGAAGGAGTTCGCAAGGGCCTGTGAGAGCTCGCTCTTCATAATGGCGGCCTGGATCGAGGCCGACGGACCGAATTCGTCGGCGTACCGCATGAGCTTCCCCAGGTGCTGGAAGCGGACGTTGTTCTCGCCGTGGTACTCAATGTACGTCGTGTCGAGAGGCCACAGCAGCGACTGCGGTGTGAACCGGGCGTAGTCCTCCGCCACCGGAAACGTGTTCATCCCCGCCTCGCTCCGGAAGGGCCTGACGATCCTGTACGCGGTATAGGGCTGCTGGCCATGCCACACCCCCCAGTGGTGATCGTCCCCCTTGTACGGGGAGGCCCGGTGGAACTCCCGACCGGGATCGAGCGTCTTCACGAGAGCGCCAAGGTCGTCGATGACCGCTTTGCTCCCCGCGTCATCCGGATCGAATTCATTGCCGCCGCACCAGAACGTGAGGCTCGGGTGATTTCTCAGGCGGTACACCGCGGATTCCGCCCCCTCGAGAAAATTTGTGCGGTCGATCTTCGAGAAGTTCTCGTTGCTCAGGAACTCCTGCCACGCAAGTATGCCGTACCTGTCGCAGAGCTCATAGAAATCGTCGGTCTCGTACAGTCCGCCCCCCCAGACGCGGAGAAGGTTGAAATTCGCATCCCGCGCGAGAGAGAGGAGGCGGTCGTACCGGTCGCGGTCAAGCCGGAGGAGCTGGTCCACCGGGATCCAGTTTCCTCCCTTCGCGAACATCTTCCGCCCGTTCACCTGGAACGTCCATGGATATGACCCGACGACCTTCCCGAGCTGATACTGGCTTCCCACGTCATTCGCCATCGTCTTGATGTACTCGGCGATGTTTTCATTTTCGACGAGCTTCAGCTCCCTGATTCCGAACGAAACAGATTCTTCCTCTGAAGCGGCCCCACCTGCCGACACCGTCGCGCGGAGCGCATACAGGTTCTGGGCCCCCATGCCGTTCGGCCACCAGAGCCGGGGGTTCCTTACCGTGATCTCGAAACTGAGCCGCCTGCTTTCGCCCGGCGCAAGAGAGAAATCCCCCGCGAATTCCCCCGCCCCTTTCCCCGAGTCCTTCTCCTCGATGACGCCCCGCACCGACCCGTTCTTCTGTACATTCGAAAGATTCCGCACGTCCACGGAAACCGTGCAAACCGCCTCCACGGCGGTGTTGATGCGCGAGACGACGTACGGGTGGTCGATACGGAGAGGGCCGGACACGCGAAGTCGTACCGGCTTCCAGAGTCCCACAGGAACGCCGTGCGGGCCCCAGTCCCATCCGTACACGCACTGCGCGATGGAGTAGAGCTGACCGCGAGGGGAGTCCCACGTGAGACCGCGCGCCATGACGTTCTCCCGGGCGTCCGGCGTGGCTTCGAGCCGCACCGCGACCGTATTCGTCCCGCCGTATTTCAGGACGCGGGAGACGTCGAACGACCTGGGGTTCAGCATCCCCTTGAGGTCTCCCACGTGCGTGCCGTTGAGCCAGACATCCCCCTGGAATGACGCTCCCTCGAACACGAGGTCTATCCACTTTCCTTTTTCCCCGGCGCCGAGCGTAAAGGTCTTGAAGAACCACCACTCCTTCTGCTCGACCCAGAGAGATTTCTCGTTGTCGTATCCGTAATACGGATCAGGGATCTCTCCGCCGGCAAGAAGCGCGTTCCGGACCGTGCCGGGAACCTGAACCAAAAGACAGTCCTTCGGCTGCTTCTCCGGGATATACACTTCCTTCGTGACACCGATCCCCGGAGAATAGTCTTTCATCTGCCATGTGCCGTTCAGGTCGGGGGGTGCTGTCGCGCGGACTCCTGATTGTGCGCGGGGCGTGTGCCCGCCCTGATGAGAGAACGAGGTTTCTGCGGCCGTGAAGAGAAAGCCCGCAATCAGGAGAAGCGAGACAGGGCGGATCATGGCGAAGCGAGAAGAGAGATTTGTCATCAGGGGGTCCGGTATATTAGTGTGTCATGCGAAGAGAATTTACATGAAAGGGGAATTTACATCGCGTGCTGCATCCCGGGCTTGCCGGGGAGACCGTCAACGGCGTGAAGCGAGACGGATTGTCCGCCAGACCTGGAGCGGAAGCATCGTGGATAAGGACTCCCCCGTCGGGCGGTTGGCTCTTGTCTCCACCCCCACGCCTATCAGATCGCCGGGGGCAGCACCGAGGCCGTAGGGTCCGCCGGCGGGACCCCGCAGGGGAACCGTGACCTGGCAGAGCAGGGTATCTGAAAGTTTTTCGACATTGACCCCTATCCCTCCGGCGTCCTTCCTTCCTACCCGTTCGTATTCCTTGTACCCGTCTGAGTATATCTCCAGATCATCACCCGGCTTCCCCTTCCCCGCAGCATGGAGATCACTCCCGGGTTGCGTGGCTTCATCGATCGAGCCCGGCATCGTCCCCCATGCGAGCGGATAGCGGATACCGAACCTTCTTGATACCCCCCCGTTCGGATCGAACCAGATGAATATCCCCTGCTTCAGTATCCTCTCCTGGAGGCCGGGATCGGTGGTGATGAATGCGACGTGAAGAAACCTCTCATCGTTCTGAACCGCGAGCGATGCGTCCCGCTCGCCGACCGAAAAGAGCGACTCGCGCCATTTCCCAGGTTCCGCTCCTACCCCGTTGTCCAGCCAGGTGCTACGCAATTCCAGGGACATGCAACCAGGAATCAACAGGAAAAGGGATGCGGCGCGCGCCATGGCAAAGGGAGCGGGCCTCCGGCGGCGCGCTCCGGATGCAAAGGAATTCACGATTTCTCCGTACGCACGCAGATTCCCGTGTGATTAGTTCATGGGTTCAGGGACATACCGGGAGGACGTACGAACGTACGGCGGCGGCGTCACATAATCAAGTTCCCGCAAGACGCCGGCTTTGTATTTGTCGAGCCGAAGCAGTATCTACTATGCGGGCGCAGGGCGAGGGGCAGGACGATGGCTGAATGGCGCTCATCTCACACACGACAAGCGATGTCCGGTTGAATCCAGAACGCAATCGAGAGATCCCCCCCGAAAACGGGAGACTGACGGAAATCCCGTTCACCGTGTTCGATACAGAGACAACGGGACTCCGTCCTTCGCAGGGGGATGAAATCGTGTCGATCGGCGCCGTGCGGATCGTCAGTGGGAAACTGCTCCGCGAAATGACGTTCGACCGGCTCGTCGATCCGGAGCGTCCGATCCCCCCCGAATCGACGAAGATACACGGCATCGACGACGCGATGGTGAAGGGGGAGAAGAATATCAAGGAGGTCATCCGCGCATTCAGCCTGTTCGCCCAGGGGTCGGTTCTCGTCGCGCACAACGCGGCGTTCGATATGAAGTTTTTCGAGATCAAGGTGGAGAAGACAGGGGTGAAGCTTACGATGCCGGTTCTCGACACGGTCCTCCTCTCCGCGGTCGCACACCCGTATCACGAGGATCATTCGATCGAGGGGATCGCAGCCAGAGTCGGGGTGAAGGTCACCGGACGCCACACGGCGCTGGGGGATGCGATCGCGACCGGGGAACTCTTCCTGAAATTGATCCCACTCCTGGCCGAAATGGGGATACACACGCTGAGGCAGGCGCAGGTTGCGTGCAGGAGAATCCCCCTCATGAGGAATAGATACTGAAGGGGGAGTATAAGGAAGAACGGACGGGATGAGCCCTGGCGTTCGACGCGGGCAAGGCGCGAATGGGAGAGGGGGAATGCCAGGCTGGAGTTCGACCAGGGCAAGGCACGAAAAGGAGAGGGAAGGCGTGGGTCCCCGATGAAGACGTCAGCGGAGGCCGAGTGAATCAAGCTGGTAGCGAACCTGCATGAGCTTGAGGAGAGAGGTGACCGAGCCGAGCAGAAACCGGAGACGGCGCATCTCCATTTTGCTCATCTTCCTGAGGTCGAGATATCTCCCCGCGTCATTCCCTTTCGTCGTGTAGAGGACCCTGTACCGCAGAAAGAGCTCGTACGCTTCAACGACGTCGGGCCGGATCCGCTCGATCGCCCTGTCGCCGGCGGCCATGGTTTCCAGCCGGTCCAGCGTCCCCGTGAGCGCGTGAACCCCTTTGTCAAGCGCAAGGACACGCACCGCCTCCGTCACCGGCTTCATTGCGCGGAGCTTCAGATCGAAGCATCCCCTGTAGGCCCCCTTCTTCTCGACGTTGAGCCTCTCCCAGAGTCCCGTGGCGGGGGGATTATGGGCCGCATTCTTCGCCATGAGTATGAGCGAGGTCCTGTCGGCCGCGATCTCCGAAGTGATGCGCTCTCTGAGCGCAAGGGGGAGCGTGAAATCACCGCACGCGGGCCTGAAATCGAAAAACGTGGCCGCGTTGAGAAGCGCTTCTTCGTCCGGAACGCGTATCCACGTGTGGATCCGCTCCAGCCACCCGGAAAGGGGCCGGCACCACTCCGGATTGACCGCCATGTCGTTTCCGGGACACGGCGCGAACCCGCATGAGGTGAGTCCCGCGGTGACTTCCCCCGCAAGCCGGAGGAAATACGCCCGCGTCGATTCACCCTCCCCCTCCGGCGGATCGGCGTAGACGAGCGCTGAGTCCTGATCCGTCTGTACGAGCTGTTCCCTTCGTCCGTCGCTCCCGAGCGAGAGCCAGCAGTACGCCGACGCAGGCCGGGCGAGCCCGCCGGCTTCGAGCGTGCACTCCGCGAGCGTTATCAGCCGGGCGACAATTGCGTCATTGATTTCCGCAATCATGTCGGCGACGAACCGGACAGAGATTCCGCGCGAGACGTACTGCGAGACGAGCTCGTCCCCCCTCTCCCAGAGCAGGGCGAGGGCGGGGACATCCTCCGCCTGCGCGATTTCCTTCGCAAGGACCGCGGGGTTGTTCCCGTGTATCAGGACGACGTCGTGCTCGGAGATGATGCCGATGACGGCGGAGCCGGGGGTGCCGTCTTCCGTGATGCACAGGTGCCTGATCCCCCTCCGCATCATTGTGATGATCGTGCCGGCCGCAGTACTCCTGACAGGGACGGTGACGACGGGGGCGCTCATGATCGACCGGACGAGCCCGTCCGGAGAAAGCCCCCCCGCGACGACCTTGTTCCTGAGATCGGCGTCGGTGACGATCCCGAGCGGACAGCGGCGCTGATCGACAACGACGATGGACCCGACGTTCCGCTCCGACATGAGCGCCGCGGCGTCGCGTATGGTCGTCCCCTCGCCGCAGGTCACCACTTCGCGAACGCCCCTGACGGGGAGTGCCCCGTCATCCCTCATGATCGTATCCCCGTCTGCGGCGCCGTCAGAAGCCGGAATATCGGCAGGGATGTGAGGTTGATCCGTCATGCCGGAATATACCATATCGCCGTGAATAGTACTCCAGCGAGAAAAGCCCCTCCCGCAAGCGCAGGAGGGGCTATCTGAAGTGAGCCCGGAATCCATCCCCGGATCAACAAGTGGTATCGGCCCCGGAAGCCCACGCCCTGATCAACGGGTGGTATCAGCCCCGAAATGCACGCGTTCTTCCACCACCGCGAACTTCTCTTCCGCCGTCTTCTCGGCCTTCAACAGGGAGACGGTGATCCCGACGAGGAACGAGAGAGGGATGGTAACGATCCCGGGGTTCTTGAGCGGAAAAAGAGCAGACGTGTTCTTCAGTATGTCGACCTGCACGGTCGGCGAGAAGTAGATCAGGACGATCGTCGAGACGGTGCCGAAGAGCATGCTCCAGAGCGCGCCGTTCGTCGTGAACTTTTTCCAGAATATCGAGAGTATGAGGGCGGGGAAATTCGCGCTTGCCGCAATGGCGAACGCGAGCCCGACCATGTAGGCGACATTCTGCCCCTTGAACGTGATGCCGAGAATCATGGCAAGGATAGCCAGTGCGACCGAAGCGCCCCTGGCCACCCGGAGCTGCTCCGCCTCGGGCACCTCCCCCTTCCGGACGACGTTCACCCAGAGGTCGTGCGAGAGCGCAGCGGCACCCGAGAGCGTGAGTCCCGCGACGACAGCGAGAATCGTCGCGAACGCCACCGCGGCGATGAATCCGAGGAACGCCGTCCCGCCGAGAGATTCCGCAAGGAGAGGCGCGGCCATGTTCCCTCCCTTGTCGACGGACGTGATGACCCCCTGGCCGACGTGGACCATGGCGCCGAAGCCGAGGATGAACGTGAGGAGGTAGAAGAATCCGATGAACCCGGTGGCGTAAAACACCGACGTCCGCGCCGCCCGCGAATCGGGGACCGTGTAGAAGCGCATCAGGATGTGGGGGAGCCCAGCCGTCCCGAGCATGAGCGCGAGCCCGAGCGAGATGGCATCCCACGGATTCGAGACGAGCTTTCCGGGGGCAAGAACGTTCTGCGCCGGGTACTTCTCCGCAGCCGCATGGAAAAGCGCGATGGGGTTCATCCCGAACGACCAGAGCGTCATTACGGCGAGGATCAGCGCCCCCCCGAGGAGGAGGACCGCCTTGATGATCTGTACCCAGGTCGTCGCGAGCATTCCCCCGAACAATACATAGAGGAGCATAACGCACCCCACGATCACGACCGCGACTTCGTACGGGAGGCCGAACATCAGCTTGATGAGATTTCCCGCCCCCACCATCTGCGCGATGAGATAGAGGGAGACCGTGGCAAGCGTCCCGATCGCCGCCGCGATCCGCGCCGGGGCCGCCCTGAGACGGAACGCGACGACGTCGGCAAACGTGTACTTCCCGAGGTTCCGCAGGGGTTCGGCGATGAGGAACACGATGAGGGGCCATCCGACCAGCCAGCCGGTCGAGTAGATCAGCCCGTCGAACCCGGAGAGGGACACGAGTCCCGCTATCCCGAGAAAGCTCGCCGCGCTCATGTAGTCCCCCGAAAGGGCGAGACCGTTCTGGAACCCGGTGATACCGTGTCCAGCGGCATAGTACTGCACGGTGCTCTTCGTGCGGCGCGCGGCCCAGTACGTGATGCCGAGGGAGATGGCGATAAAGATGAAAAAGAAGAGAATCGCCTCCGCGCTCACCTGGCCGAGCGAGGTCGCGGGAACAGGTGCCTGTGACGGGTTCATGGGTTATCTCCTCAGTTTCGCGATTTTGCCGTCATAGACGCGGTTTGCCCAGCGCACGTACACCGTCGTGAGAATCCACGCCGAGAGGATCACGAAAACGCCGAGGAGGATCCCGAGGCTGAGCCCGGGGACGATGAGAGAGCCCATCAGAGGTTTGTCGAACGCGATGAGGAGTATGAACCCGAAGTAGATTGCCAGCATACTGACGCTCAACAGGAGAGCGATCCGCCAGCGTTCGGCGGAGACCTTCCTGATTGCTTCCTTCCGGTCATCCATGAGGGCCTCGTGTCTGTGGTGTGAGAAGTACGCGTGCGGGGGAGCGGCGCCGACGATCTACTCTTCGAGCGTCGTCAGGTCCCCTTCTTCCATGCCGAGCGCGCGCGCCTTGAGCACCCTGCGCATGATCTTCCCCGATCGCGTTTTCGGAAGCGACTGGACGAATTCGATGGTCTCCGGCTTCGCGATCGGTCCCACCTCGTGGGCGATGTGCTGCTTGAGCTCGTCGACGAGCGTGTCGGTTTTGATTGCGTTCGCCTTGAGAATGACGTAGGCGTGTATGGCGACCCCCTTGATCTCGTGCGGGAGACCGATCACGGCGGCTTCCGCCACCGACGGGTGGCTGACGAACGCGGATTCGAGCTCGGCCGTGCCCAGACGGTAGCCGCTTACCTTGATAACGTCGTCGACGCGGCCGATCACCCAGAAGTAACCGTCCTCGTCCTTCCTGGCGGAGTCCCCGGCCGTATACATCCCCGGGTAGCGGCTCCAGTAGGTCTTGACGTACCGGTCCGGGTCCTTGTACACCGTGCGGAGCATCGCCGGCCACGGGTTCTTCAGTACGAGGAACCCCTCCTCACCAGGCTTCACGGACTTGCCGTCCTCGTCGACGACGTCCGCATCGATTCCGGGATAGGGACGCGAGGCCGACCCGGGCTTGAGGGTCATCGCCGGCATCGGCGTGATCATGAACATCCCGGTTTCCGTCTGCCACCAGGTGTCCATGATCGGGCATTTTTCCTTCCCGATGTTCTTATAGAACCAGCGCCACGCTTCGGGATTTATCGGTTCTCCGACGGATCCCAGAAGCCGGAGCGAGGAGAGGTCGTGCCTGTTGGGCCATGCCTGGCCGAACCGCATGAGCCCGCGTATCGCCGTGGGAGTCGTGTACATCACCGAGACGCCGTACTTCTCCACGATGGCCCACCAGCGGTCGGGGAACGGAAACGTCGGTGCGCCTTCGTACATCACGGAAGTGGCGCCGGCGATCAGGGGGGCGTACACGATGTACGAATGCCCGGTCACCCACCCGGGATCCGCGGTGCACCACCACCTGTCCTCCTCCTTGATGTCGAACACGTCCTTGAACGTGGCATAGACCCCAACCTGGTATCCCCCGTGCGTATGAAGGATGGCCTTCGGTTTTCCCGTCGTCCCGGACGTGTAGAGAATATAGAGGGGATCCTCCGCGTCCATCTCCTCGGTCTCACACCGCTGCGAACTCCGGACAAGTGGCATCGCCATCAGGTCATGATACCAGTAGTCGCGGCCGGCCTCCATGGCCACCTCTTTCCCCGTGTTCCTGATGACGACGACGTTTTCCGGGGCCCCGGTCCGCTTGAGGGCTTCGTCGACGATCTTCTTCAGCTCGATAACCTTGCCGTTCATGTACCCGCCGTCGGCGGTCACGATCACCTTCGATTCGCTGTCCTCGATCCGTCCGTGCAGCGCCTCGACGGAGAACCCTCCGTACACGACGGAGTGGACCGCGCCGATCTTGGCCGTGGCGAGCATCGCGATCACCGTCTCGGGGATGCGGGGCATGTAGATCGTGACCCGGTCCCCCTTGTTGACCCCCATGCTCTTCAGGACGTTGGCAAACTTGCATATTTCCCGCGCCAGGGCGTGGTAGGAGAACGTCCGGACCTCCCCCTTCTCGCTTTCCCAGATGAGCGCGAGCTTGTTCCTGCGCCAGGTGCGGACATGGCGGTCGATGGCGTTGGCGACGATATTCGTCTTCCCGCCGACAAACCACTTGAAAAAGGGCTTGTTGGAATCGTCAAGGACTTTGTCCCATTTCCTGTACCACAAGAGCTCTTCCGCACGCTTCCCCCAGTACGCTTCGATGTCCTTTGCCGCCTCTTTCCGCACCGCTTCGGGATCGGGGACGTTGGCCTGTGCTATGACCTCGGCGGAAGGAGCGTACGATTCTCCTTTGAGAGGTGCTGCAGTGTTACCGGCGGACATAGTCCGGTCCTCCTTAATGGTTGGATGAATTGAAAAGTATAGACACGACGAGAGTGAAAAGCAATAACGGGGCACGCTCCGAAAACCGCACAATTTCCGGGCATTGAGGGCGCCGTCCATTCTGAACAGGGGCAGTCCGTCCGGTCCCCGATAACCACCCGTCCGTCCCACCCCATCCCCGACCGGCACATTCTCGTTGTCCGGCACGGTCAGAAATGAGTATCCTTGCTCATCGTCCACTTTCCCATACACACCATCCGGAGGTACAAATGAGACAGACTCGTTCTCGGTATTCCATTTCGGCGGGGTTGCTCCTTGTCGCGGCGCTCCTGGCCACGGGCGCCAGTGCGGCAGACAAAATCCCGGTCACCACGGAATCCAAGGAAGCGCTCTCCCAGTTCATCGAAGGGAGGGTCCTGTTCGACAACCTTCGCGCCACCGACGCCCTCCCCTATTTCCAGGGGGCGGTCGAGAAGGATCCGAACTTCGCCCTCGCCCACCTGTATGTCGCGCAGGCGGCCCCCACCGCCAACGAGTTCTTTGCGGCGCTCACAAAAGCCGAAGAATCGGCCCGACACGCCTCGAAGGGGGAACAGCTCGAAATCAGGGCATTCAAGGCCGGATCCTACGGCGACCCCACGACGGCGTTAAAGCTCTACAGGGAGCTCGTCGACGCGTTCCCCGGGGACGAGCGCGCGCAGACGCTTCTCGGGACGTCCTATTTCGCGCAGCAGGATTACGCCCGGTCGGCCGAACACCTGAAGAAGGCGACCGAACTGGCACCCGAATACGGCCCGGCGTACAATCTCCTGGGCTATACGTACCGGGCGATGGAGAAATACGACGACGCGGAGAGAATATTCAAGAAATACACGGAGCTGCTCCCGACCGATCCGAATCCGTTCGACTCGTATGCCGAACTTCTCCTCAAGACGGGGAGGTTCGACGAATCGAAGGCCCAGTACGAAAAAGCGCTTTCGGTGAACCCGCAGTTCGTGAGTTCGTTTGTGGGGATCGCCGCGGGGCTCATGTATCAAAACAAGCACGACGAGGCGCTTGCGGAGCTTCAGAAGCTCTACGACGTCGCCAGGAACGACGGGGAGAGACGGAATGCCCTGTTCGCCCGCGGCGTGGTGTACCAGGACGAAGGCCGGCCCGACCTCGCACTTGAGGAGATCGGAAAAGAGTATGCCATCGCAGAACGGGGAAACGATCCCGCGTCCATGTCCGCCGACGTAGCGCTGATGGCGAACATCCTCCTCAATGAGGGGAAGACCGACGAGGCGCTCGAGAAGTACAACGCCTCCATCGCACTGATCCGGAAGTCGTCGCTTGCGAAAGAGTTGAAGGCGTTCAGCGAGATTATCCACCATTACAACCTCGCGAAGGTCTATCTGGAGAAAGGGGACATCGCCGCCGCGCGGCCCGAGGCGGAGAAATACCGCCAGGGGGCCGAGGCCGGGAAGAACAAGAACCAGATCCGGTTCGCGCACGAACTTGCAGGGATGATCGCGTTTCACGGGAAGGACTACGAGAAGGCGATAAGCGAGTTGAAGCAGGCAAACCAGCAGGATCCCGTCATTCTGTACAACCTTGCGCTCGCGCTCCGTGAAAGCGGCAAGGGGGAGGAGGCACGGCAATTCGCGACGCGGGCGGCACGGGATAACGCGCTGCCTCTCATCAACTATGCGTTCGTCAGGATGAAAGCGGAGAAGATGCTGGGAACGCTCTGAGGTTTATCCATCTCCCCCGGTCAGTGGCTCGTGCTCCGCGAGACACGCTCAACCCGGCCCCGCGCTCCGAGCGGTGCCGGGCCCTGGCCGGGGGGAGATGGGATCCTTTCCCCGTTCAGGTGGCCGGGACCCACGCCCACTGCGTCAAAGAGGAGAAGGAAGCGATACGGGGGGGACCCGGGTCAGGGATTAACGAGCATCCGTATGATGAAGATCGCAGCGAGAATAAGGACCAGCACGCCGATGAGCATGGGGAGCATTTTCCGCCAGGGCATCCCGGATGTTTTCCCCTGAAACCGGACGAACGGCTTCGTCGCAGGCCGCTTTATCTCCCCGGAAGCCCGGGTGAAAACCTTCGAAATGGAGAACGACGCCCGTTTCAGATGCCGGAGCTCGGCGAGCATCTCGTCAACCGTCTGGTACCGGTCCTGCGGGTTCTTCTCGAGTGCCCGCTCGACGATCGACACGAACCCGGGGGAGAGATCGGGACGATACTGGCGGAGGGGGACAGGCTTCTCATTCTGGACGGAGTAGAACATCGCGGCTTCGTGATCTCCGCGGAACGGTATCTGATCCGAGAGCATATGATAGAAGAGCACCCCGATGGAGAAAATGTCGGACCTCCTGTCGAGTGCGACCCCTTCGATCTGCTGCGGGGACATGTATGCCGCATCCTCCGCGGTCCCCGGCGTCCGCTGGAGCTTCAGCGCATCTTTCAGGTTCGCCTGGCCGAACCCGAGCACCTTGACGCGCCGTTTTGCATTCACGATGACGCTGTCGCAACGGAGGTTCCTGTGAAGGATCCCCTTGCCGTGCGCCTCCTGGAACGCGGCGCAGATCCCGATGGCGAAATTGATCGCCACCTGATTGTTCATCACCGGCATGCTCTGCCGGAGGCTCTTCCCCTCGGCGTATTCCATCACGATGAAGTAATCTTCCTTTTCCACCTTGAGCGAATAGAACGCACAGATGTACGGATGGTCCAGGAGGGCGGCTGCCGTCGCGTCCTGTTTCAGCCGCTGCTTGTCCGATTCCGAGAGCGCGTGACGGATGGGGAGGAACTTCAGCGCGACCATCCGGTCGCGCTTCGTGTCCTCGGCCCTGTAGACGGTCCCCAGGGCTCCTTCGCCGATCTTCTCGAGGATCTTGTAGTGTGAGATTGTCGATCCAACCATAGCGGCCTCCTCATCAAGAACGGTGGGGGGGATGTTACGGCGTCCGGGTCTCGCCGACCCAGCCGGTAACGAGCGTCAGGTCGGCGGGCCTTGCGTCCGAGGGATTGTAGACGCCGAGCAGGCGCTGGTTGTCGGGGGTGACCCCGCGCAGAAACCTGATCCCCCGCGCGCGCGCATCGAACGTCTCCCGGATTTTCCCGAGCTTCAGACCGGCGCCTGAACGCAGGAGCTCGGCCGCCATGAACCTGGAATCGAGCGACATGAAATACAGCTCCTTACCGTCCCGGCGCCAGAAGGCTTCGCCGTTGCATCCGTGGAGCGACACCTGGATCTTATTTCCGGGGCCGGGGAAGGGGCGCAGATAGATCTCCTGTTCCCCCGATTCATCGGACACGTATGCCATCCAGCGGCCGTCGGGGGAGAATTTTCCGAGCTGAATGTCGGCGCTGCTTTTCATCCACTGGTAGGGCTTTCTGCCCCCGGCAAGCGGAAGGATCCAGACGCTCCATTTCTCCTCCTTCGACGGGGCGCGCTGGAGGGCGATGAATTTCCCGTCGGCGGACCAGTCAGTCGGAAAGAGATTGTAATCGGAAGCGGCGAGAGATTCCTCCCCCGCGGTGGCGTCGGCATTCATGCGGTAGGGATTCGCCCGGCCGCTCCGGTTGGAGGCGAAGGCAATCTGCCTCCCGTCAGGCGACCAGACGGGGTCCACCTCATCCCCCGGATCGAACGTCAACCGCGACGCGACTCCGCGGAGGCGGTCGTAGAGCCAGAGGTCGGAGGTCAGGTGCCTCGTCGCCCCTTCCGCGACGTCGTTTGAAAACGCGACCCTGAGCCCGTCCGGAGAGATGCGCGCGTCGACGTTCCTGACGGACCGCGCCACAAAGCCGTTGAAGTTCCCCCCCCGGTCGAACCAGGCGAGTCCCGATTCCTCCGCGGCACCTTCCGCATACAGGAGCTCTCCGTGCCCGGAGACCGAGAATTCTCCCCGGCCGTATCCCGGATCGTACAGCACACCTTCCGCGACGGTGGCGGGGAGACCCTTCAACGCCAGCCCGCGCGGGTCAAAGGGCTGCGCGATCAGTTCCCCCTCTTCGATGAACAGCAGGCAACCGTTGCCGTACGCGACGTTGGAATGCTTTCGCAGGAGCTCCCTGTTTTCCTTCCCGTCGAGCGACGCGACGTAGAGAATGTCCGTGGAGGATGCGCGGGCGAGATAGAGAAAGTGCGTCCCGTCGGGCAGAAACCACGGCCAGCGGTGAGAACGCTCGAGCTTGGACGCGTCGAGCGTCGTGACAGGAGAGGGGGTCCCTCCCAACGCCGGCACCACGCTGAGAGCCTCGGTGGTCGACGGGGAAAAGACGATGACCCCGTCCCCCCAGCTTGCCCCCCTTCCAGACGACGCGTCGCACAGCGTCCCGACAGGCCCCCCCGCGGCGTCGATCTTTCTGAGCTTCCCCCCCGAGAAGAATCCGATCTCCCTGCTGTCCGGCGACCAGAACGGGTACGACGCTTCCTCCGTCCCCGCAAGCGGCGAACATTGAAGCGAACTCAGAGAGCGCACCCAGAGGCGTGTCACACCGGTGGAATCCGTCGCCGCAAACGTCAGTTTCGTCCCGTCCGGCGAGAGGGCGAAATGGCCGCCGCTCGCCCCTCCGGAGGTGGCGGCGAACGTGGAATTCTCAGGGGGCCTGATGGAGGAGCGGACAAACCGGGATTCGGCCGCCGGTCCCCGGAAATACAGGAACGCAAATGTCGCCGCGGCGGCAAGCGAGACGAGGAGGAGTACCCAGGGGACGAGCAGGACGAGTGCCGGGCTGAAGCCGGGGCCGGACCCGGGGGATCCGCCCGCGTCGGGCTTGCCGGGCGGAAGATCCTCCGGCCTTGCCGGAATGAATTTCACGTATCGTACCAGACCGGCGATCGCCGCTCCCCGTTTATAGAGAAGAGGGGAAGGGCTCGAGGCTTTCGGGATTTCGACCTTTACCATTCTCTCCGCGCCAGCCCCGCCCGCTCTCCTGACGTACCGGCGGAGATCCTTGGCAAGCTCTCGCGCGGACTGGTATCGTTCGGCCTGATCCTTCACGAGACACTCGAGGACGACTTCGTCCAGCTCCCTGTCGATCCCCTCGACGCTTGATGAAAGCGGCCGGGGCTCCGCACTCAGAATCTCCTGAATAAGGGCGGCTTCATCCGTCCCCCTGAAGGGGGGCTGACCGGAAAGCATCTCGTAGAGAACGACGCCGAGGGAGAATATGTCGGTCCGCGGGTCAGAGGCGTGCCCCTGTATCAGCTCGGGGGACATGTACGCGGCGGTGCCCACAGGGACCCCTTCTCTCGCCTCCGCGGAGAGACTCCCCCTCCTGAGAAGACCGACGTCCATCACCTGGACGACGCCGTCTTTCCGGATCATGATGTTCTCGGGCTTCATGTTCCTGTGGACCATCCCGTGATCGTGAAGGATCGCCATCCCCTCGGCCACCTGCATCCCGATCTCGATCGCCCGCCTGACCTGCACGGGGCCCGACGTCAGCTTCTTCCGGAGCGTCTCCCCCTCGACATAGTCCATGACGACGAACATCTGTCCGTTGTACTCTTTTATCGCGTGGATTGTGCAGATGTTCGGGTGGGTCAGCGTCGAGGCGGCCCGTGACTCGAGTATGGAACGGGCACGATCGACTTCCGAGCGAGAAAGCTGAACGGGGAGGAACCTGACGGCAACAGTCTGCCCGAGCGTGAGGTCATGGGCTTTATAGACAACCCCCATTGTCCCCTCGCCGAGCTTTTCGATGATCTTATAGTTTAAGATCGTCTGGCCGACCATTGCGCTCTCCCGCAGACATAAAGGATACCAATATTTCAGGAGATTCTCAATCGCGCAATTGGCGCGGATTCGGGCGGATTCTTGACTTTATGACAGGGAAATTATGAGGTTTGACCCTCCGCGGTCGGTGGTGAAGGGGAGGTTGGAAGCAGGATGCGCGGTCTCGCGGGGAGAAAACCAACCGGGCCCCCCGGAGCCAGGACTGCCGGGGAGCCCTCGTGGCACAGCAACCGCAATCAGCTCAGTTCCTGTCGGCCATCGATCGGCCGAGGGGCTCGAACCCGAAGCTCCCCTCCCTGACGTACGTGTTGTAGAACCAGGCGGCGACGGTCCGCACTTTTGCGCTCGCGTCGAACGTCGCGGCGCGCTTCACGGCATATGTCCCCCGCTCATCGCCGATGCGGCAGAGCGCGAGAGCGGCCACGATCCGGGACGATTCCTCCGGATCTCCGTGCAGAACCGCCATGAGCGGGATGACCGCCTTCTGTGACCGGAGCTCGCCGAGGTCGTAGATGGCGCTCTCTTTCGCCTGGCAGTTGTCACAGTGAACGTCATCGAGAAGCTTCGCTTCGGTGAATTCCTGATCGGGATCGGGACGCGCAACTTCTCCCGGTCCGGCGTATGCCAGGGCCGCACTGAGGACCGCGACGCCGGCGAACAGAATGGATTTCATGACACCCTCCTTTGATGATGAACAACTCCTGCCGCTGATCTCTATTGAGAGATACGCAACAGTGAAGACCAATGATGCAGGAATGTGACGGGATGGACAGAACCGATGACGGAATGTCCGCCCGCCGAGAACAGGAGGCTGAATTCACGGAATGCCGCGCCCGGAGAGGGGGGAGTGAAGTCCAGTGCGCGTGAGGATGAAGATCAGCCGCTCCCGGGGGCTGACATTCCGTCCCCTGTGATCTCCCTTTCGTCCCAGATTTGTTGCATCTGAAGCACGCCGGACGTATAGTTGTTTCGCAACATTCCCCCGTCCGGTCTTCTCCCCCCCGAAGGACGGAGGAGAGAACCAAAGTCCTTTCGCATTCTTTCTGAACGGAATTCAGTAAATCCCCACAACGGAGGATAGGAGCGCAATGATTCACGGCGAGGAAAACCCTTTCAGGTCGTGGAGGTGGAAGGAGTGGATAATCATATTCGGCGCATTTACGGGGATCGGGCTCCTCTTCGTGTTTCAGAATTACGTGGGGATGTCCCAGGAGGCGACGCAGTATACATGGAACGACATCCTTGTCGGACTTCTCAGCTACTGGTACGTGTGGGCGATTCTTTTCCCGTTCATCGTCTGGATGGGGAGGCGCCACCCTCTCGGAGGGGGCCCGGCCGCCGGAAGCCTGCGCTGGCATATTCCCGCATTCATACTCGTCCCTGTTCTTCACATCGCGCTCTACACGCTGTTCCTCCATGCAGTCGACGGCGACGAGAAGCCTTACCTGATGACTGCGATTACGCTCATGAAAAGCGGCCTCTTTTTCCGCTACCTGACGTATGCGTTCCTCCTGGCAACCAGCTACAGCATCGACTATTACAGGAACCACAGGGAGAGGGAGCTGAAGACGTCCCGGCTGGAAGCCAAGCTCGTGGAGGCCCAGCTCCAGGCGCTGAAGGGCCAGATCCATCCTCATTTTCTCTTCAACACGCTGAACGCGATCTCGTCGCTCATGCACCGGAACGTGGAGGCCGCGGATGAAGCGATTTCGCGGCTTGCTGAACTCCTCAGGGCGACACTCGAGGTGGACGGCGAACAGGAAGTGACGCTCAGGGAGGAGATCGGTCTTCTCCGGCAGTATATCGAAATCGAGAAACTGAGGTTCGGTGAGAGGCTTGTCGTTTCGCTTGACACGCCGGAGGACACGCTCCAGGCGATGGTCCCGAACCTGATCCTGCAGCCGATCGTCGAAAATTCGATCCGGTACGGCGTGGCAACCCGGAGCACGACCGGGACGGTCACCGTCGCCGCGCGGTGCGCAGGGAAAAGACTTGAAATCCGCATATCCGACGACGGGCCGGGGCTCCCCGATGGTTTTCATGAAGGAATAGGGATCGGGAATACGAAGGCGAGGCTCCGTCAACTGTACGGCGCGAACCAGTCGTTTCTGATGGCTGCGGGGGCCCCCGGGGGGGTGACCGTAACATTACAGATTCCCCTCCGTACAGATTCGTATGAGCCTTCTGCCGTCGCCCAGGGTCAGCACGCAGAAAATCCGGACGCTCATCGTTGATGACGAACCCCTCGCCAGGGAGAAGATCAGGATGTTCCTGGAGCGGGATCCCGAAATCGAAATCATCGGTGAGTGCGTGGACGGAGTGCACGCGGTCGCGTCGATCGAGGAGTCGAGCCCGGACCTTCTGTTTCTCGACATCCAGATGCCGGGGAAGGACGGATTCGAGGTCCTGAGAACCGTCGGCCCCGACCGGGTCGCCGCGGTCATATTCGTCACCGCCTACGACGAACACGCGCTTCGCGCTTTCGAGTACCACGCGCTCGACTACCTCCTCAAGCCCTTCGCCGCCAACCGGTTCCAGGACGCCCTGACCCGCGCAAAGACGCATATCCTCACGGAACCCCCGGAGCCGTTCAAGCAGCAGCTCATGACGCTCCTGGGGAGCGTCGACAATGATTCGCGTTACATACGACGGCTTGTCGTGAAGACGGGGGGGAAGATCGTGTTCCTGAAGGTGGAGGAGATCGACTGGATCGAGGCGGCGGGGAATTACCTCACGCTCCACGTCGGCACAGCCTCGCACCTGATCCGCGAGACGATGAACGACCTCGAATCACGCATCGACCCCGCCCAGTTCCTCCGCATACACCGCTCGACAATCGTGAACATCGACAGGATCAGAGAGATGCAGCCCCTGTTCCACGGAGATTTCACGGTCATCCTGACAAACGGCACCCGCCTGATGCTGAGCAGAAACTACCGATCGCGCCTCCCGCGCCACCTGGGAAAACTCTCCTGACGGCGTCGCCTCCCTGCGGCAATCATGGC
>Ga0209698_10000022_pt1 | contig 128782 bp, 118 predicted proteins | sample LitLauG_LLR_2012_FD_187203 | JGI IMG/M metagenome (GOLD analysis project Ga0209698, IMG submission 187203) | Freshwater sediment microbial communities from Pennsylvania, USA - Little Laurel Run_MetaG_LLR_2012 (SPAdes) (version 2) | ecosystem: Environmental > Aquatic > Freshwater > Creek >... | reverse complement strand
GCGTGCTCGCCACGATCGCACCGGCCGACAAACGCCTCATCCACGGCATGTCCGACGCGATCATGTCGCCGTGCGCGGTGCGCGAGGGCGGGTACTAGGTCTCGTCGAGCGCCGCCAAGAGCGTATCGATATCGCCCTCCGTGTTGTAGCCGTGCGGCGAGACGCGGATGCCGTTTGCGCGGAACGTCGTGACGATGCCGCGCGCGCCGAGTTCGCGGCCGAGCGCGATCGGCTCGCGGCCGGGGAGTTGGAACGTCACGATTCCCGACGAGATGCCGGGACCGCGCAGCGAAGCGACGTGCGCGCCGCGCGCTTGCAAACCGGCGACGAGCCGGTCCGTCAGCGCCAGCACGTGCGCCGCGATCCGGTCGACGCCCGCGCGCGTCAGCACGCGGATCGACGCGTCGAGCGCCGCGATGCCGAGAAAATTCTGCGTGCCGCCTTCGAAGCGCGCGGCGCTCGGGGCGAGCGGCTGGTCGTAATCGAGAAAATCCCAAATGTTTTCGACGTCGCGCCAGCCGCGCCAGCGCACGGCCAGCCGTTCGCGCAGTTCGGGCGAAACGTAGAGCAGGCTGACCCCGCAGAGCGCCAGCAGCCACTTCGCGCCGCCCGCGTACAGCGCGTCGATGCCGTCGCGCTTCACGTCCACGCCGAACGCGCCGAGCGCCTGCATCGCGTCGACGCAGAACAGCGCGCCGCCCGCGTGCGCGACGCGCGAAAGCGCCGCGAGATCGTGCCGGTAGCCGTCGGCGAACGACACCCAAGACACCGCAACCACCCGCGTGCGGGCGGTCATCGTGCGCGCGAGCACCTCCGGCGTGAGGCGCTCGCGTTCGGCCGGAACCAGGACGATGCGCACGCCTTGCTCGCGCAAGGCGATCCAGGGCAGCGCGTTCGAGCCGAACTCGTTGTCGCACAAGACGACCTCGTCGCCCGGCGCCCAATCGAGACCGCGCGCGATGGTGTTGGCGCCGTCGCCGGTGTTGCGCAGAAAGGCGATATCGTACGGGCCGGCCCCGATGAACGCCCCGATCCGCCGGCGGAACTCGGCGAGATGCGACTCGACCGAGAGGAAGCCGAGCACGCCTTCGCGCGCTTGGCCCTCGACGAGCGCGACGATCGCGTCGCGCGTCGCGCACGGCAACACGCCCGCCGACGCGTTGTTGAGATAGACGACGCCCTCAGCCGGGCGGACGTCGTCGCGGGTCAGCGGCGGGGCGTTCAGCGGGACGAATCCGCGGCGGGCGTCGCCACGCCGACCGAGACGGGCGCCGTGTCGAGCGGCTGCGCCGTCAGCAGGCGCACGCGCAGCATGTAGCGGCCGGGCCCGGCTTGCGCGAAGCCGGGCCACGTCGCCGTAAACGTCTTCGTTTCGTGCGCCTCGAACGTCAGGCGCGAGGGTGCCGGCAGCGGCGCGCGAGGCGCGGCGGAGTTCCACACTTCCTCGCCGTCTCGCATCACGACGAACGCGACTTGCGCTTGCGCCGGAAAGTCGAGCGCATATGGTTTCCCCGTCACGTTGGCGATGGTGACGCGGGCGTGCAATCCGCCGCCGTCGATCGCGGCGCTCGTATCGAAGGCGAGCGCCCGCGCGGGCGACGGCTGAATCTCGGCCGTGGCGACGCTCGGCTCGAGTTGCAGGTTCGCTACGCGCGCCGCTTCGTCGACATGCACCTTGGCGTGCGCGATGGCCGCAACGGGAGCGAGCGGCACGAAGGCGTCGTTGCGCACGCGAAACGGCGCGCCCGCGAGCCGCAGCGTCGTGTCGTCGAGTAAGGCTCGGGTACTTCCCAGCCGAAAGACGAGCGTGCGTCCGCGAATCGTTAAGCGTACCGTACGCTTGTCGAAGGTCAGCAGCCCGTCGAAGACCTTCACCGCGCGGACGACGTTGACGAACAGCACGCCGCCGCGCTCGAGCCCGCTGCGGCCGGAGGCGTCGACGCGGCGCCCGTCGACGAGAATCCCGTACGGAACGTCGGCGGCGACCGCTACACGGGCGGAGCCGGTGAGGATCAGCGCGCCGAGGAGTACGCCGAGAACGCGTCCCATCGCACGGGCTTTCTCAGACGGCGCCGAGCATATCCTTCGTGTGCCAGGCGACGTTCTGCGCGCGATCGCCGACGCGCTCCAAGTTCGCGAGGACGAAGAGCATGATCGCGCCGGGACGCACCATCAGCGAATCGGCTTGCATCTCCTCCTGCAGCGCCTCGATGCCGCGCGCGTAGAGCGCGTCCACCTCGTCGTCGCGCGCGATCACCGCTTCGGCAACGGCGGCGTCGCGTTCGGTGTAGGCGCGCATCACTTCGCGCAACATCTCGATGGCGATCGAGGCGATGCGGCCGATCTCGACGCGCGCCGGCCGGATCGCGACGTCGGCCAGTTTGATCGAGTTCTTCGAGATATCGACGGCGTAGTCGCCGATGCGTTCGAGGTCGGTCACGATTTCGAGCATCGCCGCGACCTGCCGCAATTCGCCCGCCACGGGCTGCTGCTTCCAAATCAATTCGATGCACGACTGCTCGACCCGGCGCCGCAGGCCGTCGACGTCGTCGTCGCCCGCGATCACCCGCGCGGCCAGCGTCGTGTCGCGTTTTTCGAGCGAGGTGACGGCCGCTTGCACCGCGTCGCCGACGAGTGCGCCGAGCCTGACGACGTCGAGCCGGGCTTCTTCGAGAGCTTCGTGGTATGCCGTGCGCATCGGATTCATGAATTCCTTCTCTGGTAATTTCGACGCACGAGGCGTTCCTCGCACAGTATAGCATAGGGCGAGGACGACGGAAGTCGCGCCCGGAAACGGCGCGCGTGACGTACGAAACGATCGTGCTCGAACGCGACGAGTCCACCGCGACCATCACCTTGGAACGCCCGAAGGTCCTTAACGCCCTTAATACCTTAATGATCCGGGAACTAAGCGCGGCGTTCGCGGCGCTCGAGGAGGATGCGAACGTGCGGGCGGTCGTCCTGACGGGTTCGGGCGACAAGGCCTTCGCCGCGGGCGCCGACATCGGCGAACTGAGCGCGCTGCCGAGCGCGGTCGCGGGCGTCGCCCTCGCGCGGGCGGGCCAAGCGCTGACGTTGCAGATCGAACGGATGCGCACGCCCGTGATCGCGGCCGTCAACGGCTTCGCGCTCGGCGGCGGCTGCGAACTCGCGATGGCCTGCGACGTGCGCATCGCGAGCGACCGCGCGAAGTTCGGCCAGCCGGAAGTCAACTTGGGATTGCTGCCGGGATACGGCGGCACGCAGCGCACCGCGCGCTTGACCGGGCGCGGCATGGCGCTCTACTTGTGTTTGACCGGCGAAACGATCGACGCCGCCGAAGCGCACCGCATCGGGCTCGTCGAGCGCGTGGTACCGCACGAGGGCTTGCTCGCCGAAGCGCGCCGCATCGCGACGCTGATCGCCTCGCGTGCGCCGCTCGCGGTCGCCGCGGCCAAACGGGCCGTCGACGACGGCATCGCGCTTTCGACCGAAGCCGGCCTCGAACTCGAAGCGCTGCACTTCGGCACGCTCGTCGCGACGCACGATTTCGCCGAAGGCACCAAAGCGTTTCTCGAAAAGCGGCGCCCGAACTTCACCGGCTCGTAGGCGCCGCGCGGAGCGTCCACTCCCACGCGTTCCAATAATCTCGCCCCAGCACGTTCGGCTTGAACCCGTCGAAGCGCGGCGACACCGCGTAGGCGCTCACCTCGAAACCGAGCGGCACGATCGGCACGTCGCGCACGAGCAGCGCGTGCGCGCTGCGATAGGCGGCGACGCGCGCGCGCGCGCCGTACGTGGCGGCGCCGCGCGCTTCGGCCGCGTCGAAGGCAGGATTGCAGTAGCCGCCGGCGTTCCCGCCGCCGGGCGGCACGGCCCTGCAGCCGAAGAGATACGATCGATCCGGATCGAGGCTCGGCGACCAGCTGGTCAGGGCGATGTCGAAGCGTCCGTTCTCGAGCACGCCGCCAGCGGACTTCGCGCCCCAAAATGCAGAGGTCGAATACCCGTGCAAGATCGTCGCCACGCCGGCCGCCTGCAGTTGCGCCGCGATCGCGACGGCCGCCGCCGCGCTCGAGCGCCACAGCCCCGCGTAGGCGAATTCGAGCGGCGGCACGCCGTGCAAGGCCGCCCGCGCCGCGATCGGATCGTAGCGCGGCAGCCGCGCCGCACCCGCGATCGCGGGGTCGAGCGAGCCGGCGTCGGTCGGCACTTCGAGGCCGCGGTAGACGGTCGCGGCCAAGCGCGCGCGATCGAGCGCCGCGGCGAGCGCCCGGCGCGTCCGCACGGCGGCGAGCGCGCGCGAGCCGCGAAGATTGAATTGCAAGTAGTCGACGATGTTCGTCGTGGCGCGCACCACGCGCAGCCCGGCGCGCCTCGCTTCGTCGACTTGCAATCCGGAGAGGTAGGTGACGTCGAGATCGTGCGTGCGGGCGAGCAAAAGCCGCGTCGTCGCGCTCGGTTCGACGAGCACCGTCACGCGCTCGAGTCCGGGCCGGCCGCGCCAATAGTATGGATTGCGCTCGAATTCGAGCCGCTCGCCGCGCAGCCAGCGCGCCAAGCGGAACGGGCCGAGGCCGACCGGTTCCGTATCGAGCGACGACGCGTTGAGGTTCGGGTAGCGCGCCGCGACGTGCCGCGGCAAGATCGCGAACGGGTCGTTCGCGCCGAGCGTCAGGAACGATGAGACGAAGGGCGCCGACGGCGCGCGCAGCCGCACGACGAGCCGGTCCGGCCGCGGCACCTCGACCCGCTCGATCGCGGCGATCGTCGAGCGGTCCGGCACGTTGGTTTGCGGATTGCGCAGCGCCTCGACCGTGAAGGCCACGTCGCGCGCGTCGAACGGCGCCCCGTCCGACCAGCGGCCCATGCGGATGCGGTACGAAATCGTTTTCCCGTCCGCCGAGATGCCGCCGTTGGCGCGGGAGGGCAGTTCGCGAGCGAGGTCCGGCACGAGCCGCCCGCGCTCGTCGACGGTGAAGAGATAGCCCTGCGTCAGCGGCGCCAGCTGCCAGCCGTAGGGCGTATTGAGGATCGTATCGAGGCTCGAGGGGTCTTCCTCGACGTATATCTGCAGCGGCGGCGGGGGCGCCGCCCCGCGCACCGGCGTCAAAATACACAGGGCCGCGGCCGCGCCGAGCGCCGCCCTGCCGAGAAGAGCTCGCACGACGCGGACGCGTTCGCAAGGGAGGCCGCGGCTGCCTTGCATCCAATGAGGGAGCGCCATGGCTAATCCCCGGGTTCCGGCGATTACGCTCGACAGCCGCACGCTGCCGAACACGAATCGAAACGTGATCATCCTCGACGCATTCGATAAATTGCAGTTGGGCGGCATCCTGGAACTCCCCGAAGAGAGCGACCCGCGGGCGCTGCGCAACGAGTTCCTCCAGCACCGCCCGGGGCGGTTCTCCTGGGACGCGCGCAACCAGGGTTCGGGCCGCTGGACCGTCCGCATCGAGCGGATCGACGAGCAGGCCGACGTCGCGACGTTCCTCTCGCACTGCACGCCCTTCGCCAACGCCAAGGCCGCGACGGTGCGCGAACTCGCGGCGACCGCGACCGAACGCAGTTACAAGCAGAACGAGACGATCTACGACGAGGGCGAGATGTGGCCGTACCTGGCCTTCGTCCGCAACGGCAAGATCGTCTACACGCTGCTCTCACCCGACGGCAAGACACACGCCCTAGGCGAACGCCTGCCCCTCGACCCCCTCAACGAGACGGGCACGTTCGACGGCGGCGGCGCGACGACGCGCGCCGAAGCGCTGACCGACTGCAGCATCGTCCTGCTGCCGACGGAAGCCGTGCTCCACGCGATCCGCAACGACGCCGAACTCGCCATCGGTTTCCTGACCGACGCCTCCCAAGCGCGGCGCCGCTCGATCGACACGATCGCGGACCTCGCGTTCGCGCACGTGCTGCAGCGCGTCGCGAAGTTTTTGCTCTCCTACGCACCCTCGACGACGGGCATGGCCCGCGGCCTCTCCGGCGTCGAAAATCTCTCGCAAGCGCAGATCGCCGCCGCGGCCGGCACCGTGCGCGACATGGCAGCGCGCGCGCTGCTCCGCTTAAAGAACGCGCAGGCCGTCGAGCTCGACCGCGGCCGCGTGCGCGCGCTCGACCGCGAGCGCCTCGAAGCCTTCGCCCACAACGTGCAGGCGCCGCCGGTTTAGGCTAGGACGACCGCACTCCGGCTAGCCGTTAATAAGCCTGTTCGTACGGTCCCGAAGCGAACTGCGCGAACGACTGAATACCGAACTGCTGCAACTGGTAATTGCCGCGCTGTCCGCGCGAATCCCAATACAACACCGCCTGAATGTGCGGGAAATAATTTTGGAGGGCGTAATCCGCCGAGGCGCCTTGCGGAAGATTCTTGGACGGATCGCCGCCTAAAAAGATTTGCTGCTGGTTGGCGGGGTTCACGTAACCGACGCCAGTTTCACCGATCATCAGGGGCTTATTCGGGAACTTCTTCACCAAATAATTGTACGTGCGGACGGTGCGAGGCCCGTGCGACGTGCCGCCTTGCGTGAAAATATCGTAAAAACTGGAATCCTGCGGCGTGCCGTAGTGGTCGAAGCCGACCCAGTCGACTTGGCTATCGCCCGGATAGTAGAGGCTCGGATCGACGCCGTTCGAGCTCGGGTTAAAGAGCCATACGACGTTGGTCGCCCCGTTGACGAAGAAGATTTCGCGGATATGCTCCCACGCCCAAATGTAGTATTGAGGGTTGTACTGTAACCGATGGCCGTTCTTCGGAATCGGATAGTCGTTCACGGGATCGGCGCAAGGAAAGGGATTCTTCGTACGGTACAGCAGATTCATCTCCCACTTGTACCGGACGAAGATCGTGCGGCCGTATGCGGCCGCCGCCTGTGCGCGCGCCGTGATCAACTGATCCCAATTGCCCGCCACGATCGAGGAATCCGTCGTGCCGCACCGCCACGAAACGATCGGGATTCGCCCGTTCTTTGCATCGTCTTGCTCGAGAATACCGGGCCAGCCGTCAGTCCACTGATAGTAATGCAGCGCCATGGCCATCTTGCGCCCGATCTGCTGTTCGAAGAGCGCCTCAGAAGCGATTTGCTGCGAAGGCGTCTCGAAGTGCGTCGGGCTGATGAAGCCGCCGACGTAAATCGTGCACGGTGCTGGTTCCGCCGGAGCGTTGAACTGGACGGGGTTCGGGCACGTTGCGGCCGGTTTGAGCAACGGTCCGCGCGCGGCGCCGAGCGGCGTCAGCCCGCCCGCGTTGACCGAATGAGCCTGCGGACCGAGCGTGCCGCCCACCGGGGCCGGGGTGCTCGACATGCCGGCACAAGCTGCCGCGCCGAACGCAACGGCGAGCGCGGCGGCGAGGCTGCGCAGAACGGCAAGACCCTTCATACAAACGTTTCCTTGATGTCGTCGACGACCGGAGGAGCGGGGAGCTTCCGCACGGGAAATATGCGCGTTCCGGCAAGAAATGCCCTGTGGCCGGGGTGCGACGGCGGTCACACGACGCGGGATTTTACACGGCCCGGCACGGAACAGAAACGTCGTGGCCGCATTTAACGTTCCGGCGCGCGTCGTCGCGCTCGCGTCCGTCCTCGCCCTCGCTTGGGCCTTCGCTCAAAGCGAACGGCCGCGGCCGGCGCAGGCAGCCTCCCGGCCGAAACCCGCCCCGACCGTCCTGTACGGCGGGGGCGCCGACATGCCGGCGTTCGCGCTCGCGGGGACGGGCAATGCCGATACGCACTCGGTCTTCGGGTACTTCGCGACCGTTTCGCACGGCTATCGCGTGTCGTACTGCGCGACCGGCAGCGGCTTCGCCACCTCCGTCTTCGTCGGCCGGGTGGCGGCGTCGGGGCCGTGCGCGGGGCGCGGCGCGCCGCCGACCGGATTCGGCGCCGCGTCGGACGCGGCCGATTTCGCCGTCTCCGACGTGCCGCTGACGCTGCGCGACGCGCGCGTCTTCGCGCGCAACGCGAACGTCGGCACGAACGCCCTTTTCGGCCGCGGCGATCCGGTGCAAGTGCCGGTTCTGGCGGGAACGGTCGCACTCGTTTACCGCAATCCCGACGTCACCGAGCGCTTGCAGCTGAGCGTCGACACGCTCTGCCGCATCGCCGACGGCGAGATCACGAACTGGAATCAGATTCCGCTCGACCCCGCAAATCCCGCCGGTTTGAAATATCCCGCGCGGCGGCTGCGCTTCGTGTATCGTTCCGATCGCAGCGGCATGACCTTCGCGCTCTCGAACTTCCTCTCGGCGCGCGACGCGCACGGCAATCGCCGCACGTGCACGCGCGAGCGCGAGACGTTCGGCCTCAACGACGTCTTCGACATGCGCGACGCGGCCGAAGGGCCGCAATCCTTGACCGGCGTCTTGCCCGCGCAATTGCCGGCGGGCGCGTCGACGCAAGACTTCCTCGGCGCCTTCGGCGATGCGGCGCTGCTCGACTGCGTGGCCCATGGCGGCGACTCGTGCCGCAGCGCGGTCGCCGGGCAATCGCGGCCGCAGCCCGGCGACGGCACCATCGGTTACACCAGCGGCGCGACGGCCGCGGCGGCTGCGGCGCTCGATCCGACGCTCGGCATCGCGGCGATCTACGCGGTGCAGAGCGGCATCCCGCACCGCTACGATCCGATCGCGGACTTGCCGGCTGCGGCGACGCTCCTGGACGCTTACGTGACGGGCCAAGTCCTCGGGGAGTACCGCGCGGGCGAGCGGGCCGGGCTCGTCGCGGCGCCCGATGCGAAAAAGGCGGCCTGCATCGCGACGATCCCGCCCGACCGCTACGCCTATCCGCCGACGGGCTATCCGATCGTCGCGATCGTCAACTTCGATTTCACGACGGCCGGCAACGGGCGGCGCGCCGCCGCGTTACGCGGCATCGCGACGATCGCCGACAGCAGCCGCGAACTCACCCGCAAGCGCATCCGCTCCGTCGATCGCGACGCGGTGCTGCAAGGCATGACCGGCTACTCCGTCTTGCCCTTGCCCCTCGGCCGCAAGTCCGGCGTTCCCAGCGTGGCGCGCTGCATCGGGCCGTGAGCGCCGTTTACGTGCAGGACGTCGGCGCGAGCTGCAGCAGGTCGTTCGCCTTCAGGTAGACGGCCGCGCGCGAGACGGCGGTCGCGATCTCCGCCGTTTCCGCTTCGGCGGTGGCGATTTCGATTTCGTCGAACGCCGCGGACCCGGTGGAGTTGATCGTGTTGAAGCGCACGATCGCCTCGCGCAGTTGTTCCAAGCGGGTCTTTTGCTCGCCGCGCGCGACTTCCAGATCGGCGCGCGAGTTCGTGAGTTCGTCGATCGCCCCTTCGACTTGCGCCGAGAGGTCGCTGCGGCGCTGCTCGGCGAGTAAGCGCTCTTCGTCGATTTCCGCGTCGAGCTGCTTGCGTAGCGCCCGTTCTTCCGAGCGCGCGTGCGTGGGGAGCGTGACGGTAACGCCCGCCGTCACGTCGTAGCCGACGGTCGGCGTAACGAAGTCGAAGACGTTGCCGACGCCCGCCACCGCGTGCGCCTCGATCGAGGAGCCGCGAATGTGCTCGAGCTGCGCGTCGTACTGGTCGATGTGCGCCTGCGTTTGCGCGAGCGTCGCGTCGATCGCTTCGGCGGCGGCTAGCGCCCCCTCGTGCGAGGGCGTGCAGCCGGTTTCGAACGTGGGATCGAGCGGCCGGAAGGGCCCCAGCTCCGCGCCGAGCGCCGACGCGATCAGCGTGAGCTGCGCGCGGCGCGAACTGCGGTACGTCTGGGCTTCGGTCTTGAAGCGTTCGAGCGTCTGCAGGAAGTCGAGTAGTTGGCCTTCCGTCCAGAAGCCGTTGCGCAGCAGGCCGCGCGCGGCGTCGAGCTTATCGGAAAGGACCGCCGCGTAGCGATCCGCGATCGACTGCTGCAGGTCGTATTGCCAGTAGAGGACGTACGCCTTGCGCAGCGCGGAGAGGCGGGTGCGGCGCTCCGATTCGTAGGCGATGCGCGCCAAGGCCTCGTCGGTGCGCGCCGCGATGGCCTCGTTCTGCTGGGCGATCGCGCTGCCGAGGATGGGGAGCTGCAGTCCGGCGCGCTGCTCGTAGCGGACCGTATTGTAGTTGAAATTACCGATTACGATGTTGCTGCGCGGCCCGATCGCGTTTTCGAACGTGTAGGCCAGGCCGCTGCGGCCGGCCACGACGCCTTCGAAATCGAGATCGGCATCGATGCGGCGCTGCGCCGCAAGCAGGCTCGGCGCGGCCGCCAGGAGTTGTTCGAGGTTCGCGAGCGGAATCGCCCGATCGTCGGCAAGCGCGCGCGACGACGGAGCCGCGACCATCGCGGCGCACGCCACGAGCGGAACGACGCGCTTCCCGAACGAGCGCCCCAGAAGGCGCAGGCCTCGAAATGCCATAGGAATGTGAATGTCCAAAACACCCGTTAGCGGCACGGCACAGCGTCGACTCCTCACCTGAGAAGACGCTCTACGCCGTTACATCGCGATAAGCACCATCGTTTCCTCGAACTGTGACGGGGCGAGGGCGGCCGCAGGGCAAAAGAAAAGGCATACTTTACGAAATCACAAGTTTTTCAACGGTTCTTTTCGGAGGACGGCGGATGAGCGAGAAGTCGGGCGGCCGGTTGGAGTGGCTCCAATCTCTTATCGACGATATCGACGCGATTTGCCGGTGCGCGAGGGACGACGCGGCGGCTGTGACCGCTGTCGCCCATCGCCTCGCCGCGTGCGAGCGGGACTGCCGGCTGCCGGAGCCCTTCCGCGAGACCTCCGCCGACCGCTACACCCAGCACCTGATCCACGCGGCCGAGAACGGCTCGTTCAGCATCGTCGCCTTGGCGTGGCGCCCCGGCCAATTCACCCCGGTCCACGACCATCGCGCCTGGTGCGCCGTCTCCGTCTGCGAGGGCGCCGAACGCGAGACGCGCTACCGCGTCGGGCGCGACGACGCCGGCCCGTACCTCACGGTCGTCTCCGAGACCGTCCTCGAACCCGGGAAAACCGTGGCGCTCCTGCCCGACGGCAGCGACGTCCACCGCGTCTCCAACTGCAGCTCGCAGACGACCGTATCGATCCATGTGTACGGCCTCGACATCCGCGATACGGGCACCAGCATCGGCTCGGTGTTCGACGCGGTCCCCGTGCGGCCGGCTGCCGCCTCACTCGCCTAGCGCGCGCCTCGCTTCGTCGAAGCTCGCGACCGGCACGACGCGCGGCCCCGTTTGGCCGGTGAGTTCGGGAGCGTTCCGGCGCGGCACGAAGAACAGCGCGGCCCCCGCCTGCCGCGCGGCGACGTACTTTTGCAGCGTCCCCTCGATCGGCCCGACGCGGCCCTCGCGATCCAGCGTTCCGGTTCCGGCGACGGGCGGTCCGCCCCCGGACGCCCGCAGTTGGGCGTAAATCGACAGCGCGAACATGAGGCCGCCGCTCGAGCCCGTGATGCCGTCGAGTGCGAAGCGCACGGGAACGGGCAGACGGGGGCGCTCGAGGCGCGTCCGCACCAGTACGCCGAGCCGCGGCCCGGCCCCGGTCGCAAGCGGCACGACCGCGGCCGTTCGAATCCGGCCGTCGCGTTCGACGGCGATCGGGACCGGCCGCCCGCGCGGCGCCGCCTCGACGGCGCGCGAGACGTCGGCGGTGGAGCGGATGGCCCGGCCGGCGATGCGGACGAGCCGGTCGCCCGGTTCGAGCCGGCCGGCGGCCGGCGACGCGGGCTGGAGACCGGCCACCAGCACGTCCTCGGCGGGCTCCGGCACCGCTAGGCCCGCCGCGCGCTCGGCCACGAACGCCGCCGTATTCTGGCTGTTGCCCATCGCGTCGTAAAGCAGCCGGTCGTAACTGCGCGGCGTCTCGCCCGCGGGAACGATCTCGTCGCGCCCGACGATGCGTACGCCCGGCAGAAAGCGTGCGGGCAGCAACAGCGCCGGAAGGCGCGTGACCGTGACGTCGGTGAGGTAGTAGCGGCGCGCGGGCGGCCGCCGGCCTTCAACCACGACCCGCGTCGTCAAGTCGACCGCGCTGCCGGGCGCGATCAAATAGAACGGGGTAGGAACGACCGAGAGCGTCAGGGCGCAGGCGAGCGCGAAGAGTGCCGCGACGAACGCCCGGCTGCGCGGCTCCCGCACCTGGGGCGCTTTAGCTGTGAACTTCGACCGGACCGAGCTCCGCTTCGCTCTGCGCGTCGAACGCCGCGCGCTTGGAACGCGCCGCGGCTTCCGCGACCGGTTGCGGTGCCGCGGCGGCGGCCGGCTGCGGCTTGGGTTCGAGGGCTTCGCGGCCCTTCTTCACCGAGCCGATCGCCGTGGCGAGCCGCGCTTCGAGTTCGGCCAGCACGCCGCTCGCGTACGCGTCCGCGCCGGCGCGGATCTTGCGCGCCTTTTCCTCGGCTTCGCGCAGCACGATATCGGCCGTCGTGCGCGCGGCTTTGACCACGTCTTGCTGCTCGACCAGTTCGTTCTTCTGCGCGACCGCTTCGGTGACGATCTGCTGGGCCTTCTCCTGCGCGTCGCGGATCACGCGGTCCTTATTGGTCGCGATCACTTTGGCGCGACCCACCTCTTCCGGCAGCGTGGAGCGCATCTTCTCGATGAATTCGACCAAGCGTTCTTCGCTGAGGATGCGGTGGCCGAACGGCAGCCACGTTCCCTCGCGAACGTAACTCTCGAGTTTATCGATGACGCGATAGATCGACAAATCATTTCCTCCCGTGGGCGTAACGCTTCTGCTGCATGAAATCGAGAACGACGTCGGGGACGTACTTGGCCACGTCGCCTCCTTGCAAGAAGACTTCCTTGATGAGACTCGAGCTGACGAACGAGTAGGCCGAATCGGACATCAAGAACATCGTGTCGACGTTGGAGAGCGAGCGGTTCATGTGCGCGAAAGCCATCTCGTTCTCGAAATCCGAGACCACCCGCAACCCCTTCACGATGACGTGCGCGCCGATCCGGTTGACGAAATCGGCCAGCAGCCCCCGGAAGTGATCGACTCGGACGTTGGGATGCAGACTCGTGCAGCGGCGCAGCATCTCCTCGCGTTCGTCGAGCGTGAAGAACGGGCTGCGCTTCTGCGGGTTGACGACGACGGCGACGGTGACGAGCGGGAAGATGGCGGCCGCCCGCGCGATCACGTCGAGATGGCCGTTCGTCGGCGGGTCGAACGAACCCGGGTAGATCGCGTGGCTTTGCTTCGCTACCGCGCCGTTCACGTTACCCGCTCCCGGCAATCCGCAAGAACTGTAGTCTCACCTCTCCGTACCGTGCGTCGCGCACGGTCGTAAAGCCTGGCGCGGCAAACGCATCGGCGCCGTCGCGGTGCTCGTAGACCAGCAGCGACGACGCGTCGACGAGCCCGCGTTCGCGCAGGCGGCCGAAGGTGAGGTGCGGCGGCGGCAAGGCGTACGGCGGATCGGCGTAGACGAAATCGAAGCGCGCCGTCAGCCGCGTAGCCGCCTTCTCCGCCGGCGCGATCACGACGGTCGCGCGCGAAGCGACGCCGAGTTCGCGCGCCGCGGCTTTGATGGCGGCCGCCGTCGGCGCGTGCAATTCGACGAAGGTGGCGTGCGCCGCACCGCGCGAGAGCGCCTCGAAGCCGATCGCGCCGGTGCCGGCGTACAAATCGAGCACGCGCGCGTCTTCGATCTCGGCGCCGAGAATCGAGAACAGCGCTTCCTTGACGCGTCCCGGCGTCGGCCGCACCGCGTCGCCGTGCGGCGAGCGTATGACTCGCGAACGAAGTTCGCCACCGCTTACGCGCACTGGCCGCCGGTCATTCCGGCGTGTTCGCCGCCGCATCCGCGCGCCCTTGAAGCAGCGCGACGAGTTCGCCGAGCGCGCGGATCGTGCGGTCGGGCGGCGCGATCCCCTGTGGATAAACGCGCGCTTCCCAATCGAACCACACGGCCGTCAGACCGGCGCCGCGCGCGCCCGCGACGTCGCCCTCGGGGTCGTCGCCGACGTACCAGACCCGTTCGCGCGGAAGCTCGAAGTGGCGCAGCATCACCTCGAACGCGCCGGGCGACGGTTTGCGTTCGCCGATCCGCTCGCTGACGAACACCGGACCGCGGAAGGCGATCGCGCGCGCCTTCTCCTCCTGCAGCGGACTCCAGCCGTTGGTGAGAATCGCGTACGGGATGCCGAGCGCGTCGAGCGCGGCGAGCATTTCGTTCGCTTGCGGCAACGCGGTGACGAACTCCGGCACGCGCCCGACGGCGGCGTCGCGAAAGCCTTGCGCTTCGTCCACCGCTTCGCGCCCGAGCCCCGGCACGAAGCGCAGGAAGAATCCGGCCACGGCGGTCTCGACGTTCTCCCGGCCGGCCCGGTACGACGCGAGCGTATCGTCCATCGCGCGCGACGCGGCCTCCGCGTCGTAGGCGACGCCGCGCTCCGCGGCGATCCTGGCGAGCATCTCGAGCGCCACGGCGTGCTCGAGGTGATGGTCGAGCCCGAGCGTATGGTCGAAATCGAAGCCGACCGCAATGTCCGAACGCATGGCGCCCCCTTACCCGCGCGGCGCGTTCCCGCCCGCTCCGTCGCGCCTCAGGAACTCAGCAGCGTGACGTTCGCGCCGGGCTCCGCCGCGACGCGTTCGCGCAAGCCCGCATGTTCGGGGCGCCGCAGGGCGGGATCGCGCGCCACCAGCGCGTCGGCGTCGGCCTTGGCGCGCATGTACAGCGCGAAGTCGGAGACGAGGCTGCCCAGCAAGCCGCTCGAGCCGCCCGCTTGCGCCGTCCCCGCGAACTCGCCCTCGCCGCGCAGCCGCAGGTCGTGCTCGGCGATTTCGAAACCGTCGGTCGTGCTTTCCAAGATCTCCAAGCGTTCGACGTCGGCGCGCTCGTCGGGCGCGACCAGCACGCAGAACGCGCGCTCCACGCCCCGGCCGACGCGGCCGCGCAATTGGTGCAGCTGCGCGAGACCGTAGCGGTGCGCGTCGAGGATGACCATCACCGACGCGTTGGGCACGTCGACCCCGACCTCGACGACGGTCGTCGCCAGCAGCACGTCCGTCTCGCCGCGGGCGAACGCGCCCATCACAGCGTCCTTTTCCCGCGACGGCAGGCGGCCGTGCAGCAGCCCCACGCGCACGTCGCGGAAGACGCCGCGGCGCAGCCGTTCGAGTTCGGAGAGGGCGCTCGTGAGCGCGCCTTCCGATTCGTCGATGGCCGGCGCGACGACGTACGCCTGCCGGCCCTGCGCGACGTTCTTGAGCACGAACTCGTAGGCCAGCGGCTTGCGGCTCTCGCGAACGACGAACGTTTCGATCGGCGTGCGGCCGGGCGGCAGTTCGTCGATGACGGTCAGATCGAGGTCCGCGTACTTGCTTTGCGCCAGCGTCCGCGGGATGGGCGTGGCCGTCATGTGCAGCGTGTGCGGCGCGCGGCTCTTCGCGCGCAGTTTGGCGCGCTGCGCGACGCCGAAGCGGTGCTGCTCGTCGATGATGGCCAGGCCCAGCTCGCGAAACTCGACGCCGTCGACGATGAGCGCGTGGGTGCCGACTACCAGGTCGCATTCGCCGCTCGCGAGCCGGCCGCGCGTCGCCGCGCGTTCGCGCGCGCCCATGCTGCCGAATAGCGCGTCGACGCGCACGCCGAAGGGCAGCAGCAGGGGCGCGAGCTTTTGCGCGTGTTGCGAGGCGAGGATTTCGGTCGGCGCCATGAGCGCGCTCTGCACGCCGCGCGCCGCGGCCAGCACGATCGCCGCGGCCGCCACGACGGTCTTGCCGCTGCCGACGTCGCCCTGCACCAAACGGTTCATCGGCGTGCCCTGCGCCATGTCGTCCCACACCTGCTCGATCGCGCGGCGCTGCGCCGCGGTGAGCCGGAAGGGCAGCGAGCCCTCGAAGCGTTCCAGCAGCCCCGGGGGCGCGCTCAGTTCCGGCGCCCCGCCGCCCGCGCGCCGTTCGGCCCGCTTGACCGCGGCCCCGAGCGCGATGCCGAAAAACTCATCGTAAATCCAGCGCTCGCGCGCCGCGGCCGCCGCCTCCGGCGTCGGCGGCCGATGCGCGTCGCGCCAGGCCTCGCGCAGCGATCCGAACCCGCGCGCCCGCGCGACCTCGGCCGGGATGTCGTCGCGAACCAGCGCCGCCAACGTTTCGAAATTGCGCTCGATCGCGGCCGCGATCGTGCGCGACGGCAGGTCTTTCGAGGCGCGATAGATGGGCACGATCGCGCCCGCGTACGTTTCGTCGTCGGCGAGGATGCGGTGGTGCAGCACGTTCAGTTCGACCGCGACGCCCGAGCGCGAACGCTTGAGCGCGGCGCGGCCGTGCACGAAGACGCGCTCGCCCGGCACGAGCTTGAGGCCGCGCCGGCCGAACCAGGTCGCTTTGATGCGGCCCGTGCCGTCGTCGATCGTCGCCGAGACGACCTGCACGCGGCCGCGGAACTCGGAGACGCCCGCGATGCGCCCGATCGCGATCTCTTCGCTCGACTCGGCGTCGGGCGCGGCGCTCGCCCGAGCCGTCGCCGCGCGCACGATGTCGGCGATCGGCCGCGGCGTGCGCCAATCTTTGTAATCGCGCGGGTACGTCGCGGCCAGATCGGCGGGCGTGCGGATATCGAGCGCTTCGAACTTGCGGGCGAGTTGCGGTCCGATGCCCTTGAGGTCGGCGAGCGAGCGCGGCGCGGCCGCTAGTGCGCGCGCCGTAATAGTTCCGCGCCCACGTCGTCGAGCGCGACGCCGCGGGATTCGAGCAGCACCAACGTATGAAAGAGCAGGTCGGCGGTTTCCCACACGAGTTCGGCGCGGTCGTCGTTCTTCGCGGCGATCACGACCTCGGTCGCCTCTTCGCCGACCTTCTTGGCGATGCGGTCGACGCCGTCGTGCAGCAGACGCGCGGTGTAACTCGTCTCGGGCGGCGCCGCGCGTCGCGCGGCGATCGTCGCGCGCAGGTGCGCGCAGGCGCGCTCGAACGCGCCGCCGCCCGCAGGCGGCGCGAGCAACGTGCGCGAGAAGCACGACCGCGAACCCGTGTGGCAGGCCGGCCCCGGCGCCTCGACCGTGTAGAGCAGCGCGTCGCCGTCGCAATCGTAGGCGACGCCGAGCACCGTCTGCACGTGGCCGGACGTTTCGCCCTTCTTCCACAACGCGCCGCGCGAGCGGCTGTAGAGCCACGTCGTGCGCTCGTCGAGGGTGCGGCGCAACGCCTCGCGGTTCGCGTACGCGAGCGTCAGCACCGCGCCGTCCGCGGCGCTCTGCACGACCACCGGCAGCAGTCCGTCCTCGCCCCAGGCGAGATCATCGATCGACATTCACCGTTGCTACGAGGGGCCGCACGCGGATTCCGCGCGACGCAAGCTCGGCCTTGAGCGCGCCGACGTCGAGTTCGCCGAAGTGAAAGAGCGACGCGGCCAGCGCCGCGTCGGCTCCGGCGACGGCGAACGCGTCGGCGAAGTCGGCGACGCTTCCCGCGCCGCCCGAGGCGATGACGGGAACCTCGACGGCGTCACGCACCGCGCGCGTCAGCGCGAGATCGAAGCCCGAGCGCGTGCCGTCGCGGTCGATGCTCGTCAGCAGAATTTCGCCCGCGCCGAGCGCCTCCGCTTCCCGTGCCCAGGCCACGGCGTCGCGTCCGGTCGGCGTGCGGCCTCCGTCGACGACGACTTCCCAGCCCTCGGAGCGATCGGGAAAACGGCGGGCGTCGACGGCGAGCACGATGCACTGACTGCCGAACTCGTCGGCCGCGTCGCGTAGAACGCGGGGCGAGCGAACCGCGGCGCTGTTGAGCGAGACCTTATCGCAACCGGCCCGCAACAGCGCGCGAACGTCCGCAACCTCCGCGACGCCGCCGCCGACCGCGAAGGGAATCGTCAGTTCCGCGGCTACCGCCGCGACCACGTCGACCATCGCGCGCCGGCCCTCGACCGTCGCCGTGATGTCGAGAAAGACCAGTTCGTCGGCGCCGCGCGCTTCGTAGGTGCGCGCCAATGCGACCGGGTCGCCCGCGTCCGCCAGGTCCACGAAGCGAACGCCCTTCACGACGCGGCCCGCCTTGACGTCGAGGCAGGGGATGATGCGGCGTACCGGCATCACGCCCGGCGACGGATCGAGGCGACGCCCAGATTCGAACTGGGGAATAGAGCTTTTGCAGAGCTCCGCCTTACCACTTGGCTACGTCGCCGCATCCGTTCCGGCCGCGGCATCGACGGCCGCGCTGGACGCCGTTGCGGCATGACGGCCCGCGACCCCTCTTGTGCTCCGGCGCGAGCGGGTGGCGGGAATCGAACCCGCGCGTCAACCTTGGGAAGGTCGCAGGCTACCATTACATCACACCCGCACGCCGACAGTGCGCCTTCTCGCCGCAGCGGAGCGCGTCCCGCCGCGCGGCGCTACTCGGCGCCGGCTGCGGCGAAACCCCGGCTGATCTTGAGCAGCAGTTCGACGAGTTGCTTCTTCTCGCTCGGCGTCAGGCCGCGCAGCGCCGACTTGCTCTTGGCGAAATAGTGCGGGATCAGGGACGCGACGACGCGCTTCCCGCTGCGCGATAACGAGATGTAGGACACGCGCCGATCCTTGGAACTCGCCTTGCGATCGATGTAACCGTCGCGTTCGAGGCCCGCCACCAGCCCCGTCACGTTCGCCTGCGTGGTACCGAGATAGCGACGCAAGTCGGAAAGCGAAAGCGGCTCGCCCTCGGCCTGCAGGACGACGAGCACGCCCAGCTTTTGCGGGGTGAGCCCCGCCTCCAGGAACCACGAACCCAGCGCGTTCTCGACGCGTTGCGCCGTGGTGCGTAGCGCGAGCAACGCACGAATCGACGCCGCGTCGAAATCGCCGTAACGCTTGCGGTGCGCCGCGAAGTGTGCATCCGGCCAGCCGACGATGTCTTCGGATGGGTGAATGTCGCCCTCTTTCATGACCCTATGCTATCACACGGCGCGATAACTTCGGTCGTGTTGTTCTTCTTCTTAAGGAGCTTAACCTGAACATTTCTTGCTGGGAACGCGGCCCGCAAGCGGCGTCGGCAGGTGTTGCGTCGGGCGCGCGAAAGTCGCCTCGGCTACGAAACCGGAGGAGAAGCAAGCAAATGGCCAAGCAAGTAACGTGCCCCCTGTGCGGGCAGACGATCACGGGCGACGACGAAGAGGCGCTGGTCGCCGCGGCCGACGCGCACGGCGACGAAAATCACGGTATGCGTGCGCCGCGCGAAATGATTCTCAGCAACGCGACCGACGTTTAATAGCGGCCGGCCGCGGCCATCGCTACGGAGCTAGCGAGGTAGGCCGCATGGTCGGCCGACGGAGCAAGTTCCGCTGCGTACGCCGCGGCGAACCAGCCGCGCCAGACGCCGCCGGACACGTACGGCAGCACGACGCGGCCGTCGAAGTCGAACAACACGGGGCCGGTCCACAGCGCGGTTCCGGACGAGTCGTACACGCGTAACCGGTCGCCGCGCCACAGCGCGTGGATCCCGGCGTACGCGTCGCGCGCATCGCGCGGCTCGAACGCTTCGCGGAAGAAAAACACTTCCTCGCCGGATTCGCCGGCGATCGCGCGGCCGAGCCTTCCGCACAAGACCGCTGCGGGGAACGCCTGATGCCGCGGGGGTTCCAGCAGTCCCGTCCGGTTGCGTCCGGCCAGACGCCGTGCGGCCGCGAAATCGTGCCGCGCCTGCATCTGCACGATGCGTTCGGCCGGCAAATCGAAGGCGCGCGCGATGCGGATCGCCGTCTCCACGTCGATCGGCGCCGCGCCGTCGAGCATCGCCTCGAGCGCCGCGGGGCGCATGCCGAGATGCGCGGCAAACTCCTCCGCGCCGAGCCCGAGCGGTTCGAGAAAATCGCGTTTGAGCGTGGGGCCCGGGTGCGGGGCCTCGGCCCGGCGCTCGCCGGCGTGGGTTCGTTCGATCACGGACGTTCCTGCGCTCCCTTTGCCGTACTTTCGGACGGCGCGGGCGAGGACGTTAGGCCGCCGCGCTCAGCGCGCGTCCGTGCCGAGCCGCTTGAACACCTCGATCGCGATGTCGGGCCGGAAGTCGTTGCAGCGCGGACAGTACGCGCTGGGATGCGGGATGTTGAACCAGTAGCCGTCCACCGCCGAACGCGTCGCCGAGATCGCCGCCAGGACGTCGTCGGCAGTCACGTGTTGGCCGCTCGGGTTCGTGCTCAAGCCGGCGAGGACGATCACGTGCGGATTGACCTCGCGCGCTTGTCGCGCCGCGGCGGTCACGAAGCTCGCGTACTTGCCCGAATCGCGCTCGGAGCCTTGCGCCTGAATTTCGTAGACGTCGGCGTAGCGGGCCGCGTCGCGCGCGATGCCGGTGGCGAGGTAGGCGCCGGGCCCGCGAGCCCCGCCGGCCGCGAGCACGCGCGTCAGGTTGACCGCCGGCGCGGCGATGAACTTCAGGCCGTGCGCGTGGACGAGTTCGGCCGCCATGCGCGTGAACTCGGCGTGGCCGCGCTGCTCCTCGTCGGGCGTGAATTGCCAGTGCTCGTTGTCGTACAAGATCGCGCGGACGGACGCATCGATCGTGCCCTCGTCGAACGCGCGCTTGAGCATCGCATAACTGGTAAACGAGCGAACGAGCTCCGCGTGCCAAGCCGGCGGTATGACGGTGGAATCGCCTTTGCGGCGGATGACGAACGGCGCGGCGTTTTCGAAGAAGCGCTTGGCCGTGGGATCCGTCACCAGCGTGTCGACCGCCGGGCCGTTGATGATCCACTTCATCGTCGCCGCCGCCTTCGCCGGAACCTTCGGCGCTACCGCCAGCGCGGCGCTCGCGACCAGCGCCGCGAGGGCGCACCACCGTAATATCCGTTGCATAGGCGGACAACGCAGGAGCGGCCCCGCGCGTTTCCCCTCGCGCGGCGGACGCCCCAAACTTACATCAGCCGCGTGCCGGCAAAGACGAGGACGGCCGCCACGCCCGGACGCAGAAAGCGCTCGGGCAGGGAGCGGCAGAGCTTGCTGCCGATGATGACGCCGGGCACCGACCCCAGCACCAAGTTGAGGGCGAGCGGAATGTCGACGTTGCCGATCGCGAGGGCGCCGAGCGCGGCGACGGGCAGCAGGAAGGCGGCGAACACGACGTCGGAGCCGACCAGCCGGCGCAGGCTGAGCGCGGGCAGCATCGCGCAGAGCGCGGGCAGCGTCATCGCGCCGCTTCCGATCGAGGTGACGCTGACGCAGAAGCCGACGAGCGCGCCCAGGGCCACGAAGCGCCCCGGATACGTGCCGTTCCAAGGCTCGACCACGTGGCCGGTCGCGCGCTCTTCGCTCGGGCCGACGAACAGTTTAACGAGCACGAACGCCGCCGCAAGCAGCAACGCGATGCCGACCGCGTGGCGCAACAGCGCGTTGAACGCCGTCATCGGCAAGTGGCTGCGCAGCACGGCGAACGACGCGACGCCGAGGGCCGCGCCGGGCAGACCGCCGATGATGAGCGCTCGCACGAGCCGGCCGTCGACCGTTCCCGCCCGGCGATGCGCGATCGCGCCGGCGATTTTGGTCGGGACGCTGTAGACGAGGTCCGTGCCGATCGCGATCGCGGGATGAATGCCGAGGAACAGAATCAACAACGGCGTCATCAGCGAGCCGCCGCCGACTCCCGAGATGCCGACAAAAATTCCGACGACGAGACCGACGAGGGCAACGCCCGGTTGGACTGCGTGCGCGATCATAAAACGCTCTCGTGAGAAGGGGGAGGGTGACGGACGACTTTCGCGCGCATCACACGCCCGCCTTTGCAGTTTGCTTGGCGAATATTTCTTTCGCGCGCCGGAATATCTCGATATCCAGCGGCCGATTCTTCTCGACGGCGCGGCGCGTTTCGGGATCGATTTCGTATTCGGTTCCGGCGCGTTCGTTATTGACGTTCGCGAAGCGTTGTTCGCCTAAATCGCAGTTGAAGATCGAGCGAAACAGCGCCAAGCTGCGCGGAAACTCCGACGACATGCCGACCATAGTGAACTCGTCGATCGACACCTTGCCGAGATACTGCGCCGTGTGATTGCGAAACGCGTCCCAATTCAGGTAATCCTGAAGCGTCATCCGATTTTCGTGAAATATTCTTTCTTCGGGATGATCGCGTTGCGGGTTGCGCTTCAAGAAATGATAGTGAGCGACCGCTTGCTGGTACGGGTCCCGAAAAAACGCGACGTACTGGGGATGATCGAACAGCCCTTCGTACTTATCGGCAACGAAGTGCCCGTGAATGACGTCGTACTTCTCGCGCAGTTCGGGCGCGCGCAGCCGCATGGCTCGCGTTCGTTCGAGCCGGCGCTGGTTGGCTTCGGGATGGTCGAAGCCGGCCCAGTCGCCGTAGTCGCCCATCATCCGTTCGCCGAACTTGGCTTCGAGCAATTCGCGGAACGAGTTTCCGGCCGCTTTCGGGACGTGGATGGAAAGGATCATCGACTACAAAAACCCCAGTTCGATCTCGCGTCTGGCTCTCGGCAACAGGTTCTCGCTACGCCACGAGCCGGCAAGGACGCGGACGCCGGTCCGGCATGAGGAGGGCCTGGTGCCGCGCGCGCTAAGCTCGCGGAAGAGGTTCTCCATGCACGGTGCGCCGCTACTTTGTAAACGTATCGGCGCCGACGCCCGGGTCCAGTACGCCTACGCCGGACGCCGGACCTGCACCCGAACCCTCACAAAACGGGCCGTCGGAGCGCCCGGGGAGCGTGGCCGGTTGCTTCCGCGACCGATAGCCCGTAGTATGAGGGAAATGTCCCTTCGTTCGCGAGCCCCGCAGTAACCGTGCGCATCCGTTCTTGGCGCGGCTCTACTCCCGTATCGACCACTCCCCACCGCGGCTTCCCGTGGGCTCGGGTGCTCTTGATCGTGGGCATCCTCGCGGTCGCGGCCTACCTGTTCGTCCCGTACTACTTCTTCGTCAGCGCCGACGCGCTCGTCCAAGGCAACCTCGTGCCTGTGACGCCGCTCTACCGGGCGCGCGTCGACCAGTTGCTCGTGCAGTGCAACGATCACGTTCGCTCGGGCCAGAAGGTCGCCGTCATCAGCAATTTCCTGGTCCAGTCGGAGTATCAGCAGCAATACCAGGCAAGCATCGCGCAGATGAATCTGTCGCAGATCGCGCTCGACGAGGGCGTCAACGCGGCGCGTACCGACGCCGAGGCGGCCCAGCAGAAGTACACCTCGGCGCAGAGCACGACCCGCCGCCTCAAGCAGACCTTCGACGCCTACGACCGGGCCTACCGGCAAGGCGGCATCGGCCGCGTCGATTGGGAGAACAAGCGCGAAGACTGGCAAGCCGCCGCCGCCATCGAGGCGGAAGACCTCAAGATGTACGAGCACGCGCTCGAACACGTCGAGCGCATCCGCGCCGATAGCAGCGCGAAGATCGCGTCCGACCGGACGGAGGCCGAACGCGTTGCGGGGATTGCGACCCGCGTGGGCGGCGAGCCCGTGCTCGCGCCGGTCAGCGGCTACGTGGTCAACTGCCTCGACCGGCCGCTGAACGTGATCGAGCCCGGCACGGCGCTCTTCGACATCTTCGAGCCCGATCGCGCCTACGTCGTCGCGTTCTTCGATCCGCGTTCGATCGACCACGTCCGCTTGGGGCAATCCGTCGAAGTCAACGTCGCCGGGTTGCCGCGCACGATCACCGGCCGCGTCGCCTTCGTCTACCCGGAACTCTCGAAGCTGCCGCCGGAGCTCACCCGCTTCTTCTGGCAGCACGTGCAGTGGTCCGAATACCGGCCGGTGCGCATCGCGCTCGATCGCGTCCCGCACGACCTGCGCCAGCAGTTGTACTACCAAGCCCAGACGCGCGTGCGCTTGCGCGTGCGCAGCGATTGGAAACTGCCGTTCGCCATGTTCGGCTTGGGCGGCGGTTCGTGAGCGATCGCGACGCTCGTCTGCTGCGGGCGCTCGGCGTCATCGCGGCCGCGGGGCCGATGATCGAACCGAAATGGGACCCGAACTCGCGCGACGGCTTCGTCTATCGCGGCACCGGCTCGCCGCTCGACGACCTGACGCTGCTGGCCGATTTCGAGGAACTGGCGCGCGAAGGCTACGCGGAGCGCGTGTTCCTCGATCGGCTTTCGCTCTGTCCGAACTGCGAGAGCCACGCGCTCAACGTGCGCGAGGTGTGCCTGACCTGCTCTTCGACGAACCTCACGAGCGTCAAGGCGCTCCTCCACTTTCGCTGCGGGTACGTCGGCCCGGTCAGCGCGTTCGCCCAGGAAGCGCAGGGCCGGCGCTGTCCCAAGTGCCGCAAATTGCTCCAGGATCTGGGGACCGACCACGATAGCCCGGGCGAGTATTTCCACTGTCAGGCGTGCAACGCCGAGTTTCAAGTGCCCGACGTCGGGGCGCGCTGTCTCGCCTGCGGGTCGCGCTTCGCCGGTACCGACATGCAACGCGTCGTGGAACGCGACGTCTTCGCCTACCGCCTGACGGCGCTCGGAACGACGGCGCTTCGCGACGGCCGGCTCCTGGAGCAACCGCGCGAACTGCGCGCATGATCGACTACCTCCGGTACTTCGCTTCTTTTTTCGACCCGTACCATATCGATTCGGCTTTCGCCGACGTCGCCAACCTCGCCGCGAGTTCGTCGATCGTCTTCTGGGTGATCGTCTACACGGTGGTGCGCTACACGCTGCCCGACGTGCTGGTGTGGGTGGCCTACGTCATCAACCCGCGCGCCTACGAGGCGCCGAAACGCGTGCGCTACGCGGGCTACGAGCCGCTCGTCTCGGTCATCATCGCGGGGCGCAATCCGGGTCAAAGCATCGTGAAGTCGATTCAGTCCGTCCTCGATTGCGACTACAAGAACGTCGAAATCGTTTTCGCGGACGACTATTCGACGGACGACTCGGTCGCGCTGGCCCGCACCTTCGAGCGCACGGGGCGCGTTCGCGTTTTCGCCAACCAAAACCACTCGGGCAAAGCCGTCAACCTGAACTACGCGATCAACTTCGCGCGCGGCGAGTTCTTCTTCGTCCTGGACTCGGACACGCAAGTCTTCCGCGATACGATCGGCAACATGCTCGGATACTTCGAGGACGAACGCGTGGGCGCCGTCTGCTGCAGCATCTTCGTGCGCAACGCGACGCATTCGATCGTCACGATGTTCCAGCGTATCGAATACATGATGACCTACACGCTCAACCAGCTCTGGCGCGACCGGCTCAATTTGATCACGATCGTGCCCGGCATGGGCGGCATGTTTCGCGCCTCGGCAGTCCGCGGGCTCGGCGGTTTCGACACGGGGCTCGGCGACGACACCGACCTGACGCTGCGCCTGCGCAAGGCGCGCTGGAAGCTGCGCATGGCGCTGCACGGCCGCATTTCGACCGACGTCCCCGTCACGCTTTCGCACCTGATACGGCAGCGTTCGCGCTGGACGCGCAACGGCGTGAAGATGCGGCTGCGCAAGCACCGCGACATGGGCACCTTCAAGTACGGCTTCACCAACGCGTTCCTGTTCTACGAAAATATCGTCAATCGCGTCTTGCGGCCGTACTTGATCGTGGGCCTCTTCATCTTCGCGCACCTGATCGTCGGCAAGTCGTCGCCGGTCATCATCGGGGGCCTGTACGTCTTCACGACGTTCGTGCTGTTCGGTAAGACGTTGATGGCGCGCGACATGACGGGCGCTCCGCCCATTCGCGGCATGTGGCTCGTGCCGTTTTACGTGTTCTACCGCATCCCGCTCGTGCTCGTGCAGGTGGTGCAAGTCACCCGCGAACTGCTGCAAATCAAGACGTGGCACCCCTACGTGCCGCGCCGCATCTGGGACGCGACGCCGCACCACTAGGCGGCATGGAGACGTTCGAGGCGATTCGCAGCCGCCGAAGCATCGGCAAGCTCGACGGCGACGTGGCCGACGACGACCTCCGCGCGCTCCTCGACGCGGCGCTGTGCGCGCCGAACCACAAGCGCACGAAGCCGTGGACGTTCACGGTCTTGCGCGGCGACGCGCGGGTGCGGCTCGGCGAGGCGTGGGCGCGGCTGGCGTTGCAAACGTGCGACCTCGGCGAACCCGAGCGTGCCGCGTTCCTCGAGCGCGAAGCGCGCAAGCCCCTCCGCGCCCCGGCGATCGTGGTGGCCAGCACTCGCACCGCGGCGGATCCCGTGGTCGCGGCCGAAGATTTCGCGGCCACGGCGGCGGCGGTGCAAAACATGCTGCTCGCCGCCCATGCCCTCGGTTTGGGCGCCATCTGGCGCACTGGAGCGATGGCGTACGCGGCGGAGATCAAGGAACATCTCGCGCTCGATCCGGCCGACCGGATCGTCGGCTTCATCTATATCGGCGTACCGGCGGCGCCGCCGCCCGAGCGCAAGCCGCGCGATACCGAGGGCGTGGTGCGCTTCTTCTCGTGAGCGCGCCGCTCGATCACCGCGAGCTGCTCGCGCAACCCGGCCACGCCGTCGACCTGGCCCGTTTCGATCCGGCGTTCACCGACGGCTATCGCAACAAGAGCGACGCCAAGGGCAAGCTGCAGCACGACGTCGAGGCACTCGCCGCGCTGCAAGACGTCTTCTACGCGTCGGGCCGCTACGCGCTGCTCGTCATCTTTCAGGGAATGGACGCTGCCGGGAAGGACGGGGCGATCCGGCACGTGATGTCCGGCGTCAGTCCGCAAGGCGTCGACGTCTATCCCTTCAAGCAGCCGTCGGCCGAGGAACTCGCGCACGACTACTTGTGGCGCGGCACCAAAGTGCTCCCCGCGCGCGGGCGCATCGCGATTTTCAACCGCTCGTACTACGAGGAACTCGCCGTCGTGCGCGTGCACGAGGCGCTCCTCGAGGCGGAGCGGTTGCCGCCGGGCGCGGCCGGTCCGGACCTTTGGAAGGAGCGTTACGACGATATCGTCGCCTTCGAGCGCCATCTCGTTCGGAACGGCACGATCGTCCTCAAGTTCTTCTTGCATATCTCGAAGGACGAGCAGCGCAAGCGGCTGCTCGCGCGCATCGATCGACCGGAGAAAAACTGGAAGATTTCCGCGGACGACGTGCGGGAACGCGCGTTCTGGGATCGCTACCAGGACGTCTACTCGCGCATGCTGACGCACACGAGCACCGAATGGGCGCCCTGGTACGTGATTCCCGCCGACAATAAATGGTTTACCCGCGCGGCCGTGGGCGACGTCATCGTCACGCGCCTCAAGGCGCTCGACCTTTGCTACCCGCATCCGAGCGACGAAGAACGCGCGGCGCTGGCCGCCGAACGGAAGAAACTTGAAGCGGACGGCTAGCGGGAAACGTGCAGCACGGCGGCGCCGTCGAGCTCGTCGTGCTTCAGCATCGCAAGCGCCCGGTTCGCGTCTTCGAGCGGCAGGCCGGTCGTGCGGGCGACGATGCCCGCTTCGCCCGCGATGCGCAGGAACTCGTCGCCGTCGGCGCGCGTGTTTGCGGTGACGCTGCGCAGTTCTTTTTCGTAGAAGAGTTCGCGCTCGTAATCGAGCGGCGGGATCGGCGTGAGGTAGATGCCGGCCACGGCGAGGATGCCTCCGCGATCGAGCGCCCGCATCGCGATCGGCACGATGTCGCCCGCCGGCGCGAAGAGGATGGCGGCGTCGAGCGGGACGGGCGGCGCGTCCGCCGATTCGCCGATCCATTCCGCGCCGAGCGACTTCGCACGATCGCGGTGGATGCCGGCGCGGCTCATCACGAAGACGCGGCACTTCCAGTGGCGCAGCACTTGAATCGCGAGGTGCGCCGAGCCGCCGAAGCCGTAGAGCCCGACGCACATTCCCGGCTCGATCGCGGCGCGTTTGATCGCGCGAAAGCCGATGATGCCCGAACACAGCAGCGGCGCGGCGCGTTCGTCGTCGATCCCGGCCGGGATCGCGTAGGCGAAGTCTTCGCGCACCGTCGCGAACTCCGCGTAGCCGCCGTCGTGGTCCCAGCCCGTGAAGCGCGCGTTCGGGCACAGGTTCTCGCGCCCGCGCCGGCAGTACGCGCACGCGCCGCACGTCTCGCGCAACCACGCGATGCCGACGCGGTCGCCTTCGCGAAAGCGCGAGCAGCCCGGACCGAGGCGTTCGACGACGCCGACCGCTTCGTGCCCGGGCACCACGCGCGGACGCTTCGGCGCGAGATCTCCCTCGACGAGGTGCAAGTCGGTACGGCACACGCCGCACGTCGTGACGCGGACGAGGATTTCGTCCGGCGCCGGAACGGGAACGGGCCGCTCGGCGAGCCGGAGCGGCCTCGATTCGATCTTCGCCGGCGCCTCGAACTCCATCGCACGCATGCCGGGCTCTTCGCCGCAGCGGCGGATCGTATCCCCGGTCGTGGTGCATGACGACGCTTGACGAAGGGTCGTTTGCATGAAGAGCCCAAATCACACTCAACCACTTCGATGATCGTGTCGACCGGATGATGCAGACCGCAGGGAAGCCGCTCTCGGCTCTTCTCTCGCAGATCTTAGTCGCTTATACCGTGGAACACGATTGCGAATTCGAGCGCCGCACGTTGCAAACGCAGGGCGGCGGCGCGCGCCTCTCGCTGGTTCTTTGGCTGAATATGCTGCGGTTCTTGACCCATGGACCGATTTCGGTGCGAGACCTCGCTTCGCGCGCGCTTTCCGACAAGGCTGCCGTCGCAGCCGCCCTCGGCTGCCTCGAACGATGGGGCGTCGTTGCGCTACAGACTGAAAGGCGCGCCGGCTTCGGCAGCGGCCGAGGAATCCGCCCGGATTGGCCGGTTCGGCACACGGCCGGCGGGAAGGAAGCGGTCGGAATTTGGCCGGACCTGATTGCGGAATTGGACTTTCGCTGGTCGGAGCGGTTCGGCGCCGACATGACGAAATTGCGGCGTTCGTTAGAAGCGCTCGAGCGCCGGATCGACCTCGAACTGCCGCATGGCTTGCCCCCTGCGCTCCTCAAGCTGCCTGAGTTCGGGCCGCGAAAATCAGCCGCGGAAGACGGCCTGCCGCTTCCCGCGTTGCTTTCCCGAGTTCTTCTCGCGTTTGCGCTCGATTTCGAACGTGAATCGCAAACGCCGATTTCGCTATGCGCCAATGCCCTCCGTGTCCTCGGTGACACGCCGATCCCGGAAGCGGAGATCGTCAAACGAACCGGCTGTTCGCAAGAGACCGTCGGCATCGGCTGGCAGCTCAACCCGTACGTCATCGTTGAAAGCGACGCTGCGCGCGGCCGCGGCAAGTCCGTTCGCTTATCCGAAGCGGGCGTCGAGGCGCAGCGCGAGTATTGCCGCCGCACGGGCGATATTGAATCGACGTGGGAGAAGCGCTTCGGCAGCGCTACAAAAGAACTCCGGGATTCGCTGACGGCGCTGCTGAACGGAAGCGGACTGTCCGGCGGCCTGAAACCGCCGCCCGGAACGACCCGCGCCGGTGCTGTCACACCGGCTCTAGGCCGCGTCGATATCGGACCTGCTGCACGTCGGCGCATGCGGGACTTGGTTATGCAGACGGAAGCATTCGTGCGCGATCCGGCCGGCACGCTGCCGCATTATCCGCTCTGGGATATGAACCGCGGCTTCGGTCCGTAGCCGCGAACGTTCGAGCGCGGATATTGCTACGGTTGAAGCGCAAACACCGTCCCGTAGCCGCCGGTACCGCCTATCTCGGTGGTGCCGTAGAGCGTGCCGTTAACGTCGACAAGTGCTCCCTCAGGGTCGGCACCGTCGGCGCCGGCCCCCGTGAAGGCGTACAGCACGCTCTCCTTTCCGGACGTCGTGATCTTGAAGACCGTCCCCAAGTTGCTCCTACCGCCGCCCCCTGTCGTGCCATAGAGCGTGCCGCGCACGTTGATGAGACCTGCGTAAGGGTACGCACCGTCGGCACCCCCCGCGAAGCTGTACAGCACGCTCTCCTTTCCCGACGTCGTAATCTTGAAGACCGTCCCATAGCCGCTCGTACCGCCCGCGTATGTCGTGCCGAAGAGCGTGCCGCCGACGTTGATGAGTCCTGCGTAAGGGTACGAACCATCAGTACCCCCGGCGAAGCTGTGCAGCACGCTCTCTTTTCCCGACGGCGTCACCTTGAAGACCGTCCCGACGCCGCTCGTACCGCCTTGATATGTCGTGCCGTAAAGCGTGCCGGCAACGTCGACCAGCCCTGCCGAAGGGTACGCGCCGTCAGTACCCCCTGCGAAGGTGTATAGGACGTTTTCCGTTCCCGAAGTCGCGATCTTGAAAACCGTCCCCGAGTTGCTCGTACCGCCCACGTACGTCGTGCCGTACAGCGTGTTGCCGACGTTGACGAGTCCTGCGTAAGGCTCCGCGCCGTCACTGCCCGCCTTGAAATCGTAGAGGTCGCCTTCCTTTCCTGACGTCGCGATCTTGAAGACCGTCCCATTTTCGCTCGTACCGCCCGCGTAGGTCGTGCCGTAGATCGTGTTGCCCACGTTGATGAGTCCCGCCAAGTACGGGTATTCACCGTCGGTTCCGCCCCCTGTGAAGGCGTGCAGCACGCTCTCCTTTCCGGACGTCGCGATCTTGAAGACCGTCCCATAGCCGCTCTTACCGCCTAGCTCCGTGGTGCCGTAAAGCGTGCCGCGGACGTCGAGAAGCCCTGCGTAAGGGTATTCACCGTCGGTGCCCCCCGCGAAGCTGTAAAGAGTCGGGCTTCGCTTCGCGCTCATCTTCGAAGCGGACGCGTCCATCACCGCGGCGCGTTTACTTTGCAACGAAACTTGAGGGCTCACATTACCCGCTCCGACACCGCAGCCGCTCAAGGCGAACGCAGAAGCGATCGTAAGAGCACCCGTGAAATGCGAACGACTACGACGTAGAAACTTCATAGTAAATCTCCAGGCGCCAAGCAGCCGCAGCCGTTTCAACGACCGCCGCTTGCGATCCTACGGCTATTTCGGCCCGTTGCCGAACCGTGCGATCGACGCCAGCGCCTTCGCGCGCCAAATATTTTGGAGTTCGAATCACTCAGCAAATCGAACGCAAGAGCGCGCACGCTTTGGTTTCGGGAGTTGTCCGCGACCTGCTTCCGGCGCCGCCTCGGAAGAATACCGCCGCCGGCAGCGTCCCCGTGACGGCGGTCGCCGCAATTCTCGGGCTCTCGAACTCCTCCACGACCCTCCCCGTCTACTCCCACGCCCCGAAAGGAGCCGAGCGGGTCCCGGCCCACGGCATGGACGGCATCCTCAAGGGGATCAAATCGACGGCGTGAATACCGCTCAGTCGCCGTCACCCCGGCCCCGGCCGGATTTCGGGACGATGTGGGCCAAATGTAGGCCACGGGCCATCCCAAGAGGGTGGCGCGAGCCGCAAACCCGCATGGAATACCGCACGCCGAGATAGCTCAGTCGGTAGAGCACAGGTCTGAAAAACCTGGTGTCGCCAGTTCGATTCTGGCTCTCGGCACATTTCAACATGAGCGACGAACCCGCGTCCCCTAATGGGTCGCGGGTTTTCCGCATCCGAGCCGGCCGAGCTCACCCGTTCAAGAAGCCCTCGAAATGGGCGACGTCGACGAGACGCTCGGCGGCCGCACGTCCCACACGCTGCAACTCTTCGATGCGTTCGACACAATCGAGCGGCCGAACGTGCTCCTCGCGAATGTCGGTTAAGCCGAGGCCGTCCAAGCCGTCGCGCGTCAGCGCGACGTTGTAGCGCATATACGTAAACAGTTTAGAACCCAGCGTGCCGCCGGCTTCGGAGAGGTCTCCGAGCTCCGCATCGAGCGCGTCGCCCGCGCGCGACTTACCGAAGATGCGGCACAATTTATCCTGCTCTACTTGAGCGGAGTAGATCAGCGCGGCCGGCACGGAACCTGCCGTGTAGAGAACGTTCATTTGGCCGGTCTTGAGGTTCGCATCGGCGTGCCGCGAGAGGCCCGTCCCGACCGAGATCACGAGCACGTTCTCTTCACCCGACGGCCATCCCAGCCGGTACGGCTCGAGCGTGGCCATCAGGAAAAGCAAGAAGGCCGGATTGTTATACATCGTGACGGCACCGTCGACGAAAATGAAACGCTCGCCGCCGATATCGATGACTTCCGGCGGGAAGTACATCGGGGCCGCGGTGCTGGCACGGATCAATTGCCATAGCGGCAGTTTGAGATTGCAGTGCGGCAAGGTGCGATCGTTGAACAGCGCGCTCGGATTGTTCGAGACGGGCCACGGCGAATCGGTCGTCGCGTTACGCATGACGAGCAGCAGCAGCGTCCGCAGCTCGTCGCTGCCGAGCGTCATGTCGCCGAGTATAACCTTAAGAATGCGCTCGAGATTTGCAGACACGTAACGGTTTTGGAAGCGTTGCAAGACTTTCGACGGCGAGAACATCTCGCGGGCGCGTTTCACGAAGATGTCGCGGAGCTCGTCGACCGGCTTCCCGAGCGCTACGAACGTTCCGATGATCGCGCCCGTGCTCGTGCCGCCGATGTAATCGAAATAATCGGCGAGAACGAGTTCGGGCCGGCCGTACGCCTCGCGAAGAGCGCTCTCGATGCGCGCCAGGATTTCGATTGCGATCAAGCCCCGAACGCCCCCGCCGTCGAGGGATAACAGCCTCTTCGGCCCACGGCGGACTAATTTCTCGCGAAAGCTCATCGCCCGCGCGCGCGCGATCTTGCCGGTCCGCGGCCGCGCCTGAAACCGGAGGCTCCTTCCGCTGCCGCTCGCAAGAAGTTTTCCTGGGCCGGGGCTACGCTGATCGGCCTGCCGCGCCCGACGAGCAGCCAATCGGCATGTTCGATCAACGACTCCCGCCCCAGCTTCCGGACGACCGCGCGCATCGCATCGACGTCGTCCGCGAGATCGCGAAGTCGCCTTCGCGCCCGGTCGAAGACGACGAACATTCGCTGATAACGGGCGGCATTGGAGCCGTAGCTCCGCTTTTCCGCGTATTGCCACAGCAGGCTCCCGACGAGCGCCGCGACCGCTATCGGCACGGTCTGCATCGTCTGCACGAAGGACTGGTGAGCCTCGGTCCAGAGGGAAAGTTGCGGCAAATAACGGTGGCCGGCGAACGTGGGCAGGCTGACGATTTCGAGCAAACTCGCGGCCGCAAAAAGCAAGAATCCGACGGCGAGCGTGATGTTCCGGGCGAGCGTCAGGAACGACTGGCGCGCGCCTTGGTCGACGCGCTTGTGCTTGTAAAACGCCCACTGGCCGTCGATCCAATCGCGACACGCCGGATCGGCCGGGGTGCCTCGCTCGTGTGGCGCTTCGTCACGCGCGAGCAAATAGGCGCTGCTCAACGCCATCCGAATCCACTGCAACTCGCTTTGCTGCATGCGCAAGTACGACGAGTCGACGCGGTCCATGGTCATGCCGGCCGCGAACCACGCTTCCTGAACGCGAAAGCCTTCGGCGAGGGCGCGATAATCCTGATAGCGGTTCTCGTAATCGTAGGTTCGCGCGAGCACGTAGAGGACGACCGTTACGAGAATGCCCGCGACCTTGCCGGGCAGCGAGTGCAGAATCTGCGCGGTCGCCCCCATAAAGCCGCCGATGAAAAGCAGATTGAGAAAAAAGGTCGTGCGCTTTTGCAGGCGATTAGCCGCCGCGTCGGTACGGTCGAGCAACGAGCGCAAAAGACTCGTCGACCGCGATTCGGAACTGCCGTGCTCCGCTAGGTCTGCATTGAACGTGTCCAAGTTCGATAGCGCCGCTTTAAAGTCGCGTTCGACGAACTCGTCGCCCTCGAATCGCTCGGGGTATCGCTCTTCGAGCGCGAAGGCGTTGGCCGGTCTGGGCGCACCCGCGCGGGGCGTGAGGATGTGATACACCGGCGCGACGTCTGCGCCGTGGAGCCGGCCTTCGACGACGTCGCGCGTTCCGCCGCGACCGCGGCCCGCTTCTCCATCCCAAAAGGCGACGAGAATGGTGCTGTAATGCGCGAGAAAGAGTCCGGCAGCCACGTACCCTTGTTGCCGCTCGGTCGCCGTTGCCACGATCCTGACGCCGCGGCACGCGGCGAGCACGGCGCGAAAGCGCTCGCGCTCCTGTGGTGAAAAATCGTCTTCGTAACGATCGGCCGGCATCGGGAGACAGGCAAATACGTCGACGTTTCGAGCGAGCGCTTCTTGAGCGCTCAGGATGTCCGCGCCCGCCGCAAGCGCCGAGAGCACCAGGAGCGGCGTGTCGGGATAGCTCGCCTCGAGTTTTTCCAACACGGCGGCGAACGCCGCGCGGAGCGGACGTTCGTCCTGCGGCGCGATGTCGCGATGTCCCGTCACGCCGACGAGCAGCGGAATTCGACTCGAGCCGATCGAGTTTTGCACGATAATCGACCGACTTCGCGCGAATCGTCCGCGGCCCCCTTGCTCGCAGGCGCACACACCTTCGGTGGGCGAAGCAACTTCCGATCATGAGCGATTCCGAGCGCACGATTTTCATCAGCCGCGCCGGCGCCGATAGCGCGATGGCCGCCGAGGTGGGCCGAATCCTCGAAAGCGCCGGATACGGCGTCATTCTCCAGCAATGGGATTTCGCAAACCAGAACTTCATGGCGAAGATGCACGACGCAATCGGCGGCGGCGCGCGCGTGCTCGCGCTCCTTTCACCCGAGTATCTCGCAAGCGATCACTGTTCTGCCGAATGGCAAAACAGTATTGCGGGCGATCCGCTCAATACGAAGGGGCGGCTGATCGTCTTACGCGTGATGGAATGCGAACCGCCGGGACTACTCGCCGGCATCGCCTATTGGGATCTCGTCCCCGTGCTCGGGAATCCGGCGCTCGTTGCGGAGATCGTCTGCACGGCGGTCGAACCGGAACGCCGCGACGCCGCGGCGTCCGGCACGTATTGGCGTGGTCCGCGCGCGATTCTCGATACCGAAACGATCCGTCCGACGCCGGGTTTTACCGGGCGCGAAGACGTCCTGGCGGCGAGCGCCGCCGCCTTCGAAGGAGGCGCGGAAGTCGTCGCGCTGCACGGCTTGGGCGGCGTCGGGAAGTCGACGCTTGCGAGCGAATACGCTTGGCGGTCCCGCGATCGTTACTCGGTTGCCTGGCGGCTAGCCGCCGAGAACGAGGACGGCATCATCACCGATCTCGTGCGCTTGGGCTCGATCCTAGTCCGCGGATTGGAAAAAGTCGAGAATCAACGCGCGGCCGCACAACAGGTCGCGAGTAACTTGCTCGCAGGTTTCGCTAAGCCCGTGCTTCTCGTGTTCGACAACCTCGAAGACGAGCGCTTGCTTCAAGTTTGGCGCCCCGTGCGCGGTACGCAAGCCTTGATTACCTCGCGTACGAGTTCGTGGGGCGGCAACGTGGTTCCGATCCCGCTGCACATCTGGACGGCCGCCGATGCCGTGCGTTACTTACGGCACGAGAGCGGACGCAGCGATCTCGGCGAGGACGAAGCGAGCGAGATCGCCGAATTGCTCGGCCACCTCCCGCTCGCGCTCGCGCACGCCGCGGCCTACCTCAAGGCGACGCGCACCGTTACGCCGCAAGCGTACGTCGCGCGGATCACGCGGTACTTGGCGAAAGCGCCACGCGGCGCGGACTACAAGCGGGCCGTGTTCGCGACGTTTCAAACGGCGATCTCGAAAGCGGAGGAGGAAGCGCCCGGAGCTGCGGCAATTTTGTGCCTCGCGAGTTTCCTGGGGTCCGACGGCATCACGAACGACTTATTCCGTCAAGCCGAGGACTTGTACGACGCCGGCGCTCCGGAAATACCGGGGGCCACGCAAGAAGCCGAGCCGCTGATGGCCACGATCGCAGATGCCATCCTAACGGAGGAAGCGATCGGCGCGCTGGACCGGCTTTCGCTCGTCAGTTACTCGCTCGAAACTCAAAGTCTATCGGTCCACCGCTTGGTGCAAGCGACCGGGCGCGATCTCGTCGGAGCGCGGGCCGGGCTCTGGTTAGAGGCCGCGATTGCCGTCGTCGATGCCGCGTTTCCAAAGATCGAGTTCGTAAATTGGGCGGCGTGCGAACGTCTGCTGCCGCACGCCCGCGCGGTCGCCCAGCACGCGCTCGAAGCGAACGTGGAATCGCTCGTGCTCGCTCGCGTGCTGCACGAGAGCGGGACCTATCTCCTCGAACGCGCCCGGTACGCCGAAGCCGAACGTTTGCTCGACCACGCGCTCGCCATTCGCGAACGATTGCTCGGAGCCGAACATCTCGACGTCGCCGAGACCCTGATGAAACGAGGCGCTTTGTTCGCATACCAGGCGCACTATGCTGCGGCACTGCGCCTTTTCGAGCGGGCTTTGGAAATACGCGAGCGATCGCTCGGAGTAGATCATGCGGATTTCGGCGCGACGCTGAACGATCTTGCCGTCGTCGCCGAGTCGCAAGGTCGCGACGCCGACGCCGAAGCGCTGCACCTTCGAGCCCTCGCGATCCGTCGCGCCGCCCTGGGTCCCGACCATCCGGATGTGGGTATCAGCCTTAACAACCTCGCGCTCGTCTATCGAAAGAAGGCGCGTTACGCCGAAGCGGAGTCGCTGTATCTGCAGGCCCTAACCATTTTCGAACGGACGCACGGTCCGGACGATCCCGTTGCGGCGTACGCGCTGAACAACCTCGGATGGCTGTTTTCAAAACAGGGCCGCTATGCCGAAGCGGAGGCGATGCACGAGCGCGCGCTCGCCCGGCGCGAGCAGGCTCTCGGCCCCGACCATCCGGACGTGGCGTGGAGCCTGCACAGTCTCTCGGTTCTCTATCGCGAACAAGGCCGCTTTGCGGATGCGGAAGCGCCGGCCTTACGGTCTCTTGCCATCCGCGAATTAGTGCTCGGGCCGGATCACGCGCACGTCGCTCAAAGCCTGCAGAACATCGCGCTGATCCGTCGCTCGCGAGGGCAAGAGGTCGAGGCGAGGCGCCTGCTCGAGCGATCCCTTGCGATCCGTGAAGCCGTCCTCGGAAACGACCATCCCGAAACGCTGGCGGTCCGCGCGGAGCTCGCGCCGAGTCCGCCGCCGGCCGCTTTGCCCTAAGTCACGGTTCCGCAGACGGTGTTACGGTCCGATCGCGACGCCGCCGTTGCCGCCGGGAAGTTGCATCAGCGGCGGCTGCTTGCCGCCGCGTTCGGCGTCGTAGATCATGACGGCCCCTGCGGGTCCCGGGGCGCCGATGCATTGCTCGAAGACGTAACGTTTGTAAACCGCCAAACCGTAACCGAGCGCGCCGCCTTCCGCGGAGACGCTGCAGCCGGTTCCGACGACGTCGCGAAACGGCGCGCCCGGACGATCGAGACGATACTCCGCGACGCCTAAATAGAAATTCTCGCCGCGCGGCCCGTAGGCCGAATAGTACGCGGCGAAGAGCCGCGTGGCGTCGGTCGCGACGCCGTTGGACGAGGGTCCTTCGCCCGGCGGATAGTTGAACGTGACCGGCGGGCCGTTCGCGTGTTCGGGCACGCCCACGACCGAGTCGGTCGTCTGGATGTACGCAATGCCGCGCCTAGCGGCGAGCGCATTCGCGCCGCCGTGAATTTCCTTGACCGGCGGATCGTTGCCGCTCGCGCCGGGTGCGTAAACGAAGACGGCGGGGCCGCTCAGCACGCTGACGTCGAGGTAGCCTCGTTCGTCGACGGCAACGTATTGCGGCTGCGCCGGCACGTACAGAATCCGGATCGGAGCGGCGTTACCGGAAGCGCCCGGCGGGAAGACTTCGACGAAGCATTTGGTTTCGATCTTGCACCCGGTCGCAGTGCCGGAGCTCGATACGTAGAGATTGCCTTCCGGCCCGATCGCGATGCCGCCCGGATAGCGAAAGTCGAGGTTCAAGAACCCGTCGGCCTTCGTGGCTGGCAAACCGTCCGCGCGCAACGGATACCGATACACGCGACTCACGATGTCGGCGCCCTGCGCGAGATACAAATGTCCCGCGCGCATCGCTGCCGCACCGCCGCCCCGTGCCGCGATGCCCGCGATCGCAAACGCGCTCGATCCGCAGAGAGCGGCGACGCCCGCGAGCGTCGCACAGCGTTGTCGGAAAGACGAGCGGGAGAGCGTCATGGCCGCACCTCGAGTGTTCGCGCTCGAATCGTATCACATACGCCGGGACGCCGAGGCGTGAGGTCTGCATTGACAAACGCCGATTCAATGAATAGAATCGATGAATGTCGATGCAACGCTGTCTTCCCGAGGCGCGCGTCTACGATCGCGACGTGAACGCGGAGGCCGCGCTCTTCAAAGCGCTCGCCGATCCGGCGCGGGTCGCCATCGTGGCGACGTTGGCGCGCGCGGCGCACGAGGTCTGCGTCTGCGATTTCACCGCGGGGCTCGACCTCAACCAGTCCACGATTTCGCACCATCTCAAAATCCTCAAAGACGCGGGCCTCGTGATCTCCGAGCGCCGCGGCACGTGGGGGTACTACTCGCTCGCGCCCGGCGCGCGCGCGAGCCTCGAAGCGGCGCTCGCGTGCGTCATCCCGGAAGCCGTCCTCGCGTGAAGACGTGTCGTTAGCGCGGCGCGCGAGCGCGGAAGCCGTCGGAACCGCGTTGCTGCTCGCCGCCGTCGTCGGCTCCGGCATCATGGCCGAGCGGCTGGCCGGCGGAAACGTCGCGCTCGCGCTCCTCGCGAACGCCCTCGCAACGGGCGGCGCGCTCGCGGCGATCATCCTCGCCTTCGGACCGATTTCGGGAGCGCACCTCAATCCGGCGGTCACGCTCGCGGACGCTTGGCGCGGCGGCATCGCTTGGCGGCACGTTCCCTCGTACGTCGGCGCGCAACTCGTCGGCGCGCTCGCGGGCGTTGCCGCCGCCAACCTCATGTTCGGTTTGCCCATCCTCTTCGTGTCGCATCGCGTGCGTAGCGGCGCGCCGCTGTGGCTGGGAGAGTTCGTCGCCACCTTCGGTCTGCTCGCGGTCATTTGGGGCTGCGCGCGCGCGAAGGGCAATCCCACGCCGTACGCAGTCGCGGCGTACATCGTCGGCGCGTACTGGTTCACCTCGTCGACCTCGTTTGCGAATCCGGCCGTGACCGTGGCCCGTTCGCTCAGCGACACGTTCGCCGGAATACGGCCGCTCGACGTCGCGCCGTTCGTCGCAGCCCAACTCGCGGGCGCCGCCGCGGCGACGGCGCTCTTCGCGTGGCTGAACGCGGCCGACGCCGGCGGGACGCCATGACGGTAACGACTCGCGGCCGGCGTTCGCTCCTCATCCGCAGGGCGAGCGAGAGCGACCTAGCCGCCATCCGCGAAATCTACAACGAGGGGATCGCGGACGGCGTCGCCACGCTCGACGAGGAGCCGAAATCGGACGAGGACATTCGCGAATGGTTCGGCCGGCACGACGAGCGCTACGCGGTCGTCGTCGCCGAACGCGGCGAACGCATCGCCGGCTGGGCTTCGCTGAACCCGTATTCGCACCGCTGCGCCTACCGCGGCGTTGCCGATCTCTCCGCGTACGTGCGGCGCGAGGCGCGCGGCAACGGCGTCGGGACGGCCTTGCTCCAAGCGATCGAAGGCTACGCGCGCCGCGGCGGCTTTCACAAAATCGTCCTATTCGCGCTCGCCCAAAACGCGGCAGGCGAGCGGCTCTACCGGAAGGCCGGCTATCGCGACGTGGGCGTGTTCGAGGAACAGGGTCGCCTCGCCGGCCGCTACGTCGACGTCGTCGCAAAGGAGAAGATCTTGAAGCCGATGGTGCTCTTCGTCTGCCGGCACAATACGGGCCGAAGTCAAATGGCCGAGGCGTTCCTCCGCCGTTTCACGGGCGACGCCGTCGAGATCGTCTCGGCAGGCACGATTGCCGCCGATCGGCCCGATCCCACCGTCGTTACGGCGATGGCGGAAGTCGGCATCGACATCTCCGCGGCTCGTCCGAAACTCCTCGATCCCGCGATCGTCGCGCGGGCGGGCCGCATCATCACGATGGGCTGCGACGTCGAGGGCCTGCCGCGCATCGACGACGATTGGGGACTTCCCGACCCCAAAGGCCGGCCGCTCGAACGCGTCCGCGAGATCCGCGATGAAGTTTGCCGAAAAGCGGGCGCTCTTGCCAAGGAGCTGGCACGCTGACGCGGGGAGAACGCCGTCATGAACGCGCGACTCGCCGCCACCGCCCTAGCCTGCGTCTTCGCGGCCGCGCTCGCTCCGGCCGCACTGCGCTCGCAGCAAAAACCGTCGCTCGCCGACGCGTATGCGATCGTCGCGGGCAAGCAGTTCGTCGATCTCACGCACGACTTTTCGCCGAACATCCCGCACTGGAAAGGCTTTAAACCCGAGACCGTTCGGACGCTCTACTGGTACGTGCCCAAACCCGGCACGCTCGGCTCGGGCTTCTTCGTGCAGCGCTTCGGCCTGGTCGGCCAGTGGGGCACGCACGTCGACGCGCCCGCGCACTTCGCGCCCGGCGGACGAACGGTCGACCAAATCGCGCCAAAAGAGATGTTCCTGCCGCTCGTCGTGCTCGACGTGCACGAAAAGGTCGCGCGCAATCCCGACTACGTGCTGACCCTCGACGACGTCAAGGCGTGGGAAGCGCGTCACGGTCCGATCCCCGCGCACGCGTTCGTGGCGATGCGCACGGATTGGTCCAAGCGCTGGCCGCGCGGCGACGCGGCGCTCGCCAACAAAGACGCCCACGGCGTCGCGCACTACCCCGGCTGGAGTTTGCCCGCGCTCGAGTACATCTACAACGTTCGGCACGCCACGGCGAGCGGTCACGAAACGACTGATACCGATCCCGGCCTCGCGACCACGAAGGACGACTACTCGCTCGAAGCGTGGATCCTCAAGCACGACCACTACCAAATCGAGATGCTGACGAACCTCGACAAAGTTCCCGAAGCGGGCGCGCTCGCGATCGTCAGCTTTCCGAAACCGAAAGGCGCGCCCGGTTTTCCGGCGCGCGCGATCGCCATTCTGCCGTAACGCGCGACGCTACGGCGGCCGGCGCGGCGGCGGAACGACGCGACGGCTCGCTGCGGCCGGCACCTGCCCCCACCGCGACAGGTACGAGGCGCACCAGCCGGCCAGCCGGCGGCGTTCGGTCGGGTCGAGCGCGGCCACCATACCGAGCACCCGGCTGAGTTCTGCAGAGATCGGCGGGCGCGCGTCGTGCATGCAGCCCAGGAGCGCCGCCAAACGCTTGCGGTCGTCGTCCGCTAACTCGAGGATGGCGTCGCGCAGAGCCGTAAACGTCGCGGAGTGCATCGAACGTATGTTCGATATGGCGCGGCCCCGGCCTCTCCGGGCCGTCGCCCCAAACCGCGAGGCCCGGAACCGCGTTGAACGTTACGAACACTTCGCACCCCGGAGGTACCCGCGTGAAGATTTCCTACCTCGCGCTCGCCATGGCGCTCGGCTGCGCGGCACTTGCCGCACCGCGTTCCGGCTACGCGGACCCCGCCGCCGCGCCGAGCGCCGCCCCGGCCGCGAGCGCCGCGCCGCTCACGGTCGATACCAAGAACTTCGCCTACTCGCCGGACCCGCTCACGGTGAACGTGGGCGACACCGTCACGTTCAAGAACTCCGATACGGCGTCGCATACCGTCACCGCCGCCGACGGCTCGTTCGATTCAGGCAACATGGACCAGGGCGCGACGTGGAAGCACGTCTTCAAGAAAGCCGGCACGTACAAGTATATTTGTAAATATCACTCGTACATGAGCGGCACGATCGTCGTGAAGTAGCGGCTATCCCTTCTGCAACTTCGCGAAACCGAAGTTCACGCTAAAGCGCGCGCACCAGATCGAGACGCCGTGATACTGACTGAGGTCGACGTCGCCCGGAATCGTGTAGTTCTGGTTGCCGATGTTGCCTTTGAGGTCGCCTAGGTCGACGAATTTGCCGCGGGTGACGTCGCCGTTATCCTTGACCTTGCTTGCGGCGGTCAAATAGACGTGCACGGCCGGTCCGTTCGACGTCTTGAAATTCGTCAGGCGGAGGATCGTGCTGCCGTCATCGAGTTTATAGACGGTCGCGGTGCCCGCCGTCGCGTGCGCTCCGCTAACGAAGGCACCGGCTTCGAGGGGCGAGGGCGCGGCCGAAGCGACGGCCGGCAGGGTCGCGGTCGCCGCGAGCGCGGCGGCCAGAATTATGCGCTTGACGTGCATGGAACGAACTCCTTACGAGATGCGCCCTGCGGCGCGGATGGTTACCTACGATAGTCTCGCGGCCGGCCGAAACGTTACGGCCCGAGCCGGCGGCGTCACGAACGCGTGGGTGGCGCTCGGGAACGGCTCGTCTACCGACTTATTGACGAAAAGCAAGTCGGGCCGGAACGCCAGCCACGCGAGGATCAGCGCGACGGCGATCAGCGCGAGCCCGAGCGGCTTTCTGAAAAACGACGAGAGGTTGCGCATTATGACGTGCTCCGCAGATGAGGGGGATGTCCCTACGTCTCGCGGAAACGGCGTTCGTTACATGGGATGCGCGCGGCGGCTGCTCGTGATCTTCGCAAGCCTGGCTCTGATCGGCACGAGCCCGAAGCACGAAACGCAGCAAACGCTCAGCGCCGGCGGCATGAAAGGCGTGCCGATCACCGTCGCCCCCGAGACGCTTTTTCACACGATCGCGTCGGACTTTTTCGTGCAGCGCGACGGCACGATCTACGTACAGACGGGCGACATCCCGGCGATGTGGCTGCGCGACGCGGCCGCACAAACGCTTCCCTACGTGCGACTGGGACGCTCCCGACCGCTGCTGCGAACGTGGATTCGCGCCGTCATCGCGCGCGAAGCCCGCAACATCGCGATCGACCCGTACGCCAACGCCTTCCGCGCGAATTACACGGTCTGGGAGCGCAAGTGGGAGGTCGACTCGCTCGCCTACCCGGTGCTGCTCGCCTGGGCGTACGAAAACGAGGGCGACGATCGCCACGTCTTCGATGCCGCCTTCCACGACGCGCTCGGCCGCATCGTCGCGACCTACGATTGCGAGCGCCGCCACGACCGCTGCTCGACCTATCACCGCGACCGCGGACCCGCGCCCGAAATCGGGATGATCTGGTCCGCCTACCGGCCGTCCGACGACGCGACGAAATTCGCCTATAACGTTCCCCAGCAAATGATCGCAGCCGTCGCGCTACGCGACGTCGCCGATCTCGCGCTCTCGGGCTACGGCGACCACGCGCTTGCGACGCGGGCCACGTCGATGGCCGCCGAGCTCGACGCGGCGATCGCCCGCTACGGCACCGTCCGCGAGAGCCGCTGCGGCGGAACGGTGTACGCCTACGAAACGGACGGGCGCGGCCGCTTCTCGTTCATGGACGACGCCAACATCCCGAGTTTGCTCGCCGCGCCGCTGGAGGGCTACGTCTCGATTGCCGATCCCGTCTACCGGCGCACGCGCGACTGCGTGCTCTCGGCGGCGAATCCGTATTTTTTTCGCGGCGGCGGCTTCGACGGCGTCGGCAGTCCCCACACGCCGCGCGGCTACATTTGGCCGCTCGCGCTGATCGTGCGAGCGCTCACGTCGTCACGGCACGACGAGATCTTGGAGCAGCTGCGCGCGCTCGCCGCGAGCACGGGCAAGGAAGGTCTCGTTCACGAAAGCTTCGATCCGCACGATCCGCGTAAGTTCACGCGCGCCGAATTCGGCTGGGGAAACGCGATGTACGCGGAACTGCTCTTTCGCGCCGCGGCGGGATACCCGGCGCAAGCGGTAACGCGGCCGCAGGCGATGTCGCTTGGGCCCCTCGTTCCCGAGTCGATCGCCGTCGTCGACGAAGCGACGGCGATCGAAAATCGCGGCGTGCTCATCCGCGGCTTCGAACGCGCCTGTCCGCTCAAGGTGATCGGCGACTCCGGCTGATCGCGCGGACTTTACGCCTGCTCAGAGCGTCAGCGAAAAGACCGTCCCGCAACCCTTTAACGGACAGTTCGTACCGCCGTACGGCGTCGTCGCGTACAACGTGTTGCCGATGTTGGCCAAGCCGAACCGCGCGTTTTGCTCGGTGTCGGTCATGTCGTACACGATGCTTTCCGCGCCCGACGTGCTGATTTGGAAAACCGTTCCCTTGCCGTTCGCGCCCCCTCCGTCGGTCGTGCCGTACAACATGCCGCCGACGTCGATGAGTCCCGCCATCGGATTCGCGCCGTCCGCGCCGCCTTTGAAACTGTAAAGGACGCTCTCCTGGCCGGAGAACGTCACTTTGAACACGGTTCCAAAACCGTTTGCGCCGCCGCTCGTCGTCGTCCCGTACATGGCGTTGCCGACCGCGAGCAGCCCCGCGCACGGCTGCGCTCCGTCGGGAGGTCCCGCGAAACTGTAGAGGACGGCTTCGTTTCCCGACGGGGCGATTCTGAAGACGGTTCCGAGGCCGTTCGCACCACCGAACTCCGTCGTCCCGTACAGCGATCCGGACGAATTGATGACGCCCGCACAAGGAAACGCGCCGTCGCCTGCGCCGCCGAAGTGGTGCACGACGCTTTCACGCGCGTTCGCGTCGATCTTGAAGACCTTGCCGCAGTCCACGTTCGGACAACCCGTTCCGCCGTACGCGGTCGTCCCGTAGAGACTGCCTGCGACGTCGATGAGGCCGCTCGGCTCGGCACCGTTGACGGGGTCGCCGTAGCTGAAGCGATAGAGGACCGTCTCGTTCCCGGCGGAGTCGAGTTTGAAGACCGTTCCGCAGCCGTCGCCGCCGCCGCAGGCGTCGCCGCTGCCGCCCCCGGACGTCGTGCCGTACAACGTGCCGCCGACGAACAGCAGGCGCGTCGCAGGGTGAATCCCGTCGCGTTCGACACCGAAGCGATGGAGGATCGTCTCTTGGCCGGTTGCGGTCAGCGAAAAGACCGTGCCGCAGTAACCCGGCGCGCAGCCCGTGCCTCCGCCGCCCTCGAAGGTCGTCCCGTAAAGAGTCCCATTACCGTTCGTGAGGCCGGCGACGGGGTGCGCGCCGTCGCTGGTTCCGCCGAAAAAGCGGTGGACGACCGCGAACGATGCGGGGACGCGAGCGGCACGCGCGTCCGCCGGCACCGCTTGCCGTGAGACGAGCGAACCGGCGTTACCCGATCCGGCCGAGCAGCCGGCCGTACCGGCGAACGAAAGGGCGACGAGCACGACGGTTGCGACGGAACGCGGACGCATCGAGAACACCTCGGTGGGTAGAGGCAATAGTTATTTCTTGTATCTCCACGTTCGCGCTCCTGTGCGATGCGCGCAAAAAAAAAGAATCCCGATCGCTCGGGATTCTTTTCTCTTGAAAGTGGCGACGTTGATGGGGCTCGAACCCACGACCTCCGCCGTGACAGGGCGGCGCTCTAACCAACTGAGCTACAACGCCAGGCTCGTGGTGGGCACGGTTGGGATTGAACCAACGACCCCCCGCGTGTGAAGCGGATGCTCTCCCACTGAGCTACGCGCCCGATGTTTGGGAACCCACCCCGACCTAACGAAACCCGATTATACCCCATAGGGCCGGTCGTGTCCCGCCGCGTATCGCGCAGACGTGCCTGGTTTGCTCGCCGCGCTTGCCTTCCTCTTCTCCACCATGGCTCCGGGCGCGACGCTCGCGCAGGCTTCACCTTCAGCGGCGCCCGACGCCGCGCCCGCGTTCGCGCGCGCGCATCGCGCGGTGACGGCCGATGCCGTCGCGCAAGGGGCGTTCGACGACGGTCTGACGCTCCTCTACGCCTTCGATCCCGAAGAGGCGCGCCGCTCGTTCGAACGCGCGCTCCACGACGAACCGAACCTCGCCGCAGCGTGGTGGGGCGTCGCGATGTCGTACGGCGTCAACATCAATACGAACTACTCGCCCGATCAGCAGCGCCGCGGGCACGAGGCCATCCTCAAAGCGGCGACGCTCGCCGCCGCAGCCTCACCGGCCGACGCCGCGCTGATCGCGGCCGCGACCAAACGCTTTGCGTATTCGGGAGCGAACGACGCCGACCGCTCCGCGCGGGCATACCGCGACGCGATGAAGGTCGCCGCCGCCGCCTTCCCCGACGACGACGACGTCCAGGTCTTGGCCGCAGAAGCCGAGATGGACGTGCACGCGTGGTCCTACTTCACGCCGGACGGCAAACCCACGGCGGGTACCACCGACATCATCGCGCGATTGCAGACGGTGCTGGCGCGCGATCCCGAACACATCGGGGCCAATCACTACCTCATTCACGCGCTCGAGGAATCGCCGCATCCCGAAGACGCCGTGGCCCCCGCGCGGCGGCTGGCCGAGATGTCGTTCGAACCCGCGGCCGAACATCTCGCGCACATGCCCGCGCACGCATTCATGCGCGTCGGCGACTACCACGAGGCGGGCGAAGCGAACGCCCGCGCGCTCGCGCTGTACGAAACGTTTTTGGCGGGCTCGCCCGCCGGCCACGCCGACTACCTCGGCCACGATTGCCGCTTCGGCATCGACGCCTTCATGATGTCGGGCGAGTACGCGCGGGCGCGAGCGATCGCCCAAACGTGCGCGCGCGGCGGCCCGGGCATGAAGGGCGTCGTCGACCTGCGTTTCCGCAATTGGGCCGCGCTCGCAAGCGACGCCGATCTGAGCGATTTCCTCGGCGGCATGCTGCTCGCGCACGACGGCCGGCTCGCGCTCGCGCAGAATCACGCGAAGGCCGTCCGCAAGGGCGGCCAAGTTTCGGCGCCGATCGAAGCGGATCTGATCGAAGCGGCGATCGCGCGCGCGAAAGGTTCGAGCGAGGCCGAGATCGCGGCGCTCAAAGATGCCGTCCGCGTCGAGGATTCGTTCGGGTACTCGGAGCCTCCGGCGTTCTGGTACCCGGTGCGCGAAACGCTCGGCGCGGCGTACCTGCGCGCCGGTCGCCTCGACGACGCCGAAGCGGCGTTCCGCGCCGATCTGACGCGCGATCCCGAGAACCCGCGCGCGCTGTTCGGTCTCGCGGAAACGCTGACCCGCGCTGGCCGCGCTGCCGACGCGTCTACCGTGCGGGACCGCTACCGGCGTGCGTGGCGCTGGGCCGACACGCCGCTCGATGCCGCCGAGCTGTAGGCGCCCGCACATAGCGACGGGGAGTCCTGAGAGGACGCGAAGAAAATCTGGTAAAGTAGAACCGGTGGACGAGGGCGCGTAGCTCAGGGGGAGAGCGCTACATTGACACTGTAGAGGTCATAGGTTCGAAACCTATCGTGCCCACCATTTCGAGAACCCTTGCAGCGCAAGGGTTCTTCTTTGTTCGATGCCAGCGCAATGGCGGGTTCCCTACCACCGTGCTCAACGGGAGCGAAACACAACCACGCTCAATCGCGACGCGATCGGACCGTGAAACGCGGCCAGGATGCTCGTGACGATAACGATGATTAGGATGGCCGCCGGATCGTTCGGCGTGGCCGGAGCGAGCGCGGCCAGACCCAAACTGCTAACGACCATCTGATACGAGAGGCTGACGCCGGTTTGCAGCGAGGAATCCTCCAAATCCGCGCGCCGGACCCACATCCCGACGCCGTACATGGCCGCCAAGAGACCGAAGATCGCAGCCAAGGCGCCGAGCCAGAGGTGCAGCGGCACGCTCGGGTCGGCGCCGACCGCGATGAAATGACCGGCGACTTGCTGGAAGTAAATGCTGAACACCAACGCCCCGAGCAGCACGAAATTCGTGATGACCGACGCCGGATTCAACACGAAATAATCGACGAACAGCCGATGGTGGTACCACCACAGCATCGAGATCACGAAGAACGAAAAGACGAAAGCGGCGAGGCCCGCCCAAATCGAGCGCAAGCCGGCAACGTCGTTCGGCACGACGAGATTGACGCCGATCTCAGCCAGGCAAAAGCCGATGACGATGTCGGAGAAAGCCTCCAGCCGATGGATCGTCCGCTGGTCGAATTCGCCGGCCATCGCCGCCGGTGTTACAGGCCGCAGCGGCGCAAATCGCCGATCGCGATCGTGCCGCCGCGATTGCGGTCGCAGCCGAGGTACGCCGCGACGACGGCCCGCGCGTACTCGCGCTTGTCGAGCTTTCCGTCGCGGTCCGCGTCCGCCGTCGCAAAGACGGCCGCGGTACCGAGGTGCGCCGGAAACGGCAGCAGCAGCTTCACGTTTCGCTTCCTCGCGAATTCGGCGCGCGTGAGGTAGCCGTCGCGATCGGCGTCGAGCCGCTCGAAGTCGAGCGCGGCGGCAACGCCTAGTTCGTGGCGGTCGAGCCGCTTATCGCTATCGGTATCGATCGTGCCCATGTCCGGCACGTGCGCCGCGGCCTGCGCCGGCGCGGCCGACGCAGCCGGCATGCCGCCCGTCGCGGCGAACGCGAGAAGTTGAGCCGCTATACAAAAGCGAAAGGCGGGCCGGACGTTCATCCCCGAACCTTCGACGCGCGCGACGGTCGTCCGCCAGGACGGCAGTCGCCACGTTTCGCATCGAGCGGGGACGCTCGACGATTGCCTCCTTCCGCCGGCGCAGAAAGGGATGCAGGCCCCGCCCGTCGCCGCTCAGGCGCGACCGGACGCGCGGGATCCGCGCACGAACGAACCGATGAACGACTGGTTTGCCGAACTAAAACACGTGGCCGCTACCCACAATCTCGCGTTCCTGTTGCCGGTCTACGTGATGGCCGCCGGAATCAGCATCATCTCCGTGATCATGATCTGCTCGTTCAGTTACGATCACTTGGCGATTCGCACGTATTGCGTGAAAGGCGGCCCGTAGGCGCCGTCAGCGCACCGTCACCTTGACGGGCGTCGAGGCGATGCCGTTGGCCACGACCACCAGTTCGCTCGCGCCGCGCTCCGCGTTCGCGGGAACGTCGAAGTGCGTCGACACGGGCGTCGAGCCGGTCGCGACGCCCATCGAACTATGGTCGTGCGTCCGCGCGTAGAACACGTGGTGCGTCGCCACGTTCTTGATGCGGACGAGCGGATAGTTCGTGGCCGTCTGAAACTCGTCGCCGAACGCCATCGCTTGCGAGAGTCCGTTGAACTGCGTGCCGGAGACCGTATAGCTCGCGCCGCGCGCGAGCGTCGTCGGGACCGTCATGATGTGCGGTGCCCAGGCCGGTTTCGGCGCGCCGGAGGGCGTGTAGAGCGACACCGTGCTGCCGATCATCATCACTTGTCCCGTCGGCAGCAGCAGCGGCACGCCGCTCACGTAGCCCGTCATCTTCAGCGACGTGCCGTTGAATTCGTAGAGCGCGCCCGAGTTGCCGAAGACCAGCACGTTGCCGCTCGGCAGCAGCGCGGCGAACTCGTCGCCGGCGTTGTCGTTATTCGGAAAATCCGGTCCGACCGTCCACGTTCCGGGGTCTTGCGACGTGGCGCCGGGATGCCAGATCGCCGTGTGCCCGGGGCCGCTCCCTTGCGGACCGGAACCGGAACCCGTGGCGAACACCGTTCCGTCGGGGCGCAACATCAGCGGGCCGATCTCGCCCGGGGGATAGTAGCAATCCTGCGGCGCCGGGCCGTATTGCAGGCAGCCCTGAATCGGCGTCGGCGAGTGCAGGTCGACGATGGTCGAGCCGGCCGTTTGCCACGCCTGCAAGGATGGAAAATAGCGTTCGGAGTTGGGCGCGTTCTTCACGTCGGCCGTCAGAATCGTGCCGTCCGGTAAGAGCGTGAAGCCTTCCTCGGCGTTGAAGTCCGCTTTGCCCGCGGTGCCGACGCTGACCCAGGACAGCGTCTTCGGATCCAGATACGCGGCCTTCTTCGTCAGCTTCTGGCCGACGAAGAACTGCCCGCCGAACGTGACGCTCGACGGCGAATCGCCGATGAAGTTCCAGCCTTGCGGATGGCCGAGCGGCGTCCAAGTGTTCTTCACCGGATCGTAAATGGCGCCGAGGTTCGTCAGTTGCAGCGGGTACTGGCCGCCGATGTTGTACTCGCCGCCGACGATCGCGAGCCTGCCGTCGGCCAGCACCGCCGAGGCGTACGCGCTCGGCCCGTACTTCGGCGGGAGGGTGGCGATCTGCGTCCACGTGCCGTTGAGATAGTTGCCGAACGCGTCGGGAGCGTACTTCCACCACGACTGCGAATCGCCGCCCTGGGCGAGCACCGAGCCGTCCGTTGCAAGAAACGCGAGTTGCATGCTCGTCGGAGGCACGGAGGATGGGCGGCGCATTGCTTGCGCGGCGCCGGGCAGGGATGCCGCCACGACCAGCGCGGCGAGCGATGCCGTCGCGACGCGCGCGGCTGCGACAGACCAAGAACGACGACGACTCATCAAGAGTCTCCTCACGAAGGCAAGCGGACGCGGGGGAAAACGCGCGAGAAAGCGCGCCTGCGAGGTTCTCCGCCGGCGAAAGCGCCCCTCGAAGATGGACCGCAATACCCAAGGCATGCGCCCTCGGGGCCGGTCGCGAACGAGCCGGAATGGCGAAACTGACGTACGGCTCGTACTTGCAGGTCGACGAACTGCTCGCCCTCCAGCATCCGCAGAGCGACCCGCCGCACCACGACGAGTTGCTCTTCATCATCATCCACCAGGTGTACGAGCTCTGGTTCCGGCAAATGCTGCACGAGATCGAGGCGGCCATGCGCAACCTCGCGCACGACGAGCTGCTGCACGTCCAGAAGAATTTCCGGCGCATTCACGCGATCCAGCGGCTCTTGGAGCAGCAGGTCGACGTGCTCGAGACGATGACGCCCCAAGAATTCAACGCCTTTCGCAGCGGGCTCGATCCCGCGAGCGGTTTCCAATCGGCCCAGTTTCGCGAGATCGAATTCGTGTGCGGCGCGCAGAAGACGGGCTACCTCTCCTTCCTCGAACCGACGAGCGCGGAGCGGCTGCGCCTCGAGCGCCGGCTCGCCGAACCGTCGCTCTACGACGGGCTCAAAGCGCTGCTGCAACGGCGCGGCTACGCGACCGCGACCCCGTACGAGTTGATCGCCACGTACAAGACGATCTACGAAGACGCCGAGCACCGCTACGATCTCTACCTGCTGCTCGAAGACTTCATCGAGTTCGACGAGCGCTTCTTATTGTGGCGCGGCCGGCACGTGCGGATGGTCGAGCGTATGATCGGCATGAAGCCCGGCACCGGCGGCTCGCTCGGCGTCAACTATTTGGAAAAGACGCTCGCGAAAAAGTTCTTCCCGGAGCTCTGGGCCGTGCGCACGGAGCTCGGTACGGCGTACCGCTAAGCGGCCAACTCCGCAAACTCGGCGGCGCTCAGAGCGATGCGCGCCGCGTCCACGTTCTCGTCGAGGTGCGCGAGCGACGACGTGCCGGGAATCGGCGCGATCGCGGGCGAGCGGTGCAGCAGCCAAGCGAGCGCGATTTGGGCCGGGCTCGCGCCGTGGCGCGCGGCGATCGTCGCCAAAGCCCCGGCGGCCTTCGCCAAGTCCCCGGCTTCGATCGGGAAGTACGGCAAGAACGCGAGCCCGTCGCGCTCGCAGGCGTCGACGACGTCGTCCGATTCGCGCGCTCCGACGTTGTAGTGGTTCTGCACCGAAACGATCTCGACGATGCGGCGCGCCCGCGCGAGCTGCTCGACGGTCACGTTCGAAAGACCGACGTGCCGCACTTTCCCCTCGTCGCGCAAACGTTTGAGCGCGCCGATCGATTCCTCGAACGGCACCTTGGGATCGGGCGCGTGCCACTGGTACAAGTCGATCCGCTCGAGTTTCAAGCGCTTCAAGCTCGCCTCGCACGCCGCGGCCAAGTGTTCGGGGCGCCCGTCGGGCAGCCAGCGGCCGCCCGGGCGGACGCAGCCGCCCTTGGTCGCGATCACGACGCCCGCCGGATAGGGAAAGAGCGTTTCCGCGATCTGCTCTTCGTTGACGCCGGGTCCGTACGCGTCGGCCGTGTCGATCAGCGTAACCCCGCGCTCGAGCGCGCGGCGCAGCACGCGGCGCGCGTTCTCGCGATCGGCCGGGTAGCCGATGACGCCGGGCCCGCAGAGCCGCATCGCGCCGAATCCCATCCGCCGGACGCGCAGATCTCCGCCGATCGTGATCGATTCGCTCATCGCCTCTCCTGACGGCGTCCGGCCGCCTAAGGTTTCGGCGGAGGCGCGCCTTTCGCGCGCAGCAAACAACCGCTGCCATGACGGCCTCGCAACAGTCTCACGCCGCCGCGTTGCCGCTGGCCGAACTCCGCCACACGGCCGCGCACGTGCTCGCCTACGCCGTGCAGGACCTCTTTCCCGACGCGAAGCCGACGATCGGGCCGGCCATCGACAACGGCTTCTACTACGATTTCGCTCGCGAGGAGCCGTTCACGCCGGAAGATCTGACGCGCCTCGAAGCGCGGATGCACGAGATCGTCGCGGCGGACTACGAGATGACGGGCGAACGGACGACGCGCGCGGGCGCGATCGAACGCTTCCGCGATAACCCGTTCAAAGTGGAACTCGCCGAAGGAATTCCGGAAGGCGAACCGATCACGCTTTACACGATCGGCGCGTTCACGGACCTGTGCCGCGGCGGGCACGCGCGGTCGACGGGCGCGATCGGCGCGGTCAAACTGATGAGCGTTGCCGGCGCGTATTGGCGCGGCGACGAGAACAACCCGATGCTGCAGCGCATCTACGGCACCGCGTGGCACACGCAGGCCGAACTCGACGCCTACCTGCTGCAACTCGAAGAGGCGCAAAAGCGCGACCATCGCAAACTCGGCCAAGAACTCGGTCTTTTCTCGATCGAGGAAGATGCCGGCGGGGGCCTCGTGTTTTGGCACCCCAAGGGTGCGATCGTGCGCGGCATCGTGGAAAACTTCATTCGCGAAGGGCTGGCGCAGCGCGGCTACCAGCAGGTCGTCACGCCGCACGTCGTCAGCGAAAAACTTTTCGAGATCTCGGGGCACCTCGAGAACTACGCGCACGGCATGTTCGGACCGCTCGAAGTTGAGGGCCAGCGCTTCCGCCTCAAGCCGATGAACTGCCCGGGGCACATCCTCATCTATCGCAGCGAAGGCCGCTCCTATCGCGACCTGCCGCTGCGCTACGCGGAGTTCGGCACGGTCTACCGTTTCGAGCGCAGCGGCACGTTGCACGGCCTCACGCGCGTGCGCGGCTTTACCCAGGACGACGCGCACCTCTTCTGCACGCCCGAGCAGTTGCAGACGGAGTTCGAGCAGACCGCCGACGAAGCGATCCGGCTCATCGACGCCTTCGGCTTCGAACGCGTCGAGTATTTCCTCTCCACGCGCGAAGCGAACGCGCGCCTCGCGACGGACGACGTCGCCGAGGAGGCGATTCGGAAGGCGCTCGAATCACGCGGCTTGCCCTACGGCATCGACGAGGGCGGCGGCGCGTTCTACGGACCCAAACTCGATATCAACGTGCACGACGCCATCGGCCGCACCTGGCAACTGGGCACGGTGCAGGTCGATTTCGTCCTGCCGCAACGGTTCGGCCTGACCTATCGCGGCAGCGACGGCGCCGACCACGCGCCCGTCATGATCCATCGCGCACTCGCGGGCTCGATGGAACGCTTTTTCGGCGTGCTCATCGAGCACTTCGGCGGCGCGTTCCCCGCTTGGCTCGCGCCCGTCCAGGCGGTCGTCGCGCCGATCTCGGAACACCAGCTCGACTACGCGCACGACGTCGCCAAACGCCTGCGCGCCGCGGGCTTCCGCGTCGACGTCGATACGTCCAACGAGAAACTCGGCTACAAGATCCGGCACTGGAAGACGCAGAAGGTCCCGTACATTCTGGTCGCGGGCCGGAGCGAAGTCGAAAGCGGCACGATCGCGCCGAACGAACGCGGCAACGACGAAAAACGGCCGTCGATCACGGTCGACGCGTTCGCCGTCGAACTGCGCGATCGCGTGGAACGCAAAGTCTGAAGATGCGCACCACGCCGTCAACGGCCGCGCGCGCGTTCGCGGCCGTCCTGCTGCTCGCGACAGCGTCGCGCGGCGCCGTGCCGGCGAGCGCGACGCCGCAATCGACGGTCGCCGCCCTTGCCGTCGCGTTCGTCGCCGAATCCGAACGGCGCGACCCGCTCTTCGCCGACGGCATCGGCATTCACGCCTACGACGATCGGCTCGACGACTATTCCGCCGCCGGTCACGCGCGGCGCATCGCCTGGCTGCGATCGTGGCAAGCGCGCCTCCGCGCGGCGCCCGCCGCAACCGCCGACGACGCGGCCGACCTCCATGCGCTGCGCGACACCGTCGATTTGGAACTCTTTGAAGACGCGACGGTGCGGCCGTTCCACACCGATCCGACCTTCTACACGGGCGTCATCGGCAACGCCGTGTACGCCTTGACGGGCCGGCACTACGCACCCGCCGAGGAACGCCTGCGGCACCTCGCGCCGCGGCTCGCCGCGATCCCGCGCGTCGTCGCCGCAGCCGAAGCGAACCTGACGCGGCCGACCGCGGTAGCAACGCGCCAAGCGATCGACGAGAACGCCGGCAACATCGGCCTCTACGCGAGTTTGCCCGGCGAAGCGCGGGCCGCGTCGCCCGCCGTGCGCCGCGCCGTCGCGCGCGCGCTGCCCGCCGCGCTCGCGAGCTTACGCGATTTCGAAGCGTTTCTGCGCGGCCCGCTCCTGCGGCGTTCGAGCGCGAGTCCGCGCGTCGGCGCGGCCGTCTTCGACCGCGAACTGGAACTCGCCGACGGCACGACCGAATCGCGCGCGACCCTCGTCGCCGACGCGTGGGCCGATTTCCGCAAGAACCGCGCCGAAATGCTGCGCCTCGCGCTGCCCTTCGACCGGAGGTTCTTCCCGGACCGCGCGGCCGACGAAACGAAAGGGAATGCCGCCGACGTCGTCGTACGCCGCGTGCTCGACCGCCTCGCGCTCGACCACCCCTCGCGCGAGGGGATTTTCAGCACGGCCAAGAGCGACGTCGAGCAAAGCGAAGCCTTTCTCACCGCGCATCCGGTCGTCGTGCTGCCGCGGCCGAGCACGCTGCAGGTCGTGCCGACGCCCGATTTCATGGCCGGTTTTTCGGGCGCGAGCCTCGATCCGGCGGGGCCGTTTTCGCCGCTCGCGGAGTCGTACTACTACATCGACCGCATCCCGAAATCGTGGCCGCAGAGCCGCGTCGATTCGTACCTGCGCGATTTCAACGACTACGAAATGCGGATCCTATCGATGCACGAAGCGGTGCCCGGCCACTACGTGCAGTTCCGTTACAACGCGCACGTGCCGTCGCTCGTGCGGCGCGTCTTCGCCAACGGCTCGTTCGTCGAAGGCTGGGCCGTTTACGTCGAAGGCATGATGCTCGACGCGGGCTACGGCGGCAACGATCCGCGCCTGCGGCTCTTCCAGCTCAAGTGGCGGCTGCGCGAAGAGGCGAACGCCATCATCGACGCCGCCTACCACACGGGCGGCCTGACGCAAGCGAACTGCTTCGATCTGCTCGAGCGCCAAGCGTATCAAGAGCGTGCCGAAGCACTCACGAAGTGGCACCGCTTGCAGCTCTCGCACGATCAGCTCACGTCGTACTTCGTCGGCCTCGACGCGATCCGTCACGCGCAGGCGGCGGAGCGCGCGCGCGCCGGCGCCGGTTTTACGGTCGCGCGCTTCAACGCGGCGCTCCTGGCGATGGGGAGCGTCGAACCGCGCTTTATCGAATCGCTGCTCGAGGACCGCTCGCCGCCGGCAAATTGACGCGCCCCATCCGGTTGGCGCCCGTTTCGGTAAACCACATATCGCCGTCGGGACCGGCCACGATGCACGTGGCCCCCGCGCCCGGACTGACGCCGGCGTACTCGGTGATCGCACCGCTCGTGGTGATGCGACCGATCATCGAGGGGTGGTCCTCCGTGAACCATAGCGCGCCGTCGGGTCCCGGAGCGATATCGTTCGGAGACGCGCCCGACGGCAGCGGCGCGGACTCCGTAACGACGCCGCGCGTCGTGATGCGGCCGATGCGCCGGCCGTACCGTTCGGTAAACCACAGTGCGCCGTCGGGGCCCGCCACGATCGAGTACGGCCCGGAGCCGGGTGTTATGCCCGCGTGAAACTCCGTGATCTCGTGACTGTCGATTCCGATCCGGCCGATGCGGTCTCCCGGCGATTCCGTAAACCACATCGCGCGACCGGGACCGGCGGCGATGTCGAGCGCAGCGGCGCCCTTCGAAAAGCCTTTCGCATACGTCGAAAGCCCGCCGCTCGTCGTCAAGCGGCCGATACCGTTCATGCCGCGAGATCCGAACTCGGTGAACCAAAAGGCGTTGTCCGCCCCTAAGGCGAGCGCGTTCGGAAAGTGCCCGTCGGTCCGGTATTTCGTGAACTTTCCCGTGGTCGTCATGCGCACGATCGCGACCGGCATGCTTTGGTCGACGAACCAGAGCGCGCCGTCCGGACCGGGAACGATGTCGCCGCCGGCGGGACTCGTGACTTCGCCGTAACGGTAGACCGCCAAACGCCGTCCGTCGCTACCGATCTTCACGATGGCGGGCGTCCCGAAATCCTGGTCGACCGCTTCGGTTACCCACAGAGCGCCCTCGGGACCCGCGGCGACGCACTGCGGCGCTGCGAAGCCTTGCGCGTGCAGCAAATCGTCGAACTCGCTGATCGTCACCGCAGCCGGAGCCGCTGCCGGACGGATCGCGGCCGACGCCGGCGACAGGGCGAGGAACGCGCTCGTCGCGATCAAGGGTCGTAAAATCACTGAGAATTTCACGGCGGGCCCTCCGCGTACGGCTTTACATGGAGGGCGACGCGCCTCCCGGGTCTTCCCGCGGGGTGCCGCCTGAAGCATCGCGAACGATTCCCAAACGATGCTGCTGCTCGGAATCGAAACGTCCTGCGACGATACGGCGACCGCCGTCGTGCGCGACGGCCGGACCGTCCTCGCCAACGTCTCCACCAACCAGGACGCCTTTCACGCCAAGTTCGGCGGCATCGTTCCCGAGATCGCGAGCCGCCAGCACCTCGCGCTTCTGAGCGCAGCCGTCGCCGACGCGCTCGAACGCGCGCAGGTCACGCTGTCCGACGTGGACGGCATCGCCGTGACCGCGGGCCCGGGACTCATCGGCAGCCTCGTCATCGGCGTGGCGTCGGCCAAGGCGCTCGCGTTCGCGGCGCGCAAGCCGCTCTACGCCGTGAACCACCTGCACGGTCATATCTTCGCGCCGTACCTCGAGCGCAACGAAGCGCCGGAGTATCCGCTGCTCGCGCTGCTCGTGTCGGGCGGCCACTCGCAGCTGGTGCGGGTGGATTCGCCGACGGCACTGCACGTCGTCGGCCGCACGCGCGACGACGCGGCGGGCGAGGCGTACGATAAAACCGCACGGCTGCTCGGTCTACCTTTCCCCGGCGGACCGCAGATCGACCGGCTCGCTCGCGCGGGCGATCCGCACGCCTTCGCGTTACCGCGCCACAAGGCGCCGGGCGATTCGCTCGACATGTCGTTCTCGGGAATTAAAACGGCAGTAAAGTATTTTCTCGCGACGCCCGAAGGCGCCGCGGCGCGCCCGGAAGACGTCGCCGCGTCGTTTCAAGCCGCCGTCGTCGACGTGCTGATGGATCGCCTCGACCGTGCCGTGCGGCGCGCTCCGTATCGGGCGGTCGTGCTCTCTGGCGGCGTCGCCGCGAACTCCGCGTTGCAAGCGGCGTTTCGCGCCTGGTGCGCGCGGCGCGGCGTGCCGGGCTTCGCGCCCGAACTCCGCTTCTGCACCGACAACGCGGCCATGATCGCAGCCGCCGCCGACCGGCAAGGAGCCGCCGTGCTGGCCGATCCCAAGACGCTCGCGGCCGATCCGAACCTGCCGTTCGCCTTCGCGGACGCCGCGATCGCCTAGCGCCGACCCCGCCGCTCTCCACAAAACGCCGCCGCGGCGCCTGTGGAAAGTGTGGATGATCCACGGCCTTCGAAAGCCAGCAGCCGCCCGCGCAACGAGCCCGGAGCGGCGCCCCGCACGCGGCCGTCGGCACCGACGACGCGGTGCGCCGGCACGAAGAGATCGAGCGGCGTCCGGACCATTGCCAGCGCCACCGCCCGATGCGCGCGCGGCCGGCCGACCGCGCGGGCCACGTCGCCATAACTGCAGGTCGTTCCGAATTCGAGCTCCGCGACGACGTTCCAAATCGCCACTTGCAGCGGCGTCCCGGAGAGCGCGAGCGGCAGATCGAAGCGCCGCAAGCGTTTGGCGAAGTGGGCCGCGACCTGCGCCGCCGCTTCGCGCAGGAGCGGATGCCGGGCGCCGTCCGCCGGCCGCGCCGCGGAGCGGCCCCGGGCGCCGAACTCGCTTGCGGTGATGGCCGCGTCGCTGCAGGCGACGCGCAGCCGCCCGAACGGCGTCGGCACGAGCGTTTCCGCCACGGTGCGGGCGTCGCTCAGCGCCGCTCCCAGGCCCAGCGCCGGATCGCGTCGCCCACCACGCGACGTTCGAGCGCGCTGAGGTGCGCGTCCGCCTGCGGCCGCGCGACGCCCTCGATGAGCAACGGCGCGCGCGCCAGCACGGCGCCGCGATCGACCTCGGCCGTCACGCGATGGACGGTCGCGCCCGACCAGCGCGAACCCGCCGCGAACGCATCGTCGAAGGCGCGCGCGCCGCGAAACGCCGGCACCGTGGTTCCGTCGGGCGCGGTCGCGGCGTCGGCCGCCGGGTCGATCGGCAAGAACGCCGGATGCAGGTTGACGACCTCGGGAAACCGCGCGACGAACGCAAACGGCAGCACGTGCATCCAGCCCAGCAGCAGCACGAGGTCAGCTTCCGTCTCCGCGACGGCCGCGAGCACGCGCGCGTCGTACTCGTCGCGCGTCTCCGCGTCGCGCCGCCACGCGACGGTTCGCGCGGGCACGCCCGCGCGCGCGGCGCGTTCGAGCACGCGCGCTCCGGGCCGATTGGCAATCAGCGCCGCGACCTCGAGCGGGAGTTCGCCGCGCGCCGCGGCGTCGGCCACGGCTTCGAAATTGCCGCCGTTGCCCGAAGCGAGCACGGTCGCACGCCAGCGCCGCCCCTGCCGTCCGGCGTCGACCGTTTCGGCCGTGAACGCGCCCGTCTCGCGCTCGTAGTAACCCACCGATTCGGGGCACACGGCGGGGATCAGCGCCTGCCGGTAGCCCCGTTCGCGCAGCGAGAAGAGCGCCGCGCGCGCCAGCACCCCGCCGATCCCGCGGCGGCGCGCGGCCGGGGCCACGCCGAGCGGACCGAAGATGCCGAGCCCGTCCCGGCCGGTCCAATGCTGCAGCCAATGGAAGCGCAGCCCGCGCGGATCGTAAGCGGCGAAGCCCACCGGACGGTCGCCTTCGAGCGCGATCCACGTACCGCCGAGGGCCGCCTGCGTCGACCACGTGCCGCCGAACGTGCCGTCGATCCAGCCGAGAATGCGTTCGGGCGTGTGGTGTTCGCGCAGCGGGTAGACGCCCGCGCGGTCGAGCGCCTCCAGTTCGTGGTGCACGGCCTCCTGCGCGAAGCGCGGATCGCGGAGGTCGACCAGGAGGTTGGCCAGGCGCACCCGTTCAGTCGCGGGCGGGATGGACGGTGACCGCGGGGTCGCCCGCCCTGCGCTCCTCGATCCAGCCCACGACGGCCGCGCCGGGCCACACTTGCGTGGCCTTGGAAGCGTCGAGGAACGGCACGACCAGCGTGTAGCCGATACCCATGTTCAGGATGCGATACGATTCGGACGGGCTCAGGCTGCCGCGCCGGACCAGTTCCGCCATGATCGGCGGCACGGTCCAGCGCGACTGTTCGAAGACGGCTTTGCAGCCCTCGGGCAGGGTGCGCGGCACGTTCTCCGCGAGCCCTCCGCCCGTGATGTGCGCCATCGCCTTGACGTCGGCCACCGCTTGAATCGCGCGCACGGCGGCGTAGTACGAGGGGTGTTCGGCGAGGAGCGCGTCGACGTAGGTGCGGCCTGCGCCCTCGGCCTCGAAGACGGCGTTCCATTCGGCACGTCCGATCAGCTCGCGCGCGAGCGAATAACCGTTCGTGTGCAGGCCGACCGACGGCAAGCCGACGATCGCGTCGCCGGGCATCACCCGTGCCGGGTCGGGCACCGCGGCCGTGGAGACGATTCCCACGATCGTTCCCGCCAAATCGAAATGACTTTCCTGGTAAAGCCCGGGCATCTCCGCGGTCTCGCCGCCGAGCAGTGCGCAGTCGTGCGCGCGGCACGCGGCCTGCACGCCGCCGACGATGGCGGCGGCAACGTCGGGATCGAGTTTGCCGACGGCCAGGTAGTCGAGAAAGAACAGCGGCGTCGCGTTGACGACGAGAATGTCGTTCACGCAATGGTTGACGAGGTCGCTGCCGACGCTGCCGTAGCGATGCGATTCGGCAGCGATCAGGATTTTTGTGCCGACGCCGTCAGTCGAACCGACCAAGGCACGCGACGGATCGCCGGGCATCGAAAACAGACCGCTGAATCCGCCGATGGCCCCGAGCTGACTCGGATGACGCCAGCCCGACGTGACCTCGCGGTAGCGCGCGACGGCGGCGTTTCCGGCCGAAATATCGACGCCCGCGCGAGCGTACGCGTCGCGCGCGTCCGCATCGCTCGACCGCAGGGGGGCCTGCTCCGACGGAAAACTCTTGTCCGAATACGCCATTTTCAAAGAACGCCGTTCCACTCGCTGAAAGGTTCGTCATGCAAATTCACGTTCTGTCGGGCGCTCCCGCCGCGCTCCGCGCCGGAGCGCTCGTGGTCCCCGTCTTTGCGGACGGCCGCCTCGACGGCGCCGCCGCCGCCGCGGACGCGGACCTCGGCGGAGCCATTGCCGACATTCTCGCGACGGGCGAAATCGCCGGCAATCCGAACGAGGTCGCGCTGGTCCACGCGGCCACGCACGCGACCAAACGGATTCTCGTCGTCGGCCTCGGTAAACGCGAGAAGTTCGACGCGTCCGCGCTCGCCAAGTACGCGGGCACCGCGGTGCGCTACCTCGGCAAACGCAACGTCACCTCGATCGCGATCGCGCTGCCGATCGAAGCGAACGGGCACACCGCACGCGCGGCCGCGTTCGTCGTCGAAGGCGCGTTGACGGCGACGATCGACAGCACGACGTACCGTACCGAACCCGACAAGCCGATCCGGCTCGACGAACTCGCGCTCGTCTCGACGGCCGGTTCGCACGAATTCGACAAGGCGGCGCTCGAGGCGGGCATCGCGCGCGGCCGCATCCTCGGCGAAGCGGTCAACGCCGCGCGCCGCCTGGCGCTCACGCCGGCCAACGACATGACGCCGACGCACATGGCCAAGGCCGCCGAAGAAGTGGCCAAAGCGCACGGCCTGGCATTCCACGCGCTCGACGAAGAGCAGATGGCCGCGAAGCACATGGGCTCGATCCTCGGCGTCTCGCGCGGCAGCGACGAACCCGCGCGCATGATCGTGCTCGAATACGCGGGCGATCCCTCGTCGAAAGAAAAGCTGGCGCTGGTCGGAAAGGGCCTGACCTTCGATTCCGGCGGCATCTCGATCAAACCGGCCGAGAACATGCACGAGATGAAGTACGACATGTGCGGCGGCGCGGGCGTCATCGAAGCGATGGCCGCCATCGCCCAACTGAAGCCGAAGATCAACGTGATCGGCATCGTCCCTTCGAGCGAGAATTTGCCCGGGCCGCGGGCGATGAAGCCGGGCGACGTTTTGCGCGCGATGAACGGCAAGACGATCGAAGTCATCAACACCGACGCCGAAGGCCGGCTGATTCTCGCCGACGCGCTCTGCTACGCGCGCGAACTCGGCGCGACGAAGATCGTCGACGCGGCGACGCTGACGGGCGCGATGGTGATCACGCTCGGCCACGCGGCGACGGGCACGATCTCCAACGACGACGCCTTCCGCGACCGCTTCATCGCGGCGAGCAAGGAAACGACGGAGCGCTACTGGCCGCTGCCGCTCTACGATGAGTTCTCGACCACCGTCAAAAGCGAGATCGCGGACCTGCGCAATTCGACGGGCCGCCCCGCGGGCAGCCTGACGGCGGCCGCGTTCCTGCAAGCGTTCGTGGGCGACGTGCCGTGGATTCACCTCGATATCGCCGGCACCGCTTACACGGACGCGGAGACGCCGTTCCTGGCGAAAGGTCCGACGGGCTATCCCGTGCGCGCGTTCGTTGCGTTCGCCGAAGATCTGGCCAAGAACGCCCACGCCGCCGGCGCGTCCGCCAACGGCGCCGCGACCGCGACCGTGAAGTAAGCCGCATGACGACGCGACGCGCAGCGGCGCGCGTGCTCGGAAGCGCCGTCGCCTGTGCGGCGGCGCTTTCGCTGTGCGCGACGGCCCAGGCCCAAGAGAAATTGCTCCACAATTTCGGCGCGGTCACGATCTCGCCCGACGGCACGCGCCTCGCCGCGATCGAAAGCGACGACGCGCCGGTCGACGGGGCGCCGACGACGCAACGGCTGACGATCCGGCCGCTCGACGGCTCGCCGCCGCACGTGGTGGCGTTGCCGTGCGGCAGTGACCCCGAGTGCGTGCCGTCGTCGCCGGCGTGGTCGCCCGACGGATCGAAACTCGTCTTTATTTTGCGTTCGCCCAAGAGCAAGCAGCGCGCGCTGTATCGGACCGATCGCGACGGCGGCTCGCTCGCGCAATTGCTTTCGTTCGACGGCACGCTCGGTGCGCCGCGGTTCGCGCCCGACGGGCGGCTCGCCGTGCTCGCCACGGCCGCGGCCAAGAAAGAGATCGGCGCGACGCAAGCCGGCGCGCCGATCGTCGGCGAAATCGGCGCGGCCCCCGACGAGCAGCGCATCGCCGTGCTGACGGCGACGGGTTCGCTCGCCTGGGCGTCGCCCGCGGATACGTTCGTCTACGAATACGATTGGAAGCCCGACGGCAGCGGCTTCGTCGGCACGGCCGCACCGGGCGACGGCGACAACAACTATTGGATCGCGAAGCTCTACGCCTTCGACGCGTCGAGCGCAACCGCGACCTTGCTCTACGCACCGCCGAACCCAGAGCGGCAACTCGCGCACCCGCGCGTCTCGCGCGACGGCAAGTACGTCGCCTTCATCGGCGGACTGATGAGCGACTTCGGCTCGACCGGCGGCGAAATCTACGTCGTGCCGATCGCCGGCGGCGCCGCGCGCGACGTGACGCCGGGCATGCCCGCGACCGCGACCACGTTCGAATGGGCGTGTGCGAATGCCGCGGCCGACCGCATCGATTTCGCCGCACTGCAGGCGGGCGTGCGCGACCTGCGCGCCGTCGACGCCGCGGGCGACGCCGCACCGCGCGCGCTGCGGCCGCTCGGCTCGGGCGGCTTCCCGTCGCGCGCTTGCGACGCGAACGGCACCGAGGCCACCGTCGTGCAAGATTTCACGACGCCCCCGGAGATCTACGCGGGAAGCGGCGGCACGCTGCACGCGCTGACCGCCGCGAACGCCGGCATCGCGCCCGAAGCCGCCGTGCGCAACGTCACCTGGCAGAGCGACGGCAACGCCGTGCAGGGCTGGCTGCTGGCGCCGCTTCACGCCGGCGCGGCGCGCAAGCATCCGATGATCGTGCTGATTCACGGCGGCCCGGCCGCAGCGTCGGAGCCCTTCTTCATCGGCCGCGGCACGACGCGCTCGATGCTGCGCGCCGGGTACTACCTCTTCTTTCCCAATCCGCGCGGCAGCTTCGGCGAAGGCGAGGCGTTCACGCTCGGCAACGTCAAAGATTTCGGCTACGGCGACTTGCGCGACGATCTGGCCGGCGTCGACGCGGTCGAGCGGATCGCGCCGATCGACGACGCGCGCCTCGGCATCACCGGCGGCAGTTACGGCGGCTTCATGACGATGTGGGCCGTCACGCAGACGCACCGCTTCAAGGCCGCAGTCGCCGGCGCGGGCATCAGCGATTGGATTTCGTACTACGGCGAAAACGGCATCGACGAATGGATGATTCCGTACTTCGGCGCGTCCGCGTACGACGATCCGGCGCCGTACCGCCGCTCGTCGCCGATCGAGTTCATCAAGAACGTGCGCACGCCGACGTTCGAGTACGTCGGCGAGCGCGACGTCGAATGCCCCGCGCCGCAATCGCTCGAGTTCTGGCACGCGCTCGAAACGCTCGGCGTGCCGACGCAACTGGTGATCTACGAAGGCGAAGGGCACGGCATCCGGCGGCCCGATCATCGCGCCGACGTGGCGAAGCGGACGCTGGCCTGGTTCGCGCGCTACCTATAGATCGACGCCGTGGGACTTCGCGTACTCGCGAAGTTCCACGGTCACGGTTTCGCCCGGCGGCAGGTGCCAGCCCGGCAACGGCATCGCGAGCGGCTTGACGTCCTTGGACGTGCCCGCGAACGGGTCGTCTCCGGGCGGAAAGCGCACGGGCCACGGCACGCTCTGCCGCTCGTAGGTTCCGTCCGAGAAGCGCACGTTGCAGGCCACGTAGTAGTAGTCCCAGCCGTCCTCGGTCCAGTCTTTGACCGGATCGCACAAGCCGTGGTGGTCGCGTTCGCCCGCCGTGAACGCCGCGTAGTCGGAGCCGTAGTGCTTGGTTTCGGGCGGCGCGCCCGCCGGCACGTCGAGCGGATCGATGCCCTTGCGATCGGCGTCGATCGCCTTGCCGAGATCGTCTTCGATCTTCGCGATCTGCTGCCCCGAGATTTGCGGCCGCTTGGCGGCCGCGCCCGCGGTGTTGGGCGCGCCCTCCGGCAGCGGGGCCGGGCGATGCTCGGGCGCGCGGGCCACGATCTTCGCGAGTTCGCGCGGACGCGGCCTGGCGCGTGCGACGGGTTGCGACGGGGCGGGCGTGCGGCGCGGCGCCGCAGCCGCGACCACGTGCGGCAGCGGCGGCTTCCTCGGCGGCACGACGACGAGCGGCCGCACGACGCGCTTCGGCCGCGGGATGTCGTGGATGACGATCGTCTCCTCGCGCGCCTCGGGCTGCGGCCGGCGCTCGAACGGCCGCCGCGCGTGGAACGCGAACGCGATGAGAACGACGTGCAGCAGCAGCGAAAGCGCGAGCGCGATCCGCAAGCGGCGAACGAGAGCGTCTCTCAGCGCAACCGGACCTTCTGCGCGCACGGGACCGCGTGGGGATGGGCGAAGACGACGTAGCCGAAGACGAAGATCGCCGCCAGCGCCGCGAAAAACGTCGCGCTATGGGCGCGCGCGGCCAAAGCCGGCGAGACGTGCAGCAGCGCGGCGACGTCCGTGACGAGCAGCAGGACGAACCAACTCACCGCCGCGGTGAGACCGATCGAAGGCCAATCCATCATCGGCTCCGGCAATCACGCTTCATGCTGCGCGAGGCTCAGTGGATGACGTGCACGTCGCGCACGGGCCACGGCGAGTGGCGCGTGTCGGCGATGCCGGAAATGGCGTCGCCGACGGAGAGCAACGCGAGCGCGTGCCTATCGGCGACGAACACCGGGCGCACGCCGCCGGGGGCCGTTTCGAGCGGCGCGTAGGCGACGGTCACCAGGCGATGGCTCCGGTCGATGCGCCGCACCGTGCCGAACAGCCGGACTTCGTAGGCGCGCATCGCGGGCTTCGCCGTGGCGGCCTGCACCCCGTGAGGCGCGGCCGCGAGCGCCGCGGCGAAGGCGGCCAGCATCCCCGCGCTACGCGCGCGCACGCTGCACCCAGGCTTCGACCGCGAGCGTTTCGCGCGGGATCGCGGCGCTGAGATTGCGGTAGCCGTCCTGCGTGATGACCACGTCGTCTTCGATGCGCACGCCGATGCCGCGATAGCGTTCGGGTACCGTCAAGTCGTCGGGCTGCAGGTAGATGCCCGGCTCGACGGTGAGGACCATTCCCGGTTCGAGTTTGCCGTACTTGTACGTTTCCTGGCGCGCCTTGGCGCAATCGTGCACGTCGAGGCCGAGCATGTGGCTGACGTTGTGCAGCGAGTAGCGTTTATAGAACTGATTGCTTTCGCGAAGCGCTTCTTCGGCCGTCGTCGGCAGGATGCCGAGCCGTTCGAGCCCGTGCGCGAGGACGCGCATCGCGGCGGCGTTGGGCGCCATGAAATCGTTGCCGGGCTTGCAAGCCGCGAAGCCCGCTTCTTGCGCGGCGAGGACGAGCTCGTAGATGTCCCGTTGTTCCCGCGTAAAACGTCCGGAGATCGGGATCGTGCGCGTGACGTCGGCGGTGTAGAGTTCGTTCGTCTCGACGCCCGCGTCGAGCAGCAGCAATTCTCCCGGGCGGACGGGACCGTCGTTACGCGTCCAGTGCAGCGTGCAGGCGTGCGCGCCCGCGGCCGCGATCGTTCCGTAGCCGACGTCGTTGCCTTCGACGCGCGCGCGTAAATTGAAAACGCCCTCCACGTAACGCTCGGTCGCGGCTTGCGGCAGCGCCTTGACGACGTCGTCGAAGGCGCGGTGCGTCGAGGCGATCGCGCGCTCGAGTTCCGCGATCTCGTACTCGTCTTTGCGCAGGCGCAGTTCCGAGAGCGCGGCCGCAAAGGCTACGTCGTCCTCGCTCGACGGCGCGATCGCCGCGTCGAGCTCGGGATCGACGCCGCGCAGCGCGCGCACCGGATGCGTCTCACGTTCGCGGGAGACGCGCTCGAGCGTTGCCGCGAGGCCGGCGAGCGAACGCGCTTCGAGCCCGAATCGCACCGCGCTTTCGGGAACGCCCAACCGCGGCCCGACCCACAACTCGCCCTTGACCCGGTCGGTGTAGAACGTCGAGTCGCTCTTGCCGGGGTTCGGTTCGACGAAGAGCACCGCGTCGTGACCGCCCGGTACGGGGAACATCGCGAGCACCGCGTCGGCCTCGAGGTTACCGGTCAGGTAATAGAAGTCGGTGCCGGGCCGGAAGCGGTAGGTCGTGTCGTTGGCGCGCACTTTCTCATGGCCGGTCGGCACGAGGAGGACGTCCCCCGGGAAGAGCGCGGAGAGCCGCTCCCGCCGGGCGCGGAAGCGCGCGGCCTCGGGCAGAGGCTCGACCGAGGTTTCGTTCGGCGCCCACCGGGTGACCATGAAGTCCAAGAGCGCCGGCGGCGGACCGTCGTCGTGGGGTGCGGTCTTGGGCACCGCTTCGGGCGATTCGGGGACGATGGGCAACGTCTCGCGCATGCTCCCGGACTTCGGCGCGGACGGGCTAACCGCTTCCCCGCGGCCGGCTAGTGTTCCGGGTCGTTCGATTTCATCAGCGCGTACGCCAGGCGCACGAGCACCGGCGCGGGCGTGAAGCGCGTGGCGAACGCGGTCGCGGCGTTGACGAACCCCGGGACGACCGCCGCGCGGCGCTTCATCGTCGCGTTCACGGCGGCGCGGACGACCGCCGCGCTCGACATCCGCACCATGCGCTGATAAAGCGTGGCCTGCTGTTTCGAGACGGCTAAGAATTCGGTGGCCGCGACGCCCGGCGAGACGACCGTGACCGACACGCCGCTGCCGCGCAATTCGTAGTTCAACGCCTGCGAGAACGACAGCACGAACGCTTTCGCGGCGGAGTAACTCGCGTAGAGCGGCGTCGGCTGGAACGCGCCGATCGAGGCGACGTTGAGCACGTAGCCGCAACGGCGCTCGCGCATGCCGGGGACGAGCAGTTTGCAGAGGTGGACGACGGCCGCGATGTCGACCTCGAGCATCGCGCGCTCCTTCGGCCACGGGATCGCCGCGAACTCGCCGTAGAGGCCGAGCCCCGCGTTGTTCACGAGCACCTCGAGCGGCGCGCCGAGCGCGCTGACCCGCTCGGCCAGCCGCTCGCGTTCGCTCTCGACGGCCAGATCCGCCGCGATCGCTTCGACGCGCCGGCCGTGTGCCGCCCGGATCTCCGCGGCGACGGCCTGCAAGTTCGCTTCGCGACGCGCGACGAGCACCAGGTCGTAGCCGCGGCGGGCGAACTCGCGCGCGAAATCGACGCCGAAACCGCTCGAGGCGCCGGTGATCAGGGCGAATGACGCGATTTAGAGAAACACCTTATCGCGCAGGTAATGCATGACGACGTCGACGGCTTCGTCGAGCGGCGTCGCGCCGGTGTCGATGACCAGTTCCGCATTCGTCGGCTCTTCGTACTCCTCGTTGATTCCCGAGAAGTCCGGCAAGTCGCCGGCGCGCGCGCGTTTGTAGTGGCCTTTCGGATCGCGCTCTTCGCGCACCGCGGCGTCGGCCTTCACGTAGACCTCGTGGAACGAGTCGCCTGCCGCGCGCCGCGCCGCGTCGCGGCCTTTGCGATACGGAGAGATGAACGCCGCGATGACGATCGTGCCGGCGTCCGCGAAGAGCGCCGCCACTTCGCCGACCCGGCGCACGTTCTCGTGGCGGTCTTCCGGCGAGAAGCCGAGATCCGCGTTGAGGCCCGAACGGATGTTGTCGCCGTCCAGCACGTACACGCTCGTGCCGCGCTCGAACAGGCGCCGCTCGAGTTCCATCGCGAGCGTCGATTTGCCGGCGGCGGGCAAGCCCGTCAGCCAGAGCACCGCGCCGCGGTGGCCGTTGCGGCGCTCGCGCGCGTTGCGGCCGACGAGGTGCCCGACCGGCACGACGTCCTTGTTCATGACGGTGCGCTCGACCGGTTCGAGAATCGTGCCGCCGGCGACGATGTCGATGCCGTCGAGAACGATGAAACGGCCGAGGCCCGGGTGCGCCGACACCGTGTCGAGCGGCAGCACTTCGCCGCTGGCGAAGACGACTTCGGCGACGTCGTTCGCTTTGGCGACGTCGGCGTCGGGCCGCTCGAGCGACTCGATGTCGATCACGCGATCGAAAGCCATCACCTCGACCGACGCCGTGCGCGTGCCGAAGCGGATGCGGTACGAATCGCCCAGCGCCAGCGGCTTTTCGCCTAGCCAGAGCAGCCGCGCGCGGAACGCCGTGCCGAGCGGCGGCGCGTGCTGGGCGTCCGCGACCACGTCGCCGCGATCGACGAACAGCGGTTTGTCGAGCGTGAAGCCGACGGATTCGCCCGCGAGCGCGGTCGCCTTCTCTTCGGCCGGGAACGTTTCGATCGTCGCGACGCGCGCCTTCTGGCGCAGCGGCGATACGACGATCTCCTGGCCGACCGCGAGCGTGCCCGATTCGATGCGGCCCACGATGATGCGCTGCAGATCGCGGCGCACGATGCCTTGCACGGCCACGCGCAGCGCGTCGTCGTCGACGCGGCGCTTGGCCGGCACGGCCAGCAGCGCTTCGAGCACCGTCGGCCCGTCGTACCAGTGCATGCGCTCGCGATCGCGGGTGACGACGTTCTCGCCGTTGCGCGCGCACGTCGGAATGAAAGCGGCGGGAACGATGCCGACCCGGTCGAGCAATTCGACCAGCTCCGCGCGCACTTCACCGTAGCGGGCGGCCGCGTAGTCGACGCGGTCCATCTTGTTGACGACCACGACGACGCGCGTGATGCCGATCAATTCGAGCAGCAGCGCGTGGCGCCGGGTCTGCTCGCTGACGCCGTCGCAGGCGTCGACGAGCAGCATCGCCGCGTCCGCGTCCGAGGCGCCCGTGACCATGTTGCGGAGAAATTCCTTATGGCCCGGGGCGTCGATCAGAACGACGTCGCGGTTGGCCGTGCGCATCCAGATGCGCGTCGTGTCGATCGTGACGGCCTGATCGCGCTCACTCTGCAGCGCGTCGAGCACGAACGACCATTCGAATTCGGCGCCGCGCTTCTCGCTGACGGCCTTGAGTTCTTCGACCTTGCCGTCGGCGAGGTTGCCCGTGTCGTGCAGCAGGCGGCCGATCAAGGTCGACTTGCCGTGGTCCACGTGGCCGACGGCGACGACGCGCAGTTGTGGTTGCAGTTCGATTTCGATCGCCATGCTTACATGTACCCGCTCGTGCGCAGCCGTTCGAAGGCATCTTCGGTCTCGTGATCCATCACGCGACCGGCGCGCTCCGGCTGACGCGTCGTTTCCAGCTCCAGGATGATTTCGTCGATCGTCGATGCGCTGGAAGCGATCGGGACGGTGATGTTCTTCTCACCGAGCGAACGGTAACGCATGCCGTTCTGCGCGAGATAGAGCGGGACGATGGGAATGTTCTCGCGGCGCGTGTAGCGCCAAATATCCGCTTCGGTCCAGTCGAGCAGCGGATGGATGCGCAGGTGGTGGCCGTCGGCGACGTCGGTGTGGTAGACGTCCCACAGTTCGGGCGGCTGATGCTTGACGTCCCACGCGCCGTCGGGCAGGCGGGGCGAGAACACGCGTTCCTTGGCGCGCGTCGCTTGCTCGTCGCGGCGGATGCCGACGATCACGCCCTTGTACTTTTCACGGGCGATCAGCGCGCGCAGCCCGGCCGTCTTGCGGGCGGCCGCGCGCGTTGCGGGCGGCAACGTCGGATCGATCGACGATTCCGGAGGGCACAGCTCGTTGACGTAATCGAGTTTCCACTCGCGCGTCAGCATGTCGCGGAACTCGTACACTTCGGGCAATTCCATCTCGGTATCCAAGAGAATCACCGGAAACGGTACGGTACCGAAAAACGCTTTCCGAGCGAGCCACAAAAGCGCGGTCGAATCTTTTCCCATCGACCAGAGCATACCAAGCGGGGAAACGCGGAAATAAGCTTCGCGTAAAATGGCGATCGAGCGCGCCTCGAGCTCGTCGAGAAGGTTCATCAGTTTTCTTTTTCCTTACGACTGCGCTGTCGATACGAATACGGTCGAGCGACGCATCAGTCCTGTGTTATCGAACCATTAAGCGATGCGAAGACGTGAACCACGTCACGAAATCGGTCGGCCGTAACGGCAGCACAAGCTTCGATCGTGCTCTCGATTTGTATCGGCAGGTCAACAGCGTAACATAGCCGGCCCGCCCCCGGCCAGGGTCGAGGCGTCACCTAGGACCGGCCGTCCGGCAAAACTGTGCGCTAAAAAGTCTTGACAGATCAGGCCGGAGCGGTCGCCACCGCGTCTTTTTCGTAGACGGGCGGCCCGTTGTAGGTTTCCGGGTACTCGCCGGTCAGGCAGCCCAAACACATCTCGCCGCGCTTGCGGCCGACCGCCCGCAAGAGGCCTTCCTTGCTCAGATAGCCGAGCGAGTCGGCACCGATCTTCTCGCGAATCTGGTCGACGGTGAAGTTCGCGGCGATCAACTCGTCGTGCGTCGCCATGTCGACGCCGAGATAGCAAGGATGGACGATCGGCGGCGAGGTGATGCGGACGTGCACTTCGCGCGCGCCCGCGTCGCGCAGCAGCTTCACGATGCGGGGCGTCGTGGTTCCGCGCACGATCGAATCGTCGACCACGATCACGCGCCGCCCTTCGAGCAGTTCGACGATCGGGTTGAATTTCAGATGCACGCCGCGCGCGCGCATCGACTGGTCGGGACTGATGAACGTGCGGCCGATATAACGGTTCTTGATCAATCCCTCGACGTACGGCAGCCCCGCCTCTTGCGAGAACCCGATGCCGCCGGGAATGGCCGAGTCCGGCACGGCCATCACGACGTCGGCGTCGGCGGGATGCTCGCGCGCCAATTGGCGGCCCATTTCGAGACGCGCCATGTAGATCGAGTGATCTTTCAGCACCGAATCGGGCCGCGCGAAGTAAATGTATTCGAACATGCAAAGCGCCTGGGGCTTGGGCGCCGGGATCTTGTCGACGTGCAGCCCTTCGTCGTCGATCCACATCACTTCGCCGGGATCGAGTTCGCGGACGTATTCGGCGCCGACGGTCGCGAGCGCGCACGATTCGGAGGCGAACATGTAGCCGCCGCCGGGGAAACGGCCGTAGCACAGCGGCCGCACGCCCCACGGATCGCGGAAGGCGTAGAGCGCTTTTTCGGTCGACATCACGACCGAATACGCCCCCTCGGCGCGCGCCATCACGTAACGGATCCGCGCGGTGAGGTCGGGGCCGGGCGCCTGCACGATCGCCTTGGCGAGCACTTCGGAATCGCTCGTCGCCTGCAGCACCGTGGCCGCTTGGAGCGTGCCGCGCAGTTCCTCGGTGTTGGTGAGGTTGCCGTTGTGCGCGAGCGTCAAGTCGCCGAAGGCCGCGCGTTCGAGCAGCGGCTGCGCGTTGACCACGATCGACGAGCCGGTGGTCGAGTAGCGGGTGTGGCCGACGGCGATGTAGCCGGTCAGGTTGCCGAGGATTTCCTCATCGAAGATGCTCGAGATGAGGCCCATCTCGCGATGGCACACGATCGTGGCTCCGTCCGACACCGCGATGCCGGCCGACTCTTGGCCGCGATGCTGCAGCGCGTAGAGCCCGAAGTAGGCGTGACGCGCGACTTCGGTGCCCGGAGCGTAAATGCCGACGACGCCGCACGCTTCGTGCAGCGAATCGCCGGCGGGCAGGGGCGCCTGGGCGTCGTAGCTACGCGCCAACGCGAGCCGCCGAGCCCAAGCCGTCAGTCATCCCGGCTGCGGCCGCCGAAGATCTGCAGCAGGGCGAAGAAAATGTTGATGGCGTCGAGGTAAATCGACGTCGCGAGTTCGATCGCCGTAGCACCCGCGCCGCCCGCTTTGATGCGGGCGAAATCGACCAGCACGAGCAGCGTGAACACGGCGAGCGTCAGCCATGCGTAGACGCCGGGGTGGAGGAAGTGCGTGAACGCCGAGATCAGTCCGACCACGACGAGCGCGAGCAGCGCGCCGAACGCGACGCCCGAGAGTTTGCGGTAATCGAAGCTCGTCATCGCGACGACCGCGGCGAGCGTCAGCATGCCCAAACCCGTCGTCGCGGCCGCGTCGGCGACGACGGCCGAACCGTCGACGCGCGCGTACTGCGCGATCGTCGGACCGATGCCGATTCCTTCGCAAGCGGTAAAGGCGTAAAACATGAGGACGGAAAGCGCGGGATTGCGGCGCGTCGCTTGGATGGCGATCAGGAAGCCGAATCCGATCAAGATCGCGACGAGCGAAGCGCCCGGCGGGAACCCTTGCGTCAGGTAACTCGTGACCGCCGTGACCAGAAACCCGGCGCCGGTTATGCCGAGAACCTGACCGAGGAGCGACGCGGTGGGGACGGCCGGGGCGCCCAACTGCGGCCGTCGATACTGCTGGTACATGGTACTCCTCACTACACGGGCGAGCGGAGGGGAGTTTCGACGGCGGCACCGATGTCGCTGCGGTAGCTCAGCGACACGCCGCTGCCGATCCGATGCGCGAGTTCGTCGACCGCGGCGTAGGCGTTGCGGCGCGCGGTCGCGAGATCCGGGCCGAGGGCGGCGACGGTAAGCACGCGCCCGCCGTTCGCGTCGACCGCATCGCCCCGCAACGTCGAGGCGCCCCAAAATGCCACGCGATCGCCGTCGAGCGTCACGTTGGCGGAAAGATCGCGCAGCGGCGTGCTGCTGCGCGGGTAGTCGGCGGTCGCCAGCACGACGCCGACGCAGGCCGCCCCGCCGACCCGGGCCGCGCTCTCGTCGAGGCTGCCGTCGGCGGCGCTCTTGAGCAGCCGCGCGAAATCGCCGTCGACGCGCGGCACGAGCACCTGCGTTTCGGGGTCGCCGAAGCGGACGTTGAACTCGATGACGTACGGGCCTTTCGCCGTCCACATCAAGCCGCAGTAGAGCGTTCCGACGTAGCGTTCGCCCTCGGCCGCGAGGCCGCGCGCGAAGGGCGCGAGCACGCGTTCGCGCACGACGTCTTCGTAGTCTGGCGGAAATCCGACGGGCGGCGAGTACGCGCCCATGCCGCCCGTATTGGGGCCGGTATCGCCGTCGCCGGCGCGCTTGTAGTCGCAGGCGGCGCCGAAGGGCGCGAACCGTTTGCCGTCGCCGATCGCGAAGACGCTGAGCTCGCGGCCGGCGAGCCGCTCCTCCAGCAGCACGGCGCTGCCGCCGCCCGGAACGCCCGCGGCGCCGTACCAGTCGCGCAGGACGGCGAGGGCACTGGCCGCGTCCGGCGCGACGACGACGCCTTTGCCAGCGGCGAGGCCGTCCGCCTTGACGACGCAGCCCCCGCTCCAGTCGGCGAGCGTCTTTTCCGCCGCCGTCAGCGAATGGACGACGCGCGCTTTGGCGGTCGGGATGCCGTGCCGCTCCATGAAGCGCTTCGAGAATACTTTGCTCGACTCGAGCCGCCCCGCCGAACGGCCGGGGCCGAAGGTCGCGATGCCGGCGTCGCGCAGCCGGTCGCCGACGCCCGCGGCGATCGCCGTTTCCGGTCCGAGGACGGCCAGCTCGACGCCCGCTTCGACCGCGCGCGCCACGAGCGACTTGCCGTCGGTCGCGGCCACGGGCCAGTTCGTGCCGCGCGTCGCGGTCCCGGCGTTGCCGGGCGCGGCGAACAGTTCGCCGCACGACGGCGAACGCGCCAAGCGCCACGAGAGCGCGTCCTCACGCGCTCCATTGCCGACGACCAAAATTTTCACGGTGCCGCGCTTACTCCCACTCGACGGTCGCCGGCGGCTTCGAGGTGATGTCGTAGGCGACGCGGTTGACGCCCCGCACCTCGTTGACGATGCGCGTGCTGATCCGTTCGAGCAGGTCGGCGGGCAGCCGCGCCCAATCGGCGGTCATGCCGTCTTCGCTCGTGATCGCGCGGACGGCCACCAGGTTCGCGTAGGTGCGGCCGTCGCCCATCACGCCGACGCTTTGCAGCGGCGTCAGCACCGCGAAATACTGCCAGGGCCGCGGGTCGAGCGCGGCGGCCTCGATCTCGCCCGTGACGATCGCGTCCGCAGCGCGCACCGTCTCCAAGCGTTCGGCCGTCACCTCGCCGAGCACGCGCACCGCGAGCCCCGGGCCCGGGAACGGCTGCCGCGCCACGATCGCGGGCGGCAAGCCGAGCACCCGGCCGACTTCGCGCACTTCGTCTTTGAAGAGCGCGCGCAGCGGCTCGACGAGTTCGAGCGCCATCGTGGCGGGCAAGCCGCCGACGTTGTGGTGCGACTTGATCTTGTGGCCCGCTTTCGAATCCGGCGTTTTCGACTCGATCACGTCGGGATAGAGCGTGCCCTGCACGAGGAATCGCACGTCGCCGCGCGCTTTGGCCCGCTCCTCGAAGATCGCGATGAACTCGTGGCCGATGCGAATGCGTTTCTCTTCGGGATCGACGACGCCGGCGAGGCGCGCCAGAAACCGCTCGCGCGCGTCGACGCGTTCGACGCTGAGGTGCAGCACGTCGCGAAAGGCGGCGACCACCGCATCGCCTTCGCCCGCCCTCAGCAGCCCCGTATCGACGAACACGCAGTGCAATTGCGTGCCGACCGCGCGCGCGACCAGCGTGGCGGCCACGGCCGAATCGACGCCACCGGAGAGCGCGCAGATGACGCGGCCGTCGCCGACTTGAGCGCGGATCTCGGCGATCTTCCGATCGACGAACGACTCCATCTTCCAATCGGGCGCGATGCCCGCGATCTCGTGCAGGAAGTTCGCGATGACGGCCTTGCCGGCTTCGGTGTGCACCACTTCGGGATGAAACTGCACGCCGTAGATGCGGCGCGCGGCGTCGCCCATCGCGGCCACCGCGCAGTTCGCGGTGCGCGCGAGAATCGCGAAGCCGGGCGGGGGCGCCGCGACCGTATCGCCGTGCGACATCCACGCGCGCGTGCGGCCGGCCACGCCGCCGAGCAGCGGCGAGGGCGCCGTGACTTCCAGCGCCGCCGCGCCGAACTCGCGATGCGCCGAGGCGACGAGCTCGCCGCCCAAGTCGCGCGCGATCAACTGCATGCCGTAGCAGATGCCGAGCACCGGCACGCCCGAGGTCAACACGGCCGGATCGATGCCCAGCGCGTCCGGAGCGAGGGTGCTCTCGGGACCGCCGGTCAGAATGATCGCGGCCGGCCGGCGCGCGGCGATGACGCTCCACGGCGCGTCGTGCGGCAAGATCTCGGAGTACACGTTGGCTTCGCGCACGCGCCGCGCGATCAGTTGACTGTACTGCGCTCCGAAGTCGAGGATGACGACCGTCGCGGGACGGACGCGCGCGCGGGCCTCATCGATTGTTGCAGTTGTCATCGGGTTGCGGCCGGACTTCCAGCCCTAGGTGACGATTTCCGCCAGGCGTCCGGCGTCGCGCGCCATCACGACCTCCATCGCGATGCGCTCGCCCACCGAAACGTCGCGCCCCCAACGGTACGCGCTGTACGGCGTGTAGCGCGTTCCGGGCGAGCCCGGGATGCGTAGCGAAACGTCGTAGACCACGAAATCCTTGGGCGGTCCCGCCGTGATGATGCACTGCAGCGCGAAGGGCCCGACGACGCCAGGCGGGTCGGCCGCGCGGGCGGCCGCGGCGAACCGTTCGCCCAGAGCGAAGGCTTTCTCCAGCATCGACTCGGTGAGCGTGGTCGCGATGTGACCCGCTTCTTCCATCCGCACGGGAATCGCGTGCGCCGAAGAGAGCGCTCCGGGCGGTAGCGAGCGGAGCCCGTCGAGATTGGTTTGGCGCCGCGTATCCGTGCCGAGCAATTCGAGTTCGCCGAGGATCGGCGACCAAAAGAAATTGAGATTGACGCTGGGACCGAGGGCGTATTCCTCGATGCGGGCGTCGCGGAGGCCGGCAGGCGTGACCATCCCCGCCTCGATCAGCCGCGTCGCCTGTTCCTCGTATTCGCGCGGCGACGCGCAGAGGAAGAACGCGCGCTCGAAGCTGACCGCCGCGTGCTGCGCCTTGACCATCACGAGCGTATCGATCGCGTCCGGCGAGGCGAAGGTGCGCGGATGGCGGATGCCCGCTCGGGCCAGCAGCGCGTACTGGTTTTCCGGCTCGTCGCGCTCTTCGGCGCGCAGTAAGCGGCGGTTGCCGAAGAACGGGACCGCCATGCCGCGTTCGATTTCGCCGTACGAGTAGCGCTCGTGCAGGTAGACTTCGAAGGACCGGTTGGCCACGAACAGGACGTGCTCGGCGAGAAGCCGTTCCTGCACGGCCGGCGCGAGCAGGTCGGCGAACGCCTCGAGTTCGAGCGTCGCGTCGACGCAGCCGCGCGCGGGCGCCTCGGTGCGCGCGAAATAGCGTGCGTAGGTTCGCTCGCGGCCGCGCGCGGTGATCACGAGGTTGCGCAGGCCTTGCGCGCGCGCGCCGAAGGCCACGTCGAGGGCCGAGTGGCTGCCGACGCAGGCCAGCGCGAGCCGCTTGGGATCGTAGCCCTCGAGCGCCGCGGCGATGCGCGGCTCCAAGGGAGAGCCTACGATGAGGCCAGCTCCTGCGCTTGGCGCGAGGCCGCGTACTGCACGAGCAGCAGCATCTTCAAGCGCTCGGCCGCGGCTTTGGTCTTGTCCGTCTGCAGGCGATGGAGCAACTGATAGGCGTCGAGCAGCGTTCGCGGCAGGGTCGTATCGTGCGGGTACTGGCGCTGCCAATCCTCGACCGCGTCGTCGACGTGCAAGGCGTCCTCTTCCATGCGATCGCCCCAGCCTTTGTCGAGGTAGCGGTTGATGCGCACCACTTCGTTGCGCACGCCGAGCGGCGAGTACTTGAGCGCGCCGAAATACTCGTCGGCCGGCGCCGTGCGCGTGAGGCGCAGCTCGTGCGGGATCGCGCTGACCCGCGCGATCAACTTGAGTTCGGGCGTGTGCGCGCGCCGGTCTTCGATCGTGCGGGCAGCGGCCCGGTCCTCGTCGCTGAAGCCCGGATCGGTGAGCGCGCTCGACGCGATCGAAAACATCTCCCCGAACTCGGGGTCGGGCACGCGCACGAGCGGCATGATCGGGTCCGCCGCGTGCTGCAGCATCGCGCTGCGATACGTGACGTCGCGGGTCAGGTTGAACGCCCGCAGATCGGCGACGACCAGGTACACGAGCGCGTCGCCGTCGCCGCGGAACTGGCGCGCGTCCTGGAGCGCGTCGTCTTCCGCCTGTCGTGCCAGCGCCGCCGGATCGTCTTCGACCTGCTGCAGGCGCGCGAGCAGATCGTTCGCCTTGGCGACGTGTTCGGGGTCGCCGTTTTTCGCGACGTAGTTCGCCGACTCGAGCACGTACCAGAGCGAGGCGTCGTCGTTGGTGAGCGGGTTATAGTGCAGCATCGTCGCGACGTCGACGGCGAGTTCGGCGACGTCGGCGTAATTGGGATCCGTCGGCCGGAAGAGCGAATAGGCGCGGCCCGCGTCGAAAATCGTCGTCTGGTAGTACAACTCGCTCGAGAACGGCCACGCCTTGCTGCTGCCCTCGTCGTAGGCTTTCTTCATGGCGGCGTAGAGCGCGGCGGGATCGGTCTCGATCGCCGCGGCGGCGGGCGGGCTCTGCGTCAAGCCCTGCGCCGCCACGAAAGCGGCGGCCAGCGCCGCGGCCGGCAGACGCTTAAGCAATTCCGGAATCATCGAGCACCGCGTGGAGGTTGTTGGAGAGCAGGGCGTTCTTGATCTCGCGCGCGATCCGCCGGCCCGTGGACATCGGTTCGCTGTAATTGAGGTACGAGTACGGCGAGCCGTCGATGAACGGATTGGTGCCCGCCACGATGCGCGCGGAAATCTCCATCACGTAGAATTGCGCGTCCGGCGTGATGATCGTTTCGATGCAGAACGCGCCGAACAGCCCCTTGGGCCCGCAGATCTCCTGGCTGACGCGCACGACGTCTTCGCCCATGCGATAGGCTTCGGCCAGCATCGATTCGCGCAACACGAGCGGCGAATTGCCGACGACGACGTAGCTCGGCTCGATGTTCATGTGCTCCTGCGCGGCCGCGGGGATGCGCCCGAGCGAATCGACGTTGGTCTCGTAGCGCCGGTCCATGCTCATGATCTCGAGCTTGCCCGTCAGCGGCGAATAGAAATAGTGGATGTAGGCGGGCACGCCGATGATGTACTCTTGAAGGATGTAATTCTGCCGCGCCAGCGCCGAGGCGTGCAGTTCGAAATCCTGGGCGTCGCGCACGAAGAGGTAGCCTTTGCCGCCCTGCGCGCCGTAGAGCTTGACGATGACGGGCCGGTCGATCTCGGCGCCCGTTTTGAACTGCCGCGGCACGATCAGGTTGGCGCGCGTCAGCCACTGACGCTGCAGCTCGCGGCTGGCTTCCCAGTCGAGCACGGCCTTGTTGCCGAAATACGGAATCGACATCTGCTTGTGCTGCTCGAGCGAGAGGTACGCCACGAACGAGCCGTGCGGCACGATGATGATCTTGCGCCGCTCGAGATCGGGCACGAGGTCCATGAATTGGCCGTAGTGATCGATGCCGATCACTTCGTCGACGAACGCGAACGAGCGATAGAGGCGCTCCGTCTCGCGGTTGGCGATGGCCAGGGTGCCGAAGCCCTCGTCCCGCGCGCCTTTGAGGATCTGCAACGCCGAATGCGAGCCGAGCGTGGCAATGGTATAGAAGTCGCTCGACTTCGCTTGGGCGGGCGTTCGCAACAGTTCGGGTGCAATCATGCTCGTATTGCTTTCTGAAACGCAGGGTTGCACAGCAAAGTTTCCGTCGCGGCCGCCACGGTCGCGTCGTCGGCCGGCGCGCCGTCGCGCCCCGCGACGCGCCACGCCTTGAAGCGCTCGTAGGCACGCACTCCCGGCAACGGGCGCCCGCCGATGCTGACCGTCCCGCCGGGCGGGGCCGTCGTCTCGCTGCCGCGTTCGTCGACCCACACCTCGCCCGCGCCCGGCCGGCCCGTCGCCCGCACGCGCAAGACGTGTTTGTTGGGGTTGAAGATCGTCTCGAAACCGCGCAGCGCGTCGACCAGCGCCTTGGCGCTGTCGTCCGCGACGTCGAAGCGATACAGATCGGTCCGCTCGAGGCCGCCCGCCGCGACGCCGAGCCGTTGCAGGGTCGCGAGCGCCGTGCGCGCTTCGTTGTCGGGGATGGAGAGGCCGATTTCCACGCAGAGGGTCATGCCGCCACCGCCCGGGCCAGCCCGACGAAGACGGCGATGCCGCCCGAGGGCGCGAGCATCGCGGCCGCGTCGCCGCGCGCCCGCTCGCGCGACGCATCGTGATGCATGAAAGTCCAGGCGTCCCGCTCGGGATGCGGCATGATCGCCAGGACGTTGCCGCGCGGATTGACGACCGCGGCCGCGCCGAGCGCGGACCCGTTTGGAACCGCCGCCGCCGTGAGGTTGCCGCGCGCGTCGCAGTAGCGGAAGGCCACGTGGCCGTCGCGCTCGAGGCGCGCGAGCGTCTCGGGCGGCGCGGCGAGTCGCCCTTCGCCGTGCGACGCCCAGGCGCCGATCACGGCATCCTTAGGAAAATCCCGCGTCAGCACGCAGCGTTCCGGCGGAATCGTCAGCCGTACGTGGACGTGCGTCGAGCGGAAGCGGCCGTCGGGACCGTTCGCGGCGAAGCCCGCTTGCGGGACGGTTTCGCCGCCGAGCGCCGGAGCGAGCCCGCTCTCGAGCAAGATCTGCGCGCCGTTGCAAATGCCCAGAATCGGCTTGCCGGCGGCGGCTCCTTCGCGCACCGCGACCATCAGCCGGTCGTGCGCGGCGATCGCGCCGGCGCGCACGCGGTCTTCGTACGCGAAGCCGCCCGGCAGCACGTACGCGTCGAACTTGCGGACCGCGTCGAGATCCGCGTTCCAGTGTACGAGTTCGGCCGTCGCGCCCGCTTCGCGGCACGCGCGCAGCGTTTCGTCTTCGGAATTCGTGCCGGGAAAGACGAGGACGCCCACGCACCCGCTCACGCGCCCGCCTCCGCGTAGAAACGTGCGAGCGGCGCCGACCACGCCGCGTGCAACTCGTGCAAGTCGTGCCGCGTGCGACGCGTGCCGTCGCTCGTGACGAGCGCGGCGTCGCCCGTCGTTTCGCCGATGCGGTGCAGCGCCACGTCGAACTCCTCGGCGAGCGCCGCGAACGCCGGCGCGTCGGTCGCTTCGACGACGAAGCCGCCGTACTCGGCGAACAGGTCCGCGTAGCGCGGCCCGCTGCCGAGCGTCCAGGTGCGCGGGTCGACGAGTTCCACGCCGATCGGGGTCCCCTCGAGCGTCGGAAACGCCATCTCGGCGAGCGCCGTCAGCAGCCCGCCGTCCGAAACGTCGTGTGCGGCCGCGACCAGGCCGCGCCCGTGCGCCGCCAAGAGCGCGCGCACTTCGCGCCTCGCGTGCTCGTAGTTCGGTTGCGGCAGCCGGTCGCGCACTTCCAAGATTTCGGCTACCGCCGAACCGCCGAGCGCGGTTTGCGCCAAGCCCACGAAGAAGAGCGCGTGGCCCGCCGCCTTCAGGCGCAGCGTCGCCGTGCGCGAGACGTCGGGGATCGTTCCGACGCAGGCGATGATGGGCGAGGCCGGAATCGCCGAGCCGCTCGCCGAGGTGTTGTACAAGCTGACGTTGCCGGAGACGAACGGAACGCCGAGTTCGCGCGCCGCGTGCGCGATGCCGTCGATGGCCGCGACGAGTTCCCCCATCTGCGAGGGAATTTCGGGGTTGCCGAAATTGAGGCAGTCGGTCAAGCCGGCGGGCCGCGCGCCGACCGCCACGACGTTGCGCACCGCTTCGCAGACCGCGAGCTCGGCCGCGCGCCGCACGTCGACGCGCGCGTAACGCGGGTTGCCGTCCACCGCCAGCGCCGCCGCGAGCGGCGCGCCCGGCAGCGGAACGATGACGCCCGCGTCGCCGTAGCCGCTCGGTACGGAGGTCGTGCCGCGCACGACCGAGTCGAACCGTTCGTAGATCGGCCGTCGCGAACACACGTCGCGGTGCGCCAGGACGCGGCGGAACAGGTCCCCTTCGTCGTAGTCGCGCCCGGCCGCGTCCGGCTGCACGCGCGCGGCATCTTTCAACGCGGCGTCGCGCTGGTTGGTCGTCGGGGATTCGTCCGACGGTATCGCGACCGGCTCGTAGGGGCGTTCGTAGCGGATGCCGCCCGTGAGGAAATCGATGTCGACGCGCATCACTTCCTCGCCGCGATAACGCAGCACGTACTCTTTGGCCGCGGTCACCGTCCCGACGACCGCCGCGCACGCGCGCACCGCGACCGCGGGCAACGAGAATTCCTCGTTATAAATCGCGAGCAGTTCGCGCGTGAACGAGGGCGGAACGACCCACGCCAGACGCTCCTGCGTTTCGCCGACCGCGATGACGGCCGGCGGCAAATTGGCTTGCGAGGTCGGGCAGCGGTCGAGATCGATCGCGGCGCCGAAGCCGCCGCTCGCGACCAATTCCGCCGTGCAGCCCATGATGCCGCCCGCGCCGAGATCCTTGAAACCCACGGTGAGCCCGCGCTCGCGCACCGCATCGAAGGCGCGATACGAGGCGCGCATGATCACGTTCTTGAGAAAGGGATCGGGCACTTGCACCGCGCCCTTGTTGCCCTCGGCGTCATCTTCGTCGAGGACCAGCGACGAGAATGCGGCGCCGCCGAAGCCGCTGCGATCCGTCGCTTTACCGACGAGCACGATATCCCAACCGACCGAGCCCGGCGGCGCGGCCGAATGGATGATCTGCGACTCCTCGACCAGTCCGAGCGCTACGACGTTCACCAAACAATTGTCGCGGAAGCCCGGCTCGAAGTAGACGTCGCCCGCGATGTTGGGCACGCCGATCGCGTTGCCGTAGGCGGCGATGCCGTCGACCACGCCCTGCGCCACGTAGCGGCAATGCGACTCATCGAGCGGGCCGAAGCGCAGCGGATCGGCGAGCGCGATCACGCGCGCGCCCATGCAGAGCACGTCGCGGACGATGCCGCCGATGCCCGTTGCGGCGCCTTCGAAGGGCACGACCTGCGAGGGATGGTTGTGCGACTCGTGCGCGATGACGATGCCGTACCGCTTGCCGTCGCACGTGCCCAAGTGCACGATGCCCGCGTCTTCCTGCGGACCCTGCATCACCGTCGGACCTTCGGTCGGCAAGCGGCGCAGCAAGGCGCGCGAACTCTTGTACGAGCAATGCTCGCTCCACTGCGCGTCGAACGCGTGCGCCTCGACGAGCGTCGGATTGCGGCCCAAACGTTCGGCGATGCGGCGCGCTTCGCTCGGCGCCAGCGCCAGGCCGTGCGCGCGCAGTTCGCGCTCGAGCGCGGCGTCGTCGCCCGCTTCGAGCACGTTCAGGTGCGACGCGGCGGCGGCGACGGCTTCAGGCAAGGGTGGCCTGCGGCGGCGGCGCGTTGAGCTGCGCGTCGGCGTGCAGCACGGCGGAGCGGGCGTTAGCCTGCACGAGCAGCACGCGCCCGAACATCACGGTGTCGTCGAGCGCGAGCGTCTTTGCCAGCACCAGCGCGAGTTCGTCCGCCTCGTATTCGGTCGCGTCGAACACGGGCGTCGGCGTGGCCGAAGCCATCATCGCCGCGACCTGCGGACCCGAGCCGACGTAGACGAGCCGCGCGAAGGTCGCGTCGAGCTGTTGCACCGCTTGCAGCACGTAACCCGGCACGAGATGCGTCGAAACCACGCGGCGCAGCGTCTGCAAGCCGAAGACGCCGAGTGCCCGCGCGACGGGATCGAGCAGCGGGACGCTCGCGGGCCCGTCGGCCACGAGCGCGACCATGCCGGGCCGCAGCGTCGGAAACGTGCCGGCCAGTTCGGCGACGGTTTCGTAGTTGATGCGGACGCGCTCGAGATCTTCGGGCGTCACCGTCGCGAGGTTGCGGTACAGCTGCTTGTCGAGCATCAGGTCTTCGCGGCCCTGCGGCCAAATGCGCCACGAATCGTTATCGATGACGTCGGCTACGACGAGGCTGCCGCGCCCTTCGCCGCCGACGAGCCGCCCGAACTCGATCTTGAGATCGACGAGCAACGTCTCTTTGCGCCGCCACGCGTGCGCCAAGATCTCGAAGGTGATGCGCGCGATCTCGCTCATCACGCCGAGTTCTTGCGGCGTCGCGAGGCCGCGGTGCACGATCTCGTCGGGCTCGATCAACGGGTCGTGGTTCGCGTCGTCCTTGAGGAAGAACTCCACCATGCGCGGCACGAGGATCGAACCCTTGGCGATGCCGGGCTTGCGTTTGACGAGCGAACCCGCCGCCACGCCCCGCACGACCACTTCGAGCGGAATCATCGTGCAACGGCGCACGAGCATCTCGTTGTCGTCGTCGTCTTCGCCGCCGGAGAGGTAGTGCGTCGGCAGGCCGCACAAGTTCAAGAGCCGGAAGACGCGCGCGGTCGTCTTGGCCGCGATGCGGCCTTTGCCCGCGATCTCGTTGCGGCGCGCGCCGTCGCCCGCCGTGATGCTGTCGAAGGCTTGCACGACCAGAACGTCCGGCTCGCCCGGTTTCTCGAAGAGCGCCTTCGTCTTGCCGCGCGTCACTTCGATGCCCTTATTCATGCGCGTCGTCCGCAAGGGTCCGCGGCCGCGGGAACGGCGCCAGCGTTTTGATGCGCGCCGCGAGCGCGCGCGCCCGTTCTGGCGCGTCGCCGATGTGATCGGTGGGATCGAGTAGCAAACGAATCTCCGCAGGATCGAGGAACGTCGTGAGCGCGTCGTCGTCGACGAGCAGTTGCGCGAGCGGATTGTCTCCGCCCTTGGCCAGTCGATCGTAGGCCGTCATCGCAGCCCCGCGCAGGGACTCGTGCAGCCGCTGGCGATCGCCGCCGGCACGTACCGCTTCCATCATCACCGCTTCGCTCCCCGCGAAGGGGCCGTAGGTCCGCAGATTTTGCGCGATGCGGCGTTCGTCGACGCGCAGGCCGTCGACGATCCGGCGCGCCAGCGCCAGGATCTCGTCCGCGCACAGGAACGCCTCGGGCAGAATGGTGCGCCGGTTCGCGCTGTCGTCGAGCGTGCGCTCGAGGTAGTTGGCGGCCGCGTTCTGCCACGCCACGTCGGCGTATCCCGGCAGCAGCCGCGCGAGCGAGCCGACGCGCTCGGAGAGGACGGGATTTCGCTTGAAGGGCATCGCCGAGCTGCCGACTTGCTTGGCGCCGAAGGGTTCGAAGAGTTCGCCGAATCCCGGAGACGAGAGCACGCGCACGTCGGCGGCAAACTTCGAAAGCGACGCGCCGAGGCCCGCGAGCGCGCCGAGCACCAGGTAATCGAGTTTGCGCGGGTACGTTTGCGTGGCGACGTCGCGCGCCGTCAGATCGAATTCGGCGAGCACCTCGTGCTCCTGATCGCGCGCGCGCCGGCCGCTGCCGCGCAGCAGCCGCTCGTACGAGGCCGAGGTCCCGACGGCGCCGCGGATGCCTTTGGCGCTGAGCGCGGCGTAGACCGCGCGCAAATGCGTCTCGTCGATCAGCAGATCTTGCGCGTACGCCGCCAAGCGGTAGCCGACCGTCGTCGGCTCCGCCGGCTGCAGGTGCGTGTACGCCATGCACGGCAGCGCGGCAAACTCTTCCACGCGCGCCGCGAACGCGCCGAGCAGGCCGTGCAGCCGTTCGCCGAGCGTCGCGAGCGCGAGCCGCATGCGGTACGTCTCGACCGTGTCCTCCACGTCCATCGAGGTCGCACCGAGGTGAATCTTGCCGCCGCCGACGGTCGCCTGCGCGGCGAAGACGCGAATCTCCGCCATCAGGTCGTGGCCGATCTCGCGCTCGATCGCGTGCGCCGCGGGGATATCGATGTCGTCGCGGTGGGCGGCGATGTCTTCGAATTCGGCCTCGCTGACGAGCCCGCTGCGCATCTGCGACCGCGCCAGCGCCACCCACACGGCTCGCCAGAGCCGCCGCCGTTCGCGTTCCGAGAAAAGTCGACGCATCTCGGCGCTGCCGTAGCGCCAGGAGAATGGCGAGGCGTAGGTCGTGTCGTCCATCTCCTGACCGCCGATTCGCGCCGCGCGTCCGGGCGGCCTTGGCGCGCGTGCCGCTACGCCGCTATTGCGTGCCCTGCTCCGCGTAGATGTAGTCGAGCGACAGGACGTTGCCCGTCGAATTGGTCGCGGTCAATTCGGGAAAACCCAGCACGGCGTACATGCTCAGCGGTTCGAGCGAGGTCGGCGTGAACTGACCCGTCGCGTTCGCGGAAGCCGCGGCGTCCTGCAGCGTGCCCGGCACGCCGTTCAACGAGAACTTGCCGCCCGAATACGTCGTGGTGTACGCGCCCGAGAGCGCGCCGTAGGGCGGCAGGTCGCACACGTAGCGTTCGAACGATACGGTCAGACTGACGATCGGCACGCCGGCCGTCGCGCAGCCGACGCGCACGTCGAACTGCGTCGACCCCGTGCCGCCGACGAATTCCACGGCGACCGCGGGATACGTCGGCTGCGGCAGCGGCGAGGGCGCCGGCGTCGGCGGAATCGGAACCAGCGGATTCGCGCCGCCCTGGAGACCTTCGAACACGACGACCGCGCCGTAATTGATCGGCGAGATCTGGCCCGGGCCCGTAGGCGGCATCACCAGGCCATTTTGGCCGTTCGCCGTACCGATCGGCCCGCTATACGCGAAGAGAACGTTCGCGCGATTGTTGCCGGCGAAGGTAATCGCGTGCGAGCCGGGCGGATTAGCCGGCAACGTCGGGTACGAGCCCTTCGTCGGGATGTCGGCGCCTGCGTCCGCCGCACTTTGCGCGTCGGTCGCGGCCGTGTTGAATCCGGTGTAGCTCGACGCCGGTCCGACGATGCCGCCGTCGATCAGCATGCTCGGAACGGTGCCGCCCGCCGGCGCCTGGTTGTTCACCGCGCCGCCGCCCGGCGCGCCCGCCGTGCCGTTGAGCGCGCCGCCGGGGGAAACGCCCGTGCCGTTCGTCGTGCCGCACCCTGCAACCGCGACCGCCACGAGCGCGATGAGGACGAGCGGCGCAAAAAGAAAACGCATTAAGAAATCCTCAACGTTTCGCAGGGGTCGACGCGAGTTCGAGCCGACTTTTGCGTGCCGCGTCCGCGCAATCCTGTCGCGATCGCGCGCCGTTCACGATTCTCGCGAAGCGGCCGCCGTTAAGAGTTCGACCACGATGCGTTCGTCGTCGGCGCGACCCGTGACCACCGCTTCGAAGCCGCGCACCGCGCGCTCGAAACCCAATCGCGCGCGCCGTTCGCCGACCGTGCGCGCGAGCGGGATCAGTTTGTCGCGGCGCCACGCCGCCTTGTTCGGCAACGTGCCGCCGGGCCGCGCCGCTTCCCACACGAGGATGTATTCTTGCGCGAGCGCGGCGAGCAGCGGGATCGCCGCTTTCTTCGTATCCGACGCAAAGAGTTCGTGCGCGAGCTCGAGCGCCTCCGCCGCGCGGCCCGCGACGGCCAAGCTCGCAAACTGGTAAGCCCGCACGTCCTCTTTAACGATGGTTTCGCGCAGCACGGCCTCGAGCGTGATCGGGCTGCCGCCCAAGGCCAACTTTTCGAGGTCGGTCCGCAAACCCGCGAGGTCCGAATCGCCGCGCAAGAGTTGGGCCAGCGCCGCGGGCTCCGCCGACATCTCGAGTTCGGCGAGGACTTCGCGGATGAAGCGGCTGCGCGCCTCGGCCGATGCCGTCGTGTCGATGCGTAGCGCCTCGCGCCCGAACGCCTTCGCGATCGGTTCGGGCCTCTTGCTCGCGGGCGACACGAGGTCTTCGAGCACCAGCGTGTTCCCCTCGGGCACGCGCGCGGCCACGCTCGCCAGCGCCCGGCGCGGATCGGCGCGCAACTCGTGCACGCCGCGCACGACGACGACGCGAGCGTCGCCCAAAAACGGCAGCGCCGAGACGGCGGCTTCGATCGCCCCGAACGACTCGTGCTCGGTCGCGACGAAACGGTCGAGATTGAGCTCGCGTTCGGCGGGAGCGAGCAGCCGCTCGACGACGGCGGCGCACGCGCGCTCGGCCAAGAGCCGCTCCACGCCTTCGATCACGACGATCTTGCCGATCTTGGGGCTCTTATCGATAAAGTCGTAAAACTTCATGCCGGCGCGGCGGCGCCGAACGGCGGCAACGCTTCGAGTTGCCCGAGCGACGCAGCATAGGGCGCGCGAGCCACGCCGTACTCCGTGACGATCCCGGCGATCAGTTCACCGGGCGTCACGTCGAACGCCGGGTTGAACGCGGCGAAGCCGGCCGGCGAAGCCGTCGCGCCGCCGAAACCGCGCACTTCGTCGGGCGATCGTTCCTCGATCGCGATGCCGGAACCGTCGGCCAAGGAGAAGTCGATCGTCGAGCGCGGCGCCGCGACGTAGAACGGAATGCCGTGGTGCGCCGCCGCGATGGCCGCGGCGTAGGTGCCGATCTTGTTCGCGGTGTCGCCGTTGCGCGCGATGCGGTCGGCCCCGACGATGACCGCGTCGACGCCCTTGAGGCGCATGGTCGCGGCGGCGGCGCCGTCGACGATCAGCGTGGCCGGAACGCCGGCGTCCTGCAGCTCGTAGGTCGTGAGCCGCGCGCCTTGCAGCAACGGCCGCGTTTCGTCGACGAAGACGTGGACCTGCTTGCCCGCGGCGTGTGCCGCGACGATGACGCCGAGCGCCGTGCCGCCGCCGCCCGTCGCGAGCGGCCCCGTATTGCAGTGCGTGAGCACGACCGCTCGTTCCGGCAGCAGCGCCGCGCCGTGCAGGCCGATCGCCCGGTCGACCGCGCGTTGTTCCTCGTGAATCGCTCGCGCCTCGTCGAGCTCGCGGCCGGACGCGGCCAAGACGCGGTCGACGGCCCACGCCAGGTTGACGGCCGTCGGCCGCGCCGCGCGGATGCGCCGCGCGGCGGCGAGGAACGTCCGGTCGTCCGCATGCAGTCCGCGCGCGAGCGCGACGCCGTACGCGCCGAAGATGCCGATGCACGGCGCGCCGCGTACCGCGAGCGTGGCGATGGCCGCGACGACGTCGTCGACCGTCGTCGCAAGCGCGCGCGCCACCTCGCGCGGCAGCGCGCGCTGATCTACGTATCCGACGCCCGCCCGCTCGCCGGCGCGCGCCTCGGACCACCAAACGACCTCGAACCCCACGCCCGCGAACTTCGCACGGCACGCGCGCGAAGCCTCGGGCGTGCGGCGCTAGCGCGCTGCGGCTTGCGGCGTCAGCGACGCGTAGCAGGTCCGGCAGTAAATCGGCCGGTCGCCGCGCGGCTTGAACGGCACGGTCGTCGCCGCGCCGCACTGCGCGCACACCGCGTCGTAGGCTTCGCGCGAAGACGAAGACTGGGCGCGCGAGTTCTTGCGCTGGGTGCGGCAGTCGCGGCAGCGCTGCGGTTCGTTCTCAAAGCCTTTTTCCGCGTAGAACTGCTGATCGCGAACGGTGAAGGCAAAATTGTTGCCGCAGTCTTTACAGACGAGCGTTTTATCTAGCACCGGGGAGCCCCCCAAATAGGACAATAAGGCGTCGCCGTACGGCGGCGTCGGAGTTATCGCGAGTATAGGCCAACCGGGCCGGGAAAAGCAAGTAATTTTCGCCAGCCGGCGCTCGGGACGTTAGTTTTCTACTTTATTGAAGGTTGAACCCGGCGACCGAATCGACGCTGCCGTCGAAGACGAACGTAAAACTGCCCGTACTGTAACCGTACGCGTCGAGGACGATCGACGCGGGCGAGATCGCGGAAGCCTTCTTAAGTAGGTCGGTAACCGTGAGGGTGATGCTCCCGCCGCCGTTTCCGCACGTGCCCCGGACCTCGACGCCGTCGAGCGGGTCGGCCACGTCGATCGAACAGCCCAGCGGCGAGCCGCTCGCGTCGTAGGTCTCCGTGGTCGCGATCGGCTTCGGGAGGTTCGCCGAGGTCGAGCGGTAGCCGAACGGCGAGATCGGCCCGAGACTCAAGGTCGTCGCGCCGTTCGCGAACGGGTACGGCGGCGCCACGGTGGGGACGATGCCGCCGTTGGTAACGTCCACCACGAACTGAGGTGCCTGGTCCGTCAGCGACAGGGCGCCTCCGCCGCCCGCTTGCGGCGTCGCCGATACGGCGAAATGGTCGACCGAGCCGAGCCGCCCGAGGTAACCGGCCCCGAAGGAGGCGGGCGCCGGAAACGAACCGCCGAGATTCGCCGCGCCCGTCGTCGAAGCCGTGCCTTTCTCCGCGACCGCGAAGAACAACCCGAACGGCGTGAACGTCGCCGGCGCGGGCAATCCGGTCGGGAAAGTCGCCGGGAAGGTTCCCGGCGCCGGCTGCGCGGGCGGGTTGGTGAAGCTCGCTCCGTTCGCGATGATATTGCTCACGAGATTCGCCGTGCCGTCGCCGCCCCGGTAGATCGTCACCGCGATTTGATCGGCCGCCACGAGGACGCCGCCCGTCCCGAAGACGGGATCGTTCGCGTTCGAATACGTCAACTGGTAACCGTAACCGGTCTGCGACCCGCCGCTCGCGGCCCCGTATTGCATCACCAGAATCCGGAACGGCGACATCGAGCACGTGGCGTCGTTCGCGGGATAAAACGCCGTCGTGACCAGCGTCGACGTTCCGATCTGATTGGAGAACGACGTCGAGGCGCTGTGCGTGGCCGGATCGCACGCGGGCGTCGGATTGGGCGGCAGCGCGACGAACGCGGGGCCGATCCCCGGCCGCAGATACTCCTCGTAAAAGAGCGCAGTTTGCAGGGCGGTGAGCGCGACCGTCAGCGCGCCGCGCGAAGCGCTGACGACCGTGGTCTGCAAGGGAGCCGACGACGGCGTCGCCGCAGGCGTGCTCGACGAACCGCCGCCGCCGCTGCAGGCAGCGGCGCCGCACAGCGCGGCGCACGCGAGCGCGCCACGCAAACCAGCGGCGCGCATCGTCACGGACCCGTCAACGAGTAGTTGCTCGTCACCGGAGCGGAAGTCGTGACGTCCGCTTGGCCGGCGGCGTTCGCGATCGTGGGCGACGCCGTCGTGCTCTGCGGATACGACGCTTCGAACGCCGGATAATCGAAGCCGACCGCCGACGCCGTGAAACTGTGGTTCGACGACGCGTTGGGCTTCTGATCGTCCGCCGCGGTACAGAACGTGTCGGTGGGATTTCCCGACGAGTCCGGCGGGCCGAGCTTCGAAGAGAGCAGCAGCGACTGCGGTCCGGTCTGGCGCGTGAGCAGCGAGAAGTGGCGCGGGGCGAGCGTCAAGCCCGTCGACGGATCGAGCGAACAGGCGGTGGCGACGACCATGACGAGCGCCTCGGTCACGCCCGAGGGCACGTTCACGGTCACGAGCGCGCTGCCGTCGTTTTGCGGCGAAACGACCGGAGTCGAGAACGCGGGCAACGGCGTCACGCCGGAAAGCTTCGCGTTCGCGTCGGCGTGCGCGTACTGCGTCGCCGTGCCGTTGATCGAATACGCGACGTCGAGCGAATACGTGCCCGCGACGGGCGTCACGTCGTCGAAGTCGAGAAAGCCGAGCGGGTAGCCGATGAAGCCCACCGGCTGGCCGTAGCCTTGCGGCGCGGGCCACGCGGGCGGCCCGCCGTAATACGATTGCTGCACGACGCCCGGCAGGCCGAGGCCGCCCGCCGGACACGGCACCGAAATCTGCTTCGGCAGCGGCGTGTATTCGAAGCCCAGCGTTTGGCCGTTCGACGTCGGACCCGTGCCGTCCAATTGCGGTCCGCAGCCGTCGAATCCGAAACCGAGCGAACCCGGGAACGCGATCGAGAACGCCTGCGTGTCGATGAAATTCAACTGGTCCAAGCCGTCGCCGAACACGCCGAATTCGGTGGCGAACAGGGCGTTCGGCGGCGGGACGTACGGGTTGCCCTGCTGCGCCTGCAGGGCGGCCGCCTCGAGCGCGCCCGGCGTAATGCCGGTGATGGAGTGAAACGACGCGTTGTTGGTCTTGAACGTCGCGGGACCCGAGAGCGTCGGCGTGTTCGTTGCGGTCGCGTTTTGCGCGTTCGACTGACGGAACGTCGCGACGACGTTCAGCCCGACCAGCGATTTGCCGAGCGTCGTTCCGATCGTCGCGGTGCCGACGGCGAATTTCAACGTGAACGAGCCCGCCGCCGCGGCGGACACGGGCGGCGCCACGCCGACCTGGCCCGTCGTGCAGCCGGCCACCGCCGGCAGCGTCGCGAGGGCGGCGGCGCGACGCAGCGCGCGCGAGAGAGCGCTCGTCATCGCAGTTTCGCCTGGACGTAGACCCGAATCGCGATCGGCGGCTGGTTCGGGAAGACGATGTACGGCAAGTACGACGAGTTTCCGACGCCGGTCGCGGGCGTGCTCGACGGCAGCTTCGCGGTCGGCGCGCCGTAGTAGTAGTTGCCCGTCGAGACGGGGACCGCGACGCGGGTGTAGTTGACCGTCGGCACGTCGGCCGTTTGGTCGAAGAGATTCGTGATGGCGACCCCGTACACCAGCGACGTGTTCGGCGGCGCGAGTTCGACCGTGAGATCCGTGTCGAAATTCGCCTTCGAGCGCAACGTGCCGGGACCAGAGTTCAGCGATTCGGTGCCGCGCGTCACCGAGATGTTCGGGTTCGAGACCGTTCCCGGGTTCTGCGGGTTGACGATGGCGTTGGCGATGATCGCGCCCTGCGTGCCGCCGACGAGCGCGTCCGTGAGCGGGACGTACACCGGAACGCCGTTGTAGTCGAGCGCGTAGTAGATGCCGGCGCCGTACGGGTAACCGTAGCGATACCGGATGACGGGATTGACGCGCAAGCCGCCGTGAGATTTGTACGTGAGCCCCAGCGTCGACTGCAGCGGCGAAAGCTCGGGCGAACGGTAGGTTTCGCCCAATTGCAGCGAGGCCGTCGGCAGGTACGTGCCCGGCGGATCGTTGCCTATTTGATTGATGTACGTGGTCGTGAACTGGTACGACAATCCGTAATCCCGGAAGTGCGTCACGTCGAACTCGATGCCCGCCGCGGTCTGCTGGCCGAGGTTCGAGTACACGAGCGGGCTTAAGTCCGCGACCTCCGAGAGCGGGTCGAAGCCGAGCAGCGTGCGCGTCTGCTCGACGACGTCGTACCCGCGGCGATAGAACGGCGTGAGCTTGAAGGCCGTGCCGTCCTTGAACTCGTGCGAGTAGCTGAGATCGTAATTCGTGAAGGTCGAGCCGCGCAGCGGGTACGTGCTCGAGTTCTGCAAGCCGAAGATGTAGTTGCGCTGCAGCCAGTAGAGCTGCTCGGCGTAGTTCGCGCAGGGCTGGTTGCCGACCACGGTCAGGACGCCGTTGGAGACCGAAGGCGTGCCCGGGCCGCAGTACGTCGCCTGCGTCGCGCTCGGCCGCAGCGGATCGAACGGTCCCTTCGAATTGTCGTAGGACGGCACGTTATTGAAGGCGTTGTAGACGCTGCGATCGACGGCCGTGCCGATGAAGGTCGGCAACGGGATCTCGAGCGTTCGCCCGTAGTTCGCGCGAATCGCGTCGTGTTGCGTGATCTGCCAGCTGATGCCGCCGTGCGGCTCGTAGAGCCGCTGGTGGCGGATGCCGTCGATCGCCGGCGGATTCGTGGGGTCGTTCGGAACCTGAAAATTATAGCCGTCCAAGCGCAGTCCGGCCAAGATCTTGAGCTTGCGATTGGGCGAGTACGTGTCTTGCAGGTAGAGCGCGTAGCTCTGCTGCTTCGCCGTGGGAATCTCGGTCGCGGGCGGAATCGGCGGCGGGTTGCCGTTGAAGAAATGGCCGAGGTAGCCGCACAGGTACTGGCCGTTCGGATTGCCCGAGTTCGGCGCGAACGGCGTGCCGCGGCAGCCGGTGGTCAGCGCGTTCGGCGTGATGAAATCGGGCACCGGCGAGGTCGGCAGCGTCGTGGCGATCTGGCCGCTCACGAGCGCCACGTCGCCGAAGGCCGGCAAGTAGTCGATGTAATCCTGAGTCGTGCCGTACGGCACCGCGAACTCGTAGCGGCCGCCGAGTTGGAACGAGTTCTTATCGAGAACCTTGGTGAGATCGCCCGAGACGCCGGTGCGCGTTCCGCCGTTCTGCGGCACGAAGAGCCCTTGCGACGCCTGGAACTGCTGCTGGTCGCTCAGCGTGCGGAAGAATCGCAGGCCGAGCGCCGTCGTCGCGTTGAGGGCGTTGTTGTACTCGATCTTGAACGCGGTAAACGGGTTGTAGGCGGTGTCGGGCCCGTAGAGCGGGCCGCCGGGCGTGCCGCCGGGATACTGCGCGTACACTTGCGAGGCGATCGTGTTTACCGCGGCCGCGTGGCTGATGCAGGGCGAGAGCGGATTGGGAATTTGCGGCGGCTGGCACGCGATCGCGTTGATGTAGTTGCCGTTTTGTCCCACGAGCGGATACGAGAGCGAGAGATAGCTGCCGTAATTCTGCGGGACGGTGACGTCCTGACGCTGGTAAAACAATTGGATCGATTGCGCGCTGTTCTTGCCGAACTTGAAGACCAAGTTGTCGAGCACGTCGCGCGTGTTCTGCGCCGCCGTGTTGAAGAATGCCGACGTGTAGAGCGTCCCGAAGTGCGCGTTGACGTTGCTGTTCGCGTTCGGGTCGGGCGTGATCGCCGAGGCGCCGATGCTGCGCGGATCGATGCCGTAGGGACCGTACTGGTAGGCCTGATCCTCGCTTAAGATGCTGAAGTAATTCGAGACTTGATGGTTGTCGCCGAACGTACGGCCGTCTTCGAACGAGTACTGATGCACGTTGCCGAGCACGCCCAGTTCGTAATCGAAGCTCGTGAAGGCCGGGAACGTGCCGCGCTTGATCGTGAAGGCGATCAGGCCCGTGCCGGTGTCGCCGTGCGTCGAGTCGCCGCCGCCGGGGATGAGTTCGAGCGAGCCGACGCCGTTGAGCACGTTGAGGTTGCCGACGTTCGAGAAGCGGTTCGTCACGCTCTGCGACGGCGTCGTATAGTCGATCCCTTCGACCTGCGTCGAAGTTTGAAAGCTGAAGCCGCCGCGAATGAGCGGCGTGCCGCTGCGGTCGACCGTGACGCTCGGCAATTCGGAGAGCAGCGCGGTCCCGTTGGTGTTGAACGACTTGCCGAGCAACTGGTCGATGCCGGCGGAATTGACGGTGTAGCGGTCGACCGTTTGCTGCGGCTGAAAGGCGCTCGTGACGCCGCGCGCGCGCACGAGTCCGATCGTTCTGAGCCCCGGTGAGAGTTCGGCGGTGACGCGGTATGCCTCGTCGGCCGTCACCGTCGCGCCCTGCAGCAGGTAAGCGTCGTGGCCCGGCGCCTGGATGCTGATCGAGTAGGTGTCCAGGACCACGCCCGCGATCGTGAAGCGGCCTTTGGCGTCGCTCGTGGTCTTATAAGAGCCCGACGGCGCGACGGCCACGATCGCGGCGCCCGCGATGGGGGCTTTGGTCTTCGCATCGACGACGGTACCGACGATCTGGCCCGTCGAGGCGGCGAGCGCCGGCCCGGCGTGCAGGCCGGCGACGATGGCAACGGCGAGCATCAGGGCCCGCTGGAAGCGCGAGAACGTACGAATCGGGCCGTCTCCAGACGCGTAAAAAGCCGGCCGGTCTAAGCGGCCACTGCAAAGTGAATCTCTTATTTTTCTCTAGGGTCGGAAAACCGTCACATCATTCGAAGCTTCGAGCGAACCCGAGGCCGGTCAGGATATGGACGGCATGCGGCAACGTTCGCGCCCCGAGCTTATCTTTGGCGGCCGTCAGCAAATGACCGACCGTACTCTCGGAGAGAACCAGGCGTTGCGCGATCTGCGCTCGCGTATTTCCCGTCGCCAGAAGAGCGAGCGCCGCCTCTTCGTTCGCGGAAAGGACGCTGATCGGATCGCGCTCGAGAACGGTCATCGTTAGTGCGGTACTACTTTCGCGAACTGGATATGCCTCTTGCTCACCAACAGTGCAGCACGGAGGTTATGACTACTTTAGTACGGGGTTAAGAGAAACGTAACGAGCGCACACCTTACGAAGCGCCCTTCCGGGCGGGGCTAATCTAGCCTTGCCGCGGAACCGCGGGCCCCGTTACAGTACGCCCGTGCGCTCCGCCCACACAGAGGGCTCTCAAGGCGCATGCCCGTTACTCGCTCCACATCTTCACTTTGTGAAGGAGATACACGTGTTCTTCATGAGCACCGCCGCTCGCACCGCTCTTAAAGCAGTGCCGATCCTCGGCTGCGCGACTCTCGCTTTGACCACGGCGTCGCCCGCCGCGACGACCGTTCACGGCTTCGCGCAGGCCTCCCAGAAATTGCCGATCGCGAGAGCCTTCCACAAGCGCGGATTCGCCGGATCCGGCGGAACGCTGTACGGCGGCGGCGCGACGCTGCCCGCCGCGGCCTACCTCGGTCCGCAGGCCTTCTCGTGCAATCCCGGCACGGTTCCCGACGTCTGCCCGGGCACGACCGCTAACGGTTCGGTCCTGTTTCAGGTCACCGCCGCCGGCAAACCCGACGCGGGCGACTCCGTGCAGTACTGCCAGACGGGCAGCGGCTACGGCCGCGGCGTCATCGAGATGACGAATCCGCCCAACGGTCCGTGTGCGGCGCTCGGCGCCTCGCCGACCGGCTTCGGCATTCCGTCGAGCTCGCAAACGTACGCCGACTTCGCGGGTTCCGACGTTCCGGACTCGCAGAGCGACGTGAACAACCAGGCGGCGCACAACTCGGGTCGCGGCGAACTCGTGCAGATGCCGTACATCGCGGGCGCCGTCGCGCTGCTCTACAAGAATTCGAACCTCGCCAATCACGCGCAGCTCCAACTCTCGGTCGCGACGGTTTGCGCGATCGCTGACGGCCAGATCGTCAACTGGAACCAGATCCCGAAGAATCCCGCGAAACCCAGCGGCCCCTTCTATGCGAGCAAGCCGCTCACGCTCGTCTATCGCTACGACGGCAGCGGCACGATGTTCTCGTTCGGCAATTACGTTTCGGCGACGAACCCGAACAACCCGAATCAGAACTCGCACTGCCAGCACCAGACCTTCGGCCTGAGCCAAGTGTACGATCCGTTCAATAACAGCAAGGGTTCGAGCGGCGGCTTCGGGATTTACCAGGGCACGTCGGAACCGGGCAACTTCCTCGCGGGCAACCTCAATCCGGGCGTCGTCGCCTGCGTTCTCAACTCGCCCGGCGCGCAGTGCTACCATGCGGACGCGCTGGCTCCGGCCCCGGCCGACGGTGCGATCGGCATCGTCGAAGCGGCGAACGCCTTGAGCGCCGTCAACAACGCGCAGGGCGTGAACTACGCGCAGATCGCGGTCAAGACGGGCACGACGCTCACCATCTACGACCCGATCAAGAACCTCCCGGCCGCTGCCAAGCAAGTGACCGCGCTCAGCATCAATGAAGTGCTGCAGGCACCGGTCGCTTCGGGTCGTCCGAACCCCGACATCACCGCGGCGAGCGGCGTGACCGGCAACTGCCTCGGCATCGTCGATCCCGCCAGCTACGACAACATCAAGACCGGGTACCCGATCATCGGCGTGACGAACCTCGAGTTCACGTCGGTCGGTAACGGCGTGAAGGCGCCGGACCTCCAGAATCTCGCGACGTTCGTGGATCAAACGAACTTCAAGACGAGCGGAATCACCACGATCGATCCGGCCGGCGCCAGCACCGGCAAGACCGGCTTCTCGGCTATCGCTCTGCCGGCCAAGGCCGTCGCGGCGGTCGCGAGCTGCATCGGAGCGTAATCGCTCCAGGAGGATACGAGCGCGTGGCGCTCGCATCGGGGGTCGCCCGGTTCTGCCGGGCGGCCCGTTCCTTTTTTCCTCGCACCATTTCAGCTCAGGAGCGCTCGCGTGAAGTTACCGCGCCTCTTCCTCGTGTGTGCCGCAGTCGCGGTCGCAGCGGCTTGTTCGAACGGCTCGAGCAGCAGCGTCGCGCCGCGCGTCGCGCCGACGAACGGACAGGGTAGCTCGCCCGCGCTGAATCAAACCGTCACCTTCACGGTCGACATTCCGGCCGCCGCTCCGCCCGCGAAAGCGTCGCCCGCCGCGCATTCCAAGCGGCGTTTCACGAGCGTCTATCTCTCGCCGAATACGGGTTCGATCAGCATTCGGCTCGTCGCGGTCGACGGCGTGTCGCTCGCGCAGCCGCCGCCCGCGCTACCGGCAACCAACGTGCCCGCATCCTGCCGCGGCAGCGCGACGGGCTGTCAGGTCAGCGTTCCGAACGTCGTGGCGGCGGTCGGCTCGAACACGTTTACGATCACCACGTTCGCCGGCACGAACGGTCTGGGCGCCGTGATTTCAAGCGGCATCATCGCGGTCACGGTGAACGGGAACGGAACCGTCGCCACGATCGGCGGCGATCCCACGCAACTCGCACTCGGCGGCTACGTCGCAAGCCTCGGCGTCACGGTGGTGCCGACCACCTTCACGTTCGGCGTTCCCGGTACCGCGACGATCGTCGTCACGCCGAAGGATGCCGCGGGCGCGACGATCGTCGGCAACGCGCAGTTCGCCTTTCCGATCACGCTCGCGGCGAGCGGCGCGGGCTATTCACTCAGCGGCCCCGGTTTGCAGAGCGACGGTACGATTCAGTTGCTCGAGCCGCAAGCGGCCTCGCCGCCGATTCTCCTGAATTACAACGGCCAGGGGACGAGCGCCGTGGTGAGCGCGTCGTCGCAAAACGGCGCCGGCGCGACGGTGACGTCGCCGCCGGTCATGGTATCGGCACCGACGCCGACGCCGGTCCCGACCGGAAGCGCGATTGCGACCTTGCCGCCGCTCTCCCCCGCGCCGACGGGCACGGGACCCGCCCCGAGCGCGACGCCGTCGAGCCTCTACCTGCTCGACGTCGCCGACAACACGACGTTCGAATTCAGCGCGCCCGTGAACGGCTATTACTCGGAAAGCGCGCGGCGCGGTTTCGGCGGCGTGACGCCCGCGTGCGGTTCGCCCTACAACCTCGAAGGCATTACCGTCGATGCGGGCGCCAACGTCTACGTGGGCGCGCCCGAAGGCATCTTCAGTTCGTGCCTCGCGCACTTTTACGCGTTTCCGCCGAACTTCGTCGGACCGGGCGCTCCCTCGCCGATCCCGTTCAATATCCCGGGCAACGGTTCCGAAGGCGACGGCGCGCTGCAACTCACCTTCGATGTGCCGAACGGCAGCAAGCTCGACCTCACCGACGACTCGACGGCGTACTTCATCGGGCGCCTCGCAAAAACCGGCGGCAATATGAAACCGACGCTCGGGTATCCCGTCGGTCAGCAGGCGCTCCAAGCGTGCTACGTATCGTCGGGATTGCCGAGCCCCGATCCCACGTGCGGGAACGGACCCAACGCCAATAATTCGTTCTTCGACGAGCTCGGCACCAACTTCGGCGACGCGCCCTTCGCGGTCGGCTCGGACGGCAGTTTGTACATCATCGCGACCGACGAGTATCTGAACCCGAACGCAAACCCGCAATTCGGCAACGGCCAACCCGCGATCATCAAAGTCACGCCGTCGAATCAGATCTCGGCGGGAACGATTACCGCCGAAGCGACTTGGATCGAGGGGCCGAGCACGTTCCTTTCCAACCCGGTCGGCATCGCCTTCGATCCGGTGACGAACGCGCTCTGGGTGTACGACGGCGGCAACGCGGCCATCTCGCGCTCGACCGCGACGCCGCCGCCGATCGCAGGCCAAAGCGCGTACCTCATGGAGTTTCCGCTCAGCGATTTCGGCGGGGCCCCCGGTCCGCAAAACGTAGCGCCCGCGGCATTCTTGAGCGGCCAATCCTACGGTCGGTTCGCCGTAGCGCCCGGCGGAAATCGCCAAGGCTTCTTCATTCAGCCGAACGCCGTGTTCGCCGGCGGCGGCAACGTGTACGTGGCCAACCAACTCGGACCGTACGACGGCGTCGTCGCGACGCCGCCGCCCCCGCCGTACGATGGCGAAATCGACGTCTACAGCGACGCGACGACGGGCATCAATCCCAACGGCGTCAGGCCCGTCGCGATCTTCTGGGGTCCGCAGGTGCGCGGACCGATCGGCGTCACCTACGGGCCGCACGGAACGGCCACGGGTTCGGGCGGGCTCCTGCGCTTGCGCCCCGACGCCGGACGCGCGCGCGCGGCGTACGCCGCTCTGCAAGCTCGCAGCGCCGCGCTGTTTCGCGAGCGAACGCGGCTGCTGCGCGCACGATTGCATAAGCGATAAATGAAGCGCCGTGCCGGCAAAAGAATCTGCCGGCATGGCAACGGTGACGCTGAGCCACCTTCAAACCTTTCTCCGGCTCTCGCAGTCGATGAACTTCACGCGCACCGCCGAGGAGTTGGGGCTCACGCCGCCGGCGATCACGCTGCAGATCAAAGCCCTCTCGGCTCACTTCGGCGTGCCGCTCGTCGAAATCGTTCGGCGGCGGCCGGTGCTCACCGATGCGGGCATCTTCCTGGCTTCGCGCTCGCGGATGCTGCTCGAGGATCTCGAACTCCTCGAGCGCGAGATGAACGAGTTCACGTCGGCGCGCACGGGCCAATTGACCATCGGCGCGACGCTGACGATCGGAAACTACGCGTTGCCCGAGCTCTTGTCGCGGTTTCGCGCCGAACATCCCGACGCGCATTTCAGCGTTCGCTTCGGCAATGCGGGCCGCTTGATGCGCCTCTTACGCGAACGCCAAATTAACCTGGCGCTGGCGATCGGCGAATGGGCCGACGACGCGTTCGAATACGAAACGTTCGACGAAGACCGGCTCGTGCTGGTCGTGCCCGTTTCGGGTCATCCGCTTTCGGCGCGGCGTTCGGTGCGCGCGGCCGAATTGGCGGGCGAGCATTTCATCGCTCGCGAGTCGGGTGCGGCCACGCGCGTGATCGCGGAGCGCGAGTTCGCCGCGCTCGGCGTGCAGATCGAGACGCACCTCGTGCTGCCGAGTTCGGAGGGCGTTTCGCGCGCGGTCGAGGCGGGTCTCGGCGTGGCCGTGCTGTCGTGGCTCGTCGTGGAGCGCGCCGTCACCGACGGCCGCCTGCACGCCGTCGAAATCCGCGATCTCGACCTGCGGCGAGATTTCAACCTCGTGACCGTCAAGGGTCGCCTTCACTCGCCCCTGGCCGCCGAATTCGTCGCCATGCTGCGCGACCGCTCGAAGCGTGCGCGCGGCTCCAGATCGTCGACCGCTCGCAAGAAACCCCGCGCCTAGCGGCGAGGCGTCCGGCGTCCGGCCCAATTCGGAACGGGACTAAAGCGACGCGACCGTCAACGCGGCGACGGTCGCTTCGAAACCCTTATCGCCGCGCGCGGGGTCCGCGCGCGCTTCGGCTTGCGCGAGCGTCTCGGTCGTCAACACGCCGAACCCGATCGGCACGCGCGTGGCGAGCTGCACGTCCATGATGCCGCGCGCGCATTCGCCCGCCACGAAATCGAAGTGCGGCGTCTCGCCGCGCACGACGACGCCGAGCGCGACGACGGCGTCGTAGCCGCCCGCGTCGATCAGAAGCCGCGCCGCGAGCGGCAGTTCGAAGCAGCCCGGAACGCGATGAAAGGTCCTCGCGTCGGCCGCGACGCCGCAGGCATCGAGCGCGCGGCGCGCGCCGTCTTCGAGCCACGCGGCCAACCCATCGTAAAACGCCGCCGCCACGACGGCGACGCGTTTTCCGCGCCCGTCGGGGAACGGCGCCTTCGCGCGCTCCGCCGCGGGCTTCACGCCGACGCGACCCCGTTTGACGGCGCGTCGAGCAGATGGCCCATCTTCTCGCGCTTGGTCTCGAGGTATCGCGCGTTGTGCTTGGTCGTTTCGACCGGCAGCGGCACGCGATCGACGATCTGCAGCCCGTAGCCTTCGAGGCCGACGATCTTCTTCGGATTGTTGGTGATCAAGCGCATCTCGCGCACGCCGAGATCGACGAGCATCTGCGAGCCCAGCCCGTAATCGCGCTTATCGGCCGGCAGCCCGAGCGCGAGGTTCGCCTCGACCGTATCGGCGCCGCGATCCTGTAGTTCGTAGGCGCGCAGTTTGTTGGCGAGGCCGATGCCGCGGCCTTCCTGGTGCAGGTAGAGCAGAACGCCGCGACCCTCGCGCGCGATCATGTCGAGCGCGCTATCGCGCTGCGCGGCGCAGTCGCAGCGAATCGAGTGGAGCGCGTCGCCCGTCAGGCATTCGGAGTGCACGCGCACCAAGAGATCCTTGCCGTCGCCGATATCGCCCATGACCATCGCGACGTGGGCCGTATTGTCGATCTCCGTTTCGTAGGCGACGCCGCGAAAGCGGCCGTGCGTGGTCGGCAGATCGAACTCGGCGATGCGGCGCACGAGCTTTTCGTTGCGCATCCGGTGCGCGATCAGGTCCTTGACGGTGATGAGCCGCAACCCGTGCTTCTTCGCGAATTCGCGCAGCGCGGGCAAGCGCATCATCGTGCCGTCCTCGGCCATGATCTCGACGATCACGCCCGCGGGATAGAAGCCCGCCAGGCGCGCCAAGTCGACTGCGGCTTCGGTTTGGCCGGCGCGCACGAGCACGCCGCCGTCGCGCGCGCGCAGCGGAAAGGTGTGGCCGGGCCGCAGAAAGTCCGACGGCTTCGCGCCCGGATCGAGCAACGCTTGAATCGTCGCGGCACGATCCTGCGCGGAGATGCCGGTGGTGGTGCGATGGCGCGCTTCGATCGTAACGGTGAACGCCGTTTCGTGCAGCGCCGTGTTCTCCACGACCATCTGCGGAATTTGCAGTTCGTCGAGCCGCTTGCCGAGCAGCGGCACGCAGATGAGCCCGCCCGCCTCCTTGCGCATGAAATTGATCGCCTCGGGCGTGACCATCTGGGCCGCCATCACGAGGTCGCCCTCATTCTCGCGATCCTCGTCGTCGAGCACGATGACCATCTTGCCGGCCCGGATGTCGGCGATGGCGTCGTCGATGCAGTCGAAGATCGGCTCCTCGACCGGCTCGTCCGCTAGCCGCGCAGCGAGCTCGGGGAGGGCGCGCGACAGCGCTTGGATAGAGCGGAACGACGGCGTCCGGCGGCCGGAGCGCAGGTAACTGATGGCTCCCTCGGTCAGTCCGGCCCGGGCCGCCAGGTCGCTCGCGGTGATGCCCGAGCGCTCCATGGCGGCTTGCAGGGCCTCGGCAAAGGTACTCATGGCCCAAGTAAACCGCCGAAGTTGACGATCGTCAAGTCGGAAAGTCGGACTTGACGATTGCGAAGTCGCGGAGTCGCAATCGCGCGGGCCGGCACGTTCGACGGAGGAACAGTATCGGTATCAGTTGCCGAAATCTGCCGGTGCGGGCGCACCGGCCACGCTGCGCGATCGAGGATTCCACAAAGGGGCAGTCCATGATTCACCGCCCGATGCGAGTGCTGATCGCCGGCGCCGGGATCGCCGGCCCGACGCTGGCCTACTGGCTGGTACGGCGCGGGTTCGAGGTCACGCTCGTCGAGCGCGCTCCGGCCCTGCGGCGAGGCGGCTACGTGATCGATTTTTGGGGGCCCGGGGTTCGACGTCGCGGCCATGATGGGCGATCTCGTTCCGGCGCTCCGACGTCGCAACTGTCGATGCTGGTCCGCAACGTCGCGCTCGGTCTCTTGGACGTGCCCCGGCTCGGCGAACGAATGATCGTTGCAATGCTGCGCACGCGCTGCAAGCTGCCGCGGTACGGCTCGTGACGCCGTGGCGCGTCAACGTAGGCAAATCGGCTTGACGATAGACGAGTGCGGACTATCGCGACCCGCGATCCGTCTCGAAGGTGACGATCGCCTTGACGGTCTCCGCATCGCCTCGTAGGCTTCCCACACGTCGGCAAGCCCGAAGGTCGCGGCTCCGCGCCGTCGCGCGGTGTCGACGTTACGGCGCAACGATGCTTCTTAGTGCCTCGGATACTCCGTCGGAATGACGGCGATGTCTTTATAGCTGCCGCTATTGAGGTTGATCGAGCTTATCGCTGACCCTCCGCCCGGATATGCGTACTCGCGCACGTTAGTACCATTTCCGTAAAATGTGAGAGCGTACAAATGCGTCATATTTTTCGTAAACGCGAACGCATCGGTTCTAAAAAAGCCGCCGCCAAACTGCGTCGTAGCGACCGGGGAGCCAAGTGAGCCGTTTATGGGAGGATTGTACGTGTATACGACGTTGTTACCTGGGTCGAGAATCGCGATGAGCCCTTTCCGCGTTACCTGAATCGAGCGGAGCGAACCCAGCGGATTCGCGATCGAAAGTTCGGTGAGCGTCGTGCCGCCCGACGTCGCGTTCGCGATCTCTCCGATCGCAAGAAGCTGGTTGGAATCGATGCCGGTCACGTACAGGTTGCCCGTCGCGTCGAACGCGCATCGATCGAGTTCGATAAACGGCCCCGTGGCGTTGGCGATAGCCACGCCCTTCTTGAAAATCGTCACGCTTCCGTTGCCGTTCGCGGCGGCAACGAATTTGCCGTTGTCGAAACTGTCGACTCCGAGTGGGGACTGCCCGACGTCGGCGAGCAGCGTCGGCGGCGATTGAAATCCTGCGGCAAAAATCTGTATCTGACTATTGAGGGCGTCGGCGACGTACAGATTGCCCTTGATGTCGCTCGTCAAACCGTCCGGCCCATTAAAGCCGCCGAGTTGGGCTACTTGCGATCCGGCGGCATCGTACACGTCCACGACGTTTGCATTACTATCAGATACCGCGATGAGCGTCGTTGCCTTGGCCACGGCAGCCGCGTTCACGAAGGTACGAGAAATGCGGCCGAACCGGCCGAAGGAGTGGAAACTTGCCGTAGGTCGCGCTACAACGCCGGCTTGCGCAGCGCCGCTGCCTGCGGCACAAACGGGGAACAACGCGAGAGTAAGCGCGGCGCTAACGAACCGCGCGGCTGATGGGAACGAACGCATCAAGAAGCTCGCTTTCGCGTAAGAGAAAGCGCCGCGCTTATCACCACGGCGCGCGTACTCGGTAGGTCCGAAATTTCGCCCGCGTCTTGGCCTACTTCCTGTCACCGAACGTCACGATCACTTTCACGGTCGCCGCATCGCGCATCGCGTCGTACGCGTCGGTTACGCGCTCGAGCGGAAGCGTCACCGTATCGAGCGCGCGGGCCACGAGTACGACGAAATGGCCTCCGGACGAGGAACGATCCGTGGCCTCGAGCGGCGAGGCAACGGAGCCGGTTGCCGCGAGTTTCTTAGTGCTTCGGATACTCCGTCGCAATCACGGCGATGTCGCCGTAGATGTCGCTGTTCAAACCGAATGACGTTATCGGGTTCCCTCCCGCTGGATAGCCATATTCGTACACTCCAGTCGGCTGACCTCGGGTTGTGACAATATACAGATGCGTCATACTGTTCGTGAATGCGAACCCGTTGATTCCCGGAACGCCGCCAAGCGCGGTCGAAGCGACCGGCGACCCAAGTGAGCCGTTGACAGGAGGATTGTACGTGTATACAGCCTTGCTACTCAGATCGAGAATCGCGATGAGCCCTTTTCGTGTTACCTGAATCGAGTAGGGCAACCGAAGCGAATTTGTGATCGAGAGTTCGGTGAGCGTCGTGCCGCCCGACGTCGCGTTTGGAATTTCGCCGATCGCGTCGAACCGGTTCGAGTCGAGGCCGGTCACGTACAGGTTTCCCGTCGCGTCGAACGCGCATCGCTCGAGTTGAATAAATGGCCCCGTGATGTTGGCGATTACCACGCCCTTGTTAAAGATGGTTACGCTTCCGTTGCTGTTCGCGGCAGCGACAAATTTGCCGTTGCTGAAACTGTCGACTCCGATTGGGCTCTGCCCAGCATCGGAAAGCAGCGTCGGCGGTGACTGAAACCCTGCTGCAAAAATCTGTATCTGCCCGTCGTTGGTGTCGGCGACGTACAGATCGCCCTTGATGTCGCTCGTCAGGCCCTGCGGAAAAGCAAAGCCTCCGAATTGGGCTACTTGCGTTCCGGACGGATTGTACACGTCTACGACGTTCGCTAATTCATCGGATACCGCGATGAGCGTCGTTGCTTTCGCGACCGCAGCCTCGTTCACGAAGGGACGAATAATGCGGCCCAAACTGCCGGAAGCGTGAAGACTTGCCGTAGGCCGCCCCACAACGCCGGGTTGCGCGGCGCCGCTGCCCGCGGCACAAAAGGGGAACAACGCAAGGGTCAGCGCGGCGCTAACGAGCTGCGCGGCTGGCTGGTACGAACGCATCAACAAGCTCACTTTCGCATAAGGAAAAGCGCCGAGCTTATCACCACGGCGCATATGCTCGGTAAGGCCATACTTTCACCCGCGCCTTGGCCTACTCCCTTTCGCCGAACGTCACGATCGCTTTCACCGTCGCCGCATCGCGCATCGCGTCGTACGCTTCGGTCACGCGCTCGAGCGGAAACGTCACCGCACCGAGCGCGCGCGCGGACACGATGCCCGCCGCAATAAGGCGCAACGCCTCCACGGTGTCGTCGGGGCCGCACGAATACGACGCCACGAGCCTCACGTCGCGGAAATACGCGGCGCTCTGGTCGAACGAGAAACGTTCGTGCGGCTCGAGCGGGGTAAACATTAACACGGTGCCGTCGTTTGCGACGGCTTCGACGGCATGGGCGAGCGCCGCGGACGACCCGGGGCCGCAAATGACCGCGTCGGCAAGCGCGCCGTCCGTTCCCTCGCGTACGCCTGCGAGCGCTGCATCCGGTGAGAACGCCGCGCGCGCTCCTAAACGTTCGGCGATCGCGCGGCGGTCCGCGTGAAAATCGCTCGCGAACACCGTCGCGCCCATCGACGCTGCGACGGTAACGTGCATCAGTCCCATGACGCCGGCGCCGATCACGTACACGGTCCGGCCGAGCAGACCGCCTCCGTCGAGCCGTGCTGGCGGCGCAAGCGCGAACGCGCGGCGCAACGACTTTACGACGCACGCGAGCGGCTCGACGAGCGAACCGTCGGCGAACGACATCCCCGCCGGCAGCACCAGCGTATCCGCCAGATTCGCACGCGGAATGCGAAAATATTCCGCCATTCCGCCGGGGTCGAGCGCGCTGCCGCGCCACGTCGCGCAGTGCACGTAGCGGCCCGCACGGCAGGCCGCGCACGCGAAACACGGCGCGTGATGGTGCGCGAAGACGCGATCGCCGACCGCGACGCCGACGCCGACGCCGTCGCGCGCTTCGGGCGCCGGATCCGCCGCCACCGCGACCACCGTGCCCGACGGCTCGTGGCCGAACACGAACGGCGCCTTCTTCCGCACGTACCACGGCATGAGGTCGCCGCTGCACACGCCGCTCGCGGCGGTGCGCACGAGTGCGTCCCCGGGCTGCAGCTCGGGCACGGGCCGTTCCTCGACGCGGATGTCGCCGACGTCGTACATCACGGCGGCGCGCATGGTGCGCGGCAACGACGGCTCAGGGTTCGATGGCATATTTCAGCGCAATGCCCTCGCCCGCGTCGAGCGACGCCATCGCCTCGCCGAGGCGGTCGAGCGAAAAACGCCGGCTCACGAGCGCTTCGACGTCGAACGCGCGGCGGGCCAGCAAGTCGAACGCCGCGCGCACCGCGCGGGGAGTGAAGTGGAAGGGGCTGCGCACCACGATCTCGTCGTAGTGCAGGCGCGCGGCATCGAAGGCCACCCGCGTGCCGGCGGGCAAGCCGCCGAAGAGCACGATCGTGCCGCCGCGCCGCACGTAGCGCGGCGTCGCCTCCCACACCTCGGCCGCGCCCGTACTTTCGATGACGAGATCGGCACCGCGGCCTTCCGTGAGCGCGGCGACGTCGCCGCACGCGTCGTTCGCGCGCGCGTCGAGCGTGGCGCTCACGCCGAGCGTGCGCGCCAGCGCCAAGCGCGCTTCGCGGCGGCCGATCAGGATCGCGCGCGCGCCGGCAGCCTGCGCGACGAGCGCGTGGAGGATGCCGAAGCCGCCGTCGCCGATCACGGCGACCGCGTCGCCCGGGCGCGGCGCGGCGCCGTGCTGCGCGTGCACCACGCACGCGAGCGGTTCGAGAAACGCCGCCGTTTCGTACGACATGCCGGCGGGCATGCGAAAGGCGTTGCGCGCGACGATGTGCGCGGGCAGCGAGACGAACTCCGCGTACGCGCCGAGGATCTTCGTCTCCATCACGCGCTCGCAGAGTTCTTCCTGAGCGCGCGCGCACCAGTAGCAGGTGCCGTCGGGCGCCGAGTGCACCGTCGCGATCGCGTCGCCCACCGCGAAGTTCGCGACGTTCGCGCCCACGGCCGCGACGTCGCCTGAAAACTCATGTCCGAAGCGCGACGGAAAGGGCATCTGCGGATGGCCGCGCCGATAGGCCTTGAGATCCGTGCCGTCCGTCAGCGCCACGCGCACGCGCACGACGACGCCGCCCGGCTCCGCCTGCGGAATCGGCTCGTCGCGCACTTCGACGCTGCGCGGCGCGACGAGATAACCCGCCCGCATGGGGCTCAGTCGTGCTTTACGAACGCGCGCAGGGCGGTCGCGAGCGATTCGGGGAGCGGCACGGATTTGCGCGCCCGGTCGACGCACGCGGAGACGATCGTGGCTTCGGCGAGCAGCGCGTCGTCGGTCGCACGCGTCACGTCGACGTGCAGCCGGATCGAGTGCACGCCCACGCCGCCGACACGCGTCTTGAGCAGCAGTTCGTCGTCGAGCATCGCGGGCTTGAAAAAATCGAACTCGACGTGCACGCGCGGCAGCACGATGCCCAGTTCCGCAAGCACCCGATACGGAAAGCCGATCGACCGAAAGAACTCGCTTTCGGCGATATCGGCGAACCGCGTGTACGCCCCGAAGTAGATGATGCCCGCGGAGTCGACGTCGGCCCAGCGCACGCGCTCCCGCACTTCGAGAACGGCCGTTTCAGATTTCATACGCCCAGGCCAATTCGTCGTCCGAAGGTCGGACCCCGCGACCGTAGCGCTCCGCCGCGCCGAGCGCGTAGCGGGCCACGGGATCGACTTCCAAGTTGACCGGGTCGCCGGCCGTCTTCTCGCCGAGGGTGGTGCGCGCCGAGGTCTCGGGAATCAAGGCGATCTCAAAGCGATCCCCGCGCACCTTGGCCACCGTCAGGCTGATCCCGTCGACCGCGACGTACCCTTTCTCGACGATGAACGGCGCGACGGCCTCGGGGAGATCGACCGTCAAGCGGTGGCCCTGGCCCTCGGGGACCTTCGCGAGGATGCGACCGGTCGCGTCGACGTGGCCGTACACCAAGTGCCCCCCGAGCCGGTCGCCCAAGCGTAGCGACAGTTCGACGTTCGCGCGCGCACCCGGCACGAGCGCGCCGAGCGCCGACCGTTCGAGCGTCTCGGGCACGACGTCGAACGCCATCGTCGACGCATCGAAGGCGACGACCGTCAGACACACGCCGTTGATCGCGACCGAGTCGCCGGCGGCGACGCCTTCGGCGACCGCGCGCGGCGCTTCGACGCGCAGGCGCGCGCCGCCGCGCGGATCGCGTTCGAGCGACGCGACGGTGCCGAGATGCGCGATCAGACCGCCGAACATGCGGCCTCCGAAGCGGCGCCGAGCACGAGCGCCGAGATCAGCAGATCGGGCCCGAGGCGCTCGAAGCGATCGAAACGGAGGCGGCGTTCGCCCGGTCCCGCGGTCAGCGCCGCAACGGCGCCCGGCGCGCCGAGAAACTCCGGCGCGACGAGCCAATCCACGCGATCGACGAGTCCGCGCGCGAGCAGCCGTGCCGCGAGCGTCGGACCGCCTTCGCACAGCACGCTCGTGATGCCGCGCCCGTGCAGCGTTTCCAGCGCCGCGCCGAGTTCGAGCGTCTGCGCCTCGGCGCCGCCCACGTACGCGACGTCGGCATGTGCTTCGAGCGCGGCGAACGCGTCGCGCTTGCCCGCGGGGGCGAGTACGAGCGTCGGCGCATAGCCTTCGACCGGCGCGAAGACGGCGCGCGTTTCGGGCACGGGCGCGTCCTCGCACGCCACGACGCGCAGGTACGGTTTGCGGCGCGCGCGCGGCGGACGCACGGTCAACTGCGGATCGTCGACGCGCACGGTGCCCGCGCCGACGAGCACCGCATCGTAGCGCGCGCGGAGTTCGCGCACGTAGTCGCGCGCTTCGGCGCCCGTCAGCCAATGACGTTCGCCCGTGCGCGGCGCGACGAAGCCGTCGAGCGACGCGGCCATCTTGAGGCGCACGTACGGCCGCGTCCGCGCGACGCTCGCCGCAAACTCTTCGATCAGCTCGCGCGACCAGTCGTCGTCCGCCACGTCGACGGCGACGCCCGCGGCTCGCAGCCGCGCGACGCCGCCCGCGGCCGTACGCGGATTGGGATCGAGCGTGCCGATAACGACGCGCGCGATGCCCGCCTCGACGATCGCGGCCGAGCACGCGGGCGTCAAGCCGACGTGATCGCACGGCTCGAGCGACACGTACAGCGTCGCGCCCCGGGCGGCGACGTTGCGCGCACGCGCATCGGCCAGCGCCGCCGCTTCCGCGTGCTCCGCGCCGCGCACGCGATGGAATCCCTCACCGAGCGTGCGCGCGCCGAGCGCAATGACGGCGCCGACCGCGGGATTGGGGGCCGTGCTGCCGCGGCCGCGCTCGGCAAGTTCGCAGGCGCGCCGCAGAAAGACGCGATCGAGCCCCGAGAGATGCGCGGCTGCGATCGCTACGGCCGGACCTCCACGCCCTTCCAGAACGCGACGTGATCTTTGATCTCTTTCGCGGCGTCTTTCGGCGCGGGGTAAAACCAGGCCGCGTCCTTGTTCTCTTTGCCGTCGACGACGAGCGTGTAGTAGCTGGCCGTCCCCTTCCACGGGCAGACGGTGTGCGTCGGGCTCGCGCTCAGGTACGAGCGCTCGACGGAACTGGGCGGAAAGTAGTGGTTTCCTTCGACGACGACGGTCGCGTCGCTCTCGGCGATCGTGGCTCCGTTCCAAACGGCTTTCGGCATGGTCCCTCCTTCGGTACGCCATCGTGGGAACACCGCTCGGGCGCCGTCCGATGCAGCGCCGGATTACGCGGCCGCGACCACGATCGCTTTGGCGACCGCGGCGTCGCAGGCCGCAAGGGCCAGCGCCGCATCGTTGAGCGTCGCGCCCGTGGTGACGACGTCGTCGATTAAGACGACGACCGCGCCCGCCACGACGTCCGCGCCCTCGCAGCGAAAGCGGCCCCGCGCGCGCAAACGATGCGCGCGCGAACGCCCGCGCTGCGCGTCGTGCGTGATTTGTCGCAGCGCCAACACGACGGGCAGCCCGCTCCGTTCACCGAGCGCGCGCGCAAGCCGCACGCTCTGATCGAACCCGCGCTCGCGCCGCCGCCGCCCGAGCGTAGGAATCGGCACGAGCAACGCATGCCGCGGCAACCCTGCCGCGAACCGCCGCACCAGCAAATCCGCCAGCGCATCCCCCGCATCGCGCCGCCCGCCCTTGTACGCGAGCACCGCCCGCCGCAACGCCCCGGCATAGCGCCCGGCGGCCTCCGCCGCAAACCCCTCGAGCGCCACGCGCCTCACCGCCCCGGGCGCCGGCTCGCACGCCCCACACAACGCCATCCCCACGGCCCCGCACCCCGCGCACCGAACCGGAAACAACGCATCGAGCAGCCCCGCGAACACGCTACCGCCCCACCCCGACGCCGCGCCGCAAGGGCGGCTCGAATCGCGGCGCCATGCTCGGCGACGCACTCGGCACGGGCCTCGGCGACACACTCGGCGCGACGCTCGCCACCGCACTCGGCGACGGCGACGCGGCCGGAAACAGCAATCGACCGCGCACCCGCAACCCGTCCAAACTCGGCGTCGCCGTCACCGGGCCCACTGCGACGCTGACCAGCGGGATTTTCGCGCGGAATCGGTGCGGGTCGGGGCGCGCTCGTGCTGCGCGGGCATCGGCGCGGAGGGCGCCGGTGCGCAGCCACACCGCGGGGACGCCCGACTTTTCCCATCCATGGGAAAAGTCTACTCGGCGATTTTTCGCTCCCGCGCCTCCGGCGCTCCGCGAAAAACTCGCACGCCCCGCCGTGTGGCCGCGCACCGGCACCCTCGGCGAGCTGCGCGCAGGCGGGCGGCGTTCCACGTTGCCGCGACGCTGCGGCGGACCATCTCGCGGCGGCGCCGGCCGCGACGTCGCGCGCAACGCGAGCGGCTGAACGCACGCGATCGGCTCGCCGCTTTCGGCCGCGAGGTGCCACGCCGCTGCGAAGACGAGCGCGCATCCCGTCAGCGCCGTCGCCGCGCAGAACGCAACGTCGGCCGCTTGGCGCGCGAGCCGCTTCCATCCTTCTCGCACGCAGGCGACAGTGCCCGCGCGCGCCGCTTTCGCGCCGCGGTCTTATGCCCGGAGCGCGGACTCCGGTTCGTTGGCGACGATGGCGCCTTCCACGAGCGCGCCCGGCGCGATCTCGTAGTCGATGCCGACGATGCTGTCGACGACGCGCGCGCCCGAACCGATGCGGGCGCGATCCCAGACGATCGAGTCCTCGACGACGGCGCCCGCGCCGACGATCACGTCGTCGCCGATGACGGCCGGCCCGATCACGCGCGCGCCTTCGCCGAGCCGCGCGCGCGAACCGACGCGCACGTCGCCTTCCACGCGCACGTCGTTGCCGAGGATCGCGTCGCTCGGGATGCCGCGCACGCGCGCGTTGCCGAGCAGCCGCACCTTGCCTTCGAGCACGTCGCGCGTGGCCAGGCGGTACTCGCCGGGCGTGCCGATGTCGCGCCAGTACGCGCCCGCCATGTGCATGCCGAAAAAGGGCGCGCCCTCGCGCTGCAATTCGGGAAAGACGTTCTTGCCGAAATCCCAAAACTCGCCCGCCGGAATGCGGTCGAAGATCGAGGGCTCGAACACGTACACGCCGGTGTTGACCAAGTTGGAGCGCTCGGTGCCCTTCGCCGGCTTTTCTTGAAAGTCGACGATGCGGCCGCCTTCGTCGAGCACGACCACGCCGTAGTGCGTCACGTCGTCGGCGTGCACCAGACCGATCGTGGCGACCGCCTCGCGTTTCTTGTGAAAGGCCAGTAACGCGTCGAGGCGCATGTCGGTGATTTCGTCGCAGCCGATCACGACGAACGTGTCGTCGCGCAGAAAGTCTTCCATCTGCTTCACGCCGCCCGCGCTTCCGAGCAGCACCGGTTCGTGCAGGTAGTGCAGCTTCACGCCGTAGGCGGAGCCGTCGCCGAAGTGTTCGACGATCTTGTCGGCGAGGTAGTGGACGTTGATCGCGACGTCTTCGATGCCGAAGGAACGCAAGTAGCGCAGCAGGTGGCCGCTGTTGGGTTCGCCCGCGATCGGCACGAGCGGCTTCGGCACTTCTTTGGTCAGCGGGTAGAGCCGCGTGCTCATGCCGCCGGCCAGAATCATCGCTTTCACCAGGACCTCCGCGACGCGCGCGCGCCGACTCGCTCGCGTAGCGCGAGCCAAACAAACTGCGGTAACGCCAGCTGGCGCCGCCAGCGCGCCGGCTCTTGCAGCAGCCGGTACAACCATTCGAGGTTCAGCCGCCGCCACAACGCCGGAGCTCGCGCAACGTTGCCCGCGAGCACGTCGAACGAGCCGCCCACTCCGATTCCCACGGAGCACCCCGTCTCCTTCAACCGCTCCGCGATCCAGGTTTCTTGCCGCGGCGAGCCGAGTCCGGCAAAGAGAACGTGCGCTCCGCTACGTTTTATCTCCGCCGCGACCGCGCCGTCGGCGGCCGGCTCGAAGTAGCCGTCCCGCGCGCCCGCCACGATGAGGCGCGGATAGCGCGCGCGCAGCGCCTCGGCCGCGCGTCGCGCCGTGTCGCCCTTGCCGCCGAGCAAGTACACGGGTATGCCGCCGAGGGCAAACGCTTCGCAGAGCGGTCCCATCAAATCGATGCCCGTCACGCGCTCGGGAATGTCGACGCCGTAGAGTTTCGCCGCCATGCGGATGCCGACCGTATCGCAGAGCGAGAGCGTGCTCGCGTTGACCGCGGCACGAAAGCGCGGATCGGCGCTGGCGCGAACGGCCATCTCGGTGCCGAGCGTGACCACCTGCGCGTGACCGTTCTCGCGCGCCAGATCGACGATGCGGCGCACGGCCTCGTGCGTGCCGACCGCGTCGACGCGGCAACCGAGGATGGTGACTTGCCGCCGCATCGCGCCTACCGCGTCGACGGTACGCGCGCGCGCTCGCGAAACGGTTCGAGCAGCGGCCCGAGCCGCGCGGCGAGATCGACGGGCATGCGCCCGAGCGGCGAGCGGCACGGGCCAAGCGCGAAGCCGAGTTCGTTCATCGCCCACTTGACCGGAATGGGGCTCGTCGTTGCAAAGAGCGCGGCCACGAGCGGCGCGAGTTCGAGATGGCCGGCCGCGGCCGCCCGCACGTCGCCGCGCACGAACGCCTCGTACATCGCGCGATACTCGCGCGCGCACAGGTGCGCGGCCACGCTGACGAGCCCGTCGCCGCCGAGCGCGAGCGAGGGCAGAAAGAGATGGTCGTCGCCGCACCAGAAGCCGAAGCCGGGCGGCCGGTCGCGCAGGATCGCCGCGAATTGCGTGAAGTCGCCGCTCGATTCTTTGACGCCCGCGATATTCGGGTGACGGCGCGCGAGTTCGAGCAGCGTCGCCGGCAGCATGTTGGCCCCGGTGCGGCCCGGGATGTTGTACACGACGACCGGCAGCGACGTGGCGCGCGCGATCGCGCCGAAGTGGTCGAGCATGCCGTCCTGCGTCGGCTTGTTGTAGTACGGCACGACGGCTAAGATCGCGTCGGCGCCGGCGGCTTGGGCGCGTTCGGTCAGCGCGACCGAATGATGCGTGTTGTTGCCGCCGGTGCCCGCGACCACCGCCGCGCCGTCGCCGACCGCCGCTTTCACCGCGGCGAAGAGCGCTAATTTCTCGTCGTCTTCGAGGGCCGGCGATTCGCCCGTCGTGCCGCTGACGACGAGCCCGTGATTCCCCTCGGCGACGAGGAAGCGCGCCAGCCGCGCCGCCTCCGCGAGATCGACCCGGCCGGCCGCATCGAACGGCGTCAGCATGGCCGTCATCAACGGCCCGAGTTTTGGCGCGCGCGCTACGCTCATCGCGAACCTCCGGCGGCGAACTCGCCCGGCGCCGCATGGGAGCGGCCCAGACGAAAGTGATCGTGGATAGCTTGTTCGGCCTGCGCGACGTCTTCTTCCGGCACGAGGATCGAGATCGTGATGTTCGAGTCGGTGCTATGGATGATCTCGATGTCGGCGGCGCGCAGCGCCGAGACGACCCGGTACATGACGCCGGAGGTGCCGCGCATGCCCGCACCGACGATCGAGATCTTGGCGCAGTGCGCGCGCGTGCGGATCGCCATGTTCAAGTCGGAGAGCACCTCGCGCACGGTCGCGAGCTTGTCCGCGTCGACGATGAAAAAGATGCCGGCGTTGTTGACGTTGATCATGTCGACGGAGACGCCGCGTTCGGCGATGCGGCGAAAGAGTTCTACCTCGAGTTCGCCGCGCGCGCGCAGATCGTCGACTTCGCCCGCGATGACGCGGATGAAGGCCACGTCGCGCAGCGAGGTGATGCCCGTGACCGGCGCCGCGCCTGCCGGATGGTGGCCCTCGTCGATCGTGGTGCCGAAGCCCGAGCGCAGGCCCTTGATCGCGTACGGCGTTTCGGTCACGCGCGCGAGTTCCGCGCCGCGCGCGTGCATCACCTTCGCGCCGTCGGCGGCGAGTTCGACCATCTCCGCGTAGTTGACGCGAGCGATCGTGTGCGCGTCCGCGATGCGGCGCGGATCGCCCGTCATCACGCCGCTGACGTCGGTGAAGATCTCGACGACTTCCGAATCGAGCGCGGCGCCGAGCGCGATCGCCGAGAGGTCGCTGCCGCCGCGCCCGAGCGTCGTGACGGCGCCGCCTTCGGTCACGCCTTGAAACCCGGTGACGACGGGAATAACGCCGCGCTCGAGCAGCGCGAGCACGTTGTGCGGCGCGACGCGGACGATTTTCGCGTCGCCGAAATTCGCGTCGGTGATGAGGCCCGCCTGACCGCCCGTCATCGCCTGCGCGTCGGCGCCCCACGAGGTCAAGAGTTCGGCGAAGACGGCACACGCGATCGATTCGCCGCACGACAGCAGCAGATCCCGATTGGGGCCGCCGCGACTCGGTCCGATCAAGCCGAGCAGCGAATCGGTGGCGTACGGATCGGGCGCGCGGCCGAGCGCCGAGCAGACGACCACGGGCGCCGCGCCGCGCGCGCGCGCTTCGAGCACGCGCGAGGCCGCGATTTCGCGCAACTCCGGCGTCGCAAGCGAACTGCCGCCGAACTTCTGGACGATCGTCTTCACGGCGCGCCGACCCGCGGCCGCGCGAAGCGGCCGCGTTCCACGAGCAGTTCGAGAATCTGCACGGCATTGGTCGCCGCGCCCTTGCGCGTCTGGTCGCCCACGATCCACGCTTGAAAGTGCCGTTTCGAATCGCCTTCCGCGCGCAGCCGCGCGACGTGCACGAGATCGCTGCCTTCGACTTCGAGCGGCGTGACGAGACCGCTCGCATGGAAGAGAACGCCCGGCGCCTGGGCGAGCGCCTCGCCGAGTTCCGCGACGCTCGTGTCGCGTAGCGTCTCGAGGAAGACCGCCTCGCTGTGCGCGTAACGCACCGGCACGCGCACGGTCGTCGCGGCGACGTGCAACTCCGGCAGGTCGAGGATTTTGCGCGTCTCGACGGCCACTTTGCGCTCTTCGTCGGTCGAGCCGTCGGGAGCGAACGCGCCGATTTGCGGCACGACGTTGCGAAAGATCTGCCGCGCGAAGGGCGAGGCGGGCTCGTCGTCCCGCTCGTCGAGACCGAGCCCCGTCGCTTCCTCGCTCGCGAGCGCGTCCAGACCCGCCTTACCCGCGCCGCTCACGGCTTGGTACGTCGCGACGCGGACGCTTGCGAGCCCCGCCGCCCGGGCGATCGGCGCGATGCCGACGCACAGCACGATCGCCGTGCAGTTCGCCACCGGGAAGATGCGGTGATCGTCGCGCACGTGATGCGCGTTGACTTCGGGCACGACGAGCGGCACGCCCGGCATGCGGCGAAACGCCGACGAGTTGTCGATCACGACGGCGCCGCCCGCGACGGCATGCTGCGCGAGCTCCTCGCTCGCGTCTTCGCTCGAGGCGAAGAAGACCGCGTCGAACGCGCCCTCGCGCAGCGCTTGCGCCGTCGCCGCGCGGATCGGCCGCTCGAGACCGCGCCACTGCAGCGGCTCGTCGCGCTCGCGCGACGCGAACGCGGCGAAGGCGTCGACGGCCACCGCCCGTTCGTCGAGCACGCGTAGGATCGTCTCGCCGACCACGCCCGTGACCCCGACGACCGCGAGCTTCACGCGGGCGCTCCCATGAACGGCTCCAACCCGACGACCAGTTCGCGCAGCGCGCGCACGCCGCGCACGGCGAGCAGCACGCCCGGCATGAACGACGCGCGCGAAAACGAGTCGTGGCGGATGGTCAGCAACTCGTCGTCGCCGCCGAAGAGCACCTCTTGGTGCGCCACGAGGCCGCGCAGCCGAACGCTGTGCACCGGCACGTCCTCGCGCCGCGCCGCGCGCGAGATCCGTTTGGCCGTCAGGTTCGCCGTGCCGCTCGGCTTGTCGCGCTTGCGGTCGTGGTGGTATTCGACGACTTCGGCGGTCGGGAAAAAGCGGGCCGCTTCTTCGGCGAAGCGCATCATCAACGTCGCGCCGAGCGCGAAGTTGGGCACGAGCGCCGCGCCGACGCCGCGCGCGTCGCAGAGCGCGGCCAGGCTCGTGCGTTCTTCATCGCTCCAGCCCGTCGCGCCGATGACGGGCGAGATGCCGCGCGTCACGGCTTCGCGCGCCACGTCGACGGTCACGGGATACACGGTGAAATCGACGACGGCGTCGGGTTGCGCGCGTTCGTATAGCGTCCCCACGTCGTCGTAGAGCAGGCCCGAGTCGTGCGCTAAGCCGAGCACGGCCGCGAGGGGCTCGCCCGCACGGCCGCGCGCGAAGCCGCCGACGAGGTCGAGGTCGCTTGCCGCATCGAGCGCCCCGCAAGCGGCGCGCCCCATTCGTCCCAGCGCTCCCGCAACGGCAACGCGCATCGGTCCCTCCGCGACGTTACGTCGCCGCTAGGAAACGACTTTTTCGAGCGGCGCGTACTTGAGCATGACCATCTTCTCGCCCACGTTCGGGAACATGATCGTGAGCAAGCCGTCGCCGCCCGCGCCGGCGGTCGCCGAAACCAGACCTTCACCCCACTTGGGATGCCGCACGCGGTCGCCGACCTGCAGATCGAGCCCGACGCCGGCGCCGGCCGTTTCGTGAATGGAGACTTCGCGCCAGCGGCCGCCCGCCGGGCGCGGCATCGGCACGACGTTGCCGATGACTTCCACGCTCGGCATCTCGTCGAGAAACCGGGATTTGGCGTGCGCGAACGTGTTGCCGAAAAGCGTCCGCCGCATCGCGTACGACAGGTATAGCCGATCCATCGCACGGGTGATGCCGACGTAGGCGAGCCGCCGCTCTTCCTCGAGTTCGGTCATGTCGGTCAGCGCGCGATTGTGCGGGAACACGCCTTCCTCGAGGCCCGTGAGGAACGCCACGGGGAATTCGAGACCCTTGGCCGCGTGCAGCGTCATCAAGGTGACGAACGACGTGTTCGGGTCGAGCGTATCGAGATCGCTGATGAGCGCGACGTTGGCGAGGAAATCGTCGAGCGAACCCGCGTTCTCTTGGCTCTCGAACTCCTTGGCCACGCCGATGAGCTCTTGCAGATTTTCCAAGCGCGAGCGGGCTTCCGACGTATCTTCGCCCTGCAGTTCGCGCACGTAGCCCGACTCTTCCATCACCGCGACCAGGAGATCGCTGATGGAGAGGTCGCCCGCGCGCTCGCGCAGCGACGTGATCAGGTCGGCGAAACGCTCCAGTTCCTTTTGCTTCTTGGGAACGGCGCGGCGCAGCATCTCCTTATCGAAGACGGTCTGGCCGACCGACACGCCGGCCGCCGTAGCGGCGTCGACGAGGCTCGCGAGCGTCTGCTGGCCGATCGAGCGGCGCGGGACGTTGACGATGCGCCGGAACGCCACGGCGTCGGCCGGATTGACGATGTAGCGCAGGTACGCCATCATGTCTTTGATTTCGGTGCGCGAATAGAAGCCGACGCCGCCGACCACCCGGAACGGGATGCCTTCGCCGACGAAGCCTTCTTCGAGCACGCGCGACTGGGCGTTGGTGCGGTAGAGCACGAGGAAATCGCGGTAGGCCGCGCCCTCGCGCACGAGCTCCTTGATCTTCTCGATCACGTAGCGCGCTTCGGCGCGTTCCGTTTCGGCGCCGTACACGGTCACGGGCTCGCCCGCGCCGCGGTTGGTGAAGAGCTTCTTCTCCGCGCGCGTCTGGTTCTGCGAGACGACTTCGTTCGCCGCGGTCAGAATCGTCTGCGTCGAGCGGTAGTTTTCTTCGAGTTTGAAGACCTTCGCGCCCGGGAAGTCCTTTTCGAAGCGCAGGATGTTCTTGTAGTCGCTGCCGCGCCAAGCGTAGATCGACTGATCGTCGTCGCCGACGACGGTCAGGTTCTTGTGCTCTTCGGCCAAGATCGCGCAGAGGCGATACTGCGCGAAGTTCACGTCCTGGTACTCGTCGACCAGGATGTAGCGGAACTTGTTCTGGTAGCGGGTCCGCACCTCGACGTCGGTTTCGAGCAGCTCGATCGTCTTGCCGATCAAGTCGTCGAAATCGAGCCCGTTCGATTCGCGCAAACGGCGGTCGTACTCGCGGTACACCTGCGCGATGCGCTCGCCGAAAAAGGACGTGTTCTTATTTTCGTAGGCGTCGGGGCCGAGCAGCGCGTTCTTGGCTTTGCCGATCTCGTCGAGCGCGGCGCCCGGAGCGATCTGCCGCTCGTCGAAATCCAAATCGTGCAGGACGTCGCGGATGATCGAGCGCTGGTCGGCGTCGTCCATGATCGCGAAGTTGCTCGCGATGCCGATCTTCTTGCCGTCGCGGCGCAGAATCCGGACGCACGTCGAATGAAACGTGCCGACCCATAGGTCGCGCGCCACGTTTCCGACCATCTTCTCCAGGCGGGATTTCATCTCGCCCGCGGCCTTGTTCGTGAAGGTTACCGCGAGGATGCGATCGGGGAAGACCTTCTTCTCGTTGAGCAGGTAGGCGATGCGGTGGGTGAGGACTCTGGTCTTACCGCTGCCGGCGCCGGCGAAGATGAGAACGGGACCTTCGGTGTGGGCAACAGCGTCGCGCTGAACGTCACTAAGAGCGTCGGTTTGGGCAATCATCACCCGGTTTATTCGACGTTCGGGCGTCCCGCGCCTCGAACGGCCGGGCGGCTAGCGCACGACGCGCAGGACGGCGTCGGCGCCGGGCACGGCCAGGGCGAAGGCGCTCGCCAGGTACGCCAGCGTCGATTCCGCGCCCATATTACGGTTCACGCCGCGCTCTTCGAGCCCGTCGAAGCAGCCGCCGAACTGCGCCATGACGGCGTCCCGCGAGTTCCGGCCGTAATACCATTCGAGGCCGCACTCGGCCAGGCGACGGTAGCGATCCGAGCCTGTGGCGGCCAGCGCCGCCAGCGCCGCGTCGACCAGCGCCGCCGCTTCGAGCGGCTGCTGCGCGTAGCGCGCGCGGGGGCCGCCGCGCGGATACCAGCCCGCGTTACCGATCGGGACGAACGTCCCGTTTTCGATGGTAACCGATTCGTAAAACGCGAGCGCGTCGAGCCCGGCATCGCGGAACGCGGGTTCGGAAAGGACGGTCCCGATCCGGATCAACGCCTCGGGTAAGCGAGCGTTGTCGTAGGTCATGACGTTCTCGAACCAGTTCCAATCGGGTCCGCGCGTCGCGACGTTGGCCGCAAGCAGCCGCTCGCCGATGCCGCGCAGCGTCGCCTCGACCGTGAGATCGCGCCGCTCGAGCGCTTCGTACGCGTGCACGAGCCCCAGCGCGGCGTACGCTTGCGGGCGCAGGAATTCGAACGTCGCGACGTGCGGCAACGCGCGTTCGAGCACCGCGCGGCAGATGTGCCGCCACGAATCGCGCGGCGCGTGGCGCATGCCGTAGCCGAGCGCCCACATCGCGCGGCCGTTGCTGTCGGGCGTGCCGACGTCGTCGAGCCACGTGCGCGCGTAGCTCATGAAGTTGTGGAAGCGGCCGTCGGGCATTTGCGCGTCGTTGAGGAACGCGAGATACACTTGGCCCAAAGCCAGCGCATCGGCGCGCTGCCGGTCGTGCGACGAGGCCGCGACCGCGACGATGAACGCGCGCGCCACGTCGTCGGTGCAGTAGCCTTCTTTGCGGTTGGGGATGTCGTAGACCGCGTGCTGATGGATGCCGACGTCGTCCGTCAAAGCGCGTACTTGGTCGAGCGACGGTGCCGTCCACATGGCGGTCAGGCCGGTTGGACGAGCGCCGCCGCGTCGAAGCGGCCGCCCGGCACCATCGGAACCAGCTCGTCGAAGAGTCCGAGGTAGGCGCGCGCGACGTTGGGCCACGTCATCTGCCGGCCGAAACGATACGCCCGCCGTTCGATCGCGCGCCGCAGCCACGGATCGTCGAGCAACGCGCCGACGGCGTCGGCGATGCCGGCGGGATCGCGGAACGGCGCGAGCATGCCGCGATGGTTGGCGAGCAACTCTTTGGCGTAGAGATACGGCGTCGACACGACGGCCTTACCGAGTCCGATCGCGTACGCGAGCGTGCCGCTGACGATCTGCACCGGATTCAAGTACGGCGTCAAGTAGATGTCGGTCGCGCCCAAGTAGTCGATCAGTTCGTCGAACTCGAGGTACTTATCGACGAGCCGCACGTTGTTCTGCAGCCCGTACGCTGCAACCATCTCCGCGAGTTCGCGACGGTACGATTCGCCTTCGAAGCGGCGCACGCCGGGATGCGTTTCGCCCAGAATCAAGTAGAGTGCGTCCGGATGCCGGCGCACGATCGCGCGCATCGCTTCGACGCCGTATTCGAGGCCTTTGCCGCGACTGATAAGACCGAACGTCGAGATGACGGTGCGGCCGACCAGTCCGAAGCGCGCCTTCGCAACGTCGGTGCTGCGGAACGGCACGTCGGGGACGCCGTGGTGGATAACGTGCAATTTCTCGGGATCGACGCCGTAGCCGTCGACGAGAATGTCTTTACCCGTCTGCGACAGGACGACGACCGCATCGGCGCGTTCGCAGATACGGCGCGCCACCGCGCGATGACCGGCGGACGGGTCGGGCAGCACGGTATGCAGCGAGACGACGACCGGTTTGCGCACTTCCTCGAGAATATCGAGGAACCACGAACCGTCCGCGCCGCCGAAGAGACCGTACTCGTGCTGCACGTTGAGCAGATCCGCCGGATGGGCGTCGATCATGCGCGCGATGCGCTTGTACGCGGCGCGATCGTCCTGCGGCAGGCGCGCGAACACGTTTGACGGATAGCGGCGGCCTTCGGCTCCGGGCTCGTCGATCGCGACGACTTCGCCCGTCGTGCCGTAGACCAGTCCGATGCTATCGACGACGTCCTTGAGGAAGGTCGCGATGCCGCACTCGCGCGGCGGATACGATCCTAAGAACAACGTACGCGGCGTCGGACGAACGGATGCGGGCGTACGGTAATACATGATCACTCTCCAATTATTGGGGTTGTAAAAGTACCCAACAACAGGCGGGCGTAAACCCTACGACCTCTTCATCGGCCGTTACGTTGCAGTAATGCGTGCGTCCGCTTCGAGCACGGTTCCGGGCGCGATCGAGGCGCCGTGGCCGACGACGGCGCCTCGATCGACGACGGCTCGCTCGCCTACCCTCACGTTGCTGGCGAGGATGGCGTCCTCTACCCGCGCCCCGGCCTCGACCGCGACCCCGTCCCAAAGGATGGCGTCCCGGATGTGGGCGCCGGCCCCGACCCGGCAGCCCTTGCCCAGCACCGCGTACGGGCCCACGACCGCGGTCGGGTCGATCAGGACGTCTTCGCCCACGAAGACGGGCGGCCGGACGTTGTTCGGCACCAGGCTCTCGCCGTGGCGCCAGAGCGAGCCGCTCCCGGGCCCGTCGTCGCCCAGGGCCATCACGAGTTTCCCGTCGAGAACGTCGCCGTGGGCTTGGAGGTACTGCTGCGGCCGGCCGACGTCGAGCCAGTAGTCGGAGGTGACGTACGAGTAGAGGCGCTTCCCGGCCGCGATGACCGCCGGGAAGGTCTCTCGCTCGATCGAGACCGGACGGCCGGCCGGGATCGCGTCGAGGATCCGCCGCTCGAGGAGGTACGTGCCGGCGTTGATCTCGTCCGTGGGCGCCTGGTCGCGGGGCGGCTTTTCGACGAAGGCTTCGATGCGGGAGTCGCGGTCGCGGACGATGCAGCCGAAGGCCGAGGGATCGTCGACGCGGATGGCGTGGAGGGTGCCGATGCCGCCTTTGGCGGCGTGGAAATCGGCCATCTTGCGGAGGTCGAGGTCGGTCAGGACGTCGCCGTTGAGCACGAAAAACGGTCCGGTGAGGTGGGTTTCGAGATTCTTGAGGGCCCCGGCGGTGCCGAGCGGCGAGTCCTCGACCACGTAGGTGAGTTTGAGACCCACGCGCCCGCCCTCGCCGAAATGCTCGCGAATGGCCTGCGGCAGGTAGCCCGCCGCGAGAACGACCTCGCCGACGCCGGCTTCGCGCAATCGGCCGAGCGTGCGCTCGAGAAACGGAATGCCGAATAAGGGAACCATGGGTTTCGGCGTCCCGTAGGTAAGGGGGCGCAGCCGCGTGCCCTCACCGCCGACTAAGATGACTGCTTGCACCCCGCGCGTCTTCGCCGCCGAAAAGGGGACATACCCTCGCCATCCAAATCGACCCACCGCGGTTCGCGCCGCGACAAAAACCGAGCGATCCCGGTTCGTCTAATGGTAGGACAGCAGACTCTGACTCTGCTTATCGTGGTTCGAGTCCATGACCGGGAGCACGGCCCTATCGTCTAGAGGCCTAGGACGCCGCCCTCTCACGGCGGTAACGCGGGTTCGAATCCCGCTGGGGCTACCAGAGAAACCCTGTGGTTACGGGGTTTTTTCGTTCACAACGGTCCGACGGTTGCCATTCGGTTGCCATGCGCCGAAAAAGCGCGCTCTAGAGTCCCGCTTCCGCAACGGTCGCGAGCCGATCATCGATCGCAGTCACGGCCTTCGCTTGCGCGCCGGCGACGATGTGTGAATAGACGCTCAGCGTTATTGTCGGGCTTGAGTGCCCGGCTAGCGCCGCAACGGTCCGCACGTCGACGCCGGCGGCGATGAGCCAGGAAACCGACGTATGCCTCAGTGCGTGCAGCCGCTTCGTCGACGTGCCGGCACGAGCGGCCAGCTCGCGGAACACTTCCGAGGCCCGGTTAGGACGGATCGTACCGCCGAGTTGATTCTGAAAGACGTGACCCGAATCGACGTATGCCGCGCCTGCCGAAAACCGATCTTGGGCCTGCAGCACTCGTTGGCGACGAAGCGCTTCGAGCGCGGTGGAGGCCAGCGCGACTAACCGAACGCGATCGGTTTTCGTGCTTTTCTCGACGACGCCGGAGCGCGTTTCGGAGAGCGAGGCGCGGATGCATAGCGTCGCTTTATAGAAGTCGACGTCCGACCACCGCAAGGCTAGCAGCTCGCCGCGCCGTGCCCCCGTACCGATAGCCAGCCGCATGAACGGCCCCCACCGTCCCTTATCGGCAGCCGCAAAAAGCTGCTTTGCTTCGTCGACCGAAATCGCAGCCACAACGCCGCGCCCTACTGTTGGAGGTGAAACGGCCTCTGCGACATTGCGGCCGACAAGCTCTTGGCGAACGGCCCAGGCGAGCGCGCCTTTCAGAAGCGCATATGCGTGTTTGACGCTCTTGGCCGAGAGGGCACGACCTCCGAAGCCGCCGCACTTGCCCAGCGTCGCCACGAGTTCGGAGACGTGCGCCGGCCTCAACTTCGAGAGCGGCACGCTGCCAATGTGCGGCACAAGGTTATGCTTAACGAGACTCTCGTAGCGCTCCACGGTCTTAGCGCCACGCCCGAGCGCGCTTCGGTCCTTCAGGTACCGATCGAGCAACTGCCCGACGGTGACGCGATCCGGTGCGATGTCTACCCCGCGATCGCGCGCCGTGAGAGCCTCACGCTCCGCGCGCTCCGCGTCCTTGCGCGTCGCGAAGGTTCCAAGGGCGCGGCGTTTGCGTTTGCCGTCTACGCCGCGATCGACGTCGACAAGGACCGCGTAGCGGCCAGACTTCCTACGGTAAATCGACATATCAGCTCTCCATTTCAAGTATGCGAGAAACGTGCTTCTGAAGAAAGCGGCGCCTTGTCGCGAGCTCCAAATCGTACTCGTCAGCCCACGCGTTTACGTATTCACTCGCGATGGCTCGGCGCACGACCGGAGGAACGGACGCATCCTCCAATGCATCGCCGGCACGCGAGAGGAGCGGGTGCAGGTGGCGCGTCAAAGCCTCGACTTCTTCTTTCGTCGACGGAGGCAAGTCGCGAGCAATGTATGCGACGATAGGATCGAAAGACAACTCGTCGGGCGCGAACGGCTCTATACGCCGCACATCTCGACGGGGAAACGCATTTAGCGCGAACGCGATCACCATCTCGCGCAGTTGAGCACGCGCCTCCTCGTCAGCTGTCGACTTGTCCTTGGCTACGAAGCCAAGGCTGTTCGCGACGCCGAGCAATTCGCGGAAGTAGCCAGCTCGCAAGAACGCTTCCGGCCACGAGGCGCCCAAGAAGTGCGCGAGCTTCGCTAATACAGGCGCCGTCGGGACCTGCGCGCTCCCGTCAGATGCGAGATACCGGTTCAAACGAGCTGTGGAATCGGCGCCGAGCGCGTCGGCGATCGACAACTTCGATGTGCCACTCGCTACCGCGCGATCGACGCAACCCCTGAGCCAGACTGTAAACGCTGCGCGCTCAGCGTCCGTCAGGAGCGAGCCTGTTCGCGGCACTATGACGCGCGGAGGGGGGTACTCATAGGCGTATAGTAACGTAACTGTTCGTTCGTGTCAAATGAGGTAAGATGGCGTTGTTTCACCGCTCCCGGTGTCAAATAAAAAAGGGTACTGATATGTTTGAAATCGCGGACAATTCGATACCGCCCGTGCTGTCGAAGACTCCAGACGCCGCTCGTTTCCTGCGTTGCAGCGAACCGACCGTCCGTGAACTAATCCGCACGAAGAGGCTCCACGCCATAAAAGTAGGTCGCGGGTACCGAATCCCGCGAGAGGCACTGGTCGCATTCCTCGGCGCTGGCGACACGCCGCGCCAACCGTGACGCGCAAAAAGAACGCGAGCCCGTCGACGCCATCGACGAGCCCGCTAGATATTTCCCTGTGGCGACGCTGCGGAGACTATTCCGCAGAGGAGTTAGCACAATGCCGAATCCCGATGAACTGCGTTCTTCTCGTGTCCTAGATGCCCTTCGAACTGTACCGAAACGACGCGCGATAGCCGGTCCTGAACCGAGGCCGTGTCCGTGCGGGTGTCGTGACTTGCATACCGCATATTGCTCTTGCGATCGCTGCCGAGTGGAAAGCGCGCTGCGGAGCATCCCGCGGGCTCCGGAACCATTCGACCGCGAAACACCGATGTACCGGGCGCAGTTGCTCGAGGCGATAGCTGCGGTCGCCCGCTACCAGCGCGACCTTGATACCGCGCTTGCAGACAGGCTCGCTCTCGATCGGTTAACCGGACGGTGGCCGTGAGATGGGACGACGTTCGAGCGGTCGCGGACGGTGACGATTGCGACCAACGGGGGCTCGTCTTGGTCACTCTCGCCGACGTGGAACCCGAGGAAGTCGAGTGGCTTTGGCACGCGCGCATACCTCGGGGGAAGGTGACGTTGCTCGTTGGCGATCCCGGGGGCGGCAAGAGTTACGCGACGCTCGCGATCGCGGCGGCGCTAAGTCGAGGCGAAGCGCTCCCAGGCGATCCTTCCGCAGGTATTCCAAGCTCTGTCATTCTCTGGAACGGTGAGGATGGACTCGCTGATACGATCCGCCCCCGCGCCGAGAAGTGCGGCGCTGACTTAGAGCGGGTCCATTTCATCGAGTCTTCAAAAAATGACGCGGGCGAGCCGGTGCCGTTTGGTCTCGGAAGCTTAAGGCGCCTCGCGTTCGAACTCGAGAGCCGGCCCGAAGTTTCCCTCGTTGTCATCGACCCGATCGCGGCGCTCCTTGGTGCCGTCGATTCGCATCGAGACAACGAGATTCGATCGGCGCTCCAGCCGCTTGTGGAAATGGCGGCCACTTACGGCGTCGCGATCGTCGTCGTCATGCATCTGCGAAAAGCAGAGGCAACGCGCTCAGTCTATCGCGTCAGCGGTTCGATCGGATTCGTCGGCCTTGCGCGGTCCGTGCTGCTCGTCGCCAGAGACGAAGGAAGCGGTCGCCATGCTATCGCGCAGCTAAAGCACAACCTTGCCGGCGCAGTTGAGACGATACCTTTCGAGATTGACGACGCGGGATTTCGATGGGGCGCTGCGGACGCCGGCTTAACCGTCGAGCGCCTTCTCGGAGCGAACGGAAACGCGACGGCAACGAGCCGCGCAAAACAGGCCGAGGATGAAATCCTGGCCGCTCTTGGGGAGGGTCCAATGGACGCCTCGGAACTAGAGCGAGCGGTCATTAACGCGGGAGTCTCACCAAAGACGTTCGAGCGGGCACGGGGCAGTCTTTGCGATCGCGGGCTCGTCAAGCGCAGCGGCGGCGGTCGCTACGGGCCGATACGCTGGAGCCTGGCTTCTTCTCTCGCTCATGAACCCTCGTCTCGCTCAAAGTAGAGAGATGAGCGAGAGAGGCAACGTATGGCCGAGAGAACCCGCGCGAGAGGGCGAGTTCGATCCGTGGGTGGCGCTCAAGCCGTACGCCACAGGCGAGGATGACGTCCGCTCGCTTTCCGACATCGAGACGATCCTCGCCGCGGACCCCGACGCGGACCCCTTGCCGCTCATCGAGCGCGTCATCGCGTTCCACGAAGCGCGCCGGCGCCGGCGGCGGTCGCGCGCCACCGGCCCGCTCGCAGGGCTTGAAATCCTCGCGAAGCTCATGGAAAGCGTGCGCTGCGGTGACGACTTCCCGCGCGCCATCTCGCAACTGAGCGCCGAGAACGTCGCGTTCCGGCGGCTCTGGAAGTCGACACGCATGGCGTGCCCCATGTGCGGCGAGCACGGCGGCTACCTCGTCGTACGCCGACGCCGCTATGCCAGCGGCAGCGCGTACAGGTTCGCCGGATGCAGCAACTATGCGCCCGACGGCGGATGCCGCTTTACGGAGACCTCTCGCCGCTATGCGACGCGCAAAGCCTTGGCGGTCCTCGCCCTCTTCGTCGCCGACGCAGAGCGCGCGCAAGCGCGATGAGCCCCTCCAGATTTCCTATTCCATAGCCTAGCCGCCCTCACGAGACCACTGGCTGCCGACGCACCGTCTGCCATCGGCCCTGGGCTGCGCCGGCGCGCGGGGAAGCGGCGGGCGCGCTCTCGAGAGGTGCCTTGAGGCGCGTCTTGCTCCGCGGCCGGCGCGTCCTTTGGAGCGCGCGGGTATCTTCGGGGCCCCTAGTGCGGATCGATGAAGCCCGAAATTTCAGCTTCCCCGGTGGTTTGGTTTACATAATTGACGACAAGTTCAAATTGGCCGACGCCATACGGCGATTTGCTCTTTCCGGACGTCAGAACGTAGTAGAGTCCTGTCCAACCGATATCAAATCCGTCCACCGGCTGGCCCAGACCAGCCCCCTCCAGCGCAAGAGTAATCGTCTTTGCGGATGTCGTTATAGTTGCGAGCCCCGCGAAAGCATTGCCAGAATTCACGCAGCCCGAAATAGTACCCGTCAGCGAGCCACCGACCGCGCCGGCGAAGGTTACGTTCGGACCACGAACGCCAGCACACGGCTGATTTGAATTGTAGTTCACAGTGAGCGACGGAGCGAGGAGCGTAACTGGCTCCCCAGCGGCGCTCGGTGGCGGCGGTTGCGATGAAGCGCCGAGCAGCGCGGTCGAATAGGCGAGCAAAAACAGGTATCTCATGGAGCCTCCCCCGATTAGCAAGCGGCAAGTGCGGCCGTCTTTTCCGGCGATCCCGCTGACGCCCACCGCCCGTCTGAGTTACTTTACGGGCCCCGGGAGGCAAGCGATGGGCGCCGAGCGGGTCTCCATCGAGGTTACGGGTATCGTATGCAGCGAAAAAAATTTAGCGCTCTCGGCCGTCCGGGCCCGCGGAGCTCTGCCCAGGGGGCTCGCCCGGTCTGGAAGTTCGGAGCCGCGGCCAGCGCACATCGGCGCGATGGGAGAGTCCGAATCGGCACTCCTGGGAGCTATGTGCGGCTCACAATAGGCGCGAGGAATAGCGCTGCGACGGCGATCGCCGCGATGAGCAAGGCCTTTCGGACCGCGGGGACGAGCCCGAGTAAACCAAGGCGAAGCGCGGCGGCGCGCTGTTCCCCGCGCTCGTGCGCGGCGCGATCGTCAAAGAGGGAGCGATGACGATGGTAGAACGCGACGTCCTCACCCGGCTGATAGTAAGGCCATCTCCATCGTGTGCAAATGCCGAGTGCGTCGGGGGCGCCGTCGCAGTGATAGCGATTCAGTTCCTCCCTCGCCGCATCCAAGCCGCTAACGGGATACGAGAAGGTAGCGCTACCGGCAGCGTCCGCGAGGTCACCCCACGCCCAATACAACAGCACCCCCGCGGCGAGGCTTAGGATCGCGAGCCGTACCCTGGCGTTTGCGGTCACGCGGCGATGCTACGCGGCCAAGCTGGCGCGTTCCCCGAGGAGCCGGCGATCGCAAGAGGTGCGCTTTCTTGATGTTTATCGGGACGCCGGACCCTTTTGGTCGCTTTCGTCGCTTAAGTCGCCGCCCCGGGCGAAAGGGCTCCCTCGGGCCGAGCCCTTCCGACGGTTGCCATTCGGTTGCCATTCGGTTGCCATCGGTAGCCATTTTGATCGTCGCCAGGCTTCGCAAACCTGCGTCTACGATCGAGAAAACGCTTACGTCACAAACGTTATCTTTCGCGTACCTGCGTGTGCCTTCGCCTAGGGTTACGGATTCGAATCCCGCTGGGGCTAGATTTTTTCCCGGGACGCGTAGGGGTGTGCGGCTCGCTGCACTGCAGACACCGGGCCAAATTGTCTCGAATTTGTCACGCAGCCTCCAAGAGTCAGATCGTGTCCCCGGGCGTGGTGTATGACGACACTTGGCGGGGTTGCGATCTCAGCGGTTAGCGACGGCTGAGATTCGGTGAAGGTGATTGTCGCTGACGGTCTTGAGTCCTTCGAGTTGCATGTAGCGC